>Ga0114999_10000012_pt1 | contig 245692 bp, 182 predicted proteins | sample ArcticOcean_MG_C_3_FD_89820 | JGI IMG/M metagenome (GOLD analysis project Ga0114999, IMG submission 89820) | Marine microbial communities from western Arctic Ocean - ArcticOcean_MG_CB8_126 | ecosystem: Environmental > Aquatic > Marine > Oceanic | place: Arctic Ocean: Canada Basin | collected...
CCCGCCGCGCCTGCAACAGTCGAAATTCAGGGCAACACTCTGATCGCGCGCGCAACATTGGTCGAAGGACTCAGCAATGCATTTCCGGTAGATGGTGCATCTCTCGGTGTCCTGCGTTTCCGGGCCACTTCCGCGTTCGATGGCGCCCAGATCACATTTTCCAAGGTGGTGTTTCGCGATGGTGAGTCCACGTCCACAATTGAACCCAATGTGGTCTTGAACCTTCAACAAGCCTTTACCAACGCTCCGATCGTAACCGATCCGCCAATTCCCGTCACCGTTACGGATTCAAGAGTAGTCATCGAATGGGGTACGAATAAACCCAGTAACAGTGTCATCAACTACGGCACATCCAGAAACGACCTCAGCCTCAGTGCCAGCAACGACAATCTGGTCGTAAAACACAGGTTGCTTGTCGAGGGATTGGATCTGGGTACGCGCTATTTCTTCCAGGTCGTCTCTACCGATGCAGAAAATCGCACCTCTGCGGCTTTCCCCCTTGGCGGTGCATCGTTTCTGACGCGCAAACGGGCGGACACTGCGCCTCCACGAATTCAGCAGGGCCCGGCGGCATTAGGTATTACGCTGAACAGTGCTGAAATCATTTTGATGACAGATGAGGCTGCATCCGTTGAAGTCAGCTATGGAATTTCGGAATCCACGCTGAACCTGTCTCAATCCAGAACATCCACGGAATTGATTCATCAGATTCAGCTTTTGGGTTTGGATAGCGGGACCACTTATTTCTACAAAATCAAGCTGACTGATTTGAACAATCTCTCATTCGAGACCAGGCTACTCCGGTTCACAACGCGCTCGTCCGCAGATACAAAACCACCCAGAATTCTTGGCAGGGCTTCAATAGTAGGCCGTGCTTTCAACAGCGGCGTGGTGGGCTGGAATACCGACGAGGCGGGCAACAGTGCGGTATTTTATAGTGCAGATCCCGCCATTTTGATTGACACAAGCCAGATCGCGGGATCTGCGGACTCTGTGGTTGTCGATGAATCTGTCAACCAGCATCGTGTTACCCTCACAAACCTGGTTGCCGACACACTCTACACGTATCGTGTTCGAACGATAGACGCCAGTGGAAATGTCGCGCTCTCCTCACCATTCGACTTCCGGACCAGAGCCGTTGAAGACACCACAAAACCGAGGATTGTTAGGGCGCCGATCGTCCCGAGGCGTACCGACAACGAGGTGATTATTGCCTGGCAGACAAATGAACCCACAACCGGCGAAGTTCAGTTTGACACCACCAATGCCATCTTCGAGAACAGTGATGCGGGGGAAATTTTCTCCACCTCCACGCCCGCCAAAAAACATGAGGTTCTGCTAACAAACCTCGAACCGAGTACGGTTTACTATTACAAGGTAAGCGTAACGGACGTGTCCGATAATGGGCCAACGACCAATGAGGGCCAGTTGACTTTTGCTACCAAAGCCCTCGCCGATACTCAAGCTCCGGTGGTATTTTCATCGCCAGTTGCCCTGGGAATCACCACAACTTCTGCCATTATAAGTTGGGGAGCAGATGAGCCGCATTCAGCTGTAATCAGATTTGGCCCATCTGCTGCTTCGAAACAGGCAGGCGAATTCAGCAACGAGGTGGAAGACATTGAACGCAGTCGGAAGCATTCGGTCACAATTCCAGTTGAACCTGGCACAACTTACACATTCGAAGTCGAAACTTCGGATGCCGACAGAAACTCGTCAACAAGCGACCCGGCAGAATTCCGGACACCCTCGCAGGACGATACCAATCCGCCAACCATTGTGCAAGGCCCGGTAGTCCGTAATATCACCACGTCGTCGGTTACCGTTGACTGGTTTACCGATGAGCCCGCCGACTCGAGAGTCTTATATGGCCAGTCGGTAGATTATACGGAAACCGTTGAAGATGCTACGGGTTCAAAAGTGCATTCGGTCACTCTGACGGAATTGTCACCCAATACGGTTTACCATTATGCCGTGGGCTCTGCAGACCTCTCCGGAAATATCGTTACCACGAATGCATCCGGTTCAGTCCTTGGGGTTACAGCTGACCATACCTTCCGGACCCGGTCAAAAGCAGTTGATGTGGCGCCCATTTTCCTCGAAGGACCTTTCGTTGAATTCACGAACCAGATCGCCATTGTGAAATGGAAAACAGATCAGCTTGCCAGTTCCCAGGTGGCGATAGGAATTGCTCCGGGTGGGACGGTTGCTCAAGGCACTCCTGTTTTCGGCGAACCATCTCAGTTGATTTTCCCCGACAATGCTCTGGTAAAAAATCACTCGGTCACAATTACCGGACTTTCGGGCGGTCTTCCCTATTTGTTCCAGGCCTCTTCTACAAACGAATCCGGTTTGACTGCATCCAGCAGAGATCCATCCATCACACCAAAGTTCGCGCCTCCTGGTGGCTTCGGGAGCTTTACGACCAGCACGGAAGCAGATACTCAATTCCCCGTGATCACGCAGGGCCCAACGGTGGTGGCTTCTACCACCAACAGCCTTACGATCGAATGGCAAACGGATGAAAGCGCCAACGGCAAACTCAACTTCGGAACCTCCAACGATGACTTGAATTCCGAGGAGATCGATGGTACCAATGTGACAGCCCACAAGACTGTTGTGACGAACCTGGAGCCCGGCACCACTTATGCCTACAAAGTGGCATCCACCGATGCATCCGGCAATGGAGCAACAGAGAGTCAAGTGGCATTTGGCACCACGCCTTCCGATGTGGACCTCTCGGCTCCTGCTATCTCAACGACACCTTCTGTAATTTACAAGACCGATCGTTCAGCAACCATTCAGTGGGTCACCAACGAAGCCGCAGACGCGGAGATCGCGTATGGCACCGCACAGGCGGATCTCGAGCTGATAAACAGCGATCCGGATTTTGACACGGATCACACGATTACACTCACAAATCTTTCTGCAAGCACCACATACTTCTTCCAGGCAGCTTCTAAGGATCAAAACAACAATGGACCAACACAGAGTTCTGTCCTTCAGTTCACAACCGATTCAGCGCCGGACGTGACACTTCCAGTGATTCGAAACGTGGCTGTCACCCCGGGCGACAAATCTGCACTGATCACCTGGGAAACAGATGAATTGTCAGACAGCGCGGTCGATTTCGGTCTTGCAGGAGGAACACTGGGGTTCAGCGCAGGAGATGCCGCCGATGTTACCAATCACAGCCTCACGCTAACGAATCTCACACCTGCCTCCTCATACGGATTCCTGGTGGAATCGTACGACCGGTCAGGTAATGGCCCGGCCACAAGTGAAACCCTTACGTTCACGACCTTTGCGGAAGGGCAGACGCCCGCACCCGCGCCCCCTGCCAAACCATCTGTGACTGCAGGTAACAAGTCCGTAAGGGTCGCCTGGGATGCCAGTGCTTCTACGGGTGTCGTAGGGTATATCGTACAACGGTCGGCCGGAGGCGCAGACTTCTCACCAGTAGCCAGCCTCGACATTACAAACAGTTATGTAGATGGAACCGTGCAAAACGGAACTGAATATGCATACCGCGTGGTCTCCCTTGGATCTCAGCAACTCCAGGGAGACGCTTCCGAGGTTTCGGATTCGGTTGCGCCTGCCGCAGACAAGGGACCTGCAGCCCCAACATTTGCACACATCCAGGGCAGCGGCATAAGTCCTACGGTGGTCATCAACAACAGCTCTGCCTCCGGCACACTTTCATACAGTTTTCAAGTGTCCAGTTCGAATGCCTTTACGGATGCTCTGGTAATCAAAACGGGTGTGGCCGCCGGAGCCGGCACAGGGTCTGGCGACCCATCGGGAGTGACCGCATTTACCGTTAGCAAAACGCTTGATGACGGAAAGACATATTACTATAAGGTTGTTGCCAATGACGGCACCTTTGATAGCGCTTCGCTCACAGGCAGCTTTACAACCAACGCAGCGGCCCTGGAATTCCCGGCGGACATCACAGGCGATGGTCAGGTCAATTTGGCCGATTTTATTCAAATGGTACAGAGCTTTGGCAAGAAATCGACAGACCCGGGATTCAACGCATTTGCAGATATTACACGCGATGACCAGGTCAATCTGGCCGACTTCATTCAGTTCGTGCAGCGATTTGGTCGCAAATACATCCAGGGAGAAAGCAGCAGCAAACCTGCTACACACGTGGCCCTCGTCTATGGTGTAGACAATACCGCTCAACTGAAACTGGTGGGAAGGCCCTCTTCGTCTGAGAGCGGCGCCATATTCACTGTGGATGCCCTGCTCTCGAATGCCAGTGATCTGAAGGGATATGCACTGCAATTCGATTATGACCCATCGGTCCTTCAGTACGTATCGGCTTCGTCCGGCAAGAATAGTCTGCTTCAGCAGAATGGAAGATTGGCTGAAGTTTTCGGCACCCTGTCTCACGATGCTGAAAAAGGTGAAATCCTTTTGGCAAGCGCGGTCACCTATGGCGCAGCCGCTGAAGGAGAAGGAGGACTCGCGAGACTGAGATTCAGACTTCTGGATGATCATCCCCAGGGTGACCTGCTGCGAATCGCTGAAGGCGTTCTCATAGACGGCAAGTTCAACCTGAACAGAGCGCAAAACCTCGGAGATCGTCTCACATTGGTACCGGATGAGTTTGCCCTGGGTCACAACTTCCCCAACCCATTCAATCCGGCAACCACGATCAGATACTCGGTCCCCGAGGCCGGAAAGGTTACCTTGAGGATTTACAATGTCCTGGGTCAGGAGGTCCTGACTCTGGTAAACAGCGATCAGGTCGCTGGGTACTACGCCCTCAGATGGAATGGCAGGGACCGGCTCGACAGAGCGGTCGCCAGCGGTGTTTATCTTTATCGTATGGAAGCAGCAGGATTCTCGAAGGTTCATAAGATGTTGCTGCTGAAATAGAGGTAGAGAAACAGATTTAGAGAAGGCGAATGTTGAGGAAGGCCGCCCATTCGGGCGGCCTTCCTTTTTTTCTCTGGATTGTGAACCCTTGGCAGTTTTCTCATTTCTCGGTAAGTGGCTTAATATCACTTGACTTATCGAAAATTGACCCTTAGATTTCGGAGGGTTCTACAGTTCGTTTCTCGTTGATTTTTACCTGGAAAAGTTTACCCATGCGGATCCTTCAAAATATCGGAAGTGTGTCATCTCGCAATTGGCATCGGTCTTTTAGCCGATCCTGGGTGACCCCGTGTATGGTTGCTCCTTTGAACTTAATTCTGCTCTTGCTTCTCCTATCCAGTTCAACCTCTGCTCAAACCCTGACGCTTCAAGGCCAGGACCTCCCCGGTGTCTGGTCGAGCTCGACGTCCTGGGGAGACTTCGATGGAGATGGTGATTTTGATCTCTTGCTTACGGGTCTTACCGGTACGGAGAACAACTGCCAACCGATCGCCCGCGTCTATCGAAACGATGCAGGCATTCTCAGCAGAGTAAGCTCCGAAATAACAGGGATCTACCTTGGTTCCGCTGCCTGGGGAGACTACGATGGAGACGGCGATCTCGACATCGCGCTGTCCGGTCTTAGCGCCGAAGGAAAAGGCACACTCGAAGTCTATCTGAATGACGGTGGGCTTTTTATCCAGGACCTGTCGCAGGACAGTCTTTCGCCGTTGCGCTATAGCGATCTCGCCTGGTCCGATTACGACAGCGATGGGGATATTGATCTGCTTGTCAATGGAATGACTCCGGCGGGGAATACGAGTACCTTACTTTACGAGAATGACCGCATCAAGGGGTCTCGAATTGGAAGTCCATTGGGAAGCAGGGCATCCTTGCAAGTCGATAGCCCGAATTCAGCTAGGCTGATCAACCTCAACCAGGGGTCGGTCGCCTGGGGAGATATCGACGGGGACGGAGATCCGGACCTGGCCATGTCTGGCTATGGCGCAGGAGGCACTCGTCAGACAGTCGTATATCTTAATTTGAATGGAGGCACCCTCGCCAGAGATGATCGGAACCCTGATCTGTTGCCTGTGGCAAATGGTGACCTTGCCTGGGGAGATCTGGATAACGATGGCGACCTGGACCTGGCGATATCTGGATGGAATAACGAGTGGGAGGCTACCCTGCAGGTCTATAACAACACGGCAGGCATCCTTCGAGAGAGCAGCATCAGTGCAACCAGACTGGTAGGCGCCCTGGGATGGGCAGACGTAGACGCGGACGGAGACCTGGATTTGGGGGTAGCCGGCCAGACCAGCGTGTCGGACAGAAAAGCCTTCATATTGCGCAACGGGCCGACAGGGACATTGCAGGAAGACACTAGTCTGCAACTCGCGGGTCTTCGAGGAGGGGATTTGGCATGGGTGGATCTGACCTCCGACGGCGGGATCGATCTTCTGATAACAGGTGAAGATGATGTTGGCAAACGGTCATCTCACTTGTACACCGGCAGTCTGGCTTCGTCCAACCGGGCGCCGCTCGCTCCTACGCAGCTCAGCTCACCCATCGTAACCGGATCAGGGGTCGTACTCAGCTGGAATGACGGGTCAGACAGCGAGACCTCATCGACCGGGCTTTCCTACACCTTGAGAATTGGTAGAGAAGAGAATGGGCACGATGCCTTTTCAGGGGCGTTACGTTCCACAACCGGCAACGTGGGCAACAGCAGAACGCTCGAGTTGGCGATTCCGCTGGCAAGGGATACGTATTACTGGAGTGTCCGTGCAACCGATGGGGGCCTTCTTACTTCGCCCGAATCCTTTGAGCAGCAGTTCCGCGTGGATGACCTTGTCAGCTCCGTCCAGAGCCTTCGTCCGTTGCAAAATAGTGCGATGAGCTGGGGAGATTATGACAACGATGGCGATCCGGATCTGGCTCTGGCAGGTCGGGATGTGGATGGCGTCAGCAGGGGACTGGTATACCGAAATGATGCGGGAATTCTCACAGAAAACAGCTCCATCGGCCTTCAGGGTGTGCAGGACGGCAGCCTCGCCTGGGGTGATCTTGACAACGACGGAGACCTTGACCTTGCCCTGACCGGTGGCGACCAGAGCGGAAATCGGTACACACACCTGTATCGCAACCGGCTCGAGAGTAACGACTTTGCGATTACGCTGAACAGTGTTGAGAACCTTCCGCAAATGGCGACAAGCAGTGTGGGTTGGGGAGACTATGACAACGATGGTGATCTGGACCTTGCTCTGATGGGCAATGTCCCGGGTGATCGTGTCGCGGGCATCTTTCGAAATGATGGAGGAAATTTCGAAGAGGACACTGGACAGGTTTTAACCGGGCTCGACAACGGACACCTCTCCTGGGGAGATTATGACAACGACGGAGATCTCGACCTGGTCACCATGGGACAGTCCGACGATCAGGGAAACTCCCAAACCATTCTTTATCGAAACGGGCCTGTGGGAACCCTCCTTGTAGACGATCGAACCTCGCTCCCCGGACTCAGGGCCAGCGGGCTGGCCTGGGGGGACCTGGACAACGATGGTGATCTCGATCTTGCCCTCACAGGACTCACAGCGCAATTCACGCTTGCCACATCGGTTTATGTAAACGATGGATCAGGTGTGCTGTCCGAATCTGGAGCAAATCTAAGTGGTGCGGCAGGCAGCGACCTGGCCTGGGGTGATTTTGACAACGATGGCGATATGGACCTCGCTCTGTGCGGCCAGGCGGCCACCGGTAGAATTCTGCAAGTCTATCGCAATCAGTCCGGATCTCTTGAGCGCGTCCCAATGGATGTGTTGCTGGGCGTCGATTTTTCGACCGTAAGCTGGGTGGACTACGATAGCGATTTCGATCTTGACCTGTTGAGCAGTGGTCGAGCAACACTCGACGAAGTGACATTTCTACCCGTCACCCGGGCGAACGACAACCTCGAATCCAGATTTAACCCCAATCGTGCACCCTCGATGCCGGAAAATCTGGCAGCCGCTACGCAGGGCAGTCAACTCACCCTGTCCTGGACCCCCAGTTCCGATCTGAACAACACACCGGCAGATGTAATTACCTATGCAATTCGTGTGGGCACAGCAGCAGAGCCGGACAAGGTCGTATCGGGCACCCAATCTTCAGGACACGGTCCTATTCGAAGTCCTGGCCACGTATTGGACAATCTGGATAGCGGAACCTACGTATGGGCCGTTCGCGCGATAGACAACGGACTTGCCACTTCCGACTGGTCGCCCCCGCAATCTTTCATCATCGATACCATTAAGCCAGCCGTGGACAGTGTAGATGTGCAGCCCAGGGCCCTTGGATCGGCAAATCGTATCACCGTTGTTATTACATTCCAGGATGAACCCGCCGGAATGGACAATACCGTTTCACCGTCAGTATCACTCAGGCTCACCTCTGGCGAAAGCGAAATACCGGTCAAACAATTGAACTTCAGTGGCAACCTCTGGATAGGCGAATCGGACGTGTCCAATCCCTTCCCAAGTGGAACTGTCGTCGTCTCAGTCGCAGGAGCCAGAGACCTGAAAGCAAACGAGATGAATCGATTCGAAGCCGTAATCCATACCCTGGTCCTCCCGGGAACGGGCGCCGTCATTGAAAGCGGCGATGGTCTTGTGAAACTTACCGTATTCCCGAGTTTACAGGCTGGAGATCTCTCCCAAAACCCGAGCATCAGCATTACTCCCATCGAGTTCCTTGTTGAGCCCGATGTTGGGAATCTCGTTGGACGAGCGTATGAAATTGTCTCAACGCCGGCATTCACACCTCAGAAATCCGCTACTCTGGCATTCAAGGTAGCAAGCGCCGCTCCGAACCTGGCGGTTTATCGCTTTGAAGGTTCAACCTGGACAAGGATCGGTGGCACTTATGATGCATCCGCAAACCAATTCAGGGTGCCCGTATCTCAATTAGGGACCTTTGGTTTGATCCAGGAATCTGCGGCAGGGGCCGGCACCAGTGATGAAATCGAATTCAGCAACCGTGCATTTTCACCCAAATCCTCTGGAAATGTCCTCTCGAGACTGGCCGGCTCGCCTCTGTTCGCAACCACTGACATCTCCTTTGGCCTAGCTTCATCAGCCACAGTACGGATCGAGATCTACAATAGAAATGGGCAACTCCAGCGAATTCTTGAGCCGGGTCGCCAGCTCGGACCGGGCCGACAGGTCTTCACCTGGGATGGGAAGGACGAAGACCAAAAGATCGTTCGCAGTGGTCTGTATATCGTGGTGATCGATTCAGATGGTTCAAAATCACACAAAACTGTTGCCGTAATAAACGATTAATCCGGTCTCCAAATTATGATTCGATCGTTATCCATCTTCTTTACAGTGTGGCTGGGCTTTCCGCTTTTTGCAGATTCCCAACCCCTGTTTTCTGACGCTACCACCCAGGCCGGTATCGCCAACTCTCTGTCCGGAAACCAGGTACGGTTGGCGACCAATCTCGCCTGGGGGGACTACGATGGCGATGGTGATCAGGATCTGTATGTGACCAACTGGGGTCAATCGATCAGCCCGGTTGTATCAACGAACCGACTGTACAGAAATAACGGAAACGGTTCCTTTACGGATGTCGCAGCGTCCTCCGGTGTGGCGGACACTCGAAACTCCATTGACGCCCATTGGGCCGACTATGACAACGATGGTGATCTGGACCTTTATGTAGTGAATTTTTCCGAGCAGGATCAGCTTTATGCGAACAATGGAAGCGGTAGTTTCAGCAGGGCTACGGGTAGCGCTGCGGTCAATGTAATCTCGCAGGGGAGCGAGATCTCCGGAGCCTGGGGAGATTTCGATGGGGATGGGGACCTGGATTTCTACCTCTGCAAATATTTCTTCCAAAATTCGTTTTATGTCAACAACGGGAATGGCACATTTTTCGAAGATGCTGTCTCAATGAAGGTGGCCGACATCCGCGACAGTGAACACGCGGCTTGGGGGGACTACGATGGGGACGGAGATCTCGATCTGTACGTGGTCAATCGTGAACAGAACAACGCCTTGTACAGAAATGACGGAACATCCTTTTCGGAAGTAGGATGCGCCCTGTCGCTGGACAACACCGATGTGGGAAAGACTGCCAGGTGGGTCGATTTTGATACGGATGGCGATCTCGACCTGTTTCTCACAAATATCGGCGCAAATTCTCTCTACCGAAATGACGGCAACGATCAGTTCGTTAATGTGGCCGCAGGAGACACCAAGTCGATCTCCGGATCGTGGATAAGCTGGTCCAGCGCGTTTGGCGATTTTGATGCCGATGGCGATCTCGATGTTGCAGTGGCCAATGGCGCGGATTCCGAAGCCGGGCAGGTGAGCACGCTCCTCCAGTACGATAATGGGACATTTGTGGACAACACCGGCAGCTCGGGTGTTAGCGGTTCCAGACGATTCGGCATATCTGCAGGTGCAGCCGATTACGACAATGACGGCAACATCGACCTCTATCTCCTGAGCGGCCAATTTCCTTCATACCCTCCTGGACAACTCTACCGCAACACCACTGCTGGAACCAGCACCATAAAGGTGCGGCCCAGGCCGAAGGACGCGGCAGACGGGATCGGGGCACGTGTTAAATTGCTTTCCGGGGCATTGCTCCGGGGCCATCATCACATTACATCTGATTCAGATGCACAGGAAGTGGTATTCGGGGTGCAGTCCGGGGTATCATACACCGTCGAAGTAGTTTTTCCGGACGGTTCTACTGTAACTCGAAATAACGTATCGTCCGGTTCTACAATCGAGATCCTTCAGCAGTAATCCTGTAAACCTATGACTCGAATTCTATCATACAGCATGATCGCGCTTCTTGTCCTGGCAGTGTCGGTCCACGCGGGAGACCAGCCGCAGGTTGGCATCTCTGCGCGTAGCGTCGGGCTTGGAGGATCGCTCACAGGACTTGCAAATGACGCCTCGGCGGTCTTCTGGAATCCCTCCGGTATACCAGGCCTGCAGCGCCAGGAATTGAGTTTTTCGATGGCGGACAGATACGGAATCGGACTGACCAACAGTCAGGCCGCTTACGTTTTCCCACTCTTCGAAAAACACGCTTTGGGATTGAACTGGTCACGAGAAGGCTTCAGCGATCCCGAACTCACCGATACCTTTCAGATCTTCAATATGGCCTATGGTATGCAGCCCCACCGCAGTCTGTCATTTGGCCTGGGTGCAAAATTTGTTTCCCAGACCATTGACCTGAACGGCAATACGCTGCGAAATGCCCGGGGGTTCGGGTTCGATTTGGGCCTGCTGTTCACACCCAAGTCCCAGGGATTCAACAAATTCCGGTTCGGCGTATCCTTGCAGGACGTCACGGGAACCGATGTTCGAGACAGCGATACGCAGGCTAAAGAAGAGATATTGCCCCAGACGCTTCGTGTCGGTGCAGGTTTCAAGGCAATGAAGGATCTCACACTCTCGATGGATGTGGATAACCGGATCCATTTTGGGGCAGAGTATCAACCTGCAACGGCCCTCGTTGTGAGGGGGGGCCTAAATCGTGAATTGTCACCTCCCGGTGGCGCGGACAAGACTTTAACCTACGCCCTGGGATTCGGATTGCGGTGGAACGCTTTCAAACTGGATTACGCCTACGAACATCATCCCGTGCTTCCGGTCACACATCATGCTGCGGTATCTTACTCCTACAACACGTCTCTGATTTCCGTAAAAGATGCGCTTGTCCGACCAGCTCCAGTGTTCAAATCCCTGTACAAAACCTACGAAGAGAGCGACTTCGTGGATGTGGTCATCCGGAATGTGTCTCAGGATCCACTTTCTGTTACGGTCAGCATCGAGATCCCAACGCTCACCAAAATACCACACGAAGAGACGGTCACGCTGCCACCACAGAGCACCCAGCGATATGGCTTCAGGTTGACCTTCCCCCAGGATCTGCTCGCTACACAGGCTTCCTACTATGACAATCTTGTACAGCCCACTGTAAAAGTGTCTTACGCGAGCGGCAGGAGTACCAAGACGACCAGCAAAAAACTCAGCAGTATCTACGTGCTTGGAAAAGGAAAGCTGAGCTGGTCAAACCCCGAACGAATCGGGGCATTCATTACACCGGAAAGCAGAACGGTCGAAAATTTCGCCCGTGGGGTTGTAAGTAGTTACGTTGATCTTCTGCAGCGAAAGTTCCCCCATAACAATATGGGAAAAGCCGCTCTCATCTTTGATGCACTTAGCGTTTACGGTCTTCGATACCAGCAGGATCAAACAACGCCCTACCTCGAAATTTTCGAAGACGATTCAGTATTCGACTCGGTAAAGTATCCTTACGAATTTCTACAATCCAAGATCGGTGACTGCGATGACTGCACCGCAATTTTCTGCTCGATGCTCGAGAACCTGAATATCCCCACAGCCATTCTGGATGTAAACGATCCCGCCTACGGACATATTTATATGATGTTCGACAGCGGAATCAGCATCGCGGATGCCGGAGACTTCTTCACCAATGAAAAAGAGTATGTCATCTGGGATGGCGGAATCTGGATTCCAGTTGAAACGACTTTGTTCGGTTCTTCCTTTTCCGATGCCTGGCGAAACGGGGCGAAAGAGTATTATGTCAGGAAAGAACGCGGGTTCATCAACGAAATTCGTGTCTCGCAGGCACAGCAAACGTTCAGACCAGGGGTCGTGCCGGATGCGGAAATTTCCTCGCCATCCGTGATGGCAATAGATGAACTCTTTGGAAGGGACCTTGCGTTTTTCGACAACAGACTCGACCAAATTGCCACTGCCTCTGGCGTGTCTATGGGCACCGCGGAAGGTCTATATGATGCTGGCGCAACATTTCTCCGACTCGGGCAATTGGACCGCGCATCCGATGCGTTCATAGGGGCGCTGGCTATGGATCCTGCTTTGGCCGACGCTTATAATGCCAATGGGGTAGTGCTTACCAGAAGGCGGCAGTATGATGAGGCGCTGCAGATGTTCGAAAAGGCACTGGAATTGAACCCGAACGATGCCGGTTTCCGCGTAAACACAGCGATCGCTTTCCACCTTCAGGGAAAGAAGGAAGCCTCCAATAAGGCCTATCAGGAAGCCGTGGCGATAAACCAGGATTTTTCGGGCATTCTGGATTTTCTTGGGAAGGCACCCTCTGCTGCGGTTCGTTCCGCTGCACCAGCGGTGGACCCACTCCAGAGACTGGCGGCTGAGAAGGCCTATGACGATGGTGCGGCATACCTGCGTCTTAAAGCGTTCGACAGAGCAATCGACGCATTCGACAGGGCACTCAACCTGAATCCGAGCAGTGCAGAAGCCCACAATGCCAAAGGTGTGGTCCTGACACGCCAACGAAAATACGACGAAGCCCTTGATCTGTTCAGTAAGGCGGCACAGTTGAATCCCGAAAATGCCGGATTTCACCTGAACCTGGCGATCACTTACCATTTACAGGGTAAGAAAGATGAGTCGAAAGAAGCCTATCAGGCCGCAATTCAACTGGACCAGAATCTGTTCGGACAGCTTGATTTTATTGAGGGGATAACCGCTCCTCAGGCGAAGGATCGAAAGCCCGCAGGAGATTCAGCACTGGGCGTCTCGACACTCCAGAAGCTGTCATCGAACAAAGCATACGACGACGGCGCGGCATATCTGAGACTCAAGGCACTCGACAAGGCCAGGGAAGCCTTCAACCGTGCTCTCGCCCTCAATCCGGACAATGCGGATGCTCACAATGGGTTCGGAGTGATCAAAACGCAAAAACGAGACTATACCGAGGCGATCAGACTCTTTGAAAAAGCGATTTCTATTGAATCGGAGACTGCAGGCTATCACTTTAACCTCGCGATCACATTAAATTTGCAGGGTAAAAAAGAGGCGGCACTCGCATCCTACAAAAAAGCCATTGTGCTTGATCCTTCATTAAAGGGACAGATCGAAGACTTTTAATAATAGCAACTTAGGGATACTTTCAGGATATTCAGGGATACATCTGAAGCATCCGCATCTTGTTATCCCGGATGAAATTATGAAATTTTAACTTGGCGGTGTGTCTCACATCACCAACCATTGTCATCGAATTTATGTATATGTATCTCACGCAAGAGATATCATTCCGGTGGCACAATGCTCCGCCGATCAGATCTGAAATCTAAAAGGAGGCAAATATTATGCATTTACGAATTCTCAAGGCCCTGCTGTTGCTGGTGATTGGATTGGCATTTGCATCTCCAGCCGTGGCGGAAGAGAAAAAGGCAGCAGAATCCTCAAAAGAGGACGTCAAGCCCGAAGCAGAGGATACCACGAAGGTGAAGGTTTCCAACGCATTCCTGAACCGGTGGAAAAACATCCAGAAGGTCACCAAGAAACAGGCATATGAAACGCAGCAGACCCGCACCGTAGCCGGTGTCCGGGGCGCCGAGGCTGAAGACGCCGTCCTGGATCAGCTCTATTATAAAGGTGGCGTGCGCTACCCAAGCCGTGTGGACCTCAAGAATGCCATAAGCCAGCTTCAAGAAGCCATAAAGTCAGCCCCCGATGCAGAGTCGGTGCCGGAGCAAAAATTCTTTATCGCACAGTGTCATTCCCAGCTCGGTGAAACCGACCTTGCCAAGAGCACATACAACGATCTTATAAAGAATCATGCAGGGAGTGATTGGGCCGGACAGGCAAAATCAGAAATTGAAAAATTTTCCAAAGAGTAGATTTGCAGAATCATCAGAAAACTTGAAGGCGACAATCGGGACATTCCCTGTTGTCGCCTTTTTTCTTTTTTAAAAAGGGTCACACCTCCCCTGTTTTTTTCTTTTTGTTTTTATTCAAGTAGACCTTACTTTTCTGAACCACTGCTTCTTCCAAAGGCGTCCTGTTTTAGCTGGATGAGATCCAAAACCACGAGGTCTGAAATGAACGAAAGCGGGAAAGAAGCATCGACTTTCATCAACGGTCCCCAGTTTCTCATCGGCGTTCTTACTAGCGTTGTTATTGCTGCGTTGTCGTGGACAAACTTCTATCAGGACCAGGAAGCATCCATTTACGACACACGTTTCCGAACCCGGAATGAAATTGTTGGTGCACCGATTCAGTCGCCTTACGTCTCTACCATTGACATCGATGACCTGGCCTTGCAAACCTATGGCTGGCCGCTTACCAGAGACCGACATGCGATTCTTGTGGACATACTGGACAAATATGATGCGAGCATGATCGGGTTCGATATTTTCTTTTACGAACCAGCGCAGACTCTCCTGTCTCCCGATGACGTTTCAGGATTGGAAAGAGAAACACTGACAAAGGCAGAGGTGATCCAGCTTATCAAGGATCATGATCAAGATTTCCTCAGGGCCATCAATGCTTCAGATATCGTATTTCTTCCGCAAACCTTTGAGATCGCCGAAAAGGGCGAAAAATTCGCAGCGGACAATCTCAGAAAGCGCAGTCCGGCGCAGAACGCCGCCCTGGACGCCCTCTCCAGATCTTTCACGTCACTACCTCCAGATTTGTCTCCCAATATCTTCCACACGATCGATATGGATGTGCCACTTCTGGACTTTATCGAGGCTGCGGAAGGAATCGGCTTCGCCTTGCCCCAACCCGATCACGATGGCATTGTACGTAGATATCGCCTTGTCCTGGCATACGAAGGTCGGGTTTTCTACTCCCTCAGTCTGATGATGGCGTGCAAATTTCTTCAGGTACCCATACAAAATGTAGAATTTGTTCCGGGCAAATCTGTACGGCTGCCAAATGCCAACCTGCCTGATGGAACCGTAAGGGATATCGAGATCCCAGTATCTGGAAATGGCGAAATGCTGGTTAATTGGGCGGGTGCCTATCATCAGACCTTCAAGCATATGCCATACAACCTGATCGTCGACTTTGCGGAAACCGATCCTGGCAACAGGGCACTCAAGCTGGCCAAACGGATTGCAGTTGAATCGCCAGACATCCTGAATGACGACCAGGCCTATCTAGATCGGGCATCACGAGACGCGGATGCCGACCTGACGGCGGATCTGCTACTTGAAATGAAATATCTGGTCTCCGATTGCCTGGCGATCCAACAGGCTCTGGAGGCAGAGCCGGAGTTGACCGTTGAGTCCTATGCCGCCAATTTCGCAGCTGCAGTAGGCATTCCGGCGGAAGAAGTGCCATCGGTTGTGGAAGTCCTTGCCAGTTCGTTCAACAGAATCAAGAACAACGTTCAGATATACCGAATACTCAAGAACAATCCTGATCTCTCCCTGCACGAGGTGGCAACCCAGATGGGTGTCAGCAGGTTGGAGGATGTGAAGCTGGGAGTTGGCATTATTCGTGATCTGATTCGACGAGGCGGGGTGGATAATACCGACCACCCGCTCTTTTTCCTGGACCGAATTACCAGCGCCGGGCTTCATGGGGATGAAACTGCTGATCGTATCGTAACTACTGACAATTTCAAAAATATGGTGTTCTTCTACGGTCTAACCGCAACAGGCACACACGACTTGAATCCCACACCATTCGGTGCGCGAGAAGCTATGCTGGGTGCACACGTAAACGTCTTCAATACCATTTTAACACAAAACTTCCTTTACCGACTGCCGAAATGGGCGAATGTGCTGATCATGATCTTCCTGGGAATCCTGGTTGGAATCCTGATCCCCAGATTCAAGGCAATGCTCGGCGCTAGCATCATGCTGGCATTCATTTCAATCTATGTGGTGGGTGCCTTCGTGATATTCATTCAGGCGGGCTACTGGATCGATGTTCTCGGGCCTATCGCTACGCTCATCATCGGTTACCTGAGTATCACCATTTATGACTATGTGCAAAAAGAAAAGGAAAAGGAATTCGTACAGGGCGCCTTTGGTCACTATCTGGATCCACAGGTCATCGCTGAACTGGTGGAAAATCCTGAGCAGTTGGGTCAGCTGGGTGGAGACCAACGTGTGATGACCGCCTTTTTCTCGGATGTTGCGAGCTTTTCAACCATGTCCGAGAGCCTCACGCCCGTTGAGTTGGTAGAACTGCTGAATGAATACCTGTCCGAAATGTGTGACATCATTGGAGAGAAAGGTGGCACAATTGACAAATTCGAAGGTGACGCCATCATTGCCTTCTATGGTGCGCCGCTTAAAACTGAAGATCACGCCGTAAAGTCTGTTCTGGCTGCTGTCGACATGCAGGCCAAAATCAGTGAACTTCGAGCGAAGTGGGAAGAAGCTGGGCGAATGGAGGAGCTCAGGCAAATGTGGGTCGAGCAGGGCAGGGGGGAGTTCTTCCGCGTACGGATGGGCATTAATACCGGTGAAATGGTTGTGGGCAACCTCGGATCCAAAACCCGTGTAGATTATACAATTATGGGGGACTCGGTGAATCTGGCTGCTCGTCTCGAAGGTGCCGGCAAAGCCTACGACGTAACCACAATGATTTCAGAAACCACCTACCGAGCAGCGCGCGAAGTCATAGATGTAAGAGAGCTCGACAGCTTACGAGTGGTAGGCAGAGATGAGCCCGTCAGGGTCTATGAGATACTGGGACGTCTCGGAGAAGTGGACCCGAAGAAGATGGAAGTTATAGAAATTTACAAGGAGGGTCTGGCGCTTTACAAGGAACGCAAATGGGATGATGCCATCGCGACTTTCGAGAGCGGACTCCAGATCGACCCACTCGATGGTCCCAGCAAAATATTCCTAGCGCGGTGTCATGAATACAAGCAGGCACCACCGCCAGAGAATTGGGATGCTGTTCACGACCTGGATTCCAAGTAAACTACAGCCAAACCAGCAGAAAAAACGAGGCGGCCATGTGATCTGGTCGCCTCGTTTTCAATTGCACCTGTACTGCTCTCAGCCAATTTCTTTTTTCATTTTCCTGCCGCCAGTGCAAGTTTCATGCTCTTCTGATACCGCTCCGGATCATTCAGAATTTTAACGGCTTCCTCGAACTGACGATCACCTCGAAGCGAGATCAGCAACCGGCCTTGCGTTCCCCACATACGATTTGCGATTGCCCGCTCTATTTCCATGCCTATAAAAGACAACGCCTTGTCGAATTCGATTTCTCGTTCCTTTTCGACCACCTGTCTTAGCCTTTCGAATTCCTCACTGGCTTCATTTTCTAGACCGGACTGAGCAAACGACTCCTCCAGATCTGACAGGCGGGCTTCCCCCGCCGTCCGATATGTAAATGCCGTTGTATTTGTCGAATCAGCCACGAATGACTTGAACGCCTTCAGGACATCCGCTCCGGCGGTAAAGGCTCCGGGTTCTTCCGGCAGAATATGGTAAGCTGCGTGGTGAACTGCGAAGTCAAAAAAGAGCCCCGCACGACGAAGCGCCACCACAATGCGTGGCCTCGCCTCAAGTTCAACTTCCACATCGGGAGTAATGCCTCCCCCACCATAGACCGTACGACCCCCGGCAGTCTTGTATTTCCGGCTGGGATCATCACCCTGGGGATCATTGTTACTGGATTTTAAACTCAGGCCCAGCATTTCACCCAATTTGACATCGAAAATCTGCTCGGCTTCTTCCGGAGTGTCCAGATCGAAACGTTCCATCAGCTCCGCAATTGCATCCTCTCGTCTGTCTTTTTCTGCTACGGTAGCAATTGCATGAAACGCGGAGACACTCTTGTTTCCGATATTCAGCACCAGGTCTTGCGTAGGTCTGAATCGTCGCGACCCTTTGTGAATACTCCGACCGCTGGGCGTATAGTATAATGCCGTGGTCCACTTCAATGCCTTATCCCTACCCACCTGACGGAATGACTGGACTGACCCTTTGCCAAACGTTGGGGTTCCCAGAATCAGACCACGATCCGAATCCTGTATTGCACCTGCCACAATTTCAGAGGCGCTGGCACTGTATCCATTCACCAGAACGACAAGCGGAACTCCCCTGGCAATTTCCGGACCCGCTGTGCGATATTCCTTGTCTTGTGATGGGATGCGTCCCCTAGTCGTTACGACAGTGAGTCCTTCATCCAGGAATTTATCAGCCACGGATACCGCCTGTCCAAGCAGCCCGCCCGGATTCGCTCTCAGATCCAGGACAATTCCCTTGACCCCGTTCGCCAGCAGGCCATCAATAGCTTCCTCGAGTTCTTCCGGCGTCGTCTCCGAAAATCGGCTGTTTACAAGCCCGGACATCGCGATATAGCCTATCCCTTCTTCAGGTTCCGCGTACTGGACGCTCTTGACTGATATCCTTGCCCGAATGATTTGCTGGATGAACGACTCGGCCCTGCCGGTTCTATCAATTCCTATTGAAACATTGGTTCCTGGATCTCCCCTGAGAACGTCGACTACCTCCTGGAGTTGTTTTCCAACCGTGGGATCTCCATCGATCTCGATAATCCGGTCACCCACTACCAGGCCAGATGTATCGGCAGGCGTTCCTTCAATCACGCTCATAACCACCGGGAGACTGTCAAGCCGACTGATTGTAATGCCCAAACCTCCGAATTTACCGCGGGTATCGATCATCAGTTCTTCGTATGCCCTTCGATCCAAAAATTGGGTGTACGGATCGAGATCTTCCAGCATGCCTTGAATTGCAGATGCGGTCAATGAGTCAGAGGCGAGCGGCTTATAGTAGCTTGTTGTAAGCAGTTTAAGCGTTTCAGCATACTCGTCGATGCTTCGTCCTACAACGGAGTAGCCATCTTCACCTTTTACCAGGTCCGAATCCAATGCCAGGTATGCGACTAAAGCTGCCACCAACGCGGTGCCTGCCCAGAATCTAGTACGTCTTATGAACATCCTTTGCCTCCAACTTCGACTGTTCGTTAACCTCAAACCCCAATCCTATCCTTGATTGGACGCCCTCGACCCCTTGGTGGTTCCCGGCTCAGAGCACTCTACGACTTCAATTTGCTTGTGGTTGCAAACGGTTTCGAGTATTTGTTGTGCGATGGCAGGGATGGATTGGGTACCATCCAGCCGCTTGATTCGTTCGGGTTCCGAATCATACAGCGTCTGGTAGCCTCTCCGCACATTTTCATAAAATGGTTTTCCTCCAGTTTCGACGCGGTCGGGATTATCCAGTAGTTTGCGTTCGCGAGAAATCTCCAATTCAATATCTATCCAAAACGTAAGATCCGGTCGAAGTCCCCCAGTGGCAATTTCCTGCACTTGATTCAACCTGGTGAATTCCATTCCCCTGCCATAGCCCTGGTATGCAATCGTGGAATCTACGAAACGATCGGAGATCACCACTTTCCCCACCTTTAGAGCTGGAAGAATCACTTCGTGTATGTGTTGTGCCCTGTCGGCTGCGAACAACAGCACCTCTGTCCGGTCGGCGGTATCGTATTCTTTGCCAAGAACAAGTTCTCTTATCTTCTTGCCGAGAGGCGTACCACCCGGCTCAAGGGTAAGGACAACCTCATGCCCCAGTCGCTCCAACCGTTCAGACAGCATCTCGGCCTGGGTCGATTTTCCGCTTTTGTCGATGCCTTCAAAAGTTATGAAAAGTCCGTTCATGGCTCCGTGTCCCTACGCAACAAACAGGGCTTAGCTGTGGTTATGATCAGGTATTGAACTCAAAAACAAAAAACCCGGATGAACCCCGGGTTGGAAATTTGAATGTCACCATGCCTCTTCTTGCCTCGGTGATCAGGATTTTGATCTTTTTCGGAAATATAACACCCTGTGCAGGGCTGTGTAGTTGGCAAGAAGTGCGATTCCCCAGACAACCAGAGTCAGAGCGAACTGGCCAATGAGCGCTCCAACCCCAATCGCGATGACCCGCTCCGGACGCTGCATCAAACCAACTTTACATTCTTCCCCCAACCCCTCCACCCGAGCTCTTACATAACTTACCATAAGGGATCCGGCAAGAGCAAAAAAGACCGCTGAGGTTGTCCAGAGGGAATCGGATTTTATGAAACTGACTGCAATGCCAAACCAGACGAAGATTTCTGAATAACGATCCACGGTTGAATCGAGCAGTGCCCCGAAACTGGTGGTCTGACGACCCGCCCTGGCAACCTGACCATCCATGATATCGAAAATGCCAGCCAATAGCACCGCGAAACCGGCCCATCGAATCTGGTCAATGCCAAAAAGGATTGCCGCGACCAGGTTGAGCACAAAGCCCACCAGAGTCAGGAAATCCGGCCGTAACCGCTTCTCTACCAGATACTGAGTGGAAGGTTCAAGCAGTTCGGCAACGTCGTCTTTAACCTTTTCAATCACGCGCCCGTTTCCCTGGGCTGAACTGGACGAAATTTAGCATAACTTCCTGGAATTCCGCAGAAATATAGAACAATGACCCGGGCGGAGCAAGTGAAATCTTGCACTGTTCGGCACACGGAAAAGGCATATGAACAGGAGCTTTCCGACTGAAAGTCTGGATCGAGAAGTTTGGGTTTTGCGTTAGAAAACTGGTTTATTCACATGTTATTCACAATTGATGATTTATGTGTGAATAATTGAGTCTGAATCGCGCAACAAACCCGATGCACGTCGATACGTTTCTCCTTTTTCGAGTTGTTCACATTGTGGACAACTTTGTGGAGAATCTATATGACCTATCGATAAAGGAGGATCCGTCGTATTGTAACGGGTTCAACAGGTCGGTCTATGAGCCGGGGATTGGTTTTGTTGGTGCTGGTCGTGGCGATTGCATTCACCACGTCCATTCCTTTGATGACCTCTCCAAAGGCCGTATAGTTCCCATCCAGATTTGAGTTGCTACCGTGCATGATGAAGAACTGACTACCGGCGCCAGCTGATTCGTCTCCCGGTCGCGCCGTGGAGAGAATGCCAGGGAGATGCCGAGTATCATTAAATTCATGAGGGATCGAGACCATTGGTTTTCCCCTGCCATCGTCGAATGGATCGTCGTTTTTGCTATTCGGGTCCCCTCCCTGGATCATGAAACCCTTGATCACGCGGTGGAACTGCGTGCTGTCGTAGAACCCGGATTCCGCCCGAGTGATGAAGTTATAACACTGCAGGGGAGCCTTTTCGGGGAAGAATTTGACTTCTATGTTTCCTAAATTGGTAACAATTCTTGCTTTTATGCCTGTTATTTTTTCTGTAAGAAAACGCTCCTTGCCAATTCTTTGCTCAAGCTGTGTTTTTGTCCTGCTCAGGTCTTTCCGGAGAGCAGCTGCTTCTTCCTCCACCTCGGATATTCGATTGGAAGCCCAAAAACCGCCTCCCAATAAAACAACAGTGAGTGTGGCTATAATAATCTTAGTCACCTGTCTGTTCTCCTTCCTGACGCTTCGTTCTTCAGAACGGTTCCGTCACCCTTCAAACTGAACATCCCTTCGGCCAATGGGCGGAAGGGATTGTTTCGGTCATTCAACAGGCCTGAATCACATGTTTCCAATAATTGCTTTTCCGAAATCCATACATCCTACTTCTGTCGCCCCATCCATCATTCTGGCAAAATCGTACGTAACGACCTTGGATCTTATGGTCTTTTCCAGTCCCGCATGTATGAGATCGCAAGCTTCTGCCCAACCCATATACCTGAGCATCATTTCACCCGAAAGGATTACAGACCCCGGGTTTACCTTATCAAGACCGGCATATTTTGGTGCAGTACCGTGTGTGGCTTCAAAAATAGCGTGACCTGACTGGTAATTGATATTTCCACCAGGCGCAATTCCAATTCCACCAGCCTGAGCAGCCAACGCGTCTGAAAGGTAGTCCCCATTGAGATTCATGGTTGCAACAACATCGAATTCGGTTGCCCGGGTAAGCACCTGCTGCAGGGTAATGTCTGCTATCGCGTCTTTGATGAGCAGCTTGTTTTTCCACTTTTCTTCGCCGTGCGTATCCCACAATGCCAGGGCGGTTTCTACATCCGCTTTAATTTTTGCCTGACGTTCTGGAGGCATCATTTCATATCCGGGTTCAATCGCGCGCGCATTGTCTTCAACAGAAATTTCCGGTTTTTGTTCACGGTTGCCAAGAATCCAGCTTTCTCTTTGGCTAATGGTCTGGTCTCGAAATTCGGTCGCTGCCAGTTGATAACCCCATGCAGCAAATGCACCTTCAGTGAATTTCATAATGTTGCCCTTGTGGACAAGCGTGACGCTTTTGCGGTTATTGTCCAGAGCGTATCCAATTGCCGCACCTATCAGGCGTTTACTTCCCTCTTCGGACACAGGTTTTATACCAATTGCCGATGTGTCCGGGAAACGAATTTTGTCGACTCCCATTTCATCTTGCAACCATTTAATGACCTTCTTTACTTCCGGAGAACCTGATTCCCATTCCACGCCTGCATAGATGTCTTCCGTATTCTCTCGAAAAATCACCATATCCACATCCTGGGGTCTTTTCACAGGACTGGGAACACCTTGAAACCATCGCACGGGGCGGAGGCAGACATACAGGTCCAGGATTTGCCGGAGGGCCACATTCAAACTGCGGATACCTCCACCAATGGGCGTCGTAAGCGGACCCTTGATTCCAATCAGATACTTCCTGAACGCCTCAACCGATTCGTCCGGCAGCCAGTTTCCTGTAAGATTGAAGGCCTTTTCGCCGGCCAGGACCTCCATCCACGCAATTTTTCTTTTGCCGGCGTACGCTTTTTCCACTGCGGCGTCCAGAACAGCCGAAGCAGACCTCCAAATATCAGGTCCCGTGCCATCTCCTTCAATAAACGGGACGATCGGGTAATCCGGAATGGAAAGGTTTCCGGACTTCATTGTAATCTTCTCGGCTCCAACCGGTGGTGTGTATTCCGACATGAAATTCTCCAAGTTCAGGTTTCCAATGTTTTTTTCCGACGATTAATTGTCAAGGCGAAAAGGTACCATAATCGGCGTCCCGATGCAAGGTATAAGGCATTACGGAAACAACGTATTTCTATGACCCGAAAGGACTTGACAGGTCAAAAGCCACCCTGTAAGTTTTTCGTTCCCACGCGTGAGCCATCAGCTGATTACATCAATCGCATTCCTAATGAAAGGAACCCTCCGAACATGCAGCTTCTGACTTATGAAATTGATGGCCAATCTAGATTGGGCGCCAGGTCCGGGTCCTTCGTTTATGACTTGAACGTCTTGAATCCTGATATCCCCTCAGACATGTTAAGTTTTCTGGCGGGTGGATCTTCCATGATGAATGCAGCACGGTCAATCCTGAACGCAGGACAGGGCGGCATTGACATTGAGACCATCAGGATGCTCGCGCCCATTTCAAACCCTGAGAAGGTCATCTGTATTGGTCTTAATTACGCTGACCACGCTGAAGAAAGTGGCATGGCAGTGCCATCTGAGCCTGTTGTTTTCTCAAAATTCGCCTCATCCATAATTGGTCCAACGGATGCCATCGAGGCGCCAAGTTCTAGTGAAAAACTCGACTATGAATCGGAATTGGTGGTTGTAATTGGGAAACAAGGCAGGAATATCCCCGAGAATCATGCAATGGAACATGTTGCGGGATATACGGTTGGTCAGGACGTGAGCGCCAGAGACTACCAACTGGAGAAACCGGCTGGGCAGTGGATATTGGGCAAGACATTCGATACCTTCGCTCCCCTTGGGCCTCACATTGTAACCAGGGATGAAATTCCGGATCCACATGAGCTCGGGATTCGTTGTATGCTGAATGGAGAAACGGTTCAGGACTCGAATACGAAACAGCTCATATTCAAAGTCGATACCCTGATAGCTTACCTGTCACACGTTTTTACATTGCGACCTGGCGATTTGATTTTCACGGGGACACCGCCCGGTGTTGGCATGGGTCGAAAACCCCAACTCTGGCTTAAACCGGGTGATCTTGTAGTTTGTGAAATTGACGGAATCGGTCGAATCGAGAACTTGGTTGTATAGATACGGTCAAATCGTTTAATTACAATAAGTTATTGTTTATATAATATACAAATGGACACCCAATAACGGGTGTCCATTGATTTGCCATAAATAGTTGTGGGGAGGGCAGATGAGGATGATCAGGGGAGAAAAATAACCATTTAGGTTGATCTTGCCCTCCCCGCAGAACAGGTCCAAAGACCTGCAACCACACACAAGTTGGTGTGGATATCCAATCTAAGTGGGGAAATTAGAAGGATGTTCTAAAAAGATACACAAGCAAGTGTATGTTGTCATGACCAACAGAAGTTTCTAATTTCACCCGCAGCTTTGCTGCGATGCGAGGTACTATTGAACAATGACCCTATTCATTCTGATACAGGAACCTCCAGTGAGTCTCATCTTTCCGATATGGAATTAGAAAAAAAAGCATGGCACGCGAACCTGTCGCCGGCTCCCGGGCGCCGTAAACTGGATATTCTGGAAACGCCTCGCAATGGGGATGCCACATATTTGGATAGCCTTGGATTTCCCGGACAGCTCCCATTCACGCGGGGCGTGTACGGGAGTATGTACACCAGCCATCTTTGGACAATGCGGCAGTATGCCGGCTACGCCACGCCTCAGGAAGCAAACAAACGTTATCATATGCTTCTCCAAAACGGTCAAACCGGATTAAGTGTTGCATTCGATCTGCCAACACAGATGGGCTTCGATTCGGATTATCACCTTTCGGACGGAGAAGTTGGACGAGTGGGTGTATCGGTAAGCGGATTGTGGGACATGGAAAATTTGATGGCGGACATCGATTTGACCAAAGTTAGTACTTCCATGACCATCAACGCCACGGCGGCCATTCTCCTGGGGATGTATTTGGGTACTGCCGTCCGTCGAAACCATTCTCCTGCGGAACTGGGGGGAACGGTTCAAAATGATATCCTCAAGGAATATGTTTCACGTGGAACATACATCTTTCCGGCCGGTCACTCTCTTCGACTGACCGTTGACCTTATGGACTATTGCATAAATTCTTTACCCAAATGGAATCCGATCAGTGTAAGCGGGTACCATATGCGAGAGGCTGGTGCAACAGCTGCCCAGGAACTGGGTTTTACACTCTCTCACGCCCTGGCTTATGCACAGGCAGCTGACGAACATGCGTTGGATCTTTATAAACTCCTCCCTCGCTTTTCTTTTTTTTATGGTGTTCACAACAATTTTTTGGAAGAAGTAGCGAAATTCAGGGCTGGACGTCGCCTCTGGGCAAGGTTGGTGAAAGAACAGTTTGGAATTGAAGACCCCGCCTGCAGAAGGATGCGTTTCCATGCTCAGACTTGTGGATCAACGCTGACTGCTCAGCAGCCCATGAATAACTGTTCCAGAACCACCTTGCAGGCTCTTGCAGCAGTCCTCGGAGGAACACAGTCCCTTCACGTCAATGCTTATGACGAAGCGCTTGGTTTGCCATCTGAGGCAGGTGTAGAATTCGCTTTGAGGGCGCAGCAAATCATTGCCTACGAAAGCGGTGTCTGCGACACAATCGATCCACTTGCAGGATCGTATGCGGTAGAGAGCCTTACAGACAGCGTGGAATCTGAGGCTCTCGAAGTAATGGATCTCGTCGACAGAAACGGCGGAGCGGTGGAAGCCGCATCTTCTGGATATACTGCGGCTCAGATTGGTGAATCCGCATACCAGGCCCAGAACGCCATCGAATCAGACGAGCAGGTTGTTGTGGGACTGAATCGGTTTTCCACATCCGGTGACCCGGTTGCTTCGTCGTTTACATCGCCTGGAGACGCCGAATCCCAACAGAAGAAGCTTCTCGCTGACATGAAACGGGGAAGGGACAATGAAGCCGTACGGAACGTGCTCGATGTCCTTCAGAACAGGGCATCTGGATCCGGGCCGATCACCGAGACAATTGTAGAGGCATGTTCTGTTGGATCTACATTGGGAGAAATTACAGACGCCCTTCGGAAGGTCTTTGGTTCTCACTCTACTATGGAGGGTAACTCGTGATATCCGCTATTGTTGATCACGTTGGGATAGCGGTAAAGAGTCTGTCGGAACAGGGTCAGCTTTATAAACTCCTTGGATTGACTCTTGACTATGAGGAGATACATCCTTCTGAAGGCGTTAAAATTGCCTTTTACGGCAAGGGCATAGGAAGAGTAGAATTGCTGGAGCCGATAGAGGGATCGAACGCGATCGCAAAGTTTCTTGAAAGCCATGGAGAAGGCCTTCACCACGTGGCCATATCTGTGGAGGATCTGGATAAGGTGTTGGAGGATTGCGGGAAGGAGGGAAAAGAAGTTGTCGGAGATATTCGATTGGGCGCCGGCGGAAGACGAGTAGCGTTTCTACATCCAAAGAGTGCCGGCGGCGTTCTCCTTGAATTGGTCGAGGTAGATTCTACCTGAAGACATCTATTGTCTGTCAGTCGACTTTTTTTCGAACGCAAACCATCATCCGGATCCGGCCCGTAGCAGGAATAATCTTTTCGAAATAGCCTACTTCCAGGTGTTTCGGTGCACGCGTTCCCCACTCTTGCCTCGCCTCAGGGCCCTTGAACGCGAGAAGAAACCCACCCGGGTTCAGAATTGGCTCAGCCATTTTCCACAGAAGTGGCAAAACACCCACGGCGCGTGCAGTCACCACATCAAACGTAACAAGCTCTTCTCCCGATGGAACTTCCTCTGCACGTAACCTGATTGCCGATAGCCCGCTGAATGCCAGCACCTTGATGACATCTGCAAGAAACAGACTCTTCATTCTGTTCGAATCCAAAAGCGTGACCTTGATATCCCGGCGCACAATCTTTATTGGAATGCCCGGCAAACCTGCCCCAGAGCCCAAATCCATCAGGGAATGTTTCCCCTCAGGAAGATAGGGAAGCGCAAGGAGAGAATCGAGGAAATGACGCCCTCTCAAATGGGCCTGATCTCCTCTCGACACCAGATTTGTGCGGTCCGACCACTCAGTGATTTTTGACTCGTAGGACTCAAAATGCAAGAGTTGCTCCTCAGTAAGGGCAATTCCCAGCTCACGCGCCGTTTGCTCGAGGTCGATATTGTTCAAGCCACGAATCCGTTGTGATGTTCCACGTGAAACATGTCTACTTTCCAATGCAGAAGGTCTTGAAGATTCTATCCAGTATATCATCGGATGTGGTTTCGCCAACAATGGATGACAGGAATTCCAAAGTCTCCCTTAGCTCGAAAGCGACCACCTCACCCGGAAGTTTCCCCTCCACTGCTGTCAATGCTCTCGAAAGCGATTCCCTGGATCTCACCAACGCTTCGACGTGTCTCTCCTGAGTGATGATTCCCCGCTTTCCTTCCCACTTCCCCAGTACACGATCCCGGATAGCTTCCCTGAGCTCATTCACGTGCGAACCGGTAAGCGCCGATACCGAGATCTGATCCCGTTCTGTTCCACCTAACCAGCCAGGGCGTTCACCCAGGTCCTCCTTGTTCTTGACGAGGATGACCCTATCGTGATCCGCTCCCTCTAAAAAGTCCAAATCTTCAGATGTTGGATCAACAGAGGCATCCACGATCTGCAGGATCAGGTGTGCATTATCGATTGCGGCAAACGTCCTTTTTGTGCCTTCGAGCTCAACAAGGCCTCCAGTTTTGCGTAGGCCGGCTGTATCGACAAGTATGACGGGTACACCATTCAGGTCAACGGTTTCCTCGATAGTGTCTCTTGTCGTCCCAGCAACCGAAGTGACAATCGCCCGATCTTCTGCCAGCAAACTGTTCAGCAGACTGGATTTTCCAGCATTCGGTTTTCCCGCGAGTGTTACCACGGCGCCATCTCGAATCACCTTCCCCTGGTTGTACGAATCTATCAGATCTTCAAGTTCCGTATTGGCTTTTCGTAAAGGGTCCGCGAAAACCTCCGTATCGATCTCGACATCTTCCGAAAAATCGAGATCCGCCTCAAGCATCGAAATGGCGAACCGCAATGATTCTGCCATCACCTGAAATTTTTCCTTCAATCCACCACGCAGCTTGAAATAGGCCGCCTCCAACCCCAGGTCAGCCCGCGCACCTATCATCTCAGCCACGGCTTCCGCCTGGGTGAGATCCATCTTGCCATTCAAAAACGCACGCCGGGTGAATTCCCCTGGCTCTGCTTGTCTTGCACCAGCAGCAAGGAGTGACTCAACAATTCGCCTCAGTACAAGTGGTCCACCGTGGCAGTTTAATTCAACCGTGTGTTCGCCCGTATAGGAGTGAGGAGCTCTCATGACAGAGACCAGAACCTCATCGAGGAACTGGTCTCTGATAATCAAGCGGCCAAATGTAAGGCGACGATCTTCCAACTGATCAAGCGGCTCTTTGCCGTGGAAAGAGCAAGAGGCCATCGAAATAGCTTCATCACCACTCAAACGAATGATCCCAATAGCGCCTTCACCTGGCGCAGTTGCGATGGCTACAATGGTGTCGCGGTCTGATGGGCGCACTGGGTCATTTCCCTCATTTTGTGCCCACAATCGACTTTGTTCTTTCCATTACCTGCTGTTGTGCAAGTGTGAGCACATTGAACATTGTCCAATAAAGCACGAGGCCTGATGACATGCTCCAAAAAATCCAGGTCATAAATATAGGCATGATATAAACCATGGCTGCCTGCTTTGGATCTTTCATTGTCATCTTGGATTGGAAAAATGAGGAAACGGCCATCAACAGAGGAAGGATATGGATCTCAATCCCACCTACCGTCAATCTGTCTGGTTGGGAAAGGTCCGTAATCCAGAAGGCAAATTCAGTCTGTCGGAGCTCGATAGCTCCTCTGAACACATTGAACAGCGAAAAGAGAATCGGCATTTGTGGGAGCATTGGGAGACACCCACCCAGAGGGTTTACCCCCTCTACCTTGTAAAGCTTCATCATTTCCTGGCTGACCTTCTGCTGATCCTCACCGTGCTTTTCGCGCAAGGCCGTAATTTTGGGCTGGAGTTCCTGCATCTTGGCGGAAGCTTCCAGGCTCTTGTGCGTCATTGGGAATACGACGATCTTGATAAGGATAGAGAATACAATGATTACTATGCCGAAATTCGGAATGATTTCGTGCAGTGCCAGAAAGGATTTGAGGACAACAATGGTAACAGGCTTCATGATTGGGCGCAAAAAGCCGTAGTCCATAATTTCATCAAGTTCAAGTTCGGTGATATTACCCCGCAGATCCTGGTTCTGAGCGCGAAGCAGATCGTAAGAAATAGGCCCAAAATACAAACCAACAACCACGGGATCATCACGCGTCTCTGAGATGATGGCGGTTTCATAGTATTCCTCAGGGCTGAGGGGCGCTTTCTCGCCCTTCATATTCAAGTCATATCGATCATCCGGCAGAATGAATGCGGCCAGGAAATACTTATTTTTGATGCCCAGCCAGGACACGGATCCACTGGGAAGCGGATCACTGTCCGGTCCCAGATCTTCCACGTCCCACTGATCAACTTCGCCACCGGAGCGCGTGACAACCATTGAATAAACGGCATTTTCATCGGGATTGCCTTCTGTATCTGCAAGGCTGCCCTTCCAATAGAGAGATGTTTTAGAATCCCGTTCTGCGCCAGAAATTGTAAGTGTCATATCCGATCGATACCGATTCGCCTGAAACAGGAATCGCTTCTCAACGGTCTTTCCGTTTTTCTGGGCCCTGAAAACAAGCTCACCCTGTTCGGAGCCAATAATAGCGAAGCCGTACGTATCCGGTACGAATTCAACGTCGTCAAACGATTCAGAATCCAACGAAACAGCGAGTGCTTCCGTTCCGGGTGAAACCAATTCAAGCCTATTTCCATCTAAATCGTTGTACCGCTTCAGTTTAAGACTGTTGAGCGTTGCTCCCGCAGTTGAGAAAGATGCAATGTAGAGATCGGTCTCCACTTGAACCTGCCTGGGTGTAAATGTTCTGGCTGGCGAAGGCCTCTTCTCTTTCTCTCTCTCAGGTCGCGCGACTCTGGGCTCTGGTATTGCGGAATTCGCATCCTTCTCCATTACTTCTTCCGGGAGGAGTTCCACGTCCGACTGTCGGGGGGCGGAACGCTGCTCCCGAATCGGTCTTTCACCCACAACCAACTCCATATAATACGGAGTAAGAATGATGATAATGCCAATAATTACGAATGCCAGTATGGTGCGTCTGTCCATCAGGGTGAATCCTCTGATTTGGGGACGGGATCGTACCCCGAACCGCCCCATGGGTGGCATCTCAATACCCGAACCATTGCGTAGTAAGAACCGCGAAGAAAACCAAACTGTTGAATTGCCTGGAGGCCGTATTCAGAGCAGGTAGGTTGGTAACGACAGCGGGGTATGAGAAATGGAGAGATTGCTACTCTGTAAACGCGAATGAGGAGAATCGCAATAAATTTCACTGGTCTAAGAGACCAAATTTGGAAAGGGCTGATGTGAGATCGGTGCGAAGTTCATTGAAGCGCGTCTCACCAGCAGCATCTGCAATGGAAATGAGAATGAGTTTTCCATTTGACCCGTTTGGAAGAAGGTCTCTGAAAATCGCTCTGATCCGTCTGCGCGCCTGATTTCGAGAAACTGCACCGCCAAAGCGTTTACGTACTGATATCAGCAGATTCGGCAGGGAGGAATTCCCAATCCTGACGTGCATCCAACGACCACGGTAGATCCTACCCACCGAGTAGAGTCGACGGACCTCTCGTCTGAGACGCAGATTCGGCCTGCCCATTGTTAGACCGACACACGCTTACGACCTTTGCGACGACGACGCGATAGAACCTGGCGTCCCGCTGGGGTGCTCATCCTGCTTCTGAAGCCGTGCTTGTTCTTTCTTTTTCTATTGCTTGGTTGGAATGTACGCTTCATATACCATGCTCCTCATTCTGGTTGTGGATCAAGCCACAGATACGAAAGAAAAATAGAGTTAAAATATAGGTTCGGAGACCCCTTTTGTCAAGCCATTTTGGGTGTTGGTGTAGCGGTAGTAGTTGACCAAAATACAAGATATTGTATCAAAATGATTTGACTACAGGATGCTGTATGTAGTAGGTGTAAATTTATCTTTTACAAGCAGTTATAATCACATAGGCTTTGGCGAAAATCGCTTGACTTAGGTAATCTGATTCTTTAGATTGTGGTCCACCTAACCCCCCGGATTTGAACGAACCGGGGACTCCCCCTAGTAGATCCAGCTTCAACCAGTTTCAACGGAACAGATTCCAAGATCTGGTGTTTGTCTGTATTCTGTTGCGGGCATGTTTCCCTTCGTTGTTTGCCCCGTATGGAACCAGCATGACACAATGCCGATCTCCCTCCAGGATCTTTCCAGTTTGATGTTGGCTTAGTGTATTCCCATTCACATTGTCTTTCTTTTACTTCCTTCGGTGGGAAGATCTGTCTCCCCGTACGGGATGGCTTTGTCCTATGCCCTATGATTCCGCCGGCCTTTGGGCCAGGTGTCTCCATTCGATTCAGCAGAAGATTCAGCCTCAGAGTTTTCAGACGTGGTTCGGTCCTACGAACTCGCTGGAACTGTGTCCTGAGAAGGCTGTGATCGAAGTACCTACCTCCTTTTTCGCTGATTGGTTGGAGGAACACTACTCCTGGCTGATCCGGGCTACGGTGGAAGAAGAAACCACATGGAAACCTAAACTTGAATTTGTTGTTCAATCCGAGTTGGAAGGTCCATCTGAATTCATAAATAATGAGACGATTAAGGAAACTCCATCGCCAGTTGATCAGGTTGCAGAGCCTGTTTCTAACGTTAGCAAGAACGCCTCTACACTTGTGTTTCCTTTGAATCCAAAATACAGATTTGAGCAATTCGTAGTAGGCGACAGCAACGAATTTTCTTTTACAGCTGCAAAAGCAGTTGCAGAATCACCCGGCCAGACGGCCTTCAATCCTCTTGTCATCTACGGGGGCGTTGGTCTTGGTAAAACACATCTTCTGCAGGCAATTGGGGAACTTGCTCACCGGAAGGGCACGGCTGAAAAAATAGTGTATGTGACAGCCGAAAAGTTCTTTTCTGACTATCTTCATGCCATTCAAAAGCAAGACACAGCTGAATACATCCAAATTTATCGCAACGCCGATTTACTCTTGATCGATGATATTCAGTTCTATGTTAAGACAGAGGGATGCCAGCGTGAACTCATCCATACCTTCAATACGCTCTATCAGAACCAAAAACAAATCGTATTGAGCTCGGATCGACCTCCATCCACTTTGAAGGGGTTCGAAGACCGGCTCATTTCTCGTTTTCAGTGGGGTCTGGTTACCGATATAGAAGCTCCGAACCTTGAGACAAGAATTGCAATTCTCAACTGTAAAGCAGAAGTAAAAGGTGTGCTACTTCCTGCAGAAGTATCCCGTTTCCTGGCTGAGCAGGTAGTTTCAAATGTGAGAGAATTGGAAGGCGCGCTCGTTCGGTTACTCACTATGAAGTCTCATCTGGGTCTGAATATCGATATCGATCTTGCGCGTCGGGCATTGGCGGGTATGGGCAGACAATCTGCTCCAAGGCTACCGCTAAACATAGATACAGTAAAAAAGGTTACGTCCGACTTCTTCGACATTCCGATTCCTCTACTTATCGGCGCTACCAGAAAGCAAGAGATAGCCAGTGCCCGGCATGTTGGGATGTATCTTTGTAAATCTCTGATTGGTGCACCTTTGAAAACTATTGGAGATGAATTTGGAAATAGGGATCACACTACGGTTATCCATGCCTGCAAAACTGTAGAGAAGAAGCTTTCTATGGATCCTGAATTCGGGACGCTGGTAACAGATCTGCAAAATAGGATAAAGAGTACCGTTCCAGCGTAATATGATTCCTAATTATGTGTAATTAGAACCTGGCAAGATGGTCTTGCCAGGTTCTTGTTTTTATAAAGCAGTACTGAATCTAAATCAAGATAACAACAACAACATGTCTGTTAATCATGTGGAAAGTTGGTGGTTAATATGTATCCACCCTGTAAACAGGGGACGAATCGCATTCAGCCCTACCCTTCTGGTGGGGATACAATGTGGAGTATGTGTTTATAACCTGAAGGTTTTCCCCACTGATTCCAATGTCTCCTTCCCAATGTCAGTTATTCACATGTTATCCCCAAAAAGGTTGTCTATAAGAATGCGATGCCAATCGGTCATAAACATTGTGTCAAAGGGAATAATTGTTAATTTAGTTATTGTTCAGAAGGGAGTTATTCCTAGTTATCCACATCATCATGTGGATAACTTTCATTTTCGACAATTGACCGCTTGAGTGGATGGTTTTAAAGATGAGTATGGGATGTTTTTGGCATGCAGGTGTTTACCTGCAGGTTTCAAAGTACGGTGCCTATTTGTAGTGAACATTGGTGTAGTTCACGTCTTGAAAACCAGGCAACCCCATCTTTGACTAAACAGGCCCTTTTCGGAGGTAGATATTAATTGACAAAATACCGAAAAATCAGTATATTACGTCGTAATCAGGTGCGTGAAAACCGAAGCCGTTTTTAACCCATCTAAAGCGTCTTTTTGGTGCTCCTGGTCTCCCTTTCAGCAGACCCCCAGATGTGCGTTCCAGGGAACATTCCTTCTACAGAGGAGATCTTCTTTTATGAAGGTTGTAATCAGTCAGGATGAACTGCTTCGAGGCATCAACTCCGTTCTGGACGTTGTGCCATCCAAGACGGCGCTTCCAGTACTCTCAAATATCCTCTTCGAGGCTTCTGAAGGTGGGTTGAGGCTAAGCGCTACAGATCTGGATATTTCGATTGTTTGTGGTTTAAACGCGTCCGTAGAAGAAGGTGGGGCAACTACGGTACCTGCACGTAAATTCGCAGAAATCGTTAGAGAGTTGCCGAATGAGGGCATCATACTCAATGCGGAAGAGGGCAGGGTTACCCTCCAGAGACAAACAGGCGGTGAAGGCACTTATGCCCTCATGTCCGTTCCGGCAGAAGATTTTCCTGAATTGCCGTCGAAGATAGAGGGACCTGAACTTCTGTTCGAGAGCCAGGGTGATGGGGATGAGAATCATCAGGCAGCGCTTTTGAAGGACATGATATCAAAAACGGTATTTGCGGTTTCTCGAGATGAAACGCGGCCCGTATTGAACGGCGTTCTGTGGCAAGTGGCCGATGACAGAATGACCATGGTTGCTACCGATGGTGCCAGGCTTGTGAAATACTCCAAAGCGGTTGACGAACCACAGTCGGGCGGTGTAAGTACCGAGGCCATTGTACCCACACGTGCCCTGAACCATCTATCGAAACTGATGTCTTCGGGTAGTCGTCTCAAAAAAGTACAATTTGGGCAGAATCACTTGATGTTCGACCTGTCGTCTTCAATTGACGAGGATTCCAATGGTGGTGACGTACGGTTGTTCTCTCGCCTTGTAGAAGGACCCTATGTTGACTATGAGCAAGTGATTCCCCAGGGAAATGAAAAGCGACTCAAAATCGCGAATGGTTTGCTTTCTCCTGCGGTGAGGCGGGTTTCGATTTTGTCAAGCTCGCAGACGCACCAGGTCAGATTTCTGATCAGCCCCGGCGAAGTAGAACTTTCAGCCACCAGCCAGGAGATTGGCGGCGAGGCTCGCGAGACTCTGGAAGCGGATTACGGTGAAGAAGAAATGGCCATCGGATATAATTCGACCTATTTAATGGACATTTTGAGAAGGATCGATTCTGATCACATCGTGTTCGAACTTGACAGCCCTGTCACCGCGTGCATTATCCGGCCATCGGATCAACCAGATGGGGAAGACTATCTCTGTTTGCTGATGCCACTGCGACTTAACGACTAAGCGATTTGTGTGCTTTGCAAATAACCGCAATCGAGTTGGAAAACTATCGCAATTTTGAACGTGCCAAATTCAGTTTCGACAGGAAACAGACAGCCGTCTGCGGTGAGAATGCAAGAGGGAAGTCGAACCTGCTGGAATCGATATTTTTTCTGGCAATTGGAAAGTCCGGGCGTGGTGCTAGAGACAAGGATGTGGTAAAGTGGGGAAAGGACTTTTTCAGCATCGATGCAGTGACATCCCGAGACGAGCAACCGGTTCCCATTCGCATTGCATATGATTCCCGATTAGGGAAAAAGAAGGCCTACCTTGACGCAAACCCTCTCCCGCGACTTTCAGAATTGATTGGTAGATTCAACGCGGTTCTGTTCTCTCCCGAAGATGTAGACCTGGTCCTGAGGGATCCCCCTCAGCGCAGACGACTCCTGGACATACTGGTTTCTCAATGCAATGCGGCTTACCTCTCCGATCTGGATCAGTTTCGCAGGGTTCTTTCACAAAGAAATCGCCTGCTAAAAGAAAGCGATCGTCTCGACCCCACCCAGCTTGCTCCCTGGAATGGTCAATTGGCTGCGCTCGGCGCACGCATCGTTCTCGCTCGGCTCCAGGCTCTCGATGAGATCGAACCGATGGCCCAGGCCTATTACCGGACCATCTCTGCGTCGCCAGAGGTATTTGGTTCAACATATAGAAGTCTGGTCAAATCGGAGGATCGCGAACGGGCCCAGGAGATACTTGCCGATGCACTTCTCGACAGACAGGCCGAGGAGTTTTCAGTCGGATATACACTTAGTGGGCCCCATCGAGATAATCTTCTGTTTACCCTCGATGGACGAAGTGCCCACCAGTTCGCTTCAAAAGGCCAACTAAAAAGCGTTCTGCTTGCCTGGAAACTTTCCGAGGCATCCTTTCTGGATTCGCGTACGGGCTATGCGCCCGTCCTTTTGATGGACGACATCTTTTCCGAGTTGGACAAGAAACGCGCAGAGTCGCTCCTTGAGCTTGTGGCCTCATTCGGACAGGTAATTTTGACATCTGCACGTGATCCTGATCTGGCTTTTGAAGGCAAAGGCTACACGCGAATCGACCTTTAAGGGCGGTTAGCAGAAACGAACGAAGGGCCTCACATGCTGCAAGGCTCAAAAAAAGACGATGCGCTTAGATCCAGACTCACCGTTCCTCTGGGTGAGGGAATAATGCACTGCCTTCGTGGACTGGGAATCGAGGGAAAGATTCGTGAGGAAAGGGCCGTGCTGGCTTTTCCTGGAATCGTTCAGGAAATAATTGGAAAGGAATTGGCCGCAAAGGTGGTGGGCCTTCGAAATGGAGAACTTACTGTTTCGGTTCATCACGATGCATTGAGACACAGGTTGTTGTTCGAGCGGGACCGGTTGCAGAACTGCTTGAATGAAGCGGCAGGCAGCAATGTTGTTCGGTCCATCCGCTTTGGTCGATAAGCGGAGCGTGCTGTCTGAATTCGAAATTTGATTGGACTGTTCTGAAGGGACAAGAATTCTATGGCTGAACACCAAGAATATGGCGCAGACACGATTCAGGTTTTAAAGGGTCTGGAGGCCGTTCGTAAAAGACCTGCGATGTATATCGGAGACACAGGTGTTCACGGTCTTCACCATCTCATCTGGGAAGTCGTAAGCAACAGTGTTGATGAAGCTATGGCAGGCCAATGCGATTTGATCGTTGTTACCATAAATTCAGACGGAAGTCTCACGGTTGAGGACAACGGTCGCGGTATTCCTGTTGACATGCACCCTACGGAGAACAAACCCGCTCTGGAAGTCGTTATGACGGTTCTCCACGCCGGAGGTAAGTTCGACAAGAAGACCTATACCGTATCGGGCGGGCTCCACGGCGTGGGTGTCTCAGTTGTAAATGCGGTTGCAAGCTGGTGCGAGGTTGAAGTTCGATCCTCCCTTCCCGGCAGAGAAGGGAAAATCTACACCCAGCGCTATGAGCGCGGAATTCCCGTTACCGAGGTCAATGAAATTGGACAGGGCGAAGGTTCCGGCACGAAAACTACGTTTCTGCCGGATGGTGACATTTTCGAAACAACGCTCTTTAATTTGGAAACCGTAACCAATCGTCTCAGGGAACTGGCGTTCCTGAACAATCACCTCACGATTGTGTTGCAAGACGAACGTGTAGATTTCGAGGAAACGTTTCATTTCGAAGGCGGGTTGGCTGCATTCGTTGAGTATCTGGACGAAGGGCGCAACGCGCTCCACCTCCCGGTTCAATTCGATGCGGAACGCGAAAATGTTGGCGCCGAGATCGCCTTCGAATACAATGACTCCTATTCGGAAAATATCTACAGCTTTGTGAACAACGTTTATACGATGGAGGGTGGCACACACGAAACAGGATTTCGAACTGCACTCACCAGAACACTCAATGCATACGCAGCAAAGTATAATCTCTTCAAAAACGACAAATTTACGCTATCTGGCGAGGACGCCAGAGAAGGTTTGACAGCTGTCATCAGCACCCGGATTCCTGAACCACAGTTCGAGGGGCAAACAAAGACCAAACTGGGAAACAGCGAGGTGAGAGGGATTGTGGAGTCCCTCGTAGGTGAGCGTCTGGCTGCATATTTTGAGGAAAACCCTGCAATTGCCAAAAAGATTTTGCAAAAAGCCATTGATGCTGCAAGGGCGCGCGAGGCCGCCCGAAAGGCTCGCGAAATGGTCAGGCGAAAGGGCGTCCTGGAGGGTGGTGGTTTGCCAGGGAAGCTGCTGGACTGCTCATCCAAGGACAAGGACGAAACCGAAATCTACCTGGTAGAGGGCGATTCTGCAGGCGGGTCAGCTGCACAGGGTCGTGACCGTCAATTTCAGGCGATCCTTCCATTGTGGGGAAAGCTGCTGAATGTCGAAAAGGCACGCATCGACAAAGTTATGGGGAATGACAAGCTCCAGCCTATGATTATGGCGCTTGGCGCCGGTGTCGGTGAAGATTTCAATGTGGAGAAGCTTCGCTACGGCAAGGTGATCGTAATGGCGGATGCCGATGTTGACGGCTCGCATATTCGTTCTCTGCTCCTGACGTTTTTTTTCAGATACATGCGCCCTATGATTACTTCGGGAAGAGTATATATCGCGCAACCCCCTTTGTTTTTGGTCAAGAAAGGGAAGCAGGAGCACTACGCCTTCAATGAAGAGGAGCGGGATTCGATTCTTGCAGAGTTTGGGGACGAAAAAGGCGTTATGGTTCAGCGCTATAAGGGTCTGGGAGAAATGAACCCCGACCAACTGTGGGAGACCACGCTCAACCCGGCAAAGCGTACCTTGCTTCACATGTCGCAGGACGACGTTGTGGAGGCCGAGCATGCCTTCACCATGATGATGGGGGATGAGGTAGGCCCAAGGAGAAAGTATGTGGAGGCCCACGCTCTTGAAGCAGAGGTTGACGTAAGCGGGCATTAAAGTGCCTCCAATTCGTGCATTGGACAGGACTAACACTCAATTGATCCACCTGGGAGAGTAATCGGATGATGATGGACGGGCAGCGCATTGTTCCCGTAGATATTGGGGACGAACTGAAGAAGTCCATGCTGGATTATTCCATGAGTACGCTGGTTAACCGGGCATTACCGGATGTACGGGATGGGCTAAAGCCATCTCAGCGGCGTATTCTCGTGGCCATGAACGACCTGGGTCTGACCCCGACGAGGCAGCACCGAAAGTGCGCGAATATTGCGGGTCACACTTCGGGCAATTATCACCCCCACGGGGAAGCCATTGTCTACCCGACTCTGGTTCACCTCGCGCAGGATTTTAAAATGCGATACCCGCTGGTCAATGGGCAGGGAAATTTTGGCTCCATCGACGGGTATCCGCCTGCAGCTATGCGGTATACGGAAGCTCGCATGGCTGGACCCGGTGGTGAAATGCTCGCCGATCTGGACAAACAGACGGTCGATTTCCGACCCAACTATGATGAGCGGCTCGAGGAACCATCTGTACTTCCGGCAAGATTCCCAAATCTGATTTGCAACGGAGCCGTGGGAATAGCTGTTACGATGGCAACGGCAATACCTCCCCACAATGTAAGTGAGGTCGTAGACGGCCTGGTTGCCCTCATAGAGAATCCCAAGCTGGGCGTGCTGGATATCATGGAGTATATCAAGGCTCCTGATTTTCCCACCGGTGGTGTGATTTACGGTATGAGCGGCGTCCTTGACGCATATCGCACCGGAAGGGGGCTCATCCGGATCCGCGCGCGTGCGGAAATCGAAACGCTGAAGAATGACCGTGAAATCATTGTGATCAAGGAAATCCCGTTCATGGTGGCGAAAGCATCCCTGTTGGAGCGGATGGCTGACCTTGTGCGGGACAAGCGTATCGAAGGAATTTCGAATATTCGGGACGAATCCGACCGTAAGGGTATGCGGATCCTCGTTGAGTTGAAGCGCGATGCACAGGGAGAGGTCGTTCTGAATCAGTTGTTCCGCCATACCGCGCTCGAAAGTACGTTTGGCGCCAATATGATCGCGCTTGTGGGTGGTCAGCCCAAGCAGCTCGGACTGGTGGAGATGCTTCAGCATTTCGTGGACCATCGTCACCAGGTGCTTGTTCGGAGTACGACGTTCGAATTGGGTGTAGCCGAAGCCAGGGCGCATATCTTGGAAGGACTCCGACTCGCACTCGATGCGATAGAGCGGGTAATCGAAATCATTCGAGGGTCTGCAGATCCAGGATCTGCCAGAACCGCGTTAATGGAGGAACTCGGTCTTTCAGAACGTCAGGCCCAGGCCATACTCACGATGACATTGCAGAGGTTGACAGGGCTGGAACGCCAGAAGATAGAAGACGAATACGGCCTCCTGATACAAGAGGTCGAACGTCTACAGTCCATTCTGCGAAGCCGTTTCATTCGAATGAATCTGATCAAAACCGATTTGCTTGAAATAAAAAGAAAATACGGTGACAACCGTCGAACCGAAATCGTACTATCGGGATCAGAATTCAATATCGAAGATCTGATTGCCGAAGAGGATATGGTCATCACGATTTCGCATACTGGATATATCAAGCGTATGCCCGTTACCGCATACCGCCAGCAAAGACGCGGCGGTCGGGGTGTTTCAGGGATGCAAATCAGAGATGAAGATTTCGTAGAACACCTTTTTGTGGCATCCACACATAGTTATATCCTGTTTCTAACGGACCGGGGTCACTGCCACTGGCTGAAAGTTCACGAAATACCACTCGGGACGCGCATCTCGAGGGGACGACCTGTGGTCAACCTTATCGAAATCGATCCCGAACACAAGATCGCTGAAATCGTTCCCGTAAGGGAATTCGATGACAGTCGTCATCTGATGCAGGTGACTCAGAAAGGTCAGGTCAAGAAGACGGTGTTGTCCGCATACAGCCGACCTCGCCGCGGTGGTATTATTGCGATGAGCATTCTCGAAGATGATCGGCTAATTGGAGCTGCGATCACGGATGGGAATCAGGAAATCGTATTGGCCACCAGCGGCGGTCAGGCGATCCGATTCACGGAATCGGATGTCCGGAATATGGGCAGGAGTGCTCAAGGTGTGAAAGGAATCACGCTTTCGACCAATGATTCCGTCGTTGGTATGGTGGTTGTTAGTGGACCAGACAGCAGGCTTCTGACGGTTTGCTCAAAGGGTTATGGAAAACGAACAGAGGTGTCGGATTACCGGCATACTCGTCGTGGTGGCAAGGGCGTGATCAATACCAAGACCTCTGATCGCAATGGAGAGGTGGTCTCGGTGAAGGATGTGGATGAAGACGATGAGTTAATGCTTATTTCCCAGCACGGGATTCTTATTCGGCAACCCGTCCGTGATATCAGCTTGATTGGCAGAAACACTCAGGGTGTCAAATTGATCAATCTGGATGAAGGGGATCGTGTAATCGATGTTGCCCGCGTCATGAACCAGAATGGAGACGAAGGTACTGACGATGACGATGACGATTCCGATGACCTTGGTCAGGGTACGGTTGAACCCAATGGTGACGGACAGTCAGATTGAGGATTTTTACGATCACGTATGATGCTGCTGTAATAGACTGATTGAATGCATGAAACTAACACCCTCTCAATGTATTGATTGAGGGGGTGTTAGTTTTTCTGAATTATTGTAGAGTCTTAATAATACACGTCTTATCTAATATTGAGATTCGGTAGAATTGCGCTGGCATTTGTGTTGCTAACTATACACGTGAAGCGCTCGACTTAAATGGGGTGCGGTATATATGATGATGTCCGGAACCTTATATCCCCAGGGCGAGATTTATTGTCCTTTGGTTTCTCAGGAGGTGTGGCTGTGGGATTTTATAGCGTCTTAAGGTATTTTGCAGTCTTGTTTCTGCTCCCTACTCTCGGGTGCGAGACACCCCGGCCGGAAGCCGTGGAGAGGAATGCTGGCGATATAGGTGTGGTCGCACCGGATCTGGAACTCAAGTTGCTGGACGGCCAAACTGTTAAATTGTCAAAATATCGCGGGAAGGTGGTGCTGCTGAACTTCTGGGCTACCTGGTGCGCACCTTGCAGGTTGGAAATTCCTGAATTCGTGAGCCTTCACGAGACTTACGAGGATAAAGACGTCGTGATGATCGGAGTTTCTTTTGATCACGAATCTGATACCGAATATGTACGTTCATTCTCTGAACAGGCTGGGATCAAGTATACGGTCGCGAAGGTGGGCAATTTTTCTGAAATCGAGGAGATTGAACGTGCCTGGTCAGCTCTAAAGGGTATCCCAACGGTCAGAGGCTATGGCAATGGTGAACCGGAATACGGAAATGGGAGTGTTCAGTTGATGCCTACTACCTTTGTGATTGACAAATCGGGAAGGATTGTAACAAAGCACGTTGGACCGCGGGAGGCCAAACAGTTAGCTCCGGAGCTGGACAGGCTGTTGTAAGGCGACGAGGGGCAAAGGAAACCTCGCGAACAGAACATGGGCGAATAGAAAACCACAACTTGTCGTAGTGTGACTTGGCATATGGCAGTCTGAACGAGAATCTGACGGCACCGCGCTCATCGAGTGCTGGCATTTAGGAAATAGAGAAAACGTAGATATAAGGCGTCCGACCCAATGGGTCGCACGCCTTTTTTATTGTTAATGATTTCAGACAGCGGGAAGTTAATTCAAAAGCAATGTCTGAATGACGCTTTGGTAAGAGATTTGACACGTAGTCAGCGATCCAGGCTTCTGAGTTCTTTTTTAAGATTTGGGATGCGTTTTTCGAGGCGCGTTTTTTGATTGTTAAGGTTTTTTTCGTTGCTTCGTGCAATTGCCTTTTCGTTGTCTACAACTTTCAACCGGCCCCTCAGGGCGTGAAGTTCCGTCTCCACTTCGTGAAGTCGCTCCCGGTGGCGGACGAGGCGCAGAGTTGATATGTATTTGGTTGCCACGGTAACGAGCATCAAGACCACCGTAGCCGCCAGCATGAACAGTTGGAAATCCATAGCCCATTACAATCGTTCGATACGGATGATCTGTGACGGTTCTTTGATTACCTGGAGGTTATTTATCTCTGCAACAGCTGCGCGCATAGCAGCTTCCCTCCCTTGGTGCGTGGTCATGATCAATGGCACTGCGTCTTTTTCGGATTCCGATCTGCCCTGCTGAATCACCGTGGCGATGCTGATTTCTTTTTCAGAAAAGATCCTTGCAATCAGCGCAAGGACACCCGGTCTATCGTAGACAGTGAATCGACAATAGAAACTCGTAACGATTTCTTCCGGCGGAATAGGCGTTGATCGAGTCAGGCCAGATACGGACGATCTGTTGGGTCTACCCTGGGTTACGTGCCGTTCTGCGAGGTCGACGAGATCCGAGACCACTGCGCTTGCAGTTGGCAGCTGCCCCGCTCCCCGGCCATAGAGCACCTGCGGACCGACAGCACTACCTACGATTTCAACCGCGTTGAATTCGTCCTTGATGTTGGCCAATAAGGCACCGGCAGGAACAAGTGCGGGGTGAACGCGAGCCTCAATTCGTCCTTCCCTGGATTTGGCGATCCCGAGAAGCTTGATGGTATATCCAAGTTCACGCGCGAAATCTATGTCGAGCGGTGTGATGTGGGAGATACCCTCTTTGAGGATCTCGGAGGGTGATAACACTGTGTGAAAAGCGATTCGACACAACAATGCGAGTTTCTGAGCCGCATCCGTGCCGTCTATATCCATTGTGGGATCCGATTCCGCAAATCCAAGTTCCTGAGCCTGTTGCAGGATATCGGAGAATGCGCCACCTTCGTCGGTCATTTTCGTTAGAATGTAGTTGGTGGTACCGTTGAGTATGCCATAGAGCGACTCAATTCGGTTGGCCACCAGGCCGTCTGTCAAGCATCTGATGATCGGGATACCGCCACACACACTTGCCTCGTATGCAATTTCCGCATTGTGCCTGGCAGCGGCATCAAAGAGTTCATCTCCCTCTTCGGCGAGGAGCGCCTTGTTCGCCGTGACGAGGTCTTTACCTGCATGAAGGGCTCGCAAACAAAATTCTTTTGCCGGCTCGATCCCTCCCATGTTCTCGATGACAATTTGGACATCGGGATCATCCACGACTTTTCTGGCGTCGTCCGTAAGTAATTCGACAGGAATTGTGACATCTCGAGGTTTCGACACATCTCTGACGGCCACCCGCTTCAGAACCAGGTCGATTTCACGAGCGGATTGGAAATGTTCAGCTCGTTCCTGGAGTATTCGGACAACACCACTGCCTACAACTCCCATTCCAATGAGGCCTACACCAACTTTTTGTGCACGTGACATACAAACTCCGATGAGACGGGAAATAGGGTTTCAGCCTCGGGGAAGGCCTGCCACCTAAGGAGGGAAAAAAGGGCACCCTCAGGTACTGTCGATGGCCTCAGTGAATATAAGATAATGGGAAGAGACAGACAAGGTGAGCGGCGCCACAGTTTAGGTTCAGGGCACGTCCGAGGATCGCAATACGAGAAGGATACCGCCGAAGGAGGGAAGACCCAGTGAATAAAGAGGAAATCGCTGGGAGATTACAAGGAAAACTGCAGTCGTGTGATGGCGAGCCGCCCTATTTCGGGGGCGCCAAAGACCTCCTGGTGCTTGTTATTCAAGAGATTTTGGATCGAAACTGAGATTTTGAACCGACGATCAAACGGCAATTTCAGTCCCCCATTCAAATCCAGAATTGTATATCTGCTCAAAATGCCCGAACCCAGGGAACTGCCCAGAATATTAACCTTGCTCTGAAGGCGCACTCTCAATTTACCGTCGAGGCCCAGTTCATCGTGTTTGAATTTCAGGGCCGCACCCACCTTGTGTTTGGGGGCGTTCAGAGATACGTCATCAAAGTCGGGCAAATTGCTCTTGAAATAGTTTGGTGTTCGGTAGGTGTAATTCCCGCTCAATGTCCAGTGACGACCGGCGTAGTATTTTAGCCCCAGTTCCAATCCATAGTGCGAGAGTGTTCTGTTTTCCTGCGTCCTGAATGAAACCATCAGCGCAGCGGGATGGGCTCCCTGTGCGGTAACTGTGCCAACCGGGATCCGGGCGATGCCTTCGGCAATAGATACTGCATTTTCCGCGGGCATGAATTGCGAGAGATGAGCCGCCAGGTCTCCGGAATTGTAGAAGACATTGGCAGATACAATCTGGCCTGAAAAGTTCCGGTTCTGTTCGTAATACAGGTTGGCCGTGGCGTATACTTTGTGACTCAGTATCCCCTTGTATCCGACTTCATAGGTCCTTGTCTTCCGCGGTTTCAGGGCCGGAGTGTGGACCACCTTGTCGGGACCCACATGTTCGAAATCTCCGGTAGTCAGGTTTAGCATTTTCAACTCTGTGCCCACGTTACTTGATCCGGGAGCGGGAAGTTTCGAAATGTCTACCCTCTTTGACTGCATGATTGCGACCATCGCAGGCCACATTTGTGTGGCTTCGGCAGGCAGATCCTGGGTGATTCCTCCATATTGCGGCGGAGTGAATGGGGATTGCATATATAATCCATCGAGGCCGCCGTTCTCGTCTCTTCGGTATGTCCAGCCGGTTTTCGGTGGATTCCCCATCAGTTGGATGGGATAGGGCAGGCCGCTGAGCGTGGCTGAAATGTTATGATCTATGAACTGTTGAAGTACTTCGGGCATCTGAAACGCCTGGTTGAAAGTAATACGGATGCTCTGGTCATTTTTGGGTTTGAAAACGAGCGCAGCCCGAGGCGAAAAGGCCATCATTTCAAGGGTGTTCTGATGGTCCACACGTCCTGCTGCTATAAAGTTCAGGTTTGATGCAAGACTTGTTTTGGTCTGCAGATAGTATCCGAATTGATTCAGATCGGTATGGTCTTCGTTCAGTCCATAGATTGTGCCCTCAGATTCGGGTCGTGTACGTATAAGGTCCGCTCCGTAAGTAAATACCTGCCGATTTTCAAAGAGTGTGAGTCCGTGCTGCAACTGAGCCACAAAGACCCGTGATTTATCGGTGGCGAAATTCCCATTTCTCAGATTGTAAGTCCCATCACCAGAGTCGTTTGTATTCATGAATATTTGAGCAAACAGATCTTTGTAGATCATTCTGCCCTGAATGTAGCCCACCGCCCAGTTCTCAACCTGGTAAGATCCGATTCCAGTGATTTCCACATCGGTTACCCTGGCGAGACCACCTGATATCACAGCGGTCGCCTCTGGCGATATCTGATAGTCAACGCGAGCATCTGCGCTGAATTCCTGCATATCCGGTTGTCTTTGGTTGGAGACTCTGTTTCCAACCTCGGTTCGATCTAACCCGATCTGGTATCCCTTTATCACCGAGTCCGGTTCTGCTGAGTCTGTAAAGGGCCACTCTGTTCCTTGTTGATACTTCAGCGACAGTTTGTACCCCACCTTATTGTTGATCACACCTGCGTGGCGGAATGACGTAATACGCAGGTTTCGCTCGCCAACCCCGAGACTGACCCTCGTACCCTTGGAATCGAAGGGTGATTTTGTGACAATGTGAAGTACTCCACCCGCAGCATTTGGGCCGTAAAGGGCCGATGCGGGACCTTCGATGACTTCCATTCTCTCTATATCATCATTGGTTACAGGGATCCACTGGAGGGCGTTCACACGAAGGCCAGGAATATTCGAAATCCGATTGTCCGTGAGGGTGAGCAGACGACCCGAGAAGGTGCTGTTGAATCCCCGAACGACGATGCGACCAGAACTCAGGCCGGTGGTGGCCAAATCGACCGACTGAATTCCCCTGAGATGCTCTGCCGGCGAAAGCGTTGGTCGTGCTTCGATATCCTGCGTTTCGACCACGCGGACCTCCGCCGGGGCCTCAATGACTCTTTCACGCCTCCTGGAAGCGGAAACCGTCATTGGGTTGAGCAGGATATTCTTCGGGGCGAGATGGATTTTCAGGGATCTGGTTTCCCCGGAGATCAGGGAGCAGTCTTCGATCATCTTGTCAGAATATCCAACAAAGGTCACGATCAGACGATAATTGCCTGGCTTAAGATTCGAGAATTCGAACGCACCATCGAGGGTCGTCAGGGTTCCTGTTTCGAACCTGCCCGAGGTGAGAACGAGATTTGCCGCGGGCAGGAGCTCGGCTGAGGATGAGTCGTAAACTACGCCGTGTAAAGTTGCCGGTTCCGCGCAGACGGCGTTCGGCAACATCAGGAAGACTGCCAGAAATGCTATCGAGAGGAAGGCAGCAAAAGGATTTTTGTGGATTCTGGATCTGGAATCGGGGTACGGGGAACGAACCACGGACATCATTGTTATGGGTCCTCTTGGAAAACCATCCAGCTCAGAATGGGGGAAAAGTTCGATTCGTGAACAAAGCTACGCAATATCATTCTGTTTTATGGTGATCGCAAGTCATATGCCAATGTAACACCGACAGGATAACATGCACAAATACACTTGTTTACTGATGGCGATCCTAGTAAGAGGTGGTTCGAAATTGAGAGGAAAGGCCAAGGGAAGTGAGGAATTACACAATTTGTCCATATCCAAATGATTTTGGAAGGAGCAGATGCTAAGTGTTATTCCACTGTGGGGTTTTGCTTAAGGAAGGAATAGATGCGAGGTCTGTTTGTTCCGAGGAGTCTGGCGGCTGCAGCAATATTTCCATGGCTTTGTTCCAAAGCGCGACGGATGAGGGTGTTTTCCGCGTCTTTCAGGTTGAGTGGGAGGTCCTGGAATGTCTGTTGACCCGCCTCGTCGGGCGCATTTGGGGTCTGAGGCCTAGCCAAAGTGATGTGGACAGGAAGTATCGTTGAACCCTCACATAGGATTAGCGCTCGCTCAATTATGTTCTTGAGTTCGCGGATGTTGCCAGGGAACGGGTGGTTTTCCAAATGGCTCAGCGTGTCCGTGCTCAGGTGGGGCGGATCCAAACCCATTTCGTCTGAAAGCAGGTTAAGAAAATGCTGAGAAAGCAAGGGGATGTCACCTCTGACTGCAAATCACGGTGGGTGGCTGCGATGATCCGGACATCCACGGCCTTCTCTTCACCTGTTCCTACAGGTACCACCTTCCCGTCTTCAAGTACACGAAGCAGCTTCGCCTGTATATCAGGTGTCATATCACCAATTTCATCGAGAAACAGGGTTCCGCCGTGAGCCAGTTCGAAGTATCCTCTGCGGTCTTTCTCTGCTCCCGTGAATGCACCACGAATGTGCCCGAAGAGTGTGGATTCGGCGAGCTCTGGGGGAATTGTGGAACAGTTGAGGGGTAGAAAAGGACCCGAAGACCTGGAACTCCTGTGGTGAATTGCCCGAGCGAAAAGCTCCTTACCTGTTCCAGATTCTCCCGTTATCAGGACCGTGGTCTCTGCATTCTTCAGCCGTTCGATGTTTTGCAATGTTTCGCGAATAATGGGACTCTCTCCAATGATGCCGTCCACTCCCCAGTGTCTGGCCTCCTGGTTCGAAAGGATAGAAAGGTGCTCCGCCAACTGGTCCTTCTCCGCGCTTAAGACCTTTCTTTGAGCAATTTCCTCTTCGAGTCGATGGTTGGTGTCCGTGAGCTCTCTGTTCTTTTCTGTGAGCTCTCTACTGAGTCGATCCAAGGAAAGATGTGTCTGCACCCTGATCAAGACTTCTTCGTTCTGGAACGGCTTCACAATGTAGTCTACACCACCTGCGGCAAACCCTTCGACAACCGATGTGGTTTCCGCTCGGGCGGTGACGAATAATACCGGAATGTCTACTGTGGCGGGATGCGATTTCAGTCTCCTGCAGGTTTCGAATCCATCGATCCCCGGCATCAGGACGTCCAGCAGGATCAGATCCGGACTCGCATCGTAGGCAATTTTGATTGCTGTTTCCCCACTGGTGGCCACCATGATGTTGTAACCTTCTGCCTCAAGTGTTTGTCGAAGCACTTTCAGGTTTTCAGGTGTGTCGTCTACCAGAAGTATTCTTGAACCTGCAAGATCAACCCTGGAATTCATGAGTAGGCGTTCCTCTGGTATGGTGGGGCATCTCCTGACATCGGTATTAAACGAAATGAAAAGTCATCCCAGTTTTGCTACGACACAGGTCACGTCATCTATTTGAGTGGTGGATCCGCTGAACGTTTCCAGTTCACCCAGTATTTGATCCAGCGTGGCCTCGGCGTCAAGCTCTTTTGAGCAGGCTGTCTGAACTACATCCGCAGTACGGGTGAACCCGAACTGTTCACCCAGATCGTTTTCTGATTCAACAATTCCGTCGGAACACAAGACAAAGTAGTCGCCTGGTTTTGTGCGGGTCTTAATCATCGAGTATTCTGTTTCGGGACTTGCGCCTAGCGGATAAGCCTCGGACTGACACTCGGACACTTCTCCACTTGATGCATGATAGTGGTATGGATACGGACATCCTGCGTTTGCCAGGTAGACCGTGTGTGTCGAGATATCAAATTTTGCCATTACGAAACAGACGGAAGTGTGTCGTGGCAACTTTCTGCAAAGCGATCGATTCAGGCTGCTAAACATGTCTCGGAGTGTGCCGCCTATCTCGACCTGGCTATCCAATATTCCATCAAACATCACGACAGGAATGGCGGCTTCCATCGCGTGGCCTGTTACATCGGCCATACACATGGAGAGCGTGCCATCTCGGATGAAATACTGAAAGAAGTCGCCTCCGACCTCACTTGCCGGAAGGCACCTGCCGTATACGTCGATCCCTTCGACTTGCGGACTGTGGGCAGGCATTAAACCCATCTGGAGATTGTGGGCAGTACGAAGCTCTTTCCCCATTTCATCGATCAATCGCTGTTGCGCAATTTCCACTTCACGGGACAGGCGCGTAATCTTCAGGTGTGTCTGAACACGGACGAGAACTTCCTGTGCCTGAAAAGGCTTGGCGATGTAATCGATGCTTCCAACCTGGAACCCCTTAACGACGTCCTCCGTGTCGATCTGAGCCGTTACGAAGATCACCGGGATGTCGACCGTCGTAGGATTTGCCTTCAGCCTTCGGCAAGTCTCGAAGCCGTCGATGCCGGGCATCTGGACATCCAGGAGGATCAGGTCAGGGAGCGCGCTAGCCGCGGTTTTGATGGCGGCTTCACCGTTGGTGGCGATCAGAATGTGATAGCCTTCGGGCTCCAGGGCCTGACGCATGAGGCGAAGGTTTGCCGGAGTATCGTCGACGACGAGGACCTTGGCGCCGGAGAGATCTATTTTGGTGTTGTTCATAGACTTATATTCTTTCGTTAAGTAGAATCATCGGGATCACGAAAGGTCACGAAACTCAACTCAACCACCCACACTGCACGAAAACCACGAAGAAAGTGGGGTTATTTGAATCGCCTTGAATTGCGTTCCAGGAGTGCCTTGAAAAGCTTCATGTTCAGAAACCGGTCTCTTCCACCTCCGCTGAAGCTACGGCGGACAGGCGAGAACATGGTGGGTCTTCGTTGAGTTTTTAACTAATTCCCCGGGCAAATTAGTAGGGCAAAATCACACCTTAATTCAGGACTGAATCTGTTTCAGCATATTCAGGATCTCTTCCATTTTGAAGTCCTGGCTCAGGTTTCGAAGATGCGTGGCCAAATTAGCCGACTCGGGGCCAAGTTCTTCGACATCGTCGAGGGCCTGTTCGAGTTCAGTGACACTGGAGAGTTCTGCGGCCTGAATGAGCTTTTTCAAGAGGTCTTCGGGTATGGCGATGTCTTCCAGATCGAAAGGCTTTCCATCGTCGGCCGATTCTTCGTCGTAGTCGAATTCCACGCCAAGGTGTTCGGCGAGGGAGGCGTAGATCTGTTCGGTACGGAAGGGTTTGGGCAGGAAGCCGTTGAAGCCGAGTTCGAGAATTTTCTGTCGTTCGTGGTCGAGTGTCGAGGCAGAGACTGCGACGATTTTGGTGGTGTCTCTACCTATCTCCTCCCATATGCGTTGTGCGGCTTCGGGACCTTCCATAACGGGCATTCGGATGTCGAGAAAGAGGATGTCTGGTGGACTGGCCACGACTTGATCGAGAGCCTGTTTGCCATTTTCCGCCAGGGTGACCGTGACGCCAATGTCGGTAAGCAGGGTAGTAAGGACGTCTCTGTTTTCGAGGACGTCGTCGGCGACGAGGGCTGTGACGGTGTGTCCTTCCGCCAGATGGGTGACCGATGACCACTGGTCCTTGGCTGAGGCCGCCACTTCGGCTCTTGCAGGTGGTAGAATGATGGTGAAAGAGAAGGTAGAGCCCAGCCCACCACCCTGACCTAACCCCCTAGCCTCTACTTCGACTTCGCTCAGCACAGGCTTCCCTACGAGGGAAGGGGGAACAGAGGCCACATCGTTTGGCGATTCCAGTTCGAGCGTGCCCCCCATGAGTTCAAGGAGGCGTTGGGAGATGGAGAGTCCCAGTCCTGTGCCGCCTTCTCTGTGACCGGCATCGGATTGTGTGAAGGCTTCGAAGATAGAGGTCTGGTCTTCTGGGGTGATGCCGGGTCCAGTGTCTGTAATTTCGAAGTGGTAGTGGTTATTCGGGAGAGCCCTGGCTCTGAGTGTTACCGAGCCCTGTTGCGTGAACTTGACAGCGTTGCCTAACAGGTTGATGAGCACCTGTGAGAGCTTGGCTTCGTCACTGTGAACGGGAATGCGATCCCCCTCTGGAGCATCGATCTGCCAGGCGAGGCGCTTGGACTGGCAGCGTTGCTGGAACATGACGCTGAGGTTCTGTAGAAGGGACTGCAGGTCGAAGTCCGATGGCTGGAGTTCGAGTCGACCGGCTTCTATCTTGGAGATGTCCAGTACGTCGTTGATGAGCTTGAGGAGGTGGTCGCCGCTTCTGTGGATGGTCTGGATGGGATCTCTATGACCAGGGGCAAGGGTGGTGTCGCGTTCTAGGATCTGGGCGTAGCCGAGTATGGCGTTCATCGGCGTTCTTATCTCGTGAGACATATTCGCGAGGAAGCGGCTTTTGGCAACGTTGGCGGCTTCGGCGGCTTCCTGAGATTTTTCGGCGGCTTCTTTGGCGGTTCCCAGTTCCCGGTTGACGTCAAACAGCTCCTTGTTCGCTGACGACATGGCCGTATTGGCTTCCCGCAGCCTGCGATCCCGGCGAACCACACGCGCAGTTTGCCAGCCGATCAGCACAAGAGCGATACTGAGCGTACAAATCAGTGCGATGCGTTCGTAGGGCAGATGAACCGTCAATGCCAGGGTCGCCGGGCGCTCTGAGTAAACCAGATCCCGATCCACTGCAATCACTTCAAAGGTATAATTCCCCGTAGGCAGATCCTCGTATGTAACCTCCCGTGCACGCACGGTCTTCCATTCCTCCTCATACCCCCGCAGGCGATAACGATACACCATGGCTTCGGGACGCGTTTTGTAGCTGATGGCACGAAACTCAAAGGTCATCAATCCTGCTGTGGATGGAATTTTCACATCTGCCGTGCCTTCATAACGACGATCCGCGATAACGGCATCGATAAACACAGGCGGAGGCCATGCTTTGGAACGACGGAACCGTGTGATGCCTTCGCCAGTACCGATCCAGAGCGTGCCATCCGTATCCTCGTGAATCTGCGTAGCATAATTCCCTGCCAAACCATCATCTGGTGTGAGAGATGAAAATGTCTGTCCATCATACCTGCTCACCCCTCTATCCGTGCTAAACCACTTGTGTCCTTCGCGATCCTGAATAATCCGCCATGCATTGTTACTGGCCAATCCATCATTTACCGTGAACCGTGTAGACGCCGCACCATCATATCGAGTGACACCCCCACCCCATGTGCCGAACCAGAGTGAGCCATCGCGATCCTGAATAATTGAAAACACCCCAGCTAAAACCGTATCATTGCCCCAGTTCACGTCCTCCCATATCTTACCTGGAAGGGTCTGCAATTTCAACAGCGCAGGATCGCAGCGGCTCACACCCTTATCTGTATTGAAGAATAAGCTTCCCTCGCGGTCCTGGAACACCCGAGCCACATTGTTACTCGGCAGACCATCCTGAGTTGTGAATACACGAAATGTCTGCCCATCATATTTCGTAACACCCTTGCCACCCATCAAACGCACACTGGAAGAAAACCACAGATTCTCCTCCTGATCTTGAAAAATAGATTCTACATTGTTGCTCGCCAGACCATCTTCAGTGGTAAACGTTCTCCAGGCTGCACGATCTGGACCTGTTCCCTTAGCAAACGGGTTATATCGACTCAGACCACCCCCTGTGATGCCAAACCAGAAAACCCCCTCGCGATCCTTGAACATTGTCCTGATGCGGCCCTGTGCCAGACCATCGTCTGTGGTAAAAGAGGTAAACATCCTGCCATCATACTGGTGCACCCCACCCTCAGCCGTCCCAATCCACAGAATCCCATCCCTATCCCGGTCAACCCCCACCACCTTACTAGCAGCATGAAGTGACAGTCCTTCCGACGTGATAATTAGATTCTCGATTGCACTTGAATACTTGGAGACAGCCGCGATTGCACTTCCAAACCAGAGGTGCCCCTCGTCATCTTCAAAGATGGTCCACGAATTGTTAACTGCCATCCCATCTCGGGTTGTAAAAAGCCGCCACCTTGTTCCATCAAACCGACTCACACCGGACAGAGAACCCACCCAGATATTGCCCTCTGAATCCTGAATTATGGTACCAATCGGAAGACCACCGGCCAGACCGTCTTCTGCCGTAAACGTTCGCCAGGGGGTGTCGGAATCTGGCGAATATCGGCTCAAACCTTTGTCAGCCGTCCCAAACCAAAAATCCCCCTCAAGATCTTGAAAAACTGTTGTAACTGCGTTAATGGCCAAACCGTCTTTTTTCGTCAATGTTGTCCAGGCATCCTGACCTTGCGAGGGATCATATCGACTCACACCCTTGCCCTTACCTGATATCGTCCCTGTACTAAACCACATGCTGCCCTCGCGATCCTGAAAGATCGCGCTCACGTAATTGCTGGCCAACCCATCATCTGTCGTAAACGTCTGCCAGTTTGACCCATCATATTTACTTACCCCTGCATACGTCCCGAACCAAAGATTTCCGCCACGGTCTTTGAGCATAGAAATAACTCGATTGTCCACCAGACCATCTTCTGACGTAAACGTCTTCCATTTTTGCCCGTCATACCGACTTACTCCTGCACCAGTACTATAAAGATTTCCCGTGCCACACCACAAATTGCCCGCTTTGTCCAACACCATTGGCCACACCCAGTTGCGCGCCAGACCATCTTCGGTGGTATACGTCTGCCAGTTTATGCCATCAAAACGAGCAACACCCCCTAAGCCACCAAACCAGAGATACCCGTCCTTGTCCTGCACGATACCCGCGACACTACTTAAGGGCAACCCATCAGACACATCATAGTTGCGCCAGTGCCCGCGGGGTTCTTCGGCAAGGGTGCGTTTCCCCTCACTTTTAGGCGCAGCATAAACGCCAAACCGATTTTGAATTAGACCATCGCTTGACGTACTCCCAAAGGAGGTTCCCACCGTTCTCAACAGGGCATTCCACTGCGCATCCTTTTGCAACGCAGCCTGCTTTTCCAACACATCCCTTGGAGATGCAAATTCAAACAATCTGCTAAACACCCCTGGCGCAGCACGGTCCACCTTTTGCGACGATGCCGTTAAACCCCGCTGTTTCAACATGGGAACAACCTGCTCTCGGTAGCTGCTTTCAAACGCACCCATCTGCTCCTGCGGCACCCAGAATGAAAGCCGGGCAAGGGTTGGTTCTGAAGACCAGGCGGGATTGCAGAATGCAAAATGAAAGGCGAAAAAGGAAAGCCACAGAAGGTGTTTTGCGCAGCCATGCATGCTGATCATTCCTTTCAAAGGAATTTGAAACTTGTATTCGCTACAATCAGGTCAACTTACTATCACTTCTTTGTCCTGACTGCGATAGACGGCAGGAAGTGTTACGGTAAAGATGCTGCCCCTACCCAATTCACTTTCTACCCGAATGGTTCCACCCATCAGCTCCGCCATTTTCCTGGAGATGGATAGACCCAGTCCGGTGCCCTTGTGCTGTTTGTCCGATCCCTTGACCTGGCGAAATTCGTCGAAAATATCCGCCAGGTCATCGGCAGAAATTCCAATCCCACTGTCGGAAACGGTAAGCGTAAGGGAAGCACCACCTTCCGGGAGGACGTTTTGTGAGGCACTTACGGTTATGGTTCCCTTCTCGGTGAATTTGATGGCATTGCTAAGCAGGTTTATCAGGATCTGTTTCAGACGCAAACCATCGATATTTGCCTGAGGAAGATCATCAGGGATTTCGCAGGTTAAGCTCACGTCCGTTCCGACCAATGGGCTCACTGTCGCACAGCACGATTTGATCAGGTGCTTGACATCGATGGGAGCTGGATTGATATCCATTCGACCGGCCTCGATCTTGGACAGATCCAGGATATCGTTGATCAGGTGTAAGAGGTGATCTGAGCTTTCGCGAATCTTCTCAAGGTTGTCCTTTTGGCGTTCAGGCAGAATCGCAGCCGCTTGTCGGAGTACAATTCTGGCAAAACCTACGATGGCATTCACGGGAGTGCGCAGTTCGTGCGACATACTGGCCAGGAAACGGGACTTTCTTTCGGCCTCTTCACGAATCTGTCGATTTGCGGCTGACAGCTCATGATTGGATTTATCGAGTGCACGGGTGAGGTGGTCGATTTTGAGATGCGTGCGAATGCGGACAATGACTTCATCGTTCTTGAAAGGCTTGACGATGTAATCAACACCACCCGTTCGGAAGCCTTCCACGACGGAAATGGTCTCGGCCTCGGCGGTTACGAAAATTACCGGAATGTCCCGGGTGTTTGGATCGGCTTTGAGACGGGCACACGTTTCGAATCCGTTGATGCCGGGCATCTGTACGTCCAGAAGAATGAGATCCGGATGGGCGTTGCCTGCGATCTTTAGTGCACCTTCTCCATTGGTTGCAATCAGGATGTGGTAGCCTTCGGGTTCGATGGCCTGACGCAAGAGCTTGAGATTCTCAGGTGTATCGTCTACGATGAGGATTTTGGCGCCGGCCAGGTTGATCTGGTAGTTGCTCATGGTTCAGGGCTCCGATTTCCTAAAAGCCGTTCCGGCTAAAGAGGGTGAATTGTATTGGCACGGTCATCCAAACTTGTACAGGATGTTTGTTTTGCTTTCCTGGTGTAAAGACAAACTGAGAGACCGCAGCCAAGGCTGACTTGTGAAAGATGTCCGGGCCTTTGAGAATCGTTGCTTGCCCTACTCTACCGTCTTTTCTCACGAGAAGGCTTATGTAGACGGTGCCTTCCAAATCGGCTTTTCTTGCCAGCGGCGGATACGTTAGAGCAACTTGCTCGACCAATTCCGGTTTTTCTTCGACCTTCCAGAAGGCCAGGGCTTCCTCTTCCTCAGGGGGCGTCAGGATTCGATTCTCGGAATGCGCAGGCAGATCGATGAGGACCGCGTTGAGGTCCAGGTCTGTTATTTCTATGGTGATGTCCTCGGGGACGTCTTCATCATCCACTGCGAGAGGAACACTGGGGCGTGGTGCTGGGGGCGGACGACGACGCTGGGTGGTCTCCGGGATGTCTTCGATCTGAATGATTACCGGAGGCGCGACTTTTTGAACTGCATCAAAGAGGTGGTCGGGAAGAATCACGAAGGCTACGAGGATGGCGGAGAGAGATGTGGCGCAGCACCCGATCAGTCGACGCAGGTATCCGGGCTTCAGGTCGAATTCCGGATTCTTCTCACGAGTTCCAACACGGAAGCCGGTGGGTCGATCGTCCAGCAGGCGCTGGAGGCGATCGTGGCGCGCCCTAATGCTGGCCAATTGGGCGAGGAGTGAGTGGGAGAAATGTAGGTGGATCAGGCGCATTCTGGATCACCCGGATTTATTTTTCGGAGGAAACCAGCGGCAGATTTGAAAGTAATCTTATGCGAACCGTAAGATGGTATTGAAAATGCTCTTGTCCAAGAGAGACAAGTGTTGCTCTGTGGAACATCTTTTGCAAGTCCTGTGCCAGATGAGAATATATACACCTAAATAATGTAATAATAATATGTTAGGTCTAAATTAATATAGTTGGTTCAACTACCATTCGATGTCATTACATTTATGTAAAATGGTTCACAAAAGCGTAACGATCTTTACCGAGGCTTCAAGTAATCACCAGGGAGAGAACGAGGCCGTAAGAACACCAATTCCACGGTGGTTTTAGCTCAGAATTCTGTTATTCCCGACGCGAGGAAAATTGCTGGTGTGCTTTGGTCAATGGACCTACCTCAACCGGGGGGAATGAGGACAGACCTGCGGATCGATCTTCGCAGCGTACACAAATTCGTCCTCAATTCAAGCATCCGACACTCAGTTGAGACCTGAGAGAACTCAAAGGGTTCGTTCCAATTGACCTCAAAACCCTTGACACTAATTGGCACCTATGTTATCTTTGACTCGCTGCCGGAGTGACGTCCGGCATGTTTCAATTAGCAGTGACGCGGGGTAGTAGCTCAGCTTTGGTTAGAGTGTCGGCCTGTCACGCCGAAGGTCGCGGGTTCGAGCCCCGTCTACCCCGCCATTTTACCCGCAAAATTACGCGACTACACGAAGCCCTTCCCGACAGCCCTTCACATCACACGAAGGGTCACGAAGCCCAGCCGCTTCCCCACGGAAGGGTTTTCTGTTATGTGTTGGCAAGGCCCGACTCGAAATGAGTTGGGCTTTTTGGTGTTGGTAGGAAGAAAGTCCGAGGTCCGAAGTCCGATGGAAAGTCAGAATCGGTTTGGGTAGGATAGTTGCCGGTCGTCAGTGGAGAGGGTAAGATCAAGGTCAGAATCGGATAGCCTCGATTCTCGACCCGGACCTTCGGTCCTGCTCGAACGTACGGGGTTATTCGAGAAAAAGGCAGGTCTAAGGCAAAGAGGCAAATTCTTAGACAATCAGGGAGTGTGCATGTCGGTTGAGCGGATATACAGGCGCATGGTTAAGTCAGAGCCCTTTGTGGAACTGGCAAGAAGGATTGGGGAGGGAGAGAAGGAGATTCCCATTCGTGGATTGCCCGGCTCCCTGTCTGCTATGGCTGTTGCTTTTGTTGGTGAACAGGTGCCCGGCACTTTGCTGGTGGTGACGGTGACCGAGGAGCGTGCGGAAGAACTTCGAGACGACCTGGAGCGGGTGATCGATTCGGATCGGGTTGGAATCTTTCCTATGTGGGGGGGATCGGCGTATGATGGGAGGTCGCCCCATCTGGATGTGATGGGACTGCGTCTGGAAGCACTTGACCAGATGCAGCAAGAACGGGGTGGTATCATTGTGGCGCCCATAGAGGCGTTGATGAGTTTTACCATTCCACCCGACCTATTCGAGCTGTCTGTTCAGGAACTTAAGGTGGGTGAAGAGGCGAGTCTCGACACGCTGATGGATCATCTCGTAGACATTGGATACGAACGTGTAAATCAGGTGATCGGGATGGGGCAGTTCAGCGTGCGGGGGGGCATTCTGGACGTGTGTTCATTCGGGAACGATCACCCGCTTCGTGTGGAGTTTTTTGGTGACGAGATCGATTCGATTCGCGCTTTCGACCTGGGTACTCAACGATCCGTGGAGAAGTTGGAGTCGGCCAGGATATTGCCGTGCCGAGAGGCCGTGCTGGGCGACACAATGGCTGACGTCTACAGCGAGTGTTTAGAAAAGGCTGAGAAGCGTTTCGGTATCGATCTGACTGTGCTCAGAGAGCAGTTCGAATCTCAACGGTTGTTTGACGGTCTGGAACATTACCTGGGCGTGCTGTACGAGGAGAATTCAAGCCTTCTCGATCACTTGAGCGATGGCTATGTGGTAGTGGACGACCCGGGACCTCTTCAAGCGGAGGCAGAAGAGGTGTGGGAGCGTCTGGAGGTAACCGCATCCAGGCAGAAGGCACGCAGGGAAGAGGCAGAACCCCTTCCGGCAGAGGGTGTTCTACACAAACCTGAGGCGGTTCTCAAGCGGTTGGAAGGAATGAAGCGTGTCGTGCACTGGTCCCTGGGTGGTGCGGTGGAGGAGGGGATCAATTTTGCGGGCACCGGTGGACAGCGGTACGAAGGTCACCTCGAAGCACTCCAGGATGACTTACGGAAGTACTGGCAATCGGACTACGAGGTGGTGCTGCTATGTGAGAGCCAGGGACAGAAAGCGCGTTTCGAGGAGTTGCTCGCGGACGCTGCCCCCTACCTTACAATATATGTAGGCAATCTGCACACAGGTTTCACATTCAATTCCACCTCCGCCCGGGTGGCACTGTTCAACGACCATGAGATCTACAGTCATTACAGGCGGAAAAGGAGATACCGACGATTCAAGGACGCCACACCCATCAAAGCGGTGTCTGCGTTGCACACGGGGGACTTCGTCGTTCACGTGGATCACGGGATCGGAAAATATGAAGGGATCGAGCACCTGAGGGTTGACGGTGTGAGCCGAGATTGCCTGACGCTGTCCTACAGAGGTGACGACCGGGTGTTCGTCCCGGTGGATCAGATGGACCGCGTTCAGAAGTACGCCAGCCAGGAGGGCAGCGTACCGATTCTGAACAAACTCGGGACAGCCACGTGGGAGCGCGTAAAGGAGCGGACAAAGAAAGAGATCTTCAAGATGGCGGCCGAACTCGTGGGACTTTACGCAGAGCGGAAGGCCAGGCCGGGCACTTCATTTTCGAAAGACACCGCATTACACAACGCGCTGGACGCATCCTTCCCCTTCCAGGAAACAAGGGATCAGGTGCAGACGATAGACGAAGTGAAAAGCGATATGGAACACACCTCACCGATGGACCGTTTGGTGTGTGGTGATGTGGGATATGGGAAAACAGAGGTGGCTATTCGGGCGGCATTCAAGGCTGTGGCCGACGGGAAACAGGTGGCGATTCTTGCACCCACCACCATTCTGGCCCAGCAGCATTACAGGACGTTTCAGGAGCGCATGAAAGGGCTGCCTGTTTCGGTGGATGTGTTGAGCCGGTTCAGGACGAAGAAGGAGCAGGACGAGGTAGTTAAACGAATGGAGTCCGGCCAGGTCGACATCGCAATCGGTACGCATCGCATACTTTCTCAGGATGTGAAATTCCGCGATTTGGGTCTGCTGGTTGTGGACGAGGAACACCGTTTCGGTGTGCGACACAAGGAGCGACTCAAAGAGTTCAAGCGCCTGGTGGACGTGCTCACTCTCACCGCAACTCCCATCCCAAGAACGCTGCATATGTCCCTGATGGGCGCGCGGGATATGTCGGTTATCCGGACGCCTCCGAAGGATCGCTTGCCGATCACGACAGAGGTGCTTCCGTTCGATGAAGAGCGAATTGCCGAGGCGATCCTCCGGGAGATCGACAGAGGGGGTCAGGTCTATTTCGTTCACAACCGAATCCAGTCGATGCACGCCATGGTGGATTTCTTGAAGCATCTGGTTCCCCAGGTCCGCTTCGGAATTGGCCACGGACAGATGCCGGAACGGCAACTCGAGAAGGTGATGATGGAGTTTATGGAGGGGAAGTACGATTGCCTGATTTCCACGATGATCATCGAATCCGGACTCGATATTCCCACGGTGAATACCCTGATCGTAAATCGTGCAGACCGGCTGGGGTTGGCTCAACTTTATCAGCTCAGAGGACGTGTGGGGCGATCGAACTTGCAGGCATACGCCTACCTGCTCATCCCGGCCTGGAAGGGTCTTTCGAAGACAGCTGTGCGACGCCTGAGGGCAATAGAGGAATATGCGGATCTGGGCTCCGGTTTCAATATCTCGATGCGTGATATGGAGATCAGAGGTACCGGAAACCTCCTGGGAGAACAGCAACATGGGCACATTGTAGCCATTGGCTATGATCTCTATTGCCGACTTCTGGATGAGGCCGTTGGACAAATCAAGGGTGAGGAAACGGACCCCGGGATCGAGCCGGACGTCCAGGTCTCGGTGTCTGCATTTATTTCTGAGGAATATATCCCCGATACGGATCTCAAGATGCAGTTCTACCAGCGTTTGGGAGAAAGTAAGCGCACGGTGGAAATCCTTGCCATAGAAGAAGAACTGGAAGACCGATTCGGCAAGATGCCGGAGTCGACCGCGGCTCTTGTTGACACCATTCAGGTAAAGATCCTGGCACGACAGATAAAGATGAGCGCACTCCGGATTGGACAGACCATGATGATTACTTTTCCACCTGAACGGATGCTGACGCGTCCTGAAGTTGAGGAACTGGTCAAAAAGTCACCCCTTCCTCTGCAGTTTTATCTTGGAGATCAAGCCCGGATCGAGGTGGAACTGGATGGTAAAGGACCCGCGTCGAGACTTGCGTGCGCCAAAAATGTGTTGCAGAGCCTGGTGTGATAGGATATATTCCCGGATTATACGGAACCAATTGATCTTCTGTTGGTTAGCTATACATTGCCACCGGTGAAAACCACCTTGTCGCCGGCCGATTTCGGGGGTATTTTGCACATTAGCAATCGTCTGAAGTCCATCATGATTCCTGTTCATATCTTTCTGGCTCTCATGGGGTGCCAAAGCCCCCCGGAAGGAGATGTGGCTGCGCAGGTCGCGGATGTCAAGTTGACAGAAACGGACATCGATTCGCGACTTCCTCCACAATTGAGCGGGGAGAATGCTCCACAGGACCGCCGCAGGATCGTAGACCGATGGGTGGAGGAGGAACTCCTCTATCAGGAGGCACTTAACCGGAAGCTGGACCAGGACCCGGCCGTGAGCGGCCGAATATCGAGGGCCGTACGGGGTCTGGTGATCGCAGAGTTGCTGGAGCAGGTGTTCCGGGAGGACTCCGAAGTTTCAGACGAGGAGATCCAGGTCTACTACGAAGCGCAGCCAGAGGAGTTCATCCGTGATCAGGCTGAAGTTCGGGTCAGGCATATATTGGTAAAAACCAAAAGCGACCTGGATCGGGTTAGAAAACGGTTGAGAAATGGCGAATTGTTCGACCAGGTGGCTCGGGAAGAGTCGGTGGACGTTTCTGCGGCATCAGGAGGCGACCTGGGATATTTTACCAAAGATAGGGTAGATACCGCATTCTGGGAGGCCTGCCAGAAATCTAAACTCGGACGGCAGATTCGCACAGTGACGTCTCTGGGACGTCACATCATAGAAGTGCTGGATCGCAGGGAAGCAGGCGTGGCAAAGGAGTTAGAGGAGGTTTGGGGGGAAATTCGGCAGCGGATTCTGACGGAGCGCAGACAAGCCAAGCGTCTGGAATTGCTTGTGGAACTCAGAACCAGAATTCGCTGGACCGTGACGTCCGATGGACGACCCGGAAACTGATTCCGATGCGAAATTATACAGCAAACTATACCCAAGCGTGGAGAGGTAGATCGATGAGCAGAACAGGATTCAGAGTCGGTATGGCCCTTGCACTTCTGATGGTCGTCCTGGGAACTCAGGCGTGGTCGGAACCTCAGGAAGTGGACAAGATCGTTGCTGTAATTGATGATCAGATCGTTCTCTATTCGGACGTTATGGCTCAGGTGGGTCTTGCTGCCATGAGCCAGGGAATCAGCAAAACCGACCTGACAAAGTCCAAATTCGATGAGTTGTTCACGTCAATTCTTGAAAATATGATTCAGGAGAAGCTGCTTCTTGCAAAAGCGGAGGAAGACAGCATAGAGGTCGATAACGAAGCAATTGAAGATGCGATGCGGGAGCGTGTTCGCGGGTTGAAAACAGAACACGGCGAAGCGGAATTTGCGCGCATGCTGCAAGAAGGCGGCGCCACGGAACGGGACATAAGAGAACAGTTCCGCCAGGAGTTCAGGAAAGAATTCCTGCGGAGAAAAATGTTCGATCGGCTCAGCGAGCAAGTCGACGTGTCTTTCAGGGATCTGGAGGAATTCAAGAGCCGCTTTACAGATGGATTGCCACCCCTGCTGAGCATCAGTCATATCCTGATTCCCATTGAGCCGTCTGAAGATTTACAGAATCAAGCGAAGGCCCAGGCCGAGGAACTGCTCAAACGCCTCAGACAGGGTGAAGACTTCGCCATGTTGGCCAGGGAGCATTCCGGAGACACGGGCAGTGCATCTGCAGGTGGTGACCTGGGCTATTTCACGCGTGGCAGAATGGTTCCCGAATTCGAGGAGGCAGCATTTTCCTTGCGTCCCGGTGAAATCAGTGAACCGGTGAAATCGGATTTTGGATACCATATCATTCGCGTGGATGGCGTGCAGAGCGACAAGGTGAAAGCCCGGCATATTCTTATTTCTGTTCAGGCTAGCACTATGGATGTAAGCAATGCCTATTCGAAGGCGCTGGATCTTGCAAAACAAATCCAGAATGGCGACGATTTTGCGACTCTGGCAAAAGCGAATTCCTCGCACAAGGAAACGGCTGAGCAGGGCGGCCACTTGCCGGGACTGTATTCACCGGACAACCTGCCCCCGGCTTTTGCCGAGGCGATTCGGACGATGCGTCTGGGAGAGATTAGCCCTCCTGTGCAAACCGAGCACGGCTGGCATCTTGTAAGGGTAAATGACGATCGATCGGCATTGGAGGAGGTGGTCCAGCAGGAAAAATTGACCACCTTGTTCGATGAAGTACTCGAGAGAATGCGTACAAGATTGTATGTGGATATTCGTCAGTGGCGCAATAAAGATTGAGCAGTGATTGTGAGGAAGTTGCGATCTCTTCTCCCCCCGGCATAGTTGACACAGACTCGATACTTCGGTAAACGCGATGTCCGAAAAACAGAATGATCGGCCGAAGGGTGAGTCGATGCGGCTTGATCTCTATCTCAAGCGGTGCTGCATAACCAAGCAGCGTTCAGAAGCCAAGCGGGCGTGTGACAATGGAATTGTGGAGGTAGATGGTCATGCTGCCAGGGCGAGCCGTTTAGTAAGGACCGGGCAGCACGTAAGCATCGCTTTTCTGGATCGATATCTGGAGGTAGAGGTCGTTCGGATTCCCCTGCGAAATGTTTCAAAATCGGATGCCAAGACGTATTACGAGATTCTCCGCGACGAAACCCGGGAGATCACCGACTTCTGAATACGTGACGACATCCAGACCCAATTGTGATATCAGATCCGGCCTTCCAGGCTGGATTCTTTTTTTATTACAAAATGCAGGCAGGACGCTCATCCACGATGTATTGTCCTGATGAAGGACCCTGCGTCTGGACCGGTTTCGATCGAAAATCCGTTTGCAGTTTGCCGTTTTGTAGTGGCCGACCTATATTGGATTCACCATGTTCAAACGGAAACCCAAAATAGCTAACGTGCCTTCATACAGCAAACTTGCTGCTATATACGACCACGTGATGCGACACGTGGATTATGGGCACTGGACGGACTACATCGAAACCCTGTTTCAACGTCATCATGTGGTGCCCCCTTTGGTTCTGGATCTGGCCTGCGGTACGGGCAGCCTGGCGTTGGAACTGCGCAGACGAGCCTATGGTGTGACCGGGGCAGACGGCTGCGAAGAGATGGTGATCAAGGCACGGGAAAAGGCACAGAAGCTAGGCTATGAGATTACGTTTCACCACAGGAATCTTCTGGATCTGACAGGATTGGGTCGATATGATGGCGTACTCTGCCTGTATGACAGCATCAATTACTTGATGTCGCTCCAGGATGTGGGTCGGGCTATAGACCAGGTCCACACGGTGGTGGCACCCGGAGGAATTTTCATTTTCGATGTGTGTACCGAAACCAACTCCCTGAGATATTTCAGGGATATGACCGATCGGGACAAGGGAGACGGGTTTTCCTACGAACGCCGGAGTTATTACGACAACGGCATCCAGTACAACAAATTCAAAATCGAATTTTCAGATATTGGAGAGGTTGTTCAGGAGACGCACCAACAGCGGATTTACCCTTTGGCGGAAATTACCGAAATTCTCGAAAATTCGGCGTTCGAAGTCGAGGCTGCTTACGATGGATTCGGGATCAACCCCCCAACCGAACAATCGGATCGTGTGCATTTCGTCTTACGTGCATAATTCTGCCGAAGGATACCGAACAGATCATGGTTGAGCTGCGACACGTGAAAGTTCTCCAACAGGGGAGAACCATACTTTCGGATATCAACTTCGAAGTCGACCGGGGTGAATTCGTTTATCTGCTGGGACCTATGGGAGCGGGCAAGAGTACACTGCTCAGGCTGGTCCTCTTCGAAGAGCGGCCGGACGATGGTGTGGTGTTCGTAGGGGACTACGATTCGGGGTCTATCCGGGAAAAAGATATTCCGTTTCTCAGAAGACGTGTGGGTACCGTCTTCCAGGACTTCAGACTGCTCTCCGATCGTACAGTCTACGAGAACGTAGCCTTTGCACTCGAGGTGATCGGGATCTCCGGCAAGAAGGTTAAGCAGCGAACCCTGTCGCTGCTATCAGCAATGGATCTGATCCACAAGCGGGACGCTTTTCCAGAGCATCTCTCCGGGGGAGAGCAGCAATGTGTTGCGCTTGCACGTGCGCTTGCAAATGACCCATTCGTTCTTCTGGCAGACGAGCCTACAGCCAACCTGGATCGTGACACCGCCGATCTTGTGATGAAGATACTGGGCGATGCAAATGCCAGGGGAACCGCGATCATCATGGCCACACACGATAAATCCCTCGTCGAGCGGTTTCGCAGGCGAACCCTCAAGATCGAGGGAGGAAGGGTGGTTCAACCGAAGTGACTTTTTTACAAGCCCTTCGCGAGTCGTTTCGTGGACTTCGTAGAACCGGGACTGCAGGTGTGATGTCCGTTGTAGCCACCACTGCCGCTTTGCTTCTCCTGGGGTTTTTCATACAGATCGTAGCCGGTGGCTACGATCTTTCAGCTTCGGTAAAAGACCGTGTGGAAGTGGAAGTGTATCTTCATGATGGCTTGAGCCGCAGGGCGGCATTGAGAATAGCCCGTGAAATCGAAGAAATGCCAGCAGTAGCCGAGGCACGTTATATCGACAAAAATGCGGCCGCTCGAGAATTTCGGGAAATGTTCGGAAATGGATTCCTCGAGGCGGTTACCGGAAACCCACTTCCAGCATCTATTCGTGTTCGCCTCGAAAGTGAGGGCAATCTGACCGCACGGGCCCGAGAAGTGGCCAAGGCTTTATCCGGTCGGAAGGAAGTGGAAGGAGTGGATGCAGGAGAAGCCTGGCTGGAAGCCCTGGAGAGATTCCTGAGGATTGCATCTGGCGCAGGTGTGCTGCTTGGCAGTGTGCTTTGTTTGGCGTGTGGCTTTGCTGTAAGCAATGTCACGAAGTTGATGGTTTTAGGACAGCGTGAAGCCATACATGTGATGAGACTTGTGGGTGCTACGGGATGGTACATCCGCATGACTTTTCTGGCAGGTGGGTGTCTTGTTGGATGTGCAGGCGGAGTACTTGCCGGTACAATTCTGGCATTGGGCGCCGCGTGGTGGACGGCCTGGATACCTGAAATTAAACCACTCCCAACCGGGCAAACCGTTCCCTTGTTGGTCCTTCTCGGAGGATGTCTGGGTGTGCTGGGCAGCCTGTCCTCGCTCAACCGTGTGCTCAGGGCGGTAACTTTGAGATGATGTCGAGTATCCAAACACAGATTTTCACGTGGGTGGTATGCTGTGTCTTTTCAGCGGTTTGCCCCGGAAATGTCTTTGGGGACCTCGAGCAGGCTCTTGAAGCTGAGCGGGTGGCGCTGGACAGTTTAAAGACAAGATTGCTTCAGGATCAAGAGCAATTGGAAAGAACCGAATCCAGAAAACAGACTGTGGCCAGGGATCTCGAGCGCAAGGAACAGGACATTTCACAAACCAGAAGAGAGCTTCGTGAGATTAAACGACACGGAAATGAACTGTCCGGACGTCTGGGCAACACGCGTCAGGAACTCGAGAAGGTAGAATCGAGACTGAAGGACAGGGAGTCGGGCATGGCCCACAGACTCCGGGAGATGTATAAAAGAGGACGCAGGAATACACTCCAGATCCTTTTCGGGGCGGAGTCATTTCCTCACGCGGTGAAGCGGCTTCGCTATCTGGCAAGGATTGCCGAACAGGACCGGAAGGACTACAATGCAATCGCGTCGGACCGCCATAGCGTGGCGGGCGTTCTGCGATTGCAGAAGACGCAGTTTGATCATCAACGCACCCTTCTCAAGGCAAAGCGCACGTCGCAGGACAGGCTAAAGCGCAGCGCCGAAGACCGGGCCCGAGAACTGCAGAAACTTCAAAAAGACCGTAGTTCACGGCTGGTGGAGATCCGACGCATTGAAGTGGAGATGGAACGGTCCGAGGCGAGGATTACGGAGTATATAAAGGAGATTCAGAAGCGCCAATTCCTTGTGGAGCTGCCTCCATTCGATTTTGAGGGTCACCGAGAAAAATTGCCCAGACCTGTCGACGGAAAGTTGCTGGTCCGATTCGGACGGACGCAGGATCCAGAGCTGAAAACGTGGACATTCAACCGGGGTATCAACATTGGTGCCCCGGAGGGAACAGATATTCTGGGTGTGGCCCCGGCGGAGGTCGTCCTGGTGGACTGGTTTCCGGGCTACGGTCAGTTCGTACTGCTGCGGCATCCCGGCGGATACTATTCATTGTATGGACATCTGCTCTCTGTGCAGGTAAATCAGGGACAGCTCATAGCAGGCGGTGCTGTTCTGGGCCTCGCAGGAAGTACGGGCAGGTTGGACGGTGTGAGCCAGCTCCACTTCGAGATCATGAATGGAGAAGATCCACTGGATCCTCTCAAATGGCTTGCGTGGTAAGGAGGAAAATACGACTGCCCGTTTCTCCCTTGTGAAGGTAACCTGATGGTCCTTGTTGGCATCGACATAGGCGGCACGTTTACCGACCTCGTGTGTGCAGGAAATGGTGAAACCCGGACGGTAAAGGTGAACAGTACACCCGCGGATTTCAGTGAGGGGTTCTGCGAGGCGGTTCTGGCGTGCGGCATTTCCCCCGAGCGTATCGATGCTATTTTTCATGGTACAACGGTTGCCACAAACGCACTGATCGAGCGAAAGGGTGCACGGTGCGGACTGATCACGACAGACGGGTTCCGGGATTTGCTGGAGATGAGGCGCGGGAACCGCCGAAAGCCCTATGGAATAGAAAAGGCCTTCGTCCCACTGGTGCCGAGGGATATGAGGGCTGAAGTAGAGGAAAGATCCGGTCCTGACGGTGTCGTGGTTCCGGTGGATTTGGATGCCGTCCTGACGGAGGCCGAGAAGCTCTGGTCCGCCGGTGCTGAGGTGATCGTAGTGAGTTTTCTCCACGCGACTGTATCACCTGAAAATGAGCTTTCGGCGGTTAGCGAAATCAGATCTCGCTGGCCTGATCGGCATGTGTTTTCCGCGCGTGAGATTTGTGATGAACCCCTTGTATTCGAGCGCACGGCAACGGCTGTGGCGAGTGCCTATGTCACGCCGCTGATGAAGCGCTACCTGGACAAGCTCGTTTCAAGTCTGAAAACCGAATCGTGCGCTGCACCCTTGAGGATCGTAACCTCGGATGGCGGTTTGGTAAATGCGGATGACGCAGGAACGGCTGCTATCCGTACGGCGCTATCCGGTCCGGCGGCAGGTGTCTGGGGCGCGCAACGGTTGTGCGCCGAGTTGGGATACGACGCTTTCATTGCCTGCGATATGGGGGGAACCAGTTTCGATGCTTGTCTGGTGTCCGGTGGTATACCGGCACTGACCCGGAAACGGGAATTGGATTTCGGATTGCCAATCGCCATTCCCGCAATCGATATCGCTACTTTGGGTGCAGGTGGGGGTAGTATTGCCCGGTTGGACGGTGGTGGCAGGTTGGAGGTGGGTCCCGACGGCGTTGGGGCATCTCCGGGTCCTGCGTGTTACGGAAATCAAAGGCTCTACGCGTCGGTGCTGGACGCCGACCTCGTTCTGGGCAGGGTAGGATGCGAGTTGCGTTTGGCGGACAGGGAAAGAGCCCTCGATGAAAAGGCGGCTCGCCAAACCATTGCCGAACGCATTGGACGTGGTCTGGGAGTGGACACAGAAATCGCAGCGGCTGCCATTCTGGATACGGTGGAAGAAAATATGGCAGAATGTATCCGGCTCCTTGCACTGGAGAAACGGCTACCGCTGGACGACCTGGTTTTGGTAACCTATGGTGGTGCAGGCCCACTGCATGCGGCCGCCATAGCCGGTGACCTGGGGATTTCCGAGCTGCTTGTACCCTACAGGGCTGGCGTATTTTCCGCCTGGGGCGGATTGATGATGGATCGGCGCGAAGTACTGACTAAACGTCTGGACTGTCTTCTGGACGAAGACGGGGTTGAGAAGCTTAGAGATCTGGCGTTACAAAATGAATTTGGTACCCCTGCAGCAGTCTCAGACCAGAATACTCGCGTTGTTCACGAGATCGAGGTTTGTTATCGTGGACAGTCGTCCGGGATTGTAGTGACGTGTGATCTCTCCGAGCTTTGTGTGAGTGGACTTCGCAACAATTTCGAGAACCGATACCAGTCCTCGGGTACCCTGATTCCAGGGCATCCGCTCGTAATCAGATCTCTCCAATCGACCCTAATCAGCAAGCCCGATCACCTGGTTGATGGACTCCTTCCTCGCGACTGGAAGGGTGGCAATGGTGAAGCGATGGGCACTCGAGAGGTATGGTTCGAAGGCAGCTTCCATTGCACCAAGGTCTTCGATCGGGATGTGCTGGTGATCGAGGCAATATTACCGGGACCTGTGATCATCGAAGAGCCCGGCTCCACAACTGTGGTCCCTCCTGGTTTCGATGCGCGGATCGATCCCAGCGGAACTTTGCACATCAGCAACGTCCGGGCAGCCAGGGGAGAGCAAGGGTGAAAATCGAATCTCTCGATAAGATCACCTCCGGTCACGTCTGGTCTCGTGTGCAGGCTGCCGCAGACGAAATGGAGGCGACCCTTCGGCGGCAAGCCTTCAGTTCGGCGCTCGCCAAGGAGGGCGATTGTGCGGCTGTTGTATTTGGAGCGAATGGAACGGCCTGGACCCAGGGGAGTCGGAGCAATCCATTCCAGGCAGCCCTTCTGTCTGTCTGGACACGGGCCTGGCGAGGCTGGGAGCAGACTGCAGAGGAGGGCACGCTGTGGGTCAGCAATGATCCGTATGAGGGCGGGAGTTCACTAAGCGATATCAGGATGTGTGCGCCTATCTTCTTCGAGGGGGAGCAGGTAGGCCTGCTGGGATGTTCCGGACATTTGAGTGATATCGGAGGCCGCACCGCAGGTGGGGTAAGTCCTGGCGCAACAGATGTTCAGCAGGAGGGGATTCGAATATGTCCCACGGTGGTTGCCAGGAAGTGGACCCCCGTAGACGATGTGTTTCGATTGCTGGTGGATAACAGCCGGTTTCCGGATGAAATGCGCGGCGATCTGATTGCATTTGTGGATGGACTAAAAGCAGGTGCAGAACGGATGTCGCACCTCTTCGAACGGTATGGGCAGACGGTGGTCACTACCGTGGAGGAGGATGTCCGGACTCATGCAGAAAACACGACAGCTGTGGCCCTCGGAGAGATTCAGAACGGGGTCTACACGTGCAAGGACCGGTTGGATGGCGATGGTCTGGTTGACGAACCCCTGCATCTTTTCAGCCGAATTGATTGTTCATCTGACGGGCTGAAATTTGATTTCCAGGGCACCAGCGGTTCAGCGACAGGACCCATGAATGTGCCCGCAGATGCCGTAGAAGCGGCATGCCTTGTGGCGTTCCGGCACGTGTTTCCCGAACTGCCAATGCACGGAGCAGTGAGTGAATGTCTGAAAGTGAACCACGTGTCAGGAAGCTTGTTGGATGCCCGGTTTCCAATGTCTGTGGGTGGATCCAGCGCCGAAGTCGTTCCGAGGATTGTAACGTTGTGTGTGGAGGGGTTATCTCAAGGTGTTCACGGAAGGGCGATGGGTGGCGGCGGCGGTGTAACCCGGGTAATTATTCAGGGACATTCAGGATACGGTCCATACCGGATGTGTCTTGCTCTGGGCAGTGGTGGCGGGGCAAGTGGAAAGGGTGATGGACTTTGCAATGGTGACGGGAGTACGCGGTTCACGTGTTTCCAGGATCTCGAAGCACTCGAAACCCAATTCCCGATCCGAATCTTGAGTTATGGTCTCCGTCCCGGATCGGGAGGTGCCGGCCGCTATCTGGGCGGGTGCGGTTGCAATCTGGTTTTCGAGCTCCTCGAAGGTCCCGGATGGCTTACCCTCTTCGGAGACAGGTTCACGAGAGGTCCAGGCGGCACCCATCGCGGGACCCGTGGCAGGACCGCCGAAGTGCGTATCTGGCGCAATGGTCATTGGCAAGGTCTTCCACACAGAACCAAAGTGGAAGGATTACTGCTTCAGGCCGGGGATCGGGTGCGGGTCGCAACGGCAGGCGGGGGCGGCTACGGCCATCCATTTGAACGCGCCATTCGTCTTGTATCAAAGGATGTAAAGTTTGGACATCTGAGCCTTAGAGAGGCAGCTTTGCGGCACGGCGTTCTGTTCACTTGCGATCAGGCGACCGATTTTGATTCAGCGCAGACGTTCAAATTGCGCAGCTATCGGTTGACCGCGGCCGATGTGGAGGGTATTTTGGATGATATCGAATGCCTGGATGATCACACGGTGTAAAAAAGTGAACGTAAAAAAAGATTAAATAGATTATATTTAGGGTTCCACTGCAATTTCCCGGAGACCTTACCATATGGACTACAGCAAGGCAATCGCCTTCTTTGAACCTGACACGCCCTATCTGCTTTCCACGCACAGGAATGCCGATGGTGACGGCATCGGAGCACTTTTGGCGCTGGGTGGCGTGCTGGATCACCTTGGACGAAAGTTCAGAATTATTGTAGGGGATGAACAGCCCGACATACGGTTTTCCTTTTTGGCCGGTTTCGACCGGATCGAGAGCAGTGGTTCCCTTACGGGAAGACCCGCGTTCGACCGTGTTGTGTTTGTAGATACACCTACTTACGATATCGGACGGGTTGGTGATGCGGCGCTTATGCTTGCCCAGGGTGCACAGATTCTGGTGATCGATCACCACGCAGGGAGAGGGGACCGTGCCGATGTGCGGCTGGTGGATTCGAATGCCAGCGCTGCAAGCGAACTCATTTACGGTTTGGCAAGGGCTGCGGATGTCCCGGTGAGTGCAGATATGGCGAAGCAGATTTATGCCGGCATCGCGTTCGACACCAAATTGTTCAAATTTTCTCATCCTGAACGTGCCGTGAAGGTTTGCGCAGAACTTGTGGATTGTGGCGCTGACCCGGAGGAGATTGCAGATATCCTGTTTGCTCGGGAATCTTTCGAAACTATGAAGTCGCTGGGTGCCGCCCTTTCCACGCTCGAAATGCATATGGACAACCGTGTCAGTACGCTTGTGGTGGATCATCAGACTTACAAGATGGGTGGCGATCTCGATATCGTTGTAGATCACGCGATGTCGATAGACGGAGTCGAAGTGGCTGTATTCTTCAAGGAGGAGACTCCGGGACGATACCGGGTGAGTCTACGCTCCCGCGGAAATGTGGATGTGAATGAAATCGCCAGGGTTTTTGGCGGCGGCGGTCACCAGCGAGCATCGGGATGCGAAATCATTAAGCCGCTCGAAGAGGCGAGGAAGGCACTCCTGGCCGAAGTCGAGAAGCGGATACCTGTTTGAGGAAGCATTGATGATAGATCTGATCACACTCAAAACCTGGTCTTCGGAGCAGGTACTCGAGGCCATCGACAACGGTCTGGAGATCAAGACGGAGCCCGAGCGCTATACTGAAGTACTTCAGGGGCGCACGCTGGCCATGTTGTTCCAGAAGACCTCGACCCGTACGCGCGCATCTTTCGAAGTCGGTATGACGCAGCTGGGCGGCCACGCTATGTATCTGGATTGGCGCGCCACGAATTTTCAACTGGCGGATCTGAAGGACGAAGCGCAGGTACTTTCGAGATATGCCGACGGGATCATGGCGAGGATGATGTCTCACGAAGACCTGCTCAAACTTACGGCCGGAGCGGAAGTGCCGGTGATTAACGGCTGCTGCGACAGATATCACCCGTGCCAGGCTCTTGGCGACTTAATGACCATGAAAGAAGTTCGGGGAACCTTGAAGGACCTTCACCTGGTTTATGTAGGGGTGAGAAACAATGTCTGCAATTCTCTTATTGCAGCCTGTCTGAAGGCTGGTGTGCGGATCACCTCGGTAACCCCTGAAGTGAACGGTCCTTCGGAAGATCCTGAACTGATCGAAGAGGCGCTGGCCAGCGGACTGCTGAAAGAAACGCTTGATATTTACAGTGCCGTGGCTGACGCTGACTTCCTTTATACGGATACCTGGATCGATATGGAATGTTTTCTGGATCCGGCATATGAGGAAGAAAAGAACCGCAGGATAGCGGCCTTTCAACCCTATCAGATCAATGAGGCATTGCTGGAACAAACTGAGGCAATGGTGATGCACTGTCTGCCCGCTCACAAGGGATATGAAGTAACCGAAGGTGTTATGGAAGACCCCAGATGCGTTTCGGTGGACCAGGCGGAAAACCGGATGCATATCCAGAAGGCGATTCTGGTTCAATTGCTGAGCTGAATGCGTTTTACGCACGCTCACTACTACGATACAGGGCGCGATGACTTGCGCCCTGTATCGTATGTGCAAGTCAAACCGGATGGCTACATCATTATGTCTGAACATATGGCCACACTCAGGAAACGGTTGGAGGCCAGAAACGCTCTGGTTGCAGTGGTGGGCATGGGATACGTAGGTTTGCCCCTTGCCGTGGTGTTGGGAAAAGTTGGCTTCCGGGTGACCGGCGTCGACACGTCGAGCCATAAAGTTTCTCTGATTGAAGCTGGAAAGTCCGATGTACAGGGTGTTTCCGAATTCGAGGTGGCCGGTCTCAAGGCAGTGGGAAAGCTGAGCGCAACCAGTGACTATGCAGCTGTGGGTGAGGCCGATGTGATTGTGGTGAGCGTGCCTACGCCGCTCAACAAGACAGGCGACCCGGACGTTTCGTTTATCATGCATGCTTTTGAGGAGATCAGAAACCGACAACGGCCCGGACAACTGGTTATCCTCGAGAGCACGACTTACCCCGGGACCACCTACGAATTGGTTTTACCAAAGCTTGAATCCGGCGGATTGAAGGTGGGTGAGGACTTTTATCTCGCATTTTCGCCGGAGCGAGTGGATCCCGGGAATCCGGTATACACGATTACCAATACCGCAAAGGTAGTTGGAGGGATGACGCCTGCGTGCACGGAAATAGCGTCGCTTTTCTACCAGCAATTCATTAACGAAGTGGTCCCTGTATCCTCGACTCAAACTGCAGAAATGGCCAAGCTGCTCGAGAATACATTTCGAAGTGTAAATATTGCACTGGTCAATGAAGTGGCGTTGATGTGTGATCGTTTGGGTGTGGACGTTTGGGAAGTAATCGATGCGGCAGGGACCAAACCATTCGGATTCATGCCATTCTATCCCGGTCCCGGGTTGGGGGGCCACTGCATTCCTATCGACCCGCACTACCTTGCCTGGAAACTGCGCACTCTGAATTTCCATTCTCGCTTTATTGAACTGGCCGGTGAAATCACAAGAAGTATGCCGGCCCACGTGGTGTCAAAGGTCGGCGATGCCTTGAACCAATTCGAGAAAAGTATCCGGGGTTCCAACATTCTCGTATTGGGGATCACATATAAACCGGACGTGGCGGATATCCGGGAATCGCCTGCGCTTGATATTATGGTGATGCTGGAAGCCAAAGGGGCAAGCGTGAGTTACAATGACCCGTTTATCCCCGAGATTTCGGTGGACGGGCTGGAAATGTCCTCGACCGATTTAACTGTCGAGTTGCTCGGGTCTACAGACTGTGTCGTGATCGCCACGAACCACGGTGAATATGACGCGGAGTGGATCGTAGAACATTCAGGCTGTTTAGTAGATACACGAAATGCGACCAAAGGCATTTCCTCCGAAGAAGGAAAAGTCGTAAAACTATAAGGCGTATATAACGCTCACACTGTGTGCGTTCGAAAAGTGGAATGATTCCCGGGGAATACTCGATGCGAATTTTGATTATGGGTGGCGCAGGATTTTTGGGTTCACATTTGTGTGAGCGCATGTTGGGCGAGGGACACGAGGTCATTGTAATGGACAACCTGCTTACCGGCCGTGTGGAGAATATCTCACATTTGATTGGCCAAGCCGGGTTTACATTCCTGCATTATGATATCACCAACTTCGTTCATGTGACTGGCACGTTGGACTATATTCTCAATTTTGCGAGTCCTGCAAGTCCAAAGGACTATCTTCAGCACTCGATTCATACGATGAAAGTCGGTGCGCTTGGAACATATCACGGTTTGGGACTTGCCCGGGTGAAGGGCGCCAGATTCCTCCTGGCATCTACTTCGGAGACTTATGGCGATCCCCAGATCCACCCACAGCCTGAGAGCTACTGGGGAAATGTGAATCCGATTGGCGTACGCGGCGTTTATGACGAGGCCAAACGATTCGCCGAGGCGATGACCATGGCTTACCATAGAGAAGTGGGCATAGACACGCGTATTGTCCGGATCTTCAATACTTACGGTCCGAGGATGCGCAAGGACGACGGCCGTGCAATTCCCAATTTCATCTCCCAGGCGCTGGCCGACGAACCCATCACTATTTATGGCGATGGCACTCAGACGCGAAGCATCTGCTACGTGGATGACCTTGTGGATGGTATTTACAAGTTGATGCATAGCGACTATCGCGAACCTGTGAATATTGGAAATCCATCTGAAATGACCATTCTCGACCTGGCCAGGAAGATCATCGCGGTTACAGAAAGCAAGAGCGAACTGGTTTACAAAAAGGCCATGCTCGATGACCCCAAAGTTCGTCAGCCCGATATTACACTTGCCCGGAAGCTGCTTGACTGGGAGCCAAAGGTGAGCCCTGACAAGGGACTACGGTGGACCGTTGAGTGGTTCCTGAATAACTGAACTTTTACCTACTTAATTGGCAGGAGATTCCAAAAAAAGTGCCTGGTGAGCAATTCTCGCCGGGCACAATTTATTTATTGGACAAACGTGAAAGTTTCCAGGCGCTTTATCGGATCTGCGCCGTATGCTGCAAAAGGAGGTAGACCATGAGACTCGATGGAAAGGTGGCAGTTGTCACGGGTGGAGGTCAGGGTATTGGCAGGGCAACTGCGAAGGCATTTGCAGACGAAGGGGCAAAGGTTGTGATTGCAGCCAGGACCCCATCCAAGCTGGAACACGTGAAATCAGAGATCCTCGCTCGAGGTGGGGATGTTCTGGCCGTACCTACTGACGTAGGGCAAGCGGCTGATATAACCCGACTGATCGAGGCGACGAACGATCGATTCGGACGATTGGACGTCCTTGTGAACAACGCAGGTATCGGTCGCCGAGCTCCGGTTGATGATGTCGATATGGCCGACTACGATCTCCAAATGAATACAAACCTGAAGGGCATGTATCTGGGTGTGAGGGCAGGGGTTCCCCTGATGAAGGCGGTCGGATCCGGCTCTATCATCAATGTGGCATCCGTTCACGGGGTTAACGGCGAACCGACAGCTTCCATTTATGCAGCCACGAAGGGCGGGATGCTGGCTGGCACCCGTTCGATGGCGGCGGAACTCGCGCCTCACAATATTCGGGTGAATGCGATCAGCCCGGGTGCGATCTGGCTGGAGTCGTACGAAGAGGCACAGCTGGAGCAGATCGCCGAGGATGCCCGGGACTCTTTCAAGAATATTTTCTCAGATGAGATGAAAGTAGGACACAAACATGCTCAACCGATTCAATGCGTAGGCATGCCTGTGGATATTGCGCTGTGCGCAGTCTATCTTGCATCGGACGAGTCCCGCTTTTTGACCGGACAGAATATTGTTGTGGACGGCGGACTTACCACCTACCTGAGTCTCTATGGTATGGACGGGGCAAGGGATGCCAAAGAAGCCTCCGAGAAAAAAATCAGGTCTTGGGTCGATGACCACCGGAAACCGAACCAGGAATGAGAGGTACAAAATGAAATCGTCATCCGGATGTGATACGGTATTGCTTGGCGGAAACCTGATCACCGTTGACGACCGGTGCGCCAGGGCCGAGGCAGTTGCCATCAGCCAGGGAAAGTTTATCAGGGTGGGCACTGATGAGGCGGTCAAGGAATTGGTTGGTAAAGAAACACAGGTCATCGATCTCCAGGGTAAGACTGTTGTACCGGGATTCATAGATGCGCACCTTCACGTACTGAGCAGTGGAATAGGCCATGTACTGAAAGTAGATTGCGATCTGAAGTCGATTCCGGCGGTACTGGACGCACTCCGCACCCGGGCAGCAAATACGAAGCAAGGCGAATGGGTACAGGGATTCAAATATGACGATACAAAAACTTCAGAGTCCAGATTCTTGACTCTGGCGGATCTAGATACGGTCAGTGGCGATCATCCCATCTGTGTATCCCACAGGGCCGGGCACATCTTATTTGTAAACAGCATGGCACTGGAGATGGCCGGCATTAGCGACGATACACCCGATCCCCCAGGGGGAAAATTCGATCGCGAGCCGGAAACCGGCAGGCTGACCGGGATTGTTCTGGAACGTGCGGCCTCGGTGTTCAGGCCACTGCTTCCGGAAGTAACCCGCGAGGACAGAAGAGAAGGTTTGCGACGCATTTGCCGCATGTTCAACGCGGCCGGGTTGACGAGCGTTCACGATGCAATCGTAAGCGATATCCAGCTTGAGACTTATCAGGAGGGGTTGGCTCGCGGCGAACTGACACTGAGAGTATATGCATTGATGTGGCACACCCATTTCCATGCAATACGCGATGCCGGTATTCGGAGGGGCTTCGGAAATGACCTGTTGAAAATTGGCGGCATAAAGGCCATAGCCGATGGGGCGATTGCAGGTAGAACGGCCTGGCTGAAAACCCCCTATGAAGGCAGTGAGGATGATTGCGGCATTGCGGTGATGTCGGAGGAGGAAGTCGAATCGTTAAGTGAAGAAGTGCATCGCGCAGGATTCCAAATGTGTATTCACGCAAATGGCGATGCAGCCATCGAGATGGTGCTGACAGCCTACGAGAAGGCAGTGCAGAAGTATCCGAGGAAAGATGCCAGGCATCGTATCGAACACTGTACTGTGGTGGATGATTCAATTCTCGAGCGGATGAAGAAACTCGAATGTATTGCCACCCCCTTCTCTACCTATGTGTATTACCACGGCGAAAAGATGAAATATTACGGAGAAGAGCGCCTGAAAAGGATGTTCGCGCAACGTTCGTTTATCGACCACGGGATCGTGTCGACCGGCTCAACGGACTACATACCGGGACCATTCGAGCCACTGATGGGCATACAAAGCTGCGTCACCAGGAGGGATTCGGAGGGCAAGGTCTGGGGAGAGAATCAGCGGATCAGTGTTGAGGAAGCTCTGAGGCTGTATACTCAAAATGGCGCATATGCCAGTTTCGAGGAGGCCATCAAGGGGTCCATTACCCCGGGCAAACTGGCCGACATTGTGATTCTGGGTGAAGACCTGACAACTGTTGATCCGAACACGATCAAAGATATTCCGGTGGAGAAAACGATGGTAGGGGGCAAGTTTGTGTATGAGCTGTAACGTTTTGAAACGCAGTAAGATGCGCTTGCCTTGACTTAGCTGGCTTCGGGCATATATTAGGATTGACCAAACCACGGCGTGAAAGAGATCAGGACAGGTCCGTCTCATCTCCGAGTCCTATGGGTTTCACACGCATCCATCTGAGGTGAATACCAAGTTGCATCCAAAAGGCAGCAAAACGCTCCGGGTCGCGTGGTTTCCGGGGCCGGCCGGAGCAGGTTGGGTAGAGGCCGGGAACCTTGGATTCCGAGAGGCACTCGAGACGGGCGCCGCCGAGGTCGTGACGGCTCTGTAAGGTGATACCGGCCAGAATGTACAATCGGGTCTTATCGAGGCGGCACTGGACCCGCAAGGTCCTCAAGCACGTTCGATCTGGACCAGATGTCCAGGACACTCGAGGGTTACCCGGGTTTGATCGAGGATCTCCAGAAATACAATGAACTGGCCATTTCAGGTACATAGAGGCTGACTTCGCAATGCTGACTACTCAAACTCCAACATCGATTAGACGCATCGTCGAATTTCTGGTTGTTGTTGTCCTGTACTATGCTTCAGCCAAGCTGGGTCAGGTGCTCAGCATACCTCCGGGCAATGTCACGCCCGTTTGGCCGCCTTCCGGCATCGCATTGGCAGCACTTCTGCTGATTGGCAACCGTGCAGCGGTTCCAGTTGGTGTGGCCGCCTTCTTAGCCAACACCAATTTCTACGACGTGTCGAACCTGACCTCGGTGATCCAGTTCGTGGCCACCGGATTTCCCATTGCTGCAGGATCGGCTCTTCAGCCGTTTGTTGGAGCCTACCTGATTCGCAGAAACACAGACTCTGTTGACGTATTCGGTAATGTGACAGATTTCCTGAAATTCTGTGCAGTTGTTCCCGTGATGTGTCTTGTAAGTGCATCCTTCGGGAGTCCGACACTGTGGATGGCCGGATTGATTTCTCTTGATGCGCTACCCGAACTGTGGACGACCTGGTGGCTTGGCGACTCAGTGGGCGTATTCGTTACCGGTACCCTCTTGCTTTCCTGGTTGCGACAAAATGAACAGAAACCCGGTCGTAGATATGGGGTCGAGTGCGGGCTGATTCTAGTTCCCACCGTTTTTGTGAGCCTCTTCGCATTTACCCATTTCTTCGGTTCCGCGACTGCTGGTTATCCCCTGGAGTTCGCACCCATCCCGTTTCTCCTGTGGGCCGGACTCAGGCTTGGGCTCCGGGGCACCACGGCTGTTATTTTTGTGGTGGAGGTGATCGCCATATACGGCACACACCAGGGGCAAAGTCCTTTTGCCGTTGGGACACTCAACCATTCGCTTATGTTACTCCAGTTGTTTGTTACAATCACCACGATTGCTGCGCTGATCGTGGCGGTTTTCGTCAACCAGAGCGAAACAGCCGAGCGTGCGCTTGAGGAGGCTAGAGACAGACTCGATCTACGCGTTAAGGAACGAACTGAAGAATTGCAAAAGGCGATTGTAGTGGCTGAGGAGGCGAGGTCCTCGGCCGAATCTGCAAATCTTGCAAAGAGCAAGTTCCTCGCAAATGTATCCCACGAGATCAGGACGCCGATGAATGCGATTCTCGGGTTTACAGATATTCTCCACAGTCAGCTGGAGAACGCCCAGCAAAAGTCCTATCTCGCTTCAATCCAGTCCAGCGGCAAGACGCTGTTCACCCTGATCAATGACATCCTGGATCTTTCAAGAGTGGAGTCCGGTGGCCTGGAACTGGATTACGACGTGGTGGATGCAGGCCGCATCTTTCGCGAAGTCGAAGGTATGTTCGCCCAGGAAGCCCTGGAAAAGGGATTGACCCTTCGGATGGAAGTGGATCCTGAATTGCCGGAGGCCGTGGTTCTGGATGGTGGACGTTTACTGCAGATCCTGTCCAATCTCGTCAGCAATGCAATCAAGTTTACCGAGTCGGGACACGTCACGGTTTCCGTGCGGAGCCCCAAATCGGGAGACAACAGCGTGGATCTGAATTTCGATATCAGGGACACGGGCATCGGAATCCCGGAAGATCAGCAGGAAAGGATCTTCGGAAAGTTCATGCAGTGTGAAGGCCAGAGTATCAATGAATACGGCGGCATCGGGTTGGGGCTGGCGATGACCAAACATCTTGTGGATCTGATGAACGGCGAGATCTCCCTTAGCAGTGAAGTAGACATGGGGAGCACCTTCCAGGTTATCTTGAGGGATGTTGAGATTGCCTCTGCAGAGGGTCTGGAACTGCAGCCCGGAACCGCCGTGGAGGTCGACAATATTGCGTTCGACCAGGCAACCGTCCTCGTGGCGGACGATGTGGCCGACAACAGGGAGTTGATCAGAGGTTTCCTGTCGCCATACGGATTCGAGGTACTCGAAGCGGAGAACGGAGCCGAGGCCATCGAGGTCGTCAAACGCAAACGGCCTGACCTGGTCTTGATGGACATCAAGATGCCGGTTTTTGACGGATTTAAGGCAATACAGATGATTCGCGCGGATTCGAGTCTCAAGGAGACGCGTATTGTTGCACTGACCGCTTCTACAATGCGCGAGAGCGAAGCTGAGATCTCTGCAGCATGCAACGGGTTTCTTAGAAAACCCATCGAGAAGGACGAGTTGGTCAGAGCGCTTACCCGTTTCCTCAAATATACAATGGTGGAACACAGCGAAGCCGAAGACTACGATCCGTCGGGACCCGATCTTGTTGAGCCAGATGAGATGGATTCCGACGCAGTTGGGAAGCTGCCCGCTCTGGTGGATTACCTGAACGACCAGAAGCCACGATGGGAAGCGCTGCAGTCTACATTGACGATCAACGAGGTTGAGGAATTCGCGGAAGACATGGCGAACCAAGGAACGACGTATGGATATGCACCCCTGGTACGATGGGCCAATCAGCTACATCATCACGTGACGATGTTTGAGATGGACGAGCTGGCTGAATCGATGAAGAGGTTTCCGGAAGTGCTCTCCGAGATGGTCGCGATCAGTTCGGCACACAGCTGATAGACATGAACTCTGAAAGAATCATTTCCATTGGAGTCAGTATGCCAATGAAGGTGGACAAAAAACATTCAAGGGTGTTGATCGTTGACGACGCACTCAAAAATATCCAGGTGCTTGGGACCGTGCTGCGTGAAGAGGGATACCAGATCAACGTTGCACAGGATGGTCTTCAGGCACTCACAGCGGTTGAAAATGTGAAACCGGATCTGATTCTCCTGGACGTGATGATGCCAAATCTGGACGGGTACGAAACCTGCAAGCGTCTTAAGGAAGACCCTGCGACACACGACATTCCGGTGATATTCCTGACTGCCAAGGCCGAAACCGAAGATCTGGTAAAGGGATTCGAACTTGGGGCAGTGGATTACGTGACGAAGCCGTTCAACACAACGGAGCTGCTTGTGCGTGTGGAAAATCACCTGACCATTCACAGGCTCCAGGAGGAACTGGAGAAACGTGTTGAAGACATCGACCGAATGAATCGGGAACATGAGGCGTTCCTCAGACACGAATTGAAAAATAGAATCACGCCCATTTTGGGATATTCCGATTTGCTCAGAGTGGCAAATGACGCCCTTCCCGATGACCAGAAGGAGTGGGTCTCTGTTATCTACGAAAGCGCGGCGGACATGACCGCACTGATCGATGAGATGAAGAAATTGCAGGATTTCGAGGCTGGGAACTTCGAACTTGTCAAACATCCTGTGGATCTGGATCATCTGGTCAGAAAGGTAGTCTCCGATTTGGAGACGGTCTATGGTGACCGCGTGACCATAGATCTCGAGGGCAATGTAGATGCCGCGATCCAGGGCGATGCTACCTTGTTGACGGGGGTCTTTCAAAATCTGATCAAGAATGGCATAGAACATGTTATCGAATTGGAGGCTCTAAACGACCGCCGGGTACATGTCAATCTGTTATCTGACAAGGATTGCACAGTGGTGGATGTGAGAAACGGCGGAGCGCTCATTCCACCCGAGCAAGTGGCCACATTTTTTGAGAAATTCAATACAGGCAGAAAGGGACAAGGTGGAACAGGACTTGGCACGACTTACGCCTATCTTGTGACACTGGCGCATCAGGGAGAGATCTCTGTGAAATCAGACGAAGACAACGGTACGAGCGTCACTGTGAAATTCCCGAAAAGCTAGCGGAGCAAAAGACATGAGCGAACAGAACAAAGATTTCAGAATTCTAGTAGTTGATGACACGCTGAAGAATATTCAAGTTCTTGGAACGATTCTCAGGCAAGAAGACTATCAGATCAATGTTGCTCAGAATGGTTTGCAGGCGCTGGAGTCGGTGGACAACGTAGAACCTGATCTTATTCTCCTGGATGTAATGATGCCGGAACTGGACGGGTTCGAGACCTGCAAGCAACTGAAAGAGAATCCGAACACCAGGGACATCCCGGTTATCTTTTTAACGGCAAAGGTTGAAACAGAAGACATTGTGAAGGGATTCGAGCTGGGCGCGGTGGACTACGTGACAAAACCGTTCAATCCCGCAGAGCTTCTTTCGCGCGTCCAGACCCATCTTGCCTTGAAGTCGGCGAGAGAGAAACTGGCCGGTCTGGCGAACCAGCTGTCGCGGTATTTGTCTCCACAGGTTTACGACTCGATCTTCAAAGGGGAAAAAGAGGTCAAGATCGAATCCTATCGGAGGAACTTAACCGTTTTCTTTTCCGATATTGTGGCGTTTACCCCGAAGACAGAATCCATGGACAATCAGGAATTGACTCAATGGCTGAACGGTTATCTGAATGGGATGGCTGAGATCGCCCTTCGACATGGGGGAACACTCGACAAGTTCATTGGGGATGCGATCATGATTTTCTTCGGAGATCCAATGACGCTGGGTCCCAAGGAGGATGCCGTAAGATGTGTTGAAATGTCTCTGGAAATGCAAGAACGGGCGAAGTCGATGGGAATTGAAATCCGCATCGGGATCAGCTCAGGTGACTGCACGGTGGGCAACTTTGGCAGTGATGACAGGATGGATTATACAATTATCGGAAAACAGGTGAATTTGGCGGCCAGGCTGGAGAGTAGTGCAGAACCGGGGCGCATTCTGATTTCCGATGAGACATTCCAGCATATTCAATCGAAAATTGCCTGTGAACCCAGAGGACCCATACGCGTTAAGGGTATCGACAGAGAGATCTCGACCTATTGGGTGACACCGTCCTGATCCGGAGGCGTGGTGAGCCCCGAACGGTTTCCCGTTCAAGATGGCACTTGCCATTAGTGGTCCATTATTATTAATTCATTAAATACATAACCTTAGGGGTAAACTTCCGGAATCCTCGGTCTGTTCTACGTACAGAAAAGGGATAGGAAATGAGTGATCAAAAGAAGGACTCCCGCATTCTGATTGTGGATGACACCGTAAAAAATATCCAGGTGCTGGGTACTGTTCTCAAAGGTGAGGGTTACCAGATCAATGTCGCCCAGAATGGCAAACAAGCCCTGGAGATGGTGCAGAAGGTTACACCGGACTTGATCCTCCTGGATGTGATGATGCCGGAAATGGACGGGTTCGAGACCTGCAAGCACCTGAAAGATGACCCGGGAACTCGAGAGATTCCCGTTATTTTTCTTACCGCCAAGGTGGAGACAGAGGATATCGTAACCGGGTTCGAATTGGGGGCGATCGACTACGTAACCAAACCGTTCAACACCACAGAACTGCTCGCAAGAGTAGACACACATCTTTCACTCTACCATTTGAAACAGAAGCTCGAGCAGTTGGTTGAAGAGCGAACGTCACAATTGCAGCACAGAGTAAGGGAACTCGATGGGCGAGACAGACTTGTACACCTTCAAATGAGCTCACCCGACCTCGAAGAGGTGTATCAAGAGATTCTTCAGGTCACCGAACAGGTGCTGAAGATTCGACAGGGGGTGATTTACAGACCAACCGCGGCGGGAGCCCAACTGGAACTGGTTGCAGCCCTGGGTCTTTCTACTATTGGTGTGTTTCAAACACAGGCTCAGCTGGCAGGAGAAGCCGAGATAGATCTTGCTGACCGGGACTCGTTGATTGCCCAGACGTTCAACGAACAGTCTCCCTTAACGGGCGAAGGACAGGAGGCCATTGTACCTATCCTGTATAACGAGAAGTGTCTTGGTGTACTGTGGGTAGACACCCTGGAGCAGGGCGAACTGGATCGTCAGGCCGAGCTGGATTCACTATGGCGTTTGGGTCAAGAGGCTGCTCTGGCTATTCGCGCGGCGCAATTGACCGAGGATCTGGAGATTGGCGAAGTGGATGTTAGCGGGCTTCTGGGTATCGAGGATTAGCCGGTATGGCGGAAAATGATCAAAACGACGCGGCTTTCGAGGATCTCGAGCGGCTGGTCCAGGAAGACGACAAGGTCTCGGATCAGGACGCGACGGTCGATGACGCGCTGACTGAACGGATGGCATGGCTTTCAGCCGGTCTTGGTAAGCCCATTCAGCCATCGGCGCGATATCAGGCGGACCGGGAGGCCGGTATGGATGCGGATCAATGGTTTTTCCGTGTCCAAGCCGGTGGTGTTGCTCTCGCTCTCCGCGAGGACGGCATGGCGGCCTACGTAACGGGTATCAGCGCACGCCTGAAAATGTCGGAGCTGGAAGCGCAACTCGCCTCGTGCAACCTGGTACAGGTAGCAGTACCCCCAGCCGAGGAATTGAAAACCGCGTTCTCTGAAAAATCCTGGATCCTGGTGGCAGAAGGAAGACCGGCGCGACGGGCTGAATGGACAGAATATTGCATGCCGGGAAAGCCCGACCAGGCGGTGTCGCTGGAGACGCTCAGCCTGATGAGCCTGCAGCTGGATGCGCTGTTCGGAGCGGAAGAGGTCAACGAAGAAGCATTTCAGGACATCAGGGTGCTCGCCGCGGCGCCGGGCGAAGTGGTAGCAAAGGTGCATAAACGTGAGACTGATGATCCCAGCCAGGATGTATTCGGGAGGGGGCTGGAAGGGGCTGAAGCAGAGGCTTCCAAGCCGGAGACGGACGATTCTGTGAACCTTGAGGCGGCAGAGTTCAAGGCAGCGCGGTTCGGCTATGTACAAGTGTCGAACAACAAGTTAAGCATCCTGCCGCCATTCTGGATGGACCCATTGGCCATTCAGGTTCGCGGCTGTATTCTGGACGAACGTCCACGACAGTTTACCATGGAAATGGTTGCTGCCTTGTTCAATGCACTGGGAATCAAGGAGGGCATAGATAAAGAAGCGGTTGGCGCCTTTGTCTCGCAGTTTACTTCGGGTGGTCATCACGGAGCGGCCTGGCTGCTTGCAGAAGGGAAGGCTCCTACACCCGGGGATGACGGGCAAGTTGAAATATTGGTGGACACCGAGCGTCACGCCGGTGTGGAAAGGGAAGATGGCTCGATTGATTTCAAAGAAGTAAATTTTGCCCCTGATGTGCAGGCCGAACAACTGGTAGCCAAAAGAACACCGCCTACAAGAGGGAAGGCAGGGCGAAAGGTGAAGGCCCAGGTCTGTCCGGCGGAAGACGGCGAGAATGTTGAGTTGGAGGCCGGCAGAAATGTGGTGAAAAAGGTTGCAGAAGGGGGCATAGTAGAGTTTTATGCCAAGACTGACGGCATGCTGAAATATCGGGGGAAAGAGGTCTGGGTGGTAGAGATTCTCAGGGTGGACGGAGATGTGGGGTTTACGACGGGAAATCTGAAGTTCAGTGGAGATATTTACGTAAAGGGCAATGTAGGCCCGGGATTCTCGGTGAAGGCCGGCGGAGATGTGGTTGTTGGAGGAACGGTGGAGCCGGGGGCTACCGTTGTTTCCCAGGGGGATGTGAGGATAGGGAAGGGGATCGTCGGTCGGAAAACGAGGGTGACGGCCCTGGGAGATATTCGGACTCAATTCGTACAGGAAGCCACCGTCCAAACGGCAAAAAACATTTCCATCGGGAACTATGCTATGCAGCCTTTTCTTCGCGCAGGAGGGGTCAAAGTTTTGCAGGGCGAAGGGCGGAGGGGTGGCAGCATTGTTGGCGGTGAGTGCTGGGGTTTGCGTGGAATCGATGTATTTTTCGCAGGCAACGCGGCCAGTACGAAGACGGTCCTGAATGCAGGAATGGATCTGATGATGGCACAAAAGCTGGATGACTTGACTGTACATCTTAATGAGTCGAACAAGCAGATTCAAAGAATCCTCGATCGTTTCGGCCTTGAACGACTGGATGTTGCACAGATTCAGAACATGCTTGCAGCATCGACCGGGGCGAAGAGAAAGGTACTGGCCAATTCAGCCAGGAAGCTCGGGGAGTTTGTGCAGGTCAACCAGAAACTGGTTCAGGAAAAGAAAGCTATCGAGACAAAGGCATCGGCGGGTTTGAAAGATGCCAAGATCATTGTGCGAAGCACGATCTATCCGGGTGTGCGGATTCGGCTGGGAGATTTTCAGCGAGTTATCACCGATGAGATGACCTCTCCGAGGTTTCATCTGAATCAAGGAGAGATGGCGGAGGCATAGTGGCGCACTGATTTTGGGAAATGACGAAGGCGGCCGCTGCTATTGGCGGCAAGAGCCTACGGCTTTGGAAAATTACTGATATGCCGACCTCAATGCATTGAGAGGTCGGATTTTTTGTGGTAAGAGAGATCGCTCAGGGATTCAAGTCGTCTGCGATTTTTTCGGCGATCATAAGGATGGTGGCTTGGATGTTTGCCCGGACACATTCGGGCATTATCGAGGCGTCGACAATCTGAAGGTGGTCCAGCCCGTGGACTCGACCCGACTGGTCGACCACGGCGAGAGGATCGGCGGCAGGTCCCATTTTGCAGGTGCACGAGACATGGTGACCTGTGGACGCGTTATTGTCGATCCAGACGTCGAGTGATTCGCGTGCGACAAGGAGATCGCGAGTGGGCTGCAAAGGTTGCTGGATGATTGTGGAAAAGGCGTCGTGTTTGGCGAGTTCTGCACAGAAGTGAATGCCCTCGTGGATCCGTTGACGATCTTGTGGGTTTGAGAAAAGTTTGAAGTCAAGCGATGGTGGAACCAGTGGATTGGAGGAGCCCAGGGTAACTTCACCTCTGCTGAGTGCGAGATTTACCGTGGGTCTCATAAGGAATTCGTGACTGTCGGCGATGGCTGCACTATAGACGATCATATCTGTGGCAATCTGACCGAGGTTCGACGAATATCTGAGTCCGACCTGGTGATTGTGGGTAGATGAATCCACGATGTGGTCTTTGTGGAGCTGCCAGGTCATGGGCACGGCGGGGTGGTCCTGCAGGTTCTGGCCTACGCCTGTGAGCGGCAAGACAGGCGGGATACCAAATTCTTCGAGCTGTTCTTCAGGTCCTACACCCGAGCACAAAAGGAGATGCGGAGATCCGATGGCGCCCGCAGAAAGGATGATCTGGTCGGCGTGACAGGTTTCGGGAGATCCGGCCGATGATATTTCTACCCCAGTGGCGCGTGTTTCCTTGAACACGATTCGAAGCGCGCGGCAGTCTGGTTTGATGGTCAGGTTCTTACGACTTCGGGCGGGATCCAGATAGGCCAGCGCCATACTGATGCGCGTTCTTAATTTGTTGTTCAGGGGAAACGGCCCCACGCCGTCTCCCGAATCGGGATGATTGAGGTCCGGGCAATCGTCGAATCCGGCATCCCGACAAGCCTGGTAGAATGCTTCCTGGTCCGGGCGCCACTGAGATTTCGCGTATCGCTGGACATGTACCGGACCTGCGTTTCCGTGGTTCTGGTCTACGAACTCAGCATCGGCTTCCAGTTTTTTGAAATAAGGCAGCACCTGATCAAATGACCACTGGTCGTTTCCGAGTTCCGCCCACCTTGAAAAGTCATCGCGTAATCCTCTAAGGAAGATCTGGGCATTTACTGAACTGGAACCACCTGTGACCTTTCCTCTTGGAACCGGGATGTCGGAAGCCAGAGCCGTAAGGTCTGCACTGTAGTCCCACTGATGGGTTCTGGAGAGGATGCCTGATGGCGGGCCGAATCCATACTTCAAATCATCCGGTATGTCGACTTGGTTCGGATAATCAGGACCGGCTTCAAGAAGCAGGACATTGCAGTCCGGATTCTCGGTCAATCTCGAGGCGAGCACACATCCGGCGGAGCCTGCGCCGATAATTAGAAAGTCGTAAGTCACGAAAATACACTCTTGGGCCTGAATGGTTCTGCTTTGCTATCTTGCGCGACATGGCACGGAATCATTCCTTCGATTCCAGCATATCTACGACATTCTGATCTCCGTATTTTTCCGCCAGCATACGAGGCGAAACTTCGTCTGAAACCCCATCGGGATCTACCGAGGCCCCAACCTCGATGAGGTAGCGGGCGAGTTCTATTCGGCCATATCGAATTGCCCAGGCGAGTGGCGTGGTGCCGAATTCCTTGTCGACTGCATCGATGTTGGCGCCGTGATCGATGATCATTGCGACGATTTCGACCAATGCTGGTTCATTGGGTTCGTATCCACTGATTGCATTGGCGGCTGTGTGCAGCGTCGTTCGCCCCTGTTTGTCCGTATCATTCGGGTCAACTCCGTATTCCAGTAACATCTTCAAAATACGCTTTATCCGGTCGTGTGCATCGGGTGAGGTCTTTTGGAAGGTGGACCGAATAATGTGGTGGGTGAGGCAGTGACTTCCCCGGCCCCACGTACCTTCTCCAGGTATCATTTCCGGGTTCCTGGCCAGACACATTTCCACCACGGATGGTTCGGCTGATCGAACGCCGGCCAGAAGCAGTGCCTGCAAATTCGTCCATCCGCCTCCGGATTGAGTGGGGTCATTCGGGCAGCGATCCAGAAGCTCTCTGATGACCAGATAATTTTTCGTATCCACATAGTGTCCGACGAACGGTTTGCCACCTTTGATGATGATTCGGTCGATCAGCGCTTGATTTCCCGACTCGAGGGCAACGTCAAGGATGCCAGGCCCAGAGTGGATCATGCTCACGTCGACACGCGCACGCCGATCGATCAACAGGTGAGCGATATCAAGGTGGTTGCGCGCGATTGCAAAGACCAGAGGCGCCCCGGACTCCAATTGATCACTTTCACGATATTCGTTGTCATTTTCCACATCGGGACCGGCACCGTGCTCGAGAAGGAGTTGGACCACTTCGAGATGCCCATTGTGAGCGGCAATTGAAATGGGGTAATCTGCTCCTCCCGGATAGCGTCGCGCACCGTTAGACGCATTGATGCTTTCCGGCAAATCCTGAATCAGCCGACGGACACTGGCTACATCTCCCATTGCACTGGCGCACCAAAGATCAAGCTCGGCACCGTGATCCAGCAAAATTGCTGCAATATCGATATAGGCGTCCCTGAGCATTTCCCCTGGACCGCCCATTCCATTGTACAGTGCAAGGTGGATCGGTCGCTGACCCATGTTGTTTCTTGCATCCACCTGTGCTCCAAGGCGAAGCAGCTTTCCCACCAGTGGCCGGTGCCTGTGATACACCGACAGGTGAAGTAAGGTATTGCCGTCTTCGTCCGTTTCATTCAGCCTGCCCGGCTGCGATTCGACCGCATGAAAAACATGGTCCTCAATGGCCTGGACGATTTCGAAATGGCCCTCTGAACGAGCAAGGGACAAGGCGCTGGGAACCGGATAGTTGTGAAAAAAACCACGCAAAGGATTGGCGCCGGCTGACAGGAGGAGTTTCACTGCTTCCAGATGGCCTTCGCGAGCGGCGAAGTGAATCGCTGTCTGCCGTGCTTTCCCCCGCATATGGGGATGCTCGGCTTCCAGGAGATCAGGTTCGGACTCGAGAATTCGTCGCAGGGATTCCGTGTCACCTGCCTGCGCCGCCTGACAGATTCCGACGGCATTGACAAGGTCATTCGATTGAGATGAGGCCTGCGGTCCAAGTGATTTCTTTGCCATCGACTCTATCTCTCCCTTCTACCTTTTCGGACACGTCTGAGCCGGTGATTCACAAGAAGAGTTGTCCTGACACAGTTATAATGAAAATGCCCGCAATATTGCAGGCATTGGTTTCGATTGTTCAATTGTCGTCAACTTCATGGGTTACGAGTCTGTATTTTCTAGTTCACCGGTGTCCAGGTTCAGTCGGCGATAGTAGCAGTTTCTGGGTTGCCCGCTCCGGTTTTTCGTGTGGCAGATCGATCCACGACGAGGCCTGACGACATAGACGAGGGAATTCTGCTCACAGTTGACAGAAATTTCCAGGAGCTCAAAGGTCTCACCTGAGGATTCGCCTTTGATCCAGAGCTGGTTCCGAGAGGTGCTCCAAAATGTGGCGGTTCTGGTTTCTATGGTATGGTCAAGTGCCGCCTTGTTCGCGTACGCGATGAGGATGACTTCCTGCGTGTCTGCATTCTGGACGGCCACGGGTACCACGTTGGAATTTGTCGCAGCTATTTTCGCAAGCTTCTGGAAATCGAGTTGAAGCCTCGCTCCCTCTTCAAGTTCATTCATTTCCAACAATTCCCCTAGAATGTGCTTTCAGGTGTGGTGATGGGACACCAGCGCGCCGTAAAGAGATTGTCCAACAGAGCCGAATTCGCTTTCTGTGTACCTATGCCTTTCAACGCAGTTGCCGCATAGAACCGGTTATATCTGTTTTCATCATCCAGCATTTCCAGCAGATTCGGTATGGCACCTTCGGCGTCGGGGCCTACGTCGGTAATGGCCAGGGCGGCATTTCTGCGAACTCTGTAGTCGGGGTCGCTCACCGCTTTGGTCAGAGCGTTTACCACCGTTTCCGGAAACTCGTTCATAGCCTTCAGACCTTCTGCACAATTTCTGCGAACCCACCAGTGTTCGTCATCCAGACCGGATGTCAAAGCAGGTACGGCGGATTTCGCAACAGGTCCCATTTTTGTGAGCATATCCACCGCCATAGCCCGCACCCACCAGTCTTTGTTCCGGGCAGCCTCCAGGAGTGCAGGAATCGCGCATTCACCCATTGTGGAGAGCGCCCTGGCGCAAACTCCCGCTGTCGGGTTGGTTCCGTGTGCGTTGTCGGCCGTAGTCGCAGTTGTTTCGTCCACTGCCGCTTTCGTTTCCTCAATCATCTGCTCGACTAGCGTCTGCACTGCAGATTCGCCCTGTGCCGCCAAAGCGTAGGCTGCATTCAATCGCACACTTTCCGAAGGATCTTTTAATAATTCCAGCGAAGTAGAGGTATCGGAAGTATCGCCTGTTCGTTCTCCAGACTGACCACACAGCCAGTTCCACACATCGAGGGAAACAGCCGGGTTGGGATCGCTTTCGGGGGGTGTCCACTTCTTGCTGGAGATATTCCAGGTGGGTTTTGCCGGTTCGTGCATTCTGGCGAACTGGAATTTCAACATGTAGCGCTTTTTTGCGCTGACATTTGGTGTTGCCCGGTGCCATGAGTCGAAGTGGATCAGGCAGACCGTGCCGGCGGGTCCACAGACGGACAGCCCAGATTCTTCAGTTTGCGCAGGATCTGGATTCGAGAGCGATTTGCGGAACTGAGTGCCGGGAATGATACCGGAAGCTCCCATGTCCTCAGTCGTATCCTGGGGATAATAAAATGCAAGTACCCAGTGGAATCGCGGGTGTCTGATGTTGTGGTCGTAGACGTAACAGTCCTTGTGCCAGCCCTGTCCTTTGCTTCCGGGTGGGTTGAGATGGCAGTGTCTGTGAGGATTGAGAATGTACTCCGGACCCAGGAGGCTGGTCAAGGCACCACTTACGGCTGGATGATCGAATACCTGGCGGATGGCGGGCAGCCTGGGCAGAATGTTGTTTCCAACATTTCCTTCCTTCTCGAAGATCTCTTCGATCTGGCCATGCACACCTTTGTGAAACGAGGCCGGATAATCGGCGTTCAGATTGATGTACCCGTCCACAATGAATTGCTGCACCTGCGTATCGGTAAGTAGCATGTCTTGATCCGCCATTTCGGCTCTCCAGGGGTTGGCATGGTCCAGATTCTCAATTCCGTTCCGTTGCTTGGAATATAAAGAAGAAGGGCCGGAATCGTAACAACAAATCCTTGTCTAGGGCATGGATGAATTGTCCTGGAAAATGCCGCTCGTGATGGGTATAATAGTTCGATAGGAGTGTCCGGAGTCCGGGGTCCGGGGTCCGGAGATAGCTCCTGGGCGATTGGGTTCGCAATGGTTAGTGGGATATGGTGGCCGATAGCAGGCGTGGAAAATGAAGTGTTCAAGTCGTTACAAAGAGGGAAGGGTTATGAGGGCGTTTGTTAAAGGGATCAATTGGTTGAATGAGAAAATCGGGTTCGGGGTTTCTTGGTTAACGGCGCTTCTGGTTGTGGTCGTGTGTTACGATGTGTTCAGTCGGTATTTGCTCAAGACGAGTAGTGTGGCTGTTCAAGAGCTCGAGTGGCACCTGTTTTCTGTGATATTTCTGCTCGGGGCGGCGTATACGCTGAAGTACAATGGACACGTTCGCGTGGACGTGTTTTATACCAGATTCTCGGAGAAGACCAAGGCGATCGTGGATCTTGTGGGGAGTCTGGTGTTTCTCCTGCCATTTGCTGTGGTGGTTATTTGGAGCTCCCAAAACTTTGTCGCGAATGCACTGATGTTCAATGAGACCTCTCCGGATCCGGGCGGTTTGCCTGCGCGCTACATCTTGAAGGGGATGATCCCCCTGGGGTTCTTCCTGCTGTTCCTGCAAGGGCTCTCCCTGGCATGTGAATCCTTCCTCAGGCTCATGGGAGATCAGAATCTGTCTGAAGCGCCTGAAGAAGATCACGTGGAGGCCGGCATATGATCGAGGCGATGCCGCTGATTCTCTTCGGGGTCCTGTTCATTCTGCTGCTGTTTGGATTTCCCGTGGCTTTTACCTTAGGGGGTGTGTCGTTTATTCTCGGCTATCTCACCTTCGGAATGGAGTTTTTTAATCTCCTTCCGCTGCGGATCTGGGGTGTGATGACCAATTATGTCCTCATCGCGGTCCCCCTGTTTGTGTTTATGGGTGTGATGCTGGAAAAGTCGGGCCTGGCTGAGCAACTTCTCGAGACGATGGCGCTGCTGTTTGGCAGACTGCGAGGTGGGCTTGCGATGTCAGTCGTGGTGGTGGGCGCATTACTTGGCGCCTCTACTGGAATCGTTGGCGCAACCGTGGTAACGATGGGGTTGCTGAGTTTGCCAACGATGTTGAAGCGGGGGTACAGGATAGAGGTGGCAACGGGTACGATTGCGGCATCCGGGACGCTCGGCCAGATCATTCCTCCGAGTATCGTACTTGTACTCCTCGGCAGTATTCTGAATGTGTCGATCGGTGATATGTTTATGGGGGCCGTCATTCCGGGTTTCGTTCTGGTGGGCTTGTATCTGGTATGGATCGCAATCGTGGCGATTGCCAGGCCCGATTTTGCGCCTGCGATGCCCAGGGAGGAACTGGATCGTTTTCGCGGAAAAGGAATGCTCGGTCGGGTCCTTCAGGCTTTTGTATTGCCTTTTGTTCTGATTCTCGCTGTGCTGGGGTCAATTTTTGCGGGGATTGCATCTCCTACGGAGGCTGCTGCCGTAGGGGCGCTTGGTGCAACTCTGCTGACTATCTTTCAGAGAAGGTTCACCTACGAGACACTCAAGTCGGTGATGGCCGAAACGACGCGCCTAACGTGTATGGTGTTCATCATTCTGGTGGGAGCTACTGCGTTCGGGTTGGTGTTTCGCGGTATGCGAGGGGATGCTTATCTGACACAGATGATTCTGGGCGCGAATCTTGGACCCAACACATTTCTGGCGCTTGTGATGGTTGTGATCTTCGTTGCGGGATTTTTCATTGATTTCATAGAGATCACGTTCATCATCGTGCCTGTGGTGGCCCCGATATTCGTGGCTCTGAATGTGGATCTGCTGTGGATCGGCATATTGATCGCGATGAATCTTCAGACATCGTTTCTTACCCCGCCGTTCGGGTTCTCACTGTTTTACTTGAAGGGGGTTGCACCGCCGGAAGTCCAGACGGGGCATATCTATCGTGGGATTGTGCCGTTTATCGTGATTCAGCTGATCGGGTTGAGTCTCGTGATTCTGATGCCTGAAATGGCGACCTGGCTACCCGGCGCTCTGGTTCGCTAAGATGGTGTTGGCCCTGAACGAGGAAAGGGCCCCCTTTCGAGGACCCTCTCTATCCGTTCAATCGGTGGGAAGAATCAGCCGCTTATTCCCGTGTAATACACTTTTTCAGAAAGCTCTGCCCAGCCGCCTACATCTTTCTGAAATTTGCTGAATGAGGCATAGATTTTCTTGCTCATCGGGTCTTTGGCAACAAGTTCGTCAATGACCTCAGCGGCATATTTTCGGAGGGTGGCAAGTACGTCATCTGGAAACCGTTTCAGCTGGACGTTGTGTTCCTCGACAAGTTTTTTCAAGTAGAGATTGTTCTTGGACTCGAATTCTGAGAGCATCCATATATTTGCACGAGCCGCCGCCGTTCTGACGATAGCCTGAAGGTCGGGCGGTAGCTGATTGAATGCCCCCTTGTTGGTTATCAATTCAAGGGTAGCGCCGGGTTCGTGCCATCCCGGGTAATAGTAGTATTTTGCGGCCTTGTGGAAGCCCATCAGATAGTCATGATAGGGACCGACCCATTCGGTTGCATCAATGACACCTCGTTCCAGGTTCGTGTAGATCTCACCTCCGGCGGAAAGAACGGCGGAGCCTCCGGCCCTGGCGATGACGTCACCCCCCAGGCCGGGAATTCTCATTTTGAGTCCCTGGAAATCCTTAATGGTGTTGATTTCTTTGTTAAACCATCCACCCATCTGGACACCAGTATTGCCTGCGGGCATGGGGATCAGATTAAATGGCTCGTAGAGTTCTTCCCAAAGCTCCAGCCCGCCCCCGCTGTAGAGCCACGCGTTGAGCTGCTGTGCATTCATACCGAACGGGACCGCTCCAAAGAACTGGGTTGCCTGAGACTTCCCGGCCCAATAATAGGACACACCGTGACACATTTGCGCCACACCCTGGCTGACGGCTTCAAATCCTTCCAGTGCGGGGATGAGTTCTCCGCCACCGTAGACCTGGATCTTGAGTCGACCTTCTGACATCTCTTCGATCCACCTGGCAATCATGTCCGCACCTTCGCCCAGGATCGGGAAGTGGGGTGGCCAGGTGGTCACCATTTTCCACTGAAAGGTTTTTGTGGAACGTGCCTGAGTCGAGGGTGTCTCCTGCTGTGATGATGAGCACCCTGCGAGCAGTCCGGCACCACCGGCTGCCGCCACAACAGAGGCTTTTTTTATAAAGTCTCGCCGTTCGAATTTTTCCATCCGTCCCTCCTGATTTACTACCCTGTTTGGTCTATCGGGGTGCATAAAGTAGGCCGCGTATTTTGGCTTGGCAAGGGAAATGTTGTAAATTGAATCATCACCATTCATGAACCGCAATCAACGGATCAACAGACTGAATTCATCCGGGCTGCAGCCTGGAAAGGAACGATATGGGGGATAGCGAAAAGAAGCTGTATCTGCTCGACGGAATGGCTCTGGTCTACAGAGCGCATTTCTCTATGATGAGAAACCCCAGGATGACGTCCAGAGGGATGAATACGTCCACGGTTTTCGTTATGACGAACACGTTGATGGACATTTTGAATAACGCCAAACCCACACATATTGCGATGGTATTCGACACGCCCGAGCCTACTCACCGGCACAAGATGTTCGAAGAGTACAAAGCCCAGCGTGAGGCTATGCCTGAAGATTTGAGTATGGCGCTGCCCTATGTTTTCCGGCTCTGCGAGGGTTTCAACATGCCCGTGCTCAAGAAGCCGGGATGGGAGGCAGACGATGTGATCGGGACGCTTGCCCGGGTGGCTGAAGGAGAGGGATACACAACCTATATGGTAACCCCCGACAAGGACTACGCCCAGCTTGTGTCCGACAAGACCTTCGTCTGCAAGCCGGGCAAGACGGGAGACGTCGAAGTCCAGGGTGTAAAGGAAGTCCTCGAGAAGTGGCAGATCGAGAGGGTAGAACAGGTCATCGATATCCTGGGTTTGATGGGAGATGCGAGTGACAACGTGCCTGGGGTACCCGGTGTGGGTGAGAAGACCGCTCAGAAGTTGATTGCCCAATTCGGGAGTGTCGAGGCGTTGCTCGAGAATACGGATCAACTGAAGGGGAAGCAGAAGGAGCGTGTGGAGGAGAATCGGGGTCAAGCCCTGTTATCGAAAGAGCTTGTGACCATCGACCGGGAAGTACCTCTGGACGTCGAAATCGATTCGCTTGTGCGGAAGGAATGGGACGAAGAGAAGCTGAAGGCCCTGTTCGTCGAGCTGGAGTTCAATACCATGGGCAAGCGGTTCTTCGGTGAGGATTTTGCCGCGGGACCGACCGTTGAGACGGCCGATGGGGATATGGTTAGCGCAGACCTGAAAACGCTGAAGGATGTGGAACACGATTACAGGCTGGCAGACACGGCCGAAAAACGAAAAGAGCTCATTCTGTCATTGGGAAATCAGAAGGCCTTTTGTCTCGACCTCGAGACGACAGGACTGAATGTGCAAAAGTGTGGGATCATCGGAATAGCATTTTCGTATGAACCTCACACCGGACATTATGTTCCGTTTCCGGCTGAAAGGGAAAAGGCGAAGGCAGTTCTGGAGGAATTCAGAAGGCTTCTCGAGGACAAGGATATCGAAAAGATCGGACACAACCTGAAATTCGACCTGAGCGTGCTACGATGGCACGATGTGTTCGTACGCGGCAGATTATTCGACACGATGCTGGCGGCGTTTCTGGCGGTGCCCGATCTCAAGCGAACGATGGACTATCTGTCCGAAGTTCTGCTTGGGTACAGTCCTGTATCGATCACGGAATTGATTGGCGAAAAGGGCGAAGAGCAGTTGAGCCTGCTGGATGTGGATCCTGACAGGGTTGCGAAATATTCTGCGGAAGATGCGGACATTACACTGCAACTCAGAAATGTGCTCGAGCCCAAGCTGGTTGAAACGAATCAGGTGAAGGTGTTCGACGAGGTGGAATGTCCGCTTATACCCACACTTGTGGAAATGGAGTATGAAGGGGTTCGATGCGAGGTCAGCGTCCTCAAGGAATTGTCGGTTGCTCTGGCAGCGTGGATCAAAGAGACGACTCAAAAAGTCTATGAGTTGGCCGGTGAGGAGTTCGAGCTGAATTCATCCAAACAGCTTGGCGAGATTCTGTTCGACAAGCTCCAGCTGGATCCCAATGCCAAGCGCACGGCGAAGACCAAACAGTATCAGACAACGGAACAGGTGTTAAGCCGGCTGGCACATCGACACGAGATTGTAGAGAAAATCCTGTTCTACCGGATGTGCACAAAATTGAAATCTACCTATGTAGATCAATTGCCGGGTTCCGTGGTTAAAGACACTGGCCGGGTGCATACCCACTATGAACAGGCTGTGGCGGCGACCGGCAGATTGCAGTCGCACGCGCCAAATCTGCAGACCATCCCGATCCGGACCGAACTGGGCCGGGAGATCCGGAAGGCTTTTGTTCCAAGAAGCGAAGCATTTGAGCTGCTGGCCGCGGATTATTCGCAGATCGAACTGAGAATTGCTGCGGAGTTGAGTGGTGATGAGGCGATGAATGAGGTGTTCAGGACAGGCCGCGATATTCATACAGAGACCGCGGAAAAGATCTATGGCGTGGATGCCGATGACGAGCGGCGCAGGCAGGCAAAGACCGTGAATTTTGGAATCATCTACGGAATTTCGCCATTTGGATTGGCGGAGCGACTGGATATTCCGCGGTCTATGGCGTCAGATTTGATCCATCAATATTTTGCCCAATTTCCCGGTGTGCGTGATTATATGGACAAGACGATTGCATTTGCGCAGGAGCACGGTTTCGTGGAAACCATTACGGGGCGCAGGCGTTATCTGAGGGACATCAACTCACGAAATGGAACCACCCGGAAGGGGGCCGAGCGCAATGCGATCAATTCGCGCATTCAAGGTTCAGCCGCGGATATGATCAAGATCGCGATGAGCAATATCCATGAGGAGATCCAGAAACGCGGATTGAAATCAAGAATGCTGCTGCAGGTGCATGATGAGCTTGTTTTCGACATGCATCGGGATGAGCAGGATATCCTGCCCGCCCTGGTGGAGGACGGTATGAAAAACGCAATTCCTCTCAAAGTGCCCATCGAAGTTGAAATGGGTCGGGGGAACAACTGGCTGGAAGCACACTAGAGCCGAGGTACTGATGAAACTGATCTATGCAATGACATTGGTTATGAGTATGACCGCCTCTGGATGGACGGCTTCACCAGATTTCTATGGGCACTGGGGGGATGGGAAGGCGGAGATTTCGAGTTACCGTGTGGTTCAGCCCAGATACGGAGAGCATCGGGAAGGGTATGGCGTCATGATTTTCGTGACCGAGGATATGAACCGGAATACGATGATCAAGGTAGAGTCCCCCACGCCCAAGGAAGAGCGCCTCTACGTGCTGAAGCTGAACAATGTGCTCAAGTTCACGACCGGGATTTATGACTATTCCGTTATGACATCGGTATTCAGCGCGGTGGAGGGATACAAAGGGAACGCACCATTCGAGCTGGTCAAAGTGAATCTGAGTTCACAAGAATGGTGCGGCCACGTGTTCGACGAGGCCCGTGTCGTGGCGGGTCAGATCAAGGGGGAGCTGAACAGCTATTTCGAACGGGAAGGAAAGCATCCGTACAGCCTCGATTTGCCGACCGAATTCGAAAGTGAAGACCATCTCCTGATCCGAATCCGAGAGTTGAAGAGTTCGAGTATGGCACCCGGGACATCGCGTGACGTTTCCCTGATGCGCAGTCTCTGGTCGATCCGGACCCGCCACCGACCGCATTCGCTAGTACCCGGGAAGATAAGCAAAGGGATGCCTGGCCCCGTGACGGCGGGCGAGGAGCGCTATGAGGCCATTCCGTGGACGATTTCGACAGAAGGTTGGGAGAAGACCATCTGGGTAGAGGCCGCATACCCCCACAGAATCGTCAAATGGGAAGATTCGGCAGGCGGGCGCGGTGTGTTGATGAAGACGGTTCGAGCACCTTACTGGAGTATGAAGAAGGATACCGATCTGGTTCACAGAGATCACCTCGGGATTCCGAGATAGTGATCGGACCTGTTGGGTCAGATTGTTCTGCAATGTACATTCCAATTTCGCCGTAGAAACCAGTCACCCAAATCCTTTCCTCAGGAGGCATATAGAGATGGGTCAGACCTATCAATCAATCGTAATCAACGCGTTGGCCGATACCGTGTGGGATGCGATCAAGGACTTTCACGATCTTTCGTGGGCGCCCAATGTGATCGAAAAAGTGGAGGTTGTAGGTGGCGCCGGGGGCGGCGACGTTGGCGCGAAGAGGGTGTTGAATGACGCGTTTCACGAGACGCTGCTGGGTATCGATGAGGACGGGAAGACGTTCAATTACAGTATTGACGATGGTCCGCCGCCTTTGACGAAGGATAGCAATCTGGAGTATGTGGGTGTGGTCATGGTTTCTCCGATCACAGAAGGAGAAGGCTGTTTTGTAGAATGGTCATCGAGTTGGGATACGGCTGATGATGCGGTTCACGATTTCGTTAACCCAATCTATGTGGCGCTGCTGGGAGATATGAAGAAGAGTTTGTCGGCGTAGAGAGAGTTTAAGAATCATCAGGACAAAGGACGGGCCTTCGGGTTCGTCCTTTTGTTTTGGAGAGGGCACCGCACGCGGTGCCCGTACGTGAGGTGGCACGGATCAGGGGTAGCGGGCGTTCCAGGGGAGGGCACCGGACGCAGTGCCCGTACTGGGCAGATCGTCCAGGGTCTGATCTGGGGAGAGGGGGACCAGCGCAAGCGTGATTGCAGCCGGGAGCTCGAGTGATCCGGTGAAGGTGACGGCAGGTGCGGGGATCAGTTTTGTTCCCCAGCGCCCGGTCCAGCCGCGGCCGTGACTTGGTGGACGTTCGCCATCTTCGGCGAGGCGCGTCTGGTGCGGATCACCTTTTGGCCAATAGGTGGTGCGAGGCGTTTTGTCTCCGAGTGACAACTCAGGTGTGAGGGGTGATTCGAGGGAAATGAGGACCAGGCGTGCGCCATTGGACGCTACTGCGATGGTGCGATTGTTTTCGAACTGGATTTCGATTCCGGCCTCGAATTGGAAGTTCTGTTCGATCTGAGCCTGGTCGAGGTCGCCCGTGAGGATATCCTGAAGAATCCAGTAGGACCGGTCCACGAAGCGGAGACGGCGTTCCCAGGTGACGGGTTTGACGGGACGAAAGTCATATGAACCGGAGAATTTTGTGTATCCGATTCCTGTTTCCCAGGTGTTCTCCAGCGGAGCCTCCGTCTGGAGCGGGCTGTTGATGAATTCGTCCACGCCATCCACGGTGATGGTGCTGTGAAGATAGCCGCACTCCTGGCGCGATAGAAAGGCGTCCGGCTCATTGCTGGCATATCGTGAGGAGGTCGGATCTATGATGAAGTCTTCACCGAATGCGCTGAGCGCAAAACTCAACCGATCCCCGTGCTGATGCGTAGTCCCCCATGGACCGCAGTCTATGACAAGGTAGCGCGCGTCACGAGACCAGTCGCTTCGCATGGTATAGTAGCCCGACCATTGCTCGGCATCCGGTGACGGCCATTCCGTAAACGGAGCGGAGCCCTTGCCATTGAGGAAGGATCTCGCCCAGGGGAGATCCAGCCAGTCCAGAAGTGGGTTGTCTATGTGTTCGGGAAAACCGCGACCGACATTGTCTCCAAATGACGGGAAGCTGCAATTGGGTTTGCTCATGGCGATCGCCCAGGTGGTCATTGCGGCCAGTTTGGGTTTCGCCGCCTCCAGCGCAGGCCGATCTTTCAGGGCATTAGCGAGGAGCTGGGTCTGGTGCACGATGCTGATGGAATATCCCGTGGTTTGCTCGATACACTGGCCATCGGGATAGAAGGCCTCATCGATATACTGGGTCAGAAGCTGCGCATCGAAATCGAGCCACTCTTCGGTTGCTTCGAAATCGGTCAGCAAACCGCAGGCGGTCGCCAACGTGCGAATCATGGCGCACCCACCGTTGTGGCGCCGATCGATCCATCGCTTGACGTCTGCCCGGAGATAGGCGGTTTCCTGAAACAGCCGGTGGACGAGTTTGAGGAGTGCCTCATCGGTAATGGCCGGGTGACTTCGGATTAGCGCGAGGGTCTCAGACATTTCGGTGATGCGACCCGGAACCATACACCAGTACCAGGGTCTGGCCACATGGTAGTGATTGATCCAACCCTCTACGGTGTTGGTGCCGATAAATGTCTCAATGGGATAGGCTTCGGAATAGGCCAGCATGTGGTCGACCATGAAACGCAAGTATCGGCTGTCCTCCGTGTGGTGGAAGGCAGCGCGGAGGGCCGGAAGGATCGGAAATCTGGTCATGCAGGAAAGCGGATTCGCATCCCAGTCGATTCCCGATGCCGGGACCTCGTAGTCGTTGTAGCCATCATCCAGGCGACCTGCGAGATAGGAATCGGCACGTGTGGTGATGTGTTGATTGTCTTTTGCCACAGTGGACCAGTCCGTAAGCAATGGTGAAGACAATTCTTGTGAGCGAAAGTGGGCGATAAACGCCGCGGCGGCCGCTACTTCTTCCTTTGCAGAGCGTGATTCGTGAACGGATCGCAGATCCATCCGGACACCCTGAAGAAGGGTTGGGACATCCTGAACGATGAACGCTTCTGCTGCAATGGTGTCGTTTGTCTTTGGGGTCATTTTGATACTTTCTGATGCGTGACTGATTTGGTGGTCATTCTCCCAGGTCCAGACTCATTTCGTTCCAGGCCTCGAATCCTTCGGACTCGTAGAGGGGTATTCCGTAGTCCGAGGCATGCAATTTCACATACCGCAATCCGCTGGCTTTCCCGAAGTCGATGGCAGCCCTGAGCAGCTTTCTTGCCAGCCCTTTCCTCCGATGATCCTCCTCAGTAAACATGCTCGATATGTATCCGTACTTGCCTTCGAGGTTAGACGGTTTGGGCGTGAGGAAGTAGTAGGACAGGGCAGAGCAGGCCACGGGTTGTCCAGAATCCGTTTCAGCGATCCAGGCATGAAGTTCACCTGCAGCCATTTTCTCCCGGAAATATGCGTGGCTAAAGGTCGACATTTCCTCCAGGCTGCCGCCTCCCGTCCAGACCAGCGCAAACATTTTTTCTCTGAAATCGATGAGTGCCGGAATGTCGTTCAGTTCAGCCTTGCGGATGGTGTACATGGTGTTCTCCATTTGTTCGAAAACCGCAGCGTTCTTCACCAGCTCTCTCGCCCCATTTGTTGACGGGTGCCGGATTGGGTCCTATATTGGCGCGAATCCTGACGAAATCAACGATTCTTGTTCTGGTTGGGGAAAGATCCGTGTCGATCGTGTTTCTTGGAGATGATTCACAGTGTGGTTCCTACCTGCTTCGGATTCGGCTGAAAAAAGACAAGTTGCTCACCTTCGGTGGTTTCAAGAAGGGGAAGCTGATCTCGATGCCTGCGGGCGATTATGTCTATGTGGGATCTGCCAATGCCCAACGAGGCGCAACCTCGCTTGCCCTGCGTCTTGGTCGACACGCCACGAGGAGCGGTAGTAAGCGGAATCACGCCATTCGGCGGGAGATGGTCAAACGGTTCCACCAAACAGGACTCGGGGCCGGCACTCCGCTGAGTGTCCGTGAGAAACACAAGCATTGGAACATCGACCACTTCCTGGATCTGTCACTGGCTGAGCTGACGGCGGTATTCGTGTTGAGGACGGAGCAGCCTCTGGAGCGGGCTCTGGCCGAATTTGTGGAGGCCGATCCGCAGAGTCAGATCATAGAGAAAGGATTGGGCGCAAATGATCATCCGGGTCACACCCATTTGCTTCGGATCGATGCCGGGGACGACTGGTGGCGCGGACTGCCGGAGCGGCTCAGCGAAAGATTCGCATTGCATGTCAGGTGATCTCTTTAACCCGACCTTCGAGGGCTCCATTGACCCGACCCCCGCTGTGGACGATGTATGACCAGGCGGCGGAGATGATACTGATTTCGTGATCCGTGTGCGGGATCTGTTCGAAGCGACCTGCGAGCCAGATGTTCTCTCGAGAGACCGTCTGATGTTCGCAAACCACCGTATAAGTCCGCTCCAGTTCAATATCGGATTTCACGATACGATCACCCAATGCACGACTCCGATCGAATACATAACTGCATCCTGACACCTGTATGAGAAGCTCTCTCTCTTTCTCACCCTCTCGCAGGTTGTCTTCAAGGATGGCGAGCAGTTCACGACCCGACAGCTCCATGGTTGAGAGGCACCAGGCATAGGGTCTTATCCAGTCGAAGAGATCGATCATGTAGAGTTCCTGTCCATCGACAACAGGGATTCCACGGTAGTGTTTCTGGTTGTAGATGCCTATGTCGGCCCCGGTAGCGTGTCGCATTGCATCCGCCATCCAGTTTCCCATGGTGGATTCGGGGTAGTCGTTCTGTGTCGGTGCTTTTTGGACGATTCCGATCCTGTGGGTTCGGTAGGCCGTGAGCGGTCGCATCTGGCGTGGTCCTGTTTCGATGGACCATCTACCTGACGACTGTGTGATGCTAATTTCCTGATCGGCAGTACATGTGATCTCTGGGAGCGTTGAGTCATTTACAGCCACGGAGATCGGAGTAGCGAGATCAAACAGGGGTGAATCCGGATACAGGACGACCTGCGTCGTGTTCTGGATACCTATCGCGATCCGATTGTCACCTACCACATCAGCCTGGATTCTTGCCGGCGGTCCCGGGGTCTCGATCTGACGAATCTCCGTCCAATAGGCACGTCCGTGAATGGGCAAGTAGGCGTTGTGTGTGACTGATTCCGGATGTCGCGGGGTGCGTTGTTTTTCCGCCCAATCGAAGACTTCGTTTGCGGTGGGGATGACCGCGTTGTGCAGCGTGTCCGGGACGACCCAGAATGTCACCTCGTAGCCGAGTTCCTCGAGCCGTCTGGAGATCGGGATGGGCCCTTCCTTACCGTAAATTGGCCAGTCGTCTGCACCTTGAATGTAGTGCATTGGCACGTGCCGCAAATTTGGGATAAGGGCCAGGTCTTCGTAACAAGACCCAATAGGGGCCCCGCCAGCAAAGAGATGTGGGAATCGACAACACAAGAAGGTTGTTCCCGTTCCTCCCATCGACAAGCCCGTGAGGACGACCCTCTCTTCATCCACGGGGACAAGGCGTCTGACGCAGTCGAACACACAGAGGACGTCGAGTTCACCTATCCCGTGAAATTCGGTGAGCCCATATGCGTGGGGACTAAGAACCATCACGTTCTGTTCATCTGCCAGACGCTTGTAGAGTCCGCTGCCGTAACTTTCCTGGTCGAAGTAGGTGTCCTGGTTGCCACTGCTTCCGTGAAGGACGATGAGCAAAGGCAACGGTGTGATGCCATTGTATGCCCCGGGCAGAAATAGGCGAAACGGTTGGTCCGTGTTGTCAGCCGGCGAGCGGTAAGTGAGGGCGAGATCGATGGGTCCTTCGAGGTCTTTCAGGTCTTCTGTCACTTTCGGTACTCCTTGATGTGGTGTGTTCGGATGGCAGACCTATGATAATCATCAGGTTGTGCGACTACAATCGAGAATTGTTCCGCACAGAAAGAAAGATTTCCGAAATGCGCCCAGGGCCAACCGTTGTTTCTCAGCAAAGCAGGAGGAATTATAGATGGCAATCGAGGCAAAGGAACTGAAGTTTCTGGCATCCGAGGAGAAGGGTGAGGTTTCGGCGCTCCTGATTAGACCCCGCGGCGCGCACGCCCTGCTGGTGCTGGGCCACGGTGCATCGTCCCATATGAGAAACCCGTTTCTGACGGAGGTGGCTGAAGCGCTGGCGGATGAAGGGGTTGCCACGTTCAGGTATCAATTCCCCTATATGGAAGCCGGCGGCGGTGGCCGAAACTCGAATGCGGTATTGCTTGAAAGTGTTCGAAATGCAGTTGCCGCAGGGCGAAAAGCGGCGAAGGGACTGCCTGTATTTGCCGGCGGACATTCCATGAGCGGCAGGATGACCTCGATGGCAGCAGCAGAGAAACCGATCGCGCATCTCAAGGGGATCGTATTTGTGGCGTTTCCCCTTCATCCCGCAAAGAAAAGAGGCATTGATCGCTCAGAGCATCTCCGTGACGTGACCGTACCTATGTTGTTCCTTTCGGGGACTAGAGACGCATTGGCGGAACTGGACCTCCTGGAGCCGGTTTGCAAGAAACTCGGAAAGAACGCAACACTTCACCTGGTGGATACGGCCGATCACGGGTTCAAGATTCTCAAGCGGACACGCAAATCTGAAGAGCCCGCAGTAAAGGAACTCGCAAGGGTTGCCGAAGAATGGATCTCAGGGAAGGCTGGATGACGGGGTGATCGTGATTCGGACACGCGATCGTTGCAATGGAGTATCGACATGATGGACGACACATTGAAGCTGAAAGTGGTCTGTCGAGACCTGCCGGGCATCCGCTTTGGGGATGATGGAAAAGGTGAGGATGTGAAAGCGGCTGTTCACCTTGGTATACAGTGCGGCGAGGAGGTCATCCACCAGGTCCCGGGGGATCGGACACAGGTGACTTTCCATCCCGAATTCCAGGTGAAGCGACGACCAGATGGAACGCCGTCTTTTCTGGGACCCTATGCCAAGGGATCGGCCAAGGACAGATTTTTCTATCTCTCGTGGGGTGAGAAGCTGGATTCAGGAGATTTCAGAATGTTCCGGCGGCTGAAGATCTTCCTGAGGCCCATTCGCTGGACAGACATCAAGCAGTCTGTGAAATCTGACGAGCCGATCGTGGTTCGGCTTCAAATGAAAGATGATAAAGGGGGTCCCACGTGCGGTACTCCAAACGCCGGGGCCATGAAATGGGAGTTGTGATCGTGTTGATAGCGGGTGAACGAATGATTCCGCTATGTCCAAATGGTTCTCAGTGGTATTCAGGGGGATTGTATGGGAATTTTTAGTGAGCAGTTTCTGGATAAAAGAAAACAGCGGTTCGTTCAGGCATTGGGGAAGGAGCCGCCAGTAGTTGTCGTAGGTGCAGGGGCACCGATTGGTATTCCAGGCGGACTGGACCAGACCTATCCCTTTGTTCCGCATCCAGACTATTACTGGCTTACAGGAAGCCGCCGCTCGGGCGGGATTATTGTGTTTGATGCTGCGAATGGATGGACACATTTTGTTCGGCCGGTTACGAAACTGGAGCGATTGTGGGAGGGGGATTCTGACCCGGTCGAAGGTGAGGATATCGCGGGATTCGGCGACTGGCTCAAGGCCAGGGAAGGGTGGCCGATGGTGAACCTCGGAGCACCTGTTGAAGGCGCCCAGGGCGATGCGGAGATTACGAAACAGATTCAGGAACATCTGGACGAGGGGCGCAGAAGAAAGGACGAGGCAGAGCTCGAGTTATTTAAGCAGGCCGTTCAGGCGACGGCTACGGGACACGCCAGGGCGAGCACATTCATTACGCCCGGCGTAACTGAACGGGCGATCCAGATCGAGCTGGAAGCAGAGATGTTTCGTCACGGTGCACACGGGGTGGGATACGGGACAATTGTGGGTGTTGGTTCTCACGCAGGCGTTCTGCATTTCGCGCCAGGGGATCGCAGGGTGGGCCCGGAGGATCTCGTATTGATCGACGCCGGCGGTTCCATAAACGGTTATACGGCAGATGTGACTCGAACGTATCCAGGAGGCGATCAGTTCACCTCCGAGCAACAGGCAATTTACGATGTGGTGCTTGAAGCGGAAAAGGAAGGTATGTCCCAATGCAAGATCGGTACGGAATGGCACGAGGTTCACTATGCCGCCGCCAGGGTAATGACCGTTGGTCTCAGGGATCTGGGGATTCTAAAGGGAGACGTAGACGGATTGTTGGAATCCGGCGCGATCGCCCTGTTCTTTCCCCACGGAATAGGTCATATGGTGGGACTGGGTGTTCGTGATGTGGGTGGACGCGCGCTCGGCAGGGATGATATTCGGTCCTTTTGCGGAATTCGGATTCGCGTGGATCTGCCCCTGAAGGATCACTATTTAATGACGGTTGAGCCGGGGATCTATTTTGTTCCGGGTTTGCTGGATGATGAGGAAAAGCGTGAGACCTATCGGGAAATGGTAGCGTGGGACAAGCTGAATCCGTGGCGCAAGGTTGGTGGCATACGGATAGAGGATAATGTCCTGGTGACAGAGGACGGACCCAGCGTGCTCACGGAAGAGATCCCCAAGTAATATCGTTCGGACCGGTTAACCTTTCTTACTATAGCAGAATAACTGAAAGGATCTATGTCAACACAGCAAGATCTGGCACTAATCGCTGACAAACTTCAGACGCTCGCCAATCTGGGTACCAAGTATTCGGAGGATTCCTACGATCTGGATCGCTATCATGAGATTCGGTCTCTCAGTGCGCAGATTCTTGGCCTTGCGGAAGCGCGCCCTGCCGACGAAGTGCTCGTCAAGCTCAAGGACAATATCTCACACGTGTGTCCTCTTCTTGGTTCAGAAGCCGCGGTATTTCGGGACAACCGACTCCTGTTGATCAAGCGGCATGACGATGGACTCTGGGCTATGCCGGGCGGACTGGCCGAGGTTGGAGAAACCTGGGCGATAGCTGCGGAGCGTGAGCTCTGGGAGGAGGCTTGCGTGCGTGGAAAGGCCTCGAAATTGATCGGGATATTTGATTCGAAGATCTGGAAGGAGGGAAGCAACGTTCATATGCATATGGCAGTATTCCTTGTGGAATCTGATCATCCTTCTCCGTCAGTGACCGCCGAGGCGACCGAGGTGGGATTTTTCGGCGAGCACGATCTGCCACCCCTCACTCCGGGACATCATATCAGGGTGCCATTCATATTCAAACTCATCGGTGGTGAAGAAGAGATGCCCTTTTTCGACAGGACCGCATCAGACATCGACTGACAGGAGGATCGAGATGAATATAGAAAAGGTAGTTCCTTTCTTCGCAGTCAAGGATATGGCCACATCACTCGCGTTCTATACAGAGGGACTTGGATTCGAACTGCAGAACAAGTGGGTGGATGATGGAAAGGTGCGATGGTGTCATTTGCAGCACGGTGGCGCAGGACTGATGCTGCAGGAATTCAGAACCGAGGGACACGACTCAAAGCAATTCAGCGCTAATAAAGGCGAGGGGGTCTCTCTGTTCTTTTTCTGCGACGATGCTGTCGCTTATTACAAAGAACTCGAGACCCGAGGCGTTGCGGCATCGGAACCGAGCGTTGGGAACGGGATGTGGGTCACACATATCCATGATCCGGACGGGTATGAGTTGTCCTTCGAGAGCTCGACCGATGTGGCAGAAGAAACGAAACTTTCAGAAATGGGTTAAGGGAGGCGTAATGAACAAGCGAGGCGTGTTGTTGGGGAGGTTGGGTTATCTCGTGGTGACGTTTCCCCTGGCCGTGATCTGGCACGTGGTCCTGTTCGAACCCTTCTATAGAAGTATCCATTATTTCAGTGATGATCCGAATTTCGCACTTGGATTCCTCACCATCCTGATTCAGGGGTTTGTACTGTCGGTAGGGTTTGGTCTGGTCAAGTTCGAGGGGACGTCGCTTTTACGGGGATTCAAGTATGCGTTGATGATGGGATTGTTTTTCTGGACTTCACACGTGCTGGCTTCTGCCGCGAAGAACCCGTTGAGTGATACACCCATGTTCTATTTGGGAGAGACATTCTACCTGTGTATGCAATTTGGAATATACGGGTTGATCATCGGAAAGGCATACGGCAGCGAATCCGAGTAGTGTACGAGGATGTCACGCAGATTTTCTCGCCCGGAAGAGACCAGGATTCTTGGTCACGTGAAAGGGACCCGCTTCAATGGTCTGCTCAACCTCTCGAATGAATGCATCCAGCTTTTCGTTTTTCAGATTGGGCAATTCGGACGAGAGGACATATGCGACGAGGGGCTCCGCTTCGGTGACGCGGAGACTGCTGGCGAATGGCAGAAGCTCCACATTGTTGAAGCATTCCGACAGTTGTTCGGCGCCGTTTTCGAGTCCGAAGGATTCCGCACCACGGACTTTCATATAGTCTGGCACAAACTTCTGCACGAGTCTGGCCAGTTCGATCATGTGGTTCTCGCCATTGGTAGCGGTGAGGAGGAGCGCTCCAGGTTTTAGTACGCGATGTAGTTCGGAGATGGCTCTGGCTCGTTCGGGCACATGATACAGCATATGGTTCGCGATCACGGCATCGAAAGTGTCGTCTGGTTCCGGAATATCCTGAATGTCGAAGTTCTTGTATACGAATTGTTGAGAGAGACCGTCCAGATTCGCTCTGGTATCTTCGAGCCTTCCCGGAGAGAAATCTGAGAGGGTAATCTGCCATCGGGGCGGAACCCGGTGCGCGTTTTCGGACCACAGTGCCCCTGTTCCGCAGCCGACTTCCAGGATTTTTGCATTGGCCGGAGCTTCAATGTGATCGAATACCCAGGGCAGCCACCCGTACGTTTCAGTGCTGAACCGGGCGTGGAGATTCCTGCGCGCATCCAGGTTTCCGGAAGTCTTGTACTGCTCTGACAGATATTTCGAGTCGGAGAGTCTGGGCATTCGCACTCCTGATTCTTAGCATGCGGACAGGTTACTTCGGCCGTTTCATAATGAGCAACATGGGGCGTTTGTCCTCTGGATTGCTTGCACGAGCGGCACCATTGTTGTCGATGATGACATATACATTGTTCTTGTCCAGGCACAGTCCTTCCCCCAGTCCCCACCGCATGCTCTCGTATTTCAGATCCTCCCGGTTCAGGATGTCTCCGTAGGTCCAGATGTCGGTCTCATCCGGTTTGCCTCCACGATACCCAAGTTTGTAGACGGCCCCAGTGCTTCTGTCCAGCGCGAACAGGTTCTCATGTTCCAGATAGAGCCCTGTGAATGAAGGTTCTCTGGGCGCTTTCAAGGGTACGTGTGTCTTGTCAAGGTTGAATGCGTGTACCTCAACTGGCGTGGTGTCGGGATCGACTTCCAGAATACCCCGGGCCTGCCGTTCTGCCGCAAGGATCAGCCGTCCGCCGGCTTCGCGTGCAATACCTTCAATATACCCTCCACCTTTGGTGAACAGGCCCACCCTGTCTCCGTGGGATTTCAAATTTTCAGTTATCCATTCGGCCTTCTTTCCACCTGCGCTGACACGCAACACCCTGAATCCGGTTTCACTGGCCACGTAAAAATTGCCCTGTTTATCACACGTGATGCCTTCGAAGTCCAATCTGTTGAGAGCATCCGGAATGGATGCCTTGAACTTGAGATGCGGGACAAAAGTGGCCACTGAGTCACCCAGTGAGATTCGGTAGATGGTATCATCGTGCTTGTCGGATACAGAAAAGAGCTCGCCATTGTGGATGGTGAGCCCGGAAGGTTGATTGTTTTCGGGGCCGTTGATCGGCAATGCCTTTATGAGCTGCAAGGCCGTCATATCCGGCTCCGCGAGCAAAGGAACAGTCTTCAAAACGAGTGCGAGGATCAAAGCAACTGTCTTCTTCACTGCGATCTCCTTAAGTACATGGCCCTAAAATCTTGAGATGGACATATTCACTTGACCCTTTTGCGTGGATTCAGGGGTCTCTTTATCGGCTCTGTCATGTTGCCCTTGTCCGATGCCGCTGCATCTTTTCTGGACTGGGCGGCGGTCTTCTGCATCTGTGCGATCGATCTGGTCTTGAGTCTCGCGGCGCCCTGTGTCTTTTTTGTGCCGAGGGGTTTTTCGGATTTGAGGCGCGCCCTGGCGGATGATAAGTGCCGTCTGTACTGCGGGAGCCATTGGGACTGCGCGACAAGCATTTCGTCCACCATTTGCCAGATTTCATTGGGATCGCAAACGGCGCCGACGAGTGGGTCCATCATAAAGGCCTGCTTGAGCAAATCCACATCGCCGTGTACAGCGGCTTCTACGGCCATACGCTGTACGCTGATGGATGCGTTACAAACGGACGCACATCCAAGCGGCAGGTCACCCACTCTCGGCGTGTTGATCCCATTCTTGTCTACATAACCGGGCGCCTCGATGATGGCGTCGTCCGGCAGATTGGGGATTGTTCCCTTGTTTTGAACATTGAAGTGGCCTCTATAGGTTCTACCTGTCTCCAGTGCTTCGATAATCCAACTGCCGTGTTCTTCTGATCTGGATTCGTACGTGAATTCGGGTGGTTCCGCTTTGATCCAGTTAGGGTAATCCGTTTTGAACCAGTTTCTCCCTTCCGTGCAGACCCTGAGGTATCCTCCGGTTTCGCCGTGAATCCAGGAGTCTCCGACGTCGATCCATTTCCGGATTTCGCCGGTTCGCTTACGATACCAGGGTACGTATTCGGAGAGATGGCCGTTCGATTCAGTACTGTAATAACCGAACCGACGCAGGATGTCGATCCGTATTTTTTCTGTTTTGCTGAATTTCGGATGCTGCTCAAATCCCTCGAGAAGTCGTCCGGTCCAGTTTTTCCCCTGGTGCTGGACTTTTACATACCATGTCTGGTGATTGATTCCGGCACATGTGATGTCGACATCTTTCTTCGTAATGGATTTGAAGCCTTTGTCACCTGGTTGTTTGCCTTTGTTGACGAGGCTTTCGATGACCTGTGTGATCTGATTATGTCCGCCCTGTACCCCGTGACAGAGACCGACCATGTTTACATTACCATACTGAAGCCCCGCCCAGGTATTCATGGCCATCGGGTTGGCGTAGTTCAAAAACACTGCATCCGTTTTTGCGACTTCTCCTATGTCTTTACAGAACGCAAGGATCTGGGGAATATTGCGCTGACCATACATAATACCGCCTGCGCAAAGCGTATCGCCCACGCATTGGTCAATACCATATTTGAGGGGAATGTCGATGTCCAGGGCAAAGGCATCGAGTCCACCAATCCTGGTGAGGTTCAGAACATAGTCTGCGCCTTCGAGTGCTCGTTTTCTGTTGGTGGACGTTGTAATTTGGGCAGGTACCTGATTCCCTTCAATATCCCGCTGCGCCAGGTTGGTGATCATTTCGAGGTTTGGCTTGCTGATGTCGTGAAATGCAAAACAGGTGTCCTGAAGTTCGGGAACGGAGAGGATATCTTTCATCAGTCTGCGAGTGAAACCGATGCTTCCTGCACCGATGACTGCTACTTTGATTGGCATCTTGCTTCCTTTCGGTTCAGTTCTCCGGGTTTCTAAGGTCCTCGATTTCCTGAACGGCGAATTTGTGAAATTCCGATAGATCCGTTTTTATCTGCGCCAATTCAGTTTCTGTGGCAGATTCAGCATAGGAATTGTCAGCCGCGGTGATCAGGGCAGACCATTGAGGATATTGATCAGCCGCCCATTGGCCGCTGGATCGTTTGGAGACGACCACGTTAGAGTGTTTGAGGCTGGACATAATGCGGCAGAGATTCAAAATGCAGTAATCGGGATTATTTTCAATCCGTATTTCTGAGTGATCTTTTCGCGAACTTCAGCCACTTGCGCACGATCTCTTACGATAAGTCCAAAGTGCCTGTGGTCATCGATGTGGGGCTCGTCTGATTGGAACAGCGCAAGGAACTGGTGGTTCCCCAGCTTGAAAAACGCGTCTCCTTCACCTTCGTTCTTGTGTTCCAGATTGAATACGTCCTTGTAGAACGCCACGGCCTTTTCGAGATCTCCGACCTCGAGGACGATATGGTTGCATCCGAATACGCGAACCGCCATTTCAGTTCCTCCAATTTATGTGTGATTTCCAGGATCTTCGCGTCTGTGATTTCTTCTATTTTCGAATGCGATCGCCAAAGGCGACGTGGATGTGAAGGTGCTTGGAGTCCTGGTATTCTCCGAGGTTGGTGAGTACGCGACACGCACCGTGCTCTGCAGTGACTTCGGCAGCAACCTGTCGGACGACTTCCAGGACTTTCGGGAGGATCTCTTCGCCGTCTTCACCGAGGTCGATGAGTGAGGGGATGTGGCGCTTGGGAACCACAACGATGTGAACCGGCCAGTAGGGTCGCGTGTGATGGAAGGCGAGGATGTCCGGTGTTTCAGCGACAACATTAATATTCACTTTTCCACTCAAGGCCATATCGCAATAGAAGTCGTTTCCAGTGTATTCGGTTTCGGGCATAGTGGGCTCCGCGATGTGTTGTCATTCCAGGCGGTTGAGAATTGATGTTTGATTTAGGGGCAGACGGTTCGAGCGAATGAGGAACCAACCAATGTTCTGGTAAAGCCCAATACATATTCAAGAACCGATGGAATGCATATTCAAGGGAGATTGGTGATAGAGGAAAAGCTTCTTAAGCGATTATCGTGGGGACAGCGATTCAGGTGTTCGCCTTGATTTTGGGAGCCGGACGAAGACCGATTGCTGTCATTATCAGTCCGGCGACCAGCATTGGTCCGAAGATCCACTGGAAAGCGGAAAGACTCGCGGCGAGCGAATGCGTGTCTGCGATCCAGCCAAAGAGTGGGCCGAGAAAGATCCCCAGAAAGTTGACGCCCATTTTAGACATCGAAAGGCAGGACGCACGCTTGTCCGAGGTCAACCTTCGGTTCAGGCCGGTCTGGATGAACGGAATCGCGAGACCCTTGACGAGGTTTATTCCTACGAGGGCGACCACGACCACGACACCGGTCGGCGCCTGAACCATTCCTACGAGTGAGACGATTCCGATCAGGCAGACCGCAATGAGGCCGTTCCGCTCGTCCGCTCCAATAGCCCCTACGATCTTCCCGGAGTATTTTGAGGAAATGGCAGAGACACCGCAGAAAATTCCGTAGAGGTAACCAATCGTTTCGGGACTGTAGTCGAAGGACAAGAGATAAGGTTGTAAAAAGGGACGATCTGAGAAAAGGTGCATTCGGAGGATGGCGATGTTTACAAATGAAAATACCAGAAACGTGCGATCAGCGAATACCAGCCGCAAGCTTGCGCGTGTGTGTTTGAGATGACTGGCAAATTCGGATTTGAGGGTTCGGGATTGTGTCTCCGCTTCTACATTCTCTTGTTTGAAGGGAGGCTCGAGGAAGAGCATCGGGGGTACGATCCCGATCATTCCCAGGACAAAGCCCACCCACATTGGCGTCACCAGGCTTCCAATGCTCACCAGGTAGCCGCAGATGATTGTTCCCAGGACCATCGTTACAAGCATGATCGATATGCCGGTGCCAAAGGTTTCCTGAAACTCATCCTCTCGATCCTCCGCTTTGAGCGAGTCATATAGAAGGGCCGAGTCCGCCCCGGAGATGAGAGATTCACCGAGGCCGAAGAGGAAGAAAGCGATTCCAAGTAAAGGGATATTCGTGGTGATCAGCATCAGACCAAAAGAGATCGTGAAGAATATTCGCCCCACGACAATGCTCCACTTTCGGCTGTACCGATCGGCAATAATTCCTCCAGGAATTTCCAGTGCGAAGACTGACAAGTTCAGGATGGCCATCAGAATCATGAATGTTTCGAGGGAAATGCCCCGGTCCAGGTAGAAGAGTACCAGGATTGGCACGACCAGCCCTCCGCCAATCCCTCTGAAAAAGTTCAGGGCATAATACTTCCAGATGTTCGAGCGGTAATTCATGGGAATCTATCTCCCTGACCAGATTGTTGATTGGATGATTAAGGCGCTATGTATACAGAAACGATCTTCCGTGCTTCAGTTTCCGGCAGAGTTCGCAAAGATTCGGAATGCTTGAAAACTTATGACCTGGATCGTTGACCCACCAGGAGCTGCTGTAAATTTGTGACAGGATAAAGTGAAGCTCTAATTCTCTCTGTGTGGGCGATCCCTTTCGACGAACGGACGCGTAGGTGTTGACGAAGACACGTCGATTCTCCGGCGTGAGCTGCGTGAGCACCCAGGCGATGTCCTGGGCGAAGTCCCCGATTCCCGAGTTGTCGAAGTCGATGATCCAGATGTCCGGTCCAGCTTGCAGCAGATTCCCCGGCATCATATCTCCGTGAATTATACCGATCCTGTTTTCCGGCCCGGGAGCTGCTTCCAGTTCTAGAATCGCCAGTTGTGTCGATTCGAAGAGTGTGTTGTAGTGTTCCGGGAGAATCCGTCCATCTTCTACCGCACTATCCAGTTTCTCAAGCGCTGTCATCCACGTGTTTCGATCGAACGAGGGCAGCGAGAAGTGGTCATCCTCCGGTTCCCAACCGTTTGCGAAGTTGTGGAGGGATGCCATCTCCTTTCCAACGATCTCGACGTGGTTTGTGTCGTCCTGGTTTAGTGGATCACCGTTTTGCCATTCCGTAAGGGAACAATAACAAGGACTGTCCCAGTAGGGGCTTTCGATTTCGATTGGAATGACGAGTTCACCGTCAGGTGTTGGGATCGGTCGCGGCGTCTGGATACCGCCGTGGTCGATTGCGTTGATCAGGAACTGTTTGCGGGAGCGCAGGTGTGCGGCGTCCGGTTTGAAGTTTCGTTCTGGTCTGGGGTAATGGACAGCGAGCAGTTGGCGGTCGTGCGATTCGCCTGGATCGACGGCAAACTTGATGCACCCGGAGATATGCCCCACCTGCTGGAGGTCTCCAGGGCTATCTCCGGCGACGAACAGATCAAGCGCCTTGTGTGCAACCAATTTCAGGAAATGGCCTTTGGGAGGAGTATCCATTGGGTCCTAATTGTGGAGAGCAGGTTCGAAGACGATCGGATAGATGAGGGCGCCATTTATGTAGTGTGGTCCGGGTCTGTCTGGGGCTCACCCCCGAAGCGAATCATATGACCGTCGGGGTCGGCAACGCGGAATTCTCTCGCCCAGGGGTTGTTTACCATTTCGCCATCGATTTCAGCACCGTTGGCGAGACATTCTTGATACAACTTGTCCACATCCTCGACGCCAATCCAGATCCAGGTACCCGGGTTGCCCTGATTGCCTTCGCAGATATAAAGGCAGTGCCTGTCTCGACTGACACAGGCGAAGTCACCCGTTGTCCAGTCCTCTGTGAAGCCCAGGGCTTGTTCATAGTAGCTCAGGCTGACGGACAGGTCCTTTACGTTGAGAATCGGGACGACGTTTTCGATCATTTTGGATGCAGGTTCTTGTGACACGGTTCCCATCCTTCCGCATTTTCTCTGCCATTCATCTATTCGCTGGCGAAGGGTCTCTCAAGTGAGTTCGACAGTGTATTTGACACAAGACGCTGCAAAGTCCTCGGGTTGTTCCATTTCGTCATATCCCCGGTTTCTGTATTGTTCCGGAAGTGTGATGATGAGGTGTCCTGATTTTCTGTCCTCGTAACTTCCGAAGTTCGTGTATCTGACGTGTTCGTGGGCACCCTCGGGGCGATCCTGGATGAGCCGGACGGAATCCCTTATGAGACAGGTTTTTTCGATATCTAACTCTGCAAATTTGAGGGGATAACGAGGGGTCTGGGCATAGACCGGCGCGTCGAGTATGTTGCCAATCCAGTAGGTCTTTCCAGTTGTCGATGAACTGAAGAATGCAGATATGGAAGCAGGTGTGTGAACGGGCGACCCGTCGTCGTAGAGAAGGGGAGTTGCGCTTGCCCAGGTTTTGCCACCGTCCTCTGAGGATGTCGAGTATCTGGTTGTGTGTAAGCCTTTGGCTTCACTTCCTTGACATCTGGTTGTCATGAAGAGCCTGTCGCCACCCAGCGAAACTATGGAGGGCTCACAACACCCCGCGTAGGATTGTTCCGGTGTCACCTCGAAAGGTTCACCGAAATTCCACTCGAATTCGTTTCGGTCCGAGTTCCAGGTGCCTCTGGCGCAGAAGTTACTGAAGTCCCACGGTCTTCCTGGTTCCAGCCGATTGTAGGTGGTGAAAGGCGCCAGCAAGCTGCCGTCTTCCATCCAGAGACAGTGTCCACCGTTCAGTATTGCTCCTTTCATCCCGTATGCCAGATTTGGTCCCCAGTTCTGTTCATTGAATTCGTCTCTTCCGTCAACGATCTGGACCGGGTCAGTCCAGGTGTCCCCACCGTCTTTTGAGATTGAATAGAATTCTCTGTACGCGCCCTGGTTGATATAACCATAGCAGGATTTATCAGCCTTCTGCCCTCTGAAGAATCGAATCAGATTGCCGGTTGTCTCGTCCAGTGTGATTCCGGACGGAAGCATCTGTTCTTCTTCCAGAGAGGTGTCGAATGCGTATACGTTTCCGATATCCTGCCAACTTGATCCGTTGTCCTCGGACCGTCTCATCCAGATGCCATCGTAACAGGCGTCCAGCGTTGTTCTTCCATCATCGTGTGTCACCCAGTGGAGCTTCTCGGAAGTCACCGTTTCCAACATGGATTCGCCATTAACACCCACATAGGTTTGGTCTTTCGCGTAGAACGCGTGGTGACCGTCGGTTTCTACATATGTTGTCTTGGTGACATTGTCACCCACCTTGTCGCTGTTGGACATTTGGACCTCTTCCACGAATTGGATGATGGTTGGCCTGTCGATCTCTTGCTCTGACGTTCAACTATGAGAATGGGCGACATGCCTTTGGAAATTGCTTGAAGTAATGACCGACTGGATCTGCTTCATAGATTTGGTCGCCCCGCCATTTGAACGTGATCGAGTCTTGGATTGCCGCTTCATCACGCCAGGGCTCTTCCGTGGTGAATTCAGGCAGCGCGTATTGAAGCTCGATCCGGGTTGGTGATCCCTCAGTTGAGACACACGCGTAACCCTCGGATGTTTCAATATAAATTTCCCTCCCGTCTCGTGTAAGCCGGAGCGAGGATTTAGGAGCCCAGGATGGAATTCTCAAGTAGACAGACTTTGCGGTTTCGTTCAAAACGGTCAAGTGAGCTTCCGATTCGCTACGAACGGAGTTTATCCGGACACCGGATCCTGCGAAATCGAAATGGAAGTTTACACGGATACAGTCGTCTTCGATGTCCACGGTCCGCTCATACAATTCGATGAGACAGTGTAACGCAGATGCCGTGAAGTCCGTGACACAGGTTTGACCGCCTGCGTGTCCAACACTACCCCCGATCGCTCCGATGAACCGCCCAGGCAGATTCTGATTACAATCACGTGCATCAACCTCCATTTGTCCCAGGGCCATCGTCTGGGTTACTTGCGCTGGAAGCAGCCGAGATCTGACGATTTTTTCGGCATCTTCAAGCAACAGGGGATCCTTGAAGTGGTCCCAGAGCAGCAAGGCGATGTGAGCAATATCACCCGCGGAGGCAATGTCCCCACCGAATCTGGCCCCGATATCGTGCGCCACGAACCCTGACCGGGTGATCATAGCTGAGATAGCATTCTTGTAGGTCGTGTAAATGGCTGCCAGACGTTCTTCCTGTCCACTCAGGTGCGCATACAGAAGAAGCCCTCTGATCGTGTTGAGATAGGAATGTGTATGGTGTCCACACCCCGCAGCAAGCGATCCGTCAGAATTGATGATGTGCTCAAAGTGGAAGGCAGCCAGGCGTTCGGCTTCCTCGAGGATTTTGGGCTCACCGGTGGCATCGTGAAAACAGAGAAGCCCTTCGATCGCCCGGCCGTGAGTGTAGGTAGGTTCGCCGCCACGTCCCGAGGGCTTCAAGTGGGCGAGCGCCGGATCGCAAAGGGAGAGATCCCATTGTGTCAGGTCGAGGCTGGCCTTTTGCATCTGAGCGACAGCCTTTAGGCCCTGGTGGTGTGCCCGTTCGCTGGATCTATATTTTACGAGCAATCCCAACGCCAGCATCGTCTCCCGATAGGAGTGGATGTACCAGGTGGAGACGTCCGCCGGGTCAGGGTCTTCGAGAAGAATTCCAGTGGGGTTGGCAGACAGCGCCCAGGTGTTGTCCAGCATAGCGGCCTCGATCGCAGGAGGGATTTCGAAACCGGTGCACACTTGTAGACGAAGAAAGGCATTCCACCATCGGCCGACATTGTGGCCGGTGCAGTGAGGACGAAACTGATATTGTGCCGTTAGGTCAGGCAAGACAGCCATATGCCAGTAAGGCAGGTAGTTTTTTTCCGGGCATAGACAACCGATAAGGTTCTGCCCCGCCAGATCGAGTTGCTCAGTCAAGTTTGTGTCCGTCCAATACTGGTAAAATTCAGACTTCGGGACAGTTCCTATACCCTTAACCTGTGCGGAGTGCGCGCTCCTTAACCGAGAAGCGCACGAACCTGTTTGTTTTTGGTGAGGTCGATCGCGCGAAGCCCGTCGTCATCTTTGAGTCCCGGATTCGCACCGTTTTTGAGCAGTAGGCGAACGGCTGTTACATCCCCTTTTCTCGCAACGCTGTGCAGCGCCGTATCCGCTTTACCGTTCCGGCCGTCCCGGTGCTGGGAGTTCACGTCGCATCCGTGTTCAATGAGCAGTGCGAGCAGGCCTCGGCGATGTTTGTCGAAATGTCCGGCGTGTACCAGGGTGTTCCACGGCACCTTCTCGGATTTCCCTTTTCCAGTCCCTGTTATCTTCGCCCCATTTTCCAGTAGCCATTCCATTGTCTTGAGCGACATCCCTTCGCAGGATGCAATAATTGGTGGTCCATAGTCTGCCCACACACCGTTTACTTCCGTTCCGTTCTCGACGAGCATTTCCAAAGCGGGAACACAGCGGTCGTAGAGGGCAGCTCTGAACATCGGATACCGATCGTCTTCATTGACATCGCAACCACTGTCGATCAGATATGACAGGATGTCCAGTTGGCATTCGACAGCGGCTTCGGTAAGCGGTCGGTAGTCGCGATTCCTGCCGGGACGAATGATGGTGTTGAGGAGAGTCGGATCTTTCTTCGTTAGCCGCTTTACAACTCTCAAGTCTCCGGAGCCTATGGCTTTCAGAAGAAGTTCGATGTCTTGAGACATGACCAATCCTTCGGTGTTTGGGCTGTTCGGTTCGATGAACCCTACTGTTGTAATGGGAAGAGGGTTTCGAACATCTTGTCCGTTCTGGTTTTCCAACTGTGCCACCCGTGTCCCCCGTTGAATTCTCCGCCTTCATATTTGTAGCCAGCCTCTGTCAGGAGCTCTGCTCCACGACGGGTTGACTTTTTGATGTTGGCCGCACCCTCGAGTGGACTGTGCAGGTCGTATCTTCCCCAGGCGATATAAATGGAGAGCGGATACTCAGACGGTGAGGGCAGGATATTCCTGACGTTTTCGTCTTCTCTGGAATCCCACCACATGGATTGAACGGCGAGTTTCCCCACGGCCCCAGGTTTCTTGATTGTAGCGATGTAGGAAAGGAATCCGCCCTGGAAACCGCATCCCATGTTGGCGCGCATTTCGCGACTTGCCCACGTACGGTACTTCTGGTCTACTGCGGGGATCAATTCATCCACAAACGCGGTGAGATACTTGTCTCCCTGAGCGCCCAGATATCTTGATCCACCCTGAAGCAGTCGGGGGACGAAGACAACGATGACAGGTTCCACGTCTCTTCCGAGCAGATAGTCGAGGGACTGCTGCAATTGTCCCTTTGATTGAGCAAGGTCTCCCTCGTGGAAATAGACGACCGGGTATCTGGTGCTGCTCGATTCATACTCCGCCGGAAGGTAGACTGGAATGGACAGGCTGTCGTCACGAATCTGTGTCTTGAATTCAAGTGTGTCGATGCGACCTTTGGCGGCGAGTTCGTGATTTTCGAGGTGGGCGGGAGGGTGCCAGTCCGGCATCTGAAACCAGTTGGACCGGCCAAACCATCGTGTTCTGTGCACCCTGGGGTTTAGTGTGTCTGTTATCGCTTTCTGAAGATCCCTGGTGAATCGGTAGGTCACCCGGGCATCCGACTCCAGTTGTTTAGAATAGTAGTAAAGGTCTGTGCCATCGACGTGATGCATGGGCTGATCGTATCGCCATCCGATCAGATCCCCGGTGAGCGCTACATCTTTGCCCCCCCCCACGATAGATGAAGTGCACAAGGTTCTGTCCTTCGATGACTGGAAACGAATCTTGTTTGGAAATGAAGGCATCAATTAACGCGGCTTTGTCGTTCGATTGCCTCACGCGATCGAGAAATTCTGAAAAGTTGGATCCGGGGACGATTCCCGGGACTGCTTCAGTGCTTTCGGTGATCTGCTCCTGCGCAACGATTTCGACACAGGCGATTTCCGACATGCTTCGGATATACAGCTTTCCGTTGGCGAATGCGGGAGGCGCCCAGACCAGGTTGTCGAATACCTGGAGAGATACTTTTTCGTCATAGCCGTCTCCCGATGCTGGCGAAATGCTCAATTTCCCCTCTTTAGTCGCAATCACAAGGTGCCCATCGACAAGGATGGGGAGCCCGTCGCCAGGTTCGCGCGATCTCCACACACGATCTCCGGTTTCCGCATCGACGCAGATGAGGATTCGACCGTTGTGACCGAAGATCAAACCGTTATGATAGACCGGAACGAGATAGGTGCCCGAATGTTTCGGGTGTTCCACAATTCAGTCACCGAATAACCGTGATCCCCGAAGCCCAGTGTAAGGAGCGAAGCACTTCCGCCGCTGTCTTTCCAGAGAAAGCGATTCGGGCCGGTGAAGACGAGATTTCCTCCCTCGGTTCCACTGGCGCTGTTTCGACCTTCGTGGGTGTGCTGCCAAAGTGTCTTTCCGGTGGTTGGATCCAGTCCGGTCAGGAACCTGTTGCCGACGCCTATGATCTGGTCATTGCCGTCGATATTTATGACTGAGGGAGATTGATAGGCGATCGTGTCGGTTACGGATGTCCAGATTGGCACACCTGTAGCCGGATCGATGAGTGAGATGGCTTTTCCTTCGGCGCCTCCCAACTCGACAATTACCCTGTCGCCGTAGGCTTGAGGTGAAGTACCCAGTCCGTAGTAGGGAAGAATGGTGCCGTAGCTTTCTTTTAAGTTGATCTTCCAGAGCTGTTTTCCGGTTTTCGCGTCCAGGGCGAGCAAGAGTCCGTACGGGCTGACTGCGATGACCCTTCCGTTGTGGATCAGAGGCGCAGAAATGGGGCCATCCATAGATCCATATCGTCCCGGGTGCTTCGGACCGATTTCGTGGCGCCAGAGTTCATGTCCGTCACTGGCATCGAACGCGATCACCACATCAGAAGTGCCGTCGCTGAACATGGTGACGGCCATTCGCTCATCTACAGACACGGGCGAATAACCCTGTCCCAGCGGTTTGCGCCAAACGACACGAGCGGAGAACGCTTCTCCTGGTGGGAACAGGCCGCCGTTTTCGACGGTAAAGTCCTGATTGGGTCCGCGCCATCCTTTCCAGACTACAGGGTCGGATGACCAGCCTGGAGTAGCGAAGAGCAAGAAGAACAAACACAGAATCAGTGGTAATCCAAGTGCAGGATTCTGGATGGATCGAAAACTTCCATTTGTTGACATTTTGAGGTCCCTCAGGGCGTTGGGTGGGTGTTAAGTTCGCAAGTTTCCGAATTGAGATATGTACACAAATCCCGCCGGATTGTGATTTCAGGCGGGTTCTTTTCCAAAGCCAATGGTGATCTTATGTATTGATGGTTAGGCTGCGCGGAATCGATTCCTCAAGGTGCAGGCGTATCAGCGAATAGTCGGTCCTTCGCGGCTTCAAGCACAGCTACCGCGGCTCTACGTGAGACAGATGGGAAGTCCTGCAGGAAGTCCTCAAGTGATGATGCTCCCTGGAGGTAGTCGAACAGATTCTGGACGGGGACTCGGGTCCCATTGAAACAGATTGCCCCACTCATGATGTCGGGATCGCGGCTTATGTGTTTGTCTTCCATTGCGACTCCGGTGGCATTAAGAAAACTTGTGGAAGCAGGTTAGTAGTCGATGTCATCAGCTCGGGATTCGTTCCATTGACCCGTTGATCTGTTGCCTACGAAAATATAACCTTGTTTGTGGTTTGTTACCAAACGATAACTACTCGGTACGGGAATGGGAAATTGTTGATAACCGGTTACAAATGTGGCATTGTAATGTAGATTCAGCAAATGCAATCAAACCCTGTGACGCCTACAAAGGAGCTTTCCTGTGAGTTCTGCAGATTCGCTGGACTTTACCGACAATCCGAATATTTCTACCAATGCCGTTCTGACGATCCTCGAGGACTTTCTGCCATTTGGCGTGGAGACGTTTACGAATCGAAAGGAGATCTGGGATCTTCCGTCCTATGAACCCGGTCTTCGAGAAGCCAATCTGGCGGTCATTCTGGCGGAGATCATCTGCAGTCCAGGCTACACCGAGAGTCGGTGGTCGCGGAAGGAACTTACGGGGTTGGTTCACGAGATTCTGCAGCCGGCGGAAGCCTGTTCGTGGGAGGCGCTTCAGCCGCTGGCGTGGTCTTATGTGGCCTATGTGCTTGCGAGGCTTGGTGATGGGATCGAAAGGTCGCTTCGCGATTCCCTGAGTGAAAAGGTAGCCCGTTGGGCGGATCACTTGCTCGATTATGATTTTCCGACAGGGCTCTATCGTGATACCAAAGCTGAGGAGACCTGTTGGACAGTAGGACCACTCGTAGGCGCGCAGGTGCTTTTTCCCGGAGATCCACGGTGTGAAGCCTGGCAGGAGAAGGCGCACGGCTTCTTTCTCAACTCGTACAATCGCGAAGAGGATTTTTGGGAGACAGAGGTAGTCGAAGGAAAGCCCGTGCGTGATCGGGTGACGACCGCCAATGTGTTCACGGATTTTACGACGGAGAATCACGGGGCGTTTCACCCAACCTACCAGGGGTGCTTCAACAATTACGCCGTTCCATATATCCTGTACAAGAAGTTCCTGGATCACGTGCCGCAGACGCTTGTTTGGAACTGGAAGGGACTCCACAGCGTGATGGCGCGTTTGTTCACAGAGAATGGGCGGATCTTTTATCCGACCGGGAATGACTACTATCCCTATTCTCACTGCGAACACACTCACTATCTGGCCATTGTGACGGATGCGCTGAGAGATCCCCAGGGTTTGTGGGCGTTGAAGAAGGGGCTGCAAAATGTGCACGAACTGCAGTCCGATCTGAATGGAGAAGTGGTAGGGAGATATCTGAATGGCGAAAAGCATCTCTATTGGGAGTTCCATTTCATGTCATTTGTGGCGTTCGCCCACGCGCTTGCGCCGTTCAACGGGATCGAGATTTATGATGACGATCAGGCAATGGCTGTTGGCCAGGGACCGTGGGTGTCCCCTTACACTGGAATTCTGGTTCACAAAGGGCGAAAGCTTCACAGTGGTTTTGGATTGAAGGCGCTCGTTGGTCGTTGTCCCGGGAGTGGATTTGTTGTTCCGCAGGGCCCGCACGTGTGGACGGATTTTTTCTGCGCCGTCCCTCAGCTCTCCCCGGTAATCCGGAATGTCGAAGGGGAAGACGCAGAGCTCGAGTTGAGGAGTCACGTGATCGATTCGAATGATGAAGAGGCCTGGGTTCTGGGAGCGTGGGCGGACAAGGAGCTGCGGATCAGGCGGACGATGGCGATGTTGACGCACGAGGAAGGTGTGCTGCAGGTGGAACGGATTATGCGCTATGGAGAGCAGGTTCCGATTTTCGGTACGGATATGGATCTGTCCAGGACAAAGGCGGAAGGCCCTGAGTTCGATCCCTGGAAGGTGGAGACATTCAATTACAGGCTGGCGAATGAGTCGATATACTTCCGATCCATCCGGGTGCAATCTGAAGAAGGCGAGCGGGTGGTTGAGGACGAGGCCGTTGCGTGGAGTACTTCAGGAGACTGGGTGTTACTGGATGGTCGGATCGGGTTGATTAGACTCTGGGGTGAAGGAGACTGGCAATTCGATTATCGGTATGAAACGGAGCCGCTGAGGAAGGTTCACTTCTGGCATCATGAGACGTGGGCGCTCAATGTCAGTTTCCGGAAAGATTCCCCGCCGCGAGGTTACGGTTTGATGGGCGGGCAGGCGGTTCTGTTTGTGCCTGCCGGGGACGCAGGCGAGCTGGCCGCCATTGCGGAGGAAGGGCGAGCGAAGGTGGAAGAGGATCACGGGGTGTTCAGATTTTCCAGTTCACTGGATTCGTGGAAGGCTGAGCGCGAGATCGATCTGGGACATCTTCTTTCGTTCAAGTAGAGTCAGATATCCCGCGGAAAATGGAAGCGTTTGAGACGTTCTCTTCAAGAACCAAAAAGAGGGGCGACTATCACCCCTCTTCCCTTCTTTATCCTCATTGAAACTTTGATAAAATCATCACAAATACTCAATGTGACCTTCCACTTCTTCTGCTTCCAGGACCTGATAAATCAACATGAGACCGCGGATGATATCACCTGTCGTGGTGACCTGAGGTGTATATACGATCCCTTTGTGTTCGGCGCCTGCCGCAGCCAGGCGCAGGAAATCAATATCTTGAGTAAAAATAACCCGTCCTTCTGCCTGTGCTTCTCTCAAATGTTCCTCGTCTGAGGCTCCCAATAGGCCTGCTTCACTAACAGTGAGAACATCCACTCCCCTCTGGCGCAATCCCATCACCACAGCCCTCGAAACATCCTCATCGGCATAGAATCTGACTTTAGCCATGTTGCTTTTATTCCTGGAACTTTGACTTCAGCTGGGAAGGAGTTCTCCTGCGTAGTGCTTCAGCAAATTCCTCACTGGCTTCTATATCCCGATTGACCTCGTCGTAGTGGTCGAAGTAGTAAGTCAATGCCGCGTATATATCTGCCAGGGTCAGGTCGTATTCAGCCGCAATTTCGTCAGCACTCTTTCCCATCAGCTCATGCCAGATAACGATATTCTGCACCGTAATACGGTGTCCGGCAATGCGAGGTTTTCCTCCTGAGACCCCGGGTGTGACCTCAATATGCTGGACTAACGGTTTGACTGACATATGATGGCCTCCGATCTTTGGCTCAACAAATCCAATAAACCAAACAAATACAACTATTTTTCAAAATATAAATTGGATCATGTAGAAACCAAAGCACTTTTTGTTCTTAGTTCTCTTGAATGGTCCGCCGGTATGGAGTTGGTTCTACCGTTGTCCCAATATTCTCAGTCTTTCAGACAAGAACGGCTTGGCGACCAAAGTCCAGCACCCATGAATCCGCCAAGTTGGCGCCTGGTGGCGCAATCCTCGAACCCGGTGGTGTCACCGTTATTAGGCGTTCACCCTAGTGTCAAAAGACCAAATCCCTGCGCAGCAAGCATCGCGTCTCTCAAGAATTCACGACTTAAGCGCTAACCACATCCTTTTGCCTCATTTTCGCATAGCGTCCGGAGATCCGTAGAGCGACTGCACCTCATCGTCATCCAGGGCCAGGTCCAGGATCAGAAGTTCATCAATCTTTCCGGCGTATCGCTGGCCAAGTCCAATGGTCATCTCCTCGATCGACCACGTTACGCGATGCTCGTATCCCTCCATCCATCCTCGTCGCACGCCATCGATGTAGACGCTGCAGCGACCGTCTTCCTGACCTGAGTTCGCGTTCTCCCAGGTGGCGACAATGTGATGCCATTCCCCTCGTTTCCAGTTCAAATCGCCGATGACGGTCAGTTGTCCCCCGACAAACCGATCGTTGGCTTCGCTGTCGTTGTAGATTCCCAGCCGTAGTTTGCGAGGGGATCCATATCTTTCGTCACTCGGTCGGGTGAGGTCCAGATAGAACGAGCCGTTTGCGGCCTGGCGGCTAATGTGAAAGGGGTCGACCGGATATTCTGGGAGAAGATCCTCGTCAGGATTCCCGTTCAGCCAGAGAGATATGGAACCGGAGAAGGCATCTGTGCTGTAGGGGAAGTTACCAGCGGCAGGATAGGTGAATTCGTCTTCGTCCCAGCCGTAATCGGCAGCCGAAAAGACGAGTGCGCCTCCATAACGGCCAGCCGTGGCGTCGTGATGTACGGCGGAGGGTTGATAGCTGGCTTTTCCACTGCCGAGGCTGATGTCGGCGTCGAGTCCTTGATCAAAAGATGCGTAGAGACAGGTGTGTTGCTCGAGTAGTTCGCGAAGTTCGGTTGACATTTCAGGCTCCAGATTTCCAGGCTAAGAGGGGTTTAATTTCGCAGGTCTCCGTGGCGCCATCTGGCCATACCGGAGACAGGAGTACTGCAAGGGTATCCGGGTTGGCTGTCTCGAGGGTCGCGTGGAGTCGCCGGATACCTTCGGTACTGAGCATAGGCGGTTCAGCTTCTGGCGCCTCTGTGGTGGAAAAGGTGGCCTCACCTGATAGGATGCGCGCATACAGCAGGTTTCCGTCGAGGGTCAATCTGGCTTCCCGGTCTGACAGGATATCAATTTGAGCGTCCGTGGTGATTCCCCAAACGATGGTCGAACGCTCGTGGACAGAAATTTCGTCCTGTGTAAGTACAGCGCGTCTTCCCTCCACCAGGCGAATCCCGCGTGTCACGCTCTTGGCGGATTCGAGATATGCTTTGGACAGATCTACGATCGCGAATGTGGTTTCGGTTTCGGACTCGTATTGCGTCATCGAGGCGGTCGCAAGTGGGTCCTGGTTTTTGGCATCGATGGTGATGACGTTGTGACTGAACGTGCCCAGATTCCAGTACTCCCACCGTTTGCCGCCTCGTTTGCCATCCCAGTAGCCAGGGAGGGTGTACAGGTCCGAACCGAGATCCCGGATCCAGCGCACCCCCAGGGCATCCAACTCGAAACTGCCGAGATCGAGGTGTCCATGGTTGGCCTGATTGTACCCTGCTTTGAAGCCGACAAAGAGTGCGTCGGCGTCCCAGGAGCTGCGCATCAGGGCAAGTTGGACCGGACCTCGGAAATGTTTGTCGAGGGTTCTCAATTCTTCTGGAGCCCGGGGTTTGGGAACATACCAGACGACGTGCTGTGCGGTGGGTTTCTGATCTGCGAGGAGTCTGTGCTCGTCTCCGGCCAGGAACGCGTTCTGGAATGTGTCTGACAGCCAGAACATCTGGAACATCGGACGTCTTCTGTTACGCGTCTTGCTGTCAGCATAGTTGAAATAGAGGTCGGTAGGACCGGTGACGTAAATTGGAGCTAGTCCGGCCTCTGACACACCATCTGTGCTCAATAAGCCCAGGTCGGTATCCAGGGCTGTGCGGAGCGCAGTGAATCCGTAAGCCAGGTAACGAGTCGCAAATCCCCAGTATCCGGGACCTTCCGCCCAGGCGCCGTCGGGCCCAAACATTTCCAAGGCTCTGGGCATTGAGGCCGCAGCTGCGGGGATGATCGCCTGAGCATACTCCGGGTCCGTTTCGGCAACGGCCAGCGCCCCGATGATCAATCCGCAGTTGCAGACGATGTTCCAGTTGTGATCACAGTCCTTCCACCATCCATATCGTCGCTTGCGTCGGGGTTCGATTGGATCGTTGCCGCCATAAGCATCGAGACCGGGTTGCAGGCCATTTCTGACGAGACCCTTTCTAATGGTTTGCTTCTGGACGCCGGTTAGTTCGTGAAAGAACCAATCGTAACCAAGCCCGACGGCATGGGACATTTCCGCGGTGTCCAGGAAATGCGAGGGGTTCCAGTCTGGAAATTCACTCGCTCTGACGATGGCGTCTATACCTGCGTAGAGATACGTGCGGTCGCCGGTCCATCGCCAGGCCATACCGAGGGTGTACACCCGGTTGACGCAATCCCGACTGACACCAAGCATGGTGAGATTGGCAGTTATCTCGTACTCGAGCGGTCCCTTGCGTTTGATCTCATCGGCCTGGGCGATGACCCGGTTGACGAAAGATGCGAGGAATTTGTCGGTTGTTGCCTGCGCTTTCAGATCGGCTAGACGCTCCTGTGTCATGATGAGACGAGGATGCCCATCTTTCAGGTTCTCGAGTAGTGCGTCCAATTTAAGTCGCTGGCTGATGCGTCCTGTCCCTTCTTCTTTAATTCTCTTGTTACCAATTTGTAAATTCCAACTGAGGGTTTCTTGGAATAGCCCGGGGCCAATAAATAGGACACGTGTGGCCTACCCCACGTTGGAAGACAATCCGAAAGTGGCTTACTTTTCCAGGTCCTGCAGAAGTCCGCGGATTCTTTTGCTGTCTTCCTGACTGAGGCAGGTCACATCGGCGGAGGTCTGGCCTCGGGTTTCTATGGATATCGTATCCCAGAAGATGCCCGACCGGTGTGAGAAGCCGGCGACCTTTTCCCACACGATTTCTTCGTCGCTCGAGGTCAGCCCAAGGAATCCATAGGTTGTGATGACAATTTTCTCTTGAGAGAAGGACGCCCTCTGCGGGTGTAGACTGAAGGTGGTGAGGAATGCGCCGACGGGACTGGATGTAACCTCGAAGGGTGAGAACGAGGGTTTTTTCAGTTTCAGTGACCAGAGGGTTGTTGCACCATCGACACACCTTTGCCCTGGAGGGAGAAAGGGCCATACATTCCTGGCACAGAATTCCCTCGATCCGTTCTCCGCAAGCTGAGCACACCGCAGCAGCTATGGGTATCTCGCTCAGACACTCAGGACACTTTTTGATTTCCATACACCCCTCACTTTTGAGTGTTCGATAGATCGCTAAAAGTCTCCGGTGACCTGCTCGATCTCACGCTGAATACCCATTCCCCAGGCATATTGTAAAGCTGGCATGCCGATGTTCCTGGCCCCCTCGGCGTTCTTCAGTCTGTCGTCTACGAATACCGCCTCAGCGGCAATAACTCCCATTCGCTTCAGGACGGCTTGGTAGGACGCCGGATCGGGTTTGCCTATTCCAGATTCAGCGGAGAATATGATTACATCAAACACATCACTGTTGATGCGCTCGATGACTTTTTCGCGAGTGGTGATCCAGGCGTCACTCAGTACGCCCAGTTTGTACCGGCTCTTGAGTGAGTAGATGTAGTCAAACAGGTCGCAGTTCCAATCCGGTTCCCCCCAGAAGTCTTCTTCCAACTGCCGCCATTCGGATTCGTTCAATTCCAGATCTTTCCCGACGGCTTCGAACAGTTCGTCCGGGTGGCCGGTTCCAAGAACCAGTCCAGGCGCAAGCGGATGGTGGAAGACGATCCTGCCGATTTCGCCATCGGGGAGATGCAGACGCTTTTCCCAGGCCTGACGTGACTTTGGACTGGAACCGCTGCAGAGTACATCTCCCATGTCGAAGATGAGCGCCTTTGTCATTTCTTCTCGTTAAATGAGATGATACTGTGTTTGCCGCATCACTGAAGGCAGCAGTGTGGCGAAACGTTTCGCAAGGATCCGATCCACCACCTGTGCCTGTTCGCGCAGAGGGAGGATGCTCGGCGCTGGGTCGTGAGACTTTGCCATTCTGTCTAGGTCTTCGATTCCGGGAGCGGCCTCTCCGCCCAATCTCCCAGTGCGAATGGGCGTCCGTCCACCGATTCTCCGAGTTCACGGTAGCGCGGTCCTCGTGTCCAGTGTGCTTTGCCGTGGAAGAGCGGCTTGAGCTGGTCCGGTATTTCCTTTTTGAAGGCCTCACTGAGGTCGCCTCTGTCCCAGTAGGGGAAGAGGGTGGAGCCGTATCCGGTGATGATGATTACCCGTTCGTTGTCCGAGCGGATCTGACCTGTGGCGTGAATGAGGGTTTCGCTGAACAAGAGCGTCGATCCGGCAGGGGCTATGACCTGGTGGATGAGTGAGCGATCTTCGTACGCGGCAGCGATGATGACATCGGCAGGCGCGTCGATTTTGTGGCTTCCGGCGACGACCACGGTGCCGCCATCTTCAGGACCGAGGTCGGTGAGGTTGGTGAGGGTTTTGACAAAGCTGCAGTGATACAGTCCGTTCTGGGTGTGACTTCCGAATGGGATGTCTGTGCCGCGGTGGAAGCCGTATTTCGGTGGCGATGAGAAGTCATTGTCGGGATTCCTGCTGTTGATGTGGGCGTTCATTTCGACAATTCGGGCTTCTCCACCAATGAGCTCTTCAGACATCGCAACCATCGATGGATGCGTGGCATAGGCTGTGATCGCTGGATCCGATTCGATGATGTGCGCCATGAAGCGGTGGTGCGGTTTGTTCGTGAGCACATAAGCGCCCCGAACACGCGGACCATTATCCGTAGGATCCTCGAGCTGACCAAGCTCTTCGCGGAGCTTGTAAAGCGCGTCCTTGATTCGCCCTGTTTCATCGGTGGAGAGGGTGTTTTCCACGACCACGAAGCCAAAGGCGTCGAGGTGGTAGCGCTGTGCGGATGTAAGCGCAGGGAACGGACGATCGAAGGTGAGATCGGGCATGGGTTGAAGCCCTCCGTGCAAGTGTAAGTATGATGGATGCCTGTTTCGGAGGAAGCCCTGTCGGACGATCGAAGGAGCAGGCGTGTCGGTTCAACGGCCAAACACAGAAATACAGTTGGCGCTGGAGAAGGTGAAGGGTTCTCTTTCCCAGTCTCCCCAACGTTCTTTAAGGCGCAATCCTGCGATTCGTGCCATAAGATCGAGTTCGCTGGGCCACGCGTATCGCTGGACGATGGGGTTCAAACGTACGCCGGATGCGGAGAGCGAGACGTGACTTTCTTCGATCATTTGAGTCGCGCTGTCGTGACGCAGGACATCCAGCCGTACTTCGTCGACTTGAATGGATTCCGCATCTACGTGTTGGTTGTTTCGGAGTTGGTGGAGAAAAGCAGGTACGTACCCTTCCACCACGAATAGTCCGTCGTCAGTGAGATGAGACGCGACATTTTCGAAGCATCGAATGTGATCTTCCTGTGTCAGTAGATTGAAGAAGGTATTGAAGACCACATATACCAGTTTGTAGGAACCGGTGACAGGACAATCCGCAAAGTCGCCGATCGTGACCTCGATCTGGTCTCCGCCGGTTTTTTCTCGAAGCTTGTTGACCATATTCTGCGAGATGTCAATGCCGTCGACCCGGATCCCACGAGCCGCAAGAGGGAGTGCGATTCGACCCGTTCCAATGGCCAGTTCCAGTGCGTGTCCCCCGGAAGCCAGCTGCTCGAGAAACGCGACGGTTTCCGATTCATCTCCTCGAACACAATCATCGTCATAAGTTTCGGCCGTATCGTCGAGAAAGCTCATTACCGGTTCGTACTTCTCCATGATGTGTCTCCAGTTGATTTCTTATAGAATTGGATCTGTAACTCAGACAGGTGGAGAATCGCTCTTCTACGCATCCCTGGATGCATAACCATTGTGACTACCGGTCAAGTCTCGTCTATCAAGGTGGTTGTGGTACAGAGTGTTTCGTTGGGAGACAGCCGTGGCTTCTTGCCACTGACCGTTGTGAGATCTCGAATGTGGACTTTTCTGCACAGTTCGTATGAGTAGGGACGCTCCGTTGTGGGTGCTGTGTCGCTTATGCCGTCGTTCAGGCTGTCTGGGTCGGTGAAGATGAACATGCCCTGATAGTCTTCCGGATGCTGGCTGTCGTCTACCCAGAGTTTGTCGATTGTGATTTCACGGGGCATCGAGCAAGGATATCCGAAGTCGTGCATGCCATCGTTGCTGACGTTGATCATATGCGGTACACAGGTATCTCCACACGCGGGGATCCAGCGGCAATTCCGGATGAATAGCGCTCCCTCCCAGGTGCTGCCGTAGTCGCGTCTAAAACTGACCAGCGAACTGCCGTACAGGGTGGAGTCCTCAACGGTCAGTTCACCGCGACCGATCGCGTTGAGGCCCATCCATCCAAGTGTACAGCGGCGAATGGTGTAGCCGCCTGAGACCCCCATATGCGTGTCCATTCTGGACAGGGTACAGTCCTCGAGCAATATGTTCTTGCAGAAATTCGATCCGATCACACCCCAGCGTGTCCGGTCGTTGATGTGGTTCATTCGACAATTGATCATGCGAAAGTTTACCACATCTCTGGCATTATAGTCATAGCTGCCCATATTGACGGGCTGTCCTGCCGCTCCGATCGTGGAGTAGATCTTGTGTCCCGACGCAAAACAGTTGCGCAGCGTGATGTTGGCGCATTGGCGAACATTTATAAAGCCGGAATAGGGATGCCCCGCGGCTGTTTCTCCGGTGACATAGTGGGTAAGCCCGTCGACTTCCGTATTGGAGCGTGAGATTTCGATATTCCTGGCCCAATAGCTGTAACCGACATCCTGCTCCATTCTGTTGGCGAATGTGGTGAAGACGCCGCCGCGCAGGATGAGAGGCTTGTCGTCAATCGGTCTGGCTTCGATCCGGCTGATTTCGTCATAGTCCCAGTCTATGGGTGCATCGATCGATCCATCGCGACGGAGCACGAAGCAGTCGTGCTGGGGAACGCCCGTGTTCTGATTGAGTCCCCGTCGGATAAACACTCTCCGGGCATCGTTTTCCACCAGGACATGGCAGTCACATTCGGGCCTGACATTCAGCTGTTTTTGATCTCGCGTGAGATGGTCAATCTGCAATTTCAAGGGTTGAAGCTGCGAAGGCACTTCGAATAGCGGTGCTCGGTGGTCATCGACCTGTATGTCGTCTATGGTGAACCGGGAGGTGTTCCAATCCGTGTCCGTGGCGATAACAACTGTAATCGCCTGTGCACCTATGTAGTAGGTGGCATCCGGTCTTGTCTTAACGTCAAGTCCACGGGCGTTCGCAAATTCGTGAGCTTCCCGGATGGCCTGCATGTCATCGGCAATGCCGTCGCCCTTCGCACCAAAATCCTCATAGTTGACCTGGGTGTCGTTCGATTCCATTCTGTCTCCTGTCGCACATCTGGGCAATCATTGCCTGCTAAGCTTCTGACTAACGATTGGTGTTCGGCCTGGTGCGGGTGGCTCGCGCGAGATTGGATTTGGCGTTCCCGTGAGCCGGATTTATGCGCAGGGCTTCGGCGAATTCCCTGGCGGCGGTAGAGAGATCTCCACGTCTGGCCATAAGGATGCCCAGGGTGTTGTGCGCATCGGCGTTGTCCGGTTCCAGCTTAATGGCCGAGCGGTAGGCGGATTCCGCTTGCCCGACCATACCGAGGTCTTCGAGTACAATGCCCAGGTCATAATATATCCCGGGTCGCGTGCGATCCAGGCGAATGGCTGTCTCCAGTTCCACACGGGCCCGAGCTTTGTGACCGAGTTCAGAGAGGAGCACGCCATAGGCCTGTCGGATGGCGGGATTCATAGGCGAAAGGCGTGCAGCCTGCTGATAATGGGTCAATGCGGCTTTGTTGTTCCCTGCCCGCTCGAGCAGCGTGGCTTTCGTGAAATGAGTGTCACCGTCCTCCGATGCCGCGTCCACAGCAAGGTCGACCAGTCGTTCGGCCTCCTCCTCCTTCCCGGCCCACAGCAATACTCTTGAGAGATTCTTGAGCGCCGTTGCATGTGCCTGCTCGTCCAGACTGCTTTCCACCCGGTTGGTGATCTCGGAGATGGACTCATCATTCCACTTTTTGTCGGGAGATACGATGCCATTCTCGACCATTTCTTTGATGATCGCCAGCGCCAAGAGGCGATTGCCTTCGATTGTTGGATGTACGTGGTCCAAGAACAGTTCCGATCCTGGAATGCCGCCAGGAGAGCGTTCCTGCACAATTTCGACAAAATCTACGAGGCCAGTCTTTCTCTCCCTGGCTACTTCGGTTACTATGGCCCTGGTGGATGAGAGTGCACGAAGTGGACAGATGTCTTCGTCCAGGGACAATGCGAACGCGGCGCTTGCTTCTTCAAATCGTTCGAGCGCACGAAGGGTCCGCCCCCGCAGGAAGAGCAGGTCGGCCTCACGGCGGTCGAGGGCGAGCGCCTGGTCGATGATCCCCAGAGCGCGTTCGTGGTCACCTTCCTCGAGGGCTTTGCTGATCGAGAGTTTGTATACCTAGACCTGTTTGAGGTCTGTATCCGACGTGTGTGGACCCGGTTCGGATTTGAATGGTGAGAAGTCTCCCATATTGGAGGCGGGTGTCACAAGGATCATTCGGGCGCCCGCGCGATGGCTGATGTGCGTCATGCGTTTCAGGCTCGCCCGGTAGTGATCAAGCACGGCCTCACGCATCTCGTCATCTCTGTGGTAGTCCTCCGGTCCAACGGAACGTTCGAGGAGGGTTTTGACCTCGGTGGGAAGCACTGCACTTTGCTCATAGGTGACGTCGTGTAGCGCACTGTAGAGTCGCAGTCGTGAAGCCAGAGTTCCAAGGTCGCGAATGACCTCAGGCGTATTCAACAGCTTGCCATACGTCCTCCGTTCAAGGAACTCGTTATGCCCGGAGTAGACAATGAAGATATCGGGTTCATAATTGACGAGTTCTTCCATGAGGCGTGTAGCGCGGTAGCTTGCATAACTGATCCCCCCGGCGTTGATGACCTCCCAGTTGCGACTCGGGTCGACCGCTGGAAGGAAGTTGCGCAACCACCCACAGAACGAGGTGCGGTCATCGTAAGGGCGTCCGTAGGTCGTCGACCCGCCGAGACAGAAGATGCGGACTGTCCCCTTTGCCTTGCGAACGGGGAAGCGCTGCACGTTGAACCAACGCACCTTGTTGTGTGCGGTCTCATAGACGGCCTCGCCGTTGGAAGCGGTGCGCTGATGAAAGAGAGGGGAATAGCCTGAGAAGCCCACGTAAGGGTCAACCCGTTCGTACAGCGGTACGACACCGACGGCTGAGAGGATAACCTCGATCAGTACGAAGAAACCGGCTGTAACGATAAGCCCAAAGGCAAGTTTTTTGGCAATGCCAATCACTGTTGCGCTCAGTTCTTTTCGGTAATGGGTACAGATACTGGTCGGTTCAAGACGTTTCAAGTGATCCGTGAGACGATTCGGTCACCCAAATTTTGGGGGACCAAAGAAATCCCCGCCGTTGCCTGAGTGCCCTTCGTAGCGTTTCCATGCTGCGAAGGGTGTATCGAAGGCCCACCCCAGGGGATCAGAAGTAGGTTTTTCTCTTACCAGCCTACGCATGTAGTCTGAACCACGCCGCAGCCAGAGGGATGAACTGTGTAGTATAACGATGCCCTACATCCTTTAGATAGGTATACGAACGGGTTCCCGGCAGTCGGCCGAACAGCGCTTCTATGGTGTGCGGCGGACACGTTTCATCTGATCCGCCCGCAGTCAGGAGAACAGGTAGATCGAGCCGGTGCACGTGCGACAGGGTATCGATTAATCCCGCAGCGCGCCACGCGGATGCCTTGTCGTCCACGAGATTCAACGCTTCCGAAAATAGCGCATAGGCCCCGCGACCCTGAGCACCGATAAAATCCGTTAGAAAGGGAACATCTGCGGCAGCACATCGAGCGCCCCGATCTTTGAACAACGACGCAAGCAGCAGCGCGCCCCCACCACCCTGGCTGGATCCGAAGAATGAAATCCTGTTCTCGCATTCAGGCTGCTCCAGGGCCCAGCGGATCGCCATGGCACAATTGGCCAGCCATTCTCTGTATCCTTTCTTTCCTTCACTCAGAATGGTGTCAGGCAGAACCGGCCATTGGTCGTCGCGTTTTTTGGTTTCGTCAGCACCTCTGGGAGTCGAGTAGCCCAGGGGAGATATGTGCAGCACATTGAAACCTGCTGCCACCAGATCTGGATGTGCGCTCATTTCAGCACCATATCCTGGCACGTGAACCAGAAGAGGCGAGGGTTGTGAGACAGCGGGCTGCCAGTAGCCGAAGAACTGAGACATGCCAGTTGGAGTGAATTGGATATACTGGAATCCCGGTGTATGACGTATGCCCAGATTGTGCGTAAAGCCCTGATCGGCCAGCAATTCAACCTGGCACGTCGTTGTGTCGACCAGATCCCATATGGATTCGGTCCAGGCGTCGATTTCCTCGTTGTTCGGGTACGATTTTGCAGGAGCAGAAGTATCCATCTCTTACACCTCGATTTCATTGACCCAACCGATTCAGGACGTTTCTCGTAATCTGTGATACAGGACCATGGTTGCGATAGAGTCCGTGAGCCCATTCGATCGTCGCGGCGGTGAAGACGGTTCCCTTGAATTCCGTCTCATTGACAGCGACCGTGCTGAAATAACGATCATGGTGAATGCCGAGCTGCTGATTGAGTCCGGCGTCTTCGGCATCTCCCAGGGCGATGATGCGATAGTGCGGGCTGATGCCGTCTTGCCCGGTGAAAGCAGGTTTGCCATCTTCGAACGCGATGTCCCCGCCGTCACACTCCACACCGACAATGGAGTCCTCTCGGCCGAATTCATCACCGTCCTCGAGGCCTGTGCCCTCGAAGGCCCAGTGTGTGGGATCTGTGACCCGGTAGAAACCGTACTCGCCGGTCGTGGGGGCGATAAACACCCCGGGGCGATCGGTCTTTCCGTTCACAGATGCTGTGTAGGTGACGCCAATCGTGCGCTGTCGGAGATTGTCAATGGCGCAGAGAATCGATGTTTCCGGGTTGTCGGGAGTTCCGAGTGGGTTGGGATTGTATCGGCTTTTTGCGCAGAAGAGTCTGCGTTTGTTGTCTCTTGTTTCGACGACGTGCCAGAAGGCATTGCCGGCAAAGACCATCAGATTGCCGCCACGCATGACAAATCGCTGAAGCTGTTCGCATTCCGTTCGGCTGACGTATTCGCCGTGGCCGATTCTGAGGTGTGCGTTGTAGCCGTCGAGGATGCCGGGTTCGGCGTCATGGTCCGCGTTGACGCAGTAGTCGACCGCATAGCCTTCGGCGTGAAGCCAGGAGGTGAAGAACTGATCCCAGGCGTAAAATCCGCCCATGAAATCCGGCTGAAGCGGACGCTCGAAGCTCAGGAGTTCGCTGTGTTCTCGATCGGTAGAAAGATAGGGGAAGAGACATTTCCCACCCACGGGATTGTAGGCGCAGTAGGTATTTGCTTCGATGGTGAGCAGGATCGGCGCTCGGCGTTCCCTGGGACGAACCACGAACAGGATTTCTCGCACACCCTGTGCGGTGGGGAAACTGGCGATGTAGACACCGCTCGGCCAGTCCGGCGGGATCTCAAAATCGACTGTGGGCGACCAGTCGAAGCCGTCGCGATAGCCGAATTCCGGGACTTGCTGGAGGTCTCCTCGCAGACCGTTGATTTCCTTGACGAGTTGTCGTCTGGCGCCTTCGTGAAAGATGAAGATGTCGTAGTAGGAACGAGAGTTGGAGATGTGAAACGTGATGCGATCACCCTGACGTGCGCTCATAGGTGTGGCGTAGCCACCTTCCCGCAGTTTCCAGTATCGGGTCGCGTCCTGTTCGTAGTGAATAAAGATGTGTTCGCGTTTCATTGTTCATCGATTCGCAACTGCTTGGTGAGATGAATGACAAGGTCATCGTCAGCACAAATTTGTTCGCCTTCCTGTACCTGACGGTCATTGTAATACATCGCCCGGGCGTCCGGAACATAACCCCGCAGGACATACATACGCTGCGCTGGGCCGTAACCGGGATGCAGCCCGACTCCGAGGCCGACTACTTCGGATCGTTCTGAGATCATCCGCTCAGCCTGGTCCATCAGGACCGTGCCGATGCCACGCCTTCGGAAAGTAGGGAGTACGTTGAAGTCATTAATCTCGGGAATACCGCTTTCCCGGAACGGAGCATAACCCGATTCCCACTTGATGGTGACATAACCGGCGAATGTATCCTTCACGAATGCGACGAGCAAGACTCTGAGCTTGCTGTCCTGTTCTGAAAGGTATTTTTCATACTGCGAAGCCGGTTTGTTCCAGCCGATTTCCAGGAATGCGGAGGCGATTGACTCGATATCCGATTTTTCCAGTCCTCGGATCTTCAGTTCATCCATCATTGTGTTATCAAATCCTTTTCCGTCGATCTATTTGACTGAATTCCGATCAGGCTTCGATAAATGTGCCCGCCTGGAGATCCGCGTAGGCCTGCTGCAGTTCCGCCTGGGTGTTCATGACAATGGGTCCGTGCCACGCCACAGGTTCATCTATAGGCTGGCCTGAGACGAGGAGGAAGCGAATTCCTTCCTCTCCAGCCTGCACGACGACTTCATCACCCGAGTCGAAGAGGATGAGTGATCGATTGCCGGTTTCCTCGAGGATAGATGGGGTTGGGTTGCCGACCTGCTCGGTTTTGACCGGGCGTGGAGTTGACGCGTCCCTGAAGGATCCCGATCCCTCGAAGATATAGGCAAACGCATGTCGGGTGGTTTCTACTTTGAGGACCTTGCGCTGATTCGGCGGAACATGGATGTCGATATAACTCGGATCCGCGGCGATGCCGTCTACCGGACCTGTCTGTCCCAGGAAGTTGCCGCAGATGATTCGGGCATGGGTCCCGTCGTCGTCTGTGACTTCGGGGATGTCGTTGGAGAGGACGTCCTGATACCTGGGTTCCGTCATTTTGAGCGAGGAGGGCAGGTTCGCCCAGAGTTGGAAACCGTGCATCCTTCCGTCAACGTCCCCCTGGGGCATTTCCTGGTGGAGGATGCCTCTCCCCGCGGTCATCCACTGCACGTCGCCGCCTCCAAGGGTGCCCTGGTTTCCGAGACTGTCGCCGTGTGCGACCGACCCGGCAAGCACATAGGTGATGGTTACGATGCCACGATGCGGATGCCACGGGAATCCCGCAAGATAGTCGTCCGGGTTTTCATTGCGGAAGTCGTCGAGTAGGAGAAAGGGATCGAATTCGCTGGTTTCGCCAAATCCGAACGCACGACGCAGATGCACTCCGGCACCTTCGATGGCGGGTTGGGATTCGATGATGCGTTTGACAGGTCGTATGGACATTGCTGCTCCTCTATGTCTATTTCAAGCTGATGCGTTGAGGGTCCAGTGGTCTTCGGTGACCTCAGCCAGAGCGGCTTCGTCGACTTCCACGCCGATTCCCGGTCGTTGGGGTACGATGAGCTTTCCGTTCCGTGTTTCGAGTGGTGTGGACAGGATGTTGTTGGCGCGCGCGGTGAGTTCGAGCTGGAATTCCTGGATTAGGAAGGTGGGTATCGCCGCGGCGTATTGCCAGGTGGCAGCCATACCAATGCCCGTGCAGACCCCTACGTGCGGCGCAACAGGGATTCGGCGGGCTTCCGCCAGGGCGGAGATTTTAAATGCAGAGGTGAGTCCGGTGCGTACGACGTCGGGTTGGGCCACTTCAAGGGCCCGGTTTTCGAACCAGGTATGAAACTCGAAGGGTGTTCGCAGGGCTTCGCCGACAGCGATGTCGATGTCGAGTGCCTGAACGAGTTTCTGATGTCCTTCGGTGTCTTCCGGCTGAATGGGTGCCTCGAGGAACTCGTAGCCCTCGGTTTCCAGTACCCGTCCCAGGCGAAGGGCTTCCTGCGTTCGGCATTGCCACAGCAGATCCAGGAAGAGACGCGCGTCAGGTCCGGCGGCCTTTCGAACTGCGCGTGCGGTTTCTTCAATCCGGTCACCCGGGAAAATTTTGATGCCGGCGAATCCTTCTTCCATGTACTTTCCGGCAGCCTCGCATTGTTCCTCAAGCGTGGGTTGGCGCAGTCCGGACACGTAGGCGGTAAGTTCTGTGGTAAAGGGTCCTCCTGCCAGCTCGCATATAGGCGCGTCATAATGTTTGCCCGCCAGGTCCCAGAGGGCGATGTCTACCGCGGTTATGGCGTCCAGCATGAATCCGCCGCTGTGACCCCGGATGTTGTTGATGTGGTAGAGCTGGTCGTAGATCCACGTTCGCCGGAGGGGATTTTTTCCAAGGAGGAAGGGTCCCAGGAGGTTCTTGAGGATCGAAGCGGATGTTTCGGGCAAGAGCGGAGCCTGGGCTTCACCCCAGCCCGTGAGTCCGGTGTCCGTGGTGAGTTTGATGAGACAGGCCTCGATCTTTCGGCTGTATGCCTGCCGCCAGTGAGGTTCGAAGAAGTAGTCGGTTCCGGGTAAAAGTCCGGGTGTGTCTTCAACCCCGCGCAGCCGATAGTGCTGATCGAATTTATGGATGTAGATGTCGACCTGGGTGATGATCATGAATTCCCCAAAAATTTTGAAAAGCGTGAGTTGCAAGTCCGGACCCGTGTCACCTCGGGTACATCAGGGGGCTTCGAGAAGGCTGATGGCGGCCCTGTCCAGGGAGGTGCTTTGCCATTACAAGAATTGTCTCAAAGGGTGCAAGTCAGTGCCCTGAAGGGGCACCGGATCTTAGCCAGGGGTCCTTGGACCCCTGGTGGTGAACCCCTAACCATAAACCCAATCAGGTAGCGCTCCACCTTACTCGAATCTGTATTCTCGAAAACTACCCAAATTCTAATGAGCGATGCCAAACACCCTCTGATCTACTCCCTTGATTAGGTGGTCATGCCCATTGGGAACAGTAGACCATAAGTGTGCAAGCTGAGGCTGAGGACGACTGCACGTATCTGACTGGCCCTTTCGCTCGAATTGGCGTGTTTGCCTTTGACGACAGCGAATCCAAAAAACCATCCACTTATGGCATTTCCAATACGAAGTGGGCATTATAACACTTCTGCGAATGTCGGTATCTGCTTTTCGTTCCCATTTGCTCTCAGGTACCGTTGGACCAATCGTATTGGACCTTCAGATCATTACATTGTCTATATGGCAGACGCTTGTCGTGCTGCAGCCTGCCCACAACGATCCCGGGTGCAATACCGAGTTCATAGCTGAAGGTTCTTATCTGTGCCTTCGTTATGCGACCAGACAAGCTTAGAAAGCGTTGAATCTCCTCTTCGGAGATCAAAGTCTGCGCAGCGAATTCATTGGCTTCTTTCTCAACAGTAGAGCTTCCTGGCTTATCCTCGTCAAGGAATATCAGTCGTTTTCCATGCAAGAGTAAGTGAGCAGCCTCGTGAAAGAATGTGAACCAGATCTGATCATTCCACTTGTACCTGAGACTGAGTTGAATCATAGCCTTTGTCGCCGTCAACCAACGCGCGGCACCACTTGTCCTTGTCCTGGGAAGCTGCTTTACAAAAACCACAGCTACACCCACCCTGCGACACAGATCAACAACCGCCGGCACAAAGACCTCTGGGTCCTGAGTTGTCAGGTGACGCACTTTTGCGAGAGTTGTGCGCAACTCGGTGGGATCGAATTCGGCACAGTCGATTTCCTGTGCTTTCAATTTCCCCTTCCTTAACCAGGCGGCGATCGATGGCCAATCTGTCGAAACCTTCTTGTCCCTTCGGAAATCCGTTTCAAAGTGACACCTGTCGAGCACGGAGGCAAATTGCTCAGGTGACGCAATTCCGAAAAAACTTAACAGTGCCTGGATCTGAAGCGCTGGTTCCTTAGTGGCCTCAAGCCATCCCATCTTCACCATCTCAGAAACAGGAAATTTTCTAAGCCAAGCCTTTTGTTTTTCAAGAGCCTCTTCTTCCTGCTTGCGAACTTTAAACTCCTGATATCTACTTTCTAGCCCGCTCCAAAAGCTGGCAGAGACCCCAAGGACACGTTCAAGCTGTAACGCAGTATCGGGCGTGATGGCCACGTCACCTTTGATAATCCCATTCATGGTCTTCCGAGGCCTGCCCATGCGTGTACTGAGGTCGGCCTGAGTCATTCCAAGAGCCTCTATTGCCTCGTTCAATGTATCTCCAGGTGGGAATACAATGTCCGGTCGAAACTGATTTACTCCTCCGTCACTCATGGTAATCCACTACCTCCACTATTCGTACTATAGTGACTCTCTCCAGGTCTATTCCCCCATCATCTTTTAATGGCACCGGGTCATTGGCGGGCGTAAAGACAAGCCTGTGAGGATGTTTCAACTTAACAGAGAATTGTCCACTTCGGTTTCCTGTTAAGGGATGGCAGCCCGCTTGAGGAAGGCTCCGGACAATACCCAAATGTTCTGCCACGCTCATCTCTCCGAGCCGCCTCACAACGAGCGTTCCACACTCCTCACCCCACTTCTTCCGGGCCTTCTCGAGGCTGTTGCAGTTACGGCTCAAACTGCGTGACTTGAATAGGATATCCACGTGAACTCACTTTCTGATCCCCCTTCCTCGGTTTTCAATTCTTGCCCGGTTACTACATAAAGTATATGTATCTTGAGGGTAATAATCAACAGTTTTGTTAACGGAAAAGGTTAACAAATATTTACCCCGCCTCCTGATATCGGGAAGGCGGCAATTCTCATTCCGGTTGCGTTGCGACTTGCAAAACAGTACCATCCGGGAAGTACGATGGGGCGAACGCCTTGGTCCAGGCCAGTGGTGCTCTGAGCTCAAGTCAGCCAACCGAAAAAGTTTTCGTGAGGAGTACACAATGCCAGATAGCTTCGACAAGCGTGGTTTCCATTGTAGCCCGAGTCAGATTACCAAAAATGATCTCACTTGGGCATATTGGGCCGATGCGGGCAAGCCCGGTTGTCTGGACTACTACGATATGATCACAGCATTCGAGGCTGCTGCCGCCGAGTGGGTCAACTGGCGGGGTGGCATCTCAATCATCAAAGTTGATATGGACAGTTCACCACCTCCGGATGTGCTGATGCGGTGGAATATGATTGGCGAGAAGGACAACAACCCTTTCTTCGAAGATGCGGTGGTCGCGTTCGCAACACACCACTCGTATACGGAGTTCCCATGTATGCCGAGGATGATCGTCTTGCAGGGCCTGGAGCAAGTCGGGGGTCGTTATCAGGAGCGCTCTTGGAGCCTTTCACAGAATGTGCCTGGATCCGCCCACGATGTTCAGTCTGTTGTGCTACACGAATGGGGCCACATACTCTACGGTGCGGGACACTTCTTTGGACCAGCCGTCATGCAACAGGGAGGGGTGGGCAGAGGACTCGCGGCAAGACAACTGACAACAAATGACTCAAAGTGGGCTGATGCGAACACAGGAGGTCTGGTGAAATAATGGAACGGAATACTTGAAAATATCTCCGTTTCGAGGTTACGAATACTCAGAGCTTCCAGGGCTGTTGCAGGACCTGGAAAAGAGCAGGGGGTGAGACCCCGCAGGTACTGGGCCCGGCGATGTTCATTCAAGGGATACGGGAAACCGTATGGGGTTCGATTCCCCCACCCTCTGCCATTTTTAAACACAAAGGCCAACAAACATGAGGAAGACCAAAGCCCAGATACAGCAGGACCTAATTGACAAGGCCAATGTAGGTGACAAGGTGGCAGCACGTAATGTGGCTGAGCAAGACCGAAACTTATATAGGCAGAATTTGATTGAGAAAGCGAAGGTTGGAGACAAGGACGCTACGCGTGTGCTGGCTGAGGAATCCGGCATCTCAGAGGCTCTCTGACCCTCGACAAAAGCGTTACTCGAACTGGTTCAGTCGGTGAATTAAACCCTATGTCCCCGATAAGCGGCATTATCGGGGACATAGATCCTTACGGAGAGCTTCGGCCAGGTCGACGCTCTTTCTAAATAGTTGGGCAGAAATGAGAAAAGTGTCACTATTTTCTAAGCTAATCGATCTCAGATGGGTCTATATGGTAGAAGGCCTTCAAATAGGGTGAAATGAGCGAACTACCAACCATCGTTACCAGAGCGCAGGCCGGTGATCTGAGCGCCTACGAAGAGATTGTCCGACAGTTTCAGGATATGGCGGTCGGGTACGCCTATTCGCTTCTTGGCGACTTCCAGCTTGCGGAGGATGCTGCTCAGGAGGCTTTCCTCCAGACATATACGGATCTGTCACATCTCAACGAGCCGGCTGCGTTTCCGGGGTGGTTTCGCAAGGTCGTATACAAACACTGCGACAGGTTTAGGCGAAAAAAGCGGCTCCCTCTATCGTCACTCGATTCAGCTGGGGAGGTCCCATCGGGCGAACCGTCGCCTGAGGAGCACCTTGGAATGAAGGAGCGTAGAGAGCAGGTCATTGCGGCGATACAAACGCTACCCGAGAAGGAACGGACGGTGATCACGCTTTACTACATCAGCGATTTTTCACAAAAAGAGGTTGCGGCCTTCCTGGAGGTCCCGGTCTCGACCGTGGGTTATCGTCTCCACGCCGCACGGAAGAAACTAAAAGAAAGGATGCTGTCAATGGTCGAGGACGCCTTCAACGAGCACGCCCCATCCCGAGACGACAGCTTCGTCAACCGGACCGGCATCAACAATGCCGCCCAGGCAGGCGATGTCGAACGAGTTCGTCAAATCTTGGCTGCCCAACCCGATCTGGTAAACTCCATGCATCCTGTACACACCGACCGGAGGCCCATTCACTTTGCTGCACGTAACGGTCACGCGGATGTCGTGCGCGTCCTACTTGAATACGGCGCGGACCCGGTTCAAGGAGCTTTTCCAAACCGCGAGACGAGCAGCCCTCTGTTCATTGCCCGTGACCGTGGATATACTGACGTTGTCGAGATGATTGAACAGTGGTTGCACGAGCAGCGGGGTAGTACGCCAGCAGGCGAAGCCTTCTGCAGGTTGGTCGCTTCTTCGGACTCAAGCGAGGTGCTTGCCGCGCTAGACACGGATCCAGCGTTGATAAACGCAACGGACACCAACGGCGCGACACCTCTCCACCACGCCGTTCTGCGGCAGGCGCCATCTCTTGTGATCGATCTGATCGATCGCGGTGCAGACATCGACTATCGCAGCACGAACGAAGCCCGACCCATTCATCACGCCCTTCGTCGGCCCCGTGCCGGCCCTGAGGTAAAACCAGGACAACTCGCATCCTCGGCCATCATCGCCGGCATACTGCTTGCCCGCGGCGCCGAGAACGATATATGGGTTGCCAGCGCCCTGGGCGACAGGGATCGGATGGAAGCCCTGCTGGTGGAGGATACGTCTGCTGCCAATTCATTCTGTGGCCCTACGTTCAGCTTTCAGAGCTACGCGCACCCGCTGACCATTGCCGCCCAAAACGGTGATGTGGAAGCCGCCCGTCTGCTGCTGGACAACGGCGCGGACCCAAACGTAACGCGAGAGCGGAGCGATTTTGTCGAAATAGGAGCTCCGCTATGGTTCGCGGCAAAGAATAGTGACATGGAAATGGCCGAGCTCTTGATCGAACGAGGCGCCGACGTCAATACCAAGCTATATGCCTTTAGCCCTGCCGTCTCGAATCTGGATGGAAACAAATCAGAAGAGATGCTGAGCCTGCTTTATCGACACGGCGCCACACAGAGCATCGGGGAATACGCGAGTTGTGGGAACGTGGCAGTCGTTGTCGAGATGCTGCAGGAGCATCCTGATCAGGCGCCTCAAGCACTTCACAGCGCCATGTTCGGGGGACATGTCGACATCATCGAAATCGCACTGAGACACAACCCGGATCTTACGGAGGAGAATTGGTTCGAGGTGCTTTACTTTGCGATGTCTTACTTCAATAAACGGCATCTGAAGGCCATTCAGGCGATCCTCCTTCACGGCGTGAGCCCGAATGTCCGTGGACGCGAAAATCACACCCTGTTACAGCGGGTCTCCATCGATATCCTGCGGATCCCTGATGAAGAACGTCTTTCACTTGCCTGTCTCCTGGTCGAGGCCGGCGCGGACCTTGACGCGAGGGACGACGAACTCCAATCGACCGCTCTTGGCTGGGCAGCCTGCTACGGGCGGAAAAACCTGGTAGAGTACTTCTTGGAACGCGGCGCTTCCCTTCACCTGCCAGACGATAAACCCTGGGCAACGCCTCTGGCGCGTGCAGAACGGCAGGGACACGTTGAGGTCGCGGAGATCTTGCGGCGGCACGGTGCAAAGCAATAGATACCTCTGGTTGCCTTCCTGCAACCAACACGCTCTGTTGACTAAAGGCTATATCCAAATGGCTAAGGCCTCTCATAAGGGACTCGATGATGTGTGAAGCCGAAATCGCAGCCGGCTGTGTCGTCTTGCGTAGAGGTTTGACAGAGCCTGAAGTCCTCCTCATTTGGAACAAGCGCTACCCTGACCCAACCTTGCCCAAGGGTCGTGTAGAGGCCGGTGAGTCAGTTCTTGACTGCGCTCTTCGAGAGGTTCTCGAAGAAACAGGTTACACCGTCGAGGCGGCCACCGATACACCTATTGTATTGAAGACCGTCTTGGATGAGCATCCTCCAATCGTCCATAAGACAATCAACTGGTTTCTCGCTCACGCTAATGGTGGATCGCCTGATCAACGAACCGAAGACACTCGAATCGTACGGGTGAGTTGGATTCCGATTTCAGACGCGATTGATCTGATAGGCAGGGCTGATGAAATTGAGGCCCTTGAGCGGTGCGTTGAACTTCAGAAAATCAGGAGCTATTGACGCTCAAGGTCAAAAACGAGTTGAACTTGTGCGCCGACCGGGCTTAGTCTGCTCCCGATCCCCTCGATCGAAAAAGCGCCAACGCCGCATCCTACGGCACCAGCTGCCAAGAGATAGCCGTTCTTAGTCTTTCCTTCAGGAACAATACAATGCTTGATGCACGGTCACTTGGTCTCGACAAAGCGCGTGTTGGCACTGCCGGGGCATATCTGATTGTTGAAAATTGTTATGTCTTCGTGGTTGCTCCAAAACATGGTGGCGACTCGCTTGCTGTCATACGCTTGGGAGGCCACTGCGAGGGGAACGAGACTGCCTGGGAATGCGCGGCGAGGGAAGTAAATGAAGAGGCAGATCTCAACATCCATCGGTCGTCCCCTTTGGGCACATATTGGGTGGACCGAGGCTGGGATGATACAGACCTCCAGGAAATCGTGTGGACTCAGGATACGTCCGAGGGAGCGGCTCCGCTGTTAATCGGATCTGATAACCGTTCGCATGATCATCAAATCGCGGTGATGTATCTTGCTCGTGCCAACGAATCGCCCACTCCTTCATCCGAAGTGCGGGGCTTGCTCCTGCTTAGGCCGAACGAAATAGGGTGGATTGTCGAGCATACAGTAACATTGGGGCAGTTTCTCAGTAGCGGAGGCAAAGCGATATTGGAAGATGGGTTTGACGAGAGAAAGGTCCTTGAACCATTTTTCCAGCTTCGTGCATTGTCGGCTATTCTGAAGTTGAGTAACGGACGCGCACTGCTTCGTTGAAATCTCGGGTGGCCTTGCCGTCCTTGGTACGGCCTGCAACAACGGCTGCCCGTATTCACCACAAGCCTCCAGCGCCATCGGGGGCCCTGAAACGTTAAGCGGCATGCGGTGTGAAGGAAGACCTCAGCTCTCGAACAATTGGAGAACTGGCTTACGAGGTCACGGAAATCTAGCACTCGAGTAAGCAACTCTCTGATGGTGGGTCTGATCTACCTGATTCGGTTCCTATTCTAGGATTTAAGAGACTGGAATATGGTGATCCGTTCGGGAATCGGGTCGAGGTGATTCAGCCACGGAGATAGTCCTGGCGAACAGTACAATCTAAACGAGCGGCACGCAGCCTGACGGCGTGCCGCTCCTGGAAGTAATCAGGCGTCTCTAAATCTTCCTATTCTTCGGACAGACCGCCATAGTCAAATAGATATTTCTTGACGGATGTGGCTGCCTGCTCCGGCATCATGCCCTTCTGCAGCTTGTCTATGTAGTGGGTGAGACGTGCATTGTTCTCCACCTGCGACCCCAGCCAAAGGTTTGCCTTGAGTGCGCTGCCTTCAGAGCCGAATGCGCGATCAATCAACCCGCTCCTCCATAGGATACCCTCTGGCTTCAAGTGGGAGGTTGACGACGGCGCCTGTCCGTGCGGATTCGTGGATGGCCATGAGCAGTTCGGTTACCGCTCGGCCCTTTTCCCCGGGATTCCTGGGTTCGGGTCCGCCTTCGACCCAACGGATCATTTCACGAGTCTGCTCCACGAATCCCTGACTGGGTTCCGCTCGGAATTCGTGGGCGCCGGTTTTGTCGAACCAGTCGACCCCTTCGATGGCGGCTTCGAGTGATCCTTCGGATCCAAGGATACGGAATTTGAACCCGTCATTGGGCGTGAGCTCACCCATTTCTATGAGGGCGCGGGTTCCGGTCTTGAACGCAATCAGGCCAGTGCCGGATTCCTCGGCCGGAGAGGACTGATAGAGTGTATCTCGCTGCCGGGAGGCGTGGCCCATAACCCAGTCGGCCTCGGGATCGCCGAGGAGATAGCGCATGAGGTCCACGATGTGGGTGCCGTTGTCGATAATGGCGCTGGTGAGGTAAGCCCAGATAAGTCGGGGTTCTCCAATAGCGCCCTCGGCGATCAGTTCCCGCGCCCTGGTGAAGTTGGGGTTTTGCCTGTGGCGGTGTGCGATGACGAGTTTGGTGCCGTTTGCGCGGCAGGTTTCGATCATGTCATCCGCTTCGCCCAGTCCCAGACACATGGGTTTTTCGCACAGTACGGCTTTCACTCCGGATTTGGCTGCGGCAATGGTCTGCTCGGCGTGGGCTTTCGGGTACGTGCATACGCTGACGAGATCGACTTCCTGCTCACGGAGAAGTGTTTCGTGACTGGTGTACCTGGACGAAATGTCGAATTCGTCACAGACTTTGTTCAGGTTCTCTTCGCTGATGTCACAAGCGGCGACGATTTCTACGTTCCCCTGTTCCAGGTAAGCCCTCGCGTGGCGATACGAGATTCCGCCGCATCCTATCAGTGCAGCCCGATATCGGGATTCCATTGAAACTCCTTGATTCATTTGGTGTGTAGGCGCGTTTGTTTGCAGGAAGTCTGGCCTGAATGAGACCAATGCACGGGTCACGCGACCCCCGCTGAGCGCTTTCAGGCGGTGGGGTTTTCGCTTGTAAGGGTCTCGAATTTCGAATACCATGATTCAGACAAGCCGCCGATTTCTATTATATACCATAATAGGGTTTGAACACAAGCAGTGTTGCATCCAGGAGGGCGAGATGAAGATTACAGAGATCGAGTCCACTACATTGACGTTGCCATACGAGGATCGGATTCGGAAGGCCTACTATCACTTCGCGATGACGGAGCAGGTGACCGTGTATCGGTTCCATACCGATTCCGGGCTTGTGGGATTGGGTGAAAATGGGGGTCCCGCTTACGACCAGTCCGTGCTGGATCGATACCTGGGTACCGATCCGTTCGACCACGTGATGGGCAAAGGTCCCTTCAATCTGGATATGGCGTGTTATGATCTGATGGGCAAACACCTTGGATTGCCTGCGTGGAAACTCATGGGCCAGCAGGCGCGCCATTGGGTGGCCATGGGCTGGTGGATGCCGAGTATGTCTCCCGAGGATTCCGCTCGGGAGGTACAGGTTGCCGCAGAACGCGGATATCGCGGTTTGAAGTGCAAGGCCAGGGCGTTTTATGATGTGGTCGATTGCGCACAGGCGATTCAGGAGGTGGCGCCCTCCGATTTCCGTGTGGAGTTCGATTTCAATGGTGCACTGATCTGTGTCGAGAAGGCACTTCCTGTTTTGCGGGAGTTAGAGAAGATTCCCGTGGTGAAAGGGATCGAAGAGCCGATTTTCGCATATGATATAGAGGGTTGGCGTCGTCTGCACAAGGAGATCAGGATCCCGTTTTATTTGCATGGTGTGAGGGTGCTTTGCGAGGGGGCTTCGCGGCAGCCTTCGGGGCCGTGGACAGGACTTCGGGCGGGCGATTTTGAAGGCGCGCTTTGCAGCCACGAGTCTATCAAGGATGCGCTGGCTGCGGGGTGGACTTTTGCTGCGGCAAATACACCGATTCTGCTCCAATATGTTGGAACGGGAATTACAGCTGCCTTCGCCTGTCAACTGGGCGCAGTCATGCCCACGGCCACATTACCGGGCGTGACGGCTTCTCATTGTTACGTAGACGATCTGATCGTTGAAGGCCATACGATCCAGAGGGGTTTTATGAAAGTCCCGGAAGGACCTGGATTGGGTGTGGAACTGGATGAGGACGCGGTGGAGAAATACAAGGGATATGAATCTCCTGAATGGCCCAGACATATTTCGATCGTGAAACTTCCGGGCGAGATCGACCACTATTATCAAAGTCTTCAGCAGGCAGAACGGTTGATGAAGGAGGGTGTGGATGAGTCTTTCGCGCCAGGGGTTCGCTTTGAGGAGTGGGAGGACGATGGCAGCAAGCGGTTCGACGCGTTGTGGAACCGGCTGCAGCAGCAGGATTGGCCGATTTGGGAAAGCTGAAGATCAATTACCGACACAGGGAAGGGTGAGGATCGATGAAGGCTGCGAGATTGGTTGCCCCGAGAAAATGGGAAATTTTGGACGTGGAGAAACCCGCCGCTACAGACGACCTGATGCTGGTTCGCCTGGAGCGTGTGGCGATTTGCGGTACGGACAAACCGGCTTTTGTCGGGATCAGTCCTAATTATCCGCTTGATTTGGGTCGTACCGGACACGAGGGACTTGGTATTGTGGAGTCCTGTCCTTCGGGCGAATTCGATGAAGGCGACAGGATTCTGCTCTGGGGATTCGATCGGGGTTTGTATCAGGAGTATGTGCTTGCCAGGCCCCAGGGGTGTGTGAAGCTGCCAAAGGATATGGATCCGGAGGTGCTGCTGATGAGCCAGCTTCTTGGAACGGTGATCCATTGTTTCTATAAACTTGGGAATGTGATCAATCAGACGGTGGTGGTGCTTGGCCAGGGCCCGGTGGGGCAATTGTTCAATGCGACACTGAGGAATCTGGGCGCAAAACATATCGTGGCCGTGGATCTGCTGGACCACCGGTTGGAGATTGCAAAGCAGATGGGCGCCACGCATACGATCAATCCGGTACGGGATGATATGATTCAGGCCGTTTCCGATCTTACCGATGGAAATCTGGCCGATATCGTGGTGGAGGCGGTGGGCAAGGAGAAGACGTTCAATCAGTGCACTAAGTTGACCCGGCACAGCGGTTCGATCGTGTATTTCGGTGTTCCCAATAAGGAGCACGCCGAGGGATTGATGAGGTTGAAGTTTCTCGAGTTGTTTACGAAAGAGATTCAGATCATCACTTCCGTGGGTCCAAAACCCCAGGAGGATTACACCATCGCGCTGGACTGGATCACCCAGGGGCGTCTCGATGTGCGTCCTATGTTGACGCATGTCTGGGATTTCGAACGCATCCAGGAAGCATTCGAGCTGGCCTTCGATCATCCAGAGTCGGAAAATGCGTTGAAGGTGATTCTTAAGTTTTAGGGTGACGGGGATGCCCGATGACAAAGACGGCTGAACATGAGCTTGGCCGCCGGGCCGGGGATCGCGATAGACCGGTCGAACACCCATACCCGTCCCGCAAGACGAAGGGTGCCCGGCGTATCTGAAGTGACAAGGAAATCATGAATATGTCAGGGTTATCGTCAAAGGGGTTGGAGATCCGCACGTTTGTCGCCGATATCACCCCTCCTCTCGGAGAGGTGATGGATTGCGGGTTCGATCCGCCGGTAGCACAGGTAGAACATCCCCTGCTCGCCAAAGGTGTCCTGCTGAAAGATGCAGGTGAAACGTGTGTGCTGTGTGCGATCGACTGGGGTGGGTTGTGTAATGATACGCACGATTTGTTTCGCCGGAAGATCGCGGATGCGGTGGGAATTTCAGCTTCTCACGTGGCCGTTCAGGCGGTGCATCAGCATACTGCGCCGTCTACGGATGGGAATGCCCAGCAGATTTTGGACGGTATCGCAGATGCACCTCTCCATGCCAACCAGGCGTATCTGGATTCCGTGAGTGATGACATCGCCGATGCGGTGGAGAAAGCAGCTGCGCGGGCGGTGACTCACATAGGCACGGGTTGGGCGGCCGTAGATCGGGTCGCTTCTTCTCGACGAATCCCTCAGCCCGACGGGTCGCTGCTGGCGAGGTTGAGCCGCACCGAAGATCCGGTACAGCGGGTTGCACCGGAGGGTCTGATCGATGCATACCTTCGGACGATTTCGTTTTACGAGGGTGAGGAACCGATCGCCCGCCTGCACTATTATGCTACACACCCTCAGTCGTACTATGGAGATGGGAGGGTGACGTATGATGTGCCCGGTATCGCAAGACAGCGATTGGAACAGGAGAGTGGTGTGTTCCAGGTGTATTTCAATGGATGCGGTGGCAATGTCGCGATGGGGAAATACAATCGGGGAACACCCGAAGACAGGGCGACGCTTGCCGACAGGGTGTATGATGGGATGAAGCGATCGCTGGAGAGCGACGAGCGAATTCCTGTTCAGGCGCTGAAGTGGTCGATTTCGAATGTCGGGTTCTCTGCGAGATCCGAGAGTGAGTTTTCTGATGAACAGTGCCGCAAGGATATGGCGGATTCAGACTTGAGCGATACGCGACGGATTATGGCAGCGATGATTCTGGCATTCAATTCGAGGGTGCGGGACGGTAGGGCATTCGAAGTGAGCTGTCTTTCGATGGGCCCGGTGAAGATTGTTCACCTGCCGGGAGAGCCCTTTGTGGAGTATCAGTTGTGGGCCCAACAGCATCAAAGCGATGACTTTGTGGCTGTGGCGGGTTACGGCGACTGCGCGATGTGCTACCTCTGCACAGATCGCGCATATGAAGACCGAGGAGGTTACGAACAGACCTGGTCGTTCGTGGAACCGTGTGAGGGATTGCTCAAAGAAGCAATGGCGAAGGTGTTGGATGGGTAGGGGGTTGGGTTGGGATAGCACTGAGGAGAGCTCCGGTGTGGGTCGCCGGGGCTTTTGTTTTTTTGAGAATCAAATGCGACGAGGGACCATAGACGATGGACCGTAAGATCAAGAGCAAATCGGTGGTGGTGTCTCAGGTTTCGTCTACCGTCCACGGTCTGCGGTCATGTATCTGAGAGTCAAATGCGACGAGGGACCATAGACGACGGACCACAAAACCCTAACCCTGGTGATCGCGTTTGTGATCTCTCGGCACTCGTCTTTTGGTTCTGGATTTCGTCTCTGGTTCTGTCAGAATCAAGATCGACGAGGGACCATAGACGACGGACCACAAAACCCTAACCCTGGTGATCGCGTCTGTGATCTCCCGGCACTTGTCTTTTGGTTCTGGCCTTAGTCTGTCGTCCCTGGTCCGTGGTCATGTTCCTGGGTGTGGTGTCGCCTCTGATTTCGTCCGTCGTCCGCGGGTCCCTGGTCCCTGATCGTGCCTCTCCCTCACCCATACGCCCCTTTGCCGTGTCTCCCAAGCAGTCGCTGGAGACGCTCGTCCGCGCCCTCCCAAATGTGGTCCGGCATCCTGTAGTCGATAAAGGGATAGAATCGCTGGGCAATGAGGCGCTGGCTGTAGACGATGGATCCCACGCAGCGCACCTGGTCGGATGAGTTGAGCGACCCTCTGTGCCACACCTGATTGTGAAACATGTAGACATCGCCTGGTTCTCCGAAGAGCGAGACGGGTTCGCGGTCCTCGAAGTTCGGATTTTCCCGGTCATCGGGGTGACGTCCCGAGTAGTGACTTCCGGGGATGACCTGGGTGACGCCGTACTCGATGGCATCCGCCTGGCTGAGCGGGAACATGACGTTGAGGACGAAGCAGGGGACGGCGATATCGGGGTTGTGGCGCGCAACATGATCCGGCAGTGGGAAGTGAAGCCGGTCATCCGCGTGCCATCCGCCGCCCTGGCCGGGCTCATATCTCAGGCAGTTCTGGGACATGAGGTGGCAGTCATTTCCCAGGATGGCTTCTGCGACGCTTACGATGGGTTCCCGAACGACGATGTCACGGAATATGTTATCGTATTCATACATTCGCATCATGCTGATGCCGCGAATATGGTCTCCCGCCTCGTCGGCCTGGATTCTGGGGTCCTCCCACTTGCGATCCATGGCCGATCTCAGCGCAGCGACTTCCTCTTCCTCGAAGACCTTCCCCAGGTGGTAATATCCGTCCCTGTTGAATTGGTCGACGATCCTTCGTGTCTCTTCTTCACCCGGGGGCGTTACATCGTTCCGGATGACACTTCCGTTGCTTGTAGACATAGGTCTCTCCAATACTGATAGTCCCAAATATGAGGGTCCATAAAATACCTTGAACTTTGACCCGGTAGTAGTACTTTCTGAGGTGAACAGGACACTTGATGGGCTGTATTTATGAGGCACTCCATTCCACCTTTCTCCAGGAATCAGCGTGATGACGGATGATGAGAAATATCTGTTCGATCTGACAGGCTACCTCGTTATAAGAGGCGCGCTTGGCGAGGAAGAGGTCAGGCTGTGCAACGAGGCGATAGACCACCATAAGGAGCTGTTCAAGGAGCGTGAGGAATCGCTTTCGGGAGGATCCAGCGCGTTGGAGGGAACCTCTCATCGATTGGATATTAGCCGCATGCTGGCCTGGGAGCGCCCCTGGTGCGAAATATTCAGGGATCTGCTGATCCACCCCAATGTCCTGAGATATCTCCAGGGGATTCTGGGCACGGGCTATCGGCTGGATCACGGTCCGGGATTGATTGCAATGGATCCCGGATGTGAAGGGTGCACGCTCCACGGTGGTGGGATCGAGAGTTCTGATTTCTCCACAGCGTACTTCTTCAATGGGGGCAGAATTTTAACCGGATTGACGGTTGTGGAATATTTGCTGGCCGACGAGGGACCGGGTGAAGGGGGTGTAGCCGTTGTTCCAGGAAGTCACAAGGCCAACCTCGCGTGTCCACAGGAGATGAAGCTGCTCGAGAAGTATCAGGAGCAGGTCGTAGAGGTAAACGGGAAGGCAGGGGATGCGGTGATTTTTACTGAAGCATTGACACACGGCACGTTGCCCTGGACCGGGAAGCATCAACGTCGTGCACTCCTGTACAAATTCAGTCCGGGGTTTCAGGCTTTTGGCAGTGGTCACCACGAGGTTACTTATCCGGACTATGTGGCGGATATGACAGAAGAACAGCGACAGGTGATGGAGCATCCCCACATCCGGCGGGGATAGGTCCTTTCTGTCGGGAGCGCTTGCTTTTAAACACAAAGGGGAGTTTGATGGATATGTCTGGTGTCTTGATGATTGTTCTGGCTGTGCTGGTTCTTCTGATGAGCAAGACGAAAATATGTACCGCAGCTGAACGCGAACATCCGGTGTACCCGGTTGATTTGTCTGAGGCCGCCGTGGAAAAGCTCAAGCGATCGGTGAGCAAAATTATGGCGATGGATGAGGATCTGCTGGTTTCGCTGGTGCCGGATAGGACAGGATTTCGCTTTATGGGCTGTCCCAACTGCGACGCCGGTACCCAGGAAGGACAACTGACGTGGTCCGTGACGGACCCTGATCATGTCAGGTGTAAACACTGCGAGATGGTGTTTCCAAACGAGAAGTTTCCGGAAGACAAAGTGATGCGGGTCCCAAATCCCGTGGGCAAGGAAGTGGCGTATCCGTACTGGGAAGATAACTCGGGATACAAGCATCTGTTTACCGCCAGGGGATGGCGAGAAGCAAGATCGTATTTCGCCAGCCAGGCGTACAATCTGGGCGCGCTGTTTCTTGCGACAGGTGAATCGGGATACGCCCGAAGAGCGGTGTTGATTCTGGATGCATTCGCCAGGCACTATCCCGGTTTTCTGGTGAGTGCCGACTGGCCCCATCGTCCCAAGGGCTTCGTTTTGGAACCGCCATATCCCAATGGCGGGGGAAAGTGGGGTAGGTGGCGGTCGGATGAGATGCCTACCAATCTCGTGTTCGCCTATGACGCCGTTTATGCGAGCGGCGAACTGGAGCGATTGGCCGAAGAGACCGGTGCAGATGTCAGGCAACGGATCGAGGAGGACTTTTTCCGGGGTGCGGTACGACAGGACGCATTCCATGGACCGAATTACGGGAATGCCTCTCCCCGGATCTACGAAGGGCTCGTGGCTATTGGTAGAGTGATTGGAGATCCCGCGCTGGTGCACGAGGGTGTGCGGAGGAGTCGGGAGTTGTTCAGACTGCAGTTCTATGTGGATGGTTTCTGGATGGAGGGGAGTGTTGGATACCACCAGATGACCATGCGGGGAATGGACGAGGTTTTCGAGGCGGCGAAGGGATATTCGGATCCACCGGGGTATGTAGATGGTGTAGATGGGGAGCGATTCGATGATCTCGATCTGGAGAACGACATTTCAATCATCTCACGTGCCAGTCGGATTTACGAGATATGCCGCTATCCCGATGGACGTGCAATGCCTGTGCATGACAATTGGGCGCGGTTCGAGAATCTGAAGATTCCGGATCGCTCGGCATCCACGCTTCTCGGTGGCGTAGGACACGCCTGGTTAGGGTTGGGGTCGGGTAACGATCAGGCGCAGTTACATCTGCATTTTTCGGGAGGATACGGCCACGAACACGCAGACAACATGAATCTGATCCTGTTTGCCAAAGGTCATGAGGTGCTGCCTGATATTGGATATACCCATACACGTTTCAGATCCTGGAGTACTGGAACCCTGTGTCACAATACCGTTGTGATTGACGAGACGCGCCAGTATACCCGAGGGAAGGAAGGTCCGTCAGATGGCCGCTTACTCGCATTCGAGCCTTCCTTCGAAACCGTACAGTGGGTCGAGGGACGTGGCGAGGCGGCATACCCGGGTTTGGCCGAGCAATACGGAAGGACATTGATTCTTGTGGATGCCGGTGAAGGAGATACCTATTCAGTTGATCTGTTCAGAGTGAAGGGTGGATCGCAACATGATTATGCGCTTCACGGCAATGCGGACTACGATGGCACAGTTGAACTGAGTGTGGAGACAAAGCCCTATGGGGAAAATTTGCTTCCGGATGTGGAGGTCCGCTTCCCGCAGGGAGAGGCAGACCCTGGAGATGCCGGGGGCAGGAATCCCAGTTACGCCTATTTTCAGAATGTGTCGAAGGGTGAGGTTGTGGACGGCGTGGTGGTCGATTTCAAGGTGAACGATTCCTCTGTGGGTGTTAGAAGTCATTTGCAGGGACATAGCGGGGCTGAGGTTTTTACTGGAGATGCAATGTCGTTCAGACGGGCGAATGAGGACGATGCATTGTTGGCGAAGTTTCGGATGCCGATGTTTCTTCTGCGGAAGACCGGACCCGAGTCGCTTGCAACTGATTTCGTTGGTGTTCATGAGCCCTACGACGGCGAGCCGTATATCCAGGAGGTGAAACAGCTCGAGTCAGGGCATGGGCTTGCCCTGTCGGTGAGTCACCATGGTGTAACGGACTATTTCATTCACCGTACAGAGGCCGAACATAACCCGGTTGAGACGGGAGCGCTTTATCTGGACGGTCGGATGGGATTTGTTCGGGTGAAGGACGGTACCGTTGAGAAGATGGCGATCTGGGGTGGGACAGAGCTGCGATTTGGTGAGAATCGTCTGATGGGAAACGGCGTTTTCCAGGGCGAGGTGGCAGCGACCCAACGTACCGATGCAGGAGATGAGGACAATGCACTTGTGGTTTCGGGGAAGCTTGAGCCTGGAATGAAGCTCGATGGGGGCACCGTCATCGTGAAGTTCGGTGATGGCTCGACCCGAGGCTGCCGAATCGAAGGAGTCATTCAAGGCACGCAGGCGACAAGATTGATTCTGTCGGAAGATCCGGGTTTTGAAGTGGAGGGCAGTGGCGCACGACATCTGTTCTTCCCGCACAGGGAGATCGAAGGTCGCGTGACGTGCAGTGTGCAGACGACCGTATTCAGGGGACGTGAGGCGGATTAGGGAGGAGGGTCAAAATGGACAACAGACCAGACTATGAGAATCTGAGATCCGAGACGAAGTTCAAGTGGCACGTGAGCAGCGCGTATTATGTGTTCTGGGGTCTTGTGGACATCCCGATTGAAGAGGTGAATGAGAATCCCGACGCGATGATCGAGTTGATCAAGAGGGGACGCCCCCTGTTTCGGGAGATGTGGGGAGATGAGATTCCAATGCCGGGAATTTCGACTCCCGCGATTTCATATGGCCATCTCAATGGCCTTGGAGCTGACCTGATTTTCCCGAAGGGCGGTGAAGTGAATTACACCGTCATATGCGATTCCATTGACGAGGGGATCGATATTTTGAAGCGGCCGGTGGACTATGCGACGGCGGGGATGGCGCCCTTCTATCTGGACTACAGGCGGCAGCTACAAGAGGCCTTCCCAGGTGAAAATGTCGGGTTCAGCTATTCCGTCCAGGGACCAATGACGACTGCATATTGTTTGCGTGGTGACGGTTTTTTCTATGACGTCTATGATGAACCGGAGCGTACCAAGGAGTTTATGGACCTGGTGGTGGATAGTGTGCTGGACTTTAAGTATTTCGTTTCGGATCTGAATGGGCAACCTCACATGAGTGCCAGTCATAAGCTCTATGACGATGTGGGCAGTATGCTGTCCTACGATATGTGGCCCGAGTTCGTACTGCCTTACTATGAGCGGTACTTTCAGGGATTGACGACGGGTAGACGAGGTGCACACATAGAGGACTTGAGGCCCGAGCAGTTGCACTTTTTGGAGGACATGGGACTGTCGGATTACGATCCTGGCATTTCCCATAAAGTGAATCCGGCGACCATTCGTGAAAAATGCCGAGTTCCCTTCGGATGGCGAATGGGCAGCTTCCATTACTGGGGATTGACGGTCCAGGAAGTGGAGGACTGGGTGTTTCAGGCGGTCGCGGATGGCGCAAGCTACGTGTTTTCGCAAGTCTCCCAGGTGATGTGCGAGGATGCGACAATCGAGAAGGTGCAGGCGTTCAGAAGGGCGGCTATCGAAGTGGAGCGCATGATCGCATCCGGTGCAACGCGGGAGGAAATCGGCGAGCAAGTTAGTGATGCTGGACGCAAGCGGTTCTGGGCGCATTGGCCAGAGTGACATTTCAAGGAGCGAACGCATGTTGATCGAGCATCTGGCGTTTGTGGTTAAGGATCCGGAGGCTGTCTGCACGTGGTATTGCAGCCACCTTGGACTTCGAGAGTTGAGAAGGGGTGGCGGAGGAGACATTTTTGTCTGCGACGAGGAAGGATCCACCATTCTGCAATTGGAGGACGCTCGTCTGGTGTCGGAAGATGAAGACATCGCGGACTACGCGAATCGCGATGCACGCCAGCTGCATCTGGCCTTTTGCACGGAAGACGTGATAGGCGAGTGTGAGAGACTGGAGGCTGCCGGGGCGGTCAGGGAGGGAGACGCCCTTGTGACGGAGGATGGGGATGAAATGGTCTTGATGCGTGACCCCTGGGGACTGCCGTTTCAGCTGGTGAAACGCAAAGAGAAAATGAAATAAATGGCATGCATGAAAGTGAAGAATCACGACTGGTAGGCTGTGAGAACAAAGGGGGTCGTTGTGGGCAAGACAGCAAGAATCATAACCGCCTTCATACTGGTCCTGTCAACAGGTGGGATTTTGAATTGCGAGGAGAATCTGATTATGCAGATTACGGCAAAGGTCGATTTCGGAGAAGATGTGGGTCAGAATTTCGGATCCATTTTTGAGGGACGGGATGCGGACGGTCGTGTCCTTTTTGGTGCCGGGTTCAGCGGGCTGTTCAATACACATTTCCGGATGGACAGGTTTACGCTTCAGTTTTTTGTGAGGGATGATGAGGCGGAACTGAGCTACGAGAAACTGCCGCCCCCATCAGACGATGCCGGCTCGTATCTTTTCGATTTCGAGGGGAAGATCTATCAGAACAGCCATCATAGTGACAGAACGGCAAGGTGGTGGGATAGAGCCCACGGCGCCTGGCAGGTGGACGAGAGTTTCGGAGTGGGGGAGATGGTCGCCGGCGAGGGCAAGATGCTTGTAGCAGGACGAGTTGTGCAGTTCAAGGGTGGAGAGGTCTGGTGCGATGGACAGAAGGTACTCTCAGAACCTGAGGATGAGGGATATCATCATTTTTACTTCGCGCTTGGACACCTGGTTTTCTTCAACAATTATACGGAAGGCGAAACTCCAAAGACGCGATTGCATGCCATCCCCTGGGTACCCGGCGACGGAAAGGTAGACCTGTCGCAATCGATCCCGCTGGTACTGCAATATGCCGGTGAGACACCATTCTCCATCGGCCAGTTGGGCGATGAGGTTGTTAATTCATCTAATATGGGTGGTGTCTACGGGTTTAATGGCAAGGCGTGGAAGATCATCCGGAACTCATTGCAAGGTGTGAGTTTTCAACTCTACTCGATGTTGAATTGGTATGACAAGCTCATCATTGCTCAGTATCCAACAGGGAATCTGTGGGAATACGACGGGAAAGAGCTCCGCCATCTTGAGGGATGGCCTCCCGTGATGCCGGGTGTGTCGACTCAGGCGAGGGAAGCGCAGACCACCTGTCTTTATGCCGGAGATCTCTACGTTGGGGTATGGCCGTGGTCCGAGCTCTGGAGATATGATGCCCACAAAGAATCGTGGAAGTTTATGAAGCGGATGTTCGAGCGTCCGGAGATTACAGATGAGATGGTGCATCCCTATGAGGATCGCATTCTGGCATACAACGAAGCACACGAGGACGATATCGTCGCGAACAGCTGGGGACAACGTATCACAGGTCTTACACCTCTGGATGATGCCCTCTACCTTTCGGTAAGCGCAAAGGGTTGCCCAGAACGGGATATGCGTCTGGAATTTCTGCACGATGATGCGGTTTACGATCAATACCGCTCGGTGTTTCGTGTGACCAAACCGGGTTGTGTTTCGACACCAATGAGATGGACGGGAAAACCGATTGAGCTCCAATTCAGAGTTACTGATTCAGAGGTGACCATTCTACAAGATGGACAGGTTCTTGCAAGTGCACCGGTCCGGGCCGAGGTCGCATCCAGAATCAAGGCATGCGAAATCACCTGGGCACACGGAATGTTTGGCAGGCTGAAGGGGAAGATTGAAGAGAATTCGGTGGATTAGCGGCAGGCACTTTGAGCAGGTAAAACTATGGCGGTTAACAAAACACACAGCAGGTTCATCACGGCCCAAATGCGGGAATACGCCTTGGTGAACGCACGGAGGCACTCCTGGGTTCGGGATCAAAGAGACCGGGTGCTTGCCGTGGCGGAAGCCTGGGTGAATCGTTCAGACGATGTGCTCTGGTCGATGGTTCCCGGACAGGAGCTTCCAAGGACCCTGTGCACGACCGAGGGAGTGAGATCCAGAGGCGTGGAGCCCGGCTGTCCGAATTGCGGCAGGACAGGATTCGATCAATATCGAATGGGCTGGTGGTTTATAGATGGGAAGAAGCCGTGGACGTTGACTTGCAGAATTTGCAGCGAGATCTACCCCAAGAATAACTTTGGGGAGTTTTACGTTACTGCCCTGGACAGTACTCACGTGTTCCGCAAGGAACTGGGTGACCGCTCGCTCCTGTTCAACAAGGATCATCCGGATCCCGAGGATCCGCACCACAGATTGTACGTGGATGATGGATATGGCATGACGGATGCTGACGGGAATCGGCATGATATTATTGCCTATTACTGTCACTACGGGATTTGGAGACCCATTGAAGGTGGTGTGAATGTTCTGGGAGAGGCATTTGCGTTTACCGGTGATCGGAGGTATGCACATAAAGCCGCAGTCTTGCTTGATCGCATTGCCGATGTGTATCCTGAAATGGATTACCTTCCTCTCCACAAAATGGGTTTTCACCACAGTCAGGGTGGAACTGGTGAGGGACGAATAGAAGGATGCATCTGGGAGACGTCCGTAGCGCGAGGGTTGGCGAGGTGCTACGATCTGATTTTCGATGGGATTCAAGGAGATGAGAAGCTTGTAGGGTTTTGCTTAGAAAAGTCGATCCGCTATGGATTGGCACCAAAGGACAGCATAGACAACATCTGCCTTCACATTCAGAAAGACCTTCTACTGGAAGCGCTCAGTTCCGTGAAGGATGGGAGAATCCGCGGCAATACGGGTATGACACAATGCTCACTGGCTACTTTGGCGATCGCACTTGACGATCCAGAACTGACACCGAAGTGGTTGGACTGGCTGTTCGATCCTGAATATCCCGGGGAATATTCAAAGAAGAAGGATGCGATTCCGTGGGTTCTGACCGAGGGGCTAGACCGGGATGGAGTAGGTGGAGAATGTGGTGGGTATGCCTTGATCTGGCTCAGGCAGATGCAAAAGCTGGTCCAGATTCTGTCAGCATATCCGGAGTACCATCAGGATCTTGTAACCCGATATCCCAAGCTCAAGCAAGCCTTTCTTGCCGAATCGAGATTGAATGTGCTGGATGCTATGATGCCCAACACAGGTGACAGCGCCATCGTGGGGAAATGGGAGAGGCGGGGAACCGGTTCGACATATATGCACGCCTACAAGATCCACGGTGACAAGAGATTCGCCAGACTTGCCAAATATGAGCAGGAAATACACGGCTCGGACCTGAGGAGAGATCTGGGCACAATTAACGTGGAAAGTGCAGGGGCGGCACTGGAGGAGGCCCAAAGCATAATCGACGGCCTCAAGGGTCTTAGTGAAGATGTGTTCGAGGACGACCCCGACCGGTTGATCAATGAGGTTACTCAGGAGGGTGACTACGGAACTCGTGAACTGCGTAGCGAGTTCTTCGGTAGGTACGGGCAGGCCCAACTCCAGTCGGGAACACCCCGGAACGGCAGAGCCACTTTCATTCACTATGGCTTCGATAAAGGTCACTCCCACCAGGACTGTCTGAATCTAGGATTGGTCGCGAAGAATATGGACATGATTCCCGATCTGGGGTATCCGGAGATGCCTGGGAACTGGCCCAAGGGGGTGGCTTTCACCAAGAATACGATCAGTCACAACACGCTGATGATTGGGGATCGCGGTTCGGAATTGAGCCCGGGTGGACAGCTGGAAATTTTCGCCGAGGCAGCTCCACTTCGAGTGATGCAGGTAGATGGCTCGAACGCGTACGAAGAAGCAGACACGTATCGCAGAACTGTTGCTATGATCGATGTGGGGGATTCTGACAGCTATGTGGTGGACATCTTCCGGGCGTGTGGAGGAGACAATCACCGGCTGTCCTGGCACGGAGCATCCGAATCAGCAGAGGTGAGCGGGCTAAGATTGGATGAGCAAAGCACCGGGACACTCGCGGGACCTGAAGTACCGTACGGTAAGTTGGATGGGGAGAAGGGAGAGTTCCTGGGCAAGAGTGGATTTTCCTACCTGCACCGGGTAGCGAGGTCTCGGGGGCGCGTAGACCATCCCTACACGGTTGACTGGAAGATCGAGGATATCTGGGACCGACTGTCCGAGGGTGACGAACCGCACCTGCGCATGCACGCCTTCACGGATTGTGACGAAGTGGCAATGGCAAATGGAAATGCGCCCAGAAATGTGCAGTTGCCGAGATACCTGATCCAGAGCCGACTGGGTGAAGACGTCAACAGCCAGTTTGTCAATGTGCTCGAGCCCTACGAAAACAAACCATTCATTAGAGAGATTCGGCAACTTGAAGTGGAGCACGAACTGAGACCCGAAGCAGTGTGTGCGATCGAAGTGTCGCTGCTCGATGGTCGCAAAGACTTCTTCGTGAGTTGCGAGCAACCGACAGAGGTGAAGGTGGAGGGTGGTCTGTATTTCCACGGCCTGACAGGTCTTGTGAGACAGGATCAAAACGGCGTCCAACAAGTTCGTATGGTGGGAGGCACTCGTTTGACGAGTGGCGCGGTGAATCTTGAAACCGAGGTGGGTATTCTGAGAGGGACAGTAACGGGTGTGGATGTGTCGGACCAGGAAAACAATCTGGTCTACGTGGATGTGCAGCTGCCGGCGGGTAACAGTCTGATTGGAAGAACCATCCATTTCCACAATGACTTACCACTCGACACGAGCTACAAGATAAAGGGTTATGGTGACGGTGCAGTTTCTACTGGGGATCTTACGGTTGTTAGAGGGTTCAAGAATTTCAATGACTATGATTCCGGGCACGCTTATCTGGTGAATCGAGGCGATGAATTCACTATACCCCTTGTGTCGACATTGAGATAGGGAAGCGCCTTTGAGAACCGTCTCAACGATTACACTCGAAGAAGCCATCGAGGCATGGGAGGCCTTTGAGATCCCAGGAGAACGGAGCCACCCGTGTCTTTTTTGCAGTGAAGCTGAATTGTCCGAGATTGTGCGGCTCTCGAAGACAGCGGGTAGCCGGCAAGAGAAAGAGTGTGAAGTCGTTCTTGAATCAGCCGAATGGCTGGTCGAACAGAATCTTGCTATTTCGAAAGGCTCGTGGGTGGGAGGTGCTCGATGGGGATGTGTAAAGTGTGCGACTCGGGATTTGCAAATTCTTAGAGCTCAACCTGAGTCTGGTCTCTGTTTGCGCTGTGGCAAGGTGAATGATGACACCGAGTTCAGATCGTGGTGGGCGGTGGAGATGCACTCGAGGAGGTTGAACCAGGTTAATATCCTGACCTGGGCTTACGTCTTTTCCGGTGAATCGATTTTTGCGGAGAAGGCGGTGTCGGTGATGATGGAATATGCTTACTGGCTTCCAGATTGTCCGGTTCTCGAGACCCGGGAATACAACCGAACCGGCCTTCGATTTTCCGTGGATCCGCAGTTGGACATTCGATTCGCAATTGCGATGGCGGAATACTATGATCTCTTGTACGATTACCACGGGTGGGATCCGGAGTCTAGAACTGTCTTTGAAGAGAATGTGCTGAGGTCTACCGTAAAATTGAACGCAGAAAGATGGCCTCAATTCATGTCAAACGGTCATAATATGTATCTGACCGGTAGAGTAATGCTGGCTGCGGTTGGGTTCTGTTTGGGGGACAAAACATACATTTCTGATGCAGTTGGGCCGGAAAGCGGTTTCCTACGTCATCTGAAAGAGGATGTACACGATCATGGGTTTTGGTGCGAGAGTACGCTGAATTATCATATGGCGATGGTCCGTGATTTCACGATGATGAGTGAACTGTTGTTTCACGCGGGATACGATCTCTATTGTGTAGACCGATTCCGGAAGATGTTTCTGGCGCCCTTGGAACTGATGGTTCCAGAACAGGCGGTGATTCCCGGATGGGGAGACGGACCCAATTACAGCTTCGGTCCTTCTATGTCCGGGCATTTGGAGTTGTTGTCTTCGTACGAGCTGTTCTTCGAACGGACAGAGGAAATGACCGTTGGTGCGTGCCTCAAACGGTCCTGCGAAGAGGGACGAATGAGCTGTGGCCCACTTTTTCTATCTGAGCCCTGGCTCGAATATGACTTTGGGGAGATTGCCCACGCGCCGGGGGCCTACAACGATCACGGCATGGGTGTGCTCCGAGGAGGCCAGCTGTATGCACGGCTGAACTACCTGACAGATATCGGTGGTCACAGACACCAGGAGGATTTGGAGCTGACAACGCACGCCGGATCTGGCTTCACCGGCGTGAATCTAACAACCGCAGACTATAGCCATCCTGTTCGACCCTATTACACAAGTGCCCTGGGGCACAATACGGTTTCGTTGCCCTTGAAGGAGTACAACGCGAAAACAGGAGGCGAGCCAGCGTTTTTCGCGGCATTCGACCAGGTACAAATTTTGAGTGCAAGGGCACCGGGAACCTATTCTGGATACGAGCAGCAGCGCACGGTCCTTCTGGTAAGAAACCTATACCTGGTGGACTTCTTCAGAGTCTCGGGCAAAGAACCCACCGAGATGGATTGGGTATGGCACTGCGCCGGCGATCTGAAACGTCCTGAGGCAGGACAGCCAGGAAAAGTCTCTGGCGGTTCGGGATACGAGTGGTTGGAGAGCGCATCCTGGACAGAGGAGAGGAACGACTGGCAGGCGACCTGGGAACAAGGACAGCCGGATTCCGGAATGCGGCCTGCGGAACTGGCGCATCCTTTTGATGAAGAAATTCTCTGGCAGGCTTCATGCGATGATTTTTTGATCCGGAGGAAAATGGATGGCCGACTCGCTAAGATCTGGCGTGCGAATACGCCATATCCAATGGGGTTGGTTTCTCCTGTCTTCGCTTCGATCTGGTCACCAAATGCAGAGACCCCGATGGATGATGAAGAGGCGTCCAACCCCATCGAGAGCCTGGATGATCAGGTCTACTTCAGAATAAACATGGGCGGTTCTGAACCTACTCGAGTGGCCTACGCTGAAGGCCCAGGATACGGGTGGCGCCCTTTTGAACCGAGATGTCCAGTGCTGATTGCCAGACGCTTTGCTTCAGAAACGACATTCATGTCTGCGCTGGACGCTTACGACTCTGACCCCCTGGTGCTTTCGGTAGAATCGCTCTTTGATAACCGGTTTGGAGCAGCGCTCAAGGTCCGGACAACGGATTCGGAAGAGGTGTTCGTCGCGAACTATGGAACCGGGCCATTGTCGGAGGGTGACGTCTATCTGGACGGCAGATTCGGCATGACGTCGAGCAGCGACGTGGCATGGGGAATGGTCGTTGACGGGTCTGAAATACAAACGGAAGGAATGTCCTTTTCTGCTTCATCACGCGGCACACAAATAATACCTGGTTGAGTAATATGGAATTGCCAGAACGAACACACATTTATCAGAACCATCACCTGGACAGTACGCGGTGGGATCGATATGTTACGCGAGCCGACGATATAGTGATTGCCACCCCCTACAAGTCCGGCACTACATGGATGCAGCATATCGTTCACAGTTTGCTATTCCCAGAAAACCGTGACCCTTTTCCGTCCGGGATTTCGCCCTGGCTGGACATCAGGGTTCCCAACCTGGACGAGTTGATCGACAATCTGGAGGCGCAAACACATAGACGTTTCATCAAGACCCACCTTCCGTTGGACGGTTTAACATTCTACGAGAATGTGAAGTACATTGTGGTCAGTCGGGACGTCCGGGATGTTTTCATGTCGCTGTGGAACCACTACAGCAGTTACGCTCCCCGGGCATACGATTCCTTCAACAACACACCTGGTCGCACGGGCGGACCTCAGCCTCACTGTCCTGATGACATCAGGGAGTTCTGGAAGATGTGGATCACAAGGGGATGGTTCCAGTGGGAAACCGAGGGGTATCCATTCTGGTCCAACATGCGGCATGTGCAGACGTGGTGGAATTACAAAGACCTGCCCAATATCCTGTTTGTCCATTACAACAATCTGAAACAAGACACAGAATCGGAGATCATGCGTATTGCTCAGTATCTGGAAATCGAGATTCCGAAGGGCTCCATGCAGAATATTCTGACGATGGTGTCTCTGGATACCATGCGACGGAATGCTGTGGAAAAGGAACGAGACGAAGAAGGAGAGCCCTTCATGAAGGGTGGCGCGCGTTCCTTCTTTTACAAGGGTACCAACAGCAGATGGCGAGATGTCCTTACTGCAGAAGATTTGCTGCTTTACGATGAGGCCGCCCAGCGCGAGTTGTCCGCCGATTGCCATCGCTGGTTGGAGCAGGGCGTCATATAGACGGACCTGGTTACCTAACCCGGAGATATAAATGAAGTTCGTCCTGCTTTTTTTTTTGTTGGTATGCGACCCGATTTCCGCTCTCGCTGAAGACACGGACCATTCAGTGGCGAGGAAGTGGAACGAGGTATTGCTGGAGGCGATCAGGGATGATTTTGCGCGCCCAACAGTCCACGCCAGGAATCTGTTCCACGCTTCTGTAGCACTCTACGATGCCTGGGCGGTCTACGATAATGTTGCCAGACCCTTCCTCCTGGGGCAGACGAGAGGCCAGTTCACATGTGCCTTCGACGGTGTGGAGGCGTCCATGGATACGGCAGCGGCTCAGGAGGAGGCCATGAGTTTTGCGGCATACAGGTTGTTAACCCATCGGTTCAGGGATTCGCCCGGTGGTGCGACTTCAAGTGCAAGATTCGATTCCCTGTTTACGGCGCTGGGGTATGACAATACCTTCGACTCCCTGGACTATTCCACGGGGTCGCCGGCTGCCCTAGGAAATTTCCTGGGACAGTGCCTGATCGAGTTCGGACTTCAGGATGGCGCGAACGAAGAAGGAGAGTATGAAAACCTGTCCTATGCTCCTGTGAATCCCCCGCTGGTTCCGCTTCTTTCAGGCAATCCTGATATGATGGACCCGAATCGGTGGCAGCCACTGTCCCTCAGGATATTCATCGATCAGAGTGGCAATGTGAGACCCGGCAATACACCCGACTTCCTGGGTCCCGAGTGGGGGAATGTGGTGCCCTTCGCGCTGTCTGATTCGGATCTGTCCATCTATGAACGGGATGGTTTTGGATATCGCGTCTACCATGATCCGGGTCCCCCACCGTATATCGATCCAACACAGGTGGACGGCATCGGCGAGGAATACAGGTGGGGATTTTCGCTGGTTTCCGTCTGGTCCGCACAGCTCGATCATACGGATGGTGTGATGTTGGACATTTCGCCGGGGTCCATAGGCAACAATCCAGGATTGCCATGGACGATTCCTGGTTACCGGGATTTCTACAATCTTCTTGATGGGGGCGATTCCAGCAGCGGACACGACGTGAATCCCAGAACCGGCGAGCCCTACGTACCCCAGATCGTTCCCAGAGGGGACTATGCCCGAGTTCTGGCGGAGTTCTGGGCAGATGGGCCCGCTTCGGAGACACCACCGGGACACTGGTTCACGATCTTAAATTATGTGAACGATCACCCGCTCCTCGAGAAGCGGTTCAAAGGATCGGGAAACGTGCTGTCTGATCTGGAATGGGACGTCAAGGCGTATCTGATCCTGGGTGGAGCGGTTCATGATGCGGCGGTTACCTCCTGGGGAATAAAAGGTTGGTATGACTACATCCGGCCCGTTTCAGCCATCCGGTTTATGGCAGACGCCGGTCAGAGCACTGACCCGGACCTGCCGCGATTTTCTCCGGCGGGAATTCCACTCATCGAGGGGTATATCGAGTTGGTGACCGAAGGGGATCCGCTGGCCGGTGAAGATGGCGAACACGTCAACAAGATCAAACTCTACTCGTGGCGAGGTCCTGAAGACATTTCAGATCCGGATACGGACGTTGCCGGGGTCGGTTGGATTCTGGCGGAAAATTGGTGGCCCTATCAAAGGCCGTCATTCGTGACGCCTCCCTTTGCAGGATATATTTCCGGGCATTCTACGTTCTCCCGGGCAGCGGCCGAGGTGCTTACCTTGCTGACTGGCAATCCATTTTTCCCAGGTGGCATCGGCGAGTTTCACGCGCCCAAAGACGAGTTTCTGGTTTTCGAAGATGGACCAAGCGTGGATGTCACCTTGCAATGGGCGACCTATCGGGATGCGTCCGATCAGACAAGTCTTTCTCGCATTTGGGGAGGTATCCATCCACCTGCGGATGATATTCCCGGCAGGTTGATTGGAGAAAAGATCGGGATTGCAGCCTTCCATTTCGCCGAGACGTTCTTTGGTGAAGCCGGTGATGACCAGACATTGACTCCGAAACCAGGATCGGGTAGCTGGGCGATGGATCTGGATGTGACCCGTGGCGATCAGGGGACGCGGGAATTGACCCTTTCGTCCAGATCCAATTTTACGGTCGAGTTGATCAGCAATGAGAATGTGAGTCCTGCTCTGGGCGGCAGTTTTACGATTCAATACGATTCAAAGGCGATTGCGCCTGTGGTGTCTTCCATTCTAGGCATCGCGTCACCGCTCGGGCAGCCTATCATCGATGATTCGGGTATTCGGTTTACCCTCGCGGGATTGACCGGTGTAGAGGTGATTCAGGGATATGTTGGGCAGATCGACTTCCAGATACTCGATGGGTTTGTCGGCGAGACGGAGATCGTTCTGGTAAAGGCGGCCATCGGCAATGCGGCTACATTTGAGAATGTGGCATCGGAACCGGGAATTTCGATCGTGATTCGTGTGTCCGATCTGGTCGGTCCCAACCCTGATTTCGATGGGGATGGTACGATCGGATTTCGGGACTTTATTCTGTTCGCCCAGAAGTTCGGAACCAAAAAGGGAGAGGCTGCCTTCGATCCCCGATTCGATCTGGATTCAGGCGGGGACGTAGGATTCCGGGATTTCATTTTGTTTGCCCAGGTCTATGGGAAACCTGCATCGGCCTTTGTGGCGCCGTGATCTGTACGGGTCCCATCGGCCTCAGGAGCATGCCAGAATCCCACGATTGGTGTGAAGGATGTCGAGATTGATTGCGAAACTCCACATGACCAATCTTCGAAGAACCTGCCGCCTGATGCAAGGATTCGGTCTGGTCCTGATACTGTTTTGTACATCCGCTCATGCATTGAAGCCTCCGGTCGTCCTGAATGATACCACCCACGTCTACTCCCTTTCAGACTATCAAAATTACGAGTATATCGAATATCTTGAAGATCCCAGTCATGAGTTGACCATTCGCGAGGTCAGTTCTCCGGAGTTCGAAGATCGGTTCGTGGCTGATTCGGATTCTATTCCGGGGTTCAGGGAAACAGATTCCGCTTTCTGGATACGGTTCCAGCTCAAGAATGAATCCTACTCTGGTCGCAGATGGGTACTGGACACAAGACGTATCCGGACTTTCGTGCTCAGACAAATCATCCATTTCGGTTTGGTGCCGGATGCAGATCTGAGGACCGAATATTCATCGCTTGAATTCTTTATCCCCTGGGCAGGTTCAGCAGCGTCATCGTTCCCAACTTCCTACGAGTTTATTGACGGGTCTTCTGCAAGTGGGCCGTATTTCGTCAAGCGGGCACCAGTCGATACGTCCTTCGCGGTCCGTGCGCTTCCGGGAAGGTATATTCATTTCCTGATTCCGGATTCGACAGACTAGGATCGCCCGTTCTATATCCGGTTCAACCACGAGAATGTGCTCTCGAAGAGGATCAGGGTCTGGTCGCTCCAGGAGCTTTACAGATTCAGTAGAACGCATCGCTTCCGGGATCTTCTTTGGTGTAATCGCCGCCCTGGTCTGCTACAATCTCTTCCTGTTCATCTCTCTCCGCGACAGAAGCTACCTCTATTATTTCCTCTACCTGGTACATATCTCCCTGTTCATAGCCGCCTACCAGGGGATGGGCTTCGAATATCTCTGGCCGGATCGTCCTGGCTGGAACCGGGATATCATGTACGCGCTGGTAGGGCTCGCAATGTGTTTCGCGATCCTGTTCACGCGGTCCTTCCTGGACACACCTGGAACAGTTCCCAGACTCGATCGGGTGCTTGTGGCGATCGCTGCCCTTGCTGTCATCGGCAGTGTCGGGAGCTACTGGAATGTGCTCATCGGAGACCGCATTGCGTATATCGTTTGCGTGTCTTTGCTGATTACCTGCTTCACAGCGGGTATTCTTTCCTGGCTCGGCGGGTTCCTGCCTGCACGTTACTATTTGACTGCCTGGTCCGTGCTGATCATTTCTTCGTTCGTGTATATTCTCGACGCCCTGGGTGTCTACCGGTATCCCGGCATATCTAGTATGAACACGCTCAAATTCGGTGTAACTTGCGAGGCCCTTCTGTTGTCCCTCGGTCTCGCCAGTCGCATCAAGATTCTCGATCAACAGGTTGCAGAACAGGAGGCCGAACTTGAAACGGCCAGCCGGATGCAGCTTGGTCTGATGCCTCAGGAGTCACCGCAGGTGCCAGGATATGAAATTGCAGGACGGTGCCTTCCCGCTACGCACGTGGGAGGAGATCTGTATCAGTACTTTCAAACTTCGGACGAGTTATTGGCGATTTCCCTTGCCGATGTGACGGGACATGCGATGGAGGCAGCGATTCCGGTTGTGATGTTCAGTGGGATTCTACAAAGTCACGTGGAAATGGGATACTCCCCTGGAGACCTCATCAAGAAACTGAACAGCAGTGTGCACAACAGGTTGGGGAAGCGAACTTTCGTCTGCTTCGCGCTGGGTGAATTGAATACGAAAACCGGTGCCTTCAAAATTACAAATGCGGGAATCCCATTCCCATATCACTACCGGTCGGCGACGCGAGATGTGCAGGAACTGGAGGTCGTAGCCTTTCCGCTTGGCATTCGGCTAGATACCGAATTCTCCGTGATGGAGGTGCAGCTGGAACCTGGCGATCGGATTGTATTCTGCTCCGACGGGATTATGGAATCGGCTAATTCCAGAGAGGACTGTTTCGGTTTCGACCGAACGGCAGAGACGATCAGGCAGGGGTGTCGCGATGGACTGGATGCAGAGGCGCTCGTAGACAGGTTGATTGACAAAGTGAAGAATTTCTGCGGGGAGGAACCCCAAAAGGATGATATCACTTGCGTGGTGTTGCGGGTGGAAGAGGATCTGAAGAACGAACAGGAATGAAGCCAACAGGAAGTTTCGAGAGACGCGATTATGATCGAGGTTGACAAGCTTTCATTTTCATATCCCCAATCAGATTCACCCGCCGTGCGGTCGATCAGTTTCAAAGTGGCGGATGGTGAGATCTTCGGATTCCTGGGTCCGAGTGGAGCCGGAAAGAGTACGACTCAAAAGATCCTTATCGGATTGCTTCGTGACTACAAGGGCACCGTTCAGTTGTGTGGACGAGATCTGTCGACCTGGGACAATTCGCTGTATGAGCGAATCGGAGTGTCCTTCGAGTTTCCCAACCACTATCTCAAACTGACCGCACTCGAGAATCTGCAGTATTTCGCTGGCCTTTATTCGGGAGAAACAGAGGATCCCCTGTTCCTGCTGCAGCAGGTGGGTTTGGGGGAGGATGGAGACAAGCGCGTTGGACAGTTTTCGAAAGGGATGAGAGGACGGTTGAATATCGCGAGGGCGCTGGTGAACAGACCGGATCTGCTGTTTCTCGATGAACCTACGGCGGGACTCGATCCAGTGACCAGTCGAATAATACGGGAATTGATCAGACGGCATCAGGAGGCCGGTACCACGGTTTTCCTGACAACACACGATATGGCCGTGGCAGACGAATTGTGCGACCGGGTCGGGTTCATCGTAGATGGAGGTCTGGAGCTGATCGACGCACCCAGGAAGCTGAAGTTGGTGCACGGCAAGAGGTCCGTTCGGGTAGAGCTTGTCGAAGATGGGAAACTGACATCCCTGGAATTCCCGCTCGGCGCGCTTGCGGACAACGCTGACTTTCTTGGAGCCATCCGCAGCGATGCCATTCAGACTATCCATACACAGGAGACCACGCTGGAGGATATTTTCATTCAGGTGACCGGGAGGTCCCTGTCGTGACCCGTTTCCTGAGTGTCCTGCGTTGGGATGTTACACTTCAGTATCGGTACAAGTTCTACGGGGTAAGTGTTTTCATCGTCGCGTTCTGGGCAGGTATTTTCAGTCTTTTCCCAGCGATTGGTCAGTCGGATGGCGCACTTGCACTACCCGCCTTCTTTGTGATCAACCTGAACACGACGACGTTCTATTTCATTGCCGCTCTCGTGCTCCTTGAACGTGCTGAAGGAATCCACACGGCGCTGGCGACTTCTCCTCTGCGTGATTTCGAATACCTGCTTTCCAGAGTTCTATCACTGACCTTCCTCGCAACCGTTGAGACCGCGCTTGTCGTGGTGATCATTCTGGGTGGTAAGTGCAACTGGGGACTGCTGTTTCTCGGAGGAATTCAGCTCGGCGTGGTTTACACTTTGATCGGATTCATTCTGGTCCTTCCATACGATTCGATCAATGCGTTTTTGATGCCATCCGTTATTTATGTGACCTTGCTTCTGCTTCCTCTGGTGGAACACTTTGGTGGACTATCCCAGTCCCTGTTCTACATCCATCCGGTTGAACCCGCGCTTGTTCTGATGCGAGCCGCCTATCAGCCTGTCTCATCGGGCCATCTTGTATACGGTGCGGTCGGTGGACTTTTCTGGGTAGTGGTTTGCTTTGTGGTCGCCAGGAAGCGATACGAAGCGTATCTGGTTCGGCAAATTCATGTGTAGTATGGAAAAGAGGGATGTGACGTGAGCTTTGTGGGTACTTACAGATCGATGGGGCGTGTGGATATGAAGAATATCTCACGTGACACGCTTCTGGCCTGGATGGTGTCCATGCCAATCGTGATCGCCCTTCTTTACAGGTTCGGTATTCCGCCTCTGTCTATCTGGTTGTCGACGAAGTTCGATTTCGATCTGACACCATACTACGGTTTGCTCGCAAGTTTCTACATTATGACGGCGCCGTCGATGGTGGGCACCATCATCGGATTTCTGCTGCTGGATGACCGGGATGATCGGGTGATCTCCGCGCTGATGGTGACGCCCCTTTCGCTTAACCGTTATCTGGGCTATCGTATTCTGGTACCCCTCGCATTGGGATTCGTCGTAACACTTGTAGGTTACCAGATTGTCGATCTCGTTTCTCTGGGCATCTGGGACCTGGTCTGGATCATCCTGCCTGCCTCCTTCATCGGGCCCATCACCGCGCTGTTTCTGGCATCCTTTGCAGAGAACAAGGTGACCGGATTCGCGTTGATGAAGATTCTGAGTGCTTTCAATATGATTCCAGCTCTGGCGTTTTTTTATCCGGGTAACTGGCAGCTGCTTGCAGGGGTTCTGCCGCCATACTGGCCTATGAAGATGACCTGGCTCGCGGTGGAAGGTGAGAGTTATATCCTTTATTTTGCTGGTGGTCTGGTAGTGAACGGACTTTTTCTGATGTGGCTTCTTGGCAGATTTACCCGTTTGATGCACCGTCAATGACAACGGTTTGGAGGAAGGGATGAATATCGATTTCACGAGAGAAGTGAGATACGAATATATGCACGGGAGGGAGGCCTCCCAGGCGATCAAATCGTCCCGTCTGGGTTATCTTCCAATAGGATGCCTCGAGCGGCATGGCGATCATCTGCCGATGGGTCTGGATGTGATCAAGGCGTATGGTGTGTGTACAATTCTGGCACAAGCCCTGGGTGGGGTGGTGTTCCCACCCCATCATTATTCAGGTGTGCACGCGCTTACGGAAGAACGGACAGCCAAATTTACGGGAGAGTGGGGAAATATCTATACAGACCGGTCGTGTGCGGCTCACCTGATCGATATCGCCACTCAGTTCGAAACGGCGGGCATCGAGGTTCTGGTGTTGTATTCCGGTCATTACCCGAAGATCCAGATCGATATGATGGAGGAGGTCCAGGCTCATTTTTCCAATGACAATGGACTTCGTGTGATCCCGTTCTGTGAAAGTATGGTTCTGGATGGAGACCACGCCGGTGTGAGCGAGACATCGTTCATGCTATATTTGGACCGAAGTCAGGTGGATATGACACGTATCGGCGAAGTGAATTACGAGGATCACGGTTGGGGCGGCGGCCGAGACCCGGTGAATGCTTCCGCAAAACTGGGTGAAGAAAGTATCGAGGTTGTCGTATCGCATTTGAAGACCGAGATCGAGAAGGTCCGGGCCGGAAATGCAGGAGGTTGAGTGGATATGCCTTTTTCTGACAGCCAGATGAATACTGATGCAGCACGCACTGAGGTTTTGACCTATTACCTGAAGGATGACGGTGTAGTTCCAAACAGTCCACTGCCGCTGCTGCTCTATCCAGGTGTCCTGGTTTTTGATGACGAAGATCCGGCAGGCGTCTGCGAGAAAGTATTCCACGGAAACGGATGGGGCGATTCCTGGCGGAATGGGATCTTTTCATTCCATCATTACCACAGTACGGCGCACGAAGTTCTGGGAATATGCGGTGGCGAGGCAAGGGTTCAGTTCGGAGGCGAAAGCGGAGTTGTGGTGGAGATCGAGCAGGGAGACGTGGCGATTCTGCCGGCCGGTGTGGGACACAAAAAACTTGAAGGGAGCTCGGATCTCCTGGTCGTTGGGGCATATCCTCCCGGTTCGGACTGCGATCTGATGCACGACAGGTTTAAAGACCATAGAGGGGCGCTGGAACGGATCGCGAAAGTCCCACTACCTTCGACGGATCCCGTATTCGGGAAAGAAGGATCTCTTTTGGACCTGTGGAAATTATGATGATGCCAGGACTGTGACGCTGTGGAACCCAGGTAACCAACAGCTAAAGGAGTGATATGCACGCAGAGATCGTGATGATCGGAACCGAGTTGCTGCTCGGAGAGATTGTAGATACGAATGCGAACAAACTCTCACTGGCGTTGAGAGATATTGGTCTGGATCTGTATTACAAAACAACAGTGGGAGATAATGAGGACCGGATCGTGGATGTGCTGAATCTGGCGCTCGACCGATCAGATGTGGTGATCACTTCCGGCGGGATCGGTCCTACTGTTGACGATATTACCAGACAGGCGATTGCCCGGGCGACTGGACGTGAACTGGTTTACAGTAAAGAGCTGGAGGGCCAGATCGCCTCCCGATTCAGGAGCTTCGGCAGGGAGATGGCAGACAACAACAAGAGACAGGCCTATATGCCCGAAGGGGCGATTCCGCTGGAGAATCCCGTGGGGACAGCGCCCTGTTTCCTGAGTGAAGATGTTGGAGGAAGAGGGTTCGTGGTGTGCCTGCCTGGCGTGCCAAGAGAACTGGCGCATATGATGGAACATAAGGTCGTTCCACTCCTGATCGATCGCATCGGCGGGGTCAGGGTGACAAAGGTGCTTGTGCTCCGTACCTGCGCGGTAGGGGAGAGTAATATCGATCGTGGAATCGGAGATCTGATGACGTTATCCAATCCGAGTGTCGGACTGGCCGCTCACGCGGGTCAGACCGATGTGAGGATCGCAGCAAAGGCTGATACCGAGGCTGAGGTAGATGCGTTGATTTGGCCCATGGAAGAGACGCTGCGGGAGCGGCTCGGGGTGGCCATCTACGGTGTGGGCAAGGTAACCGTAGCTGAAGTGGTGGGTGCTTTGATCGAGAAAGCGGGATTGACGATTGGTGTAGCCGATACGTTGACCCAGGGGCAGGTGGTTCGGGATCTGACAGAGGCAGGCTTCGGAGATCTGGTTGCCAACGATCTGAATTCAGACGAAGCTGTTTCGGCCATGGCGTCCGAAGCGGGATCGGATGAAGAAGTGTCTGGTGCACTGGCCGAGAAGGTTGCCGCAAATGGGGGCCTGGGGCTCGCCTTGATCGGTCCGTTCCAGGATGGGTCTACGATGATTTCTCTGAGAGGACCCAACGGGATCGAGTTGGACGAACGCGGTCGAAATTTTCAGGATACCGATCATATCAAGCGGTGGATCGTGATTCAGGGTCTGGATAAAGTCAGACGCGTCCTTCTGGGTCAAATGGAATCGCCAGTGGACTGGATATGAGATCGGGTGAAAGACATCGCCGGACAAAGCGGTCCGGATACAGAATAGTGGAGTAAGTACAGGATCGTAAATCACCGGTATGGAGAAAGGGAAGTCAGTGGACAGAGACGAGGTCAGGGCGCATCTGACAGGACCGATTTCATCGATTGCAACGCCGTTCCTCGAAGACGGGGATGTGGATTATAACGGTTTGCGCAAACAGATCGATTTTGTGCTCGAGGGTGGCAGCAAGACCGTTCTGTTGACTGCCGGTGACAGTCACTACATCTGCCTGTCCGAAGCAGAGATCGCGGAGGTTACCAGAGTGACCTGTGAGCATACCGCAGGGAGAGGCATGGTGGTTGCGGCCGATCGATATTATGACACAGCCCATGCCGTGGCCTTCGCAGAGTTCGCCAAGATTGCTGGAGCGGACGTGGTGATGGCCCTGCCTCCGGGATGGGGAAAATCTTCTCCGGAGATGCTGACGGATCACTATGGTGCTGTTTCCAGGCAACTGCCCGTGATGATCGTGACAGGTGCGTTCATCCAGCATGGCGCAGCATTCGGTCTGGAGACTGTGAAGCGTTCAATCGATAAATATGATCGTGTGGTTGCAATTAAAGATGATATGTGCGGTGAGTTCGCCAAAAAACTGTGTCTTGCCGCTCACGACCAGGTTGCTGTGTTTTCTGGTGGGCAGAAGACGAATCACATGAGTATGTTTCCCTATGGGTGTGACGGCTATATGTCCACATTTATCAGATTCAAACCTGAGGTCGTCCATCGGTATTGGAAGGCGATCGAGGAGGAGGATCTGGATGAAGCCCGGACCGTGATCCGGGATATCGACATGCCTTTTTTCGATCAGCTGATGAAGCTGCCGAGTGGATGGAATGCAGGGTTGCACGGTACGCTGGAACTGTTTGGGATGGCAGGGCGCTGGCGAAGGAAGCCGTACTGTACCATCACAGATGCTGAAATGGAAGACCTCAAGGCATTCTTTAGCGGAATCGGTCTTCTATAAGGGTCTGGGGGAGCATGCGAGACGAACTCTGGAAGGTACGCATAGTGGACGGGTGCGGATCGAGGCAGCACAAGATGATCGCAGATTGACCGGGCGACGTAAGTGGAATACAGGAGGGGTGGAAGATGAGTAAAAAGAAACAGAAGTGGATCAATCAACCCTTGCGGGTTCTGGACCTGGTGTTCACCCCCAGGCTGGATGATTACCCGATGGAGGAGGCGATCAAGGTGTGCAAGAAGATGCACGCGAATGTGATTCATTTCCACTGTCAGTACAATATGCGCGGTGGGTTCAATGATGACGAAATGTATTTCAAGAGTCGCCTGTCCACGAAGGACAACCGGGATGTGATTGGAGAATTCCTGCCATTGGCCAAAAAGGCCGGCATTCGAACCGTTGTGTATTTGAATCTTCACTGGTTTACCAAGTCGTTCGTAGAGCGAAATCCGGATTGGCGCGTGGTGCTGCATAGTGGCGAGCGACTGGACCATCTGTATGGTGATAATGATTCCAGCTTGTGCATCAATTCCCCCTTTCGGGAGTGGAGTTTTACTTTGCTGGAGGATATTTGCGCCTATCCGATCGATGGCGTTTTCTTCGACGGTCCGGTGTTCTTTATGAGGCGAGAGGCGTGTTACTGTCAGCATTGCAAGGCGCTTTTCCAGGAGACCCATCAGCGCGAGATGCCGGCCCCCGATCAAAGCAATCGGGAGGATTATGCGCTTCTGCGGGAATTCACCGTGTCTTCTATGGTGAGATACTACCACGACGCGATGCAGGTGATCAGGAGCTGCGGGTCTGATCTGGTGGGATATGGGAATTATGCGAATGTGGCCGAGCCGGATTGGGCCGCCGGGCGGGTCAACCGCAGACTGATTCCCGAAATGGATGCCCTGCTTGCCGAAGGAGGATTCATGTACGGTCGGGCAGGGAATTCGGTTTACAAGACCGGGGCATCCTCGAGGCTATATGAGACACAGGCGGGCGGAAAGCCGTCGATCAATGCGGTGTCCATGGCCTTCAGTCCCTGGAGATGGATAAGCCTGTCTGCCTCGGAAACGCAGGTGCTGCTGAGCGAAGCTTCTACGGGCGTGAATCCCTATTACGCGATCTTTCTGCAGGGAATCGATATGCCGGGGATCGAGGGAGCCGCCGACGTCTATGGATTTCTGGAGAAACATGAGAAGTACTACAGGCGAACGAAGTCCTGTGCGCGGGTAGCGCTTCTCCAGTCCGGGCAGACGCTGAATTGCTATTCTGGCGTGGATATGCCGTGGACGGATCTGGGATATCAGGATGAACAACAGGCACAGTCGGTGGGGAACTACAGTCGATCCTTCTATGGGTTTTATGAGATGATGATTCGATCCCGAATTCCGTTCGACATTCTGGATGAGGCGGTGCTCACCGAGGATGACCTTTCGCGATATGAGGCCCTGGTCCTGCCGAATGCGGCATGTTTAAGCGAAGACCAATGCGCAAAACTGAAAGCGTTTGTGCACGCTGGGGGAAAGCTGGTTTCTGATTTTGAGAGTTCTCACTACGATGAGACGGGAAAACGGCGGGATAATTTTGGGCTTTCGGAGCTGTTCGGGGTCAATTCCGGAAACGCGATTTCGGATCGCAGGCGTTGGGATTACGTGTTTACGACGGATCCAGAAGCGGATCATTTGAACTGGATGGAAACTGAGTTCTTCCCTGCGCCAAGGCGAAATCTAAAGGTTAAGACGAATACCGGTCTGGTGCAGGCCGTATTTTCAAATTCGCTCGATAGCAATATTATCGGGGTGGCAGAACGCTCGGATGAACCCTTTCTAATCGAGAACAAGTATGGTGATGGCGTCAGCTATTACTTTCCCACGATGTTCGGTGAATTCTTCGAGGAGACCCACCCGGATATGTATCCACGGATTCTGGCAGATCTGCTGGGTGAGTCCGTCCGAACGGTAAAGGTCTCGGGTGTACCGAATCAGGTGGATATTCACCTGAGGACGCAGGAGAAAGCGCGCCGAACGATGGTTCACCTCGTGAATCTCGAGTTGGGAGGAACTGGCGAGAGCCTTCCTGCGACGGAATGCAAGATCATAGTGCAACCTGGCCACAAGGTCCGGAAGGTGAAGGCCTTACGGGCAGGGAAGAAGCTGAAGTTCACAGCGAAAAAGGGAGAGGTGAAGTTTACACTCCCTGAATTGAGAGAATTCGAGGTTGTGGTACTGGAAGCATAACATTTTGAAAGAAAGACAGGGGCTAAAGAGATGGTAAATCTCCCGGTTGACGGTGAACGTGTTACAGATCCGGATGCGCTTCAAAAGCTGTACGAGTTTCTCCACCTGGGCGGTGTGCTGCCGAAACACGAATCTGACCGCTATAAGAGAGCGGAGCATCTGTTCCAAACGGTGATGGGCGATGGGAAAAGCCATGCCATGGTTGGGATTTACAACCGGGAGGATGTGGCGCGAGCCAGAAAGAATATCGAGCGATCGGCCTGGGCGAGGGAGATGGCGGAGGAGATTATCGAAGATGCCAACTTCTGGTCCTCATTCTCAGACGAACTGCTGTATGCGATGGTGCCCACGCAGCATCCGATGGCGTTGACCGTCGCGCAATACCACGGGTGTCCGATCCACGGAGGAAATCGGTCCACCCTTGAAGGTGACTTTCTGAGGCCCTATCAGTGGAAGTGTAATCTTGGAGGCGAATGGTGGTTCAACGGGAAGGTGATTGAAAATCCGGGGACCGGTGAAGAGATCGAGATGTGGGATGACGGCGGGGGCTGGGTTGCGCCGGAAGGGTTTCCAGATGCGGGAACGACGTATTATTTCACAGGTGCTTATCGGGCCTGGATCCTGTACCGGTTGTTCAGCAGTCCATATGCCCCCCAGACCGGTGAAGGCCACCAGGGCAGACCAGCGGCGCTGGCGATGGCTCTGGCCTACTCGCTTACGGGAGAGGAACGATATGCCCACAAAGTGGGCATTCTGCTGAACCGGTTGGCGGATGTCTACGGCAGACTGCAGGGGATCAAGGAGGGCTGGGAAGCATATGACATTAGCAAAGATCCGATCCGGGGATACGTCGGTGAGGCATCTGGGAGGGAGCAATTTTTCCTGGACAGTGTACTGCTGACTTACGATCTCACATTCGAAGCAATCAGAGATGACACTTCCCTTGCTCCCTTTTTCAGGGATAAATTCGTGAGCGATGATGTCCCTGGCGATGAGGTGGACATTTGTCAGAATATCCATCGCAATCTCTTTGCATATGCGTATGAGTTTCTCGACCGGACGCTTCCACTTGCGGGTGGCGATTTCCTGACCTCGTCACTTTATACCTTGTTGAGGCTGGGTGTTTGCCTGGAGAACGGAGCGCTGATCAAACAATCTCTGGAGGCGCCCACGGGGATCTATAATGTGATGAGCAACAGTTTCTTCCGGGATGGAAAATTCTGGTATGATTCGATTTCCTACGGCAAGGGAAATATAAGATTGGCCTTGATGTCCGCAGAGTGGTGTCACGGGTTTCAGGATGATGAGCATTTCCCGGAGCCTCTGGATTTCTACAGTGACCCGCGAATCAGACTGCGTGAAATGATGGCCTTCTCGCAGGAAATAGACTGCGATGGTCGTGTTCCCATGATAGGGGATACGGGTGCCGGACGGAATCCTGTGATCGAGACGCCGTATTCGCTTGACGATGAGATCGGTTTTCTGAGGTTGGCGGATGCCAGAGCGACATACGCCCGGCGGATCATGCGGGGGACAGGAGGCGATCCCGAGTCCGGCCGGAAAGGTGGTGACGAGTATCTTTTGTTTCATGCGGAGCCCTGGACCTCAGTGCTTGAGGCGGGTGAGGAGCAGGTCGAGAGTTCGGTGCTGCACGATTCCGGATTCTGTGTGTTGAGGACCGGAGAATCTCCGGAGACTCGCAAACACCTGGTGCTGAACTACGGGAAAGGGAATCGCGGGCACGGTCATCTGGACAAGCTTGCGATCAACCTGATTTCTTTCGGATATGATCTTTCAGCTGATCTCGCCTATCCGCCCAGCTGGATTGCACCCAAGAAGGCGGGTTGGGAAACACACACCGCGAGTCATTGCACGGTGTTGATCGATGGCGAGAATCAGGTGTATGCAACGGGGAGTCTGGAGCTCCTGGTGGACGGTCCCTGGGTGCGGCTGGCAGAGGCTTCAGGTGAGAGAGCGTATCTGGAGATTGCGTCGAAATACAGGCGGTTCGTCGCCCTGATTCCAATGGGCGATGAACAAGCATATATACTGGATCTGTTTCACGTTTCGGGCGGAGAGACACACGATTACAGTTTTCACAGTCTGGCGGGCGACGAAGGGAAACAGTTCGATCTGGCATTGGCTGATTCTGCAAAAATGGTTTCGCAGGATGAAGGTACCCTGGCCGGGGAGGCGATCGCGTTTGGGGAGGCCGACGGATATGGATGGATCAAGGATGTGTCGCGTGCGGTGACGGAGGGGATGATTCAGGCGACCTGGCACGCGGAAGCCAATGGACCGGGCGTTCGGGTTTCGACAATGGGGGAGAGCGATACTACTGTCCATACGGGTCTGGGAGAAGGTATCGGGCTAAAGGGTCACAGTCCCTGGGAACCCTACTTGATTGTGCGAAGATCGGGAAGAGATGGAAGAGAAAACAGATTCGTGTCGGTTCTCGAGCCTTTCTCGACCGAGCCATTTCTGGATGAAATTGCACCCGTGGAGATGAATGGGAACAGGGTCGGCGTGCGCCTGCGATCTGGCCAGGTGACGCATTATCTCATCCAGGGTGATCCCGAATCGGAGTTGGCTGTGGATCTGGATGGGAGCATGTTGAGGTTCAAGGGAGACTGGGCGTTCCTGGAATTGAATGGCGAGTCGATTGCCAAAGCACAGGTTGTGAACGGTTCGATGTTCGAATTTGGCGATCTTTCGATGCGTGATGCGGGGGGGCTGACTGGGACAGTGAATTCCGTGGACGTCGATGGACGCACGATTCGCGTTTCAACGGATGGCTCAGTCGATGACTCGCTGATTGGCCAGGTTATCGTGATCGAAAATGACGCGTATATCTGTAATTCTACGTATACAATTTCGGGTGTGAGGCAGGTGGCCGATGGCACTTACGAACTTGCTCTCAGTGGAATGGGTTTTTTGCTGAGCGAGGGGAAGGTCGATGAGATCGATGGTGCCGTCCTACATACCGATACACCTATGCTGAAGCTCGAGGTCGTGAGCGATCTGTTCAATGGCAAGGTGATTTCTTCGAGAAGAGGTGAACCGGGTCCGCGCCTCATTGCGGCAGAGAAAGGGAAACTCACCCTGGTGGATGAAGGGGATGCAGAAGCATTCGAGGATGGGTCGTTTTATGTGTATGACATTGGGGCAGGTGATACGTGGCGAGTTTCGGGTTCGTGGTATGGTGAGTTGTAGCCGGAGTGATGTTGCCGGGAACGGATGGCCTGGAAGTCTGCAGGCACCTGAAGCGCGAAGTGGGTACGCGTGAAGTACCGATACTGATGCATCAAAAAGAACGGATAGAATCAAACGTGCAGAGACAAACAGTTGTTGCGAGGCCGCGATCCATTTCGGGTCGCGGCCTTTGCTGTTTCTTATGGTCTACGCCAAAGGAAATAGGGTGCTCGAGGTTGAAGTGCGTTCTACTGTTGATCTGCGAGGAGCTTTGATAGCGTGCCGACAAGATGCTCGATGTGCGCCTCGCCCATCGGCAAAGAGACATTTCCACCGAGCTTCCAGTAAATGCCCTTGTTCAACAGCGAGAAGAAGAGCCATTTGTGCATCACAGCATTGTCTAAAGCCGCCTGGCGGTAGTTCAGGGGGCTGGAGGGAAGGAAATGGAGCCGAAAGAGTGAACCGATAGTCGTTACGCTGGCTTCGATTCCGGCAGACGAGAAGGTTTCAGATAGACGAGACCCGAGCCGGGCCGTAAGGGTTTCAAGTTTCAGGTAGGCATCGGGTGTAAGCAGGCGCAGAGTGGTGAGTCCGGCAACCATGGCGAGCGGGTTCGCATTGTATGTTCCGGAGTGAGGGATCTGGGGTGCACCGGCCGAGGGGTCGTAGAGTGACAGAATATCTGCGCGGCCACCCACCACCGCACCGGGCGTTCCTCCGGCCACGACCTTGCCCATGCAAGTCAGGTCGGGGCGAACATCGTAATGCTCCTGTGCACCACCGCTCGATATGCGATAGCTTATGATTTCATCGAAGATGAGAAGAATCCCGTGTGCCTCAGTAATCTTTCGCAGATGTTTGAGAAAGTCGTTTGCCGGCAATGTGAGACCCGCGGCGGTGGATATGGGATCTACAATGACTGCGGCAAGTTCATTCCGGTTCTCGCGGATGATCTGTTCGCATGATTCCGGGTCGTTGAATGGCAGGACGATGACGTTCTGGATCGCTTCAGGCGTCAGACCGGCCGAAGTGGGGACGGAACCGGGTCTGTTCTTGGGACCGAGGTCGGGGCCGATTGGTGGGACATGGCTGACCATGACATATTCGTCCATACCGTGGTAGGCACCCTCGAATTTGGCGATTCGTGATTTCCCGGTGAATGCGCGTGAGGCGCGTATGGCATTGAGCACCGCTTCCGTTCCGGAGCTGCAGAATCGAAGCCGCTCGAGGGATGGCATTCGCTCACGCAGGAGCTCCGCCATTTCCACTTCCAGAACGAGCGGTCGGGAGAATCCTGTACCAAGCGCAATTCTGTCCTGCAGCGCGCGGACGACATCGGGATGTGCGTGCCCAAGGATCAGGGCGGTGTTGTTGTTCACGAAGTCGAGGAGTTTGTGTCCGTCGATATCGAAGAGGTGAACACCTTCGCCCCTGTCCGCGTATATAGGAAACGGATCGAAGAAGACGCCTGTGCGTGTGTTTCCTCCGGGGAGTGAACCCTGCGCTCTACGGTACATTTCCTGCGAGCGAGGATTGTTGTCCATGTACTCTGCAATCTGTTGTTCCAGTATGACCTGCAGGTTCTGATCCTTCACGGTGACCCCTTGCTTATCGACAGGTTGTGATCTTAAATTCGTCCATGGAAAGTTTTCCACGAACTTCACTCGAGAAGCCGGTAAATGAAAACCCATAACTTGCTGCGTTCCGCAGTGTTTCTTCGAGACACAGCGGCTGTTTCGGGTCCATGGACCAACTCCGGTGCCAACGGGATTCATCGGTTTCGAGGGTAAGTTCTGTTGGGCGTTCACCCCACTTGCTTTGGGAGATTTCGACGGGGTGGGCGGTGTAATGCCAGCGGGTGCTGGGACTGTGGACCCAGAAGTAAGACGCTGCGCCATCGAGTTCGAGAGCGTCGCCTCGAAGATAGACAGAGACCTTTGCGTCCCTGAGGTCTACGGGTCCTTCATTAACCCAATTCCTGTAGTAGATGAATGGCAGAATGGAAAGGGGAACTTCAGGTGTGTCCGCACTCCAGCAGGATTCGTCGGTCCAGATATGGCCGGAGTCGTTCACGCCACCGGTGGGCGACCACGTAGCCAGGATAAAGATATTTCGGCCGGATACGACGCTGGCATGATATTCGTAGGAGCACCAGGCTTCCGGTCCCATTTCAAATGTGTTTTTCACAAGAATGCTCCTCAGAGATATTTGTTGAACCAGGCTATGACGCGGTGCGACATGTCGAGCATATGGTCTTTCTCGATCACACCATGGAATTCCCGGGGATAGACGATGAGCTCTGTCGGGACGCCCTTGTCTTTGAGTGCGCGGAAGAACAGGTGGGACTGTTCGACGGGAACATCCTGATCCCGTTCCCCATGCAGGATGAGTGTCGGCGTTTCGAAATTCTCGTAATAGGTGAGAGGTGAATATCGGTGATATCGACCATTCGGCTCGTAAGGGTCCGACTGATAGTACATTCTGTCCCAGGCTGCGAGGCAGCTCTTGCCGTGAAAGCTCAGCCAGTGGGAGATGCCTGCTCCCATAATGGATGCCTTGAACCTGTTGGTCTGTGCGACGGACCAGGCAGCGATATAGCCTCCGTATGACCAGCCGGATACCGCGAGCCGATCTGCATCCGCAATGCCGGTTTCGACAAGCGAGTCGACACCGAGCAAAACGTCCTCGAAGTCCTTCCCGCCCATGTCGCCAAGTATCGCTTCCGTGAATTTCACACCCCAACCCACCGATCCCCGATAGTTGGGTAGAAAGACGGCGTATCCTTCGTTCGCGAGAAGCTGACACCAACCGAACTGGGCGTAGTATCTGGAGCCGCTGACTGCGGAGGGGCCGCCGTGGACACTCACGACGAGCGGGTAGGATTTACCTTCCTCGTATTCGACTGGCTTGATCAGAAGGCCCTGCATCTCCCATCCATCCGCACCCTTCCAGTGATGAACCGAGGTTTCGCCGATCGATAGTTCGCAGGCCTGCGGATGGTGATCGGTCAACTGGTTCCACTGGCAACTGTTTTCTCCCGGCGTTCCGACCCAGATGTCGCGGGGGCGGTCAGGATCCTCCAGCGCGATTGCCACCGTTCCTTCGCCTGATCTCGAAAATCTGGGCCAGAAGGCTTCTGCAACTGCTGCTTGTTTCCACCAGAGCGAAGTGTGGTTGTCTCCGATAGCGGAGAGGCGATGCAAACCTATTCCGCCTCTTTCGTTGGCGATGGCGAGCAGGGCTTTCCCATCGGGATCCCACACCATCCATCCAATGCTGGCCACCATCCCTTCCGTCAGGTTCTCCGAACGCTCTCCTTCGGAATCAATTTTCCACAGATCACCCGATACGCATCCCCGATCGCTCCAGCTGGAGGAGATGAAGGCCAGATGATTTCCGTCAGGAGACCAGACGGGCAATGCTACCTGGCGATCGGATTTCCAGGTGATCTCCGACGGACCGTTCAGGGCGAAGGTGACGAGGTAATTCGAATACCAGGACCACTCGTAGGGTTCATCGGAAGTGACGGCTGTGATTCTGGATGAGACGGGGTGCCAGGCGAATTCCCAGATCTGGACCCCTTCAGGAGAGACACAGTTTACTTCTCTGGTGGCGAGATCGATCGTCCACAAACGGATCAGTTTCGGGTCTTGCTCGAAGGTGACGGGATCGTTTTCAGATTGGATCTGCTCGTCTTCCATCAGGAAGGCCAGCTGTCTCCCATCGGGTGACCACTGAAGCGCATTCAATCCCCGAGGTGAGGGGATCGTTCCCTTGACGTCCGTGAGGGGTTCAGCTTCTCCGCCATCGAAGGTGAGCAAATGAACCTGGCGCACACCCTCTGTTTGTCTGTCCGACAGGAATGCGAGGCTGTTCCCGTCTGGCGACCACCTGGGCAGGTTGTCTGTGCGCGAACCATGCGTCAACTGCCGTGTTTCGCTTCCGTCTGTGTTGACGAGCCAGATGTTAGACTTCGGCCACTTGGTGTCGGATTTGAAGGAATCGCCCAGGACATATGCCACCCGCGTCCCGTCTGGTGAGATCTGGGCATCTTCAACGTTCTTGAAAGACAGGACGTCTTCGGGTGTGAGCTTGCGCAAGGGCATGTCAGACTCCCTGAAGTTATTGTGAGGGTGATATTCCCCGGATGTTGCGTCGATGTCTGGCCGACTTGATGCCACAGGTTCTCTCAAGACATAACGAACCCTGGTGACCGACTGTGTACGAACTTGTGATATTGACGAGTTGATCGTTCACCAACATCCAATCGTCCAACTAACTTCTGGTCGGAAGGTCCGGAGGAGGTGTTCCCACAGCGGAAGTTCCCCCGACAAGAAATGGCTCTGCATTTCCCCAGAGCTTCGATCCATCCGGGCTGAGTACCGGTTCGGCGGAGTATTGGGCGAGATAGGTCCGGCGCATGCGTGAAGTGGTGTTCGTTCCACTTGAATGAAAGTTCACGCTGGTGAAGACGGCGATACTGCCGGCGGGTACGAGTACAGGAATGCCGGGTTCGTCCCCAAAATAACCTACCATATCATTCGATCCTTCCTCACGAATATGTTTCACCCAGGAGCGGATTCCTATATGGGAGAAGGGCAGGACGTGGACCGTTCCGTTTTCCTCGGACATGTCGTCCAGGGCGCACCAGCACGTGAGGTAAGGTTTGTGATCGGGATATCCGACGTATCCGGAGTCCTGGTGCCAGGAGAATTTCATTCCTGTATCCGCACCTTTCACCACGTACTGTTCCCAGAAGAGGTAGGCGTTTTCTCCCAGGGTGGCCTGGCAGATTTCTGACATGAGGTTACTGTAGAGAAATTCTTTCAGTCGTGGTTCGGTTCTGAAACAGTTTGAAAGGAAATAACGTTTGTCCCTGTGGTTGATCCCGATGACATCCGTTCCTTCCCGATCCATTTCTTCGTTTTTGAGGTCGATGAATCGCTGGCATTCTCCCCTCAAGAGCTGTAGATGATCTTCCGGAATGACCTGTTCCAGGATGAAATAACCCTCTTCTTCGAACTGTTCTTTTTGTCTGGTTGTCACGACGGCCATCACGCACTCCTTAACAGATGCGGGTTCCTCAACGTGAGAATCTACTGGAGAACTCGATCCAGGGATGCGTCCTCATTCACCCTGATGAGCGTTTCGTATTCGGGCGCCAATTCGCCTTCTTTCAGAAAGAGAATATCGAACGGCGTGTCGCTCTCGAGCAGGTGAGCCACCTCTTGCATGCCTGTCTGAAGAACCTTTCCGTAAGGCACTTCGCTTGCGTTTTTAGAGTCGAGCGCCATGTGCCGGCTGAACCACATTCGGGGCTCGGCATGATCATAGTAGGTGTTCAGCGTGTATTGATCGCAGAGATATCCCCAGGGAAAGGAGACTGCGGTTGCAGGCGCTGCTTCCATTGCACCCTGGTTGCGCTCGACAAACTGTCTGAACGCTTGTGTGTACGCAAGCTGCTCTTCGAAGGGTACGTGATGTGCGCGATCTGAGGTCCAGAACCAGAAATACGAGGCGCCTCTGCGATAGGCCATTGGAAAAAGCAGTTCGGTCGCGTTTGCATCCGTTTGCCCATATACCGCAACACCCCACTTCCCCTTGAAACGCCCGGCAGCCCCGGCAAACAGGGCAAGGTGGTAGCGAATGCATGCATCCGGGTCACTGGGAAAATCCACGTTCAGCACGTTTTTTACCAACTCGGAGAACCAAACCGGCCGGATACGGCTTTCAAAACACCACCCCCCTATGCCGGCCTCCATTTCGTACCATGCCGAACTGGCCACTGTTTCCCAGCAAGGATAGTCCGGCTGCAGCAGTTCGTATTCCGAGAAGGCATATCCTGCCTGACCGAGAAGCTTCTGGAGATCCCGCTGTCCATAGTTTCCGTTTCCTTCATACCGTCCTCTTGTGAGTTCACACAGGAGCGTTGCAGCGGCTCCAGGTGTCTGGATCTGATCGGCGAGGTGATTCGACATGATCAGCCAGGCAGGTTCGTCCATGTACATGACCGAACCGAGAAAATTGCTTCGGTAGAGCAGGTCCGGGCTGCTTTCGTAGGTTTCGCGAATCAGAAAGAACACGGGTTCCTCTAGGACATGGTCGAGATGCTCAGCAGGAACGCGGAAAATGTTCATTCCGGCTTCGATCATGCGCTGATAGTCGCCAGGGCCGAGTTGCGTGTACTCATAGTCCTTATCTTCTTCTGTCCAGGATTCACCCGGGGGATGAAGACGGCCGACACCTGTGTCGCGGAACGGTCGGCTTGTCCCAATCAGGATTTCCTCATCGAGAGACAGTTTTCGAACACCTTCAGTTTTAAAGAGACAGTCGTCAGTTCCAGTCTCGGTCTTCCGGATTCTCTGACCTAGATAGCTTCCCTCGCTGAAGAAGGGCATTACCCGATCACTGTGGGTGTTCGACCTGGGTAAGAGGTGTTCGAGGAGTCCAAGCTTCGGGGGTATGGCATTTCCGGTCTTCCGGGAGACGAATTCAAGAGGCGCCCCTTCTCCGGGAAAAATACAATATCTGAGAATCTGGGTATCGGAAGGGCCAGGAAACAGAAAATCCAGGGAGGTGACAAGGAAGGAGATAGAAAAGAGACGTGTCCGGTCCTTCTGGAAGTCTAATTGTATCCAGCTGTTTGAATGCTCCGCAGCGGTGGATCGTCTCAGTACGAGATGAGACAAACCCGGTACCGGGGAATGGCCACCAGGGAACTCATATCTTGCCCAGGTTTCTGTCATAGGTCTCAGTGTCTTAGATGTCCAGGATGACTTGTGCCGATGGGCTCAGTCGGTCGCGGGTTTTCTGTGTCAGGAATTCCTTCTGGTTCGTCTGCTGAGGTCGGTTTCGGCGACAGAAATAGGCGTGCATCCCACGGCGGAGACCGTCTGACCGATTGAGCGTTCCACCGTGCCACGTGTGCGAGTTGAAGATGACGACCGTTCCCGCCTTTGCGGTGAGGATGATCTCGTCCGGATGGGGCTCCGAGGGATCCGCCATCACATCTTTCGGTAGCTTTCCCGAGAGGTGGGAACCGGGTACCACTCTGGTGGCGCCGTTTTCTTCGGTAAAGTCCGTGAGGAGCCAGATGGAGTTGCACACGTGAAAGTCAGGAAGCCCATTTCGTCCACCGCTCGCGTCGAGGGCCTCCCCGAAGTCGGCGTGAAGTCCCTGCAGGCCGCATCCCGGCAGCGCAGCCCGGCTGTTGAGGGATGACAGCTTGAAATCATTGGACAATACGTGACCAATACCCGCGAGCAGAACAGGATGGGTGAAACAAATTTCGAAGATCGGATCCTTATCCACAAGATTGCTGAGCCGGAGAGTTCCTTTCTCCTGATGGACCTCTTTCCCGGCGTCTTCACCTTCCTGTAGCTCCAGGGTTTCAAGGCGATCCACGAATGCCTTGATTTGGTCAGCGTTCAAGATACCCGGGAGTGGCAGGTACCCATTCGTGTCGAGATAGTCGATTTGTTCGGCCGAGAGAGATGTCTCATCTACGCCGAGATCTGCAAGTGCTTGTGTAAGTGTCACTTTGTTTCCTCAGGGGCTTTGATTGTGAGATTTCAAGGCGGAAGATGGACTTTCTGCCTTGTGACGATCTGATGCTGGATCAATATAGAAAACTCGCATTGCAGATCAAGCGTTCTTTGGGATCACATCGGGCACATGTTGACATCATTCAGGCAGGTCTGTAGCATGTAAGCTGTTGGGTGGAAGAAGATAGATACATCTGTTGGTATGTTGCTCGAAGCGCCACAAATCTATGAAAACAGTATATGGCTAAGAAAGAAAAAGTAGACCGACGGACGATTTCGATCCATTGTGCGAAGTGCCGTACCCTGCTGTACAAGTATCACAAAGGAGGACGCGGCGGGTTGGTGAAGTGCATTGTGGAACGGATTGTGGATGACAGAACGAATGGAGATTTGAAGTGTCCGAAGTGCGGTCAGGAATTCGCCAGAGATCAGATGATGAGTGGAAAGCCTGCACACAAAATCATACAGGGTAAAATCTATACCAAAGGGATGAATCGGAAATAGTGCAGGGTGGATCAGTGGCGGGTGATCAGAAATGAAAGGCGTGATCCCGGTTCGGTGAAGCGTAGTTGTAAAAGTAAGACCATAGAATAATAGCTTTCTTTTTGAGGCAGATTATTGGCGAAAGACGACAGGAGGATATATATGCGCGAGCTGGCGACTTTTGGGGGTGGGTGCTTTTGGTGTGTGGAGGCGATTTATCAGGATTTGAAGGGTGTGGATTCCGTTGTGTCCGGGTATGCGGGCGGGGAATCGGAGCATCCGACCTATCACCAGATATGCACCGGGACGACGGGTCACGCCGAGGTGGTGCAGACCGGGTTCGATCCGGAGGTGATTTCATTCGCCGATCTGCTGGAGATCTTCTGGCGCACACACGATCCGACAACGCTGAATCAGCAAGGGGCGGACAGAGGGACGCAGTATCGGTCAGTGATTTTCTACCAGAGTGAAGATCAGAAACAGATTGCCGAGCAGTCTCTGGCGGATACAGATCAATCCGGTCTCTGGCAGGATCCAATTGTAACGGAGATCTCCCCGATCGGTGTGTTCTATGAGGCAGAGGACTATCACCAGAATTATTACAAACAGAACGGGAGTCAACCTTACTGCAGAATGGTGATCGATCCCAAGATGAGCAAATTCAGGGAAATGTTTGGAGAGAAAATCGGGTGATTTGAAGCTGGAGACACCAGACATCATTCTGCAGACAATGAGCAGTGATTGAGCGATCAGAGGATTGGTTATGGGACGACTGTTTTTGGGCCTGGATTCAAGCACTCAGAGTTTGAGCGCCATTGTTGTGGATTTCGATGCCCGCGAGGTTGTTTACGAGGGCACCGTGATATACGATGAAGATCTACAAGCGTATGGAACCAGAAATGGCGTTCTGGTAAACGATGATCCAAAGGTTGTACACGCACCCCCTCTGATGTGGGCCGATGCCCTGGACGTGTTGCTCGACCGTATGAAACGCGAAGGTGCTCCACTTTCGAAGATTCTGGCCATCAGCGGATCCGGACAACAGCACGGTTCCGTATATCTGAATGAGGCTGCGTCGACCGCCCTTGGCGCACTGGATCCGGAAGTGGATCTGAAGACGAATTTGAAGGGTATTTTCTCCCGGGAGACCTCCCCTATATGGATGGATTCCTCTACACGGAAAGAATGTGACGAAATCTCCGAGTCCCTGGGTGGTATGGTTGCAGCAGCAGAGGCCACGGGATCTACGACTTTCGAGCGTTTCACCGGCCCCCAGATCCGGAAGTTCTTCAAGGACGATCCCGATGCATATGAGAAGACCCGAAGTATTGGTCTGGTAAGTTCTTTTATGGCTTCCGTACTGTCCGGTCGCATTGTGCCGATTGACCATGGAGATGGATCGGGGATGAATATTATGGATATCCGGAATCGCATCTGGGGCGAGCGGGCTCTGCCTGCTACGGCTCCCGATCTCGAGAATAAACTTCCTGAGCTTGCAGATCCCTGGCAGGTGGTGGGAGCGATCAGTCCGTATTTCCAACAGAGGTACGGATTAGTTCGAGACGCGAAGGTGATCGCCTGGTCTGGGGACAATCCCAACAGTGTGATTGGTCTGGGATTGATTCGGGAAGGGATGGTGGCCATCAGTCTGGGGACCAGCGATACGTATTTCGGTACGATGGAGCTGTGCAGAATCGATCCACGGGGTGAAGGGCATGTTTTCGTTTCTCCGACGGGCGACTATATGTCACTTATTTGTTTCAAGAACGGTTCCCTGGCGCGGGAACGGATCTGTGAGCAATTTGGAATGGGCTGGCCCGCGTTTTCCGCGGCCCTGCAATCCACACCGCCGGGGAACAGCGGCAGGGTGATGCTGCCTTATTTTGAACCGGAGATCGTGCCAAATATGCTTGAACCAGGTATCAGGAGGTTCGACCTTCAGGAGGATGACCCTGCCGGCAACTGCCGGGCAGTGGTAGAAGCCCAGATGATGTCAATGCGAATCCATTCTGCCTGGATGCGCGTCTCGCCGGTGGCGATCTATGCGACTGGTGGCGGGTCTGTGAACAGAGAGATCCTTCAGATCATGGCGGATGTTCACGAATGTCCTGTTCACCGGTTTGAAGTGACAAACAGCGCAGCATTAGGTGCCGCGCTCCGGGCAGTTCACGGATATTTGATCGACGTGGGTGAGGAGATTGAGTGGGCCTCAGTAGTGGAGGGTCTGGCGGAGCCTGTGGCAGGTTCGATAGTGGAGCCGAACCGTGCAACTGCAGGTGTTTATGCCGAGTTGATGAAGAAATACAGGATGTGCGAGGAACGTGTTACAAGCAGGGCGTGAGGACAATCCGGGGCTGCCCGAGGTGAGGAAGATGAACGCCGATCTGATTCTAAGGAATGCCAACATTCATACGGTGAATGAGCGGAAGCCAAGGGCTGAAGCGGTAGCTATTCAGCACGACAGGATTCTATGTGTCGGCACGGATGATGAGGTGATGGTGTGCAAAGGGAATTCGACCCAGGTAGTGGATCTGGAGAGACAGACGGTTCTACCGGGTTTGACTGACGCTCATTGCCACTTGCAGGTGATCGGCGAGCGGGAGCTGACATTGAATCTCGAGGGCGTTCGAAGTCTCCAGGGATTTCTGGATGCGGTAGGTGAGCGCACCAAACAGGTTGGCCAGGACGAATGGGTGACCGGAAGAGGATGGATCGAGACGTTCTGGAGCCCGCCGGACTTCCCCACTCGGTGGGATCTGGACCGGGTTGCGTCACAGAATCCTGTGTTTCTGGTCAGGGCGGACGGTCACGGTGCAGTAGCCAATTCTGTGGCGATGAAGATCGCGGGTATTGGACGGGCAACACCGGATCCCGTTGGCGGAGAAATCTTGCGGGATGAGACAGGAGCGCCCAACGGGATGTTGATCGATGCTGCACAGGGTTTTGTGCGTAAGAAACTTCCCAAGGTGTCACGGGAGAGAGCGAAGAGAGAGCTTGAAGTCGGCGGCCAGAGAAGTCTGGAACTGGGATGGTGCCAGGTGCACGACATGGGTGGCAGATACGATGAATTGGATCTCTTTGAGGAACTGTATGGAAGCCATAAGCTGAAGGTTAGAGTCTACAAGTCCATGAGCGGCCCTGGTGAGGATGCACAGCGGCTGATTCGTGAAGGTGCGTTCGGTATCGACAATCGCTTCACAGTGCGTGCCATCAAGCTGTTCACCGATGGCGCCGTTGGGTCAAGGGGAGCCGCCCTGCTGGCGCCATATAGTGACGCCGAGACTTCAGGTTTTCTGATTCATGAGGCAGAGGAGTTGAGACCTGTCCTGGTGTCGGCGCTTGGGGCAGGCATCCAGATACAGACGCACGCAATCGGAGATCTTGCGAATCGCTTTACACTGGATTTGTACCAAGAAGCGTTTGAGGCGGTTCCCGCTTCGGTGAGGAAGATCTCTGATCCACGATGGCGCGTTGAGCACGCGCAGATCGTGAGTTCTGAGGATGTTCCCAGATTTCATCAGTTGGGCGTGATCCCCTCTATGCAGCCCTCTCACGCGATCAGCGACCTCCATTTTTCACACATTAGATTAGGGATCCGACGAATGAATGACGCGTATGCATGGCGGAGTTTCCTGGATTCTGGTTCGGCAATCGCGGGTGGGTCCGATGCCCCCGTGGAGCGGGGTGAACCCATGGTCGAGTTCTACGCGGCGGTCGAGCGCAGAGATCTGGAGGGTTATTCCGGGGAAGGATGGCATCCGGAACTTGCGGTTTCGCGGATGGAGGCACTGAAGATGTTTACGACCTGGGCTGCCTTTTCCGCATTCGAGGAAGATACACGAGGATCGATCGAGGTGGGTAAACTCGCAGATTTCACGGTGCTTTCGCAGGATATTATGTCGATTCCTGCGAGCGAAATTCCGGAGACCGTTTGCTCTATGACGGTGATAGGTGGCGAAGTGGTGTTTGACAGGGACTCACTATGTGTCAGTTGAGGATGCCCTATGAAACTTTCTGATCGTTTTCCATTCTATCCCCAGCTCGACGGGATGATGAGTGGACGAATCGACCATTCGGAGATCTCAAGGGAAGCCGACGATGTTTGTGTGAATTCGGACTGGCATCTCTTTGTCCCGGACAGATCCATTCCGGGTATCGAGGTGGCCGCAAAAGATCTGATAGAATTCCTCAATCGAGGCTTCGGAATCGAGGTCGATGCATCCGGGAATCGAGACGGCAAGAAGAGGATTCACCTGAGTGTAACCGGGAATGAAGATTTGACCGATCAGAGCCGTGAGGCATTCACGATTCGCGTAGATTCTTCCTCCATCCACGTGGAGGCGGCTACCGGGATTAGGGTAATGCATGGTGTGTTTCATCTCGAGGATCTGATGCGGGAACGGGGCGCACCCATCCTGAAACCTGGCGTGGTGGAGCGCCAGGCCATTTTTAAGAGCAGAATACATCGTTCTACACTTTCGCCATTCCACGTTGAGGAGGCGGCCGGGTTTGTTGGAGCGCCCTACGAACGCAGGACATTCTTCGGTAAACCGATCATATATGAGGCCTACGGCGAAGAGGATGCCGGTCTCGGTGGATACTATTCGGATCACGTTCTCATCGGACTGGCGAGGCACGGGTTCAATGGGATCTGGATTAGGGGATCGCTCAGGAAGCTGACAAAAACGAAGTTGTTCCCATCTGAAGACGGATACCCGGATCGCGCTCTGCCAGCGATTCAAGATCTGTGCAGGCGTGCGGAAAATTTCGGAATTCAGGTCTATCTTTATTTCAATGAGCCTATGGGGGTGCCGGAGGACGATCCGTTTTTCAGGGATCACCCGCAAGCCATGGGTTCGCGCGTGCGCCACTATCAGGAAGTGAGATGTCTGTGCACAAGTGATCCCGAGGTGCTCGCATATCTCGAGGAAGGGATGACCTATCTGTTTTCCCACGTTCCTGAACTGACTGGATCCATTCTGATCTCTGCATCCGAGTACCCTTCTCACTGCTGGTGCCATGTTCGACCGAATGCCGAGGGTGGGCTGGAAAAGTTTGTTGAAGATGGTATGCTGTGCGAGCGATGCGTCGATCGGGACCCACGGGATATCGTGGCTGAAGTGCTGTCCACCCTTCACCGGGGGATGAAGCGCGCGAAGCCTGACGCGGAACTGATCGCCTGGAACTGGTCATGGAATATGTATGAGCCGGATCCCCAGCCCGAGCTGCTTTCGAAATTGCCGGATGATGTGATCGTGATGGGAGATTTCGAAAGAGGGATGCCCACCCGCGCGCTTGATATGGAATACCGGAATGAAGAGTACAGTCTGAAACTGATTGGACCCTCCGAGAGATTCGAAGGTGTGCTCCACCATCAACGACAGAATGGCATGCCCACTTACGCAAAGCTGCAGATGGGGACGACGCATGAGAATGGTACGGTGCCTTATCTTCCAGTGCTGCAGTCCCTGGGCAAAAAGCATCGTGTTCTGGCAGAACTGGGTGTTACGGGAATGATGACCTGCTGGAATTTCGGGAATATGGTCTGTATTGCCACCGAGGCTGCCAATGCGTTCTGCTGGACACCTCAGGATGACCCTGTTGAGGCGGTGCTGACGCGAGTGGCGTCTCGCCACGTAGGGAAGGCGGTTGCGCCCGTGCTCGTGGGCGCCTGGCAGACGATGTTCGAGGGGCTGGTTGAGGCCTTTCCCGGAACGAATCCTTTGACATATTATAGTCCGATGACCCGTGGTCCCGCATTCCCCTGGACCTTTGATCGTGTAAATGAGATTTTCCCGCCAAGCTGGCTCACTGTGCCGGATGCAAGAGCTGATGATATGAAGAATTGGTTAAGCGTTTTTGGCCCCCACGGTGTAAGACGTTGCATGAAACGGCTGGATGAGTGCTGGAGTAAGGCGATCTCAAATCTGGAGTCGGCTCTTGGTAGTGCTCGTGGATCTGGACAGATCGCCCTGAGGCTGGAAATCGGGGTGGCGAAGATGTGCGTGATTCAGTTCAGGAGTACCGAGGGGATCATCGATTTCCTGACTGCCAGGGATGGGTTTCTCGATAGCGATGATGATCGGGTCAAATCAGAATGTCTGGACCGGTTGGAGCGTGCGGTTCGAAGAGAACGGCAGAATGCCCTGGATGCACTTCCACTGGTGGATGCCGATCCGCGGCTCGGTTTCCACGCGGAAGGACACACGTATCTGTTCAATCGAGAGCTGATAGAGGTGAAGATCAGACAACTCGATGAGATGCTCGAGATCAGGTTGCCCGATGCGAGGGAAAGCATTGGGAGCTGAATCACCCCGAGGGAGACGGTCGTGAGCCGAATGTTGATTCTGGATTATGCGCTTTCCCCGCCTGTGATCAATGAGGGAATTGCCTCTTATTTTGTTCGCACAGGGTGTTCGGTGGATTATCGCCAGTTCTATCCGAATGTCGTGCTGTCGGATATGGAAGCCTACGATATCGTGATACTTCTTGCCGGCAGGACACCCGTGCACCCGAGTGGTTTGATGTCCATCTACGAGCTGGCTCCTGTCTCCTCGTTTGTCCGGGGCGGAGGGACGCTGATTCTGGGACCGAATCTGGAAGGTGGGGAAGGGGCCAACGAGCGTGTCCTCTTTAATAAATTGCTGTCCAATTTGGGTGTAGGCATTCGAATTACGAATGAAACTGTGACTGATGAAGTGAACGGCTATGCAAGTACCCTGGCCGAACCCCCGTTTCTCCAGCCAGTTGCGGGTCATGCTGTGAGCAAGCCTGCGGCGAGTCGGCTGGCGTTCGATCGTCTGACACATCTCGTGGTGGATGACACTGCTTCCGTACTCCTGACGACATGCGAGACGGCCAGTTGTGGAGAAGCGGCCGCACTTGCGATGTCCCGGGTGGATCAGGGGATTGTAATTGTCGGCTGCAGATACCTGTTCAATGCGATGGGTGTTTCGCTTCGTATATCAGGAGAACCGCTCGCGCAGATGGAGCAGCTCCAGGCTACGGATGCCTATCTGGAGTGTCTCGCTCGTTACATAACGGGAATCACCGATGGGAATGTGGCGTGGTCGCACGCCAACCCATTGCAGCCCTCGGAGATCGGTCCGGCTCGATCTGCAGATTTTGATATGAACCGAGCGCCTGTGGCGGAGGGACTGCCCGACGGGATTGAGGTGGTTACATTCGATTCTCCTACTGCGACTGCCGAGACTTGTGATCTGGAAGCGGCGGAGCGGTTTGCAGAGTTGCCTGATGCAGAGTTATACGGATGGATCCAGGATGAGGGCATTCGGGCATCGTGGGGGAGCACTGTGAACTGGGCGGATTCGGTAAAGACCGAGGAGGACGTGAAGGAGATTGCCGAGGCCCTGGAAGCCTGCAATGTCAATTTGTTCTGGGGCATCTCGAACTGTCAGGCCGTGGGAGGGCCGGGCTATTCTGAAGAGGAGCGACAGGAAGTTTTGAAGCAGTGGGGGTGGACGGACGCGGCACTGCGGGACACAGGTGTGAAGTGGTATCCTACGCTTGACTATAGATACTTTCGCGAAGAGCAGAGTAGATGTTTTGGCGCCCAGGGGCAAAAGCTAGATGCGCCTTCTCCCATGGATATGATATTTTGGCGAGACAATTTGGGAAATTCTCTCAAGGCGATTGCTGAATTTTCACTGGATCACACGAGCATCGGCGGTATCACAATCGATGTGGAGCTCTACGGACACCCCCCCGCCTATAATTATTATACAGGATATGGGTTCGAGGATGCTTGCTACAGGTTCGCCCTGGACAAATGGCAGGGTACGGTCGCTGATGTGCTGCTGGATGAGGCGAGAGACGTGCAGCTTCCAGACCGATTCGATTGGCTGCGCTCACACGCAATGCTCAAAGCCTACTTCGATCTGTTGAGTCTTGAGGTGGAGCGAGTTTGCCGAGAGATCAGGGAGGAGGTCTGGGAGATCAACCCGAAACTGTTGTTTGCCTCATATATCTTTACCACACCCTGCAACTGGTTCGAGATGGGTATTTACAGGGGTTTTACCACACCTGAACGGCCAATGATATTGATGACGTTCAATGTCAGGTCTGCGAGGATGTTGGAGTATCTCCGTGACAGTGGCGTGTATGCCTATCACGCTTCGGTGGCCCTGCTGGGGGCAATAGAGGAGGATGAATATACCACGGTGTTTTCCAATGCACTGAAGTATGGGCATGGCTACTGGATGAACAATATCAACTCTCTTTTGGCGGCCGAACCGGGGTCGGTAGAAGCACCCGCACGGAAGGGCATTTCCAGAGACCGGGCGATCGAGGTGATCAGAGAGGCGAGTGAATTTGCCCGGGAGAATCTCCGGTAAAGAACTCGGTGATAACAGTTAGCCACAGGGATCTGAGGTGGAAATGGATTCAGATGATCGATCAGCAGAGTATTGGAGTTTCCCTCTGGACATCGTTTCAGAGTTGCCCGATGATCTTGGACATATTCCGATTTCGATAGCAATCGATTTCGTCAGCAAGGTATCTGAGGCAGGTAACGATGAGGCGACCGGCGATGGAGCCAAACCGCGCGCACTCGATCCCAATTCCATCAGGATCGTAAACCTTGTGTCCGGGGAAGAGGTTCTGTTCGGCAGGTCCGACGATTTCGCCCATGGCGACCGCGGTCGAGTCGAATGGGTCGTCGAGGATCCTTCGCATACGAAGTATGAGGTTTCTTTCAAGGCTGTTGCGACGCGTCCTGCGTTGGAACCACAGACTTGGGTGCCGATGATAGGTGTAGGCGATTTGCTGCGTTACAATGCCGGCGAACCGAGACCGATTGCGCTGAGCAAACCGACTCGATTGATCGATCTGACCGGTGACGGAAAACCCGATCTTGCGGGGTGTTGGAATTACTACTACAGACCCGGCGATCCCATAAGTGGTGTGGCGTGCTTTCCGCGTGTGGGTCCCGTTGAGGATTTTACCTTCGGAGATATGGCGCGGCTGAGGTATGTGGACGAGCGGGGATCCCAGGAGCTGCATCATTTCCCAGGAGTTTACACTGAGGCCGATTTCGCTGACCTGGATGGAGATGGGCTGCCGGACATCGTTTTTGCAGATATGCGAGATGAAGCCGTAACGGTTTATCTAAATACCGGCGACAGAGACGATGGGGGACTTCCGATTTTTGTTAAGGATATGGAGATCCCCGCTCCCGTAGCTCAGAATGCAGGTATTTGTGTGGTGGATCTGGATGGAAATGGCGTGTTGGATCTGGTGGTGAATGGGCATTTTGTGCGAAATTTGAATCCGAATCGATGGCCTTTCGAACCTGCGGAGCCGGTGGACCTTGAGGCCGGCAAGCGTTTGTCTTTCATAGATCTGAGTGGAGATGGTCGACTGGATGCATTGAGTATGCCCGTGGGTGGATACGATCAGAAATTAGTCGGGCACAGAAATAAGGGCGGAGATCCTCCGGACTTCGGGTATGCGGAGTCATTGCAAGGTATCGATCTGAACTATTGCAGTCTTGCGTGCGCCGTGTCTGATGGAGAACGACCTGGCGTGCTGGTGCAGCACAATATGTATCAGCACCTCTCTTTCTTCGAACTGGTTGGAGAGAAGGATGGACAGCCGAAGTTCTCACGCGTTGGACGGGCAGAGTCACTTTCAGCTGTGATGTCATTCAGCGATCAGGCCTGGCCCTGCATGTGCGATTGGAATGGGGATGGTGTGTACGATCTTGTGATCGGTGGTGGATATGGATGGCCGCGGTTCGTGATCAACGAGGGTACGAACAAGCGCCCGGTCTGGCGAGAACCGGAACTGATTCTGTCTGAAGGGGAACCGATTCGCATACAGCGAGACGAGATCCTGTTCAGTGAGCACTGGCACAATATGGGATATCCCTATCCCACGTTTGTAGACTGGGATGGAGATGGTCTGCCTGATCTGATGCTGCCCAATGAGACCAATCGCCTGCTTTGGTACAAGAATGTCGGCAGCCTCGATAAACCCGAATTCGGTCCACGGCAGTTTCTCGAGGTCGACGGCTTTCCGGATTCGGAAGCGCTTCGCAGAGAGACCGGAGAAAAGACGATGGGTCCCGGTTCACCGACCAATCCGTTCGATGAACGCTGGCCATTCGATTACCGTTCCGGCGTCGCATTTGCGGACTGGAACGGAGACGGACTGATGGATTTTATTGCGTTCGACAATTATCGGAAGGCGGCGCTATTCGTTCAGTACCGGGACGAATCAGGAGGTCTGGGTTTGCGGTTGGAGGGTCGAGTAAAGTTGGCAGATGGGAGGGAGCTCGACGATTCGATTGTGGGAAGGACGAAGCACTGGACGCAGTCTTTGAGGGCGGTGGACTGGGACGGAGATGGTCGGATCGATATCGTATACAGTGTTGCAGCGACCGGGAAGATCTACTTGCTGAGGAATTTGGGTACCGAGACAATGCCCGTGTTCGATGCGCCTCGTGAATTCAAGTACTATGGCGAGGAAATGGGGTTCACGATCCACGGTCCGAACGCCTGGGCGGGAGATTTCAACGGAGATGGAAAGCCGGACTTGCTTGGATGTGTGGAGTGGAGTGTCTATCCCTTTTTCGCACATGCAGCTCTGGCGATGGACTCTCATCCCGAGTATGTCATAGGAGATGTGAAGCCGGTCTAATCGTGATCACCATGGATCATTCCTGTACTGCCTGTCTTGCCATATCCATGGAGCGGTAACATTTTTCTGCTGTTGCCCACGGATCGTAGTCGGGCAGATTCCAGATCATGGCGCTGACTTCCGCAGTGATTGGCAGGTTGCAGGACGCGGTGTGGAGTGCCTGCATATAGGTGGCGAGGTCGAGATCGCCTTCACCGGGCAGAAGGAACTGCACTTTCTCGTCTTGCATGTATCCATCTTTTACATGTATATGGGCGGCGTGGGGCAAACAGAGGTCCATACAAGGCTGTAGTTCCAATCCCAGAACGTGAAAGTGACTCTGGTCGTAATTCAGTCTGAGATACGGGTGGTTGGCCTGTTCAACGACCCAGGCCCCGCGCTCAGGTGAGTCGAAGACACCGCCAACGTGAGGCTCGATGGCCAGGATGGTGTTGTGTTCCTTACCGATGTCTGCCAGTTCGCATAGATTGTCGAGGATGCGGACACGATCCAGTTCCCAATTGGACAGTGGACCTGAAAGGGTCGATGTGACAACCGACGGTTTGTCATCGAAGTTCAGATCCTGCGCGAATTGACAGTTGTCGGCGAATCGAGACAGTGCGTGTTTGCGGTCTTCCCCTAGTGCACACGTTGCGACGGGTCCGAACAGCACCGGTGGAGGAAAGCCAAGATCTATGATGTGAGAACGCAGGTCAGATCTGGTCGCGGCGTTCAATTTCGCCGGCGCTGTAGGCCAGGCATCGGCAACCGCGATTTCTACGGCATCATACCCGATTGCGTGCATGCGGCTCAGAGCTTTGAAGACATCGATTTTTTGCGTTGCATAGGTGCTGTAGGCGAGGTCCATATCGTATCCGAAGTTAGGGGTTGGGAGTGATTCCGTCCGTGGGATGGTAGAATAATGAACCTGCTGACATTGTCAAGGAATGTTGAGGTATGAAACGTATCAGGATTGGTTTGGTGGGATGTGGTGGTATGGGAACGCGACACCTGCACGGGCTTCGTTCGCTGACTCAAACCCCTTTCAATAATGTGGATCTTGTCGCGTTGTGCGATATCAACAGGGAGACTGCAGAGCTGGCTGCGAAAGAGGCCAGCAGATTGCTGGGGGTGACACCGCCTGTTTTTACTGATCTGGAGGAAATGGCGACGAAAGTAGAGATGGATGCAGTGGACGTGGTTACCGATCCGTCGGTTCATCACGAGGTTGTGTGTACGGCCCTTGGCCTGGGTCTTCATGTGATGGTAGAGAAACCCATGGCGATTACTGTGGGCGCCTGCAGGCTGATGATGGCTGCCGCGAAAAAGAACGCACGCGTGCTCTCGGTGGCAGAGAATTACCGTCGGGATCCATCTGCTCGACTTGTTAACCATCTGCTAAACGCGGGTGCGATCGGGAAGCCTTATCATGCGGTCCTGCATTATCTCAGTGCCGGACGCCAGATCTTTATTACGCCCTGGCGACATCTCAAGAACAAGGGTGGTCCCCTTGTGGATATGGGTGTTCATTTTACTGATCTGATTCGATACCAACTGGGTGACGTGCAGGAGGTTTGCGGTGACGTTCGTCTTGTTGAACAGACGAGGACCAAATCCGAAGTGATGTCGATGGATTATGAATTCTACAAGAAGCGGTTTCAGGCCATGGATTCAGAAGTGCCGGCGGATGCAGAGGACGTTTCCATGGCGCAACTCAAGATGGCCAGCGGTGTAACCGTGAACTGGGTCGTAGGGATGGGTGGATACGGCAGTTTGGGAGCGCAGTTGATCCTGGGAGCGAAGGGCGTTTGCGAGGGATTTGGGAGCCGGGGTGCTCGTGTCAAGATGAGGGCTGGAGAAGGAGAAGAACTCAGCCAGGAAGAGATGCTGGCGATTGCAGAAGGGTTCGAGGTGAATCCTCTGTCGCAACATTTCTTTCCGACCGGTATTTCCCATGGGGATTCGGAAGTGGACTGGAAGCTGATTGCCATGGAGTATCACGAATTTGCCGAGGCGATTCTGGAGGGCAAACCGGTGGAGGTGGATGGGACTGAAGGCATGAAGGATGTGGCAGCGATCTACGCGATATTCGAATCCTCGTTGGCTGGCAGGTCCGTGACCATGGACGAGGTAGAATCCTGCGGCATTTACGGCTACCAGGCGGATATCGACAGGGCGCTTGGAATCGAGTACGATCATAACTCCAAGAGGTGAGTATGGCGGATTCCAGACCGAATATTGTTCTGATCACTACAGATCAACAGCGCGGTGATTGTATCGGGATCGATCCTCATGCGCCGAAGGCTCTGCAAACACCTAATTTGAACTGGATAGGCCGGACCGGTGCCCACTTTACGAGGGGGTATTCCGAATGCCCGAGCTGCATTCCTGCAAGGCGATGTTTGATGACAGGGACGGTGCCTGCCGCAAACGGTGTTGTGGGTTTTCAGGGCGTGGACTGGGAGCCTGCTCACACGCTCGCTGGTGAGCTGACCCGGGCAGGTTATCAGACTGAGATGATCGGAAAGCTGCATCTCAGTCCGCTTCGGAAACGATATGGATTCGAGCATATGCAGCTGGCGGATGCGACACGCGGCAGTGAAAACGACTATGTGGACTGGCTGCGCGAACGACATGGCCGCCTGGATGTGGATCCCGGGATGGCTCATGGGATCGCCTCGAACGGTTGGGTCGGCAGGCTCCATCATCTGCCTGAGGAACAGATGCACTCGTTCTGGTGTGTTGACCGGGCGATGGCGTTCCTGAAGAATCGAGATCCAGGCGTGCCGTTCTTCTTGAATATTTCATTTATAGATCCGCACCCGCCGCTCACACCACCTCGCATTTACTATGACAGGTATATTCAAAGAGATTTACCCGAACCTGTCGTGGGGGACTGGGCTCGAGATTTCGGGGGACCCCGGAAAGGTCTGGACCCCAACGCTGCCGAGATATGTTTGGACGAGTTCGACATGAAGTGTGCTCGAGCAGCCTATTATGGAATGGTCAATTTCATCGACGATCAGATCGGCAGACTGTTCCAGTTCGCGAGGGGCACCCTGAACGACGCGCTTGTGATATTTACCTCTGATCACGGAGAGATGCTGGGTGATCACAATCTGTTCCGGAAGACGTGGCCCTACGAAGCCTCTGCGAGAGTTCCGTTTCTTGCGCGTGCACCTGTTTCCTGGAAGTTGCCGGGCGAGATCAGCTGTTCCGGCCCGGTGGGATTGCAGGATGTGATGCCGACCATTCTGGAGGCGGCCGATGTGGAGATTCCGGATACAGTTACCGGCAAAAGTCTGATGCCTGTCCTGCGCGGAGAGACGGAACGTGTCAGGGAAACGCTGCACGGGGAACACTCGGGGTGTTATTCGCAATCACATGGAAATCATTATATCACCGATGGACATATGAAGTATATATGGTTCACTCAGACAGGTGTGGAACACCTGTTCAATCTGGACGATGATCCGATGGAGGAGCGGGATCTCGCGCTGAGTGATGATGCGGAGAAGCTGCTTGTTCCCTGGAGAAAGCGGCTGATCGAGTTTCTCGATGGAAGACCCGAGGGGTTCACGGACGGAGAGCGGCTTATTTCCGGACAGACCCACGGAAACGTGATGCCCGGCTATGAACCGGATCGAGTTTTTCCGTTCCTGTAATGCATACTGTCAGGTGAATGGTTGAGGGTAGGGCGGCAATTTGCACCTGGCATCTTGTGGATGGCTGAAAAAATGGTTCTGATGTGGTGGCGGAATTTACCTGGTGAGATGGTAAAGGCGAGGATCGTATGGCCAAGTTAGAATTGATAGATCGAGGGATATTGTATATCAATACCGATCCCGCACACTATCACGTGTTTGCATCGCATTCGCACCCGCTACAGTTGTCTCGGTACGAGTTTATCAGCACCATCCAGCGGGGCTCCGGGATGTATGCTTCGGACACCAATATTGCGCTTTTGCGGTCCCTGGATGGAGGCGAGTCCTGGACCGAGGAGGGTTTCCTCCATACCAGAGAAGGGGATGACCGGCCGTATTCCTATCACGATGGCTTTCTTTCACGGATGGAGGATGGCTCCCTGGTGGTTCTGGCATTCCGCGCGGACAGATCCGACCCGGATCGTCCAATGTTCAGTGCATCCGGGGGGATAATCGAAAATGAACCCGTGCTGTTCACCTCGCAGGATGGAGGGATGACCTGGTCTGAGCCTCGAACTGTTGGATTGCCGGAGGGGCTAGTCGCCACGCCGACGGATCCCGTGATCGAACTGGAGAATGGCAGCTGGCTTGCAATTTTTGATAGATGGCACGGCTGGGAAGAAGAGAAGCCGTTCAAGCCGAGAATGCTGGGATTGTTCTCTCGCGACCGGGGAAATACCTGGGGAGAAATGGTTATAGTCGCGGATGGTGAGGCGGAAGGCAAGGGGTTCTGGCACGGGAAAGTCATTCGGCTCAAGGATGACCGGCTTTTTTCTCTTTTCTGGACCGCGGACATGACCCGACCCGAGGAGGGACCGATCGATCTACCCCTGCATTGCTCCTTTGTAGACAACCCTGGAGTGGACTGGCCTGTACCCCAAACGACGGGAATTCCAGGTCAAACGCATTGGCCGGTTGAATTGTCCGATGGCACCGTGTGTGCCGTGTATACGATGCGTGAATCGGACCATCCCGGGTTCATGTGTGTGTTGTCGCACGACGGTGGAAGAAGTTGGAATATCGGTGAGCAGGTTCGGTTGTGGGATTCTACTGGATGGACCCATATTGGTATCCCGATTCCTGATCAATACCCCAGGAGTCATGACATGATTGCATTTGGCGCACCCACCCTCCTGGCGACCATGGATAACGAGCTTTATGCGAGCTGGTGGTGTACATTCAACAGCCTGACCCATGTCAGGTGGGCCAGGTTGAGGGTGGTATAGAAAGAAGGAGGCAGTCGAGGGTCGCGGCCCGGGTGTGAAAGTTGTCGGAACCGGGAAGCTCTCTATTCTGTTGGGAAAGTGAATACGTGCACACGTCAGATGCGGAGATGAGAATATGAAGTGTGGGTTCTACTGGGGAGCCGCGGGATTAGAGATAGACAAGACCAATCCGTACGGTCCCCTGCTTGCACGAGCTATGGGAAAGATCGGTGTGGAGCTGGTTTCCGCACAAGCTGAAGACTTGAGTAAGAAGTGGTTGGATGACAATAGAGATGCGATGGATGTGCTGCATATTCACTGGCCGCATTACATATATACGCGGCCGGATCTCGAAGAGAGTGTGCGTATCTGCACGGCCCTGATGGAGAATCTATGGTACGCGAGGCATCTGGGCTACAAGGTGGTTTGGACAGTGCACAATCTCTTTCCACACGAGAGCACCCACCCGGAGCTGGACAGGATCGCCCGGATGGGGATTTCGGAAATCGCTTCGTCACTCATCGTTCATTGCGAATACGGACGATCGCGGGTGGAGAAACGATTTCATCGCACTGAGGGGGTATTTACCATCCCCCATGGGAATTTCATAGAGGCTTATCCAAATGAGATTTCGAGAGCGGCGGCCAGAGATCACCTCGGTCTATCGGACGAGCAGTTCGTATATCTCTTCTTTGGAAATGTACGCCCTTACAAAGGAGTTGAGCAGTTGTTGACCACATTCGAAGCGTTGGAAGGTGATCACCTGAGGCTGTTGATGGCGGTGAAACCGACTTCGGATTACAGCAAGGACCTGGCCAAACAGGCGCAGGAGGGTAATCCGCGGATTGTCGTGCAGACTTCGGAGTTTTTCCCGGGCGAGGATTTTCAGATCTACCTCAATGCGGCTGATGTGGTGGCGCTGCCCTTTCTACAGATTCTCACTTCCGGATCCGTTATAACGGCGCTTTCATTCGGTAAACCTGTGATAGCGCCCCGGATCGGTTGTCTCACCGAGCTTGTGAACGATGAGGTGGGTATTCCATACGATCCGGATTCTCCCGGAGCGTTGAAGCGTGCAATGGAGCGTGCGCAAGACCTCGATCTGGCTCGTTGTGGTCAGGGCGCAATGGATCTTGCCGGGTCGATTTCCTGGGAGCGGATTGCTGAGCAGACGCTCGAGGCTTACGAGTATGCGTAATAGGACACTACAAATCGGGGCCGATGGTTGGCCAATGGAGAATTTGCATGGATGAAATACGGATCGCTGTGGTGGGTCTTGGCGGAAGAGGGTTGGGATGGATGTCGCAGCTGCAACGGATCGGTGGATACAGAATTACCGCCATCTGTGATCCTGTCGTGCATACACATGAAGCGGCACGCGAGCGGATAGCGCATTCGGATCCTGTGGAGACGTTCGAGCGATATGAGGATGTGCTCGGATCAGAAAGTGTCGATGCGATTGCGTTGACTGTTCGGTCCAGGGACCAGGGCGGGATGGCGGCGCAGGCGCTCGAAGCGGGTAAACATGTGAATATGGAGGTCCCGGGCGCTCACAGTATGGAAGATTGCTGGCGGATTGTGGTCGCCCAGGAACGTTCAGGAAAGGTGTTCCAGTTAGCAGAACAATGCCGATACGCAGGTTATATCGATGAGTGGCGCCGAATGGTCGCCGAGGGAGAACTGGGGAAGATCACCTACTGTGAAGGTCAATACTTTCACTATTATGCAGGTAAGTCTTTCCGAGATCCGGACACGGGGAAGTTTTACGGCCCGGAGGATCTCGAAGATCATCCCGAGGCGAAACCGACCTGGATGTATCACATGCCCCCCATACACTATCTTCCCCATGATTTGGGGCCCATGCTGAAGGTGCTGGATGACCGTGTGGTCGAGGTCGTTGGGATGAGTACTGATTCCCCGAGCGACGCCCATCCTGAGCTGGCCGGACCGGACATGCAGATCGCGTTGATGAAGACGGAAAAGGGCGCCCTGATGAGAATGGGAGCTAGTTTCTCCCAGCCGCATCCGCCAAGGGATTATCACTGGCAGCAGGTGATTGGCACCAAAGGGTCCGTGGAGTGGAAACGAACCGGGAGCGATATGCCGAAGATGTGGCTCGCTGATGGGCAGATGGTCGACAAGGCGGAAGTCGACTGGCGTTATGAGCGTGCAGATGCCCCGGATGAAGCCAGAGGCAGCGGGCACTCGGATATGGATTACTACGTTCATGCGGCGTTCAGAGATGCGGTGATCGGGAAGCAGGAACTGGACTATGATGTGTACAAGGCAATGGAGACCTCTGCGCCGCCAGTACTTGCCGCAGACTCGATCGCTCAGGACAGCAAGAAGCTGTGTGTTCCTTCGTTTCGTCCAAATTCAGAACGAAAAGCGGGGGAGATGCCCAGGGAGTAATTAGGGAGGTCCGAGCTGTTTCGCGTTCGTTTTCGATTCAATCGGGCCGTGCGGGGCGAATCAGCAAGCAGGAAACACCGAGGTCGGGAATAACAATGTGATCGCGATGCAAGGGTAAAGGTGAATCTCAGGAGGCGGGAATGAGACAGGTTTACATTTCAGGGGAGATGGTGCCTGAGTCCGAGGCGAAAATCTCGATTTTCGACAGCGCCGTTACACTCGGAGATACAGTCACGGAGTCTACCCGGACTTTCGGACATCAACCTTTCAAGCTCGATCAACATATCAAGCGGCTGTACAAGTCTTTGAAGGTGACCAGGATAGATCCAGGGTGCAGTGAGGCCGAGATGAGGGAGATCACCCTGGGTGTGGTGAAGACGAATTTGCCGGAGGTCGCCCCGGGGGATGATATCTGGATTGTACACAACATATCCCGAGGGGTTTCGATGCCAGGTCCTGACCCTACCATACAACAGGGTAGGGCGACTGTGATGATTCATACCGCGCCGATGGATCTTACCGGATGGGCTTCGTTCTATGCAGAGGGATGCCATGCTGTTACGTCCATGAGCCGGATCATTCCTTCCCAGTCGCTGGATGCACGGATCAAGAACAGAAGCAGAATGGCCTATACACTGGCCGAGATAGAGGTAAAGCTCGTTGATCCACTCGCTCAGGGCATCATTCTTGATGTTCACGGGAATGTGGCGGAGAATAAGGGCGGCAACATTTTTGCGGTCTCGGATGGCAGGCTGAGAACGCCGAAGTCGCAGAACAGTCTTGCCGGCGTGAGCCGCGAAACCGTTCTGGAACTCGCCTCGGATTTAGGCATCGAGAACGAGGTGACCGAGCTCCAGCCATACGATCTGTATACTGCAGACGAGCTGTTCTTTACAAGCACGCCCTACTGTATTATGCCTGCAACGAAGTTCAACGGTTTGCCGGTAGGTTCCGGTGAGGTTGGCGAAGTGACAAAGGCACTGTTGAATGCCTGGAGCAATCTGGTGGGCATCGATATTGTGAAGCAGGCACAAGATCAGTTGAAGTGAGGAACAAATGAAACTGGGCATTTTCACGAAGACATTCACCAGGCCGACGCTCGACGAGGTGCTGGGTGCCGTACGGTCGCATGGATTCGAAGCCGTCCAATTCAATATCGAAAGCGCCGGCGGGGAGCCGATGCCGACTTGGATATCTGAGGCGTATGCCTCAGAGGTGCGAGAGACAATGGCTGCGCACGGCATTGAAATGTCGGCCGTTTCTGGAACATTCAATATGATTCATCCCGATCTGAATGTCCGTGCGGAGGGGATGAGACGGTTCGGGAAGGTTGCGGCGGCTTGTGGGTGGTTCGGTACGTCGTTGATCACCCTGTGCACCGGAACGCGCGATTCGGATTACATGTGGGCACATCATCACGAGAATGCATCCGAGGAAGCGTGGCGGGATATGGTTGCCTCGATGGCCGAGGCTGTGGAGATCGCAGAAAACCACGACGTTACGCTCGTCTTCGAGACCGAGGTCTCCAATGTGGTGGATTCGGCGGTCAAGGCGAGAAAGCTCCTGGACGAGGTCCAGTCTGAGCACCTGAAGGTGGTGATGGACGGCGCCAATCTGTTTCCCAAGGGCGGCCTGAAGCGAATGCGCGAGATTCTTGACGAGGCGTTCGATCTTCTTGGTGGGGACATCGCGATGGCGCACGCCAAGGACCTGGAGCGGGACGGCGAGGCAGGACACGTTGCCGCAGGAACGGGACTCCTCGATTACGATCATTATCTCGGATTGCTCGAGGGTATTGGGTTTGAGGGCGCTCTGATTGCCCACAGTCTTCAGGAAGATCAGGTGGTGGAGAGCCGTGAGTTTCTGCTGGGAGTGATGGACAGGGCGAGAGCATGAGAAACCCGGAATAGGGAGTTGGTTCTGTGTCAGACATTCTGAATGCCGATTTGCTGAAGAAGGTCGACCGCCGAAGTCTGCTTGAAAACGGGTATCTGATTATCCGAGATCTTATCGATTCTGATATGATCGAAACGATGCGATCAAGTATTAAACCTATGGTGGAACGACGGAAGGCTGAGGCAACCAGGAATCGCAAAGCGGGAGAGCCACCGGGAGGTGCGTGGGCAACAAGTCCACAACCCAGGTTGAAGTTCGACGAGGATTATGATGATAAGACCGTGAATGCGATCTCGTTTTGCTTGCAGGAGGAGACCTTGGGGGTATCCCGTGCGTTGCTGGATGATTCCGATGTTTCTGTGACCTACATGGCATGCATCTGCAACCCTGAGTACGACAATGGACCCGCTAAATGGCACCGCGATACATCGCCACCAAAGGCAGCTCCGCTTGGTGGAATGCTCCAAAATTACATCGACTATGGTCCAGCCTACCTCCAGTGGAATATCCCGCTGTATGACGACAATGTGCTTTGGGTTGTCCCGGGCAGTCACTTTCGCACCAATACCGAGGCGGAGGACCGTCAGCTTGCAGAAGATCCCACCGTGGCTCTCCCAAACAGTGTTCCCGTAGAACTAAAGGCAGGAGATGGTGTGGTTTACGTCCACCTGATGCTGCATTGGGGAAGTAATTACAGCTTGACCAAACGAAGGACGGTGCACCTCGGGTACCGAAGGTTTGGGGGAGACGCCATGTCAATGGTCCACTGGCGTCACTGGGAGCCTGGTCTGATCGGTGACCTTCCACCGGGTCCACGTGAGCAATTCGAGGGATTCGACAGGTTGTATCGGGACGAATTGGATGGTTTCGAGACGATTTTCAGGGCGATGATCGAGAAACAAGAACCAGCGTTCATCGATGCTCTTGGAAGATTGCATCCGGGGAAAGAGGGAAGGATATCGACACTTGCATTGTTGTCCAAAGTGGCCGTGAAGGTCAAGGTCCATAAAGACTCGAACGGAGAAACCATCCCCTGGTTCAATGAAGGTGATATGGTGGCTTTCGGAAATCGATTCACGATTTCCGAAGCGGATCAACTTTGTAATCGTTTCGCGCAATTGGACAGGAGATTACGGAGACCGACTCCACAGCAGATTGGTGGGTTCCAGGGGACGGATACGAACTACGAGATGAACGACCTGCCGGCAGGATTCGGTGTTGAGGATTTCGTCGCAAGTTGGGAATAAACGGCGATGGGCATGGTATCAGGAATGGAGAAACCATTCATCAATCAAGGGGGTAAAAATGGGTAAGGTAGTGCTTTTCGATCATGTAGAAGTGCACGTGAAGGATATTCCCGGTTACTGTGATTTCCTGGTGAAAATCTTCCAGGGAGGACGTCATCATGTGATCAGTGACTCGGGTACGGCAATGTTTGTCAGCAATGATGGGTACGCTGTTGAGATTAAACAGAAGAAGGGGGAGGATGCACCCATTGCGGCCGGATTCTGTAATCCTTGCCTGAGGACGGAAGGTGCAAAGTCCTTCATCGAAGACCATCTGGGTTTGGAAATTACCCTGACCGTCTCCAATGATGACGGCAATATCTACTTTTTCGTAGATCACGAAGGGGCTACCTGGCACATGAAGGATTATATGTTGCTGGATAGCCAGATAAATTGGTAGACCCTGGAGGCAAACTATAAGGACCCGGTTGGAGATCGAAAAGGTCGGGTGAAGGTTCAGCTCGATATCCTGGTAACAAGATCTTCGTCCGGGTCTTTGTCGTTGATTGAGATTGACGCCCCATTTATCAAGATTACCCGGTCGGTGTCACCTTCCCGATCCTGATAGATTACCGCGGCCTCTGCGTCACTCCGGCAACCATCCAGATTGATTGCCTGATTACGTCGTGCTATCAGGACGGAATAGGTGCGTGCCTCAGTGTAGATTTTTACGCCCTCGCCATCTCCATCGAGCAGGGCTGAGATTTTCGCCGGATCGGCCGCAGCCATCCTGGGGAACATTACGGTGAGGAGTGCATCCTGTTCTACAGGAGCCGCGGAGGACGCGTCCAGGTGATATCTTGCGGCGTTTTCGGGAAGAGAATCGGGTGTATCGTGACCGTAAGGCATGATGTCCCATCCATCCCAGGCCCGAAAGCGCATGTCGTTCCTGTGACAGAAGAAGACGTCCATTGCCGCACGGTCATATTTCAATAACGCGGTTCGGTTCTCCTCATCGAGTGTAATTGGCTTCGCCGCATGAATATGCCAGGTCCACATGGCTTCATAGGTGAGTTTGAATCTGTCGATCATCACGAAGAAGGTGTTGTCGATTACCAGGACTTCTCTGGTCGCTAATTGGACACGTTCATCGTAGGCCGGTGAGGCGTCACCTTTCGTGTAGGTGAAGCGCTCATCCGTGTGGAACGCCGGGAAGCTGCCAACTGCCTCAGGACTTCTGACGATTTGGCCGGCGCCGTCGAAGGTGACCGCGTTGTGAGCCCGCGTCTGGCGTGTCCAGCCGTGGTGGTGTGCGCTGCTGTAGAGTTCATACAGTCCGCTGGGGATGGCCAAAGGTTCTCCAAAGGCCTCGATGACGAAGGAGTTCTGGTCGGCGTGGGAATGGGAGACCGTGCCATATGGAGATGATTTCATGGTGAACCGAACGTCCTTCTCCGGTTCGACCAGGTTAGCGCGATAGACCATCCACCCAATGTCGTTGAATACCGTTGCGGCAGATTTGGGAAGGTCTTCATCCGAGAATGCCTGATCTGGCGTCAAGAATGAAAGCGGAGAGAATAGCCCCTGGGATTCGACAATGGGTTCTTCAGACATCGCCTGAATCTGGTCTGCGTGGGCCACGAGGAGGCCGTTGTTGTAGATTCTGCCGAGGTGGCGCTGGAGACCCCAGCTGGATCGGGCAGAGCCGGCCCCATTTGTTCGTCCGTCGCCAAAGGGTACCAGATGGGCGTTGGGTGGAACACACATCATCCTCCAATGACCGTGATTTCGGAAGAAGGGCTTTTTGTAGAAGTCTACGCCAGAGGCCTCGCGCAGGCCGTAGATGAAGTGATAGAAGAGGTAGCAGTAAGTGGTTGAATAGGAGACACCCTGAGCCCACCCACCGTCTTTTCCTCCCCACCACGGGAACATGGCCACAGTGGTGTCCAGGATGTAGTCCAGCCAGGGTTCGATTTCCGGGCATTCGCCTGCGAGGACGATGCAGACTTCCCCCAGGAATCCGAGGAGCCGGCCCGAGTGGTTATCGTAACCGATGACTCCGTAGTCAGCCTTTTCGAAGCGTTCCATTGTCATTCGGCCGCGGCCAAGGAATTGTTTCTGGATCGCGGACCGTTCGTCGTCGGAGAGCAAATCGTGGACCCAGTCGTAGGCTCGGGACCCCAGATTCATGACCGACATGTGCACTTCGTTGTTGTGGAAGGTGGAGGTGGATCCTTCCGGGTCCCAGCGGGAAAATTCCATGAGGCGATCTATCGCTGCGCGCCCGAAGGTTTCGTCTCCTTCGATCAAGTAGACAAGGCCGAAGAGCTGGGCGTCCTGACCCATTTGACGAGAATTGGTCATTGCCGGTTTCCAGACACGACCGAATTCGTTTTGGTCCTTTTCCCGATCCGGGAGATAGGGCGGCTCGGTCATCATGTGGTTAGCGTCAAGACGCTCCTGGGCTCTCGCTCTCAGACCATCCCATTCTGATTTGAGTTTGCCTTTGCAGTCCTGCCAATATCTTTCCAGACGTGATGCTGGCAGCAGATGACGTGGCCGAACATCGCCGATGCGTTTGATGACTTCTGACGCGGGTGGGACGGGGAGTTCACTGGTTTCCTCGGTGATGTGAAACGAGAAGGTTTCGCTCCAGGTGTCGTCCTGGCCGCACCCAAGCGCTCTCCACGTCCAGTAATAGGTTCCGTTGGAAAGGATTTCGGGTGATACCCAGAGGGTTCGGCCCGATTTCTGGTAGGTTCGAACATCTGATGAGGAAAGTTCCGGATCAGTTCCGATTTTGAGTTCGTAGGATTGCGCACCTTCGATGGGGTGCCAGACGAAGCCCGGAGGGTTCAGGTCTGCGACCGAGTCGTTCTGCGGGCGACGACTGTCGATGAGTGGGTTTGGAGATCTGAATTGACGCATAGGTGGGTCCCTTCCCTTTCAAGGTAGGAGTCAAGTTGGGTTCATGATATTCCTGGGACGAAGAGTATGCAAGAGGTTCCGTGAGTATGGGTTGGAGTTGCTTTGAGAAAAACTTGAAGCGTCAAGGGCGTGAATTGAGATGGTTGGCCTTTTTGGAGCAGGATCTAAGATTTTTTGCTTTTTATCCTTCGGAGACCCCCTTTTCTTTTTTCCGCCAAAAGAAAAGGCGGTCCTCAGGCGCCGGACAGCTTGCACCGTGCAAATTGTTCCAGTAGAAAGCCGGGTGTCGCTGGCCTACAGGTTGGGTAGCCCCAACCGTTTCCGAGGAATGGGAACCGTGCACGGCGCGTGAAATTATTTAGTGAGTTGAGTAGAGTTCTCTTTGATAGGTGTTAGCCTGGATCAGGCAATTCCTGGAGTGATATCTTATGAGTGAGTGTCTGGCGATCAATGGTGGAGAGCCCGCAGTGCCGGCGGGGTTGGCGTTCAAAATGTGGCCGGAGGTGACAGAGGCGGATGAGGCGATGGTGCTTGCTTCCTTGCGACAGGACAAGCACGCGTTTGGGCCGCATGCCGAGGCGTTGCAGACTGAGTTTGCGGAATGGAATGGGAATAAGTTCTGTTTTGCGACAAATAGTGGAACGGCCGCATTGCATATGAGTGTGGCTGCCTGCGGAATCGGTCCGGGTGACGAGGTGATTACGCCGGCGCTTTCATGGACGAGTAGTGCATCCTGTATTCTTCATCACAACGCGATTCCCATATTTGTGGATGTGGATTGGGCATCGATGCAGATCGACCCGGAGCGGATCGAGGCGGCGATTACGCCGAAGACGAAGGGTATTCTGGTGGTGCATTACTGGGGTGTGGCGTGTGATATGGATCCTATCAATGATATTGCGAAACGGCATGGTTTGCGAGTAATCGAGGATGCGTGTCAGTCGGTAGGGGCGACCTACAAGGGGAAGAAGACAGGTACGTTGGGGGATGCTGCAGGATTTAGTTTGAACCAGAACAAGAATCTGACAGGTGGAGAAGGTGGGCTGTTCGTGACCGATGACGAGGAGGTCTTCAAGAGGGGCAAGGCAGTGACCGGTTTCAGTGATATGCGACCACCGGAGGCAGGACGAGAGTATCACGATTATGGCCTGGGGTGGATGTACAGGACTTCGGATCTGCCTGCGGCATTTGCGCTGAGTCAATTTCGAAAGCTGGATGATACGAACGGGGTGGCTCTGGAGAATTGGCGGGCTCTGAACAAGCGGCTGGAGGGCACACCCAACCTCATCCCTGCATTCCAAACGGAGGATCGCCCGCCGAATGGGTATGCCTATGTGCTGCGGGTTGATCCTGAGTATGCAGAGAACAGGCAGGTCGGACTGAGTGAGATGACGAATGGAATTGTGAAGGCGCTTGCCGCAGAAGGGGTGAAGCAGTCGCGAGCAAACTGGTTATTGCCCGCACATTCGGTCTTTCAGGCGAAAGACGCTTACGGGAAGGGTTATCCCTGGAGTGCGGAGCACACACGACCGGATATATCGTATGATGTGAGTCAATTTCCGGTTGCGCAGGCGTGTGTGGATACGTGCCTGTGGAATGTCTACAATCATCGACCCCCGAATGGTGAGGAACAGCTGGAGGCGCTTGCGGCGGCGATCAGGAAGGTGTTTTCGGCGCTGGATGATGTGCCGGTGGAGGAGTGACCGAAGCGGGAGGGCAAGCAGGGATCCAAAACAGAACATTTCTTTAGGTGTTGTTCTACCAACGACAACTTACCGGATACGCCTTGATCGCCTGGTCTGGCGTAAGAATCGTGGAATTTGAATTCATTGCCGCTGCAATTAGAAGTCGGTCAAAGGGATCTCGATGGTGATCTGGCAGTTCACCTGAGAGGTAAATATCCTCCCGGCTGATTGCACGGAAGTCGAGAGACCATGCTGCAATTTGGGACTCAATCCAATGTCTTGGGGGATCGGGCAAGTCAATTTTTCCAGAGCTCCACTTGAGCGAGATCTCAAGGGCAGTCACATCGCTAAAGACAATGGATGCGTTCAGGCCATCGATCGCCGATTTGGCAACGCTCGATAATCTGTCAGGTTCAGCACACATCCAGATGAAGGTACAGGTGTCGAGCAGATAGCTAGTCATATCCCCCAGACTTTCAAATCATTATCGGTCAGGGGATTAAAGGCGTCATCATCATATTTGACAGTTTCCGAGGTTATGGTCCCGGTTTTTGGTCGACTTGTATACGTTTGTTGCGTAGCTCTCAGTTCAGCTACCGGGACGCTGCCGTTGAGGATAACCACCGTTTCTCCGGTCTGCACTTCTTTGATCAGGCGGGAAAGATGTGTCTTGGCCTGGTGCGTTGTGACGGTTTTCATGAATGATGCTCCTATGAGTTTCCGCTGTGTATATCCTGATAAAATATATGACTTAGTCTAGACTAAGTCAAATGCTATCATGCTGTATTCCCCGCAGTCCTGAACCCGGCTTGACAGGGCTGGACGAAATATTATATTGGAAACGCGCTCACAAGGGAGCCTCCACGTCCGCGGGAATGGTCGAACCCACCTTAACCTGCCAAATCCATAGGTAAGCTTTCTCTCTGCCTGTTTCAGCGGACACCAGGCCATTCGGAGAGAGGGTTGGCACGTTCAAACGCAGTAGTCTCTCGCCATCACCTCACGTCGATCACCTTGGCAAACGGGCCAAAGATCTCCTGAATGCTCACAAGTGCGGGGATCCCGAGGCCTGTCTTCGTATCAGAGAGAACCTTCCACGGTTGACTGATGCTCCCATTGCGCGCCAGTCGTTGCGACTGAACCAATGCGAGGGATTGACGCAAAAGGGTATTGGTGTCTTAGGCGAGGGTGTTCAGGTAAATTTCCAACCTGCGTAGATGGCGTAGTCAAGGGATCTAAACCGGGAGCTTGTAATGATCAAGATTGGTTTTGCCACAAGAGACATTACGCCGAGTAAGCCGGCGATGATTCAGGGGCAGATGGGCAGAAGGATCGGAGAGCGTGCACTGGATCCGATTACGGTAACTGCCTGGGTAATGGCAAACGAGGATGATGCAGCTGTGATCGTATCGTGCGATCTTGCGACGCCGTCAGATGGGTTGGTGTCGAGCGTACGCGACCAGCTGCCTTCTGTGATTCAAGAAATTCCCCCTGAGGCGGTCATTCTGACTGCCACCCATACCCATACCTCGTTGGTTTTGGAAGATGGATTCTATGACCATCCAGGTGGAGAGGTGATGACCTGCGCAGAGGCCGAGTCACTGGTTGCCGACCGGATCGTGGATGCCATTCAAGAGGCGTGGAATACAAAGTCCTCGAAAATCGTTGGCAGGGGTTTCGGGCACGCCGTTGTAGGGCACAATAGGTATGCAACCTACTCGGATGGGTCTGCTCAGATGTACGGAAAGACCGCGCGTGAGGATTTTGAGCACTTTGGCGGGTATGAGGATCACACTGTGGATATGCTGTTTACCTGGGATCCTGAGGGCTCGCTTACCGGAATCGCCCTGGCCATTCCCTGTCCCTCCCAGGTGGATGAACACCTGAACCAGTTCTCTGCGGATTACTGGCACGAGGTGCGGTTGGAGCTGAAGAGCAGGCTGGGCGACGACCTGAGTATCCTGCCCCTTTGTGCGGCTGCCGGAGATCAATCCCCGCACTTTCTGTTGTATGGCCAACAGGAAGAGGAGATGAGAACACGGAGAGGGGTTTCTGAACGGGAGGAGATTGCGCGTAGAGTTGCTGACGCGGTTGAGACCGCTCTTGCGTGCACCAAACCGGATGCAGGTGGGGATCATACGCTGGTACACCGGGTCGAGAATCTTTCACTGTCGCCGCGGCAGATCACAAAGGACGAACGAGACTGGGCCGAGTCGGAGTATAACAAGAGGACGGAAAAAGGCGATTTGACATCGTGGTTTCCGGTGAGGTTGAAAAAAGTGGTGGACACCTACGATGGAGTATTAAAACCGGAAGTCGTTCTGGCCGAAGTGCACGTCCTGCGAATTGGCGATGCGATCATTGCCACCAATCCATTCGAACTGTTCCTGGATTATAGTATGCAGATGAAGGCAAGAAGTGTGGCCCGCCAAACGTTTGTTGTCCAGATTGCAGGCAGAGGATTCTATCTGCCGTCCCGGAGAGCGGTCCAGGGCGGAGGCTATGGGGCGATGCCGGCTGTCTCTGTGGCGGGTCCGGAAGGTGGGAGAGAATTGGTGGAATGGACCGTAGGCGCGATTGGGGATTTATTCAAAGACTGATGGTTTGCTAACGGTTGGCAGGACAACACGGTTGCTTACTACAAATGAAAAATGGCTCACCAAATCGGTGAGCCATTTCTTTTACGCGAAGTGTCCAGAGCGCTATTCCGACAGAGAGATGTCGACCGAAGGACGGAGTTCCGCACAAGTTTCAAGCGCGGGATGGATCTCGTGCTTCAGGAACTGAGTGAAGCGCTCTTCGTCCAGGTCGTCTCCATTGTCGATTGCGACAAAGGCCTGCTGAGTGATGTTGTAGTCGAAACGGGGTGCCCATTTCCGGGCCCCAAGGCGGGCCGTTGTAGAGCAATTGTCGATCATATGTGAGACGCCCTTGAAGTGCATATAAGGATTGAGCGAGTCCACCGCTTCGATGACTGATTCGTTAGCAACTTCAGAGAAGGAGTGGCCTTTTTCGATCAACAGGTCGACCTGGGCCATCATTGTGGCGACGTAGACCCCTGCCGTGAACGCGTTAACGGGGATATCGTCTTCCACACGTTTCGCTCGAACTTCTTTGCCCACCTTCCACATCCGTGTTCCGTCGATTTTGCCAATCGGGAATCTACGTTTTGTTGCGGCGATGACACTTCGAATTTCATTTCCGTTGGAGACCTCGTCGTAGATTTCCAGGAGGATCTCCAATGCTGGATTGTACGAAGCGCAATAAGCCTTGCGAAACTCGTCCTTGCCCTGGTTGTCCAGATTCTCGTAGAGTGCCAGCATTCCGCTACTGGAAATGACTTTGGAGATGGGACCGGTTATGGATTCGCAGGACTGGTTGAAGGCTTCGTGTTCGGACAAACCCTGTTCGATGAAGCGACGATACAAACACTCTACGATTCCGTGGACTGCGCCCAGGAGAATGCCTCGTTCACCGAAAATGTCGGAAAGGTATTCGTTGTGGAGGGTGGTCTGGAATGTGCTGGGTGCGCCCAACGCGATCGACCAGGCGATGGCGTAGTCCGTCGCCTTGTCATTCACATCCTGCTCGATGGCGATACTGGCATTGATGCCGGCCCCATTAACTTCCTTGCCCTGCTCATACAATCTGCGAACCGAAGGACCCATTCCCTTTGGGCAGGCCGCGATGACGTTGATGTGGTTCGGAAATTTTGCACCAACGGTTTCCATGTATCCGAGGAGAAACCCGTGGGAGAGGCCTAAGGTAGCGCCGGGTTTGAGTGAGGAAAAGATTCTACCGTAGTTATCTGCCAGTGCCGCATCGGAAATCAGGAGGAGAACGAGGTCGGATTCAGAGATGACGTCGTACATTTCACCCAATGTGCCACTCTCTTCAGTAAATCCAGCTTCCCGGGCCTTGGCCATTGAACTGGACCCTTCCCGAAGGCCGACTTTTACTTTGATGTCGGAGTTTTCGAGAGATTCTCTCAGATTCTGCGCCTGCGCCGGACCTTGAGAGCCCCAACCGATGACGCCGATTTGCTGGATGCCGTCGAAGGCTTTGGGAAGGATGTCGAAAAGGTTTCTCCCCCCACGGACGATGTGCTCATCGTTCCCGGAAAGATTGATCGTCTCGATGTCAAATTTCCGGGTAAATAACTCCAACGCCATTTGGTTCTCCCTGGTTTCTGAGGTTGCAAAGAAATAATAAACCTGCTTGAATCAGAACACTGAAAATAGTCAGAAAAGGTGTTGCAGTAAAGAAATTTAAACCGTACACTGCGAAAATTGAGGTATAGCGCCAGGATTCACGGTGGGATTGATGTCCGGAGGATCGATGAAATCAGATGCGCTGAAGTTCACGATGTTTTCGCGCGATGAAATGGATCGCAGGCACGATGGCGTGCGCGCTCTAATGAAAGAACGCGGAATCGACGCACTGTTCGTTAGTGGCGAGGAGAATTTTCAGTATCTGGCAGGAGCATCGGCGAGCGTGGCTCTGCACTATTCCCTGACGCGTCCATCGGTCATCGTTCTGCCGGTCGAAGGGGATCCAGTGGTGATCACCCAGGGGCGGGACAATCTCGAACTGGGGTCTTATGTTTCGGACATCAGGGATTATCGTGGACTCTTTTCCTTTCCAGTGGATCTGGCGATCGACGTGATTCGAGAATTCAAATGCGAACGGGTCGGAGTGGAGTTGGGTCAGGAACAGCGCATGGGTATGCCGGTTGGGGCGTATCTCGAGATCGTAGATCGGTTTCGGGATGTGGCATTCGTAGATGCGGCTGATGTCTTGATCGGGATGCGGATGGTGAAGTCGAAGGAAGAGATCCTGTTGATGAAGTCTGCGGCGGATATTACCGGAAGGGCGCGGCAGAAATTGTTCGATCTTGTTCGACCAGGGATGACCGAACGGGATGTAGCACGGATGATGCGGCAGTTGATTCTTGAAGCAGGCGGCGATCGTGCAGCCTTCGTAGTGCTGCAGTGCGACCAGCCTGGCGGGAAGGGCCAGTTCAAGTATGAACGGGAACTCGAGCGAGGGCGTGTCCTGGCCGTGGATAGCGGGGCTTATGTTGGCATGTATGCCATCGATTACCCGAGGATGGCTACCCTTGGCAAGGCAACAAAGGTTCAGGTGGAGACACACGAGGCGGTGCTACGGGTGAGTCGGAAGATGGGCGAGGCGCTGACGCCGGGGATCGCGTGTTCTGAGATTTTCAGGGTTGGCGCAGAGGCGATCGAAGAAGAGCGAGATCGGGAATCCGGTTTGGTGTCATTTGGTCCGGCGAGAATGGGGCACGGTCAGGGGATGTTGATTACCGAACCACCGAGTATAGCGCCCGATGACGCGACAGTTCTGAAACCCGGGATGGTGGTGAGCACCGAACCGGGTGTGAGATGTGGTGATGTGCAGTTCTTGTGGGAAGATGTTCATGTGATTACCGATACGGGCGCTGAGAAGATTACGCTTGAGACGGATAAGTTGAGACAACTTGCGTTCTGAATCGGCGGAACGAATCCATTAGTATTTTTACAATAATGCCTGAAAGAACTTTGCTATCCGCGTTCAGCGTGGGTAGGAAGCAATGAAGGAGATCGAGCATGTCATTCTCCAGCAAAGGATTGACACACCGGCCCACAGTGACCGGTACGCGAGGGATGGTGACCTCCGCACACCCCCTGGCGTCACTGGCAGGAGCACGCATGTTTCTGGATGGCGGGAATGCGATCGATGCGGCCGTGGCGACCGCTGCGGCGCTCAATGTGGTGGAGCCGTATATGTCCGGTCTGGGTGGGGATGGCTATATGCATGTGTATAGTGCGCGTGACAGCGAACACGGGATTGTGGATTATATGGGTCGATCCCCTGCCGCAACGGAGTTGTCGCTCTACGATGAAGTGGAGAAGCGCGATCGAGGTCCGCTATGCAGTTTGGTTCCCGGAGCTTGCGGCGGATGGCTTGCCGCACTGGAGCGGTACGGGTCGATGGATGCAAGCCTGGTGTTTGCGCCGGCAATCGAATATGCCGAGGACGGGTTTGCGGTGACCGTAAAGAATTCAGAGTTTATCGGTTCCGGTGTAACAGATCTAGTGAAGTATTCACCTTCGGATGGTCAATACTTGCACGAGGGTCGCGGACCTCGACCGGGAGAGGTGATCACGCAGATCGATCTGGGAAGGACGCTCAGGGTGATTGCCGAAGGGGGCGCTGACGTTTTCTATCGTGGTGATATTGGCGCGCGAATCGTCAAACACATGGAGGCGGTCGGCGGGTTGATTACTGAGGCGGATCTGGCAGCGTTCGCCGTGGAGTTTCAGGAGCCCATCTGTTCGACCTATCGAGGGTACCGGATATTTGCACCCGCGCCCCCGTGTCAGTCTGTTCAGTATATGGAGATGCTGAATATCCTGGAGGGGTTTGATCTGAGCGCACTGGGGCACAATCGGGTGGAGACCCTGCACCTGTTGATCGAGGCGGCAAAGCTGGCGACAGCTGACCGGATCGCATACACTGGCGGTGAAACACCGCCCACGAGTGGATTGCTTTCAAAAGCCTACGCAGAGTCGCAGAGGGAAAGAATTGATTCTCACGCGGCCTATGCGGGTGGCGAGGCCTTTACCGGTACTCGTGACGCGCTTGCTCCAGGGGATCCAACGGGGTGGATGAAGTCCGAGTGTACGACGCATTTCAATACAGCAGATGCAGAGGGGAATACTGTGTCGGCGACTCAGAGTTTGGGGAGCGGATTCGGGGCTGCTGTTGTGGTGCCAGGTACGGGAATTGCGCTGAATAATCTGATGCGGTGGTTCGACTATGATCCGGCAAGCAGCAACGTGATCGGACCGGGAAAGAAGATGGAACTGTGTATGTCGCCCTCTCAGGTTTGGGACGATTCCGGACCTCGACTACTTGTGGGTACGCCCGGCAGTTACGGGATTCTTCAGACGACGCCCCAGATGATCATGAATGTGCTGGATCACGGGATGAACGTTCAGGCGGCAATCGAGGCGCCCAGATTGAAGACGTTCTCGGGGTATCAGGTAGATGTCGAGACCCGGATCTCCGAAGACGTCCTGGGGGAGCTGGAGAAGATGGGGCACGTGTTCAATCGGTTGGGTGATTGGTCACCAGGTGTTGGAGGTGGACAGGGTATCGAGATCGATCGTGAGAACGGCTCGTTTATGGGCGGTGCCGATCCGCGAAGGGATGGAATTGCTATCGGGGTGTAGCGGTTCAGACGCACCCCTCGGACATTGGGAGACAGAATGGATTTGGGCGCGAAAGTGAAGGAGTTGAAGGGACTGATCGAGGACCACCGGTCATTCAGGCGCGATTGTCTGAATCTGATCGCTTCGGAGAATACACCGAGCCCATTCGTAGAGGGATTCATGGCAGAGGACCTGAACCGGAGATACGCCTACTATCTGGGTCTGGATCCGAGAGAGCAGTCCTATCAGGGCAGTGGTTTTGTGGCGGAGATGGAGGCACTGGCTAAGGATATGGCACGCGAACTCTTTGGTGCAAAATTCGTGGAGCTGAGGGCATTGTCAGGGAATATTGCTGGAATTATTTCGATGTTCGCGCTCGGTAGCCCCGGAGACACGGTACTCGAGGTGCAGAACGCACATCAGTATGCTAAGAAGATGGCCGTGTCGGGTCTGAAGGTGAGTCTGAATCCAATTCCTGTTCCCTGGGATGGGTCACGATACAATGTGGATCTGGATGCGACGGTCACTTTGATCGAGAAGCATCTCCCGAAACTGGTGGTGCTCGGTTCTGCGATGTTCCTGTTTCCCCAGCCGGTACGGGAGATCAAGGAGGCGATGGAGCGGTATTGTCCGGGATCCATCCTTATTTACGATGCGGCACATGTGATGGGTCTTATCGCGGGAGGACGATTCCAGTCGCCTCTCGAGGAGGGTGCGGATGTGGTGATCACTAGCACGCACAAGACTCTGGCTGGACCACAGGGCGGGATGATTCTGACAAATGATCGATCGATCGCTGAAAAGATCGCCGAGGCGACATCACCGCTGATGATCGCGAATTACCATCTTGCGAGATTGCCTGCCCTGGCTGCGACGTTCATGGAGTGGCTGACGTGCGGCAGCGCGTATGCCGATGCGATCATAGCGAACGCAAAGGCTTTGGGAAAGGCGCTGAAAGAACGTGGTGTACCTTGCGTGGGTCAGGATCTGGATTTTACGGAATCGCACACGATCCTGCCTGTGGTTGATGCTTTTGGTGAGGGGCAGGAGATGGCCGATCGGCTCGAAGCGTGCCATATGATTGTCGGAGCGACCGATATACCCGAAGAGGTGGGCAATCACGGTTTGCGTGTGGGCGTGCAGGAGGTGACTCGCTATGGCATGGTGGAGGCAGACGCGGGCGAACTGGCGGCGTGTCTGGTGGATGGATTGGCTGGGAAGACAGGGGCAAGAGAACGCGCGATCGCCCTGGCGGATCGGTTCAGGCAGGTGAAGTTTACTGTGGATGAGTCTTCCCTGTAATTCTGGAAAAACGGACGGCGGACGACAGACCTCAAAGGCAGAGGCAAACACCAAAGCAATACCAGTCCAGGGTTATTTCCAAGCGAGGTTCGGGGTCTGGGGGATGGAATCGTCGTCCGCTTTTCCCCGGTTTCATGGTATGGCTTCAGCAGCTACTGGGAGTGCAGATCCTCGTGATAGACTGTTCCGGAGACGTGCAGGATGGGATTCTCCTGGAGGGATATGGTTTTGGCCTGTGCCATTGCACGACCCTTTGCATTATAGAGTACTTTAACGGTGGGTCTGAGCGGATAGGTTTCGTCCATTTCCACAACTTCTGCGATGCTCCCTGAATTGAGTCTGACGAGACTCCCCACCGGGAAGGCGGAGAGTTTGTGCAAGAGCGCGCGAAGTAGTGCAGGGTGAAATTTCTGTTTGTGATTCTGAGTGATTTCTTTGACTGCATCGAACGGGAGCAAGCCCCGTCTTTCCGGGCGGGATCTCGTGAAGCCGTCGTATGTGTCTGCCACGCCTATGATTTTGGCATATTCGTGAATCTGGTCTCCCACCAGACCGTCCGGATACCCCGTGCCGTCTTCTCGTTCGTGTTCCTGCACCACGATGTCCGCCAGCCATCGGCAGGATTCCGCACTGTTCTTCATGAGTGATTCGTACGTGTGTCCCGGATGTTTTCGGAGGAGGGTGATATCCTTCAGATCCAGACTGCCCTTGGTGAATATTTCGAAGGGCAGGTCGACCATCCCGAGGTCGTGGACCAGGGCAGCTGCGCCGAGATCGATGGCGTTTTCGCGTGTATATCCAAGTCCCTCAGCGATCCTGAGTGCGTACACAGCCACATTGATCGAATGGATCAGCACGGCAGATACAATGCCCCATTCCGTTTCGGTGGACTTTGTGTAGATGGCTCTTCGGTACAGGATGTCTGTTGCGCCGGGGATGTCCAGGATTCTTGGGACAATTTCAAACGCACGCTCGATGTTCAATGGTTTTTTCATCTGGTGCGCACTGATGGTTCCATCGAGAAATTCATAAAGCTGTTCGTAAATGGAGTCGATTTCGGATTCGATCTCCTGCGCCTCGTTCTCGTTCGATGTCGCCAGAACGGCTGATGTCTGCAGTTCGTGTGGCGCCTCCGAACCGGTTTCCGCGATCGATGGCTCCTCTGTATCGAACTGCCGGACGATTCCTTCCAGATTCTCAATTGTCGTGCTAAGGCTTCTTGTACCCTTTACGCAGGCGGTGATAAGTCTGTTTACGTCGGCCAGGTAGGTGTCTTCCCGCTGCCGGCATTTGCTGACGTGGTTCCAGATTTCTCCGGCGGTGTCGTTGATTTCGTCTGCTATGGAGTGCAGGCTCGCTTTGGTGGTATCGACAAACAGGAGCTTGTGTTTCTGAGAGATGAGTTCGGCATTCTGGGTCTTGATCACCTGCTGGAGGTGACGCTCATTTTCCCTGAGGTCCTCGACAAGGGTTTCCACGCGGCGCTTGAGGTTGATGGTTTCCAAGCAATTGATGATCGTTTTCAGCAGGTCGACGGTATCGAAAGGTTTTTCGATATAGTCATATGCGCCCAGCCGAATGGCTTCGATGACTGATTCCTTGGACCCATAGCCGGTGATGAGCACGACTTCCATGTCTGGGTAAGCCTGTTTTGCGAATTCAAGGAGGTCCATTCCGGAGATGTCCGGCATTCTGTAGTCTGTGACCATGAGATCGTAGATACGCTCACCCAGGCGTTCCCTGGCGGTCGCACCGTTGGGCGCCGTGTCGACATCGTATTCCTGGTCCTGAAGAAACTCGGCCAGGGCGCTCAGCAGGCTGAGTTCATCGTCGACGAGCAGGATGTGGCCTTTGCTTTTGGGCTCTACAGACATCTTTCGGGCGAACTCCGGTTGTGGGTATCCCTCTATTGGGTCCTCGCGTCGGCTATGAAGTTACCAAATTATGCATCCCTATGGCAAAAACTACCTCCAGGTTGACAGCGGGTAACGTCGTGCGTATATTTTTCCTACGTTGGGGAGGCCAGGATTCCCCGACGATTTGAGTGGGGGCGACCTGGCTTCGACGGGGGTGGAGAGACGAGGGCTGCGTGTCGAGGTCCCATTACCTCGTTAAACTGTGGGAAAAAACTCTAATTGCGAACGATTCGTACGCAATGGCTGCGTAACTAAAGCGTGGCCCGTTCCGCCGAATCAGGCCTGTGGGATTCGTCCGGGGCGCCGACTGAAGCAGGCTGGCTCGTGGACCTCCGCTCGAGGGACCGTGAGTGAGATCTTAATTGAGCTGGCGTGACATAAACCCTGTTTACCGGGGGGATGACGCGCGAGGCTAAAAAAGGTAAACTACACACGTAGACGCTGTCGTTAAACCGCTTTCGGACGCGGGTTCGATTCCCGCCGCCTCCACCATCCTTCGCTCGCTTCGCGAGCTTCGGCTGGCAGGCCATCCAAAAGAAAATATCGCGAGCGAAGGTTGGTGCCCGCCGTAGCCCTTGTGGCGAAGGAGGGCTTTTTTGTGTGCGGACCTGGTGTTTATTCGAATATCTGACTACGTTCGAGCACAACCGGGCATCCAAAGTCGACGAATGAGGAAATGTACTTCACCTACGTACTTGAGAGTCAGAATTCGCCAGGAAGGGTCTACAGAGGCTCTAGTGCTGATCACGAAGGTAGGTTTAGTCAGCACAATCAGGGCAGGTGCAGACATAAATCAATACACAAACCTTGGAAAACCAAGCTGTACGTTGCCTTCCAAACAAAGGAACTGGCGCAACGATTCGAGCGTTATCTCAAATCGGGATTGGGACGAGCATTTGGCAACAGACACTTCGGGAGATAGCGTCCTTTTGTGACCAGGAAGGAACTATCCGTCAGGTGATGACCTCCGAAGCCGTGTCGAAGGAGGGCATTTTCCTGTACACGGCGGGAGATTGGACCAGGAAGCATTGATGTACTATGCCTATGTCATCGAGCTCCTCACTTGAAGCCCGGTTCCGGCCGCGCCTTCGCAAGTCGGCACTTCTGGGATTGATTCCCGACTTTGTTCGTGCACTTCGGTTCGTATCTTCTTGTTGGCGTAACTCTTGGGTGTGTTTCTTGTGCACAAGAGGTCGCACACAATCCTGTTTCATCCCGCCCCTTATACTGCTTCACGTGCTGACCAACAGATGTAACCGACCGATTCAGGTCTTAATGTCCTCGCCTTCCCCTCACCACGACCCTTTGGCCAACCGCCTCGATCTCGATCACGTGATTCCCTCCCACCGCATCCCATTCCGCCGCTGTCTCATGTGCCTCTGACAGGTTCTCGCCCCGCTTTGGAGTACTTGCGTCATTGCCTGTACCTCCAGGCACCTCGAGCGGAGTGGGATCTGAGGCTACCGTGCCACCTCCTACAAACCACGTTACATCTCTTGGCGCCTCTACTTTCACCGTAAACGTATGCCCGATCGGGGACTCTGGCATGGAGCGCAGTCTTGCCAGGTCGATCTCCACTCCGCCCTCGATCGGTCTCATCGTTGCCAGTGCTTCGTGGGCGAACTGTGTCCAGCACGTCGCAGTGTCGGGCGCCAGCATTGTGTCCAGCCGATGGTCGTATGGCAATAGACCATCGACCCACCGGCCAACCACCTCCAGATTCCGCTCCGGTTCTGTGTGCAGAAAGTTCGGCCAGTGGACGCCGTAAATCGGCTGCCCGCTAACAGGCCGCAGCTCAGACTCGATCTCGTACCAGGGAATTCCCACGCTTCCTCGGTCGACGAGCATCACACCGCACTCCACGGCGATCCGCTTGTTCTGAGCAGGTCCAAGCCGTCTCAAGTTATGGAACGTGGTTGAGACGAACTTTATTCCAAAGTCCTTCAGAATCTCCTGAATCCCTTCACTGCCGTTCCCGAAGCTGTGTATGAAGGAGGGCGGCACAAAGGATTCAGGAAACGGCCCCAGGCCGTTTTGCTCCAGGATCTCCCCAAATGCCTCCAGGTGACGGATTACCTCGCTCTTTGGCCTCATGAACCCACCCTTGAGGTGGAACTCCGAATATGTGAATCCACCGTCCTCCCAGTACTCGTGGCCGACGCCGTGCACCGTCATTTCTATGTGATCGCGGTTGCGCCGCAGAATCTCGGCGGCCTCGTCCAGCCACGGCCCCACCCACCTGGCGTTGTTCCATTCCTCCCCCATCCACGTGCTGGTCGGAATCCCACGCAGGATGTTCTCTCGGTCCCATTCAGAGATCACAAATGCCGCTTGCGGCCGCATTCCGAGCTCCCGTCCCAGCGCGGCAAGTGCCTCGTAGTCGGCAAGCACGTGGTCCCGGGCGATGCCGGTCCGTCCGGGACCTCCCTTCTCGGAATCGTCCGATCCCGACCACCAGCCCACATCGTCCACCACGATCTGCAGAGGCATCGGAATCGAGAACCGCCAACCGGACGACAATACGTTCTCACTCATTGATTACATACCGCCTGTACTCAGGAAACCGATGGAGTCACCCGCGAGCGCCGTTGCTACCTGGACTCAAGAGTTTATTGGACTACGATCGCTATTCAGAGGTATCTTAACCTCAAAAGAGGGGATGGGGAACCGAATAGTTACCGAATTGACCGGCGATGCGTCGTCGGGTGTCGCAACCACAGGAAAATCGAATGGGAGGAATGCAATGAAAGCGGGTCTCTACACAAGCGACATCACTCCTGATTATGGGGTGTATCTTGGTGGCTTTCTGCACCGGACCGAAAAGTGCGACAGCATTGAGGATCCCCTATTCCTCCGAATCCTGGCGCTGGAAGATGACAAGGGTTGTCGGGTTCTACTGATTACGGCCGACTTACATCTGTTCCCCATTGACTTCAGCTGGCGCATCAGATTTTGGGCCCGGAAGACATACGACATTCCCTATTCCGCGGTCATCCTGAATACCTCACACACACACTATGGACCGTTGTTGGCCTATGACTATTGGATAAACTGGAATAAAAGCAATCTACAGTTTGTCACCGATCTGGAGTTAGAGATCCGCAACGGCATAGAATCGGCGCTTACCGACCTGGTTCCCTGTGCCATCGATTCGGGCATCATGGCGTCTGACATTGGAATCAATCGCCGCCTGCGGCTTCCTGGTAGTGATCAGGTGGGAACGGACATGCGACCCAATGAAGATGGGTACTACGATCCTGATTTGCCAATCCTCGCCATTTACGACGAGAATCGAGAGCATTTGAAAGGCCTGTTCTATAGCTACGCTTGTCATCCAACCAGTCAGAATATACCGGGTATCAGTGCAGATTACCCGGGAGCCATCGCATTGGCATTGAGCGAGATCTATGACGAGTCCGTCCATACTTTGTTTGCGCAGGGAGCTGGCGCAAACATCAAGACTCGTTTTTACGATCCTGAAACCAGGTATTTCAGAGGCGCTACAAAGGACGAACTTCAATCATTGGGGCAGAAGGTTGCGAACAACATCAAGGAGTTTGTTGCTTCGGATAAGATGACGCCGATTGTGTTGGATCTCAAACACGCCGAGTCAGTATTCGAGGTCCCTTACGATCTCTCACAAGTAAAGTCGATTGACGAGTATATGGAAATGATGGATGAGGAGGATCCCCTGGAGTGTCAGATTCCGGAAGTGAACAAGGGTTTCCTCAGCTACATGATCGAGCGCATTCGTACCGATACGATGCCGAAGGGTAATGATCTGCATATGACGATGGTCAAGTTGTGCGATGAGATTCAGATCATTGGAATGTCGTGTGAGATTGCAGCGGAATTAGGCCGTATGGTCAAAGATCTATTTCCAGATCAGAAGACAATCTTTCTGGGCTATTGTTATGAGGATGATTACTATGTTCCCAGTAAGAGCATGATCCTGGAGGGCGGTTATGAAACTGACAGATCTCGGTACCTTGGACTTCATCCTGGACGATATATTCTGGAAATAGATGATATCATCAAACGAAATGCCCTTGAACTTAACGGCCAGCTATCCAAAGGGCGGGGCTAGCTGTTTCATCCCGCCATGGATCCGCGTTGAGCTCGCAGCCTTTCTGTACGAGCGTTCTCTGGGAGGTGACATCGTCTTCCACAATATCCTCCGCCTGGACCCGGGCGGACGGGAATATCATTTGGATCTCGAAGACTGAGATTTTTCCGGGGCGACCGATTCGATCTGATATGCGATTTCTAATGGGGCAATAAGCTGTGGGAACAAAATTTAAATTCCAATGCGAATGTGGGTATGAAGCCGAAGTCTCGGGTGGTGAAGACATCGGCTTCAGTGTGAAAGTCCAGACGATGACCTGCGAGGATTGCCGGGAACTGGTGGATGTGTTGGTTGGCGCTTCTTTCGGAGAGGTTGAGCCGGATATGCGGAAGGAGATCGGCAGATGCCCGGAATGCGGGGGGGCGCGAGTTAGGAAATGGTCGGAGCCGCACCACTGTCCCGGATGTGGTAAGAGGATGAAGAAAGGGCCGGCAACGATCTTGTGGGATTGACCCGGCAGACCCATTCGCGAAGTAGGGCATTTTTGTTCATGAGTCAAGAATCTGATCACGCACACGCTGAACCGGCTGGAGTTCACGCCGGGCAACGGGCGACGTCAAACGGAGTGTTGTTGATCAAAGCGGCGCTTGTGGTGGACCGGGAGGCGTAGTCAAGAGTGAGTACGGTGAAGACCTGGACGTATACCTGATAACCGGATAATGGAGGCTACGGAATGGTTGAGCTGGTCGTGGATGGTCGACAGACACCACCGAACTGGGCGGTGCAACAGCGCGAATTGATCACAGAAATGGAGCGTGCCGCCACACCCTTCGTGTCCCACAGTACGCGACCTGATGGGACTCTGCGGTGGCGATCCAAATGGACCAGTATGGATGGCACGGACAATGCCTACGAGGCTTTTTTGTCGTTTTCGTTGTTCTACCTGCTCGGCGGAGGTGACGAGATCCTCGAGGTTGCTCAGAAGGAATACGACGCCATCACCCGGCAGTTCGAGGACTACGGAACAGTAGAACGCGAGTTCGTGACCGGATTCGACTGGTTCCACCACAGTGAGAGTTATACGTATATCTACTACCTGGCGATGGCCGATCCTGCCCATCAGGTGAATCGGGTGCGGGCTCAGAACTACGCTGCAATGTACATCGGAGAGGACTCCCTTGCGCCGAACTGGGATGCCAAACAGCGGATGCTTCGCTCACCCCTCAACGGAAGCCGTGGCCCGCGTTTTGAAACGTTCGAGCGTGACTGGAACTACCATCGTCCCATCCTGTCGGGTTACCTGGCACCCTATGAGGACCTGCCAGGTGCAGACAGCTCGGATCCGTTGTTTAAGGCGGACTGGACGGATGACGAAGTCTTCGAGCGGGTGTTGGAACAGATCAACGCCCGGATGCTCCGCGGCGACGTACCGTTAAACCTGAGCGCCAGCAGCCTGGTTACGAATGCGTATCTCCACACCGGTGAAGAGAAGTACCGTGACTGGGTACTGGGCTACCTGCAAGTCTGGATGGATCGACGGGACGCAAACGGCGGGATCGTGCCGGACAATGTGGGGCCCACAGGACGCATAGGCGAGTTGATCGATGGCAAGTGGTGGGGCGGCTATTACGGTTGGCGTTGGCCACACGGCGCGCGTAATATCGTTGAGCCGTCCCTTGTGGCGGGCAGTTGCGCGGTCCTAATGACCGGAGATTTGTCGTGGTTGGACCTGTGTCGGTCCCAAATGGACCGGTTGTGGGAACTGCGGCGGGAGGAAGATGGAGTGATGAAGGTGCCCGCGCGGCATGGCGATGAGGGATGGTTCGACTACCGTCCCCCTGATCCGTATCTCTACATTCACCTGTGGTATCTCAGCCAGAGAGACGAGGACCGCGCACGCCTGGACGAGCGCTTTCCGGATCGGGCGGCGTTCCATAAGCTGCCGCCGGACTGGGGCGCCTCCAAGGCCGGGATCTGCCCTCCCACCGCGTGGCTGTCGTTCCTCGATGGCGAGCACCCGACGTATCCGAACCAGGTGATCGAGTCGACCCGCGGATGTATGGTCCAGGCGCTGGATCGCCTGAATCGCGACGATACCGATCCGGAAACGCGTGAATGTTATCACTTCCAGAACCTGAACCCCGTGGTGCCAGAGGCCCTGGTACAGATGACGATGGGTACGCCATCGGCCATCTACAATGGAGGTCTGTTGCAGGCCCACGTCCGGTACTTCGATCCTCAGCGCCGTCGAGCGGGGCTGCCTGAGTACGTGGCCGCTCTGGTTGATGGAGTATCGGCAGACAGTCTCAGTCTGACACTGGTCAATACTGATCAGCTTGAAGAGCGGAATGTTGTTCTGCAGGCCGGAAGTTTCGCCGAGCACGAGTTCACAGAGGTGCAGCGGGTGGGGCAGGATGGGCACGAACCGGTGACCGTGAATGGTAAGCACCTGAAAGTGCGACTCCAGCCAGGTGCCCAAGCGCAGCTGCGCCTGGGAATCAGACGCTTCACACACCAACCGACATATGCATTTCCACCCTCCATCTAATGCGTCGGTGAGAACCAGACGCACCATGCAGGAGCTGATATGACAGACAGGGATACACGTCCCAACATCCTGTTCGTACAGACAGACCAACAGCGCGGCGACTGGCACGGCGGAAACCCGGACGTGCCGGTTCGTACTCCGAATCTGGATGCACTGAGGGAGCGAGGCGTTCAGTTTACAAATGCGATCTGTCCTTCGCCGCTCTGCTCACCGACGAGGACTTGCCTCGCTTCGGGACGTGAGTATGAACGCTGCGGAGTGCCGTCCAATAGTGTCAACTGGCCTCGTGACACGATGAACTACCATCGTATTCTGCGGGACCAGGCCGGATATCACGTAATGGCATGTGGCAAGTTTCACATCGGCGAAAACCAGTCCGGCAAACCACCGGAGTTCAACTGGGGGGTGGACGGTCGGCGCCTGATGGAAGAGTGGGGATTTTCTGATTGTCTGCTGAATGCTGGCAAGAACCAGGCAACAAACTTGGTACGGAACAGCAAGGAGGGAACGCCGCAAGACCCCTATATGGCATACCTGGATGAGCAGGGGCTAATGGATGTTCACATCGAGGACTACGTTCGACGTAACAGGGAGGGGGTGTGGACAGCCACTTTTCCCACCGCGTTGCCTGACGAGGCCTATTTCGATGCGTGGATAACCCGAAACGGATTACAGCTGCTGGATCGGTCTCCGACCAATGCTCCCTGGTATCTCGAGGTGAATTTTCAGAACCCTCATCACCCGTGGGATATAACCGAGCGTATGCACAAGCTTTACCGAGATCCGCCCGTCGACTTTCCTCAGCCGACTGAGCCCGATGGATCTGCTTCGCCGGAAGCGCACAGTGAGGTCCGAAAGAACTATGCGGCGATGCTGGAACACCTTGACGAGTGTCTCGGTCGGTTGATCGCCAGGGTGGAGGAACGGGGCGAGCTGGACAACACCCTGATCGTGTTCGGGAGTGACCACGGTGAGATGCTGGGTGACTACGGCCAGTGGCAGAAGCAGTCGCCTCTTCAGGCGTCGATCGGCGTTCCGCTCGCCGTGGCAGGCCCGGGAGTGGCCAAGCGTAACCTGTGCGATGACCCGGTCACCATTCTTGATCTGCACGCCACCTTCCTCGAGGTGGCAGGAGCCAAATTGTCGAACGATGTGGACAGCCGGTCGATGGCTCGGTATCTGGCAGACCAAGCCGATCCCCCTCGCGACGTCGTCTTCTCGGGACTGGGCGCGTGGCGGCTGGTCTTCGACGGCCGATACAAGCTGATTCTTGGATACGATCCTGACAAACGCAGGGGTGGGGAGGAGTGGGAGCCCTGGGGGGTCGATCCTTCCGAGTCCAGGAAGATTCAACGGGACCGTCCACCTATCCTTTACGATGTGCAGACCAGCGAGAGCGTGAACGTGGCTGATCGTCACCCTGAAATCGTTAAGCGTTTATCAGAAAGCTTGAAGGACCTGTAGTAGGGGCTAGTGTTGTTTCCCTGGGAGTCTTCAAGAAACCTCACGTTGAGAGGCAATTCTCTTTCACCTCCGCTGCTGCGGACAAGACGGCGGACAGGCGAAAACACGATGGTTTTTCGTTGATTTCTAACAATAGACCTTGGGACACCCATCTAGCCAAATCCTTCTACGTATTGTAGTCAGAGAGCAGCTGTTCAAATTCCGCACGTCAAGGGAGGTCGTTTTGCGTTACTGTTATCTGTGGATCGCTTGTCTTTTCCTGTTGGTTTCTGTGAGAGCTGAAGCAGACCGCCTGGAGCTTGTTCGGTATACGAATCTTTGGACTGACTCGCCGGCACGTATCGCAGATGCCGCAGGGGTTACCTATGTGTCCGATCGTGGTCACCTGTTGATTGCAGATTCGGAGATCAGCGAGTACGGCGATCATACCGATCCGGCAACGGGCGAGCTTGTCTTCAAAGGACACAACGTGTTCGAAGTGAGCCTCGACGCAGTGGAGGTTCACGGTCGCTGGCTGGCCACACCACCTGATCCCAAACGCAGCGAGCCAGTGGGCATCGTCTGGCATCCGGGTGATGGCCACGTCTATGTCACTGACGACGATCAGAAACGAATCTTCCGATACGCATTCCAGGATACCCACTCCTTTGGACTTCCCCTGGCGTCCGCTCTGACCAGCTTCGACGAACGGTATACCGATCCAGAAGGGATCACTGTCGATCCCGCATCGGGAGACCTGCTCGTGGTTTCCGGCACAAAAGAGGAGCGCGTGCTGAGATTTCGGTTCGATGCGCAGGCAGACACCTTCCGCTTCGTGTCCGAATTCACTGTGACCCCACATCTCAAGGATCCGGAAGGCATCGCGGTACATCCAGTTAGTGGACACGTATTCACAGTGGCTTCTGATGGGATCGCAGAATTCACTCGTGAAGGCAGCTTTGTTCAGAAATTCAATTACAGTTTTCTTGAAGGCTCAGGCGTAACTTTCAAACTACCCGGTGGGGGAACGTTCGCCCCTTCATCAGATCCCAACGATATGCGAGATGCCCTATCTCTTTACATTACCTGTCGCGGAATCGATAACGGCGCTTTTCCCAAAAAGAATTCGCTGGACGGGGGGCTGGCTGAGTTAAGACTGGTCCGGGTCAGATCGCTATCATCCCCATTGCGCGTGCCTTCCGAGTATTCCACCGTGCAGGCAGCCGTCGATGCCGCTTCACCAGGTGATACGATTCTTGTTTCTCCAGGAGTTTATCCGGGATCCATCGACATGGGTTCCAAGACTCTTGCGCTGGTGTCGGAACATTTCCTTACAGCTGACTCCCAGGCGATCTCGGCAACCGTGCTGAATGGTTCTGGAGGAAAGTTTGTGATCCGGGTGGGTGATCCCTCCTTGCGCGGCACCGGCCGCCCACTGATTTACGGTTTCACGATCCGGAATGCGGACGATGGTATTACCGCATCAGATCCGTTCGATTTGATGTACTGCAGGGTGACGGAGACTACAGACGGGATCGATTACGAGGGTGGCGGCGGTACCGTGCGAAACTGTAGGTTCGACCGGAACCGAGATGATGCGATCGATCTCGATGGCTCCACAGCGGTCCTGGTTGAGCAATGCGAGATTGTTGACAGTGGTGACGACGGAGTCGAGGTTCGGCTGCACCCACATCCTGGGCCAGACACGCTGGATATTATTTTGCGTGACAATCTGATTTCAGGCAGCGGCGAGGACGGGATCCAGTTGATCGGTTATGACGTGGTGACCGCGCGTCGATTCCGAATCGAGGGCAATCGCATTATCCAAAGTGCCAAAGTCGGGATTGGAATGATGTCCGGCGCGAACACGCGGGAAAATTTTGAGGCTGCTCCGTTGACCGAGGAGGTCGTGGTCATTCACAACACATTCCAGGACAATGAGATTCACATATCAGGCGGTGCCCGCTTGCTACTGGCAAACAATGTGTTGGTGGGAGGCAGACAGGTCGCTGTGAAAGGTATAGCGGGTTCCTCTCTCATTGGCCGGAATCTCTTTTGGAAAAACGTCGGGTTGGGAGGAGATAGGGATCAGTTGGGTGACGTCGTGGAGGCCGCGCCCGGATTTGTGGAGGAATCTCTGAGGCCCTATCCTGATAGCCCAATGGTAGATTCCGGTTTGTTGGAGATCTCGTGGGTAGGCAGAGTCTGGGAGTTGTCGACTGCTCACGAATTTAGAGGCAAGGCACCCGACCTGGGTGCTCTGGAGCATTGGGTGGGAGCCAAATGATAAGATCCGCAAGGAAGCGTTGTGAAAGAATGAAGGAAGCGGTGTCAGTACCCATCCGCTTACATCGCGTTGCTTGTCTCATCATCCTGGTTTTCTGTGTGCTCTGCCCTGTCTGGCCTGAAGCGGGCGTATCGAGTCGGCAGGTGACCGTATTGTACTTTACAGATGCCCATCAGCTTGCGCCGGTTGTGGACGAGCTGGGGGAACGGGGTGGTGTGGCGAAACTGGCGACTGTGATCCAGAAGGTCCGCAGGCAGGAACCTGAGGCGATCGTAGCTTTCGGGGGGGATCTCGCCGGCGGTTCACTCTTTGGCGCGGCGTTCCGAGGTCTTCCGATGGTGGAGGCACTGAACACGCTTGGCGTGGATGTGGCCACATTCGGTCAGCACGATTTCGACTTCGGGATCGTTCAGACTGCTGCTCTGGTTGAGGCGTCACAGTTCCCGTGGATTACATCGAATCTTATCGGGAGAACCGGCAAGCCGTTTCTTGATTTGCCCAGTACGCTTGTGGTTGAACGACAGGGCATCCGAATCGGGTTTATCGGGTTGACCGACGCTATGGTGAGCACGTTTCAGGATAGCAGTGTGAAGCAGCTGGATATGGTTAAGGCGGCTCGGTCGGCCCTGGCGCATCTCAAACAGGAAAAGGTTGACATCCGGATCGCGCTGACGCAAACGACACTGGGGGCAAACGAGCGTTTGCTCTATGAAGTTCCCGAACTGGATGGCATTCTTTCCGAGGAACGCAGTGAAACGGAGTCCACGGCGAATTTCGTGAGTGGTCGGCCAATCCTCTCACCATGCGGCAATATCGGCTGTATTATCAGATTGCAGATTCAGCTCGAGCCAGGCAAACGGCCTGTCCTGCTTGCAGGCGCTTTGACAGTCGACGCTTCAGTCGCACCAGATTCCATGCTGCTGGAACTGGAGAACCGCTACACAAACGCACTGGAGTACAAGCTCGCGGAAACGCTGGGCACTCTCGAGGTTCCTCTGGACGCGGGGGTGGCGGGAAACGCCTCCGCCCGGTTCAAGGAGAGCAATGCCGGAAATCTAGTTGCTGACGCCTTCCGTGATTATCACAAAGCGGATATTGGAATTATAAACGGCGGCGGGATTCGTGCAAACGCACCTGAGGGGCAGTTCACCCTGAAGGAAGCGCTTTCTCTGTTGCCTTACGGAAATCAGGTGTGCTTGGTGGTATTGAAGGGCAAGCTTCTTTTGCGAGTGCTCGAACACGGCGTAGCTCGGGTAGCCAACCGCTCCGGCGCGTTCTGTCAGGTGGCGGGGATGAGCTACACCTACGATCCGGAGAGACCGGTTGGCGAAAGGATTCTCGAGGCGAAGGTGGCCGGTTCTGCGATCCGTGGTGATCGGAATTACAGGGTTGCCCTGCCCAGTTTCATTCTGGCGGGTGGTGATGGATTTTCCATGCTCGAGGAGGGCTGGACTCTTGTAGGTCCGGCTATCGCACGGGAAGACGTTGTAGTGCTGGCGAATTACTGCAGGAGACTGGGTCGAATAGACTCTCGAATCGAGGGAAGAATTACGATTTCCACGCACTCTGTAGAGTCTGGTGAAAAGAGTCCCTGACCACAGGGACAAGGAGTCCCATTCCAATTCTGCCGGTTCGAAGCGAATCTCGGTTCGGCAAGCCGGTAGGGTTTTGTGAACCTTTGAGGTAAACCAGGCTTACTACATCTCGCACGCCTGTACTGGATTCCCTCAGTCCAGACCGATACGATCATCGCTATCGGGCGGCCAGTAGTCCACGATTAGCAACTCACTCTCGTCATTGTGGAGATTGCGACCCGAGTGCGATACGTTCCGTTCCACGGAAACGAACTCTCCTTAGCTGTATTCAGCTGTTACCCCGCCAATTGTCATTTCCAGCTTTCCCCTGGTCACGTAGAAGAATTGCTCCAAATCGTGCTGGTGATCTTCGAAGTCTCCTCCCACCTCAAAGCGCTGTATGACGATGGTCATGTTGCAGTCGCTGGACTGCTTTCGCGGCAACAAGAACCATCCTGCATTTTTCGATGCGGGCGCTTCCATATCGGGCTTCCGATGTACGTTAGTTTTCAGCATGAACGCTCTCCTGTTTTATGATGGAAGATTGTCGTCGATCACGGCCATCCAGAGCTCTATGAGGGTGGATAGCCCGGTATCAGGCAAGATGGAATCGACGTTTCCTTTGGACACCATATTATCCTAGACTACTTGTACAGCTATTTGAGATTACTGTCCACGCTGTGGTCGATTCGAATCGCGATGATATTTCACGGCTGAATTTTTTGTAAAATTGCCGTGTGATTTGACTTTCTGGATATCGTGACTAAAATACGGTGTGGGCTGGCAATTACCAGTGTTGATGAGGTAATCATTTGGCTGCAGCCAAATTTCTGAGGGTGATCAATTTTGCTGGATGTACTTGAGAACACTTTTTCGATCAAAGGGGCGAACCTTTCGGCATCGTCCTGTGACGGCGTGTTGACTGATCTCAACAGATTTTTCAGTCACCGCACCGAGGACAATATTGTCCTGGATCTCTCACGTCTGGGCTTCGTAGATCCGTACGGGATGGGGATGCTTTGCCTCATCGGGAGACATCTAAGCAACAGGTACTGGGATATCTACTGCAAGTTGCCTGAAGATTCGAATGTGGAGAGTTATTTGACGAGAATGCGCGTGTTCCATTCACTGGAGAAGTATGTCACGCTGAACCGGACTCCGCAAACCGGGAGCCGTCCCGTGCACAATGAGAGTCTCCTGGAAGTGCTCAATATCGAGCAGCAAGGAGACATCGAGTCCGTCTTGGCGACGCTTGAGTCCAGGGTGGGCGCCATTCTCAGTGAGGAACTTGGCTACACGGTTCGCGAGATCACAGATTTCAAGAATGTGGTTGCCGAGTTGTGTCACAATATTCTGGATCACAGCGGGGACCGGGGTGTGCTTGTCGCACAGCGATATCAGAATCAGAAGATGCGAAAGAAATTCGCGATCATCGGTGTATGTGATCTGGGTATGGGGATCAAGGAGAGTTTGGCGACCCGGTTCGACGTGTCGGACTGGACGGACGCACGGGCGATTACTAATGCGGTTCGGAAGGAGTTCTCCCGAGAGACGGCGCGGGGATTGGGATTATACGTTGTGAACCAGATCTGTCAGCAACATAACGGGAGTCTCCACATCCGGTCCGGAAATACGCGGGTCTATTTCCGTGGGAAGCGGACCCACGTTCACCCGTCGTCTGAATTCGGGGGCACGCAGGTGAGTATCACCCTTTATGAAAAGGGTACAAAATAGGTGGATTAGCGCGAGTCACCGGATTTAAGGGACTGACGATCGAATGATTTCTGCGCGGGGTGTGACCCACCCGGCGCCAATTTTTTGCATCAGATGGTGCTTGCTCGGAGCTCTGCAACCTTGAATCCGCCGCACGGTTGTTGACACAGTTTAGAGCAAACCTTATGTTAAACGGCTCAAGAAACCGAGTGCGGGCAGGTTCGAATGTAGAGGTATGTTTATGTGTGCACTGCCGCTGAGCGAGTCCATTCTGAAGTATATGATTCCCTGGCTGGACCTCGAGTGGCCATTGAATCCGTCGGAGCAATATGGACGCGAAGGTCCGTTCGTTGTTGAGATCGGTTTTGGAAATGGCGGCTTTTTGGTGGAGCAGGCCCTGAGTCACCCCGAGACCCTGTTTCTGGGCATCGAGCGGTCCTGGGGAGCAGCACAGCGCCTGTTCAAACGTCTCGAACAAACCGGTCTGGACAATACCAGGGTGATACAGGGCGGGGCGGAGTTTCTTCTGGGGAATCTATTCGAGCCTGAGAGCATTCAAGAGATCTACATCAATTTTTCAGATCCGTGGCCTAAGGAACGGCATCACAGCAGAAGGTTGATCCAACCGAGATTCATCAAACTGGTGGCGGAGCGGCTGGTGAAAGATGGGAAAGTGACGATTGCGACCGATCATCCAGAATACGCAGACTGGATAGCGGGCGTGCTGGAAGGTCAATCGGCATTGGTGTCGTGCTTTGATCGAACGAGGATGAGTGAACTGTCCGGGCGAACGCCTACCAAGTATGAACAAAAGGCCATGGATGCCAATGTGCCGATCAACTATTTCGTGTGGCGTCGAGCGTCCGTCGATTCACCACCGGTAAATGTCCAGAGGATAGAAGACATGCCAAATGTGATTTTGAAGGGGCCGTGCGATCGGGACAGACTGTTTGCCGATCAGGAGCCCCGTTCCTGGGTAATGACACATGCAGGTTCCGAGGTGGTGATCAAGTTGTCTCACGCCTATCGGGATACGGAGGGTGACTGGCTGCTCGAGATGATGGTGAAGGAAGGTGCATTCTCCCAGCATTTTGGCATAGTTGTGTTGAACAGAGCGGACGGTGGATATCTGGTGAAACTGGCTGCCATGGGTCATCCAAGGCCGACCTGGGGGGTGAAGCAAGCGGTAGGGAAAATTTCCGAGGTGATTCGGGAACGGTTCCCTTCGATGCAGGTTGAGAGGAGCACGGTGCCCGGTGAGTATTCTGGTTGAAGATTGAGAGGACAATTTGCGGGTCTGCTACGCGGACGGCTATTATGCACCCCTGCCCGAGGGGCACCGATTTCCGATGGGGAAGTTTTCTGCTCTCCATCGGATTTTGCTTTCTGAACGGCTGATGGATACGGCAGATGTCATTGAACCTGTGGCGGCTTCGTGGGCGGATCTTGCTACGGTACACACCAGCAGGTATCTTGGAAGATCTGAAGAGTGGGGCGCTGAAAGGACACGATTGCATTCAGGCCAAGCAATGTGGGTGATCGGGCATTTTGTAGAAGTTCAGGAAGTCATGTTGCACTTTGTCGGTGGGTCGCTTGATTTCTCCGGGAGCATGTGAAAGTGGGCGTTGGCGACAAAGTTTTGAAGGGTCACTTCCAGGCGGTTTGAGCCACATAAGTACGGTCGTCGGCTCTACATTCGGGACAGCCTGAATTTGTTTGACAAGCGGGATTCCATTTCTTACCCTGTAGCACTTCTTTTTGCATAACTACCTGATTTTGAGGCGGTAGGGCCGCGAAGACCCTCGGAGAATCCGATTCCAATGTCCACGATGATTGCGCAATTCGGTTTTAAGTGTCGCGTGCTTTGTGGAGGCGTGGCAGAGACATTTCGGTTTGCCAGCATCGCGTTCCGGGCATTTCTGGATTTCCAGAAGTGGAATCGCGGGGCATCCTTCCGGGTGATCATGGATCAGGTGCGCTTCACAGGTTTGGAAGCGATGCCATCTATCACGCTGATTTCATTGATTTTAGGTTTCATCGTGATTGTTCAGGCCTTACCGGTTCTTTTGGATCTCGGAGCGAATCAGCTAATCGGCAAGATTCTGGTTATCGCGGTTGTTCGTGAATTCGGGCCATTGCTTACGGCGATGGTGGTGATCTGCCGGTCTGGAACTGCGATTGCGGCTGAACTTGCCGTAAACAAGGTGATGGGAGAGATCGAGGTCCTGGAGTCGATGGGAATAGATCCGTTCCATGACATCGTGGTTCCGCGAATGGTTGGCGGCGCGATTTCGGTATTCTGTTTGACCATTTATTTCGAATTGATCGCGCTGGGTGGCGGATTTATTGTGGCGAGTTTGCGACTCATCATGCCTTTCGATCTTTTTGTGGCGAATTTCTTTGATGCACTGACCATGGAGGACGTGACGCTCAGTGTGATCAAGAGTTTGATTTTCGGCACTTCCATCCCGATCATTTGCGGCTACCACGGATTGATTCGTGCCGGACGGGCAACCTTCGAGGTGCCCATGGTCGCCCGGGATGGCGTGATCCGGTGCATGTTTTTCACGTTCTTGATGAGTGCGGTCATTTCCGCGGCCTTCTACCTGGTATAGCACATGGCGGATCAACCTGTCATTTCGTATCAAAGCGTGTTTTTCTCCCTGGATTCAGGGCTCCAGGTTTTCTCTGGTCTGAATCTGGATGTGGCGGCTGGTGAACGATGTATTCTGTCCGGGAGTTCCAGGAGTGGGAGTTCCTTTTTCGCCCGTCTTGCGCTGGGTCTGTTCAGGCCGTTTCGCGGAATGGTAAGGGTGATGGGTGTGGATGTGTCGCACATCCCCTTGAATGAGCTTCAGGAAATCCGACGACACATTGGTTTCGTGTTCCGCGATTCCAGGTTGATCAGCAATATGAGTGTGGAACGCAATATCGCCTTGCCGCTCAATTACCATCGAAAACTTCCACCTGAAGTGGTGCATCACCGGGTGGACAGTTTACTGGATCTGTTCGGACTGGATCCTGTGCAGGGCATTCGGCCAGTAGGGCTTTCTCCTGAGCAAAGAATGCTTGCAGCTCTGGCACGATCGGCGGTGATGACTCCGGAGGTTCTATTTTTCGACGATCCGCTGGCAGGATTTCCACCCGAAGTTTCGAGCAGGTTGCTTTCGGCCATGAAGCGGTTGAGGGAATGGATCGTTTTTCATCGAGAAGACAATCAGCCGCCGGCCATGCTGATACCCGTTTCCGAACCGGGGCCATATGAAGGATTTATCGATCGGTTCGGCACCTTTCAGGACGGTCGAGTTACCTTTGGGAAGCAGGAGTTTCTGAATTTTTAGGTCCGGAGAGCGGCTGTGCAGACATTTGTAGAATATCAGAAAAAGGATCTGCTGATCGGGGCTTTTGTTGTACTGAGTCTGGTGGTTCTGGTGGCGATCTATTTTCTGAAGTCGCAGTGGTGGGGGGCAAGCTCCTACACTGTTATGGCTGAGTTTTCTCAAATCTCGAGTCTGAAAAAGGGTGTCAAGGTTCGACTTCGCGGGTATGAGATCGGAAAGGTACGGAATATCGATTTCTTCCCCACGCCCAGCGATGGGGTCTATTTTCGTGTAGAACTGGCGGTTGAGAACCAGTATCCGCTTTTCGAGGGAACGACGGCGAAGATAGGTGGCGGTGGACTCCTTGGTGACAAATACATCAATCTGGATGTGTCGAAAGTTGATTCGGTTCGTTTACGTAAAGGGGCAGTGATTCCAGGTATCGTGCCAAATGAATTAGGTGATACGATGGCCGGTGCAAGAGAGATGATGCGGTCATTGACACG
>Ga0114999_10000013_pt1 | contig 244252 bp, 233 predicted proteins | sample ArcticOcean_MG_C_3_FD_89820 | JGI IMG/M metagenome (GOLD analysis project Ga0114999, IMG submission 89820) | Marine microbial communities from western Arctic Ocean - ArcticOcean_MG_CB8_126 | ecosystem: Environmental > Aquatic > Marine > Oceanic | place: Arctic Ocean: Canada Basin | collected...
GGTCAACTATGCGATGCAGATTCAGGATCTGGTAGAGGAGGCAGAAGACCAGTTAAACCGACGTGATGTACAGCCCGGCGAAGGATTTACATTCGGGGCCACGGATGCGGCTGTGACCTATCTGCTGCCGGATATTCTGAAGACCTACCTACATCATTACCCGGATGTAGAGCTTTCTGTGCACGTATCCCCCTCGAAATATCTGGTGGAGGATCTGTTGGCCAACCGGTCAGAATTTGCATTGATCACCCTACCGTATGCCCATGCCAAAATAGAGACCATGTCCATCTATCATGACTCTATGCCACTGGTCGTCGGTGAAGATCATCCATTTGCAGAGCAACAGTCGATTACCCTTGAAGAGGTGGCCGAAGAGCCGCTTATTCTATTTCACGCGGACTCCGTCTCCCGAAAAATTGTAGATGAGCAGTTCGCCGAAGTAGGGGTTTCCCCCCGTGTCGTCATGGAACTGCGGAGCCCGGAGGCGATGCGGAAACTGGTCGAGGCGGGGGTTGGCATTTCGTTCCTGCCGTCCCTGACGGTGCAGGAGTCTCTGGAAGCCGGTTCATTGAAGGAGATCGACGTGGTGGGCGTGTCCTTCAGTCGGGAGATCGGTGTGGCGTGGCGAAAAGGCCGATATTTCGGACCAGCGATACGGCATCTGTTGGAAGATATCTTCGATCGCTATGGCGCTGGACCGGCGTGGGCGGCACAGCAGGTGGATTGACCCGTTCAGACATTAAAAATCCATACTTAACTCCAGATAGACGGTGATCATATCCGTCCTGGAATTGAGCACATCATAGGAAGCCCGTCCGGACACCCGGCGAACGGTCCCCGTGTCCAGATATTCCGCCTGAGATCCTTCCAGATATCGTACCCGCATATCGAGCCAGACAGATCGATAGGATCTATTGCCCCAGGTGCTGGATGTGCCTGTACCTCGTTCATCATACAGCCTGAACATCATACCGCCCCCGAATCCGTAGTTGTACGCGATATCGAGGGCATCAATAGTCCGGAGGAATGTATCGTCCTCCTCAAAATAGCCTCCATCCCGATCAACCGTAGTGGTGGTCACGAGCCACTGCATGCCGATCAAGCCCTCCATATACGGCCTGATCAAGCCCACGTCAGGTTGAATCCGTAAAAATAACTTGGGCATGAGAATACTATTCAGGGTCGTCACTTCTAATCTTACATCCGGTATCAGGATTCGGAAAGGCTCTTGACGAAAATTAAACCCATACAGGAAGTACCCCAATTCCATGCCAACGACAATAGGAACATAGGGTAAACGGCTACCATAGCTTATCACAAAACCACCACCGGGATGAGGAATATTGTCGGCAAACGCCCCTCTGGGCGCGCCCACCATGCCGCCGATACTTAGAAGCCCGGGTGATTGACGGGGCTCGAATTGGGCATGCGATAAGACAGGCATCGAAAGGAGAACAACCGTGATGGCGGAAGCCATCAGCAAGCGGGAGGAAAGAAAGGCGGTCATGAAGACCTCTTGGCATCGAAAACAGGCTATGATAAAACGGTACAGGGGCATCTATTTATACGAGGCAGACTACCAATAGTTCCCTTAAAGGATAGATTCGCCCCGTCCTATCCCTATGGTTTCACCAATCTGGCGTCCACGGAATACTGCGCAGACACGGGAGGGGCCTGTGAAGCAAAATCACGAACAGGCTGAGATAGCTACCAGGTATGCTAACGGGACATCCTATAGGGTACCTTTCAGATATTTTTTTCGTATTGCAGCAGGGAATTTTTCTATAGCATAGCGTAACATCGTACGGGGCATATCTTTGTAGTGGATTTTCAAAAAGGCGGTTTCGACCGCTTCATCACGTTTTCCGATTTCCCTGAGCATCCAGCCTACTGCTTTGTGGATTAAATCTTCCTGGTCATTTTTCAGCCGCTTTGAGATCGCCAGCGCATCATCGAATACGTTCTTTTTTATGAAATGAAAGGTCGCGATAATGGCTATTCTTCGTTCCCATAGACGATCAGAATCTGCCAGCGTATATAGCGTAGCCCTGCTTTTATCCTCAAGGTAAGCCCCCACAATATGATGGGCCGAGCTATCTACCAGATCCCAATTATTGACATACATGGCATGATCCAGATACAGCGTATAGATCGCCTGTCTTTCTTTATCGTCCTCATTCGTAAATTTGTCAACCAGAAGTAGGAGCGCAAACAATCGTTCTTTATGGAACGCAGATGTAAGCAGGTGTTGTACTTGCTTGTGGGAAAGGGTGTTATATTATTTGCCCTGAGCCCTGAGCCCTGAGCCCTGAGCCCTGAGAACGGGGACGCGGATGCCGAGAAATGTATCGCCCGCACCATATTGGCCGCGCCCCGTTTTAAAAAAGCGCTGAGCGTGAACCGCGATAGCAGGATCACCTAAGATTTCTTATGATCTTCTGAAGCTCTTTTACGGTCATGATCTATCTCCATGAGAGGCCGGCCGCCGATATAGGGCAAAACCTGATTCTCATGTATAAAACGTGTCTATTGGAAAGATTTTCAGACAAATTTCACTGTCCCGCGCCCAGTCGGTTCGCCGTGAATAGTAAGTGACCAGTACCTCGTCATCCTGGAAAAACACGGCGGCATAGGCCGCATCATGGTCCGGGCGCTGATCAATATCTTTGAACGGCCCCCAGGTTTCGCCCTCATCTGTAGAGATCGCGGTGGTCAGCGGGATTCGGGGCCAATTACTATTGGACCGGACGTTATTCCAGATCATCAGAAGATCACTGGTGACCGGCATACGACGGATCAGAGGGGGCGCATCCGGGGCTTCCAGAACCGTAGGCATGGGTTTAGACCAGTGAACCCCGCCGTCATCAGAGTACGATTTATACACACAGCCTTGTGTCGTGCGCAGCATGCACAGCAAGCGCCCATCCTTCAGTTCTACTATCGATGGCTCATGAGCCCCGCGGCCCGGTGCGGTCATGGTGTCTTCGCTCAGATCCCAGGTGTCGCCTTCATCATCGGAGTAGAACACAAAAGAATGCAGCGGGTTTCCCTTAACGAAATGGAACCCTGGACCACCATGCGAAGGCAACAGGATACGGCCCGAACTCAGTCGGACCATATGATCATTGTTGGTGCAGTACCACCCCGGTTCCGAGATTTGTACAATTTCTCCCCAGGTTTCGCCGTCATCGGGGGAGCGTTTCATGTAGACGTTGCGCTGCGCTTCCGATTCCCAGGCGGTGAACGTCAGGAGCAGGTGATCATTTTTCAGCCGGATCAGATTGGGATGTTTGACATTTCGGCCCCACAGATTGTCCTGCACCGTAAATGTTTCGCTCCAGGTTCGGCCCCGGTCGGATGAGATGCTGCCGGAAAGTCGACAGGGAAATTCATCGCTGGCCGCGCCGTGCTTGTCGAATCTGGTCCGTATGGCGAAAGATGGCCTATTGGCATAATATTCGGACCAGATGTGAATAAGCCGTCCGCCATGCAACGGGAAAATCAGTTGATGATCATGCCGCGGATGAGCCGCCGACCAGGGACAGATAATCGCGTCGTGGATGGGAGATAGTAATAGATTGGGCATGAGTAAATGGTGGGTTGGTGGTTTGGTAGGGTGTCCGGCGGGCTAGGCATGTACGTGCGTATTACAGTCAATCAGACAATCAACAAATATCCTCAATCCATATTTTCCATGTGATAATGCGTAACAACGACCGTGCCGGGAACGACCGATTCCAGCAGACGGACCTTGGTTTCACGAATATCCGGTTCGAGTGCATGGGTTTCATCTATATCCAGCGCGTGGATGTCAGGGAAATCGCGTTCCATATAGTTAACATGTCCACCGTAGAGTTCATAGTGAACGCGGCCCCAGGGCACCCGACCGTGCTTTAAATAAAGTTTGTTCAATTCTTTCAACGTCTCGATAAAAACCGGCCGTTGCATGGGTTTCATTTTGGCTGTCCATTTTTGAATAACCATACTGATCTCCTTATAATATAAAGTATCTTCCGATTACTTTTACGTCCATCCTGAAGGGGGCCGAAGGCAAGCATTCGAGGAGGGAATCAAATAGTATTGTATCTTCAAGTTGTACACGTCAATGAGAAAAATAATTAACTTACGTAAGTTATAATTTGGGTAAAATAGTATAGATTGGGTCGAAAAATGGTTGCCTCGTCGTATTCGGTCCGAGCAGTACGTCTCGTTTTTTTAATTTTCTGATCTATTTCTTCTTTTTTGTACGTATCATTAAAGAGTAATGTGCGAAGGCTTTATAAGCCTTGGGAGACGTTTATGGATCATTCTAAACGGGTAATCAGGATAGCGTTGGCGAGTTGTTTTTGTGCCTGGCCTTGGCGATTTTTGATCGAGGCATGTTACACGATATTCGTAGCGATTATGGCAATCATCGTTTGTTGGAAACCTTTCATGTGACGATGTCGGAACCGTTACCCGAATCGACGAATACAACGGGGGAATGGAAGTGGCTGGATATTAATTTTATGCTGAAGATATTTGATTTCACGTTGGTCCTGCTGGCTTTTGAGCTAAAGGACGGGAAAACGGAAAACAGACCGATGAACAGAGTGGATTATTTGATCAGCACCTCCATCTGGGGGCTGGGATGGGTGTCGTATGCCAGTGTCTTGCCGATTTTGCTCTTACGGAGATGACGAGATATACCATCTTTGACCCGATTGCTGGCCTTATCATGGGTGCGCTATGCGGGCTGTCGTATGGCGTGGTCAGATTGCTACAGACTCCCATAAATAAGTTAGAAAGTTAGAAAGTTAAACCAATCTACAATTTGTAAATGAGTCGGCAAGCAGATCGTTAAAGGTTCATGGTGTTGCTCACTTTCCCATTTTCCCACTTTCCGACTCTAAAGCACCGGCAGATCCGAATCCAATACATTCTTCAGATCAGACAGATGCCGTTCCAGTATAACCTCGATGTCCTGTAACCGCTGATGGGCGTCACGTCCTGGTTTCTGGTCCGCCCGGGTGATCATCCCATATAGATAGGTCAGTTGCCGCATGAGCATCGGCTTGAGATTCGCACCGACTTTGCCTTTACGGGTCTGGATCAACGCCTCTTCTATTTTGGCCAATTCCTGGCTGATCCGCGCCGCCCGTTCAGCAGACGTCCCTCCCTCTTCACGTACATTGTCTAACGATTCATTGACCGAGCGAATTTTCCGTACCGCAAGACGTAGCTCACTGATACGATCCCGGATCCGGGTATTAAGTCCGAACTGTTCACGCAAGTCAGCCATAGTGACGTTATCCGCTGCAATACGAGGGTCCATAACCAATTCGAAGGATTGGGCATGCGTCCACTCACCTATGGACAAGCGTACCTGATACGTCCCCGGCACGGCCATAGGACCTTGCCCGCCACTTTTGCCTTCTTCCAGAGCGATAGGCCCAGGATACCGGAGATTCCAGGCGATTCGATGCATACCGGCTTTGGAAGGCAGACGTAACATGCCTGCCGGTCGGATATCCGTGTCTGTACTATCACTGGCGTACGTCAGGACAGCGATATGATCGGCATCCAGAATATCCATCTTGATCTCTCCATCTGTATCCTCGGGTAGATAATAATGGATCAACGCACCAAAGGGCGGATACTCCGGCGCCGCACCGTCGTCAATACTGATGGTCTGAGACCAGCGCATACGGAAGGTATCGCGTGGTTTGAACAGATGGATCTCGTTGGCAGCCAATTGATCATGCAATTGATGCAGCGGCGTGAGATCATCCATGATCCAGAACGAGCGGCCCATGGTGGAAAGGATCAGGTCTTTCCGGTGGACCCGGATATCGGTAACGGGCGTTGCGGGCAGATCAAACTGTAATGATTGCCAGTGGGCGCCATCATCGAAAGAGATGAACATGCCGAACTCGGTACCGGCGTACAGCAGTCCTTCTCGATCAGGGTCTTCCCGTACTGTACGTGTCGGCTGGTCGGCCGGGATACCGTTCTGGCCGGTGGTCAGAACGGTCCAGGTGGTACCATAATCTTCTGTTTTGTAAATGTAGGGCTGCCAGTCGTCGAGCATATATCGATATACGGCATAATACGCCTTGCCGGGTTGATGCGGCGACGGGTCGATGGTCTGCACCCGGCCACCGGACGGCAGATCCGGGGGGGTGATATCCGTCCACGAATTGCCCCCGTCCCGCGTGATGTGAAACGGCCCATCGTTGGAACCGACCCAGATGACGCCTTCCTCATGAAGCGATTCCCGGACCTGGTAGATGGTACTATAAATCTCTTCGCCCGTAATATCGCGGGTGATAGGGCCGCCGGAATACCCTTGCTTATCCGATTCATTGGCTGTCAGATCCGGGCTGATGGTTTCCCAGGTCTTGCCCTCGTCTGTGGTTTTATGGAGATACTGGGAGGCGTGGTAGATCACATTCGGATTGTGCGGGGAAATTTCAATGGGCGAGGTCCGCTGAAAACGGTACGGCATCTCGCTTGCCTGGTGGCCATAGTTGAAGTGAGGATACACCCAGTAATGCTGCTCCTGGCCGGTCCGGTGATTATACCGACTGAACCGGCCTTTGCAATTGCCGTACACGATATTGGGGTCCAGCGGATGGACCGCGATGGGACCGGTCTCGCAGCCCGCCACACGCCGCCAGAATGATTTGGGGTTCAATGGCCGACCTGCGGTGGGTGGCAGGCTCGGTACCATGATGGTGGAGTTGTCCTGTTGTTCACCATAGAGCCAGTAGGGAAACTGATTGTCGACGACCACATGGTACAGTTCCGCCGTCGCCTGATTGGTTTGCGTAGACCACGTCTTGCCCCCGTTGAGGCTCACATTGACGCCGCCGTCATTGGCCTGGAATAGAAACGAGGGATCGTCCGGATGGATCCATAGATCATGGTTGTCACCATGGGGCACCCGGATGCGAACGAACGTACTGCCCGCATCCGTTGATTTGAAAAAACCTTCGTTATTGACATAGACCGTGTTTTCATCCTGAGGGTCGGGTGTCATATAGATGTAGTAAAACGGCCGGAAGGTGAGACTTTGCTGGCCGTTGATAAATCGAAACGATCTGCCCGCATTATCCGACCGGTACAGACCGCCCTGATCGTCCGGCGCTTCAACGAGGGCATACAACCGGTTTGGATTGGTGGGCGACAGGGCCAGGCCAATCTTACCGATTAACCCTTCCGGCAGACCGATCGTCAATTTTGTCCACGTATCTCCGCCATCGCGTGTCTTATAGATACCGCCTTCGGTTCCGCCGCTGATGATGGTCCACGGCTTGCGTTCGGCGCGCCACAGGGCGGCATAGAGTTCATTCGGGTTCTCCGGATTCATGACCATATCGACCGCACCGACCGTATCCGAATGGGCTAGCACATGCTCCCACGTGTTCCCCCCGTCCTTTGAGCGGAACACGCCGCGCTCTGAATTAGGCCCGAAGATATGACCCGTCGCCGCCACGTACACCAGGTCCGGATTCATGGGATGCACGACGACCTCACCGATCTGCCCGGCCTCCTTCAGCCCGCTGAACGTCCAGGTCTTACCGGCGTCGGTTGACTTATACATCCCTCGTCCCGTTGAGACATTGCTCCGCACGCTGGCCGAGCCTGTGCCCACATAGATTATCTTTGGATCGGAGGCGGCCACCGCAATATCCCCGATGGAGCCGACCGCCATCTGTCCATCCGTGATATTCTCCCACTTACGGCCATAGGTATCTGATTGCCACACGCCACCGCCGACTGCCCCGAAGTACAACATCGTCGGATCGCCCGGCACGCCGGTTACAGTGGTCACCCGGCCCCCGCGATACGGCCCAACCATCCGATAGTCGAGCCCCTCAAAAAGTTTGGGGTTGATGACGATGTTCGGATCGGCGGGTTGCTGAGCGTGGGCGTGGGGCGATAGGCTGCCGATTAATAAAAGAAGTATGAAACATTTTATAACAAACTGCATAGACACGCTCCTTTCAATCACCATTCATCATTCAAAAATTATAAATTTCCCTGCGTTTTAACATGCTGATCAAACCACTCCAATATACGTTCTCTGTAATCGCGTACATGCCCCGGTTGCCGGATACCGTGGCCCTCGCCCGGATAGCGGACGAACATGGCTTCGACGCCGCGTTTCTTTAAGCCGATATACATCTCCTCGGCCTGGGTGATGGGGACGTCGTGGTCATTTTCGCCGTGGATGAGCAGGGTCGGTGTGGTGGCATTTTTGATGTGGTTCAGGGGAGACCATTGCCACAACATGCCGTAATTGTTCCAGGGTTTGCCGTTGAATTCGGTTTCGATCAGCAGTTGGTATAAGGACGTGCCGTAAAAGCTGACCAGATTGCTGACGCTCGCTACCGGGATGGCGGCCTTGAAACGGTCCGTTTGCGTGATAATCCAGTTGGTCATGAACCCGCCGTAGCTACCACCGATCACACCGAGGCGATCTTCGTCCGTCCAGGTGTGGTTCGCAAGGACGTGGTCCACCCCGGCCATCAGATCTTGATAATCGCCGCCGCCCCAGTTTAGCACACACCCATCTGCAAAGGTTTGCCCGTAGCCTCGGCTGCCGCGCGGGTTGATGAAGAGGATACCGTAGCCGTGGCCGGCCAGCATCTGAAAGCGGTCGCTGTAACGGTAGCCGTACATGCCGTGCGGGCCCCCGTGCACATAAAGGATGAGCGGATATTTTTTCCCCTCTTCGAAGTCCGCCGGTTTCATCAACCAGCCCTGAACGCGGGTTTTGTCGTAGTTCTCGAACCAGATGCTCTCCGCATCCTGCAGGGCGACCTGCTCGGTCCATGCCTCATTCAATGTCGTTAGACGTCGCACATTTCCGCCGTCGCTGCGCGCGATCATAAGTTCTCGAGGATGGCTCATGTCGGTCTGAGTGAACGCCATGGTCTCGCCTTTGGCATCCAGGCTGTACGAGGACGCGGCAAACAAGCCCTTAACGAGTGGTGTGATCTCACCGGTGGCCGTGGCCACGCGGTAGATAGGCGTCATGCCTTCGGTCCCGGCGGAAAAATAGAGATGTTTGGCATCCGGATGCCAGCCTATACCGGAGACGCGGCGATCCAACGACCGGGTCAATTCTTTTCCTTTGCCACCAGAGGCAGGCAATACATACAATTTGGTGTTTTCCGGCGGACTGTCTTTGGTGTTCACCGGACGGACATTGGCCAGATACGCGATCTGACGGCCATCAGGCGACCAGGCGGGTTGGAATTCCGCACCGACCGTGTCTGTCAGACGGGTCACTTGTCCGGTGGTAACGTCCACACGCCACAGATCGTTCAGGTGGTTGTCGTCCGGATCTTCAGAGCGGTTGCTGATAAACGCCAGATGGCCGCTGTCCGGCGACCAGGTCAGAGAATGTTCATCGTTTTTACCCGGTGTAATCACCTTCGGCTCCCCGCCTATGATCGGCACGATCCAGAGATGCGTACGCCGGTTATCGGAGAAGGCGGTTCGTGTTTTGTAAAGAATCCGCGTGAAGACCTTTACATCACTTTTCGGTTCCTCTTCGCTTTTCGGTTCAGCGCCGACGTAAGCCATCCATTGGCCGTCGGGTGACCAGGCGTAGTTCTTGCGTGCTCGGTGGCCAAGAAAATGATCTGTAGAATGGACCGTGGTCAGAAAACGCGTGCTCTCTTTTTTGATATCGTAGATCCAGATACCACTTTTTTCATCCTTCGTGCCCTGATAGGCCAGGGCGTTCCCATCCGGCGACCACTGAGGTGAGGTGCCCTTTACGATGGCTTTCATAGAGCCATCCGCAACGGAGATCAGCATCAGGTCGCTTTGCCGCTTTTCTGTCTCAAAATCCGTCGCGCTGACGACGGCGGCCACCCACTTGCCATCCGGTGATATCTGTGGACTACTGATGCTCTTCAGCAGACTCAGGTCTACAAGTGACAGTGGTCGTTTTTCCGCGGCAGTGACGGACGACATACTGGGGAGCACCAACAAAATGGGGAGAAAAAATACGGATAGCAGACGCATGGGAACCTCCTGTTTGTATTATTCCGATTCGTGTAAATGAGTAGTCGTGTTTGTATCCAAGAAGGCAACCTTGGCATGAAACATAGGTATGATGGTTTGACCTAAGCAACGGCAATTCGGTAAGCCACATGAAGGCTCCGCCGTTGAAGGTCGGCGTTTTCCGCTATGTTTAAAAGGCCGTAGAAGCCATAGAGGTTTCAGCTTGTTGCCGAGTTTCAGATCTCCCTCTTGTTGCTGCCAGTACGCCGCCTGAAGGGGTGAAAGGTCGGCGCGCGGATGCTCTTTAAATTGTCGATCGGTCTCCTGAGGCCGGACCGTACCCGTCTGATATAAATCCGAAATCCATTCGCAGCCTGATCGGCAGGCGCGGTGTAACCCAGGTCGCGCAGATCATTTTTTGGCCGTCAATCTCAGACCGGGGCAGGCAACGGCTCAAGCCGGGCTATCTCAGCCGCCTTCTCATTACGCATGGCGTGCCAGAGATCCCAATCCAGTTGCAGGCCAAGCCAGAAGTCAGCGGACATGCCGAGAACACGTGCCAGACGCAGGGCCGTATCCGTTGTCACGGAACGCTTGCCGCGGATGATCTCGTTCAGCCGCGGAAAAGATACCCCCAGCCTCACGGCGAATGACGACTGACTGATGGCCAATGGCTTGAGGAACTCTTCAAACAACATCTCTCCAGGATGGGTCGGCGGTCTTTCACGCGGCAGCCGTCGGTCAATAGGTATTGAGGTGCTATCCTCAGATTGTGTCGGTGAACCTACTTTAATGGTAGTCTGTGATTTCAACTTCGTACGCATAACCAGCCTCCCAACGAAAACAAATACGATATTGGTCATTGATCCGAATACTGTGTTGTCCAACCCGGTCGCCTCGTAAAGACTCAAGTTGGTTTCCAGGAGGCACCCTCAGATCACGCAGTTCATGTACTCGGTTGATCTGATCAAGCTTACGCCAGGCGACCGACCACAGAACCCGGGGACATACCCTGCGGCCAACTCGTGTATCACGACCGTCAAAGATATCCTCGGTTCCTCGGTTTCGGAATGAATTTATCATACTTAACATTATAACGACTATCGTTATAGCCGTCAACGCATATCTCAACTGAACCAGCGCTTCCCAATTGTTAAAAGCGTCTATAGCCGATTAAACCCAGATCGCGCAGATCCATTATTGGCTGAGCGGCTTTTGTCGGTTCGAAGAGGCATGGGGCATGCTATAATTTACCGCCAGCTTTCTGGAAAAGTCAGAGTTCATGAACTGCGGGTCTGGATGGATACCGACCCGACCCAGATCAAGACGGTCTGCATCGAAGCAGGCACCGATCGTCAGGTCGGCGTTGTGGCGTTCATGCGTATGCCATTCACAGGCATAACACAGGGTAGCGATCTGATCGTCGTTTACAAAGCTCAATGCGGATCGGACCGAACGGACAAATTCAGCCCCTCGGGGCCCGTGGTTCGGATCAGTACCATCATGGAGACGCTTTGAATCGTGGAAAAGAGAAAATAGAACCACAATCCGTTCATCTGCGCCGATATGTCGGGCAATCTTGATCCCATTGGCCTCAACGTGTGCCCAGTGTTCCAGGCCGTGTATCGAATGCAGATCGGCCGTTGTTTCTTGCTGGATCAATTGGCGTATCGGTTGGATAAGTTTATCCATGGTCCATAATCATTTCATATTGATCTGCGGATATAGGTTTCGCGTTTGTCCCCGTTTGAATGGCTCTATTAAACAAAGTCTCAAGCATCGCTCCGTTCAGAGAGATCAACTCAGGTACGCCATCGGGTAGGGCTGCCCAGAAGAAATCAAATCGGACAGGCGGAACCGTTCCGCCTAAGGTCTCATGGTGCCGCCACGATTCAGGAGGCTCATCAGGGCACGCAAATGGTAGAGTCAGGCCTCTTGAATCTCTGATGTGCCGTATTCGGTCATGTTATGTTCACGCGTCCCCAGACATTAGATAAGCGTAAGATGCGTGAGGCCGGTTTCTTCCTCGGCCTCACGCAGGACAGCTGCCGCAGGTTCTTCTTTGTGTTCCACCGTTCCCGCCCGGACCTGGATACCGGCTTCCGGGAAATCCGTATGCGTGAAGACCAGGAGTCTGCTATGGTTAGTGATGTACGCATAGGCTCTCTGTCTACGGTTCATAAAGGGCGTATATAGAAATGTAATGGTTATTATAGGTAAGCGGTCGAGTGGATACGTTAGAAGATATCATCAAGTAAAATAAATGCAAAGGGTTTCAGGACCATAGTTTCATACCAATGATCATGTAAAAGTCGATGTAGACGTGTATATCAACCGATAGAAAAGAACAGCAAAGCGCATGGCTTCCGGTACTTCACGCAAGCGAACTTCAGTTCTCCGCAGCTTGCTGCGCGGAGTCGTCAATTAAAAAGTTATAAATCATTATAATTCAGCCTACCACTGGATTATCTGCTATGAAAAGGAGGGCGTCTTAGGCTTGAAGGACGCGTCCAAAAGCGGTTGCCCACGGAAATTAACAGCAGCAGATAAAAAGGGCGTAGAGGCATTTGTAAAACGGTTTGCCCGTCAACCTAAAACGGTATTAGTCAAAATACAATCAGAATTAGGTAAAACGATCAGTAGGAATACCTTGCGTCGCGCCCTCAAATCTATGGATCATTCCTACAGACGGGTGAAGAAGTCTCTGCGGTCCAAGCGCGATGATCAGGCATTCGAAGCAATAAAAAAGAGATCGAATCCTTAAAAATACAGGAAGATGACCAGGATGTCGTGCTGTATTATTTCGATGGCTCCGGCTTTTCTTTAGTGCCTTATGTGCCCTATTGCTGGCAGAAGAAAGGAGAAACCACAGAGATTGATTCGTCCAGAAGCAAGCCCATCAATGTGTTAGGCTTTTTAAAGCGTGATAATACCTTCTCTTTCTATTATTTAGACGGCAGCGTGGATAGTGCCATGGTTGTTGCTGTATTCGAGGATTTCATTGCCACGTTGGATCCGGACAAAAAGGCCGTGATCATTATTGATAATGCGCCTTGTCATACCAGTGACCACTTCGAGGATAACAAAGCTCTCTGGAAAAAACGTAATGTGGAAATATGTTCGTTATCCACCTATTCCCCGGAACTTAACATCATCGAGATCCTCTGGCGGTTTGTCAAATACGAATGGTTGCCGTTTGATGCCTATCTTTCGTTAGAAACGCTTAAGGAAAAATTGACTGAAGTCCTTTTGAATGTCGGCGAAAAATCTACAATTTCTTTTGCATGACTACTTATATCATAATTGACAGCACCCATAGACCTTTATGGCCGGCTGGCCTGATGCAGGATGTCCAGCGCGGATTCTCGGGAGATGGTAATCGGCATATTCTTCATCCGTTCGGGATTGACGGCATCTACGATCTCTTCAAACTCCGGTGGTTTAACACCCAGACGGTCTAACTGTCTCTCCAGGCCGCAATCGTCCATTATCCGGAACATCTGATCCTTAGCTTCAAGACCATTCTGCACGCCGAGGATATGATATAGATGCGTCATTTGTTCCCGCAGAATATTCACCGTAAGGTGTTCCGTTTTTTGCAACGTATGCTCATCCGCCTCATCGATGAGGCGGAAAAGATAAGGCAGGGTCAGCATCACGGCATGACCATGCGAGATGTGCTTGTGGGCCGTAAGCCAATACGAAGCGGCATGTGCCCAGGTGGTTTTGGCAATATTGATGGCCAGGCCCGCATAGCAAGCACCCAGCATCATTGCCCGTCGGTTTTCTTCTGTAGGGCGATCTACTGCCTCGATAATATGGGGCAGTAGATGCACCAGGGCCTGCGTACTGTATTTGCGTGATTCAGACGTTGCATTGACCGACCAGAACGCTTCTATCGCCTGGGCGATGGCATCGCATCCGGATGTAGCGGTCACTGCTTTCGGTAGCGCATACGTTAATTCCGGTACAAGGAGGGCGTAATCGGAACTTAGGGTTGGATGGCTGAGTGAGTATTTGACTTTGTCGATATACACGACAGAAAATTGGGTAACCTCCGCCCCTGTACCGGCGGTGGTGGGGATCAGTATGAGTCGGAGGCACCTGGGGGATGGCACCGCTTTCCCAGTTATATAGACCTCGGGGTCATCGGATTGTGCGGCAAGTATGGATGCCGTCTTCGCGATATCCATAGCCATTCCTCCGCCGATGCCGATGACGAGATCAATGCCGTGGGCCTTAATTTGCGCAATGACTTGACGTACATAGTCGGCGGTTGGATAGGTATGAAATCCCGTAATTTTAATCAGATGATCTTCGTGGTATCCCCGACGGTCGAGGTAGGCGTGAAGTTGCGGCTCTAAGAGCTTTTCCGGACTGTACGTTCCTGCATGATAGGCACCTTGATCATAGACGACCAGGATGTTATCCGGGCGTTCCTGTTCAAGAATATCGAGCAGGCAGGTGTTGGATGACCCTTCGGTCATCTTCACATGGGAGCCGTAGGGTGCGGAAAGAATCAAGGCGTTATATGCAGCATAGAGATCTATAGCTACCGGCTCCTTGGTGAGATGTATGACCCGAATCTCGGAGGGCTCGCGGCGTTTCGTAGAGATCTGAAAACATAATTTGTATACCGATCAATATATTAAATCTTATGCCGTGCGTCTAAATTTTTCTATCATTTTACATATTTTTTTGAACTTTTTCTGGATAGGCTAGGCTTACTGGATAAAGGCATGTTCTGATAAAAGTATACCCACATCGTGATCATACCATGATACAACCTGATGACCTCCAAGATCAATACCCGCAGTTATCCGAAAATAAAATATAGACTGAAGGGCGCACCGTGTATCGCCGCCACTGGTGTCATCCCGGCCAGAACGATATCAACGTTGACGAATCAGACAAACTGATCATTGAAGGCGTTTCCTTTGTTCGGTGGTACGATTGTATAGGGGATACCGCTTTGTAAATAGAGGTTGACTATGGCGTCTCCTATTTCAACGCTTCCAGCCGTTCCTGGGCTCGATTGTTGCCTGGATTGAGTTCAAGCGCACGTTCATACATAGGAATCGCAGAAGGGGCATTATTGTCGGCCTCGTACAACCGCCCCAGGGCCAGAACAATGGCGACGGATTCAGGATAGAACTCTGTGTTGAGCTCATAGATGGTTATCGCATCTCTTATTTTGCCTTCTCTCTCCGGCCGTTCGCCGAGTGTATTGACTTCCATTCTCTAAAATCGAAAGCGCCGCTCAGCGTCTCTGTTTCGCGCAGTTTGCGATACCGGCCTACTGCGGCCTCCGCCCCTTCGGCGTCGAGCGTCTGTTGCATCGCCTGGGTCAGCAGCATCGGCTTGGCCTGACCCCGATGACAGGTTTTACAAGTGATTTCCATGGCCGGTTCGTCCCGCTGTGGGATGAGAGGGAGCACCTGTCGGTTGAGATTTTCCGTCATGCGAATCATGAACCGCGCCTTGATTTTATCCGGGTCCTCATCGCTCTCGAACACGACGCCCTCGAATGAAGTGCCGTCTCCACCCGTATGGCAGTACTGACACCGAACGCCAAGTGCAAAGGAAAAATGCCGCATCTGGTCAATGAGTTCAGGCCGGGTGGTTTCTTTGGGAAACACCTGAATATTTTTCAAGGGGCGCGGCTGCTGAGCCCGGACGATAAGGCTAAGCGGCCCCATGAACGTCCCCCACATAAAAAACACGGTGAGGATATAGCGATAAAAAAACGGGAAGACATGGGAAAGCTCCTTGTGGATAGTATGCTTGAAAGGCCTCTCGTGTATCCTGGCATGAACGGGTCTATCATATTAGACCGGGCGAAGGGAAAAAAGTTTAGATGTATTCTGTAATTTTTATTGAAATTACCCCATCATTTCGTATTCTAACCATAACTGACCTATACGTGCCGCGCCGTGCCGTGCCCTCTACCAACTCACCAACGCATCCACATCATGCCCCAATCTATCTCGCAACTAAAACGTACAGTTCGCCAATTCAAGAAAATGGAGATTCGTATCCGGTTTAAGAATCGCCTGGAAGAAACCGGTCGGCCTTTAATCTGGAACACCTTTTTCTCTACCAAAACCGGTATGGATGATGAGGTCACCTATCCATTGGCTATATTACATAAAATGAATCGGGACGAGCTAAAATTGGTCTATGAGGCCTTTTTCTACCAGATCTATTTTCAGCATTTTCAGGATTATCGGCTGTCGATAGAAGATATTTACGACCCGAGCTTGCTGACTCTGCTGGGCTTACCGCCCTATGTGCGTCTACAGGACATTAAACAGCGATACAGGGAACTGGCCCAGCTCTATCATCCCGATCATGGCGGTGCACATGAGAAATTTATTGAACTGGTAGAGGTATACGAACAATTGAGGGGAAAAGCGTAAACTACAGGGCGTACAGGGCTAAATATGTACAGGCTATTATTTAAAAAAATGTTGTGTCTTCCCTGTGGTAAAATAAACGTCAGATAAAGACAATCGGGCTTCTATCTTATTCATGATTTAACCCCTCCTGATCCATCCACATACGCAAGAATTGACGTCTTGCTGGAGAAGGGATTGAGGCATGGTTTATGTCAATTGGCAATTGAGCGATTGGGTGATTGGGTGATTGGTCATTTAACGCAGGTAATGAAGATGTGCGCATTTTTCTTGTATACTCACCAATAGATGCATGCTGCTTGCTGCAAACTACCCGCTATCGCATTGAAAAATATTCCTTTTGCACACGTATACAACCGAATATTATGGTAAGACACCTGATATAATAAGGATATTTATGTCCGACGAACCTATTTTCCATATCACCTCTTCAGATGAATGGCAGGCGGCGCAGGGACAACAGGCATATACGCCACGGGGGTTCGATGAAGAGGGCTTTATCCATTGTTCGTATATTCATCAGCTGATACAGGTCGCCAATAATTTCTTCAGGAGTCAGACCGATCTGGTCATTTTGAGGTTGGATCGGTCAAAGTTGACCTGTGAGGTTATTGACGAGAATCTATATGGGGGTACCGAGTTATTTCCGCATCATTACGGGCCATTGGCGGTGGATGCGGTAGGCCAGGTGCGCCCTTTTTCTTGTGACGAGAATGGTGGATTTGCGCATTTACCAGATGAGATCATTTAAGGTCATTTTATAAGGAGTAAGCCATGAAATCAAGATTTCTCTCTCTCCTGCTCCTGCTCCTGATTGCCATCCCTTGCATGGCTCAGGCTCAGGATGACCCGGATGCCGCATATATCCGGGAAAACTATACCAAGATAGAACGTCAGATTCCCGTGCGAGACGGTGCTCAACTTTTCACGTCCATCTATATGCCGAAGGATACAAGCCGGCCGTATCCGATCATGTTGCAACGGACACCCTACAGCGTGCGACCCTATGGCGAAGCGTACAAAACACGGATCGGGCCATCTATGCTGTTCGCCAGGGAGGGGTATATTTTTGTATACCAGGATGTTCGGGGCAAGATGATGTCGGAAGGGGTATTCGAAGCGGTACGACCGCACAATCCGAATAAGAAAAGCGAGACGGATATCGATGAGAGTACGGATACCTATGACACGGTTGCCTGGCTGTTAGAACATATTCCCAATAATACCGGTCGCGTAGGGGTATGGGGCATATCTGCGCCGGGTTTCTATGCGACCCATACCATTATCGATGCCCATCCCGCCATTAAGGTCGTCTCACCTCAAGCACCGGTGACCGACTGGTGGATGGGCGATGATCGACATCATAACGGGGCGTTCCAGTTACAGGCCACCTTCAGTTTCCTATCTTCCTATGGCCGGCCACGCCCCGAACCGACGACGCAGGGTCTGGGCGGTTTTCGGGCTTACGGTTCACCCGACGGATACCGATGGTATATGGATCTGGGCCCGCTGTCTGAGGTGAACAAGAAGTATTTCAATGGGGAAAATAAAATCTGGGAGGATATGGTCAACCATCCCAACTACGACGCTTTCTGGCAGGCCCGCACGCCGTTACCGCATTTGAAAAATGTCCAGCCTGCGGTGCTGGTGGTCGGCGGCCTGTTCGATGCCCAGGATTTGTATGGCCCGCTGAAGACCTATGCGGCCATTGAGAAGAACAATCCCAACGCCGTCAATCATCTCGTCATGGGGCCCTGGTGGCACGGTGGCTGGTCACGCAGCGATGGGGATCGATACCAGGATATCTATTTCGAGAAAAAGACCGCGGCTTATTACCGGGAAAAAATCGAATTCCCGTTCTTCAACCATTACCTGAAAGACACCCCCAAAGCCGATCTACCCGAAGCGAGCATATTCCTCACCGGTTCCAATCAATGGCAGGCCTTCGACCAGTGGCCACCTGCTGATGCAACACCGAAATCCCTCTATCTGCATCCTGCTGGCGGTCTGTCGTTCGACGCCCCCACGGCTACGGATGCGTACGAAGAGTATATTAGCGATCCGGCTAAACCCGTGCCACACACGTCCAAGATCGTGATCAACCGGGACGATCGGTACGTCATCCAGGATCAGCGTTTTGCATCCACGCGGACGGACGTGCTCGTGTTCGAATCAGAGGTGCTGACGGAAGACCTGACCCTCGCCGGTGACCTCTTTGCCAATCTCTACGTCACGACGACCGGTACGGATGCGGATTTCATCGTCAAACTCATCGACATCCTGCCTGATACGACGTCCTATGTCGGGCCGAATCCGATGAACGTGAAGATGGGCGGCTTTCAGTTTATGGTTCGCGGTGAGGTCATGCGCGCCCGATATCGGAACAGCTTTGAACACCCCGAACCGATGACGCCGGGCGAACTGACCGAAGTGGTGTTCGATATGGAAGATGTCGCCCATACCTTCAAAGCCGGACACAAGATGATGGTCCATATCCAGAGCACCTGGTTCCCGATGGTGGACCGCAACCCGCAGACGTTTGTCGATATGTATAAAGCCAAAGCGGAAGATTATCAGAAGGCGACCCATCGGGTGTATTTCTCGAAGGACGCGCCGTCGCATTTGAAGATGAAAGTGCTGGAATAGAGCTGGATGGAAGGATGGAAGTGGTATAATTAAATGTAAAACTCTCGTTAACGCCTGGTACCTTCCAGATTACGGTCTACCCGGGTAGGTGGTCATCCTCGCTCTATACCTGCAGGGATGACCACCAGCTCGCCATTCGCCCCTCATACAAAATTATACCCGTACCATGGCAATTGTAATGGGAAGACAACATCGAGCGCCTCGCGAAGTGGCCCGTCTGAGAGGGAAAGACGGGGATCAACATCCGGATCGACGACGCCGAAGATAAGCTGGCCTATGGTATCGGGGGTGACGCGCAGCGATTGGCCGTTACGATGCAAAATGATATCCTGCGACGATACGGTCCACGAAATCTGGTCTTTTCCGAGTATGTTTGTAAAATAATCCCCAAAACTATGTAGAAGATCATCCGGTAACAGGACCAGGCTGGTGCCCATAAACGACTGAGGTGCTGCCTCCACCGGATAAGGCCGAAGCAATTGGGCCATTTCGAGATCCGCTTGCGTGGTCACGATTTCTACGATATCCACGTCATACCGATCAAACAACGGCGGCAGGGCCTGCACAATGGCGGTTCTGGAACCCGCGATTTCTGTCAATCGAGCCCGTTTGACTTCGTCGGGCCGGTTGTGACGGGCTCTCTGCACCCCGGCATAGGCGAGCATGGTCCCGTTGTCTTTGATCGCCAGTGTATCGCCACCCCGATCACAGATCCAACCGCCCTGAACGCAGGTTTGAAAATCTTTCGTTGACCGGACATACCTGCTGGGTTCATGGGCGTATATCCGTATCAGGGCCGGTAAATCCCGGTCTTCCGCCAGTGTAAATTTTACGTGCCCATCGGATAACGCATCCCGTGGCACACTGTAGCAGACATACTGACCGGCGGACGTTGCTCCCAGGCGCTGATACAACCCCCGGCCCCCGGATATCAGCATCAAGGCACTGCCCTCTGCCTTGCCCTTTTGAATCGCCGCATCCATCAACGCCGTTGCCAATCCGCGCCCACGGTATGCTTCGTAAGTCGCGACCGCGCCGATGCTGATGGTTCGTAGCTGATGGCCTAATATGGAAATGTCCCTGGTCAGTGTGCCGACATGCGACACCACCCGGCCGTCATCCACCATCACCAGCAGGTTGTCGAAATTGTCTTCAGCGAACAGGAGTGGATATTGTAACTCCATGCGGCCGGAACCATTAGGCCGAAAGACCGTATTGTTCAATGTACAAAGCGATTCAAATTCCGAAGGTTTTAATCCACGTGGTCCTTCCATGGTCATCTCCTGTAAAATCAATGAGTTAAGCCATATAAAAAATTGACAATCCGTAATTGATCTATATATTGCAACCGCAACAGCATGTCAAGGCAGACCACCACTATTGTATGGAGCAGAACTATCATGGAGAAAACAGCCGTAGTCTTGTTCAGCGGCGGTATTGATTCCACAACTACGCTGGCGATCGCCCAGCAGGAAGGGTATACCTGCTGGGCTGTCAGTTTCGACTATGAACAACGTCATAAATATGAATTACAGGCCGCTCAGACCCTGGCCAAGCAGATGGGTGTCGCGCGTCATGTGACCATCCCGTTTAGCCTCCGGCCCATTGGCGGTTCGTCCCTGACAGATGACATCGCTGTACCGAAAGGCCGGGATGAATCGGACATGGGCATTGACATTCCTAATACCTATGTCCCTGCCCGCAACACGATTTTTCTATCGTTCGCCCTGGGCCTCGCGGAAGTGGCCGGTGCCTTCGATATTTTCATTGGAGCCAACGCCGTAGATTACAGTGGCTACCCGGATTGTCGTCCAGCCTATTTAAAAGCATTCGAACAGATGGCCGACCTGGCCACGAAAGCGGGCGTGGAAGACCAGGGCCGCTTCAAAATACATGCCCCGCTTATTTATATGAGCAAGGCGGAAATCATCCAGACCGGTATCGAACTGGATATAGACTACAGTTTGACACACAGTTGTTATGATCCGGCAGAAGACGGCGGGGCCTGCGGCGAGTGTGATTCGTGCCATTTACGACGGAAGGGCTTTGAAGAGGCAGGTGTAGCGGATCCGACTCGATATGTTAATTTCTAAATTATAATTGTTGATCTATAACTGCGTAGGGCTTGTTGCATCCCGCTGGGAGCGGCACATATTCTTTGAATATCTTTGATTCTATTTCATGAAAATATCTGAACTATTCTATTCTATCCAGGGTGAGGGGCTGTTGGTTGGGATGCCCTCGATATTTATCCGAACTTCAGGTTGTAACCTTCGGTGCCACTGGTGTGATACACCGTATTCCTCGTGGTCGCCAGAGGGCGATGATCGGACGGTGGAGGACATATTAAATGAGGTTGAGCGCTATGCCGCGACCCATGTGGTGATTACCGGCGGGGAGCCGATGCTGATGAAAGAGATGCCGGACCTGACCCGGCGACTTAAAGCCCGCGGGCATCATGTCACGATTGAAACTGCTGCCACCGTTTATCAACCGGTGGACTGCGATCTGGCCTCGCTCAGCCCTAAGCTTTCCAACTCAACGCCCTGGAAAGTGGCCGAAGGAAAATATGCAGAAAAACACGAACGGTTACGTCTTAATATAGCTGTACTCAATACGTTTATAAAGACGCATCCCTATCAGATAAAATTTGTGGTTGATACGCCCGAGGATCTGGATGAGGTCGAGGAACTGCTCATCCAACTCGAAGGTATAGACCGGTCACAAGTTCTCCTGATGCCTCAGGGCCGTACATCCGGCGAATTAAGTGAGAAAGCCCGGTGGATCGCCGAGTTGTGTAAAACAAACGGTTTTCGTTTTTGCCCACGGGTCCAGATTGATTTGTATGGCGATACAAGAGGCACGTGAATTGTTGATGAATTGGCCCGTTGGTGATTAAAAACCAGAACACACGTAAAGACGCAACACATTGGGTTTAACGAGGATTAATACATGGATATTGAACCACGACAAAAACAATTTGAATTTGATGGTGAAGAAACGATCAAACCGGAGGTATTGGAGACCTTTCCGTATGATTATTCGGGAAAGGCGATTGATATTGTTATCGATACGGATGAATTTACAGCCGTATGCCCCTGGACGGGCTTACCGGATTTTGCGACGATTATTGTATCGTATGTGCCGGACAAGGTCTGTCTTGAATTACGGGCTTACAAATTTTACCTGATGTCGTATCGCACGGTCGGTCTGGTCCAGGAACATGTCACTCATCGAATATTGAACGATCTGGTCAAATTCGTTCACCCTCTCAACATGAGCGTAAAGACAGACTACAAGATCCGCGGTGGCATCCATACGGTGTGTACTGCGGCGTACGAAAAATAGATGCAAAAGGTAAAGTTTAGAATACAGGATGAGACGGGATGAATCCTGTCCATTTCGTTTTTTAAAGCCCTGCCAGCATCCAACGCACAATTCCTTTCACCTGCTCTGTATCACTTGCATCGGCAGCCTCTTTGAGTTGCCGCAGGGCCAGTGGCGTGGTTGACATCAGCGCTTCCGAGCCGCTGGTCGCCCACTGGACCAGGATGTAGTGCATGATCTCCTCGGATTTCAGGCCTGTATTTTCTGCCAGTTTCCGTATGGTAGGCATGGGATCTATGGTTACAGATGCTTTGACGGCGTCGATGTAGTTCTGGTCGGGATGAGGTTTCGTATTTTCTGCCATCCGGTCCTCCTGAACTTGTACAGAAAGCAAAGAGCACGAAAGGCTTGACCCTTCGTGCTCTCATATTTTAATAACGTTACGGTCCGGTTGTAAGGCTACCCGCAGTGTTCATCAAACGCGGTGACCAGCCGTTGTGCCACATCCTGGGCGGTACGGCCTTCGATATCATAGCGTTCCAGCATAAAGGCGACTTCGCCATCTTTCATCAGAGCAATCTGCGGTGAGGTAGGAAAATACCCTTTGAAGTAACTGCGGGCATGATTGGTGGCTTCCAGATCCTGACCGGCGAAGACGGTCGTGATTTTATCCGGGAGCGTGCCATGTTGCACCGCCATTGCCACACCCGGTCGGGCATTTGACGCAGCGCATCCACATACAGAATTGACCACCACTAGAGCGGTCCCTTTCTGGTCTTTCAAAATGGCATCGACCTCGCCCATTGTTCTTAACTCTTCCACCCCTACATCCGTCAGTTCCCGGCGCATGGGTTCAACCAGTGCTGGATCGTACATAAATGTGAACCTCCCTGTATATAAAAGATGTGATAAAATACCATGGTATGGTATCCCGCCGGATACCGACCTTCTACGCCCTGCTGATCTCCGCTTCTTCAAACGCACCAGAAAGCGTTTGGTAGGACAATGTGGCCGCAGCGAGCGGATCGTAAGTATCACGTTTTTGTACCATGATACTTACTTCAACGGTAATGTAATCATCATATCCGGCCGCCTTCATGGCATGCAGATATTCGACATAATCGAAATCTCCTTCACCGGGGATTAGGAACTCATAGTCGGGGGTTTTCCCTCTCTGGTCTTTCACATGGGTATGAATGGTATGGGGCGCAAGAGCGGCCACGCTTTCGGCGGTCGGTATACCAGCTACATCAAAATGACTGATGTCGTAGTTAAGTTTCAGATACGGCGAATTTATCTGCTCCAAAAGCCATAGCGTCCGTTCCACATCACAGAGACAACACCCGATATGCGGTTCCAAGGCGAGCGTCACACCATGTTGGGCACCAAAGTCTACGAGGGCCCCTGTTTCATTGAGCAATCGTTCTTTAATCGTCGTCCATTCGTCCGGTTTACCCCCTGGCGTTGTATCAAGACAAGGGATCAGTTCACCCATAGTCAAATCAGCCGCCAGTTCTACTGTGGCTCTCAGACGTTTCATGTTGACGGCATGCTGCTTCACATCTGGATCAAGCAGACTGGTATGCCCCGCGATGGCTGGCATCTCCAGATTATGATCCATGAACAACTTCTTGATACGACGACGCTCTTCAGATGTCAGGGTGCTGAGCTCCGTTGTATAGCCTGGAATGACAGTAATTTCGACACCATCATAACCCAGGTCCGCCAAGTAAGGAATGGCATCGTCCACCTCGACCTGCGGCATACCCCATGTGCAATACCCTATTTTCATATCCCTAGACTTTCATTGATTTCCTGCTGATAGGCATTGGTCTGATCTGACATGATTTCATCTACAGTGACCGCACGACCGGCCTGTCCCGACTCCAGCATGCCGTAGGAAACAGCCACGGAGCGCGTCCCCATTTCTGCGGTGACCTCGGGTTGCCGATTCTCATCGATAGCCCGCGCAAAGTCAGCATATTCGATGGCGATAATTTTACGGTCTGTCTCCGGAAACGGAAAATTATAATGCCACAGACGTTGTCCGCCGAACAGGGCCGCCGTCGCTTCATCCAGGGCAAAATCCGGAACGAGCTCCAGAAGTGCTTCGCCTTCATATTGTTCGTTCTCGAGGGTGATCGACATTTCTTGACCGGATCGGTCGTTCGGTAGGTCCATCGATCCCTTAGAACCGTAGATAGCGCGTTGCCAGATCCCTTTGCCGTGTGTCGCATGATCTTCCAAATAATGACAGACCACCCCATTTTCGAATGACAGTGTCGCATAGGCTGCATCTTCGGCCGTTGCTTCAAATTCGGCGGGCATTTGCGTTTGCCAACGCTCATAAACACCGGCAGGTGAATGTTTGGGCACCTCGTCCGGGTCTTTGCCTGCTAAGGGATTGTACCGTTTTTTTTCATGCAGCCGTGTCTGGGCATAAATCGTTGATACAGGTCCCAGAAAATATTCCAGGATATCGGAATAATGCACCCCCACATCGAGCAGCAGACCACTTGCATTTTTCTGATGTCGCCAGACGGAAATAAGCATCTGATTGGCACCACCAGAGGTGTTGTGGACCATATAACGCGGGTCACCAATGACCCCGTTGTCTAGCAAGGCTTTGGCAAGCCGGTTGATCGGATCACGACGATAATTCTCCGCCACGGCCAGGATCCGTCCATGTTGTTCTGCTGCGGCTTGCATCAAACGGCAGGCGCGTATCGTCAAGCCCATCGGTTTTTCGGTCATCACATCCCAGCCACGCGACATCGCTTCACCTGCTACCGTGTGGTGATGTCGGGGATCGGTACAGATATCAATCGCTTGTATATCTCCGACTGCCGCCAGATCATCAAGCGAATCAACCACCGCCGGGCGCTGACCGAAAAGGGTTTCGATATGTCCGGCTAATGATTCTGCGTTTTCAGTTTTAGGATCACAAACCGCCACTGGGTCGAAACGGCATAGCCCGGCGCGGTACAGTTCCGCCAATCCGAACAAATGCCGATGTCCCATCCCGCCACAACCGACCATACCTAATCGAATTTTTGACATGGAATTTCACCAATTTTTGATGGATGATCAAGATTTTGTCACAGGTCGCTAAAAACAAGACAATCCGAATACTCATAGGGTTATATCTACACTCCAGAAGGTATTCGGACAGGCGTAACATATAGAAAAATTAGTTAATTGTCAAGACCAAATCGTAAGTCTCTCTTGGTATTACAAGCCTGTTTTATTATATTGTAAATCATCATGAAACATTGAATATCAGCCCTTTATTTTGATTGAATGCTCATGCTTCGTTTGCTATTTTCTACAGAAGTCAACCATCGTGACTTCGAACCCTTCAGGGTTTACCCATTTCAAAGGAACTTTCCTATGCTCAGACTTATCCTCGGCGTGACGTCCGTCCTGGCGCTGGCCTGGTGGAAACGGAATATAATCCAGGCATTTTTTGATGACTGGTATGCGAGAGATGTGGCGTTTACGGTAGAAGTGGAAACGGAATCATCCGCACCGACAGCCCCAACCACCTCAGAGCCGATTGAAGAGACTGAAGAGATTGAAGAGACTGATGAGACTGATGAGGTCACGGTCTATGTCACGGCATCCGGTACGCGGTATCATCAAGCTGGCTGTCGGTCCGTTTCCGAAAATGCAATAGCCATGCCCCTATCGGAAGCGGCGGACCAGTATGCGCCTTGTAGTCGATGCAACGGTCCGGCGTAAGGAAAGGTCCCACCCATGCAATCAGAACAGCTTGATTTACCGCAGCTGGATATGCGCTTCAACAGATTCAGTCGTCTGCCGAAGATCGCCTTACCGGAAGGCTATTTGCTCTGTACTTATTTGGACCGGGGAGCGGACGACTGGATCTCAGCCCTGAACGCCACCGGTCAGTTAGGTGAATGGAATCAGGAAAGTGCACGTGCCTGGCTGGAAGGCGAACGGCAGATCATCCCGGAGGGCACCTTCTTCATTCTATTCGAAGACACGCCGGCGGCAACCGCCTGTACCGTCACGCCGACCACTACGAAGGCAAGACCGGAAATCGGCTGGATATCCGTCTCCCCCGGCCATCAGGGAAAACGCCTGGGGTATCAGGTCACCCTGGCAGGATTACGATTTCTTGCTGAGCAAGGATATACAGAAACCTACCTGCATACCGATGACTGGCGCCTGCCGGCTTTGAAGACCTATTTGAATTTGGGGTTTGAACCGGAGATAACCCACGAGAGTCACCCCGAAAGATGGGAAAAAATATATGCATCCTTGGGGATCAACCCATGACATTGGTGATTGCGTGATTGGTGATTGAGTGACTTTTGCACACGGATTAAAGACAGATGAATAAATCCAACTTTTCAGTTTCGCAATATCAGCAGGATGGATATACGGGACCGGTGCCCATGCTGAGTGAGGCAGAGGCGGCGGAAGGACGGCGTGCGTTTTTTGATGCCATTGGGCAGACCGAAGCGACGGCCGGTCCTACAAAAGAACGCACTGCTGGACTGAACCTGCATCACCGCTGGGTGCATGATCTGGCGACCCGTGATGATATTCTGGACTATGTAGCACAGATCCTGGGTCCTGATCTGGTCCTCTGGGCTACGGTGTTCTGGTATAAAGAACCGCGAAACACGACTTTTATTCCCTGGCATCAGGACGCGACCTATTGGCCGATGGAACCGAGAATCAATCTGACTGTCTGGATCGCTATGGGGCCGGTCCGTCGAGAAAATGGCTGTCTGCGTTTGATCCCGGGCTCCCATAAAATCTGGATGGACGATGACTATCGCAAACTCGAACCTGAGAGTGCGTTTAACACGGGATTGGCGGCGGATCAGGTAGATGAATCCAAAGCTGTGCACCTTGAAATGGCCCCCGGAGATGCCGTATTTTTTACAGAAGCCACCTTACACGGTTCGGACACCAATCGAAGTGGCCTCCCCCGGGTAGCCTTTGCCTTACGCTTCACCACCCCTGAAGTCCGTTTTGATCCGGCGGGTTTGAAAGAGAAAGGCATTGACTATCTGGTTAAAACGATGCTGGTCCGTGGTGAAGACCGGTATCATCATAATGACAGCCTTCAGTGGGCACCGCCGGTGTAATAATGATAGACTGCGATATCCATAATACCGTGCCTTCCTTAGAGGTTCTGTTTCCCTATCTCCCGGATCACTGGTGTGACTATATCCGCCACTCGGCGTTTGTAGGGCCCGATGTCAACGATTATCCGGGCAGGAGCCGTATCGCCGCCCTGCCTGAATCCCGACCCGAAGGGGGCGGGCCTCCAGGCTCAGAACCTGCTTTGATACAAACCCAGGTTCTTGACCGCCACAAGCTGGACATGGGTATTTTAACCTGTAATTACTGGGTGCAATGCATTCATCACGAGGATCTGGCTGCTTCGATGGCGGCGGCGATCAATGACTGGCAGTGCGACGTGTGGCTGGAACCGGAACCGAGGTTCAGGGCCTCACTGGTTGTGCCGAGTCAGAATCCCGAGCTGGCGGCCAGAGAGATAGATCGTCTCGGAGACCATCCCGGATTTGTTCAGGTGATCATGCCGGTCCGGACGATTATGCCCTACGGCAAAAGGTATTTCGATCCCATCTATGAAGCCGCCGTACGCCGTAATCTGGTTGTAGGCATTCACTATGGCGGCGCCGCAGGTCATCCGTCGACGCCGACGGGCTGGCCGGTATCGTTTTATGAAGAATATGCCGGGATGATCCAGTTGTTTCAGTCCCAGATCAACAGTCTGGTCGCTGAAGGGGTGTTCGCCCGGTTTCCAGATCTACGTCTGACCCTGATTGAAGCTGGTTTTACCTGGCTGCCCGCTCTCATGTGGCGTCTGGACAAGGAGTGGAAAGGTCTACGCCACGAAATCCCCTGGGTGAAGCGACCACCGTCGGACTACATGCGGGATCATATCCGGTGGACGACGGCGCCGGCGGATATGCCGGATGACCCCACGTATCTCAACCAGATTCTTGAGCAGATGCAATCGGAGGATCTGCTGCTGTATGCCTCCGACTATCCGCACAATCATGGGGCGCACCTGCCCGAGACTTGGATAGATGATTTGGCTGGAACATGGCCGCAAAAGATCAGAGTCGATAATGCAAAAGCCTGGTATAGAATTTGAAATTGGTGATTTGGTGATTTGCAATTTAGTGATTGTAAAGGCAAGGGATGTATGGTTTGGTCGGAGGTAAAAACTTTCGAAAATTCCGCACCTCCGTGCCATCCTCCGCTGGTTCAGTCCACCGGACTAAAACAGTCTCCGTGGTTGAGAGGATGAGTGTGTGATTATGACGACTGAGACTATAGAGACAAGAAAAACATCAAATCGGGTCGAGACGGCTGTTATCGATGGAGATATTCATAATGCAGCGCCGTCTGATGAGGTGTTGGTGGAGTACATACCTGCGGCCTGGCAAAAGCATTATCTGACGGTCGGACGCCGAGGATATACGGGCTCCGGTTATGCGCGTGCGGTACCTCATGCAGCGCGTCTTGATGCCTGGCCGACATCCGGTTTGCCGCCGGGTGGAGATCTGGATTTTATGCGGCAGCAGTTGCTGGATGAATGGGACCTGGAGTATGGTATTTTAAATTGCCTGTATGGCATCGGCAGTGAATCAAATCAGGATTTCGGAGCGGCCCTGACCCAGGCCATGAATGATTGGCAGGTTGCCGCATGGATAGATCCGGAACCCAGGCTAAAAGCCTCATTGCTCCTGCCTTATGAGTCGGCTGATCTGGCCGTGGCTGAAATTGAACGGATCGGCGACCATGCCGGTTTTGTGCAAATCTTATTTATGTGTCGTACGCGTGAACCCATGGGACATAGAAAATACTGGCCCGTCTATGAAGCCGCCGCCCGGCATCAACTGGCTGTTGGCGTCCATTTCGGTGGCGCGAGCGGCGGGCCCATCACAGGTGCCGGCTGGCCCTCGCACTACATCGAAGACCATGGTGGAATGCCCCAGGCTTTCCAGGCCCAGGTAACCAGTCTGGCCTTGAGCGGCGTCTTCGAACAGATACCGGACTTGAAGTTTGTGTGGATTGAAGGTGGATTCGGGTGGCTACCGCCCTTGATGTGGCGCCTCGACCGGATGTGGATGCAGTACGGCGACGAAATGCCGGAGGTGAAACGCCGCCCGTCGGATTATATCCGTACCCGTATGTGGTTTACCACCCAACCTGTGGAGGAACCACCGGAGCCAGCCTATTTCACCCAATTGCTGGATCACATGGATATGGACGACCGGCTGATCTTCGCCACGGACTACCCGCACTGGGATTTTGATGCGCCTACTCGGGGATTTTCGATTAATCTGGCTCCTGACCAGAAGGCAAGGATTATGGCCGGCAATGCGAGAGCGTTGTATAAATTATGAATGATGATTTATGAATTATGATTGAGGGTTTTGCACGCTTCACTATGTACGTATTTCTCCGTACTAATTGCTAATTGCCATGTTATCACCGAACATAACTGAGCAACTGATTGAAAAGGTTAGGTTTTTTCAATCATAATTCATAATTCAAAAATTGGTATAACCGCATGCCAAAATATGTTGCTGGACTTGTAGAAGACATCCCGCCGGGAACACGAAAAATTGTTGAATTCGCCGGGCGTTCTATTGGCATATTCAATATAGACGGCGTATACTATGCATTGCGGAATCGATGTCCACACCAGGGTGGTCCGTTGTGCGAAGGGCGCCAGGCTGGATTTTTGCAGGCAGAGACACCGGGAGAATTTGTCTACACCCGTCACGGTGAGATGCTCCGGTGTCCGTGGCATGGATGGGAATTTGATATCACCACCGGACGTGCCTCGATAGACCCGGAACGTATCCGCACCCGCAACTATCCCGTCTCCGTCGAAACGAACGTAGATCTTGAGGCCAATGAAATTCCTTCATCCGTAGAGACATATACAGCTTCGGTAGATCAACAGTATGTCGTCGTCGATATACCATGATGTAGAAAGATTGCCATGGATCATTTAACCTGATTCTTACCCTGTGGTTAGGCTTACAATATGCTAACTGCTCATAACCAGAAAGAGACTTTGCATGCCCACATCTGAACTCTGTTATACCACTGCAACGGCATTGGTCCGGCTTATCCGGCGGAAAGAGATCTCTGTCCGAGAAGTGATGGAAGCGCATCTGGTTCAGGTTGACCGCATCAATCCAATCGTCAACGCCATCACGACCTATCACCCGGATCAGGCGCTGGCCCAGGCGACGAAAGCCGACGAGGTTATTCATAGAGGCGAGCCAACCGGGCCCTTATACGGGTTACCCATCGCCCATAAGGATCTGGTTTTGACCAAAGGTGTAAAGACCACCTATGGCTCTCCGATTTTTAAAGACTTTATCCCGGATGAAGATGCTTTGATGGTTGAACGACTCAAAGATGCCGGTGCCATTTCCATCGGTAAGACCAATGTACCGGAATTCGGGGCTGGATCGCAGACGTTTAACCCGGTCTTCGGCGCTACGCTCAATCCCTATGATACAACCAAAACATGCGGTGGCAGCAGTGGTGGTGCTGGTGTGGCCCTGGCCTGCGGAATGATGCCTATTGCCGACGGCAGCGACATGGGTGGGTCGTTGCGCAATCCGGCCAACTTTTGTAATGTCGTCGGTCTACGTCCCTCAACAGGACGGGTACCCAGATGGCCTGCGATTAATGCCTGGGGGCAACTCAGTGTTCAGGGCCCCATGGCACGTACGGTGCAGGATGTGGCCCTGATGTTGAGCGCCATCGCTGGTCCTGATCCCCGTGATCCGATAGCCATTGCGGAACCGGGGCAAATATTCAGACAACCTCTGGAACGTGATTTCAGGGAGGTACCAATCGCCTGGAGCCGTGATTTCGGTCATTTACCGATAGATCCTGAAGTCACCCGGACCATCGACGCCCGGCGGCATGTGTTTGAGAACCTCGGCGCGCTTGTTGAAGAGGCCGAACCCGATTTTGAAGAAGCCGATGAGGTATTTAAAATATTGCGGGCTTCGTCGTTTGCCCAGGGATATGGCGACCTGTTGGCTGAGCATAGGGATCAGATGAAGGACACGGTCATCTGGAATATCGAAGCCGGTCTGGCTCTTTCCGGTTCGCAGGTTGCCGACGCGAATGTAAAGCGAACGGCACTATATCATCGGGTGCGTACATTCATGGAGAGGTATGAGTTTATGATCTTTCCTGTCAGCCAGATCCCTCCTTTTGATGTGGACCAGCCGTACATTACCGAAATAAATGGCATACCAATGGAGACCTATATCGATTGGATGAAATCCTGCTATTTTATTACAGCCGCCGGTTTGCCGGCCATATCCGTCCCCTGCGGCTTCACATCGACAGGACTTCCCGTCGGCGTACAGATTGTAGGACGGCATCAAGATGAGATGGGGGTGCTGCAACTGGCCCATGCATTCGAGCAGGAGACCGAGGTATGGCGACAACGCCCACCGGTCGTTTCGTCGTAGGATCACGGCGTGCTGTGATCTTGCAGTACACCGTGGCGAATTATTCAGGATAATAAATATGAACATGAAGACCGTGTTGCACAATTCAGGGGTAAGGGACGATACCCTGACGCAGGATGAGAAAGCCTTTTTATCCGAAAAGGGCTACCTGTCATTAGGGCCAGTGATGACGCCGGCTCAAGTGGTGACATTTTCATCCCGCTTGAAGGCTTTGTGGGAGATGGAAGGTGAAAAATCCGGTGTGGAGGTGCATCAGGAAGAGGGTGCGCTACGTTTGAGCGATTTGATCAACAAAGATCCTATATTTGACTTTTGCTATACCCATCCGCGTCTTCTGGCTGCGATCCGGCATATACTCACCTCCGATTTCAAGGTGCATTCGTTAAACTCACGCGCCACGCTACCCGGTGAAGGGCAACAGGGGCTGCATATGGATTGGGGACCGCAGAAGCCAGGGGATTTGGATCGGCTTCGTAACGGCCATTATTCGGTGGCCAACTCCATATGGCTTCTGGATGACTTTACCGAAACCAACGGCGCCACCCGCCTTGTTCCCTGTTCTCATACATGGGCCCAGGCCCCTCAAGACGGCATGGACGACCCCAAAGAAACCCATCCGGATGAGGTCCTTGTTAAAGGGAAGGCCGGTGAGGTCGTTGTCTTCAACGGGCACACCTGGCATGGGGGCACCTTGAATCGAACCGACCGATTCCGCCGGGCGATGCATATGGCATTTGTACGCAGAGACTTACCTCAGCAAACAGATCAAAAAGCCTATCTTCGCCCCACGACAGATGCCCGGCTGTCCAAAGAGATGCGTATCCTGCTGGATGTGTAATCAGGAGACCTCATGTCGAACACAACAGACCTTGTGGTCTGCGGGGCCGGAATTGTGGGGGTGGCTGCAGCGTATCACCTGGTCGTTCAGCAGGGTATAAAGCAGGTTGTTTTGATCGATGAACGGGTGCCCCTATCTTTAACAAGTGCCTATGGTACAGAAGCTTACCGGAACTGGTGGCCGGGGCCTGATGGCACGATGGTTCAATTGATGCAACGTAGCATAAATTGGATGGAGACTCTGGCAAAAGAAAGTGGCAATGTGGGGCGGATGAATCAGCGTGGATATGTACATTTCACCGCAGATCCCGGTCAGATACCCGTCATACGACACCAGGCGGAGATCATCTCCTGCTTTGGTGCGGGGGACCTTCGTATCCATCCCGGACCAGAGCCTTATCGACCAGCCATCCCGGATAATATGGATCACCTTGTAACAGGAGCGGATCTGATCCTGGATGTAGAACAGATCATCTCTTCATATCCCTTTATTAATCCCGATGTGGTCGCTATGTTGCATGCCCGGCGATGCGGTTTCATTGATGTGCAGTCCCTGGGAAAATGGATGATGGCTCGAATGGCCGACCATGGTGGTCGCATTATGCGTGATCGTGTAATCGCTGTGGAGGTGAAGAATAATCGCATTGAATCTGTGACCTTACAATCCGGCACAAAACTGATCACCGGCCAACTGGTGCTCGCTGCCGGTCCTATGCTTCAAGAAATGGGGAAGTTATTGCATCTGAACATCCCCGTTGTCCATGAGCTGCACGGTAAAATCACCCTTGAAGATACGGCGCATGTTGTGCCGCCCGAAGTCCCTATGCTTATCTGGCATGATCCGGTTGAGCTGGCCTGGACCGAGGCGGAACACAAACAACTTTCTTCTAATCCCGGCACCCGTTACCTGACCGAACCCTTTCCTTCTGGCGTGCATTTTCGTCCTCGTTTTCGGAATGGGAAGCATACCCTTTTGGGTATATGGACCTATGACATAGTACCTCAGGCCCCCATTTTTCCCCCTGCGTTCCCCCCTGACTATCCTGAGATCATTATTCGTGGTCTATCCCGTATGATTCCCGGTATGTCGGTATACTTCGGCCAGGGAGACCGGGTAGAGGTAGACGGTGGCTACTACTGCAAAACAAGAGATAATCGGCCATTGATCGGTCCGCTGCCGATAGACGGAGCTTATGTCGTGGGTGCCCTGTCGGGATATGGCGTTATGGGGGCTCAGGCTGCCGGAGAACTATTGGCCGCCCATGTCACCAGAACATCCCTCCCGGACTATGCCACGGCCTTTGTTTACAATCGATTTGATGATCCGGCCTACTGCGCCCGAGTTGAACAGTGGGATGCAGCTATGGGCTAGCTATGATGATTGGTGATTGACTGATTGAAAAGACCCATGAACCAAATGTTTTCCGATACAATACGCGGTATGCTCCTTATGGGAGCCTATGGGGATGCCCTTGGGGCACCGCATGAGCATGATGGGCTCGAAGGACAGATTATTAATCCGGAAGATCTGGGGCGAATGGTCAGTGCTTCTACGTTTTATAAACCGGATACGCCCGGACAACCCTGGTGGGTCTGGGCGGACGCCATTGTGGTACAGGCGATGCGGGGGCTACTGACCGATGACACCTCATTTAGAATGATGCTACTCCATCCGTGGTTGGCTCAAACAGTCGATAACCGGGAGGCCATGACGGAACCGGCTTTTCGTGAATGGCTGAAGCAGGGACAAGAAACATCAACGTCTATGGCCTATCCTGACGGCCTGTGGCGCTCTCGGGAACAGCAGAGAATCGCCTGGCTCCAGATGTATGAGGCAGCTGAAAACGGTTTTTCTGAAGCCTTCTTCGCACCAGATGTTCCAATCGTGTTCGGCCTATTCATGTATCTCGACCTGGCCGTCCTGTATGCGGATGCTGATCCGTTCGAAGTCTATACGCTGTTTAAGGACTTTAGCGTTTTAGACCAGGGTTCCGCAGGTGTGTTCACTGGATTGCTTGCCGGTATTCTTGCTGCTGGTGCAGGTAAAAATATATCCTCTGATCGATTTACCGAATTCTTTATAGATTCAGCTCGACATCTGATCGATCAGGCCATCTCTCGGGCAACATCTCAGGAGTTGAAGGACCTTCACCTGGCAAAACAATCGCTTGAGGCCATGATCCATTTTGGAGAAGCCCATCGAACCAAATCCGGTTATTTATTTTTAGAGACCTTCCGTACGCAGATATATGGGGATGCCAGCCAGCCATTCAACGATAGCCCACCTCATCTGAAAAACTACCATCCCCTGCTGTTCTGGATGCAGATCACCAGCACACTGGCGTATACACACGACCGGCCATTAGAAGCCCTGCGTATCCTCTCTGCCGGGGTAGGCGATACCGATACCTTGGCTTCTATGCTGGGCTCAATGATGGGGGCATGGATGGGACATCAACAGATCTCTGAAGGATATATTGGTGATACACCGCTAAAGAACGAATTTGAGGCCTTGTCCCAAAACCTGCGGACTTTGTATTGTACGGACATAGAGGATCGGGTGGCCTTGTTTGTTCAGAATAAGATTAACCATAGAACTTGACCACACAGGGGCCACAGGGTAAGATCATTTATGGCATGTGCGCACGAGGACGGTCAACAGTTTCGCCGTCTTCAGCCACAAGGGGCCGATTGTAGATATAGGGCGGTTCCAGAACGGCTTGCTGCGCTTCGGTCAGTTCAGAGACCCATGCCGGTTGTTTCGTCTCATAGGTGCCACCGGCAAAGTGCAGATATTTCGGACTGTACCGATACAATAGAGAGCGACGTTCATGTTTGGCGGTCCAGGGGATCGTGCCGTGTAATGTGGCTTCATTGAAGATGATCATATCCCCCGCTTTGGACGGTATGTTGTATACAATCTCCTGGTGATCCTCCCAGACGAGAATCTCTTCAGGACACTTAAAGTTGGCCTTGTGGCTACCGGGGATGACACACAGGCCCCCATCGCCTTCGGCCACATCAGCAAGCTGAAACTGACAGACGATCATGCCGCTTCTCATCATGCCATTTGCAAAGGTGTAATAGGCTGACCCGTTGAAAAAAGCACTCGTCGCACCGTGAATGCGGAGCCCGTCTGTGCCTTCTCCTCCCGTCAACATGAATGGGGCGTGGTCCATCTTCCATCCCCGTCCCAGTAAGGTATCCAGATACGGGACATTTTTCTGGTGCGCCAGAAGATCTCGAAAGGGTGAGCACCAGGGTTTCTCCCAGGTCAGCATACCAGTAAATATACCGCGACGTACCGAACCATCCATTTTGCCGCCAGTCGCCTGGTTTGGATCGTCATGCTGCTGATCCCCATTGGCGTCGAAGGCGTCATTCAGGGCCTGTACTTCTACTTCAGAAAGAAAATTTTCGACCACCAGAAATCCTTGTAAATCGTAAAGAAACTTTTCCTTATCCGTCATGACTAGGCTCCTCCTCAGGGTGATCTGAAAGGTATCCGCTTCTCAATAGCGTCTCATCTGGTGCCTGTCCATATAATTCGCGCCATGAATCAGGTCCATGCTTCGAGACATAGGCTTCACATATGCGAAAACCGATAAAATAGGCCAGGCGATCCGGCCCATCCGGCCATACATATTCATGCCATTGGTGGAAGGTGTGGATGATGTCCTCATCCGTCTTATCCAGATGGGGCTTTGCAGCACTGAATATTTTATGTTCATGGTTCAAACACCAGGTCCATTCCTCTTCGGTGAAATCGATGTTCAACGCTGGAGAATATTGCTTATCCCAGAATATATAACTAAAGTAACAGCAGAAACCTTCCTCAACAATACAACGGCCGAAGGTCCAGGTCCAATTCTCCGGTTGACGAGTTTCATCCAGGATTTGGTGGTGCATTTCATGGGGAAGCGAGAAGGTCAGGCCGTCTTTGTCACCCCTAAGCCTGATATTGAGTAAATTAGCAAACATGTTCCCCTGACCGAAATCGCCCATATCCTCGCCCATATCGAACTCCAGATACCATCGTCCCCGGGGTTGATGGCCGCTCAATACCGCTGTTTTCACGGCAATGTTTGTAAATAACATTTCGTAATTTGTACTAAACGCCGCCTGGAAACCAGGATTTTGTGTCATCTCATCGATTTGATTCTGGCTTTTAACGAATCGCAGGATACCCTGACTCATTTCTTCTGAAAAAACGGTTTTGTCAGAGCGCCCGACCCCTTTCCAGAAATCTTCAAAGGGGTTGTACAAGAACGTACACAGATATTGACCCCGTTCCACTTCAGCCATTTCGGGAATGTCGAACAACGCCAGGATTTCTCGTTTATACACGTAGAAGAGTTCAAGGTCGGTATTCGGCAATGTCGTATGAATGGTAGGATTATCACAGACGATATCGTATGCACCTGAAAGATCTACAGGCCTGGCGTTCTCCGGCATAATAGTATACTCCTCATGCAGTATGGTTTCATCATTATGTCATGCCAATTGTCAAGCGAAAGACGATATAGTAGGTATCTGTTCTTCTTCTACGCAGGTTCCTTTGGATAGAGGAACCAGATACTGTTCAAGATAATCAGAGCCGATAATATAATCAAATGCCTTAAATGCCTCGCGTAAGATACTCACAGGGATGCCCATGCCGTAATATCCTAAGTTGGTAACCGAGGCGTCGGCATAGATGTATGCCCAGAATTCCGCACCGGTCGTGCCGAAGGCATGCCAGAAATCTACCGGGGTGACAGGTGAAAAGGTTATATAACGATATAATAAATTAATTCCGTCCGTTGCCTTACCAATAAAATGGATTATATTGGGCTTTAGATTTATTATTATAAGTGACGAGGGACAGCAATAATACGGTCCCTGTTTGTCTCGTCACTCGTCACTTATCACTCATCACTGTTTTTAAAAGGCACCTTCTATGAAAATTACCGATGTAACCGTTGAACGGTTTTCCTGGCCGAAGCCGAAACCAATCAGTAATGGGAAATATACCTATAAAACCGTAAGTCTGAACCTGGTGCACGTGCATACCGACGAAGGGATCACTGGTATCGGTTGGGGGGGTGGGACGGCGGCGGGGCGCCCCGGAGAAGTGGTGTCTGCCCTGGTGGAGCATTTCAAACAGGTCTTGATTGGTGAAGATCCCTTTGCCTATCGCCGTCATTGGGAAGCCATGTGGGAACCGAAGATTGTCGGCCGGCGCGGGATGTCTACCCAGGTGCTCAGTGCCATCGATATAGCTCTCTGGGACCTCATGGGTAAGGCCCTTAATACGTCCGTCCACAAACTGCTGGGTGGGTATACAGATCGAGTGCCGACCTACATTGCTGGCGGGTATTACGAAGAGGGCAAAGGACTCAGAGAGCTGGCGCAGGAAATGGAAGAGAATTTGGACCTCGGGGCACGGGCCGTCAAGATGAAGATTGGGGGCGTACCGATAAATGAAGATGTGGAGCGCGTCCGGGTGGTTCGCGATACGATCGGTCCGGATATCAAGCTGCTGGTCGACGCAAATAATGCCTACGCTGCCTATGAAGCCATCGATATCGCCCGAAAAATAGAACCCTATGACATCTTCTGGTTCGAAGAGCCGGTTGCCCCGGATGATTATAAGGGCCACGCCCAGGTCGCCCGATCAACAATCATTCCCGTAGCAACCGGTGAGAACGAATACACCCGGTACGGCTTCCGTGATCTGATAGACCATGACGCCGCCGCGATCTTCAACGCAGACGCCCAAATTCTGGGTGGTATAACCGAGTTCATGAACGTCGTCGCCCTGACTGCCGCTCATGACCTTAAAATCGCCCCGCACGGTGCCCAGGAAGTGCATATTCATCTGGTCGCAGCCATTGCCAATGGGCTGATTCTCGAATTTTATCGGGAGACGGTGGACCCGCTACGCGGCCGCATTTTCAAACATCCACTTACCCTGGATAAGGACGGGTATACGACGGTGCCGGATCGCCCGGGCCTGGGTATAGTGCCGGATTATGAAGTACTGGGACCGCATCGGGTAGGGTAGATGAAGTTACGAATCAGCGAATCAGCGAATCAGCGAATCTAAAAGATTTCACAGGGTCGTCTATAGATGAATCTCCAACCTCTTCGTGATTCACCGATTTGCAGATTCACTGATTCGCTGCCACGATCTCCGCCATCCCTTCCCATTCGAGCCAGATATCTTTCATGGCCTCTTCCCGCTGGGCCTCATGGTCGACATGGGTTAACCGAAAAAAGATGGCATGACGCGGAAACGGCGACACATTCACGGCGGCTGAGTGGGCTATCTGATAATGACACAGGACGATATCGCCTGCTTTTGCAATAATCTGCAGTGGTTCCGGGAGTTGTACAGGCGGCATGCCTTGCAGCAACGATTGAGGCCCGTGTTCTTTGAAATATTGTTCATAAAGATGATGCGTCGCGGGCCAGGCGGTGAAATTGCCAGAAAATGGGGCTTTCACATCACTCAGGCATACAGCGACGAGGGCGGTGAAATTCAGTATCTTGCCTTCAGGGACACCGTTATGCGACGAGTGCATCCCGTCCAGATGCGGGTGTGGTGGATTGGGCGGATCCTGAAACAGCGGGTACCGAATGGCGATTTGACCATCTGTTATCGGATTAATAAGTCCGCTACCGATCGCTGATTCTGCTAAGGATCGCGCCGGTGTCTGATTAAACAGGTCCGTAATTACCGAATCTTGCTGGAGTTCCGGGCAATAGGAACGCGAACGGAGGGTAACCATATCGTCCTTATTCATCCCTTCCCCGATAGAATGATTGATGGCCTTCATGGCCTGCTCGATCATGACCTGTGGGACAACTCCGGGTATCTGCACGAAGCCCTGGTTGTAAATAGCCTGTTTCTGATGATACGTCAGTTCCATGTATAACTCCTGATAGTCTCTTCCGACACTCTATTTTGTGTGTGATGAGAATGTAAAATCCGATCTCGAAAAATCAAGGACTTACATGACAGATGATATCATTAAACGGGATTCTATGGCGACGGACATCAATTCACGTAGCTCATCAGGCGTTTTCTGATGACTTATTATCAACGTTTCTATTAATGACCAGTGTCGTCGTACCCCTTCCACTGTTTCAGCTTACTGGACTAAATAACTTTCGTGGTCAATGGGTCGAGGTGTTGAACCATTTCGGCGGACCGCTACCGAGGAAATCGTGATCTTCGATGATATTTGCTATATGCTGCATGCGCTCTGATTCGTCGAAGCGGTTGATGAAATGAGCACTGAGGGTGCTGGCATGCTGGTTCAAGGCGACAAGAAAGTTGTAGCGGGTCCAAAAAGCTGAAGATATTCCGCCCTCATTATAGCCTACAATTTGACCACACCCAAAAGGTCGTTAACGATAGATCTGTTCAGTGGTCTATTCATAAAATGGTTCCCTGCCCTGATTTATCATGCACGCACAGCGCGCCGTGCACCCTGTAAAAGGCCCAATGGACGGATAAAATGGCCGTAAACCTGAAACCTTTCCCGCCAAAATGACAGTCTTGCTACCATTTACTGCCAATATCTGGTATTATCAGACCAATAAACCGCCGCTAATATACGCCAAAGGCCTTAAATCAACAATGAACACCTCTGGCACACGTTTTGCCTATCATTCTGTACGGACATAAGAAGGCAGGACTAACACAAAAATATAAATATATGATAATCACCAGTCACCATTTAAAAAAATCCGTGTCCTCTGTGGTTAATCATTGATGTTAAACAAGAAACGGAGGTAAGCCATGCGACTTGACCGATTGACTCAGCGATCTCAGGAAGCCGTAGAGGTAGCTCAGGAAATGGCGCGGGACCGCAGTCATATCCAGCTGGAGCCGGAACATCTGTTGCAGGCCTTATTAGATCAGGAAGAAAGTCTGGTTGTTACTCTGATTAATAAATCAGGGGCGGAAGCATCGCGGATCAGAGATCAGGTACAAGAGGCCTTTGACAAATTGCCCAGGGTATCCGGTGAAGGGGCGCAATTATATGCGTCTCCCACGTTTCAACGATTGATGGATCTGGCCTGGAAGGAAGCGCAGAACCTGAAAGATGAATACATCAGCGTAGAGCATTTTCCGTTGTCCATGTTAGGTGCAGGTGGTGGTGGCGCTCAGCGTATACTCTCCGAAGCGGGCGTAATCCGTGATCAGGTGCTGGTGGCCATGGCAAAGGTACGTGGCAGTCAGCGCGTTACTGACCAGGACCCGGAATCGAAATACCAGGTGCTGGAGAAATTCAGCAAAGACCTGACGAAACTCGCCAAAGACGGCAAACTTGATCCGGTGATCGGGCGGGATGAAGAAATTCGCCGTGTTATCAAAGTGCTATCGCGGCGCACCAAGAATAATCCAGTGCTTATCGGAGAACCAGGGGTGGGCAAAACCGCTATTGTTGAAGGGTTGGCGCAGAAGATCGTGGCAGAAGATGTGCCGGAATCGCTGAAAGGCCGTAAGGTCATCTCCCTAGACATTTCATCGATACTGGCCGGTGCCAAGTTCAGGGGAGAGTTTGAGGAGCGTTTGAAGGCCGTCCTCAAAGAGGTGGAGGAAGCCTCGGGAGACATCGTCCTGTTTATCGACGAATTGCATACCATCGTCGGCGCCGGGGCTGCTGAAGGCGCTATGGACGCGTCCAATATGCTCAAACCAGCCCTTGCACGCGGGGAACTGCGGTGTGTAGGCGCGACGACGCTCGACGAATATCGGAAGCACATCGAAAAAGATGCCGCGCTGGAACGCCGGTTCTCGACCGTATACGTCGGTGAGCCGTCGGTCGACGATACCATTTCCATTTTACGCGGTCTCAAGGAAAGGTATGAAGTACATCACGGTATCCGCATCCAGGACGGTGCGCTGGTCACGGCAGCCACGCTGGCGGATCGGTATGTCAGTGATCGATTTATGCCGGACAAAGCCATTGACCTTATTGACGAAGCCACCGCAAACCTGCGTATCGAAATTGACAGCATGCCGACGGAATTGGATGTTCTGGAAAAACAGATCCGGCAACTTGAAATAGAGCGTGAGGCGGTCAAACAGGAACGGGATGCCGAAGAGCGTCTCAAACCGATTGAAAAACAACTGGGAGAACTCGAAGAAGAACGCCATGAACTGCGCAGCCACTGGCTCAAAGAAAAAGAACTGGTCAAGAAGATCCATGAAATCAACGAACGCAGTGAGGCATTGAAGGTAGAAGCCGATCAGGCGCAGCGCATCGGCAATTATGAACGTGTGGCCCGTATACAATACGGTGAGCAGGTAGAACTGGAAAAGCAGCTTGAAGAAAACAACCTGGTTTTGACGGAGGTACAAAAAGATCGGAAGATGCTCAAAGAGGAGGTAGACGCGGAAGATGTGGCGGAGGTCGTATCCAAATGGACCGGAATTCCGATCCGAAAATTGGTGGAGGGGGAGATCGAAAAACTTCTTAAGATGGAAGACCGTCTTCATCGTCGGGTAATTGGTCAGGATGAGGCTATTGTAGCGGTGTCCGACGCGGTACGCCGAAGTCGTGCCGGTCTGGGCGACCAGAATCAGCCCATCGGTTCATTCCTCTTCCTGGGGCCGACCGGGGTGGGTAAAACCGAGCTGGCACGTGCGGTTGCCGAGTTCCTGTTCGACGACGAGGCCGCTATCGTTCGCATAGATATGTCGGAATATATGGAGCGCCATTCGGTCGCCCGTCTAATTGGAGCCCCGCCAGGTTACGTGGGCTATGACGAAGGCGGTCAACTTACCGAGGCGGTACGTCGGCGACCGTATCAGATCATCCTGTTCGATGAAATTGAGAAGGCCCATAGTGATGTGTTTAACGCATTGCTACAGGTGTTGGACGAAGGTCGCTTGACGGATGGACGTGGACGAACGGTTGATTTTAAAAACACAGTCATTATTATGACTTCCAACATTGGTACCGAATATATCGGTGGTCATGATGCGGCCAAGGACGAAACGGTACGATCTAATGTCATGCAGGCAGTAAGAGCCCAGTTTCGCCCTGAATTTATTAATCGGTTGGATGAGATTATGATTTTTCATCCCCTCAGCCGGGAGCATATCCGCGAGATTGTCCGAATCCAGCTTGAGGGTCTGCGTCACAGGTTGATGGGCCATGCAAAGCTTGATCTCGAGACCACGCCCGAAGCAGAATGGCTGCTGGCGGAACAGGGTTATGATCCGCAATATGGTGCACGGCCTCTCAAACGCGTCATACAGAAGATGGTAGGAAATCCCATGGCCATGAATATTCTTGAGCGCAAGTTTCAGGAGGGCGATGTCGTACAGGTCGACCGTGTAGAGGACCATCTGGTCTTTACGAAAAAAACCGGTGCCGTAGCGGCGGGTTGATGGAAGAAGGCATCAGGCGACTGCATAAAATGCAAATTGACAGGGGCGGTGTCGGAGGTTATGATAGGCCGGTACCGTTCCCTTATATATGGGGCCATTGATACGAATATAGATGCATTAAACCTGATTAAAATGGATAATCGTACTTGGCTGTTTATGAACGGCCACACTTACCTGATAGAGACAGAACAGGATCATGGAGCCGTGTGCGATGAAGACCGTACGGACTGGTTTCGAATGACCCCGGTATACAGTGCCCTGTCGGATCAACCTAATCAACACGTAGACGCTGCAATGCTGGCATAAACGTACGGAATAACTGCCTGATCACCTATACGAAAGCTGATGTTATGACCAACTCCCTCAGAACGTCTGACGTAAAATCTTCTGATGAACCTCCGTCGCCGGATCAACCGGTGCCGTTCTCAGAAGAGACCCCTGGTTTACTACGCAATCTACTTGAATCAAAAGAACAAGCCATACCTACGTTCAGCGAGAGCTTAGACTATAATCTAAATGGCGGGCTGCGCCGAAAAACACTGGTCGCGATTGCTTCGTCATCTGGCGGAGGGAAGACGACTTTTGGTTGGCAACTGGCGCAATATATCGCTGAGAATGGCCGCATTGAAGGCAATCATTCGGTGCCCATTCCGTGTATGTATATATCTCTGGAAATGGCCAAGTCGACCCTGTTAAATAAAGCGTTGAGCCGCATCGGCCGTATTGATGGCGGTGAAATATCGGGACGTAAATGGTTGACAGAGCCCAATGTTGACCTAAAAGATGAGCAACTGAAAGACCTGGTAAAAGCCAACCAACGCTTTACAAAAATCGCGCGTAATCTTCGTGTGCTCGATGTGACTGATGCGGCACCGGGCCTCATGACTATTGATGATATACGTCGTGAAGCCGAGGCTTTTCTGGAAATTTACGGCGCACACCAGGAGCTGACGCTGATGCGGGATACGCCCGATCCGGACGAGCAGGAAAAATTAGCGTCTGCCCTCGAACTGCCCCCCCAACTTGTTATCTTTGTTGATCATCTTCAACTCTTGCGAAATACACACGACTCGACAACAAACGCCTATTTGGCCCATGATCCGGCGGTTTCCTATGATCTAAAAAGATTGGCAGTGTCTCTGGATTGTACAGTCGTAGCGCTCAGTCGAATAGAATCAGAGGACGAGCATCCAGTGATTCAGGGGGCGGATATGACCGCGGTGTTAAAAACGGGATATAATCTGATCGAAGAGAAAATCAAAGCCCTGGTAGTAGAATCTAAAGAGATGAAAAGCGAGGCAGCTGCCCCTGAAGAGCAGGAAGAATTAAAACGGGAGCGAAACGATCACGAACGGCTCCGCAGCCAAAAGCCCCTCCAGTCGGAAGGCAATCCGATTTATGCCAGTCTCGATATCGAAAAGAATCGTGAGGGTCGGACACGTGACGCCCTATTTGTGTGGCGGAGAGCTTTTCAAGAATTTGAAGAAATAGAAGTAGAAGAGGACTCCAGGTCGCTTAAGCGTTTTTTGCCATGGAATAGTAGCGGGACGGAAGACACTGAGTGAGCAGATGGACATTTGTGGGGTGCGCCGCACGTCCCGCAAATGCCCACCTGCCTACTTACTTTCCGTCTTCTTATCCAACATGCTCAGATAAGCGATCCCTTCTTCCAGCTTGGTTCTGGTATCTGTCAACCGGAAGTCCTCCAGTGACACATACCCCGCATAACCTATCGCTTTCAGATCCCTAAAACATTGCTCGTAATTCAACATCCCTTCTGCTAATGAGGTGGCTTCCCATCCCCACACAGCGGTGCCATCCGTTTGCTGCTCCTCAATGACAGGCTTTCGGCCGGCTACATGCACGTGTGCCAGATAGGGGCCAAGCAATTCCAGAGATAAATTAAACCCTTCAAATCCTTCCATCGTCATATTTGACAGGTCGTAAATGACACCAATATCCTTCGGGTCAAAATGGGAAACGAGCCTGTAGGCCAGACTGGTGCTGACCATAATCGTATTTCGATGCACTTCTACGACCATCCGGGCCCCATATTCACGAGAGATATTTATGGCTTTTCGATAGGCGACGAGGGCTTTTTGAAAGACATCATTGTAGCTCTGAGATCCATCATATGGCTCCGGCGCGCCCACTTTGAAAAATGGCGCGTTGCATGCGGCACATGCTTCAGCAATGCGTCTGATATCATCATACTGGTCGGCAGAAATGTTCGTCGCCAATCCGACTAAAGATAGATTGTAAGCTTTGGATATATCTAACAGAATCTGTGGCTGATCGGCCAGCATTTCCGGTGTAAAGTCATTCTTGACGTTCCCCCAGGGATTGTATGGCTTATTTCGTTGATCATCAGGTATTCGTCGCACGCGCCATTCCACACCATCAAATCCCAGGTCCGATAACAGCTGCGCTGTCTCATTCAGGTCACAATCGGGCATGGTGACCGTCGTTACAGATAATTTCATAAGATCTCATTTCTCGATGATGAAACAGATTTTGTCGTATACTCTGACCGTCAAGGTCGAATATTAACGATAAAAAACACCATTTGCAATGACAATTATAAATAAAATGATCGCCTGTTGCGTAATTCCATTGAATCAAAAAATAAATCATAAATACAAAGTATAAAACGCTAACAAACCCCTTGACATCATGTCCTGGTTTTGATAAAAGTATGCCTATGTAATACGGAAGAATGGCCCTTGGCTAAACATCCCACTGGCAGAGCCCATTCGCTTGAAGTTGAAATCCCAATTTGATAAAAAATATTTAATAGCACAATAAGGAGAGGGTGTGGATACGTTCATTCCTTTATCAAATCCTTTACCTCTACCGGCACCGAGCATGTTTTCTGGGTGCTGCTGGTGGTGACCTTCTGGTTTCACTTTCTGTCGGTACAGATACTACCCGGCGGAATGATTATCACTATTACAGAAATCTTTTGGGGTAAGCCGCGTGAGGCGTTCATGTAAGGACTTAAACGCTTACCGATCATTCTATCTGGAAGACCGGGATGGAGAACGTAGTTATCTTATTATAGCGATGCTTCAGAAGGGTGACGAAACCCCGTATCGATTTATTATGCCTCCTGTGCTTGGAACACATGACGATCTCAAAGCGCTGGCGGGGTTTTTAGAAAGTGAACTGGAGGCCGGAGCGTCTGAAACGGCGGCTGTGCCCTAACTTCCGACGGAGGTTAGGCTGGGTGGAACAGAAAAGGATCTGAGGATATTATGAATAGACGAACGTTTCTTCATGGCACCGCTGGTGCAGTTGGCGGCGGTGTTCTTGCAGGCTTGTCCGGTGTGGAACATGCCCAATCGGCTACTGGGGCGGACTATGGCCCTAAAGGAAGCATTACGGAAATTGAAGGGCTCAAAGTCGGGCATTTTACCGATGCAAGACGTCCGACGGGCTGTACAGTCATCATAGCAGAGGCCGGTGCTGTTGGTGGGGTCGATGTACGCGGCGGTGCACCGGGCACGCGAGAAACGGATTTGCTCGATCCGGTGAATATGGTCCAGAAGGTACATGCGATCTCGCTAGCGGGCGGCAGTGCTTTCGGCCTGGATACGGCCACGGGCGTCATGCGATATTTGGAAGAACGGGACATCGGGTTTGATGTACGAATCGCCAAAGTGCCGATCGTGCCCGCAGCCATTCTGTTTGACCTGGGGATCGGTGGCAAACCGAAAATCCGGCCGGATGCGGAAGCTGGCTACAAGGCCTGTCAGGCCGCATCAACTGAACCCGTGGTCGAAGGCAGCATCGGGGCCGGGGCCGGGGCCACTATAGGAAAAGCGGCTGGACCGGGCCGCGCAATGAAGGGGGGGATTGGCAATGCCTGTTTTACCACGTCTGAAGGGCTCAAGGTCGGTGCCATGGTCGCGGTCAACGCCGTCGGCGATATATATGATCCGGATATTGGTCAGATTCTGGCTGGGGCCCGTACCAAAGACGGCAAAGGATTTGTCAATGTAGCGAAGCTGGTCCAGAATACCGGTTCATTTCGTCCGGATATGACGCCTCAGAATACGACGATCGGCGTTATCGCCACGAATGCACAGTTGACCAAGACAGAGGCCAATCGCGTCGCCCAGGTCGGGCAGGATGGCCTCGCCCGAGCGATCAACCCCGCTCATCTTCAGGCAGATGGGGATACCTTGTTTACTATGGCCACGGGTACCTACACCGGAGAAAGCCCCTTATCCATCATTTCCATCCTGGCTGCATCTGCCGTCACCTATGCCATTATACGGGCCATCGTCACCGCCGAGGGCTTGCCCAACTATCCCTCCTATCAGGATATGGCTAATGGTTAATCTTTCTCCTTTTCCGTACTCCGCCCCCATGACCCACAAATAATACTATGTCCATATACCTCATCATCCTGTTCGTCTATTCTGTATTTCTTATGCTGATTGGATGGTGGGCATCGCGTTCTGTACGGAGTGCCGGGGACTTTTTCGTGGCTGGTCGCCGTCTGTCCCCGGGGCTACTATTCGCTACACTACTTGCCGCCAATTTGGGAGCCGGCTCTACTGTAGGGGCAACAGGTATCGGCTACACCTACGGATTATCTGCATGGTGGTGGGTCGGTTCGGCTGGAATTGGGAGTCTTATCCTGGGCTTGACGGTAGGGCCTAAGATGTGGCAGATCGCTAAAGAGCACAACTTCTATACCGTCGGTGATTTTCTCGAACACCGCTATAGTCGGGCCGTTCGGGGCCTTATCGCCCTGCTGCTCTGGTTTGGCACCCTGGCTATTCTTGCCGGTCAGCTTATCCCTCTGGCATGGATATTAAACCTGGTGACGGGGATCCCCAAATTTGTTGCTTGCCTGTTGGGCGGCACCGTGGTGGTCGTGTATTTCAGCTTTGGCGGCCTGATGTCCACAGCCAAGGTGAACGCTGTTCAACTGATTGTTAAGCTGAGTGGTTTTCTTTTGACCTTTATTCTTGTCGTTAGCGCCGGGCCGCTTTTTACCACGACAGAGACTATTACAGCAGGCTTCACCTCCATTTTTGGTGATGATCCTTCCCGCATCTGGGCCTATTTTATTGTTCTTGTCCCTGCCTTCATCATTTCGCCAGGACTACTTCAAAAGATATACGGTGCCCGGGATGCCCGCACGGTACGACGCGGCGTATGCTGGAATGCGGTCGCGCTGATGCTCTTTGCTTTTGTACCGGCCATGGTCGGCATGGCCGCTCGTATAGAATTCCCTACCCTCGAGACACAGGATCTTGCCCTGCCGCGCCTGTTAATCGACACCCTTCCTCTCTGGATAGGTGCCTTGACGCTTGCCGCCGTTTTTTCGGCAGAAATAAGTTCAGCAGATGCGGTCCTCTTCATGCTGACCACGTCGCTGAGCCAGGATCTGTATAAAACCTTCATCAATCCCGAAGCCTCCGATGCCCAATTGCTCAAGGTCTGCAGGGTAACCGCCGTCGTCGCCGGTTTGTTTGGCGTGATTCTGGCCGCTATTCTACCTGATATTATTTCTGCCTTGACCATTTTTTACAGCATCCTGGCTGTCGCTCTGTTCGTGCCCCTTCTTGCGGGCCTCTATTCTGCAAAGCCGACCGCCGGTGGCGCCTTGTTGACGATTATAGGATCTGTCTCCACCATGGTTGTCATACAGGTCCTTACTGGCGGAATAGGATACTGGTCGCTATCCCCTGCCACCTGGGGTATCGGTACGGCTATCTTAATCATGATAGCAAGCGTGGGGCGAAAATAACATTAGGGAGGAGGTCTCTTTGATATTTTTTCAATGCTCACACCATTCAACTTGTAAAGGAGTGCTCTATGCTGGACAACCTGGTTGGTGTTATTCCCCCCGCCACGACACCATTTAGTAAGGATGGAGATATTGATCTGAATGCAGTATCAACACAGATAAACTGGTTGATTGATCAGGGTGTTCATGGCGTGGCTGTCGGAGGCAGTACGGGGGAAGGCCATACGATTGATATAGACGAGTTTCGTGATCTGATCGCCACGGCCGTCGACGCGGCTGCCGGTCGCATCCCTGTGATAGCAGGTATTATTGTGGACAGTACGCGCGACGCCATCCGTCGGGGTAAAGCTATTGCCGACCTGGATGTAGCGGCCCTGCAGGTGACCCCGGTGCACTATTTATTCCGCCCGGACGATGAGGCGATGCAAGCACATTTTCGGGTGATGAGTCAGGAGACTGGACAGCCGATCATCATCTATAATGTGGTCCCCTGGAGCTACCTATCCCCCGCTTTATTATGCCGAATTATGGATGAGGTCCCCGGGGTCGTAGGGGTCAAACAAAGTGCCGGTGATCTTAAACTGTTCGCGGATCTCATGATCATGGCCGATCCAGCCCATCTTATTTTCTGCGCTGTAGATGCGTTGATGTATTCTGCGTACACGCTTGGCGCCCGTGGTTCGATCGCGGCCATCCTGTCGGCAGCCCCCAAAGCGTCCGTAGAGGTCTGGAATGCCGTTAAAGCCGGGGACCATAACCGGGCCCTTGAGTTACATAAAAACCTATTGGTATTGTGGAATGCTATGGATGCGCCGAACTTGCCGGCCTGCACTAAGTTTGCACAAACATTACAAGGCTGTCCGGCCCTGCACCCACGAGCCCCGATGCCTGAAGCATCTGATGAACAGAAAACAGCGATTGAATTAGCACTCAAGCAGTTAAGCACTGTGGTCATATAAATCGGAGGTGAGCCTTGCATCGCAATTTTGCATTAGATTTCGTACGCGTTACGGCGGCGGCGGCCCTATCATGCGCTCGTTTTATGGGCTTAGGTGATGAAAAAGCTGCCGACCATGCGGCGGTAGAGGCCATGAGAAAGTCGTTGAATTATATCAACTTCGAAGGCACGGTCGTGATTGGTGAAGGAGAACGCGATGAAGCCCCCATGCTTTTCATCGGTGAAAAGGTCGGTTCCGGTGATGGGCCGGCCTTGGATATCGCGCTGGTTCCACCATTGGCACCACCATTTGTGCCAATGGTGGAACCAATGCGCTCTCCGTCATAGCGATTGCAAATCATGGTCACTTTCTTCATGCGCCGGATATTTATATGGAAATAATTGCGGTCGGTGCAGATGCCATCGGTGCTATCGACCTGAACAAGTCATCTACGGAAAACCTGGATAACATCGCGCAAGCTAAAGACCGTCATGTAGAAGATCTGACCGTCGTTATCCTGGACAGACCTCGCCATGAGGACCTGATCGCTGAAGTACGTAAGTCTGGTGCCCGCATATGGCTTATCGGGGACGGTGATGTGTCGGCGGCGATTGCGACCTGCAAAGAGGATACCGGTGTGGACGTGCTCATGGGTACAGGCGGTGCGCCGGAAGGTGTGATCGCTGCCGCCGCTCTTCGATGCGTTGGCGGTGATTTTAAAGGCCGTTTGGTGTATCGTAACGAGGCCGACCGCGTGCGGACGAAAGGCATGGGGATTGATGATCTGGAACGCATATACGACATTCATGACTTGGCCCAGGGGCACGTCATGTTCAGCGCGACGGGGGTTACCCAGGGTACCTACCTCGATGGCGTCCGCTTTACAAGGGACGGTGCAATCACCCATTCTGTGGTCATGCGCTCAGAATCCGGCACTATACGGTTCATTGAGACAGAGCATTACTTTGACCGGGCGCCGGAGTATTAAGGAAAGTTACGAATCAGCGAATCGGCGAATCGGCGAATCAGCTGATTTTAGACAATAAACAAATCAACCGATCAGACAATTTCATGGTCACCTACCTTCTCGCATGGAACCCGAAGGGGGCGCGGCGTAGCTCAGTCTCGGCTATGGCCGAAGCGTTGAAACGAGGGGAAGAGGTGACTTCCCGTTGGGGATGCGGGCAGACGCGGCGACCGGCCAAAGGGGATCGTTTTTTCCTGATCCGCCTTGGAGTACCTCCGAAGGGCATCATCGGTTCTGGAACAATTATCAAAGGATCGTATGAAGTGCCTCATTGGGACTCGGCCAAAGCACATGCCGGTCGGACAAGCCGATGTGTACAGGTGCATTTTGAGGCGTTATTAGATCCAGAGACAGAGGTTGTTTTCCCGAGAGAAGCACTGGATGCGCCCCCCTTTTCCAGCATGCACTGGGCCACACAGATGTCCGGCATTCGTATCCCGGATGCGGTTGCCAAAGCGCTGGACAAAGCCTGGCGGGCGTTTTTAGGACGTTCGTAACTTTTTCATCTACAACTACAATAATTTGAATGGCCGGTATCGGCCGCAAAGATTTCAAGATTAAGCTTGCTATCTCAATCCGGAAGGTATGTTTACCACCCCAATTGAATTGCGGGAAGAGATAGCGCAGACCCTGACCCCAGCGGGAGTTTAAGCATGACCAACTCAAGTTCCTCTCCGATTTTTATCTCCCACACCCGCATGCAATCTATCATGGATACCATTTTTACACGGATGGGTATCCCGGATGATGAACGGGCCATCGTGGTCGAGCGATTAATGGAAGCCACGCTATCGGGGTATAACTCACATGGCGTGATGCGGATACCGGTATATGTCTCCGGCATTCGTAATGGTATTATGGTCCCCGGCAACAAAATAGAGGTGTTGAACGAAACCGCCTCTGTGGGTCATCTGGATGCGCATAACGGGATGGGCCCCGTGACGGCGACAGAGGCCGTCAGTCGGGCCGTAGCGAAAGCATCAGAGACGGGAATCGGCTGTATCAGTGTCGTCCACTCTAATGATATAGCGCGCCTTGGCAGCTATGTGGAACAGCCAGCCAGAGACGGATATATCACGGTACTCATGACCAATGACGCGGGTGGTAACCCCTGTGTCGCGCCCTGGGGCGGCGTGGAGCCCTTGATGAGCACCAATCCCCTCGCGGCCGGTATCCCTCGCGGCGATGACATGCCGGTCATTATCGACATATCCACCGGCGTGTCTTCCGAGGGGCGTGTGAAAATGCTGAATAATCAGAAGGCGAACACGCCCGATGGCTGGCTGATCAATACAGAAGGCCAACCGACGAACGATCCGAGCGCTTATCTCTCCTCTCCACGGCAGGCGGCTTTGCTGCCGCTGGGTAGCCTGATCGCCGGCCATAAAGGCTTCGCCCTGAGTATTCTGGTTGATATCCTCACCGGTGCCCTCAGCGGCGCTGGATGCAGCGGGCGATTCGCCGTTGACTCGGACAAGAACGGGCTCTTTGTCCTGGCGATCGATCCCGAAAAATTTGTATCTCGTGAGGCGTTTATCGACGAAGTGGAACAATTTACCCACCGGATCAAACAGGTCCGCAAAGCACCGGGTGTTGACGAGATCTACATTCCCGGTGAACGTGCCTATCATGAACGCCAAAGGCGTATGGCCGAAGGGGTGCCGGTTGACCGATCGGTATGGGATACGATCCAGGAGATTATGCGGGAGTTAGAGATACAGGACGTAGATATTACCCAGGCTATTAATGCGAATCAAGCGTAGAAAAGATGTGTCCTGGATAAAGGAATCGGTGCCTAATTTTTCTTAATACCCGACAAAGATTAACCTGTCCTCTCGACCGAACAGCGTGAGGGGAGAGATATAGTCCGAGCCAGCTTCAACTATATCCCGCGTACGCCCTTCGGCCTTCGCTCGGGAACCATTTTCGTCCGGTGGACGGAAATAGAGGCTTTCCATAGAGGCCGGATCTGCCATTTTATTTCAACGCTTGATTCGCATTATTAACTAGCAATAGCCCATATATTCTCCATCAGCTTTAAATAAACGTCCACTTCGGTACAATTCACCTATGCGCTCACTCGACCTTTCCACTGGCCTGGATTCCTCTACCTAATAATACTCTCCATACGTGCCTGTACGCCTCGCTTAACACCAGGAAACGGCAGAATATAGAACCGAATATCCCGGATCGCTCTGAATATGTGGTCGGCAACTTCGATGGGCGGCCTGCCGTTCTGTAAAGTATAGGCGACCACCCCCGCATTATTGCACAGCAAGTGGACGCCTCCGAAGGCATTAAGGAACGGCAATTAAACAAGTGCGTCTTTATGAGGTGCTGCGACACCGCCATACCGGCGTTTCCCTGCTAAGCTTTCTACATCATCCATCCTGGATACATCGGTGCGGACGCTCAACACGTCTGAACCTTTTTGCCTTAATTCGTCTTCAACTTGAACCAACGTGTCCTCTTCAATATCAGGGAGGACGACCTTCATGCATTTCTCTGCACAACGTCTAGCCATTCCGCTGAATAATAAACGCTCCGAATCAAAAAAATCAACCCACTAATTTTTTTTCGAGAACATTTCCCCGGCTTCGTACGACTCCCTATCAAATTCGCTCGATTCGCACGCTCTGAAGGATTCGCTGAATCTTTGCCGCCACGGCGGTGCTATTCTTATGCCCATTAAAGGAGGCATCCGATGGGGAACACACGACACATCATAAGCGTACGGTCCATGTTATGGGCGACGCTGATCACTTTTTTTACAGCCGGCACCTCGCTCGTGACTCAGGCTCAGATTCAACCTTATCTCAAAGCAGTAGACCCATTTGTCTATGACGGTATTGCGACGAGGGCGTTGATCGGTCCGAGAGAATCCACCCTCTCTGTCGCCGGTGCTTCGATCGTCCAGGGATGGTACGGCGAGGTCGGGATCGATATCGACGGGCTGCTGGGCAATGAGATGGATATCTCCGCCAGTACCCCTTCTTTTCTTCTCAAATATGCACCACTGAAATTGCCCATCACGCCGGAGGTACATTCCATCTGGACCCTCAGCATCGGGACAAAGGCGTTAACAGCGCTGGAGGCCTTTGCGGGCACTGGCATCTATGTCGATGACAGCCGTTTTGCGATAGGTGGCGGTCTGAAAGTGACCTGGGACAAGCTCAAAGACGACCGGTTGAGCGGACCCACGTATGCCTGGGCCATCCGTGGATATACCAAATTACATCGCGCCGTCAGCGTGGATATGGCGACGACCCTGTCTCAGAATACGGATGAACGAAGAACAGACGCCGCGGTGATCTATCAACCTTTCCACCATCCTTTTCAGGTTTACGTCGAATTTATGGACGTGTTCTCCGGCCATGCAGAACGGCGCCTGGGATTGTCTTATGCCGTCGAATTTTGAATATGAAGCTACGAATCGGCGAAGGGATCAATTCATCGTTGTAAGCCATAGAACCGTATTCTCTCTGATTCGGCGATTCGCCGATTCGTAACTTCCCATATCGAGGTAAAAACATGAAACCATTCCTGTTGTACATCATCACATTAACGCTTTTAAGCACCCATATATCCGGGTGTGCGTTACGTGGCCAGGTTAACGACCGATCAAGCAGAACGACTAAGCCCGTGGTCGTAGAGGCCAGGCCAGCAACTAGGCCCCTGCCGAAGAAAGAGCAGATCATCCTACCGGGTGAGCAGGTGCCCGTTGTCTACGCATTGGCTATGCGGCCTTTATTCTATTGTGACGCGGTTGAAGCGATTTCAGACTCACTATCTGCTGCTTTTGAAATCCTGGAACGCGAAGTTGGCACGGATCAGGCGATCGATATAACGGCACACGATCCCATGTATTTGAATGAGCTGGCGCTGGTTGCGGCCAAACGTATGAATATGGCGGAAGCGCTGGCGTATTTGGAAAAAGCCTGGGAAGGATTGCACCGTAAGGCCCCTACGACAGCAGACAGCCCGTTTCGTACGCCATTATTTCACCTGAATGGTCGCATATATGATACATCACCTGACATGGATACTCAAAAAGATCAGGCCATCATGAAAGCGTTTCGGGACTTTGTTTTTTTAAATAAAAGATCGGAACGTTATTTCCTGGATCAGGTGATGAGACGGAACCATCGTTTTCTCCCTGAGCCCGTTATATTCCCCGGTTATTTCGGGTCGATTGCAATAGAAGTTGTGAACGACTGGTACCACCGGACCCACAAAACTGACCTGATGAGCTGGCGCCGATTTACGCATTTGCCCATTCGATATACTGACGGCAACATCCGCCAGACACAACGTGCCCTGGCTGCTAATATGCTGTTTATCGGCATTCTGCAAGGGGACGAACGCGTGGTGAAACATGCGTTGAAACGACTTGATCAGAGTATGCCGAAATCTGGCGGTGTCTACCGGCATGTCTATCATTCAGAAGAGGCTTCGACCGCTGGCATTGATTTTTGGGGTTCTGGTTATGCTCTCGACTGGATGCGGAAAAACGGGGTTGGGGCCGCATGAATCGCCTTCCGCACCTGCTAATTTCCACATCACCGCTATTGGCGACGGACGTATTGCGCTGGCCTGGAATGCAGCGGAGAAGAAAGTGGATCAATTTGCCGTTTATCGGTCGGAAGGCACGAGTGCAACAGATTTGGGACCTTGTGTGCGTGTTGCGACGACCACCAAACGCCAATATGAAGATCGTACGTTGACGTACGACCGGGAATATCGGTATCGAATCGCTGCCCTCGCGGGCAGTCAGGAATCTACACGGACGGAGGCGCTGGGTGGCCAACCGCTAAACCTGTTGCCACCACAGCGTATCGAACATCTGACTGTCTATGCCCGTAATATCCCACAGCTTAATCAACTGGATGTATCTGTAGTCTGGGGTCCGAACACCGTGGATGCCGATTTATGGGGGTATCGTATTTATAGGGGAACGTCCTCATCGTTTTTACTTAATGAGGCCAATCTGATTGAGTCGATCCAATCAGGCTTATCCACAATCGACCGGGCGATCGTACCTAATGTGGAATATACCTATCAGGTCGTTGCTGAGTATCGCGGGGGTAAGCAGTCTGATCCGGTATCGATTTCCGTGGTGGTGTTCAACACACCTGACCTGCTGACCCCTACGGCCGATACGGTCGTATCTGCTTCTCAAGTCCAATTCGCCTGGTCCGAAACGAGCGAACATCCGCCTGCTGGATATGTGGTCTATCTCTCCACTTCTCCAATTTTTACGGATAGTCAACAATTCGATCTAACGTCTCGATCCATGTTGCATGCCACATCGAATATGACGCCCGGCCGATACTACTGGCAGGTCGGCACCCATGCTGGCGATAAGGACCGTGTGGTGGCTCTGTCCTCTCCGTCCAGCTTTATCCTTCAGAAATAAGTGAAGCGTGAGAGCAAGTAAACGGGGGGTTACGCTTCATGTTTCACTCAAATAACTTCTGCACGGCCTGAATCACATCTTCATGGACGTTCGGGTGAAAGACACTGGGCACCATCTCCCCCGGGTCCGCCAGGGCAGAGATAGCTTTGGCGGCGGCAATCTTCATGGTCGAGGATATCTCCGTACTCTGGACGGCCAGGGCCGCCTTGAACAGACCCGGAAACGCGAGGGCATTGTTGACGCTCTTTCCGTCGGCAGCAAAACTGGCCCCGGCATGGATGGCTTCCTCCGGTATAATTTCCGGGACCGGATTAGATATCGCAAAAATGATCTGACCTGGCCGGATCATCGCTGGTTTGATTAAGCCTACTACGCCTGTGGTCGCCACCACGATATCTGCGGTTTGCATCGCTTCGTTAATATCTACCACCGATCCACCATAATCGATCAACCGCTGTTGGGATTCAGGCTGTGGGTCGCTACCGACCACCTTAAATCCATAATCCAGCAGCAGCCGGGCAATGCCGAATCCTGCCGCGCCTAGCCCGATCTGAGCGCATACAAGCGACGGATCGTCCGAGCGATTCGTCGCTCGTAGCGCGCTTAGTACAGCGGCCAGCAAGACGGTCGCGGTGCCGTGCTGATCATCGTGCATCACCGGTTTCGAGAGCCGGCGATTCAGCTCATTTTCGATCTGATAGCATTCGGGACTGCTGATGTCTTCCAGGTGGATACCGCCGAAGGAAGGGGCAATTTTTTCCACGGTCTGAATAAACTCTTCGGGATCTTTTGTATCTACCAGAATGGGGGTAGCGCTGAGCCCCACGAACCGGTCATAGAGCACGGCCTTTCCTTCCATGACCGGCATAGAAGCCAGTGGCCCTATGTCGCCCAATCCCAGCACCCGGGTACCGTTCGTAAATATGCCGACACTGTTGCCGATACTTGTATAACGTCTGGCCAGGTCGGGCTGTGCTTCAATCGCCCGACAAACGCGCGCCACACCAGGTGTATAGATGTACCGTAGATCATCCAGCCGCTCCAACGCATGGGTTCGTCCGCTATGTATTTTGCCGCCCTCATGCCGCTCAAAAACCAGATCCTTGACTTCCAGGACCTCCGCTTTCGTGTGGGCCTTAATCGCTTCCTGGACGCGTTCCAGATGGTCCTGGTCATGGACGGCAATGGTGATCGCCCGGACGGAGCTCTCCCGGCCGATAAACTGCGCCTCTATATCTCCAATCAAGGCTCCTTCGCCACCGATCACCGACAGCAAATGCCCCAACGAACCAGCCACATGCGGGTTTCTAAGCAACAATACAATATCTTCTTCGGGAATACGGATGGGGGAGGTGCTCATTTAGATAGCCCTTTCAGTGTCAGTTTTTTCCCGGCGCCCCGGGAATCGATGTGTACGCCACTGCTGCTACTTTCCAGCCGCTGTCCGTCTTGACCAGCGTGAAATGATCCACACCGTGCGATACGGTATTTTCTGCAATGTTAACCACAAAATCAGCCCGGACGTAGGCCAGCGCCTCGCTGTCGATTGTAATCTGTACGTTGTGAATCGGCTCTTCAAATTTTGTTTTTGCCTTTTTCATCCGATCGAGCCACGCCGTGCCCGTTGTCGTGGTACTTTCCATACCCTCACTGCGTTTTCGTACAACAACAATTAACGCATCTGGCGTCAGATGTTTGGCCACCGCATCTATTCGAAGGGCACCCAGGTCGTCCAGGAAATTGTCGATAGTTTGTAACACGGCCGACTTATCATCCATCGCCGGCGGAGTCGCTGTTTGCGCTGCCCCGACAGATACACTGGCAAATAACCAAATAGCCAGTAACATTGTTCTCCCCATGGTCATCGTATGCCTCCCATATTTTCCGGTGCTTCAGCGCCGGGCAAATGGTCTGTGTTCCGTGTAAATACGCCAATTTGTGAAGGCGCACCGATAGCCGGATCTTCCGGGCCGACGGGTAAAAAACGGACCTCATAGCCGTAGCGGTCCGCCGCACGTCGCGACCAATGCTGGAACTCTGTACGCGTCCATTCGAACCGATGATCCGGATGGCGAAATTTGCCGCCGGGCATCGATTTCCATTTCACGTTGAATTCTCTGTTCGGTGTCGTAATGAAGATATGCTTCGGTCGAGCCCCTTCAAAAACCACCCGCTCGAAGGTAGATAACAACGGAAGATCAAGATGCTCAATGACTTCCACAATAGCCGCCGCGTCAAACCCGTCCATACGGCCATCTCGATACAACAGGGAACCTTGTAACAATGTGACCCGTTGTCGTTGCCGGGCCGGCATGCGGGACAACCTGAGGCGGTCCGCCGCCGCTTCGAGTTCCTTATATGATACGTCCATACCGACAATCTGTTTGAACTGCGGTTTGCGCAGCAGCAGCTGGATCAACCGCCCCTCCCCGCAACCCAAATCGAGTACACTGACCGCACGGCATGCTTCGAGTAATTCAACAACTGTCTCAAGCCGTTTTTTATGTAGCCCGATGTAATCTTCTATCATGCCCTCTTCCTGTTCGTTTCAGCCTTCGTACGTATCATTTCCATAGCTCCTGGATGCACTTCCCACCCTTCCATCTGTTCACCCTGGGCTCCTTACTTCTTCAAATACTCTCGCACCCCATAACTCGCAATAACTCCCTCCCCTGTGGCCGCCGCAACCTGTGCGATAGCCCCCTTACGGCAGTCCCCTGCGCCGAACATACCAGGGACGCTGGTTTCGACACAGCCGGGATGGGTAAATACATACCCCTGTTCATCGAGATCGACAATATCTTTCAGGAAGGCTGTGTTCGGCGTCAGACCAATAAAAATGAATACGCCGGCTGCGGTAATTTCGGATGTTTCACCGGTCTGGTTGTCTTTGACTTTAATCGCCCGGAATGTGCCTTTTTCATTGGCCAGGAACTCAAGTGAGGTCTTGTCCATGCAGGTCTCGATGTTATCTATGGAAGGCAGTTTTTCAATATAGGTGCTGGAAGCGGAAAACTCCGGGCTGCGGTGGATGATCTTCACCTTCTTGCAGAACCCTGCCAGGAAGATGCCTTCCTCCAGGGCGCTATTGCCGCCGCCAATAATAATAACTTCTTGATCCCGATAGAACGCTCCGTCACAGGTGGCACAAAAATGTATCCCGGCACCGATCAGTTCTTCCTCACCCGGTATTTCCAGACGCCGGTAGGTAGAGCCGACGGCGATGACAATCGATCGACCGCGGTAATCGCCTAAATTTGTTTTCAGATGAAACTCATCATCCGTTTTGAGAATATCAAGAACCTCGACGCCCTGCTTGATCTCCGCACCGTATGTTTGTGCCTGCTCCGCCATCCGTTCCATGAGCTGTGGGCCGGAGATCTCGGTAAATCCCGGATAGTTTGCAATGGTCTGGGTTAAAAAGGCATTGCCGCCGATATTTTTTCGTTCGAGGATCAGCGAATCAAACCGATCCCGTTGCACATAAATCGAGACGGTTAACCCCGCAGCGCCGGCACCTACAATAACCGTATCAAAACATTTTGATTCTTCTTCGTGGTCAATTTTGAGCACATCGCGTAAGGTCGCATTGTCCGGATTGGTATAGGGGCTCACATCAATAAGAATAGTCGGAATGCTCCGTTTGCCGCTGTTGATCTGTTCGACTTCCTTAATCGCCCAGTCGTTGGCGTCGATATCGATAAACATATAATGCATACCGTTATCCTGGAGATAACTCTTGGCTCGTCGGCAATCGGGGCACCAATCGGCACCATAAAAGACCACCCGCCCGGTCTCGTTGATCCCCAGGACACGGGCCAGCGCTGCATTGTCCGGATTCGTATAGGTCTGATCACCGATCACAAACGTCGGAATGATCCGCTTACCATCATTGACGGCTTCAACACGACGCGTCGCGTCTTCATCGATCTCCACATTGATATAGTCGAAGGTGATCTTATATTCTTCCAGAAAGGCCTTAGCTCGCCTGCAATCGGGACACCAATCGGTCCCGTACATAGTGATGGCGATCATGAAAACTCCTCTATTTATATTTATTGATCTGCTGATTTATTCATTGGCGACCTATTGCTGTTCCCTACTTAGTCCACGCTTGATATAAGCGTTCATTCAATCCATAAATCAACAGATCAGAATGTTCTTCTCTGCTTCACGGCATTATAATCCTTCAACACGGTGGTCAGAAAATCGCCCGGAGGAAGGTCGGATTGTAGGTTTAGACGGCTCTGGATGGAGGTCTTGGTTTTCTCCAGCAGTACGTTCAGAGCTTCTCGACTATACGATTTTTGGCCAACGGTGACGTTTAAAACTTCCTTTACCGTCGAGACATCCTGATCTGTCAGTTGTGACACTTGTGGAAAGACGGGTTCGTACCCTGCCTCAATCGGGGTGAAAATCGTGTCATCCAGGTTATGACCGACCAGTCTGATTACGGTAGTTTTTGCCGCCAGGTCGCCCAGACGCTGTCCCTTACCAATGGCCAGAACAGCTACGAGCGCCATGGCGCCGGACATCAAATCGATTTCAATTAATCGGAATAACCATCGGAGGACATAACTGCCTATACCCGGCTGTGAACCATCAATTTTAACCACTCTTATTTTGCGATATTTTTTACCGAGGCTCTGCCCGTTGTTAAAAATCTCAAACAGCAGATGATAGAACATCGTTGGAATGGCGATAATCACGATGATCAACACAAAGCCCAGATCGTCAGAAAATTTCGGATCGAACGTCCTCGCGACAAATATCCAGATCAGTACAATCGCCAGGAGGTACAGCAATATAAAGATGCCATCAATTACGGTGGCTACGATGCGATCACCTACGCTCGCCACTTCATATTCGATATCCACATTCTGGGCTGTTCTAATCCGTACTGATTGCATAGAAGATCCTTGCATGGTAAGCTACGAATCTCGAAACAACGAATCACGCAGCGATCTATACGCTCCCGTGGGAGCCATCTCCAATAATGAATAGAAAAGTGATATGTTTCGTCGTTTCGTATCTTATCTAAATCATATGTCGGGCTTTTAATTCCAGATATTTATTAATCGTGTTTACCGTCAGATCTTGCGGCGTGGTTAAGATGGGTTGGATGCCCTGCTGCTCCAGCTCTTTAAATACCTGCCGTTTTTCGAAAGAGATCCGTTCCGCAATGGTCTTAATATACACCTCTTCTACATTGTCGGCAGGTTTGTTCAGTAATTCGGACAAGGTATTATTCTGAAAAAAGATCGTGACGAGTAAATGGCGACTGGCGATGCGACGGAGATAAGGTAATTGGCGTTTCAACCCCGACAGCGTTTCAAAATTAGTAAACAGAAGAATCAGGCTTCGCTGGGTGAGATGCCGGGCGATATGTGCATAGAGTTGACCGAAATCAGACTCCCAGAATTGCGTCTTCTGGTTGTACAGCACCTCCAAAATACGTGCCATCTGCGTATAATTCCGGTTCGCGGGCAACAGGGCGTTGATCTGATTGGAATACGTCAACAAACCCGCTTTGTCCTGTTTTTTTATCGCGATATTGGATATAACGAGCGAGGCGTTAATCGCATAGTCCAGTAAACTCATGCCCTCGAACGGCATCTTCATGCCCCGCCCCATATCGATCACGCTGTACACCTGTTGCGCCCGTTCGTCTTCAAACGCGTTGATCATTGGATCACCGCGGCGAGCCGTAGCTTTCCAGTTCATCGTACGCACATCGTCGCCACGCACATAGGGGCGAATATGCTCAAATTCCATGGTGTGTCCAATACGGCGAATGCGTTTTATACCCAACTCTGTAAGCCGATTTGATATAGCCACCAATTCATATCGCCGCATCTGTAGGTAGGACGGATACACAGGCACCATTCTCGAAGCCGGCAACTGGTAACGGCGACTAACCAGGCCAAGGGTACTGGATGCATAGACGTTGAGATCCCCGAAATGATATTCACCCCGCTCCACAGGCCGCAGACTGTATGTAGCCTGATGTTTTCCATTGGCCGGTAGGGGAATGCTTAACACAAAATCCCGCTTTTGAAACTGATCAGGAATTTCGTCGATAATATGGGTGTCCACGGGAAAAGGATACCGGTTTTCTACCGACAGGTGAATCAGATTGTCATCTCCATTCGAGAGGCGTTCAGACACATCGCGGATGGCATGAATGCCCTCTTTTTGCCGAAACAGCAACCAGATATCCAACCCAATCAGCAGCCCGGTAACCAGGATTACTATACGTACCACAACAAACCAGACCGAAAAAAAGTACCCGACGACGCACGCTGTCACCAGCGTCCAGAGGATATACCAGAGCCGGCGGGTGAAGTACAGGCTTCGAAGGAATGAAGTAAGAAAGGACATATTTGAATTGATGAATTGGTAAGTTGGTGATTTGGTTTGTTGGTGGATTTAAATTCACTAAATCACCAATTTAAAAGCCTACCGTGGCACTTCGATCTGCTCGATAATCTGTTTAATGATATCGGTGGGGCTAAGGCCTTCCATTTCTTTTTCCGGTGTTAACATCAGGCGATGGGTCAGTGCAGGATAGGTAACAAAACGAATATCCTCCGGCGTGACAAAATCCCGACCGCGCATCGCGGCGATGGCTTTGGCACTGTTCAGGATCGCAAGAGACGCCCGGGGTGAGGCGCCCAGATAAAGCGCACCATGGTTTCGAGTATGTTGCACAATTTTCGTGATATAGGCGAGCAGGGGTGTTTCTACGTGGACGGTGCGCACAAGCGTCTGATAAGCAGTAATCATATCAACATTGACCACCGGCTGGACTACGTCCAGATCGCGTGGATCTTTACGATCATTATGCTCAAGGAGAATCTGTTGTTCTTCTGCCTCTGTAGGATACGACATGTCTATTTTGAACAGAAACCGATCCACCTGGGCTTCCGGGAGGCGGTACGTTCCTTCCTGTTCGATAGGATTCTGTGTGGCGATCACCATGAAGGGCTTTTCCAGGAGATAGGTCAATCCATCGATGGTCACCTGAAGCTCTTCCATCACCTCAAACAGGGCCGATTGTGTTTTGGCCGGTGCCCGGTTGATCTCATCCAGCAGGATCAGGTTGGCGAATATGGGTCCGTATTTAAACTCAAAATCTGTGGACTTGGCGTTGAACACCGTGGTTCCTACCACATCCGCGGGCATCAGGTCCGGTGTGAACTGAATACGGGAAAAAGAGGTGTTCACTGTCCGTGCGATCAGCTTGGCCGTCAACGTTTTCGCAATGCCCGGCACGCCCTCAATCAGGACATGTCCCTCGGACAGCAGCGCCGCAATCATCAGCTCAATGATATCATCCTGACCGACAATAATTTTATGTACTTCGTCCTTAATCTGCTGCACGGTCTGCCGAAGTTTCGATACCTCTATGCGTGGTGGAAATGTCTCGTCCGTCATAAGCCTCTCACTATTTGATGGCAAGCGCCCTTCGCGTACCATGCTTTAAAGATTTTCATGAAACTGTTCAATCAACCGGTTGAACCGAAGCAACCCCTCATCGGTATGATGCGTTTGCCTGACCGCCTCAAATATCTCTTTAATCAGGGGCTCGGGGCGGCCCGTCTTTTCAGCCACACGGGCGTACCACGCCACCGTAATTTCATCCGGAATCACGATGGAAAAATGAGTACGCAGATAATCCTGAAAGTAGGTGATTTTTTTCTGAGTTATGTTCTGATGATCCCGTTGGTGATAATAGAGCCGGCCCATGGTATCTACAAATTCTAGAGTATCGTTAGGCAGGAGAGGGTGCAGTGGAATGGCCCGCCGCCTTCGTTTTCCCTCAAACAGGATAAATAATACTATAGTAAAAAGAGTCAAGCCATACGCCCATCGCAGTGCCCGCTGGCTCAGAATGTATCGTATAGGGGTTTGGACTTCACGACGGCCTGCTTTATGATGCTCATCCCACAGTAGATCCTGTGCGGGCAGATAGGCCAGCGCCTTTTCCACGTACGCTCTATTGTCCGGGAGCAGGACATTATAATTGGTGAACGCATGGGGCACACTATTGAGCCAGAAAGCCCCCGCTCCCCATGGTACTTTCAAATAGTTGACTTGCTGCCGGTCGTTGATTCCCAGGATAACAGATCGGCTGCTGTCATAGTGTTCAAAAGAATGAGAGACCGTCCCTCTTTTATAATGATATCCTGCGCTTTTGAGCGCCGGGTTTACAAAATTTATGGATACAGAATCGTTATTGGAGACACCGGAAAGATAGGATACTTCATCAATTATGCCGGAGTCCGGAAGGATAAAGTTGAAGGACGTCTCTATACGCAGCGTGTCGGCAAGTACACCGCCGATTCCATCCGCAGATATGAAAATCTGGTTGCCGTTTTCTACAAAATCAAGAAGCGATTTGGCCTCTGTCGGATCAGGTTCGAAGGCATCGTTTATAAATATATACGTGGTTTGTTCAAAGGCCTCACTACGAAGCAGTTCATGTGGGGTCACCTGAACTGATCGAATACCTGAATCCGGAAAGAGATACGACATAAGCTGGTAGGTCACGTAGGTGCCATAGGGGATCTTGTCTGCCGCAGAGAAACTGGGCAACCAGTTAACCGCTGGCGGAATCCCCCCCTCTGCCAATACAATCAGGCCGAGGCTCGCTGCCAGTAGAAGATGAAATTTAGATTTACGTTTCATTATACATTTAGTTCCGGGTCTCGTGTTCCGAGAGATAGGCCCAGTACTCGGAACACGAAACTTTCTACAGCGTGCCTTCTGCTATACGGCGCTGAAATTTCTGAAAAGTGTCCTGCACATCCCGAAACGCCCCTTCGTCAAGTGGTCTGTCGCCGTACCAGGCATATTCAAAATTTCGCGTCATCTCTGCAAAAGGCTGACCCAGCGGTGAATCGGTCATTTCTCGAAGGTAATCGTGGTTGGTTTTATCCATTTTCCAGTCAATCTGTTTACGGTCCGATAGGATTTTAAGGGCCTGGAGATAGTATAGGCGGATGGCTAAGCGATATTGATGCGCGGATATCGCTTCCTGTATCTGGCGTCCATAGTCGATTTTGTGGATGTCTTCAACCTGATTAAGGATACGGGCTTCAGCCTGATCCCGTCTGGTTCGACCATACAAAACACCACTAAAGTTCGATTGAAAAACCTGATAGACAAGCCAGGCGGCGAAAACGACCGCGGCTCCGTAAATCACATATTCCCAGATGCCCGAATCTCCGTAGCGCACGAATAGATCTCTGATCATCTCCCAGAGCCAGGCTTTGAATCGGTCCCATAGACTTATAGGCGGGGGTTCTCGGTCATACTGAAAGGCCTGATCTTCCAGATACCTATCCAGCGCAGATGCTGGAATCTGTCTCACCGTGAGCCGGGTTGAATCCAGTGGGGCCCTATATTCCGCTTGCGGCTGGGCTGCAAATAAAAAGAGAGGACCACACAACAGGATGAGCAGGTGAGGAAGCAGGCGGGTAAGCAGGTGGACATTTGAGTGTGTCAGCATATCTATTCAATCGGGGACGGCCGAACCTGGCATCCATCAGGCCTATCATTCATGTGGTTCATCATTTGTTCCAAGCGATGCGACCTTATCCATCAGGCTGACCGCTTCCTTGCGTTCTCGCAGATTAAAATAATGGAGGCTGAAGGCGACCATGGGAATAATATTGACCCCAACCGCCAGGGCCTGGGTGATGACCGATGACAGGGCAAGAATGGGATAATCATCGGCTGGACTGCCGGCAAGTGTTCCAGCTTCAATGTTATTAAAGGTCCAAAGGAACATCAGGATGTATAGCGGCATTTGTAAAAGACTACTAAATACCGCCAGGATGATGAGAAGTACGATCATGAGTCCGAAGGTTCGCCACCAGAATCCCGACACCAACTGGCGTGCACGTTTTATGGACGCCAGTACAGGCAGACGTTCAATAATACGTATGACGGGGGCTATGGCTAAAACGACCATCAGATAAAAGCCGGGAAGAATAAACAGAAGAAAGCCTATGAAGGTTACGAGCATAAGCACGTTATATTGCCCTAGGAAAAACCAGAAATTCTGTTTGGTGAATAGCCAGATCCGATCAAATTCGATAGTCGAAGTTCCCTGAAGATAGAAATGTAAATAACCCAGGGTAACCAGATAGGTTAAATAGTAGGTGTATACGCCCAGGACCAAATTAGCAATAGACGCGAGGTTGAACATCTGAGAAAATGAGGAGGACATATCCATAGAGTAGATCGAGATGAGTGAACTCATTAACGCAAAGGGCCCGACAATATATAGCCACGCCTTCATCAGGGGTTTAAAATTTGCCCGGATAAAATCGAACGTGACGGTGATTACTTCTCCAAAATCCCGAACCTGATGAAATTCGATGCGGTTTGTACTATCCGTCATGGGATATCTCCTGTTTTGCCAGGTATCGGGGATAAAGGCCTACATACCAGAATATGAAGGTGAATGAGCCGCCGATGATGAGTAGGCTGAGCCACAGAGGCATCGCCGTATACCGGGTAACAAACCCTTCCAGAAAACCGGCTACGACAAAAAGCGGCACCAGACCGATGACTATTTTCATGCCATCGCGGGCACCGCGTTGAAAGGACTCTAAACGGGTATACGTGCCGGGAAATAGAAAACTGTTGCCGATGACCAGCCCCGCCCCACCCGCAATGACAATCGCGGAGATTTCAAGGGCACCATGAATCCAGATGGTTCTGACACTTTGTCCCAAAAGCCCTGCTTCATAAAACAGATAATGAAAAGCACCCAGCATGACCCCGTTGTATAACAGGACCAGGCCGCTGCCGAAAGAAAATACCAGGCCAGCCGTAAAGGCATAAAAAGATACCTTGATGTTATTCAACGTAATCATAAAAAACATGGACCCCTGACTCATTGTTTTATAAACAGCCATAGGGTCACCGCGGTTGATATTATCCAGGGTCATATTTACATACGCGTCGCCCAGGATAAGACGCACAAAACCTGCATCATTGGCGGCAGACAGCGTGCCGATAGAAATGGCCACCATGAAAATAATCGCAGCATAACATAAAGGATGTCGATATCGATAGAACAGGTTCGGTAGTTCCTTTTTCCAGTAAGTTACGATCCGCCCCTTTTCTTCTTTTTTGTTTTTATATATGTTCTGATGGACATGCATGGTCAATCCATTAAGATAGTGGGTCGTCTTACTGTCGGGATAGAACGTACGGGCGTAAGATAGATCGTCCGTTAATTCAATGAACAATTCAACCAGCGTATCCGGATTGGCCTGTTTATCGGCCATCAGGGTCTCGAAATGTTTCCACTTGGAGGCGTTCTGGTGTAAAAAGGTAATCTCTTCCATGGGCCGTAACAACTGTGGGAGGTAAGCATATCGTTGAGGGATCGCAATGGCGAAATCATACGGAGAACCCGCGTTCTTGTCAACGGAAAAGGTCGTTCATAAGCGTCAGCGGGATAGCTGCATACAACCTTTTCAAAATGGATGTAGTCCTATCGATATCATATCCTCATCGTTACGTCTTATACAAGGTAACGTGAGGCCAGGTTGTGAGCGTAAGTGGCAAGGCGTATAACCACATCATCGGGCCTGTACAACCCGCGGTTTAATTTCTATAGCCTGTTATCAAACAAATATTCCAGGAGGTTTAATTATGCGTTCGATGATGTACATCTTGTTTTTATGCCTGGTTTGCATACCCAGACCAGAATCTGTCGCAGGTCAGACCCGGGAATTTTCAGATAGTGTAGATTTTGAGCCGGGTGGCAGCCTGAGTATAAATACACAACGCGGTACAGTAAAATTAACAACGTGGAATCAAGCTAAAGTGGAAGTCTCTGCTCGGATTGAAGCCCCCGAGGGCGTCAGCCGCAGTAATGCCGAAGAGGCCGTGGAATCCGTCCAGATAGACGTAAACGGCAGTGCCCGTTCTCTTACCATTCGTACCGTTTACGACGACGTCCCTTATTACGATGACGATGACGATGGCTGGGGGCATTCCCGCCGTCTCCCACAGGTACATTATGAGATTCACGCGCCGAGACAATTGGACCTCGATCTGGAGATAGAACGCGTCCATTCGACGCTTGAGGGGATCGAAGGGCGTGTTCACATCGCATCGGAACGGGGAAATATTGATGGAAAAGATTGGCAGGGAGATATTGTGATGCGATTGGAACGTGGCGAGGTCCGTCTGTCCGATATAACTGGCGCAATTGACCTGGATCTGGAGCGTGTAAACGTTGAAATTGACCGCTGGCAGATAGATGGAAATTCACGGGTGTCATCAGAACGCGGCTCGGTTTACCTGCAATTACCTGAGGATCAGGGCCTTGATCTACGAGCAGATGTCGGTGCCCGAGGTGATTTCGATAGTGATTTTCAGATCACCGCCCGAAATTTTCGGCGCAACAAAATAGAAGGCATAATTAACGGCGGCGGCCCTCGTCTTTATCTACAGGGCGAACGGACCGAATTTCGCTTACGACCGTGGCGGTAAAGATAGCAAGTGAGCAAGTGGGTCTAATACCTCAGGTATCCCCACTTGTTCACAATCGGAACCCCCCATCCCAAAACCGGACACCCCTTCTTATATCTCTTTATATATTCCCTTGGCGCATTGTACTTTTCTCATTGCCATTCGCTTGCTATTGAGACGTATTTGGCGTAGAAAGAATCTTCCTCTGGGACAAGGAAGATTCTTTCCTGTAGCCGACGTTTATATACCTCTCGCCGTATCTAAAAGAAAAAGCGATGAGATCAGATAGAGCATAGGATTGCATACGTTTAATTCGCATGATACAGATATTCCGTTCGAAGTCTGTGATCTGAACGGCACAATTTTTCTGTTTGGCATGTCAATTGCTGCTCTGTCGTATAGCGCAAGAGACTCAGTCATCAGATTTGTCAGCGAGCCCATGCATTCAACCTATTTTTCAAGATCTTCGTTATGCAGTCCGCATGATGCTCAGTAATCCGGGTTTGACGCCCGTAGCCATACTTACCCTGGCGGTCGGTATCTGTAAATACGACCATATATAGTGTCGTGGATGCCCTCGTCTTCAGTCCAGGATGTTGACCGAATTATGACCCAATGGACCTATAAGGACGGGCCTGTTGACGAACGGAAATCGGTCGGCCGTCAGGGGAAAATCGTGGTTGCGCCTACCCTGAATGGCCAGGTGCGTGCAGATGGGCCCTAGCGGCCGATCGTGGGTGTCGTTGAAGATGTGAACTATTTCTGGTTCGAACGACAACCGCGCGCGACGGTCCATTTGTCATCAGAACAAGCCCCTCGTCGCTGGATAAATGTCGTTGTCCGAACGGCCGGACCACTAACGGCCATGGCCTCCGCTGTTCGCTCAACAATAATCCAGCTTGATCCCGATCAGGGCGGTGGCCGATATGCGCTCAATGGAAGAAGTCATCGGGGACCGCTTGGTTGGCGTTCGGGTTGCGACATTTCTAATGGGCTTATTTGGACCCAAATCCGTAATCATGGCTGCAGCAGGGGATTTATAGTGTGATTTCTTACTCCGTGGCACAAAGGACCCATGAAATAGGCATAGGTATGGCGATCTGGACCAGGCAGGGCGATGTGATAAAAATGGTCCTTCGTCAAGGAGGGACGCTTACAGGGATCGGCCTGCTTATTGGATTACCGGTCTCTTATTTTCTTTCCCTTCTGCTTCAGGAAGGATTGACGACCTTGACGTTTAACCCGATTACCTTTTTACTACTTACGCTATTACTGGTAGCTATCGCGGTGGTCGCGAGTGCTATTCCTGCACTTCGAGCGACCGGGGTAGATCCGATGATCGCTTTACGAACAGAGTAAGGAGCCGGTAACCGCCTGACATCTGAAATGGATGCTCCATCTGGGAACTCTACCGCAAGCCACGCACATCACCTAGTTGATTATTGATACAGCCCTCCTCTGATAACCCGCCCCGTATATTAATCGCCGATGATCAGGTAGACATTCTGGCCGCGTTGAATCTGCTTCTAAAAAGACAGGAATATGATATCACGACGGTCACTTCTCCAGCCGCTGTTATTGAATTGCTTAAAACGCAAGTGTTTGATGTCCTGCTTGTCGCCCTGAACTATGCACGAGATACGACGTCCGGACAGGAGGGATTGGATCTCATGTCGTATATACAGGCACATGACCCTACGTTGCCTGTGATTGCCATGACGGCCTGGGGATCGGTAGAAGTAGCTGTAGAAGCTATGAAAGGCGAGCTACGGGATTTTATTCAAAAACCCTGGGACAACGATCAGCTCCTGAATACAATCCGCGCTCAGGTCGAACGAGGCCGGGGCGTAAGACAAGCCCAGAGCCGAACAAAACAGGAGCAAGCTGAAGCCCGAAAGATTCAGCGGGGTTTAATGTCCAAATCAGTACCCAATATAGCCTGATATTGCCCATGCCTGTCAACCTGCCCGGCATGTGAGTGGGGACTATTTAGATATTCTTCCCTTCACGGATCAGAAAATCGGATTTTGTATTGCCGACGTAACTGGCAAAGGGATGCCTGCGGCTCTAATGATGTCGAACGTTCAAGCTGTGGTACATGCATTTTCTTCGGAGACCATGTCCCCTCAGCGCCTCTGTGAAAAAGTCAATCGGAGTATGACACCTAACCTTCCTTCCGATAAATCTGTCACTTTTTTCTATGGCACCCTGGATAGGGATCATCATTGCTTCACATTTGCGAACGCCGGACATAACGCCCCTATTTTAATTCGTAAAGAAGGGACGGTTATACGACTCGAAGAAGGTGGACTTGAACTGGGCCTACTTACCGACAGCAGGTATGATCAGGGTAAGATATTTCTGGAACCGTGAGATCGACTCGTTCTATTTACGGATGGCGTAACAGAAGCACTAAATGGAAGGCATGAAGAGTTTGGTGATGATCAACTGATAGAAGTAACGAATGCCTGGCGGGAAGAGTTTGGTGATGATCAACTGATAGAAGTAACGAATGCCTGGCGGGAAGATGAAGTTTCCATGATCCAACAACAAATTCTCGATCGCGTTACCCGATTTTGCGGAGCCACCTATCATGATGACATCACGATCATTGTGTTGGGGAGGAGGGATGTCGGGATGGGGTAGGGCCACTGTGTCTTGGCTCCAAATCAAACGATTTTTGATAATATTTCCTGGCATCATCCCACAAATTAAGACGTTGAGTCACATCACCCGCTTGCATATATAGCTCAACATTTTCAGGATCTTCCCGTAAATGGTCAAGCACTTGCTGGAGCTGAAGAAAATACGCTTCTTTCTCCGGGGTCAGGGCCAGACCACCCGAGGATGTATCTAGCGTCGGAGGAGAGGAAGCGCACCCCATATTCATAAAGAACAGAGCTATCCCCAAACAGGTACAATAGTCGATAATCGTATATGGGGTCCCTCATGATTAACGCTGCCGTGATTGTTGTTGATGATGTTTGTAAATCATCAACAACAATTGACGCGTTCGATCCGTTTCCGGTTCAAGTCTATGTAGTTTTTGATAGGCTTCATTTGCTTCACGCATGTCATCTCCAAGAAGATATACAAGACTTAATCGATAATACGCATCTGCAAAATCAGGCCGACCAAGTACTGCGGATTGATAGGCTTCAATCGCTCGCTGACGTTGTTTAGCGTTTATAACAATCCCTTTATCTCTACTTCGAAGGTCATACATCTCCCCCAGTTTTTCCCATACGACCCCAAGGCGATAGTTTGCGTCTGCAACACGGGTATTCTTTTTTACCGAATCGTTGTAGTCCCGCAAGGCCTGGTACAGGTTTCCCTGCTGTTCCTCTAAAAAACCAGCACGATAAAAGAGATTAGCATTTTTATCAGAATCTTTTTTTATCGCTGAACGAATTTGAGGCAGAGATAGCTCCGCATTTGAGCCTCGACCACGACGGCTGATTCTAATCTTGCGTTTAGCTGGCCGGGAGACACTTTCTCCATTTTGGGAGGATTGATCTGCAGCATACGTCAGATCGCCCAAACCCAGACTGGCGCAACAAAAAACAAGAAAGAAGAATATTGCAAAATGAGAGTGAAAACGAGTCATTCCCTCGCCCTCGAGTTCGATGCCTGATTTACTTTCGTTAGTGGAAACAGAAACGCTTTATAAATAATACACTCTACTTACTTTTAAGTTTCTATTGAAAAAAAAATGATCTTTAATTATACCACAAAAGTCAAGGTGTTTAAAGCGAAAAACACCTTGGCTTTTGTGGTATAATTATCCGACTTCACGATGGGAACTTTGGTGGCGCCGTTCAATATGGTGCGTTACTACACGCGCAAGTCGATGTACGCCCTCTTCAATTTGCGTGATATCAGGAAAACTATAGCAGATGCGAAATTGGTTTTTCCCCTGGCCATGGGCATAAAAGGGAGAACCGGCAACATACGCCACTTTCTCGTGTTCGATCGCCCATGACAACATAGATGTCGTATCGACGCCCTCAGGCAGAGTAACCCAGAGATAAAATCCGCCTTCTGGATGGGTCCAGGAGGTCCCCGATGGAAAAAGGTCTGAAATCGTCTCTAACGTCTTATTCCGTTTGGCACGATACAAATTTATGGATGCGGCAATGTGCGGTTCTAATAAGCCTCGTCGCCCATATTCATAAATAATCCGTTGGGCCAGTGTACTGGAACATTGATCGCTACCCTGCTTGGCTTGGCAGAGTTGGGCGTGAACGGCTGGCGGTGCTGCAATCCAGCCTAAACGTACGCCTGGACCAAACGTCTTTGAAAAAGTACTGGCAAACAGGACACCATCGGGATTCAATGATATCAATGAAGGCGGCGGGTCTCCCTCAAATCGTAATTCTGAGTATGCTGGATCTTCAAATATGGGAACGCCATAGCGATCTGCTATCTCAACCAAGCGATGCCGCCTCTCGGCGGAGAGCGTCACCCCGGAAGGATTTTGAAAGGTCGGGACGGTATAAAGTAATTTGGGTCGAATTCCGCGGCGTTGAAGGTCTTTGAGACGGTCTTCCAGAATATCTACCTGCATCCCTTGATCGTCCATCGGCACATCTACTATTTCTGCTTGATAGCTTCGAAATACATGAAGGGCAGCCAGATAGGTGGGCGCTTCGACAATGACCGTATCACCTGGATTGATGAACGTTCTCGCAATCAGATCCATGGCCTCGAGCCCACCCGTTGAAATCAGAATATGGTCGGCGGTGAGGGAGACCTGGTCAACATGCGCCATCCGATCTGCAATCCATTCTCGAAGTGCCGTATACCCTGCAGTTGGGCCATATTGTAGGGCTGCTCTACCCTCATTATCCAATACCCAATCCGTGACCTCTTTTATGGCTTTGAGGGGGAATGAGCTGGGATCAGGTAATCCACCTGCAAATGAAATGACATCCGGTCGTTCTGCCAGCTTAAGAAGTTCGATGATAGACCTATCGCCGATCAATGCCATCCGATCCGCATACAACCCCTGCCAATCCATCCACAAACTCCTGCATAAATAAAAAACATTATTACGCTACAGTATGTAATATAAGAGTATGACTATATGAGAAAGTGTCAAGAAAGACAAGATGAAAATTCCTTGACACACTTAAAATGTTGCGATAGTCTAAAACCAGCATGAGTCTCGTGAATGGTAAGTGTATTGACAATCTAAAGTTACGGTTTTAATTAGGAATTTTAATTAAATAAATATAATGAAGTGCATCATGGCTGAAGACAGTAAACTCATTGCCAGCTTTCAAAAGAATAGTCAGGAAGAGTTGCGATTCAGCATCACCAACTTTAAAGGGCATGAATACGCAGCCATTCGTATTTTTACGAAAAAGACGGCGATTTTTTCCCAGTAAAAAGGGCATAACTGTCTCTCTTGATACCTGGAAATATTTTAAAGAATGTTGCGAAAAACTGGAAACAGAATTACACGGGCGAGATTTACTCCCGACCGGGCAACCTGCAGATCAAGATGATGCCTGATAGTATTGAGCCCGCTACCTGATTAACGGCAGATCAGCAGTCGATTTTGGTTTGCTAATCTGCTATAATTTTATCACGACTCCCCAGTGACGGTCTATGTCCTCCGATCCATCCTCCATTGCACCGTCCCCCTCCGATCCACTATCTTCAGAGCAAAGCCGGACATTCCGAATCAAAGGCATGAGTTGCGCTAATTGTGTGCTGGCTATTGAAAAAGGCGTCGCCGTGCTGCCCGGTATTCAGCGGGTCTCTGTAAATCTGACGGCTGAAAAGATGACGGTTGATTATCTGGAGCAGTTTATTGATGAATCAACCATTCTGGAAAAAGTAAAGGATCTTGGATACGGTGCTTTCGCCGGGCAGGATAGAGGGAAAAATCACCTGGAGCAGATCGATGAGGCCCGTATCGCATGGCGGTGGGTCATGTGGACTCTGCTGCTGGCGGTGCCCTTTATCATTATGATGCTTCCCGTGAGCATACATATCTCTACGCTTGTTATGATTATTTGCTCAACCCTAGCGCTCGGCACCTCGGGACTGACATTTTTCAGAGGGACCTACCATGCTCTGAAAAATGCCATGGCGAATATGGATGTGCTGGTCGCTCTGGGGCTCTCGTCGGCCTATGTGTATAGCCTGTTGGTTGTTCTTCTTCCGAATGTATTTCAGGACCAGCATCATTTTTTTGAAGTCGTCGTATTCTTGATCTTATTTGTCCGGCTTGGAAAATATATGGAAGCCCGGGCAAAAGGTCAGGCCGGTCGCGCGCTGGAACGCCTGGCCGCCTTGCAGGCGGATCGGGCCTGGATCATCTCAGGTGATACGGAACAGGAGATACCCGCATCGGATGTACAAGTAGGTGACCTGATTCGTGTACGGCCCGGCGAGAAAATACCCGTGGATGGGGAAATCGTGGATGGGGAAACGGCCATAGATGAATCTATTGTAACCGGGGAAGCGATTCCTGTGGAAAAAGGCCCCGGCGACACCGTAACCGGCGCAACTATGAACACCGTCGGTTTACTTGTCATCCGTGCTACTCGTGTGGGTGAAGAGACCGTGCTGTCGCAGATTGTTCGCCTGGTAGAGACGGCCCAGGCCGATAAAGCCCCCATTCAACGATTTGCAGATGCTGTCGCCAGTGTTTTCGTGCCTATTGTGATAGGGATAGCCCTCTTGACGTTCCTGATCTGGTACGTCCTTCTGGATGCCGATTTATCCTTTGCTTTAACGGCAGCTATGGCTGTTGTGGTTATCGCTTGCCCGTGTGCGCTCGGTCTTGCTACCCCTACAGCAATCCTGGTAGGCAGTGGCATCGGGCTACAACGCGGCATATTATTTAAACGGGCATCCATTCTGGAACGTATTGCCGGATTGCAAACCTTACTGTTGGATAAAACAGGCACTTTAACTTCCGGCCGTCCGGCAGTGACCGACGTGCTGGCATTACATGGTTATGATGAGCAAGAGGTTTTACGTCTGGCTACAAGTGTAGAACAGGGATCAACCCATCCGCTTGCGGTGGCGGTTACCCAGGAAACAAATCGGCGGCAGATAGACGTGTACAAATGTACAGAGGTCCAGGAAGAAGGCGGGCGGGGTATCTCGGGCCGTCTGAATGATGATCTACTGCGGGTCGGCAGCGTCCGGTACATGGATTCAGCCTCTATCGATATGTCATCGATTCAAGACGTGGTGCATACACTCCAAGCCCAGGGAAAGACCATCATCTATGTGGCACGCAATCAAGAGATCGTCGGGTTGATTGGATTGGCAGATGCCGTCAAGCCTGACGCCGCCGCCGCTATAGGTCGCCTTCGATCCTTGGGATTACGTCTGATCATGGTTACCGGCGATCATGAACGGGCCGCCCGTGCGGTGGCAGAGGCTGTTGGGATAGATGAAGTGGAGGCAGATGTCCTGCCGAAGGAAAAAAGTGACCTGGTCGAACGATATCAAACAAAAGGTGACCTGGTCGGTATGGTCGGGGATGGGATTAACGACGCCCCGGCACTGGCGCGTGCAGATATCGGTATCGCCATCGGATCAGGGGCGGATATCGCCCGAGAGACAGGGGATATCATCCTGGTACGTAATCAGTTGCTTGATGTAGAACGGGCAATTCTATTAGGTCGGGCGACCCTGAGAAAAATAAAACAGAACCTGTTCTGGGCGTTTTTCTATAATATCCTTGGTATCCCAGTGGCAGCAGGCGTGCTTTACCCTGTGCTAGGGGTTCTTCTTAAGCCGGAATGGGCGGGGCTGGCCATGGCTTTTTCCTCCGTTTCCGTCGTAACGAACGCCTTGCTCCTCAAACGTTCAGGAAGCAGTCTTGATCGTGATCGATAGGCAGATAACCTGTACTCATGAGAAATTCGTTCACGATCTCCGGGCCGGTGAACTTGAAAGTTTTTCGGAACAGTTTGACCCATTCATCCAGTGTGCTGCATGAATGTCCTTCTAACCAGATTTTAAACGACCCCTTTTCCTCTCGAATCGTTTGAAAAACCTGTGCATTATGTATCGTCGCATTGATCTTCAAGCGGTTCCGGATAATACCCGCATCCTGTAGCAGGCGTTCCCGATCTTTATCTGTATAGTCAGCAACCCGATCTATATCAAACCGCTCGAACGCCTGTTGAAACGCCTCTCGCTTTTTCAGAACAGTCAGCCAGCTTAGTCCGGCCTGATTAATTTCAAGCACCAGTCGCTCCAGAAATTCATCGTCCTGTTCAATGGGGAAACCGTACTCTGTATCGTGATAGACCCTCAAAAGCGCATGGCCTTCCGCCCATGCGCAACGTATCCGGTCATCCATTGTTCTCCCTTGTATGGTCAGGAGCCGGCATCTCGATTTTATACGGCCGGGCATCCGCCCCGGTGATCCAATGATCTGGCAAATGCCGGACGCAATTCATTAAGGCCAATTTGGTATGGCTGTCGGTTATTGAAAGTTTGGTGACGGAGGTGTTGGTGAAATTATCTATACAATCGTATCCGGCGTGAGGTATGTCCAGTAGGGCGCTCATCATGAATCTCATGAACAGCCCGTGGGTTATCAGGGCTACCCGCTCTTCCGTATGCGCAAATTCATTTCGGATCTGTTCAACCACCCTTTCTGCCCGCCCGGTAGTTGAATCAAGCGCCTCATAGGGCCTGCATTTCCACCAGCCGGTGTGGTCAATATCTTCAGACACCTGAATATATGGAAACGCTGTTTGAATTTCATCTCGGGTCATCCCCGGCTGTCCTTCAAAGTTCGCCTCGTATACCCCACTCATGACGCCGCCCTGTTCGTGCAGGTCAATCCAGGTATCTGCCGTCGCGTCCGCCTTTTTCAAATAGGGTGCGATGGTTTCCAGCGTCCGAAAGAACGGACTGACCAGAATGCGTGTCGGTTGAATATGATGCATGCGAATGATCAGCCTCTCCGCTTGCTGATGTCCCAGAGTGGTCAAACCCGGGTCATGAATACGATCTTCTACCGGCCGGGCATTGTTTTCAGATTCAGCATGTCGAATGATGTACAGGTCCATGTTTGTCCTTTCAACGAATCAACGAATCAACGAATCAACGAATCAACGAATCAACGAAGCAAGAACACCGCCGCATTGTTTCGTCGTTTCGTCGTTACCCTCGTTTCATTCCCCAGTAAATAAAAACGCCGACGATCAGCAAAATGCTCCCCCAGCCGATCGATTCCCAGCCCGTCCCATAGATGACCCACAGCACAAAGATCAGGCCGATAAGAGAGATGGTCGATGTCAATGCAGGCGATCGGGACGGGAATCGATCCGGCTCTTTGCGAGACAACACATACTCTGCGAGGGCGGACGTTACATGGGGGACCAGGGTCATTAGTACAGAGAGTAATATGATAAATTCAAATGTTTCCAACAGAGAGTTGGACAGCCGTAATAGAATCAGGGCGCTGGCGACCAGGGCGGAGATGATCAAACTCACATGGGGGGTATGAAATCGGGGATGTATTCGGGCCAGGAACTTTGGAAAAAGTCCATCATCGGCGACACTCAGCGGAATCCGCCCGGAAAGAAGTATCCAGCCATTCAACGTTCCGATGCCCGCTACTATCGCGCCAACAGCCATCATGGTCCCGCCCCATGGCCCTAACACCTGAGTGGCCGCCAGGACAAGCGGACCTCCCGTGGAACCGACGATGTCATTGGGAATCAACCCCATGACAGTAACACTGATCAGGAGATATACCATGGTAGCCACGCCGAACCCGATCATCGTACTGCGACGTATTGTTCGGGGATCGTCAACCTCTTCGGCAGGGACTGTTGCCGATTCCAGGCCAGCGAAGGCCCAGGCAATCAGCGCAGCAGCAGACAGAATGGCACCGCTCCCCTGCGGCGCAAATGGGACCAGATTCCCCGGATCAAAATACCAGATGCCAATAATCACGAGAATGAAAAGGGGGATCAATTTGGCCGCAGTGGTTACAATCGCCACCTCAGCCCCCTGACGTACGCCCAAAATATTCACACCGACCAGAATCCAGGTGATCAGCAGAGCAACGGCCACCTGGATCGTCGGACTGGCCGACATCGTCTCATTAAATACCGCTATATAACCTACCGTGGCGATGACAATGGCTGCATTGCCGATGATCACACTAAGCCAGTAGCTAAAGGCAATTTCAAAGCCAATAAAATCACCGAAAGCTTTTCGTGCGTAAACGGATGGGCCTCCACTCTGGGGGTAGGCCTGACCCAAATCCGCATAGATTATCGCCAGGAGGCAGAAGCCGGCTGCGACAATTAACCATGAGACCAGAGAAATAGGACCGGCTGTATTGGCTAGAGAGGCCGGGAGAGTGAAAATACCGGTTCCCACCATATTTCCAACAATCAGAGCGACAGCTGCGACCATACCCATGCCTTTGACCAGGCCGAGTTTGGATGATTGGGACATAGCACCTCAATATAGTAAAAATCAACCACGAAAGAGTAACCACAGGAGACACAGGGTATTTACCATGAACACCCTGTGTCTCCTGTGGTTAGAAACCAAATTGTCAACGTCCATCAGATACAGGGGACGTTGGGAATGTACTCATCGAGCAGCCAGCGCATATAGTCGAGAAAACGGCGCATCGCATATCCATAGTCTGCACCGCGTCCACATTCGTGGATGGCTACACCAGAATAGCCAGCCTGGACCAATGCCTGGGCGTAGGCATGAATCGGCTGGGTGCCTTCATCCGCGTGAACCGGTTCTCGCTGCCAATTGCCATCGGCCTGCATGGTGCGTAGGTACTGTTTTACATGCCAGTGGTTAACATAGGGTGCAACCATGTTCGCCTGGGTGACCGCATCCGGGATATCTTCATCATCGGGGTATAACCAGGCATTGTCCATCGAATCAGGGTTCAAGCCGACATTGGGTTCGTCAATCAGGCTTAGAAGACGTAAGGCCGATTCGGCGGTGTCATGGATGGAATCTTCATGGATTTCAATAGCAAGGGCTGAACTGAAACCGGCGAGCCGCTGGGCATATTCTTTAAGTTTCGTGGCAGAGACCGCATAATCCTGATCTGTCGCATCCCATCGGCTACGAAATAGGGGACGGGCAGGCTGTCCGACAAAAGGGTTTAGAGGCTTGGGCGGTGATATCAATACGTCTACGATTGAGACGCCGAGGATCTCGGAAATATGGGCGATGTGAAGCAGATCTGCCCATTTCTCTTCAGCCCATGCCGGTCGGCAGATCATACGGCGCCAAGCGAGAAGGCTGTATATTTCCAAGCCAGCATCTTCAATCACCGATCGGGTTGATCGCCAATCGTCATCAGTCATCTGAAAAAAAGAGCCTCGTTGCGAGGACAGATCCGAAGTCACTTCCACCACCTCAAATCCCTGATCATGCCAGAAACGCAACTCCTGCACTGTTTTTTTTATATCCCACGGTGTGTCCGTCGCGGCCCCCCAGCCGTATTTCTTGAGGATCGCATCGACTTTAAGACCTAATCTCATGGTTCATCCCGTTGTAAGAATGCCGTCATGCAATGGATGGCCCCCAGAACGTTTCCATCTCATCTGCCATGGCTGTTTCGTGGGCGAACCACTCTTCTCTATTTTCGCTGTAGGCCATGAATTAAAGTTCCGAGTTGAATCGTAAAGGTAGGTCTTGCGCTCTGAATGGCATGTTTTACTGCACCTTACCGAATCACCCCTCATCAGTTCTATGCCCTTCCTGATCCAACATCACGACCTGGCCTAAACCGTGCTCGGTAAGCTGGGGTTCGATCTGAGCGCGGTCACCTACCAGTAGAAAGGCTGTATGGTCGGGCTTGAGGTGCTTTTGGGCGGCGGCGTGCACCTCTTCTAATGTTGTGCCGGCCATTTTATCAACGGTATCGTGAAGTTCCGATAGAGGCAAGTCTGAACTCCAAAGTCCACCTATGATGCTGGTGATACGCCGCAGGGTCTCAAACTGTTGAGCATATCCGCGAATACGATTGGTTTTCGCTTCTGTTAGTTCCATCTCCGTGATCGGCCGATCACCGGTCAGACCTGCCAGTTCGGTCATTAATTCCCGGACGACCTCACCGGTTTTGTCCGCCTGAATCGCGGTTTGGGCTTTCCAATACCCGGAGGTGCTGTACAGACTCATAGCAGAGGAAATACTATAGGTATACCCCTTTTCTTCTCGAAGGTTTTGATTCAGACGAGACTGAAATCCGCCACCCCAGATGGTGTCTATAAGCCGGAGGGCAATGTAATCCGGCGTGGTCCGCCTGGGGCCCGATAAAAACTGAGAGACGATGGTTTGGGGTGATTCAGGACGGTCGATCAAATAGATCGTATTAGACGTCATCTCCTCAGAAACGGGTTCTATCCGTTGGGACGGGGGCTCCCCTGCCCAGGATCCGAAATACGTCCCGCAGAGTTGCATGGCCTCATCAAGGGTAATATGACCAACCAGCGTAAGAGATGCATCCGCAGGCTTCCAGTATTCATCATAGTAACGAACAATATCTGCCCGTGAAATGTGCGGAATGGAAGATGCATATCCCTGCGATGAGAGACCGTAAGGATGCTGATCACCGAAAACAAGACGTGGGCAAATGCGGCTGGCCAGCATATGAGGATAGGATTCTCGCTGCGCCAGACTATCCAGATGCCGGTTCCGTTCTCGCTCGATTTCGCCTTCCGGAAAAAGTGGATTACGGACAATATCAGAGAACAGGGCCATGGCGGTTGGTAAATGTTGAGAAAGGACATCCATGCTTAACGTGGCGGATTCCATGAATATCGATCCCTGAAGGGTAGTCCCCAGACGACTGAGTCCTTCTGAGATAGCCATAGTGTCCTGGTCCTGTGTCCCTCTATCTATGGCGAGCATCATCATCTGCGCCGTACCCGATTTCTCCAAAGGATCCTGAATACTGCCGGCTTTCAAGTCGAATGAGATCGCCACTTTAGGCAGGCCATGCCGTTCAACGACCATGACCTCCATGCCGTTATCAAGCGTGCCTGACTGAACCACAGGTACCTGGAAAACGGTGTCGGTGCCCAGAGCCGGAATTTGAGAGCGGTCCAGTTTCGGTACCAGCACGGATTTCGGTGCTTCCGGGCGATACCTCATCATCAGGCCCTGGCGTGTTGTGAGCCAATACCCGACAGCCTCTTGAACATCTTCGGCGGTTATATGCTCGAATCGGTCGTATTCAATATGAAAAAAACCAGGGTCATCAGCATAGGTATTCGATTCATTTAATCGGTCGGATTTGCCGCCGAATCCGCCAATACGTTCTAGTCCAGACACATATTTGTATTCCCACGTTGTTTTGGTCCGCTCCATCTCATCTTGGGTGGGGCCATCGGCCGCCAGTCGTTCCACCTCGTCCTTAATCAACGTTTCCACCTCGATCAGGGATGAATCAGGCCGTATGGTGGCGACGACGACGAACATGCCGGATATTTCGTTGGCGACGTTGAACGTATAGACATCCGTGCACATCTGGCGTTCATACACTAGTTGTTTCTTCAAACGGGAAGATAAACCATCTCCTAAAATGGCGGCGGCGATGTCCAGCTTTGACTCGTCGTATTCAAATCGCGCAGGTGCCGGCCAGATCAGATGGGCACGTGGCTGTGGCACCCGGTCTGCAACCTCAATTACTTTTTCTTCACCGAAGTCCGGTATCCATCGTTTTCTGCGTTCGAGCAACGGGCCAGGCGCCAGTTCACCGTAATATCTTTCGATTTCGGTCTTGGCGTGGTTTATATCGAAATCACCCGCTACCACCAGAGATAAATTATTTGGTGTGTAGTACATTTTAAAGAAGTCGGTAACATCTTCTATGGTCGCGGCTTCAAGATCTTCGTGGCTGCCGATAATGGGCCAGGCGTAGGGATGTCCGGCTGGGTAAAGATGTTCATTGATCAGAGACAACCAGCGGCCGTAAGGTTGATTTTCCATGGACTGTCTGCGCTCGTTCCGTACCACCTCGCGCTGGTTCTCAAAATTCTCCGTCGTCAGGGCTTCAGGCAGTGTGGCGATCCGGTCCGATTCCAGCCAGAGGACATGTTCGAGATTGCCGGAGGGCACCGTAGAAAAATAATTGGTGCGATCATAGCTGGTGGTGCCGTTGACGCCGCCCTCCCGCAGATTGCCGCCGGCCTGCTCGATATATTTAAAATACCCTTTCGGCGCATTTTTAGACCCTTCAAACATCAGATGCTCAAAGAGATGCGCGAATCCTGTACGACCTGGCTGTTCCACTTTCGAACCGACATGAAACCAATGGTTAACATGTACGATAGGCAACTTGCGGTCGATATGCAGGATCACCTGCAAGCCGTTCGGTAGGGTATATTTCTCGTACTCAACTTTCGGGGTGATATGTTTTGTCATAAGGCATTTGTTGACTTGTTGATTTGTTGATTGTTGATTGTTCTACGATTAGACCATCAACTTAATCAACCAACCCCTAAATCATACTTTCTCCATTTGGCCTGATTTTGCGGATCGATAGGCGGCGTCGAGAATCATGACGGATCGCATCGCTGAATGACCGGGTGTAAAATTTTCAGAGGTGTTCCCGAGGATCAGGTCCACAAAATTGTTGGGTGGGCCTTCACAACTGTACGCGCCGGCATCCGAAGGTACATCAAAGATCTGGTCCTGTTTATCATGTCGATGGACGGCCAGGCGTGCCCGCTCTATATCAAGCAGCAGCATGCCTTTCGAACCGAAAATTCGGATATCCAATTGGAACATCTGTCCTTCCGGGATATCTCCCGAACCTGAGAGGGCGCCGATCACGCCATTTGTAAACCGGACGGTCAGGGCGTCATACATCTCCACTTTTGATTCCGCCTGGGTCATCATGGCAAATACATCTTGAGGCATCAATCCCGTCAGCCAGGACATCAGACCGAGACTATGGGACATCTGTGCATGACCGTATCCACCATCGGCGATGATGGGATCTGCCCAGGTGGTCGGGTCTGGCGGAAATAGCCCTCCGCCATTCGCTTCATGATCAAAATCCAAGCCCTGAAGTAGACCACGGATCGGGGAGGCCATATGGCAGAGGACCGATTCTATCTGTCCAACAACACCGGCATCCAGCTGCCGTTTGGCCTCCTGGATATACGGTTTGTGGTGCCAGCCGTAGGGGACCAGCAGGTGCAGCCCTTTTTCATCCGCAAGTCGTACCAGTTCCTGCGCATCAGCAGCTTTTGTGCACATAGGCTTTTCGCACATCACATGCAGCCCACGGTCCAGGGCAGCCTGAGCGTGTTCGAAATGCAAGGTGTGCGGGCTGGCGACGACCACGCCATCCAGCTCCACGTCGTCCAGCATCTTCCGATAATCTTCCGTACCGTACGAGACATCAAATACGTTCTGTACCTTTTCCAACTCCGCTTTGCCCAGGCGACAAACGGCGGCCAGTTCTACATCGCCATGCTCTTCGGCCCGCTGCTTGAGCAAAGGCAGGTGGTTGGCGGTCGCCCACCAGCCCGTGCCAATAAATCCGATTCGTGATTTTTTATCCGGCATAATGTGGTCCTTTAAAAATGTTGAATGATGATTTTTGATTTATGAATTATAGTCTTGGGAGATATAGATTCGCCGTGGTATTCGACTTTCGATCATCATTCAAAAATCATCATTCAAAAATCATCATTCCCTCACTCCGCGATATACATCACCGGTATCATTTGCAACCCAGAATTCACCCTGCCACATGGTAAACCCATGGGGCTCCGGTCCCTCTACCTCGAGCCGGTCCAGATGTGCTCCTGTCTCCGGATCAAGCAGATATATCGCCTTATGGTTTGTTTCGACGCACCATAGTTTGCCGTTTTCCCAGGCGATGCCATGAGGCCGGTCTCCCGGGGCCGCGAAAGAGTGGATGACCGTCCAGGTGTCCGGGTTCATCCGATATATCATCGCATCGGGGGGCGAAGACATCCATAGTTCGCCGTCTTTCCATTCCAGGCCATGGGCGCCTGTTTCCTTTGCGCCGGGGGTCTCGTAGCGTTCAATGGTTTCCCCGGTTGATCGATCGATTTTCAAGGTTTCACGACTATAGGTTGAGGATAGCCAGAGATGCGTCCCGCTGTCGGTAACCCCACTGCCCTTATCGGAATCGGTATCGAATATTTTGAGCAAGGCCCCATCGTGATAGGCGTGGCAGCTGACCTTATTGTTTCCCTGGTCGAGTATCCAGAGTCCTTCGGTTGTCGCCTGGAGGCCATTAGGATGCGGGCCGGGTGCGTCGAAGATTTTGGTTAAGGAAAGGCTCATGAGAAGCTCCTGAGAAGTGCGGTGTAACCATACGGCGTTAATAAGCGTATTTGAAAAATCCCCTGCAGAAACGAAGACGCCCCACAGCAAGCAGAGAGGTATGCGCATCGCTGTGTTAATCAATAGGAATATAAGCGGATTGTTCTTTCCAAGATGTCATCGGGCGTACAGTATGTCAAGGTACAAAGGGAACTTATATAAAATATTTACATTGACTTCAGGGGTGATCATGTGTATATTAAGAGACTGGTTATTTTTGTCAACGGGCTGAGGCTTAACATGATCTCTGCCTGAAATTTTTACCACGCACGGCAGGTTGTGCGACTTCAAATTGAATAGATCTTATGAACCTTCGAAATATCGCTGTTATCGCCCATGTAGATCATGGTAAAACCACCCTGGTCGACGCTATGCTGCGCCAGACCCAGGTCCACCGCAAGATTGAGGACATGGGCACACTTATCATGGATTCCATGGACCTCGAACGGGAACGCGGCATTACTATCAGGTCGAAGAATGCCAGTGTGGTCTATAAGGATACGAAAATCAATCTGGTGGACACACCCGGCCATGCGGACTTTGGCGGTGAAGTTGAGCGCATTCTGAAGATGGTAGACGGTGCGCTGCTTTTGATAGACGCCAAAGAAGGGCCTATGCCGCAAACCCGGTTTGTTTTGCGGAAGGCCATCGAAATAGGGTTGCCAGCCATCGTGGTGGTGAACAAGATTGATCGACCGGATGTGGATATTGACCGTGTCGTCAATCTTACGTTCGATCTGTTTGTGGAGTTGAGCGCCTCCGATGAGCAACTCGATTTTCCTATTGTCTACACCTCCGCTCTGCACGGTACCGCGACGCTTGATCCAAACGAACCGTCGTCGGATCTATCTCCCCTGTTTGAAGCCGTCCTCGACCGTATACCGGAGCCAGAATCGTATCCGGATGATCCTTCAAAGATGCTCGTCCTGGCCTTACATTATGACGATTACAAGGGCCAGATGGGGATCGGCAAACTACAGGCTGGATCGCTTGTCAAAAATCAAGTCATCGTTCAGATCAAGCCGGACGGAACAAGATATGATGGGAAAGTGGTGGCTCTGACTGCCTTCGAAGGGTTGGAAAGAAGAGATGTCGGCCGGATCGATGCGGGTGAAATCGTGGCGGTTGCTGGCTTGCCTAATATAAAGATTGGGGATACGATTGCCGACCCGGCCATCACTGAGGCTTTGCCCTCGGTGAAGATCGATGAGCCGACAGTCCGGATGACCTTTGGCGTCAATACGAGCCCCTTTGCCGGACGCGACGGCAAGCATGTCACCTCACAACGTCTCAAGGAACGCCTGTGGAAAGAGATGGAGACCAATGTATCTCTCCGAGTTGAGGAAACAGACACCAAGGATACCTTTCTGGTCTCCGGCCGTGGGGAATTGCATCTATCCATCCTGATTGAGACGATGCGCCGCGAAGGCTATGAAATGCAGGTCTCCCAACCGCAAGTCATTATCCAGACGATCGATGACGTTGAGATGGAGCCCTATGAACATCTGACGGTCGATGTACCGGAATCGTTTCAGGGGGCGGTCATGGAGGCCCTTGGCGAACGCGGTGGTGAATTGCTGGTCATGTCACCTGTCGCCGGGAATGAGATCCATCTGGAATATACCATACCTACCCGTGGCGTGATCGGTTTAAAAACAGAGTTAATGACCTCCACCCGTGGCAACGCGATCATGCACCATGTGTTTGATCAATACCAGCCGCTTGGTGAAAATACGCCATCCCCTAATATCCACGGCTCTATGATTGCGTCGGTGCCCGGCAGCAGCACGGGTTATGCACTCAACAGTGCGCAGGGTCGCGGCACGCTGTTTATCGCCCCTGGCAGGGATGTATATACCGGTATGATTGTAGGCCAGCACGTCCGTGATCTCGATTTGGAATACAATGTCTGTAAAACCAAGAACTTGACCAACATGCGGGCGTCCGGCGCAGATGACGCCATCGTCCTGACGCCGCCCAAACAGATCACACTCGAATACGCCCTCGAATACATCGGCTCCGATGAACTGATCGAGGTGACCCCCAAAAACATCCGGCTGCGTAAGAAACTCCTGGATGCCCATGATCGGAAACGGAAGAAAGCAGCATGAGGGGCAGGGTGTGGGCGTGTGGGTGTGTAAGCTTGTACGCCCGCCTCATATGGCCATCATTCTACTCTTACCGGTCAAGCGTGGCCTCATTAAAAGCTTGACATTCAAAAACATTTCGACATATTTAGAAGTATGGAATCGAACAACACTACACTGCCAATGGCCCCCATGGAAGCGGAGCCGAGACATGCAGAAGCGTTTAAGGCGCTGAGTCATCTGACGCGTCTGAATATATTTTTCTATCTGGTGCAGAAAGGGGAGGCAGGCGATTCCGTCGGGAATATACAGGTGGCGGTCCATGTTCCTGGTCCGACGCTTTCGCACCATTTAGATATTCTGCAACGGGCTGGTTTGTTAAACGCTCGTAGAGAAGAGCGATTTATTTTTTACAGTGTCCGGAAAGAAAATGTGACCGATATGATCCGCCTGTTAACTGCATGTTGTTAAGAATCAACGAATCAACGAGGAGGGGAATTAAGATTTCTATAGTATAGCGCATCTATTGCTCATCTGTCATTCGTTTATATTATATTTTTTTACCTGATCATTTCGATATTTCTAAAGATATCAATCAGTGGAGAAATTCATGTCTAATTTTCCTAAAATACACCTATCCTTTGGCGTCACTGATCTGGAACGCAGTGTCGATTTTTACACGAAATTTTTTGGTGAAGCGCCGGTTAAAACCAAACCTGGGTACGCCAAATTTCTGCCGTCAACCGCCCCTTTAAACATCGCGCTGCACACCAGTGCTAAGGTCAACGGGGACGAAACACACCATATGGGCATTCAGGTCGAGGACCGGGAGACGGTTGTACATCATCTACAGCGTATCAAAACCGCCGGTCTGATGACAGATGAGGAGATGAATGTCGATTGCTGTTATGCCAATCAGGACAAATTCTGGGTCAAAGATCCGGATGGCAGAGAATGGGAGATTTATGTTTTGAATCGAGACATAGACGAAGCCGGTCACGGCAAAACCGCTGGTTGTTGTGAGGAAGCCGAACAGGTTGGGGTGGCGGATGAATCGGCTGCTTGCTGCGAACCGACTTGTTGTAATTAACCACGGAGAACTGCAGGGAAGGCACGGAGAACGCGGGGAGACTATAAAAAATCCGTGTGCTCCTTGCCTCCTCCGTGGTCTCTGTGGTTAAGCAGGAGGAGCGAATGAACGCCGATAGCAGGTTATAGCAGGTTATATTTCGAGGAAATTTCGAGGGATTGGGATCAGATGCGTGAGGGTTTTTTTCGGAGAAGGTGCGGGAAACGGCCTGTAATATAGCCCAGGTTCAGCCAGGTCAATCCGCTGCGGATATCGGTGCGGGTACCGGATTTTTGACGGAAGAGCTACTCAGCCGCGGCCTGCGTATTATTGCCGTAGATCAATCCCCAGCGATGCTTGAGTTGATGCAGCGTAAGTTTTTGAATACCAGAGACATCGATTACAAGCAGGCAAGGGCGGACGAACAGGTTCCGTTACCGAATGATTTTGTAGACTATGCCTTCGCGAATATGTATCTTCACCATGTCGAATCGCCCCAAGGGGCAATCCGCGAAATGGCGCGTATTACAAAGTCCGGTGGTCGGATCGTCATCACGGATCTGGACGCGCATACGTATGACTTTTTACGAGAAGAACACCATGACCGTTGGATGGGTTACGAGCGGGATGACATCATGGCCTGGCTGACGGATGCGGGCTTGCCGGATGCCAATATCGACTGTATCGGTGAGGACTGCTGTGGCACCTCCTGTGACGGGACGACAAGTGCAAGCATCAGTATCTTTGTCGCCTGGGGAACAAAAGTGTGAAGACGTCAGATGGCTGTGTTAAGATCAAGAACAGGAGAACTATACATGAAGTTGGACACGATACTGGTGCACGCCGGCGGCGAGCCTGATCCCGCAACGGGTGCTATTGCGCCGCCTATTCATCTGTCGACGACCTATGAGCATACACCTGAGGGCGAAGCCACACACGGTCATATTTATATTCGAGAAACGAATCCGACACAGGAACGGCTTGAAACGGCCCTGGCGGCAATCGAGGCTGGAGAAAAAGCCCTGGTCTTCGCATCCGGTATGGCGGCCGTAGCCGCCTATATGCAAACCCTTCCCTCGGGCACACATGTCCTTCGCCACACCGATGTCTATACCCATACCCGTATACTCGGGGAAGATTTTCTGCCTAAATGGGGTTGTGAGGCGACCCACGCAGATATGGCAGACCCGGATGCGGTGCGAAAAGCCATACAGCCGAATACGAAAGTCCTCTGGATGGAAACCCCCTCGAACCCCGGTATGGATATTATCGACATCCGGGCGATGGCCGACATTGCACATGAGGCAGGGGCTCGCTTGGTCGTTGACAGCACGTTTGCCACCCCGGTGATGCAGCGACCGCTGGAGCTTGGTGCGGATGTCGTGATGCATTCCATGACCAAATATCTGGGGGGGCATAGCGATGTACAGGGCGGCGCGCTCATTTTTCGAACGAAAGATGAACAGACGACACAAGTTGGAGAGGTTCGTACGGTCATGGGCGGCGTCCTGTCGCCGTTCAACGCCTGGCTGATTCTACGGGGCTTAAGATCCTTGAGCTGTCGTATGGACCGCCATGCGGCCAACGCTCAATCACTCGCGCAAGCGCTGGAGCGTCATCCGAATATTGAAGCGGTACATTATCCCGGCTTATCTTCTCACCCCGGTCACGAGATCGCCAAACGACAGATGGATGGCTATGGCGGTATGATGTCTATTCAAGTTAAGGGCGGCCGTGAGGAGGCGTTACAGGTCGCTTCACGCGTCAAACTTTTTGTAAATGCCACCAGCCTGGGCGGTGTTGAAAGCCTGATTGAACATCGTCAATCTATAGAGGGACCTACATCCATTACGCCGCCCAACCTGATTCGTGTGACGGTCGGCCTGGAAGCCGTTGAGGATTTGATTGAGGATTTGGTTCAGGCGCTGGGGTCATGACGACGATGCAGGACGGAAATGCCTCCTCCTCCGTCCTGCATCTACATCCCTTTTAACCGTGGATCAAGTCGGTCTCTCAGGTGATCGCCGAGCAGATTAAACCCCATGACCATGACCATGATGCACAGGCCTGGTGCGAGCGCGAGCCAGGGCGCACTCTGGACGTACATACGCCCTTGACTGAGCATGGCACCCCACTCCGGGGTTGGCGGTTGAATACCCAATCCGAGGAAACTCAGGCCGGCTGCGACCAGGATGCCGGTTGCTACCCGCAGACTGGCCTGCACAATGATTGGTGCCAGACTGTTCGGCAGAATATGTTTGAACATAATACGCGCCGTCCGACTGCCGGTCGCTATGGCCGCTTCGACATAGGTCATTTCTTTGATGGTAATCACGATTCCATGGGCAATACGTGCAAACGTCGGCATGGAGAAAAGACCGACGGCCACGATGACATTTATGGTCCCTGTCCCAAGCACACTGATGATCGCCAGGGCCAGCAGCATCCCCGGAAACGCCAGAAAAACATCTACCACACGCATTAAGACGGTTTCAACTCTCCCCCTGTAAAACCCGGCGGCCATACCCCACGGCACCCCGCCGATTAAACCGAATAACGTACCGATTACGCCGATGGTCAGGGCATATCGTGACCCATAGATCAGACGACTCAGCACATCCCGTCCTAATTCATCTGTACCCAGCCAGTAGGTCTCATTCGGCGACTGGAGCGTCACATCCAGGTTATTCATCAAGGGATCATAAGGGGCCATAACCGGGGCCAGCAGGGCGACCAGCAGGCACAATCCGACGATGCCACCGCCGATCCAGCCGAGGAGATGGCGGGAGATTTTTGATTTATGAATTATGATTTTTGATTTTTGATTGGGTGCTGGTTCCATAGTCGAGCCTGCCAGATAGCCTGTTTCTCCCTTGCCTACTTGCCTACTTGCCTACTTGCCCACCTGCCGCCTTTACTCATGCCTCACTCTGGGGTCGATCAGGCCGTAGAGGAGATCCACACCCAGGTTCACCAGGACGAAGGTCAATGCCAGGAGCAGGACGGCCCCCTGGATGACGGGCAAATCTCTTATGCCGATGGAGTAGACGATCAAGCGCCCCAGGCCAGGCCAGGCGAAGACCATTTCGGTCAATACAGCCCCGCCTAGAAGCGAGCCGAAACTGAGGCCCACCACAGTCGTTGTCGGGATCATGGCGTTGCGCAAAGCATGTTTCGCCACGACCAGTATCTCCTGTAAACCTTTCGCCCGGGCAGTCCGTATATAATCCTGGGCCAGTACTTCCAGAAGGCTGGACCGCGTCATCCGAGCTACGATGGCCATAGCCCCGGTCCCGAGGGTGACGGCCGGCAAAACAAGGTGCGCCCAGCTTCGATATCCGGCCGACGGCAACCAGCCCAGATGAACGGAGAAAACCATCATCAGAACGAAACCCAGCCAGAAAGCCGGTGCCGAAAGACCGACCAGGGCGAATATCATACTGGTATGATCGACCAGGGTCCGGGCGCGGATGGCCGCTAAAACGCCGAGTGGAATACCCAGGAGAACAGCAACGCCTACGCCAGCGATGGCCAGGATAATCGTATTGGGAAAACGATCGAGTAACTCGTCCAGTACCGGCCGTCTGGTACTCATAGATCGTCCCAGGTCGCCCTGTACCAAACCTGTCAGGTAATCCACATACTGGACGGCCAGTGGTTTATCCAGGCCCATCTGCTCGCGCAAGGCTACAATATCTTTTGCCGAGGCATCCGGTCCGGCCAGAATCTGTGCTGGATCGCCGGGGATCAGATGGAGCATGGAAAAGGTCAGTAAGGTCACCCCGAACAGGACAGGGATGATGTGGAGGAGGCGCCGAAGAATATAGTTCATTTGTTGATTTGATGATGGCTGGTGTCCTGCGGATACACAGCGAGCAGTAGGCGGTTTGTTGATTGGGTTATGTCTATTCAGTCAGACAGCCAGACAATAATCAAATTTTATTGCTCATCCCAAGAGGCATTGTACCCAAATACAAGCCCTAAGGGAGATATGGTTAAATTGTTCAACCCTGTGCTGTAGGCAACGATTTGGTTAATTTCATACAGCATTAAGACGGGTGCGTCTTCCACGAGTGTCCGTTGCAATTCCTCATATATTTTCTTACGCTTGTCCTGATCGGCCGTTACCATACCCTGTTCTATCAACGCATCTGCTTTGGGGTTGCTGTAGAGATACCGGTTGTTGCCGGGTTTGCCCGCCGTTGGCCATTCTTTCGAGTAATACATGGGGCGAATTCCCCAGTCTGCATCACCAGTGGAAGGCGCATGGGCGATGTAAAAGATTTCCCGTTCTGTCTCTTCCAGTGGATTGCTGATAATATCAATGTAGTGCCCCCATTCAAAGGTCTGATATTCTACATCCAGGCCCACATCACCGAGATACCCTGCAACAGCTTGAGAGACTTCTACCACCGCGGTATACCGTCCAGAAGGGCTCCATAGTTTTACTTTGAAGCCGTCCGGAATATTGGCCTCTTTCAGCAGTGCCCGTGCCTTGTCCGGATCGTAAGGATAGGCGAAGATCGGTGCATAGCCCCAGTTAGCCGGGGCCAGCAGAGAATCAGACACCCGGCCATAGCCTTTAAGCAGGACATCCACCAGCTTCTTTTTGTCTACGGCGTAATTGAGTGCCTGACGAAAACGAAGATCGTTATAGGGTGGTTTCTGATTGTTGAAGCCGAAGTAATACCATCCGTTGGACGGCTCTTTGGAGATCTGTACGTTGGGATGCGCTTCCAGCATTTCCACATCATTCGGTGCGACATTGAGCGCGACATGGGCTTCTCGGTTCTGGAGCATGATCATACGGCTGGATGTTTCCGGAACGGAGATGAATTCGATCCGTTTGATTTTGGGTTTGGTTCCCCAAAAATCGTCGTTACGCTCGAGCACCACCCGGTCTCCAGCTGTCCAGGAGACGAACTTATACGGCCCTGTTCCCACCGGATTCCGCCCAAAATCCTCGCCATAGGCTTTGTGGGCGGTCGGACTGATAATTGCTCCTGCCGCATGGGCCATATGCGCCAGCATGGGCCCGAAAGGCTTTTCGGAATAAATCGAGATGGTATACTCGTCAACGGCGTCCACCGTATCGATAAATGGCTCGTAGAGCGACGTGCGACGGGTCGGATTCTTTGTGTCCATCATCCGGTCCAGCGTATATTTGACCGCTTCGGCATTAAAAGGGGTGCCGTCGTGGAAGGTCACACCCTGCCTGAGCCGGAAGGTCCAGGTCAGTCCGTCTTCGCTGACTTCCCACGACTCTGCAAGGCCTGGTATATGATTCAGATTTTCATCAAATTCTACCAGGTTATTGTAAATGTGACGAACGACATCTTCCGTGGTGTTATCCGTCTGATTCGGTGGGTCCAACCGGTCCGGTTCGTTATGAATCGCGAAGATCAGCACATCTCGGTCTTCGATGGAATCGGGGCCACCACAGGCAGCAAAGATTACGGCCAGAACCCCGGCTACAATAAAGGTAAACCGTCTGTATACTTTCATACAAATGCCTCCTGAAATCAATTGTTGAATTATGAATTCTGATTTATGATTGAGACCTTGTTACTTCAGGAAAACGGCTTGTAGGTACCTGCTCAAAAGTAATCTGATATAGACCACCTGGATTCAGGATCGCCCGCAGGAGCGGGCTTCTACCAAACTGTATTATATCGAATAACTTCTGAGCAGGTACTTATTTTTTCATGAGCCAACCTTCTGAGTAAGTACGCCGATGTTCATTGTAAATTGACAATTAGTATTTTTATGAATTGTCCACGCGCGTGGAATTTTGGTGTCATTTCTATTCAGTCCTGCATCATATTCGTGCAATTCTGTACTTTTCAGGAGTCTACCTGAACGAAACGATACTGTCAAGAAGGGAAATAGTTTGGTGCATGGGCTGATTGACTGAATGGTGATTGACGGCATGGTTTGTTTTTATTTTCTTTACAATCACCATTCACCAATCGCCATTCACCAATAAAAAAGGACTTCTCTCTTGGCTATCGAATCTCCCAAACCGCACGGTGGCGTCCATGCCATTCTCGAAGCGGACCATCCGCATATTTTTATCGATACCTGCATGCAATTGTGGCCGGATGCGGATTTCAATAACCTCCATCGCTATGGGGTGACCACCTATGCGGTCACGGCCTGGCGGCCCCATGCGGATCTGGACGGCGCGTTGCAGGACGGGATGTATTGGCACTTACTGGCCAGAGAGTATGACAACATTATCCTGGCCGAGTCCGTCGAGGATATCCGTCGGGCCAAGCGGGAAGGAAAATGTGCGTTGATGCTCCATGCCCAGGGCGGTGATTGGGTTGGCTATCACTTGCATCGCATAGAAGCCATGTACAAGTTGGGCCTGCGTGTTATGCTGCCGTCTTATAACCGGTCCAACCAACTTTGCGGTGGCGGTCTGGATCGCGAAGACACAGGGTTAACCCGGTTCGGTGAGCTGGTGGTGGACGAGTGTAACCGGGTCGGTGTCGTCCTTGATTGCACGCATACGGGACGGAAAGCTACATTGGAGATGATCGAGCGCAGTGCCCTGCCGTGTATTTTCAGCCATACGAATCCGAGCCATTTTGTTCCCACACCGCGTAATGCAGACGACGAGCAGATCAAGCATCTGGCGGCAAAAGGGGGGGTATTAGGTATGGTGGCGTGGGGCCCATTGACGATGCCGCCGGATAATCCGCATTGGCCTACAGTAGATGAGTTTCTGGATATGGTCGATTATGTCGTGGATCTGACCGGCAGTACGGACCATATTGGATTAAGCACGGACATGTCGATCGGGACCTATCCCGACCACTGGCATGATCCATGGGGTGAGCCGGATTATCCCAACTTCACCGAAGCCTACGGCCAGCACGTCACCTCAGATGTCCGTTCGGCGTTGCGGGCGCTGGATGGTTTCTCTGATTATTCAGAGATTGTGTATGTGATCGACCGTATGCTGGCAAGAAATTACAGCGACGAGGATGTCGCCAAATTTCTGGGGGAGAATTTTCTGCGTGTATATGGGCAGGTGTGGAAATAATGGGGCTTGTGAATTAGGCGCACGGCGCGCCGTGCGCGTACGATTTTGGAAAGCCTGGGGGTGAATAGATGAGCAAATTTGCTTTAGATACGGTTCCGTTGGGGCGTACGGATTTGCGGGTGACGCGGTATTGTCAGGGAACGGCTTTTCGGCATTTGGGACGTCATGCGGATGATCCGATGGCGGAGGCGGTGTTGCGGCATGCGCTGGACGTGGGGGTTAATTTCTTTGATTCGGCGCATGCGTATGGTTGGGGTGGGGCAGAACAGCTGCTTGGTAAGGTGCTTGAAGGGAGACGGGATGAGGTGGTCCTTTGCACAAAAATACCGGCCTCTTTGAAGCCTGTCAGAGAAAATGAAGCGGGGGCCCCGGGGATCTTTACGCTCGCTTATCTGTCTGATCAGTTAGACGCTGCGTTAAAACGTCTGCGAACGGATTATATCGATCTATATCTTCTACATCAGCCAGATCATGTGACCCCGGCAGAAGAGGTCTGTGCGTCTATGGACGGTCTGGTACAATCAGGGAAAATCAGACACTGGGGCGTATCCAACCATGAGGCGGATCAGGTATCCGCCTGTGTGGCCGCCGCCCGTCGAGCGGGGACCCATCCACCCGTGGTTACAGAGGACTATTATACCATTGCGGGCTATGCCCTGACCAAAGAAGGCCATAGATCAAGGATACGCAAACTCGAAAATGAGTTATTTCCTGTACTGCGTGACCACGGGCTTGGCCTGATGGCTTTTGGCCCGATGGATGCGGGACAGTTATCACCCACCTATGAAGCGTCGCCGAACGCCCCACTGGCGACCATGCATCAGGTGCTGGATGAATCAGCAAAAGCCCTCGGCGTCACCCGCGCTCAGATTTGCGTCGCGTGGGTACTGGCCCACCCGGAGGTCACCTCGGTGCTGGCCGGGCCGGAACATCCGGATCATGTCGATGACATGCTTGCGGCGATCTCTCTCGACCTGCCCACAGAGATACGCACCAATCTGGATGCAGCAAGTTTAAGATACAGCAGAGCCATCGAGTCCCCATGACCCCACCCTTTCGTACCCTGGCCCGTTACCCCATCTACGCTGTCGGCCTCTCCATGGTGGCCTTCATCCTTATCAAAACGGGACGGGATGCTGTTTTTTTCCAGGAAGACGGCCTGGCTCAGTTACCGGTGGCCTATATCTGGATTACGATAACCGCTTGAATAGAGCACATGAAGCCCGCCCCTTAGTGTCTTATGACCTCGTTCCTCCTGAGCCGGATGAGGTGCTTCAGACCGCCTCTGCGGGTAGCCTGATGATGGCGAATATGGCCCTGATAAAACGGCCGTATATTGCTGCTATGGCGGGTATCAGCAGTCTGGCTGCCCTAGCTGCGTTAATGATCGATTTTCAATTTTACGCGACCGCAACCATCACCGGCAACAGCTCGGCTGATTTCTTCGCGAATTTTTATATTTTCCTCAATGCCGCCGCCCTGATTCTGCAATTGTTTCTGGCTCCCATGCTTCAGCGGCGCCTGGGCGTTGGCGGTGTGCTCATGTTACTGCCTTTCTCCCTTCTGGGTGGTGCCGGCGTGGCGACCTGGTGGACGGCGGTTCAGACGAAAGCCATCCTGCGCGTCACCGAAGGCGGGGTTAAGGCCGCGCTTCACCGATCCACCTGGGAGCAGACTTTTCTGCGCATTTCCCGTGAAAAAAGAGCCATTGCCAAAGTACTTGTAGACGGTCTCTCTGCTCGCATGTCGGAAGGCATCGGGTCCACGGTCCTCTATGTGTGGCTGCTTCTGGGTGCTGTGCCAACTGCCCTTGACGACTTGCACTGGATTACCTGGCTGCTGCTCGTCTGTCTTCTGGGTTGGCTGGCCATTACCCGATATCTGCAAACCCTCGGTTGCTCCACCACCCAGGCCACCGACCCGGTCGTTCGCTTACCAGATACCTGACCCACGGTATCGTCCCTGGGCAAGGGACGAAAACGGTAATAATTCAAAATAAATTACACCGTGTGGCATGTTGATACCTCTGATTTTTATCGTGTATTGTAATCGATGACGCCCAGGTAATGTAGCCGTTGGTTCGAAACGGTCGCCACCCTTGTTTTCATGTGAGATATCCTCCCCATCCTACAAAAATTTTGCTGGTACATACCCGCCTCGTAGAATTATTTTACTTTTTTTCCAAGCTCAAATAAAGTAGTTGGGTCTCTTAGTTTAAGAGGCCATTATATTACCTGTCATCCCAGCGAGTGTTCATGTCTGATTTAATTCCATTAGTAGAACGAGCGAAGGCGGGCGACCCGACCGCGTTCACGGACCTGGTTGTTCGGTTCCAAGATATGGCAACGGGGTACGCGTTTTCAATATTGGGCGATTTTCATCTCGCACAGGACGCTGCACAGGAGGCCTTCCTGGATGCCTCCCGACATCTGCATCAACTTCGCTTGCCGCAGGCGTTCCCCGGCTGGCTTCGAAAGGCGGTCTTTAAACATTGTGATCGCATCAAGCGGCGTAAGACGGTCATCACCCTGCCCCTGGACACTGTTGAGAATCTCGCTTCGCCCAATGATACCGCGGCCATTGTGGAAGCCAGAGAGACCAAAGCGTTTGTACTCGATTCCGTACGGGCATTGTCAGATCACCATCGGACGGTGATGACCTTGTTTTATATCAAAGATTTAACCCAGCAGGAGATCGCCGATTTTCTGGAGGTCCCTGTGACTACTGTGAACGTGCGTCTGCACGAAGCGCGAAAGAAGCTCAAAGAAAGGATGTTGTACATGGTTGAAGATGCCCTGCACGAAAAAGCGCCATCCAACGACGATACCTTTGTCGAAAAATACCGGGTGGCCGATCTTTGCAAAGCCGCTGCGGAAGGTGAAGTGAAACAGGTGGAGGCGATCCTGACGGTGAGCCCGCATCTGGTCGGTGTGGATTTGGCAGGTGATGATGAACATCGCGCGCTGCACCACGCCGTGCTGAACCGTCGTGCCGAAATTGTACAAATACTTATGGATAATGATGCCGACCCCCATCAGGGTATATATCCCTTCCGGGATGCCACCACCCCGCTGGTTCTGGCTATCGACCGAGCGTATGATGAAATTGTTGAGATTATAGAGCAGGGCCTTGAAAAACGACGGCAGGCGAATCTCTGCCCTAACCTCACCGTAACACCCGAGATCCAGGCCTTCGTCAAGGTCGCTGCTGATGGTGATGAGGTGGCGGCGTTACGTATGATGTCCGAGATGCCGGACCTCGTAAATATGTGCGATGAAAATGGGGATACCGCGCTGCATCATGCGGCCCGTAACGGGCGCGCCCGGTTGGTCCGCGCCCTGTTGAAATCCAGTGCCGACGTCGGCAAAGAGAATCTTTCAGGCAGTACGCCGCTTGAAGCTGCGGCGCACAACACAGCTGACGAGGACCGACAGACGGCCGAAGGCTGTTATCTGGTCACCGGTATTCTGCTTGAGGCTGGGTCGCCTCAGAGTTTACGTGTGCTCGTGATGCTCGGGGATACGCAGGCGGTCGCACAGATCGCAGAAGACCATCCAGAGTTGTTCAAGCCGGATGCAACTAATGATGTCAAATTGCTTGAACTGGCCGTGCAGCATAACCGACATGAGATGGTCCGGTTGCTGCTGGACCTCGGGGTCGATCCGGACGAGCGCAAGACGTTTCAACTCGGGGACGAATATGCCGATTCCTGGGGCGGACCCTTGTGGGTCGCCGCCGGCAACGGCCTGCATGAGATCGCCGAACTGCTGGTGGAACGCGGCGCCGATGTAAATGGCAATGTCTATGCCTCTGGCGACCCCATGACCCGCGCCTTCAACAACAAAGACGAAAAGATGAAAAAGTTGTTGTATCGATATGGCGGCCGACTGGCCACATGGGGGGCCGGATTGGAATGTGAAACGGCTGCCGGCGTCATGGCGGTTACTCTGAAGCCGGAACTGGTTGGTGATATGCTGGGGGATGCTGCCATTGGCGGCGACATGGATCTGGTCGGATTCTGCCTGCGTCATATCGACTGGGCGATGGACGATCCCCGCTGGTACGGTATCCTGACGGCGCCCACAGGCATCTGGCCTTGCGGACCACATCGCAAATACCGTGACTTCGACCGAAGTATCTTTCCGCAAATCCTTGAGATGCTACTCAAGCACGGCGCGGACCCCAAAGTAACAGGTCGGCGCGAAACTTCTCTACTCCATCATATGGCGGCCACCGGGAAAGTTTGGGGCAAACCGCACTTAAAAGAGGATGAGCGTATGACTTTTGCTACGCTTTTTCTGGATTACGGTGCGACACTCGATGTACGTGATACCCTGCTTAAATCCACGCCACTGGCCTGGGCGGCCAACTGGGGCCGTACAAACTTAGTCCGGCTCTATCTGGAACGCGGTGCCAGTCCAAACCTGCCCGACGACGAACCCTGGGCTACGCCACTGGCCTGGGCGAAACGCAGAGGGCATAACGAGATCGTGGATTTGCTGGAGACGCATAGGGCGACTTCATAAAAAATAATATTATTATCAACCTTTTTCTTATACATTGGCCCTCTTATAAATAGAGGGCCTTTTTTTATGAAAAAAACAGCACTTGATGACCTGGTCATGCATGCACAGACCGGCGATCTGGATGCGTTCGAAACCCTTGTGCACCAATTCCAGGATATGGCCGTAGGCTTTGCGTATTCGCACCTGAACGATTTTCACCTCGCAGAAGACGCCGCACAGGAAGCCTTCTGGAAAGCGTTCGAAGATCTACCGCATCTGAATGAGCCCGCAGCCTTTTCCGGCTGGCTGCGGACTATTGTACTACGTCAGTGTCATCGCTTTATGAGACAATCCATAGTGCCGACTGTTCCTCTGGATAAGGCCCAGGAATTTGCTTCACTTGAGGACACCCCTGAAGAGGCGTTTGATAAGGCCGAATTAAGGGCACGGGTATTATCTGCTATGCATACCTTGCCGTCTGAGCAACGGGAAGCGGTGACCCTGTTCTACATCAGCGGCTATTCCTATCGGGAGATCAGCCTGTTTCTTGATGTCCCTGAAAAGACTGTTAAAAGTCGCCTGCATGCGGCGCGTACCAAGCTCAAACAAAGGATGATAGATATGGTAAAAGACACGTTGCACGACCAAGCCCCCTCGCAGGACGAACGCTTTACGCAATACACACTAATGGTCGCGGCATGCAAGGCAGGCGATGCAGACGTGGTTCAACGGCTTATTCATACCGATGGCACGTTGGTCACATAAATGACGAGATCAGCAAGTTTCAACCGCTCCATTACGCCATCCGAGAAGGCCATACCGGGGTGGTGCAACTTTTACTGGAAGCTGGCGCCGACCCGAATGTACGGGAGCCTATGGCCCCCTTCCAATTAACTGCTCTGGATCTGGCCCGCATGCGTGGTTTTGATGAGGTGGTCTCGTTGTTGGTTACGGCCATTGAGACCAAACATCAGGCCCCCATGCCGGAGACCGAGTCCCCTATCCGCAGGGCACTGGAAGACAATAATCTGGAAACCATTGAGGTATTGGTCCGAAAGAACACCGCGCTTGCGACGGCCATCGACCAGAACGGAAATACGCCGCTGCACCGGGCCGCATCGGGCGTGGCTAATCGTGCTATCCTCAATCTGATCGATTATCTGATCGCGTATCAAGCGGACATCAACGCCGTTAATCAGAGTGGTTTAAAACCCATCGATCTGGCCATTTTCCGAAATGGTCCACCGGCCTGGGCGATGGTTGGTTATCTGCTGGCTAAAGGTGCTGTCTATAATATGAATATCGCAGCCGCGATGGGGGACATGGCCTATATTCGTCGTGCCCTGGGCGATGATACCACTCAGGCAAATTTCCAGGATACTAATTTGCGACGGCCCTTGTCCTGCGCAGCAGAATTCGGCCATACGGATATCGTCAAGCTGCTGCTTGAACACGGCGCTGATCCCAATGCGCAGGAGACATTGGATTTCAGGACTTTTCCGCTCGTGGCTGCGGCCAGAGGTAATCACCTTGAAATGGCCGAAGCGCTGCTTGTGCACGGCGCTGATCCCAATGCGTCTGTTGATTCCGCAGATACGGCGCTTAGTGCTGCAATGGATCATTCGGACATGGAAGTCGCGAATCTGATTGCGTCCTACGGCGGGTCTATGGATATCAGGATGAACGGTTATCTGGGCAATGTGCCGACCATCTCCGCCATATTGGAAGCTAATCCTGATAAGGCCAACGAACTCCTCGGGTTGACGAACAATCAAGCCCCTGAGCGATCCATTCGTATATTACCGCTGGCAGAAAAATACGGCGCCGATCCGAAGCAGGTCGGTGAATGGACGCTGTTCCGTGCTGCTGGTGCCCCTGAGCTACTGCGTGCCTTCCTCGAATTTGGCGCCGATCCCAATGTAACCGATCGCGAAGGACGTACCCCCCTACACGCCGTCAATTTCTCGCAGGGGCCTTCGATGACCACACCGGCTGAATCGGCGGGTTTGCTCATCGACTACGGGACTGACTTGAACGCCCGCGACGATATGATGCAGGCCACGGCCCTGGCCTGGGCGGCCTATCTCGGGCAGATTGAACACGCTGAAGTGCTTCTGGCACGCGGCGCCAAACCCAACTTGCCGGACGATAAGCCTTGGACTACACCCTTATTCTTAGCACAGTACCAGGGGCATGAGGAGATGGTTGCGTTATTAAAAGCCCACGGGACGACTTCTTGATTTTAACCACGGCATTTAACTACAGGGTACACAGGGAAGGCACGGGGGATTAAAAAATGAAAATGAGTAGGATCTAATATTTCGTTTTTAACCTTGAAATCCTTGTGTCCTCTGTGCCTTCCCTGTGCCTCCTATCCTTCCGGCTTTCATCCTACGCCGGAATCACCGGTAGCACAATATGTGACGGATGAACGCTGTTGTGGCAGACCGTCTGATGGGCCTGTCGCAGTTCCGTATCCCGACCAAAACGATGGCCGGTATTGGGGTTACGGTCGAAGCGGGGGAAGTTGGAGGAAGACATCTCGACGCGGATGCAGTGCCCTTTTCGGAAGACATTACCCGTCACGCCCACCTCGATTTCATATTCATATACTTTTCCGGGCTCAAGCAGCGTCGGTTGGCTGCGGTCTTCGCGGTAACGGGCACGGATAATCCCATCGCACAGGTTCATCGCATAGCCGGATGGCGAGACGTCCACCAGCTTGGCGGTCCAGTCGGTATCCAGACCGTCGGTGGCGGCGAAGAGCACGACTTTGATGGGACCGGTGACCTCCATATCCGTTTCCATCGGGGCACTCGTGTAGCACAGGACATCGCCGCGCATCTCGGCAGGCCGCTGGTCGTACGGTCCCCAGGGCACGATATGCGGCGTGCAGCAGTTGTTGCCCCCAAGCGTTTGCACCGGGTAGTGTGGATCGTAGAGGAAATGGTCGTCGGCTTCAGAGGCGGGCGGGGTGGTTGAAAGCGCCCCATCACCGGTAAGTGCGTTGGCCTGTCCTTTGGAGTGGAAGTACCACTTCTGCCAGTCGGTGCGTGCCAGAGGCCATTCATGTTCGTCGTGCCATTCATTTATGCCCATGATAAACAGGCGCAGCGGCGGCTCGTCGACGACCCCATTATCTATACCTCGGAGCCAGTAGTCGAACCACCGCATTTCGAGGGTATCCAGATCGGCCAGAGAGCCGTTGCCAAAATCGACATCACCGGTCTTTGTAGACAGGCTAAGGGCATGGGGCCAGGGCCCTACAATGAGTTTGCTCTGCCGTGCCTCTGGCGTACGGCCATGCTGCCTCAGTCCATTGAAATTGGTGAAGGTCTGATTGGCGTACAGATCATACCACCCTCCCATATTGAAAGCAGGCACCTCAATATCGCCCCAGCGCGGTTCATCGTCCATCTCCTGCCAGTAGGCATCGTAGGTATCGTGTTCGACCCAGTCTTTCCAGAATGGCAGGGTGCGGCCCGCCTGTTCGTCCATCTGCTCGACGGGCAGGTTATAGAACGCTTCAATCCAGTTGTGGTAGTCGATACTCTGGCCGGTGCGGGCGTTGGTCCGCATGCCCCAGCTCATAAGCACATTGAGTTGAAACGCGCCGCCCGGATAGACCAGGCCACTGAAATAATCTGTGCAGATGACCCTCGGCGCGATGCACTTGAGAAATGTGCTGCGGTGCGGCGCGCTCTGCCATTGGACCGTCCCGAGATAAGAGCCACCAGCCATGCCGATATGCCCATCGCTCCAGGGCTGTTTTCCGATCCACTCCTGCGTGTCGTAGCCGTCCGGCCCTTCACGAAACGGATAATACTCGCCGTCGGAATCCCAGCGGCCGCGGCAATCCTGCACCACACAGGCATAGCCACTATTGGCAAACCGCCGGGCCTGCTCAATTTGGGTATCCGAATTATTGCTGTAGGGCGTGCGTATGAGCACCGTCGGGAATGACCCGGCCGCGTCCGGCAGATAGATATCTGTGGACAGCGTCACACCGTCTCGTGCCGGCACGCGTACATTGAGCTGCATTTTCACGCTGTAATTCATGGGGATGGCTCGCTTTTTTTATCGAATACCCGGTGCTGAAGCACCGGGCTAGGGTTTTATCGTTTTTTTTGCATCGGGGTTCATATTATCCTCCGTTTACCATGATACCGCCGTCCACCACAATTTCTGAGCCGGTGATATAGCAGGCTTCGTCGGACGCCAGGAATACGGCGCAATTGACGATATCTTCGGCCTGGCCCAGACGGCCCAGGGGGATTTCGCTGGCGATGGTCTTTTTGGCCTCTTCATCGAGGGCTTTTTGCAGTGGGGTATCGATCATACCCGGGTGGATGGCATTGGCCCGGATATTCTTGTCGGCATAAAAAATCGCCTGGGAGCGGGTAAGCGAAATGATCGCGCCTTTGGTACAGGTGTAGGCATCCTGAGCGCGTTTGAAGCCCAGAAGCGCGGAGATGGAACTGATATTTATGATAGAGCCCCCGCCCTGTTTGGCCAGTTCAGGAATGCCGTATTTGGCGACCCACACATAGCCCTTCAGGTTGATATCCATCACCCGATCCCAGATCTCCTCATCGGTACGGGTGACTTCAAAATCACGATCTCTCCACATCACCCCCGCATTGTTGTAGAGAATATTCAGCTTCCCGAATGCTTCAATACCGGCGTCCACCGTGCGCTTCACATCTGCTTCAAGGCCCACGTCACCATGAACAAAGCGTATCTGCCCACCGGCGTCCTTGACTAGCTTCACGGTGAGCGCCCCATTTTCTTTGTCAATGTCCATCGCTACAATGCCAGCGCCCTCTTTCGCAAATCGTTGACAGGCGACCCGACCCTGGCCGGTCCCCGACCCTGTGATCATGGCTACTTTACCTTCTAACCTCATTTTGGTCTCCTTCAATCATCCCGCTAAAGGACGAATACATAGATGTCGTTTAATAGCATCATGAGCCGCGGTTAAAGATGCTGGTGCCCAGCTCTTGCCGGGATTTCAAAGCGGCATCAATCCATCACCGCCTGATAAATCAAGGCCCGTAGTTTGCTCTGGTCATCTAATCCACCGGTTGGAATGAGCTGCGTGAAGTACACCACCACGAGGTCTTCTTTCGGGTCCACCCAATAGGTGGAGTTATACGCGCCGCCCCAACCGTACTCACCCACGGAGCCGGGTATCCCTCTGGCCCCAAGGTTTTCGACCACCTGGAAACCAAGGCCAAAACCTGCGCCGGGCGTCCAGAAATCGATGTGTTTGATATGGTTAACGGTCATCAGCTCAACGGTTTTCCGGGAGAGAAACCGCTTGCCATTAAGCGTCCCGCCGTTCAGCATCATCTGAAGGAATAGACCATAATCAGCCGCGGTTGAAAGAAAGCCCGCCCCACCGGAAAAACTCTTGCGCGTCCCCTCGATATAGGCTCCCTGTCCTACCATCCCACCCGGCGCGGGCGCCGGCTCTATGCCCCCTGCATCTGTGGCCGAATAGACCACGGCGAGCCGGTCCTTTTTATTCATCGGCAGATAGAAATGGGTGTCCTTCATCCCCAGCGGGGTCAGGAGCCGATCTTTCAGGAAGGTCGCCAGCGATTTGCCGGAAACTTTCTCAATCAGGGCTCCGAGGATATCGGTATTGTAGCCATAGACAAATTATTCACCCGGCTGGGCATCAAAAGGCAACGCCGCCATGCGCGAGATCGTCGCGCCAACCGGTTCATCCCGGTGGGCAAAATACCAGCCCTGAATATCCGCTTTCTTCCATTCGTCCGCCGCAGGCCCACCACCGTAGCCGATGCCTGCCGTGTGGGTAAGCAGGTCCCGGATGGTAATCGGGCGTTTGGCTTTGATCACATCATAGCCGCCCCGTTCTCTGGGCACAGCCACCGTCGTCTCCTGATATTCAGGGAGATATTTACCGAGCGGATCGGAAATGAGCAACCCCCCTTCTTCCTGCAGCATCATCACGCCCACACTAACCAGGGCTTTGGTCTGAGAGGCGATGCGAAAAATAGCATCTTTCTTCATGGGGGCGCCGGCCTCCCGATCCCACTGGCCGAATGCTTCCAGATAGGCCACCTTGCCGCGCCGGGCCACCATCGCCACCGCGCCAGCGAGTTTTCCATCGTCGACGTAGCCTTGCAGAACACCACTCAGACGTTGCAGGCGCTGTGAAGAGAGACCAACGTCCTCTGGTTTGGCCTTTGGTAGTTCCTGGGCATCCACGATGGTGTGGGTGCTGAATGCCAGGACGAGTCCTACAAATAAAAAAAGAAGGTTCAACCACTTCATATCGGACCTATCTTTGTTGGATGGTGTTAGACCGTGTACGATATCAAAATCTGCTCAAACCGGCTTGAGCGCCTGGTACGGTTCCGATGGCCATTCTACTTGAACCAAGTCCCCTGGCCGTACTTCTCCACCCTCGATAACTATCCCCATAATACCAGCCTTGCGAATTAGATTATTATGTTCATCCCGGTCGAGGGTGGCGGCCATAAGGCCCGGTTCCAGGCCATCCAATTGGGCACAGGGATTGCGCAGGCCGGTCACTTCGACGACAGCTGTATCACCGAGGTGCAGGTGGGTACCCGTTGGCAGGTCGAGCAGCGCGATGCCCCGCGTGGTGATATTCTCCCCCATCTGTCCGGCAACCACGGCGAACCCGGTTTCCTGAAGTTCGTCATGCAACTCGGCGTGTATCAGATGCACCTGTCGCAGGTTAGGCTGACTCGGGTCCCGGGCGACGCGTGAGCGATGCTTGACCGTCTCACCCAGATGCGCATCGCCTGCGACACCCAACCCGGCCAGGAGCTGGATACTATCCTGGTTAGGCTTTGTGAAGGTATAGGCGGGGCTGAGGCTTACGGCGGTTACTTGGCCATGCATGGACTACTCCGGGTTAATATTGATCTTCGTCCTTTGGTCTACCTCTGTGGCGAGACGCCCTACCTGTTATAGCATAGTTTTCGTTGCCAGTTTTTGCTTGTCCGGTGGGTCGCCGAATTGCCGTAAGGTTCTTTTAACAATTATGGTCCTATTGTCAAGATTTATCTCCTACTCCGTTTTCCAGTTGGTCGCGTTGAAGGGTGTGGCTACGGGCCGTCTGATATGGCTGCAGTCATCGTGTAAAGAGATGAAACAAAAAATATTCACATGGCCGGAGGTTAACACAGGCTTGCTTCGATGGCTCCGTGCACTTACAGGCCCCTTTTGAAAAGACGGCTCAGGATTGCTATCCCGCTTTTTTACTGAAAAAACGTTTAAATGCCCCATCCAAAATCACATTTTACAAGTCAGATGGACATACGTGATAATGGTCACATAACCGGGAGATCAACATGCTTCGTAACTACCTCATCACTCAATATCTTCGGGCTGATGATCGGCCTCATCTGTAGCTTCTTCATCGTACTCTGGGCTCGGGACGAGATGAGTTATGACACCTCTCTGCCGGAGATTGACCAGGTCTATAGTGTCATGCGACATGCAAATTTTGGCGGAACGATAGGGACAACAACGTCTATGCCCAAGCCGCTCAGTGATATCCTTAATGAAGAGTACCCTGAGATTACGCATACCGTCATGGCAAGCTGGGAAATAAACATGGTCCTTACACATCAGGATAAGGTTTTTCGATCTGAGGGACGGGATTTTGGTTCAGATTTTTTCACGGTATTCAAGTTCCCTTTGCATGTTGGAGATTCTACGACGGCTCTGCTGGGCCCTGAGTCCATCGTTATTTCCGAATCCCTCGCCAGACGGTATTTGGGGGACAACTGGCGTTTGAAGGATGATTTGATCGGTACAACGCTTCGGGTGGACCATCGCACGGATACCAAGGTGACCGCTGTCTTTGAGGATGTGCCTGCTAACTCCAGTCTGCAATTCGAATTTGTACGCCCGGTGGAAGCGTTTATCCGTGAGAATGACTGGGTTGATCAATGGGACAACAATGGGCTTCGTATGTTTGCCCGTCTCGAGAAAGGGGCCGACGCCGAGATCGTCGGGGCAAAAATCAAGGATCTGTTTGACGAACACGTAGACGCCTGGGAATCGGATGTCTTTCTGCATCCGGTTTCGGATATGTATCTGTGGTCGAATTTTGAAAACCGTATGCTGGTCGGTGGGCGTATCGATTACGTGCGTATATTTCTCCTCGTGGCAGTGTTCATCCTCCTCATAGCAAGCATCAATTTCATGAATCTGGCGACGGCGCGTAGTATGCAGCGTGCGCGCGAAATCGGTGTGCGTAAAGCGGTAGGTGCTACAAAATCTTCCCTGGCGCGCCAATTTATCGGTGAATCCATGATTACGGCGATGATGGCCTTCATTCTGGCCATAGCGCTGGTCTCCTTGCTTCTTCCGAGCTTCAACCTGCTCACCAACAAGACCGTGACTGTTTCGCTGTTCGATCCGGTGATCTGGCTTCAGTTTGGCGGCCTCGCGCTCTTGACGGGATTTCTCGCTGGATCGTATCCGGCATTTTATCTCTCTTCTTTCAACCCCATCGTCGTTTTGAGGAGGGGGTGCTCAGGTAAGAACGCTCAGGGGGGCAGTCTGCGAAAAGGGCTCGTCATCTTTCAGTTTATGATATCCATCATTATGATTGTCGGGACTTTTACGGTGTACCAACAACTAAACTATATCCCCGACAAAGATCTGGGGCTTGACCGCGAGAATGTCGTATATATTGATTTTGAGGGTGAGATACAGAAGCAGTTCGGGGCTTTCAAGCAGGCCTTGATCAGCGAGACGAGTATTGTGAACGTCACGATTACGAATCAGAACCCGCTCTCACTTGGCAACAACACCATCGGCGTTAAATGGGAAGGGAAAGCGGATAATGACAACACGCTTTACAGCATTGTCAGTGCCGGCTATGATTTCGTCGAGACGATGAAAATCACGCTTAAAGAGGGGCGTCTGTTTTCAACGGACTACGGCGCGGATTCAACCAACTATGTTGTTAATGAAAAAGCCGTGACCGCCATGGGCATGACCGACCCTGTCGGTCAGCCCCTGACGCTGTGGGGCAACGAGGGCATCATTGTCGGTGTGATCAAAGACTTCCACATAAAATCGCTCTATAACCCCATCGAGCCGGTGATTATCCGTATAGCCCCTGAGATTAGGGGGATTGTTTTTATTCGGATCGCGGCCGGCCAAACAAAGGCGGCCTTGACCGCATTGGAAGCGGTGTACAAAAGATTCAATCCCGAGTATCCATTTACCTTTCGTTTCATGGATGATGCGTACGAGCAGACCTATCGCAGCGAGATCATCATCAGCACCCTGGCAAGCATCTCTGCGGTGCTGGCTATCCTGATCGCGTGCCTCGGTCTTTTTGGTTTGGCTTCTTTTACCGTCGAGCAACGAAGCAAGGAGATTGGTATCCGAAAAGTGCTCGGCGCATCCGTCACGAAGGTTGTCCTGGTGCTATCCAGAGAATTTGTTCTGCTCGTCATCGGTGCCTACGCCGTGGCGACCCCTATTGCGTATTACGTGATGTCTATATGGCTGGAGGATTTCACCTTCCACACGGAAGTCAGCGTGGGCATTCTCGCTGGCGCAGGCATCGTATCTGTGCTGATCTCGGGGTTGACGGTGAGTTATCAGTCTCTCAAGGCGGCAACCGCGAATCCGGTCGCTTCGTTACGATCTGAGTAGCTGATGGTGATTATTTCGGCCCTTTTTCTATGCACTTGAGCGCCCTGCCTATTTCTATAATAGACAGGACGTTTCCGATAATGTTATTGTCTTATATCATCAGATCCGGATGCCAAAAAAACCGGAGCGGCCGGGCGTACCAAATCCAAGCGCCTCCTGATAGTTTTTATCGAATAGATTGTCTATACGTCCCAGCAACTGAAGATGTGAGGTGACCCGGTACGTCCCGGCAAGATTTACCCGTTGATAGCTGTCCAGGGTCACTCGGGTAGACGGAAACCATGAGAAGTCATTCACCGTCCGATCGCCGACAAGATGCAGACCGAGATGCATATCCGCTCGTTCGCCAATCATGTGGTTAACCTCCAGTCGGCCTTTATGTCGTGGACGACGTACAAGCGACAAGCGGGTCGCCTTATCCCCCGTATCCGTGAACGTATAGTTAAGACGGATGGTTGTGCCGGGTAACGGTCGTGCGAGTCCGAGCCATTCCAGGCCCTGCGTAATCGGCACGGAAGATATTGTTATAGGTAAATGTATTGTTGTCGAAACCCACCATATTGTTGAACGTATGGTTAAAATAGGTGAGGCCCGTTGTTAGCCTGTTTTCCCAGCCGTATTGTTCGATACCGATATCCCATCCGGTACTGGTTCCGGCCTTCAAAGTGGGATCCCCGAACGCAGAAAAGAGTTGAAACAAAGACGGTGCTTTGAAACCGGTGCCGTATGTTCCTTTCAAACGGGTCCCTGTTTGGCGAAAAAACACGCCGGGGGTGACCCGATAGGTGATTTTTGATCCGAACCGGCTATGGTTGTCAGCCCGAATACCGGCGGCGACAAACCACATATCCCGATACTGAAACTGGTTCTGAAGATAGGCACCGGTCATTCTAATATCCTGACGGATAAATTTACTGGGAAAAGGACCTTGGGCCACTGATTCCCCCTGTTCCTGCTCTGTTTCCACACCAAATACGACGGTGTTCAATTCATGTAGATGCAGAGTATTCTGCCAGTAAAATTTATGTATCCGGCTATCAAAGGTGCTGCTTGCAGCCTGGGTTTGCTGGGTATCTATCGGGTCATCGTCCTCGCGATTATGGTTGCTGAGTGCATAGCCGAGCGTATTGTTCCATCGTTGTTGCCAGGTGCTCCACTTGATCTGTGGGCGTAAGAATAGCTGCCTGCTTTCGAATTTCCGATTCGGATCATCCCCATTTGCGGCCCCTGTATTATCAATATCTGTCGATGCATCGATAAACCGGAAGGTCAGGTCAAATGCTGCCTGACGATGGGGACTAAACCCTACCCGGCCGGATACGGTTCCATTTCTGTATCCATCGGCTTCGGTATTCCCTGATGATTTATCTGCGGCGGAAATCCCCGTATTCCGAAACCAGGAACCGCCCAGGGTATAATTATATTTTGGAGCCCTGCCGGAAATTTTCATCTGGCCGCGCGCCGTGCCGAATGATCCGCCCATCGTAGAGGCAGACAACATCGGCGGACCAGCGCCCTGCCTGGTGATGATATGTATCACGCCGCTGATGGCATCCGAATTGAGGACCGCGTAAGATCTCGATGCGCTCAATCTGATCTACATTAAGATTGGCGAGATCGTACCCTCTGGTGGTAGATATCGGGTCATTCATTTCCACGCCATCTACGAGGAACAGGACATAATCCGACTCGGCACCTCGTAAAAAGAGGGACGTGTTTTTTCCCGAACCACCGGATTGGACGATATCGATGCCTGATTGTTCACGGAGGACGTCAAGCACCGAGGTCTTACCGGACCGTTCGATATCCACCTCGGTGATCAGCGTCATTGAACTGGCCACGTTCTTGAGCGGTGTATCGGTGCGTGTGGCGGTAACCACGGTTGCGTCCAGGAGGAACATCGCGATGGAATCGGGATTGGATGTGATCGTCTGAGCCGATAGCCAGCTTGACGACATAAGGAGACCAACAGACAGACAAACAGTCATGAAGCGTTTCATTTTGTTCCTTTCAGATCATAAGTGCGTAGGTGGAGGACTCTCTGCGGGAGCCCATCGATCCCAGTGGGCTGCGTAGTTTCGTAGCTTTGCTCTTCCCTCCTTCCAAAAAAAAATCCCCGGACCTGAATGTTACAGGTCCGGGGATGACATTTTTCATCCTCTATAGTTTTATTTTTTATAGTCTTCGGTCAATGATACCATCACCCGGCACATCATAGGACAGACTATATCGCCTGGTATAGCAAATGATTTCAGTCCACGAAAGTCCTTCAGGCTCTGCCAGGTCGGTCTTCTGGCTTCCGGATCGTTCTATCCGAACCACCTGTCGTTTCACGATATACTGTGCGCTCGGGTCGGTGTCAATTAAATAAATCTGCCTACTTGAAATGACCGTGTAGATGCCCCGGGTTAGCTCAGGTTTTTTATTGATCTAAAATCGACAGGTCCGGGCTCAGTCTTTTTTGATTTCCGGGTCACCCATATTTGGTGCGATGGCGACCCACGCTCCGGTGTCGATTCGTTTTTCCGGTATCACCCCCTGAAGGATATCAACGGCATGGATCACGCCCAGATACCCCATACGCACCGGGTCCTGGAGCAACAGGCCACTCAGTTCTTCCTTGCGAAGGGCATTCGACAAGCGCCGGGGTCGCATCAAAGCCGATCATAATCACCTGACGGAGAAGACCGGTGCGACGTAACGCCTGGCCTACCGTAGAAGGACGATTCTTTCGGACAGAACACCGCATTGATCTGATCTCAAAACTGATTGAGCAGCGCCTCCGATTTCATCTACCTGCTTTCATGGGTAGATCCTGCATATAGGTTGCTGGACAGAATACCGGCGGTCAGCTCTCGTTCTTCCATAATCGCCAGGAAGCCCCGTTCCCGGGCATCGAACTCGCATGACCCAGATCATAACGAAAGAGCACGATTCCAGGCTGAAAATCGCGTTCTCCTTTTTTCTTTTTTCGATAAGATCCGCAATCCGTTCACCCTGTTTCTTCAGCATATTTATGGATTGGATCTGGCCAAAGGAACGAGGCCCTGATCGATCAAAAAATTGAAGAGAGATTGGGCAGCCAGCTGATTCCCATGAGTATTCCAATGGCCATCCCAATTATAATAAAGCGGCTCAGGCTGTTGTGTACTTGCTTCCTTCAGATCGGGTAGAAAATCATGGACAGGAAATGGTTGTTCTCTCCCAAATTCCTGAAGAATGCGGATGGGTTTCTGGAAATCAAGCTGGTTGTCTTCAATCCATTGATCATACCGCCAGTTGTTGGCCACCTGGGCCTTATTGGGTACAATGGTCATGGCAAAGTCTGCCTGAGACTGTTCAGCCAGCGAGCGTATCATCAGGGTCAAAGATTTAGTCAACGTCCAGCCGGCCTCGGTTTCCGGCGTATAATCCGACATCACAATTAAGAAGTCGTCAAATGCCGTCAGCGGCCGATAGCCAAGCACAGAGATCAGAATATTAATCCGAGTATTCAGAAAGTGATACAGATGACTGTTTTCTCTTAGAAATGTTTGAATGGGACGAAGACTATCGATCAGATTGCCCCCGATGCCTGCAAATTGTATGGCTGCCATCAGGACTGGTGAAACGTTCGTCTTGACAGGGTTATTCATCGATACCGTCAGGGTGGAGTCCGGAAAAAGCGCCTGCCAGTGTCTCTGAAATTTGATATTATCACGCACATCATTAGAATAAAATTGTAGTAAGACCAGATCCGGTTTATGCTTGACCGCGAACTCTTTAAAATACAGCAATTCCTGGAAGGTCCCGTATCCACCGACCCCGGCGTTGAGCACCTCATATTGTACGGTATCCCCATTACCACGAGCCTGTTTATTGAGCAACCGTTCCAGAACCCTTGGGTAGCAGGCTTCATCGGCAACTTCAGAACCCAACGTGAATGAATCGCCTAGGCATAGAATACGAAAGGTATTCGCCGGTTTTTCCATCGGTCGTTCCCCGCCTCGGAACCCATGGCTGTTAAACGTGATCATGGTGTCGAATTCATTCGTTCGATAAGGCCAGCTGTTGGCAGGGTTGGGTCTGTAGAGTATCTCTCGATGCGGGGCATACATGGTAGGTGAGGTAAAAGGAATTTGTGGCGCCCACAGTAGAAACCCAACTTCCATAAGGACGGCAAAGAAAGAAAGGGTCAAGCCGGTTATTAGCATATTCAAACTGATTGAGCGGATAATATGATTCATTGAGGATCCTGTTTATAAAAAAAGGGATATTTTTTAATCGGCATGGCGATAGGCATGGCTTGCGGTACTTCACGCAAGCGAGCATCGGTTCCCGGCAGCTTGCGGTGGGTATCTTCATTAATATAGCCGCATTCCGTTAAAATACAACCCCGGTTTATTGACTTGACAATCTATCCATTCTTAAATATCATTCGATGCTTCCCAAAATCATTTGAAGCTTGTGTTTATCATTTCGAGAGGCGCATTATCGTTTCTCGGTCGTTGGATTATATGTGACTTCAATAATGACAACAGCATGGTTGCCGGCGTATTACAGATGGCTGCGGGATCGTACCTTCCACAAGTAATTATATCACACATCATAACATACCCTATGAAACGATGCCATGCATTATCGAAGGGCATATCTTTTGTTTCTATTTATGTATTAAGGAGGTGAGCTGACTTGTCCGATTCATCCACAACTATGATCGAGGCAATAGGGTTGAGCAAGTATTATGGCTCATTTGTAGCTGTCAAAGACATCTCATTCGCTATCCCGGAAGGTCAGATTGTGGCATTCCTGGGCCCTAATGGTGCTGGAAAATCCACCACAATGAAGATGCTCAGCGGCTATTTGTCGGCCAGTGAAGGCCAGGCAAAGGTGGCCGGTCTGGATGTCAGGACGCATCGTCTTGAGATGTCCAAACAACTGGGCTATCTGCCGGAAAATGGGCCTTTATATCCGAGCATGACCCCCTTGGAATTATTACAATTTTTTGCAGAAGCGCGCGGTATGGATGCTGCCATGGTGAAAAAGCGGCTGGCCTACGTCGTTGAGCAGTGCAACTTGCAATTGGTCATTGAAAAACCCATCGATAAATTGTCCCGCGGAAACAAACAGCGTGTCGGGCTGGCTCAGGCGTTATTGCATGATCCGCACGTGCTTATTATGGACGAACCAACCGCTGGTCTGGATCCCAATCAGATCAGGGATTTCAGAGACAATATCAAGCAATTGGGAAAGACCAAAACGGTGCTATTATCTACACATATACTCCAGGAGGCGGATGCGGTCGCAGATCGTATCCTGCTTATAAATAACGGTAATCTGGTCTTCGACGGTACCCCGGAAGAGTTGAAGCAGAATGGCTCTCTGGAGGATCAGTTTTATAAATTAACGAATTATGGTCATCCCGAAACAGAAGTTCAGCGAGAGGAGGCTGTGCTATGAACCTCGGCAAGAGGCTCACGCTGAATGAAAAGGTCATCACCGCGATTATCAAGCGGGATGTACGCATGGCGTTCAGCAATCCCACTGGTTATGTATTTGTTACCCTGTTTATTTTTCTCAGCGCGGCGGCAGCCTTCTGGCAGGATCAGTTTTTTCAGAATAACCTGGCCACGCTGGATCAACTTAACGGGGTGTTTCCGTACCTGCTCCTGTTTTTCATTCCAGCCCTTACGATGGGTGTTTGGGCGGAAGAGACCAAACAGGGCACGGATGAACTGCTACTTACGCTTCCGGCGACTGATCTGGAAGTGGTGCTGGGTAAATATCTGGCGGCCTTGAGTGTCTATACCGCCTCCCTTATCCTGTCCCTTACCCATATCCTGGTGTTGATGTGGCTGGGCAGTCCGGATCTGGGGCTTATGATTGGCAACTATCTGGGGTACTGGCTACTCGGGGCTCTGCTGATCTCTGTCGGGATGCTGGCCTCGCTCCTGACAGGCAATGCCACCATTGCCTTTGTCCTGGGGGCACTATTTTGCGGTTTTTTTATTTTAATCGGGCCGATTGCAGGCGGGATCAGCAATGGGCTCCGGGATCTGGTTTCACCGATAGGCATAACCAACGCGTTCAATGATTTTTCCCGCGGTATCGTCAGTTTTTCAGGGGTGTTCTATTTTCTCTCGGCAAGCGCTCTGATGATCTACTTGAATGTCTTACTGATCAGCCGTCGTCACTGGCCTGTTGAAGCCGACGGCTATCGCATGGAGATGCATCATGGGGTCCGTGTTCTGGCCCTGATCATCGCGTTGGTGAGCACCAATGTGATCTTTGGCTGGCCGAATATCCGTTTAGATGTTACGGGCGAAGGGCTCCATTCTTTGTCTGATGAAACTGTCCGTATATTAGACGAATTGCCGGACGACCGCCCCGTCTTTATTCAGGCGTTTATCAGTCCGGTCGTGCCTGAGTCCTATGTTCAGACGCGCTCGAATTTAATCGATATTCTGAAAGAATTGGATGCGGTGGGCCGTGACCAGGTACAGGTACGGATTCAAGATACGGATATGTATACGCCTGAGGCTCAGGAAGCGCGGGAGCGATTTGGTATCACGCCGCAGGAGTTGCCGAATCTGCGTAACGCCCGTTCCGGTTTTACAAATGTATTTGCGGGGCTTGCCATCATTTGTGGGGCCGAAGAGCATGTCATCCCATTTCTGGACCCCGGCCTGCCGGTTGAATATGAGTTGACGCGTAGTATTCGTGTCGCTGCCCGGGCCGAACGCAAAAAACTGGGCATTCTGGCAACGGAAGCCAAGTTATTCGGCGGTTTCGATTTCGCCACCATGCAAAGCCGTCAACCCTGGGCTGTAACGGACGAACTGCGTAAGCAGTATGAAATAGTCCAGGTGGCTCCTGCCGAAACGTATCCCGAAGATCTGGACGGGCTGTTGGCGGCATTGCCCAGCACCTTGTCACAGGAAGAAATGAATCGGCTGCTGGATTATATAAAAGCCGGCAAGCCGACCATGATGCTGGTCGACCCGCTGCCCGCTATCGATATTGCGCTGTCTCCGTCCGAGAAGAGCGGTTCTAACGTCAACCCGTTTATGCGCAATTCGGCACCGCCGCCCAAAGAGAAAGGCGATATTCAGGGAATGTTACGCGAAGTCGGGGTGAATTGGAGTATGTCTCAAATCGTCTGGGATCAATATAATCCCCATCCGGACCTCTCCCACCTGCCGTCGGAGGTGGTTTTCGTGGGGGCTGGAAATGAGAATCCGAATCGGTTTAACCAGGACGCGATTAACACCGCCGCGTTACAGGAACTTATCCTGCTCTTTTCTGGATATCTACAGCCGTTGGGTAGTGCAGAGTATACATTTACCCCCTTGGTTCAAAGTGGCCAGATCTCAGGTGAGGTGCCCTATTCACAAATGGTGCAGCGTAATTTTTTTGGTGGGGCCCAACTGGTGATGAGAAAGACGCTGCGGCGACCGAGCGCAAGTTTATATACCATGGCCGCACATATCGAAGGCAAAAATGCTGGAAGAGATTCTACGGCCTCAGAAAAGGTCAACCTGATTGTCGTCGCGGATGTCGACTTTGTCTCTCAGCAGTTCTTTGATATACGGCGGCTTGGCGTCGGCGGGTTCAATTTTGACAACGTGACCTTTTTCCTTAACTCGATGGATGTATTGATGGCCGATGAGTCGTTTATTAATCTTCGCAGCAAAAGGGTGAAATATCGTACCCTGGAGACGGTCGAAGCGCAGACGCTCGCGTATACCCAGCAACGTGTTCAGGATGAAGAACAAGCTGAGCGTGAGGCGCAGCAGGCTCTGGAAGAAGCTCGAACCCGGCTTACAGCCCGCGTCAATGAGGTCCGGCAACGTACCGATCTGGACGATCAGACCAAACAGATTATGGTACGCAATCTGGAAGAGGTTGAAAACCGACGGTTCGAAACGTTGAAAACTAATATCGAAACTGAAAAAGAGGCGAAAATCCAGGCCAGCAAGGAAAATATGGAGCAGCAGATCCGGCTGATTCAAAATACGATCAAGAACCTCGCTGCTCTGATGCCACCGATCCCTGTTTTCGTCCTCGGTGTGTTTATCTTCATTCGACGCCGGCAACGTGAAAAAGATGCGGCCGTAGCCGCCAGAAGGTTGAGGAACTAACTATGAACGAACTTCAAAGGACCATAACGTTTATCGGGGTTGCCGCAGGACTGGGTCTGATTGCCCTCCTCGTCGCACCGAGCAATCCTACGCCAGAAGCTTTTTCGGATAAGGGCGAAGAGTTTTTTCCGGAATTTACCGACCCGAATGTCGCGACGTCCATGGAGGTCATTGGTTTCAGTGAAGAGACCGGCAGCGCCAATCCGTTCAAAATATTGTTTAAAGGCGGGCAATGGACCATTCCCTCCCATCATAATTACCCGGCAGATGGAAAAGATCGTCTGGCTCAGACAGCGGCGGGCATCCTGGACATTAAAAAGGACGATATCGTTGCCGAAGTAGCTGCGGATCACGAGGCTCTGGGGGTCGTGGACCCGCTTGACGAAACCGTTACATCCTTGACCGGACGTGGTAAACGAGTAACGATTAAGGATAAAAATGATAATGTCCTGTCCGATATCATCATCGGTAAGAGCATCCCCGGGCGTGATAATAAATATAAATATGCCCGTCTGCCCGGTCAAAAACGAACCTATGCCGCCCGGTTTGATGTGGATATTACGACCCAGTTTAATGACTGGATCGAGAAAGACCTGCTTCTGGTGGATCAGGCTAAGCTCAAGCAGATCACATTGAAAGATTATACGATCAATGAGCGGACGGGGGTGTTAAATCAACGGGACACCATCATCCTGACTAAAGAAGATACCGATTGGAAAGCCAACCGGATGCGGAGCAATCAAAAGGTGGATGATACAAAAATGAATGACTTGCTCAAGACGCTGGACGAGGTGGTCATTGTCGGTGTTCGTCCCAAGCCGGCTGGCTTGTCTAAAAGCCTGGTTCAGACCGAGGGCGGTATATCCATCACCAGACCCGATATGATTTCGTTGCAGAGCAAAGGCTACTATTTCACACAGGATGGTCAGCTCGTATCCAACGAGGGTGAGATACAGGCTCGTACCGAAGACGGGGTAACCTATACCTTACGTTTTGGAGAGATTGTTTTCGGCGCCGGGGATGCCGTAACGGCGGGTACGACAGAAAACAATGAAACCCCGCAAGGGCCCGGTGAAAATCGGTATTTGTTCATCACAACCGAGTTTGATGCCAGCATGTTCCGGGAGCCCAAAACCCCAGTCAATATGACTTTTCAAAGCAAAGCAGATAGCGTGTGGACGGACGCCGATCGTGCCAATTCCAAAGCCCATGAAACCCATGAAGAATGGCGCAAAAAGGGCGAGGCCGGCCGAATAATTTCTAGTGATTTGAATACACGTTTTGCCCTCTGGTACTACGTTATTTCATCAGAAAGCTTCGATAAGATCCATCTTCAGCGCCGGGATCTGGTCGTGGCGAAATAAGGCCTAACCACAGGGACCACAGGGGTTCCGCTTGCACGACGTACCGCCAGCAACGCACAGGGGACACAGCGTTTAAATTATTCCCTGGTCTCCGTATTTATTACATTAAATGGCGAATTCCATGTTTCAATCGTTTTACTTTGAAATTGATGAGCAGGCCGATGCGGCATTTGGAGCGTTTGAGATAGGTGAGTATCTGGGCTGTGGGGACATTGTTTAAGGATTCCACAGATTTGATTTCCACAATGACTATCCTTTCCACAAGTAAATCTATACGGTAACCTGCATCACACTTCTCTCCCTTATAAAGGACAGGTAAAACCATCTGGCATTGAGTATATAGTCCGCGCAATTCCAATTCGCGTTTCTATCGCCATTTCATAAGCATTCTCCAAAAGCCCCGGTCCCGGCAACTTATGCACTTCTGTTGAAGATACCACATATTACAGGTGATCTCATTAATATCCATTATGCCCCCTATTCCCTGTCTGTGATTAAAAGAAAGTTCTTATATTTCTATAGTCGAATTAATATATTACACCTCGTATTTTTTATTTTAACCCCTGTGTTCCCTGTGCCTTCCCCGTGTCTCCTGTTGTCAAAGAAAGGACCTCAAATTGCCTCCTGACCTAACCTGTACGTCAGTAATCGCTCGGACTTTATATGATGCTGGTGTGCGGTATGCTTTTGGGCATCCGGGCGGGGAAGTCGTGGAGCTGATTGACGCACTAAACAGCCAGGGGATCGAGTTTATACTTACGGGGCATGAGGCCACCGCTGCATTTATGGCCGGAACGGTGGGACGCCTGACCGGCGTACCAGGGGTATGTATTGCTACCCTCGGTCCCGGTGCCTGTAACCTCGTTCTTGGCGTCGGTTCTGCCTACTTGGATCGTGATCCGTTACTGGCCATTACCGCCCGCACTGCGACCCACCGAATACACCGCAGTAATAAACAGAATCTGTCGTTGAATACCCTCTTCGAACCCATTACCAAGTGGTCCGTCGCACTCGATGGCGGGGCGCTGGCTGAAACAATTGAAACCGCCCTCATGGTGGCTTCTACGCCGCCAAGGGGATCGGTATATCTGTCTATACCTGCGGATGTGGCTACGGCATCCCCATTCGACGCGGTGCCCATATCATCGCCCGATTTCCCGGTAAAAGATGAGACGGCGCTTAAAACTATTATTCAACACGTAAACACCGCCCGTCACCCTATCGGGGTCATTGGTCCGGCTATGGACGCTACAAAGGATACGCGCCTTGTGCGCCACTTCTTCGAGGCGACGGGTATACCCTATGTCGTCACGGTTCAAGGGAAAGGGATTGCCGATGAGAATGGTGCACGATTTCTGGGTTCTATCGGCCCGGCCGCTGGAGAGAAGCATATCATCGAGTGGCTGGAGCAGAGCGACTGCCTGTTAGGTTTCGGTTTTGATCCGGTGGAGATTTCCCAGCTCTGGCATTTCGATGCCCCGCTATACGTTATCGCCAACGGTCCGGTTGGATTCGGCGATTTTCAGCCGACCTTAGAATGTGTGGGCGACGTATCGGTCCTGATTGATCAGGTTAGAGCCGCCTATCAGGGCAGTACCGTTTGGACCGATGATGAGATCAAACGACTTCGCCAGCAGGTGGTTGAGACCTACCGCCCGAAGCGTTCAGCCAGTCCACAGGGCGTCTCCCCGTACCATCTTGTCGCCGAATTACGTGACGTGCTCCCTGAAGATACCATCCTTTCATCAGATGTCGGTGCCCATAAAAATGTCATCGGGCAACGCTGGTGGGTGCCTGAACCGGGTGCTTTTCTGATGTCCAACGGATTGTCTTCTATGGGGTATGGTGTGGCCTCCGTAATGGCGGCCGCGTTGATTCACCCGGATCGGCCGGTCGTCAGTATCACGGGCGATGGGGCATTCGCCATGATGGTACAGGAATTGGAAACGGTACGTCGTATGAAAACTTCGCCACTGTTTGTCGTGCTATGCGACACCTCGCTGGCTGTGATTAAAGTCGCTCAGCAGTCACGGGGACTGCCACCGGTCGGCGTAGATTTCATGCCGGTAGACTGGGTGAAGGTTGCCGAAGGGTTTGGTGTTCGTGGAGAAGCGGTGCATACCCTGGATGCCGTAAGAGCGGCCGTGCAAAACTGGTTGAACCACCGGGAGCCTTTGGTCCTTGCAGTGGCGTTGGATGAAACGCTGTATACTGGCCTAAGATATTGACCTGAGAGGCCTTTCGGTAGGTCAGTGCAGTTGATCAGCACAACCGTTTATAATTGAAGGAAAAACAAATGGATGTGCAGAAGGTTTTCGAAAATAATCAGGCCTGGATTTCTGATAGATTGCATCATGATGAACAGTATTTTGAGGACTTGTCAAAAGGCCAATCTCCCAAGATGCTATATATCGGTTGTTCTGACAGTCGGGTTACCGCAGAAGAACTGATGGGGGCCCGGCCTGGGGAAGTTTTTGTACACGGGAATATAGCCAATATGGTGCCTAATCTCGACTTGAGTGTGATGTCGGTTATTAATTATGCTGTATGACATTTAGAGGTTGAGGATATCGTCATTTGTGGGCACTATTTTGCGGGGGAGTAAAAGCAGCGATGCAGGCTCAGGATCTTGGTCTTCTTAATCCCTGGTAAAAAATATCAGAGATGCATATCGGCTTCACAAAAATGAGCTGGAGACCATTAAGGATGAAGACGCCAAGTATAACCGGCTGGAGGATTAAATGTACAGGAGCAATGTGTAAATGTCCTGAAGGCTGCTGAGGTACAAATGGCCTATAGAGCGGATAGGATTTCCATTCACGGATGGATCTTTGACATCCGTAACGGTCAACTCATAGATCTGAAGATTAATTTCGATAATGTATTAGAAGGCCTGAGAGAAATTTATCGATTATCCTGAACATCCTCTGGTGTCCAAATGGAAAATTTAGATACGCCAGACTTTGCACCAGGCCCAAAGCCGCCATGGAGCGGTCGGGCGACCGCCGGCTTCGGTGTGTTGATTCTCATCGTATTTTTTGTGGCGCAGATCGTCGCGCCAGCAGCGGCGGTAACCTTTGGCGGCATAGATCCTTTTTCTAACCTTGGTGATCTCACTGCCATTGCAATTATCGCCTCCGCTGCGGTCTGTACAGGGCTTATTTTACTGGCGCTGACAGGCCGGTACAGGATTAAAGTATATCTGGCCTTGCATTCGGTGCCGCTGAGTACAATGGGATTTTGGCTCCTGGTAACCTTTGGTTTTGTTTTATTCGGTGATCGAGTCATCGAATGGGCGGAGCGGCCTGTTGTCCCGGATTTTATGATTCAGGTCTATACCTCTGCGGCGCTTATGCCTGTGTTGTGGTTTGCAATGATTGTCGCGGCGCCGATTTTTGAGGAAGTGCTATTCAGAGGATTTCTCTTCGAAGGCTTTCGCTCTTCCCCGGTGGGCCTGCCGGGGGCGATAGTGATCCCTACCGTAATATGGACGCTATTGCATGCTTCGCAGTATGACGTGTATTATCTTACCCTGATTGTTATCATCGGCGTATTGCTTGGTCTGGCCCGACACCGAACCGGCTCGCTGTATGTACCGCTCGCTATGCATATGGGAAATAACCTTATTGCTACCCTTCAAACAATGTGGGTGGTCGGTAGTAAATAGTCCGAGAATGAAAAAGGGTTATGAGCCATCAAAAATCAGCCGCATAACCCTCAACTTTTAAACTTTCTAACTTTTAAACTCTATAACTTAAGCTGGCTCTCTTTCGCTTCTTCTTCCGTGATTTCCATATCCTGCGGAATGAGGCCGACTACACGTCCTACATCCTGTGTATAGATAAACCCCATGCCCGGATGGTTCAATCTACCCGCGCTGACCATCGCATCGAATACCTTATCGGTCAGCTCGTTAGGCGTGACGGTTACGATGACTTCTTTTTCCGGTTGAATGGCAATACCCAGAAGCCCCAGACGCTCACGAATACCCATGCCGCGCGCGAAATAAATAGTAGCCCCACCGGCACCGGCCTTCATCATCGCTTTTACAATCTGATCTGTTTTGCCTCGCTGAACGATACAGGTAATGACATCGAGGCCACTGCTTTTTCCATTCGATTCACTCATTAGGCTCTCCTCCTGATAATCTATCCAGCGGCTTCAGCCGTAGGGCCGCCCTGCTGTTCTATTTCTTGTGCTTTCTTATTGGCTCGTTCTACGATCAACCCTAAGGTGAGTACGGAAATGATCGGACATACCGAGGCCATGGAAATAATACCGAATCCCTCCACGACACCGACAGAATTCCCCACACCCAAGCCCATGGCAATGACCAGCGGTACGGTAATTGGTCCTGTGGTCACACCGGCGCTGTCCCATCCGATGTTGACGAACTTTTCGGAAGAAAGCAAGGTGAGGACAATGAGTAGCATATAGGGTGGAAGAAGCATATACACGAGCGGGATATCAAAAATTAGTTTGGTGATACCAGAGCCAATGCCTATGGCCACACCGAAGGCTACAGACTGCATCAGTAGGCCTTTCTTAAATGCCCCGGCGGTAATCTCTTCAACGGTCATGCCCAGCGCATTCAAGGCAGGTTCTGCCAGGGTCGCACCGTATCCCAGTACCAGCGCAAAAATAATCGCGATGATACGGCCCCATGTCGCACCATAGAGGCTCTCCGCCTGCGGTGTTTCAAATGCCCCGCCGTCGAACGCCGTTGGAACGGTACCGCCTACCTGTTCACCAAGCGCCGACAACCCCAACGTCAGGCCCACATTAAAAAGCGCCATACCTAAAACGGCGAAAATAATACCGAGAATGATTTGATCGAAGTATCTAATTTCTTCTTTAAGAAGGAAGCGTTGCACGCAATACAGAAATATACAAAGCGGAACGATAGCCTGCAAGGCCAGGATGCCGCCCTGAATAAAGATATTGTCCCAGATACTGGGGGCCTCTACAACGACAACCATACTTGCCTGAGCGATGATTTCATCATAATTGACCAGGCCCCCGTGGTGCATGATCAGGCTCAGTGATAACACGGCAATGATTGGAAATAGAGAAGCAAGTGTTACGATACCGAAGCCGGACATCCCTGTATCTTCCTCACCCAGCGAACTGGTGACGCCCATACCAAGCGCAAGTACAAGCGGGACGGTTACCGGGCCGGTGGTTACACCGCCGCAATCCCAGGCCAAGCCAATGATTGCGGCCGTTTTATCATCCATGAAAGCAATAAGACTCAACACAGCCAGGATGATGATATTCGGGATAATCATCGGTGTCAGGCTCCAGCTTTTAAGAAACCGCAGGATACCCAGCACGGTAGCCAAACCTACGCCGATGCCAACACAGGTCACGAGGATGCCACTCCAATCGTTCAGCAGGGTATAGAGGAGAGGGGCCTTTGTGGCATCAATGCCGGCCCCGGCCTGTTTGAGCGTTCCGATAGCCGGCTCGGCGAATGTGGCGCCCAAGCCTGTACAAAACGCGAACAACAGGATCATTGTCAGGGTGGACTTTCGCGGCAAGGTCGAGCCGATATTTTCGCCGAAAGGCATCAGGCCGAGTTTTAGCCCTTCCATAAAAAACATAAGCCCGAGCATGACGATAAAAATGCCAAAACTTATCACCAACGCCTCATCAACCGGCTTTTGCAGAACAAACATTTGAAACAAGCCGAGATATAATGAAACGGGTAGACAAGCTTTGAGCTGCTCATTGAATCGATCCCAGATAAACGGGGCTACAATAACCACCGCACTTTTGAACCCGACGCGAATACGCTCCGGGGTTTCATCTGTCATTGAACGACTCCTTCTGAGACACCATGATACCGTATCATTATGTTTATAGCGCAGATATGAACAGGCTAATCTAATTCAAATTAGAGGACGGTCTCGCTGGAAGAGATGAGGATATGAAACGCAATCGATCCCAGCGTATTTAGGGAGAATGGGTCAAACACTACGCGTATTTATTAATCCTTTCAGACGCCCAGTGCTTGTTTGTTTTCTTTTGTCATCTTGGCCAGCACACGCTTGAATTTGTAATGACCATCTTGGCACTTGACGGGTTTGACAACCAGCGCTGTCGGTATCACTTCTTCCTGGTTTTGGTCGGCCTTTGACATTTTGTTCGCAAAACTTCGATCTTTAGCCATTAATATTTGCCCTCTCTAGTAAGGAATATATAAGGTCGATAGCGGGATACGTTCTGGGAATATAGTCTTTGCTATTTTAAAAAACAATAAAAAAATCAACTAAATAAATGTCAAATACTTCAAGGCGAGTAGCAGATCACGGACAGATCACGAAATACGCCTGGGAATTAATATTTTATTTAAAATGGTAGGTCAACGAAATACGATGCACAGTCCCGAGACGAAGGGTGGGAGTAACGGCATAGTCCAGCCGATAAGATCTGGCCTGGATACCGATTCCTCCGGTGACACCTGTCAGTCGAGAATCCGAAGGTTCAAGCCTTAGATCGTTGGCTGTGGACGCATAACCGCCTCGCAAAAAAAAGCGCTCCCGCATGGTGAATTCACCACCGATGCGTCCTGCCAGACCCTGAGAACGGCCTGTTTCAACCTCTAAGAGAATCAGGAGAGGAAGATGTGCCGGCGTATATCCAACCCCGGCCCTTATACTTAAAGGTAACGGATCTCGTCGCCCTGCCAGGCTGCTGCGTACCAGGCCTGCATTTTGCAATACAACCGCCCCATGGATGCGGCGACCAGGGATAGAAAGGTGCAGGCCCATATCCACGGCCAGGCCGTCCATGGAGGTATCCTTAATTCGCTCATATAACAACTTGAGGTTGGCACCGCCCGATAGATAGGCGCCAAATTGTCGGCTGTAGGACAACGCAATGGCCAGATCATCAGCACCAAACGTACCAAGTTGGCTGCCTGTCGGATCAGTGGGTGTGGTTTCCTGGAAGGAGCCGAAAGACAGGTATTGGATACCAATGCCCACGACCTGATTGGCGTGAAGCGGATGGGCATAGCCAATCAATCCGTATTGAAGATCGAGGAAATAATTCGACAAGGTCGCTACGACCTGTTTTGTCTGAATCCGGGCCAGACCAGCCGGATTCCACATCATATTATTGACATCGCCGGCGACCGATGCAAAGGCACCACCCAGCGCCGCTTGACGAGCACCGGGGATAATTCGCACAAACGAAAAAGAAGTCGTGCCAACGCCCCCATCCGCCGAGACAGGGTAGACCAGGCAGAGGATCAACATCATCCATAGGCAGTGGGTCGACCGAAAAAGGGTTTTCAGATGAACGCATTTCATATGGCGATGATAGCTGTAATTTCCTATTGATGTCAAGGGAGAATCCCAATTGCATATGGATGATCTTCTCTGGATACCTATCGGCCTTTTCAGGGTTTGGGAAGACGTCGAACACAGGAAGGCAGCCGGGTCCAGACTTAGAGGCGTGGTCATTTTTAACCTTGGAAATAATAGGACAAAGCACATACCCCGTATTGATGCGGGGCGTCTTCAATCGAAATAGATAGACATTATCGATGTATCGCCGTATTTTGTACTCTGGTTAATTCACTCGTCCTCTTCACTTATAACTCTGTAGAAACGTGACCCATCGCGTCTCAAAAAAATATAATCATGATGAATGAACAAGCACAACGAGCCGGAAGATCCGCCAAACCAGATTTGAAAAGTTTAATGTTGTCTGATATTGAGGCCCTTGTGGCGGAGATGAAAGAACCTGGATACAGAGCTGCCCAGATAGCCTCCTGGGTATTCGATAAAGGGGTTGGGACCATCGAAGAGATGACCAATCTGTCGAAAGCCTTGCGGGTCAAACTCCAGGAATATGCACATATTTCCCAATTAAAACTGGCACATCAGTCGAAATCTCGCCGTAGCCCTACGACCAAATTCCTATTCGAACTGGAAGACCGTCAGACCATTGAAACCGTGTTGATCGGTGGTACCCAACGGAATACGATTTGTATCTCCACGCAGGTAGGGTGTGCCATAGGTTGCCGGTTCTGTGCCAGTGGTCTGGCTGGCCTGGTACGTAATATGACCACGAGCGAAATTATCGATCAGGTTATTCAGGCTCGTCGTATTTTTGGTGACAAACGGCCCATCAACAATGTGGTTATCATGGGGATGGGAGAGCCGTTGGCTAACTATAAAAACGTAATGCAAGCCGTACGGGTTCTCAATGCGCCCTGGGGACTCGGCATTGGTGCCCGTAAGATCACCCTGTCGACAAGCGGTCTGGTCCCCAAAATCTATGACCTTGCCAAAGAGCATCTTCAGTTCGAGCTCTCGGTTTCTTTGCATGCGGCCGATGATAAAACCCGATCTTTGATTGTTCCGATCAATAAGCAGTACCCGATAAAACCCCTGATGAAGGCTTGCCATGATTATGTTACGACCACCAATCGGGTTATTACATTTGAATACGTCCTGCTCCATGGCGTCAATGACCGGTTTGCGGATGTGAAAAACCTCGCGGCGCTGTTGAGAAATACGAAATACAAACTGAATATTATTCCCTACAACCCAGTTGCGGGGCTACCCTTCGAAACGCCCAGCGAGCGACGTCAAACCGCGTTTGTCGAGGCGCTACAGTCCGCTGGCATAAAAATGACCGTTCGACGGGAACGCGGGCGAGATATTGATGCGGCATGTGGCCAGCTTCGATTAAATAAAGAAAAGCAGGTGGCCGGTGCATGAAAATAGCCGCCTCGGTTATTTTCGGAATGAAGAAGCCATCTGGGATATAGAAAAGCAAAGCCGGTTATTATCACCAATCAAAAATTATCGACCACGCAGTGTCCGCATGTGCCCGAATCCCAAAGCGCTCGCAGTATATCCGAGAGATATCTGCAACGGTACATGCCCTCACCAATGATTTTCCTATGGCTTCACCGCGTATTCTTGTCATAAGGCCGGACCGAATTGGGGATGTAGTTTTATCCGTTCCGGTTTTAGAAGCACTTAGACATCAATGGCCCGATGCCTATCTGGCCATGATGGTCCGGCCTTATACGCGGGATATACTGGTAGGCAATCCATGGATAGATGAGATTGTCCTGGATGACCCGGACCATGCGCATCGTGGCCCTACCGGTTTCTTAAAACAGCTTAAAACACTACGGGCCGGTGGTTTCGATACGGCCCTCATGCTGCTGCCGACCATGCGTATGGCCTGGCTATTGTTTCTATCGGGCATTCCTCGTCGTATCGGCGTCGGGCACAAGGTCTACCAAACCATGACCTTTACTCGGTCGGTCAGTCGTAATCGATATGTTCCATTGCGGCATGAAACGGATTACTGCCTGGACCTGGCGAAGGCTATAGGGGCGCAGACTGAAACGGGTCAGGTCGCTATTTTTTTATCTAAAGAGGAACGCTCGCGCGCGAGAGAAGTCCTTAACTGGTCTACAGAACACCCTCGTATCGGCCTACATCCTGGTCATGGCCAGAGCGCCCCGAATTGGACGCCGGAAAGATACGGTGATCTGGCCCATCAGCTACAAGTGCAATACAATGCGCAAATTGTCGTGACAGGCAGCGGGCAGGAAACCGCATTGGTTGAACGGATGCAAGCCAGGACATCAGTACCGATGGTTTCCCTGGCCGGGAAGTTATCTTTGCGACAACTGATCGCCGTAATCAGTGAGCTGGATGTACTGATAAGCAGCAGCACAGGGCCTATGCATCTGGCTGGTGCTCTGGCCGTCCCGACGGTATCGATTTTTTGTCCATTGCCTGCCCGATCCCCACAGCGTTGGCACCCTCTCGGGGGGCATTCAACAATACTTTTACCACCAGACGGTGAGTGTGTCACCTGCGACCATGGTCCTCTCTGTGACCTTTCCAGTATTTCAATTGACCTGGTCCTCAAGGCCGTTAAGAATCAATTAACCAATTGAAAATCAATGGCCCCATGAATCCTTCCCGAATCCTTATTGTCCGTTTCAGCTCATTAGGAGACCTTGTTCTGGTTTCGCCGGTAACCCGCGCTTTACGGCAGGCCTACCCGCAGGCGACGATTACAGTACTTGTTAAACGGGCCTATGAATCCATTGCCCTTCTTTTGCCAGGGGTTGACAGTGTGGAGGTATTCGATTCAAACCAGGGGCTGATGCCATTGGCTTCGGATGTGCGCCGCACAAGATATGATTTGTTGATCGACCTACATTCAAACGCTCGAAGTTATCTGCTGGCCTTGCTAGGTCGTTCAGGAAGAACTCTCCGCTATCGTAAGCGGCACCTGGCCCGGATGATTATGGTCTATTACCCCTCGTTGTCTATGGTCACCAGGCACACCGTTGATGCTTATCTGAGGGCGTTGCACCCCCTCGGCATCTTCGATAGCGATCCATCACCTGAACTTCTGCTGACAGATCTCGCTATTGATGAAGTGACGGAAAGATGCGGTCTCGAAAGTATTCAGCCTACGGACCAGCTGATAGGCATTGCCCCAGGCGCTTCACATGTAACGAAGCAATGGCCAGCCCCTTATTTCGCTGAACTCGCCGATTATCTGGTGCAAACCCATAAGGTGAAGATTCTGATTATAGGTAGTGACGAGGACCGGGACATAAACCGTGCTGTCGTGAAAGCTATGACCATGCCGGTAGTGGATTGGACCGGCCGTACAGATTTTACTATCCTGCCTGCAGCTATTCACCGTTGTCATCTCATAGTCAGTAATGACTCCGGCCCAATGCATATTGCATCCTCTGTCCGCACACCTGTTATCGGTTTGTTCGGACCGACCCATCCCCGCTTAGGCTTCTCGCCACTTGGGGCTCAGGACCTCGCCCTCTCTTTAGATCTGCCATGCAGCCCGTGTAGCCTTCACGGAGAAAAGCCGTGTAGAATACATACCCATGCCTGTCTCAAAGATCTCACCGTAGATCGTGTCATCGCAGAAATTGAGCAACGCCTCTAACGACATAATGGATACAGTTTACGGTACACCATTAACGGCTAACGCCCAATGTTGACAGGTTATTACATCATTGCCATGTCAGGCTGTGTCAAAAGTGTCATGCATGACACGATGGCATATGACAAGCGTAAGTGGTTGTTTTATAATTACTTACATAACTGCACATGCCATGGTAGTAAACGGGATGTGGTCATTGGCATGCATTCAAAAGTATCGAAAACTGGTAAGAACAAAATTAACTCAGATAGGTTTCATATTTAAATATTATATTTACAATAGGTTATAATTTATATTTTTATTTTGTTTCCTTTTGGCACGCGTATTGCGCTATAGTCTCAACAGAATGCAATGAAAGAGAGTTTATCATAAACAGAGTTTAATTTTTATAATTTCATTACCACACCACAGAGGAAAATTTCATGACACGGAACCGAAACACACAAGCCGGTTTTACCTTAGTTGAGCTGTTGATTGTGGTTATCATCGTAGGTATCCTGGCCTCAGTAGCTATTCCATTATACAGGGGAGCGACAGAAAGTGCTTACGCCTCGGAAGCTGATGCCGCACTGGGTACCATCCGTAGTGTATTGCGTACCGTTCAGTCCCAGTCGCTTACTGGTGATTTCTCTCCAATCTCTACCAAATATACAGCCGGTCTGACGTTGAAGGTTACCGGCGTATCAGAACTGAATCTGCAGGCCGTGGATCTCGCAGGTACCTATTTCGATGAAGGTTCCTATCGGATCACGACCCTGGGCACCACGACCTATCTCGTCAAAGCCATTGGTGACAGCAGCGGTGTTGGTTCAAATGCCTCGGCTGTAGCAGGCATAATCCGAACGATCGATGAGTCCGGTAATCTCCTGTCCGAATAATAGCGGGTCATGTAGTCTGAAACTTCGACAAACGGGTATCTTGGAAATCAGGATACCCGTTTTTTGTTTTAAGACGGATGAAAGGAGGATATGATGAGAGCGGTCATGTCAAGGTTGGTTAGAGAAGCCGCCGATCAAAAGCATCTTACCACCCTCGTGATTTTTCTGGCTGCTGTAGCGCGCGAACTGGTTCAGCAGACCTGGGGCCAAAAGTGGTTTGATCCACTTAGCGAAGCCCTGGTAGGCACGTTGATCGCCCCTGCGGTCGTCAGTCTTCTGGTCTACGCCGTGCTGGCCACATTTGAGAGACAGCAAGCACTTTTAGAGGAACAAAAGGAAAAGTTGGTGGAAGCCGAGCGGTCGAAGTTAGCCCTTGATACGATACTTCACATGAGCGCTACGGTACAGCATGAGATAAATAATCCTTTAATGGCTATCAAAGGAAATGTAGAGATATCGCTGATGGAGGATGAGTCAAACCCGCGGCTACATAAAATCAAGGACGCCGTGGAACGGATTCGGGAGGTGACAACGTTACTTGCACAGATTAAGACTGTGAAGTTGATCGTGGATGGCAATCGCCCCATGGTCGATCTGGAAGCCTCCGTAAAGGAGAAATTGACCTAAGGATACTTGGATACGCCACAAACAGATACGGAAATAGAGGGCCTGTTAAAGAGATTTGATAGTGGGACCAAGACGGATAATGAGGGGCCGTTATAACATCTACTCATCACCGTATATCAGCATAGAAAATACATCATATCTATTCAGTTTGGAGCGACCGTTTAAGAAGGCCAGCTCTACCAGAAATCCTACCGCTACTACTTCTCCGCCTGACTTTTCCACCAGTTGACAGGCCGCATCAGCGCTGCCCCCCGTAGCCAGTAAATCATCGACCACAAGTACACGATCCCCCGGTTTAATAGCATCTGTATGTACTTCGAGAGCATCCGTACCATATTCCAGGTCATACTCAACGCGGGTGGTTTTGCCCGGCAATTTGCTTGGCTTTCGTAAGGGGATGACCCCGGCATTAAGGTGATAGGCCAGAGTAGGCGCAAAGAGAAATCCACGGGCTTCGATGCCGGCGACCAGATCAATATCATGATTTGCATACGCTTCATTAAACCGATCCACCATGGTACGAAAAGCTATCCGATCTTGCAGTAAGGTGGTGATATCTTTGAAATTAATGCCCGGTTTAGGGAAATCCGGAATGTCCCGTATGGTCTGTTTCAACTCTTCCACATGACACCTCTTTTAAGATGGATCAAAAATTACAACATTTAACGCCGGATATCAAAATGGCTGAATTCGCCATTTGCTTCCTCCCAGGTGATGTCAATATCATCAACCCTGGCCAGCGTTGGTCCCTGCTGTAAATATTGTATCAGCCGTTCGATCAGATTCCGCGGCCCTTCTACGATCGCCTCAACATCACCATTCCACAGGTTACGTGTGTATCCCCGGAGTCTCAGCTGTTTGGCCTTTTCAAGCGTAAAATACCGATATCCGACCCCTTGAACCCGGCCGGTAATTCTGAGATGGGCCTTGACATCTGATGACATAATTAATTCTATGAACGATGAAGTCGCATGGTCAAAAACGACTGGACAGTATAGTGATTCTACAATTCGAAGGCAAGCGATTTTTCCCATGGCCGATACACGAGAGACCATACTAAAAAATCTGTTCCAAGACCTGAATACCGAGTTGTTTGGGGGGCGGCTTACGATGGTGACTGTCGAGTTCAGTGAACGGATGACTTCCGCCGCAGGTCGGTATTTTCCACAGAAGAAGCTTATTCGATTATCTACGCCCTATTTGCGCCTGCATGGTTGGGATAAATGCCGTACGACGTTAATTCATGAAATGATCCACGCGGACCTGCACGTCCGAGGTAAGCCTTACGGTCACACGGCCGAATTCAAACAATGGCTCGAAAAACTGACGGGCGAAAAAAGCATTTACCACTATGATGATATGCGGCCCTATGGCCGTTCCTACCGCCATGTCTATACCTGCTCCCAAGGCCATAAATACTACCGCAAAAACCGTATGCGCCGTAAAGCCTCCTGCGGCCAATGTGATAAGACCTACAATCCGGGTCATCTACTTACCTATCTGGGCCGCGAAGACGTGTCTCATGAAACTTAGGATGGAACGTAACGCCCATTCCGCCCACCATTTTTATCCTGCTGCGTTACCTTTCCCGGCAGCCAGGCGTCTTTTGAATAAAGGTGATAGTCATGCCACCTGCAGAGGCATCATCGGATGGAGATCTGATTATAGCCAGTCGAAATGGAGATCTATACGCGCTTGAAATGCTTATTCAGCGTTTTCAGCAGGTTCTCTATTTGAATGTGCAGCGGTATACCAATGAAACATTTCTGGCTCAGGATATTGTGCAAGAAACGGTTGTGCGTGCTTTTCAAGCATTGGATCGCCTTCATGGGCCTGGCCGGTTCGGCGCTTGGTTAAAACCCTATGGCCAGGAGCAGATATCAATCTCATCTGTGGGCTTTACAGCTTGCTTCGGTATGCCATAAATACTGGCAGACATCTGTCGAATACCCCGTAGAGAAAGATGAGCGAGTCGAACCATTATCTCAGGCTGTAGCACAACTTCTGAATCAGGAGAAGTTGCGTCAGGTTAGCACGGGCTCGTCCCAGGTATGATCCCTATTACTCAGGATCTCACGTCGGCGGGGCGAAACGTTTTGCAGCGTTTGGGCACGCGGCTGGTAGGTCTCCCAGACACCGGTGTCTTTACGACCAAAATTGACGATGATGGTTTTTCGTATTTTGGAAGAGGGATTGGGGCGGCCCGTATGGATTAAGGCTTCGTTGAACAGAACAATATCACCTGCCTTCACGGTGTCAAAAATATGCTGGCCTGGCATATCGACGCGGTTGGCTTGTTCGATTTGATGTTCCACTGGAAACTGAGCCTTGTGTGAACCGGGATTCACCGCGAAGGCGCCTTCATCGGGCTCGACATCGGTCACACAATAAAACACCTTGATCATCGGGCAGATGAACTGGCTGTCCACGACATGCCCCGTAGGATGTTCCCGCACGCCGCGATGCCATTGGCCACCTTCATAGTCGGGATAGGAAAAGAGCAGATCGTTATCGATATGACGATAATCGGGACCAAGGCATTCGACGAGGTAAGGCGCAACCGCCGGATGATCGAGAAAGCAGGCGAACCGAATATCCACGTCGAAAATACGTGAAACTGGTTGGTTCATCTGGTGAAGCCTGCTCTCCGGATCATCGGTCTTAAAAGGTTCAATGTCTATCTGAGTCATCGCTTCGATCCAGGATAAATATTCACATACTTCATCCTGAGAAAGGGCACCCTGCAGATGCAGATAACCCTGCACGTCGAAAGCAAAACGCTGATCCGCTGAGACTGAAGTCATGGTATAGCCTCCTGTTGCTATTCGAACTCGCGTATCCAGTTTTCCACGATGGTCAACATAGGTATGGTCTCTTCCGCATTTTTTACAATGAGGAAATGTTGGCCGTCATCGGTGACATCATAGTTTGAAAACCGAAAACGACCGGGCCTGCTGCCTTGCAGCCCTTCAAACAGCGCCACAGGTGGATCAAAACGGAATCCATCCCCCTTCAGAATAGATGCCGCCATCATGGTGCCGTCCTCAATATAGAAAAGTTCATTTCCTTCAGAACTCCATCTGGGCGACCCGCCGCCATTGCTGGATACCTGCCACTGGCCATTGCCGGATGGGAATTGGGTCACAAACACCTCCGGGCGGTCATTCTGGCGACTGGATACATACGCCAGATATCGATTGTCCGGTGACAGGACAGGGTCCCATATCCAACCTCGGTCCTGTATGAGCGTTTGAGGACGCGTATTTTCAGCTTCGGCTAATGACGTATATTGAACGTTGCCCCGGCGCATAAAAATAATATACTTGCCATCAACCGATAGGATCGGGTCTGAGCCTCTTAAGGAATCTGCTGTAAGCGAGGTCATTTCGGCACTACCGTCGGCAGCCAACTGCATCAGAAGGTCCCCCCCACGTCTTCCTCTCCGACCGGCTGTTAACAGCGGCGAAATGGAAAAAATAAGATGCCGGCCATCCGGCTTCCAGGCGGGCGTGCTGTATTCGTATTCGGCAAAAGTCAAACGATTTCGGATGCCCCTTTCCCGATCATAATGCCAGAGTCCCAGATTGGCGTTCACCATCGTTTCGGCGACTATGCGTGTTTCATCAGGCGAAAAGACCGGTTCGCCGATCCATTCCTGCGGCTCACCAATGGTTTCTTCAAGGCGTCCCCGGCGATCCACAAGGGCCAGCTGAAAAGTGGGTCGTGGCACCTGACGATACGCCATCGTGCCGTCTGCCGCCAGAGAAAGGGCATCGGCCTGACGTACGACCGGAAATGGCTCACCGGTTATTTCACCGAGGGTCGCGGAAAACGGAACAGCCCACAGGTCGCCTTGACGAGGAATCGAACCACGATAATACAACAGGTGCCCTGTCGAGGCATAGCCAGCCACCGATAAAAATTCACCCGGTAGGGGAAGCTCGCGCCGGGGCTCTCCGGGAGAATCCACCACGATTTTCGTGGACGTAAGCCGAGCCAGCGAGATCATAAATCGCAGATTAGTATTCTCCCGGTATTTTTCCGCTAAATCCGCCGCCTCTTCCGGATCACCGTGAGACCAGACGGCATAGATCTTTAAATTAAACTCCGGCAGGGTGACAGGAGATATCAGTCCCCATTCGGATTGTTCCTTATCGGGCTCCATAATCAGGGTAGGATCTCCCCCCCGATCGGGGACAGCATACAAATTGCCTCCGGACCGCAAATTAAGTGAACTGAATACGATTATACCGTCTGTACCCCATGAAACGCCTGCTAATCGGCCATCTGGCAGATCGCATAATCGGCTCCGGCCACTACCGTCCGGTGCTATTTTCCACAGGGCCTCTTGATTTCGATAGCCGATATAGTCGCTTTCAGGCGACCAGAAGAGATAATCGGCTTCATCGGTATCCGGTAGTTCACGGCTTTCCACCTGATCGAGTCGACGCACCCATAGTTTTTTCTTATGGATATACGTGATCATCGCACCGTCCGGTGAAAGGGCCGCATAGTTGGACGCTATATTATCGATTGGTATCTGGAATTTTCTCAGCAATTTTCTCAGCGCTCAGTAGGGATCTCTGGCCGCGGGGCAAAAATTGCTATGAAGCCAATCATAATAGCCATAATACCCATGACGATGGGAATCAGCACGGTGGGGCGGCTCCAGTGCGGCTTTACCCTGGTGGTCGCTTCACGTACACCATTGGTCAGATCGGCTACAATGCCGTGCTGTGATTCTTCTTTCGCATCCGCAAGGTCGTGATGCACATCGAGTATGGATTGGTACCGATTACGCAGGTTTTTCTGTAGGCAGTGTTTGACGATTCGGTTGAGCGTATAGGGGATGTTTGGATTGGCCGTCGTAAGCGGCGCCGGCTCATCTTTCAGTGTACTGCTGATCACCGACACGTAATGATCACCGGTGAATGGTCGTTGACCGGTCAGCACCTCGTACATCAAGATGCCAAGACTGAAGATGTCACTGCGGTGATCACTATGTTGTCCTGTCGCCTGTTCTGGTGACATATAGGCGGGGGTGCCGATAATGGTCCCTGCCTGCGTGAGCGTCATGGTAGGCGCTTCACTATCAGCTTTTCCGGCCTCATCCTGCGTGATGCGGGCTAAACCGAAATCGAGAATCTTAGGAACGCCCTTATCGGAAATAACAATATTTCCGGGTTTGAGATCACGATGGACAATACCCCGTTCATGGGCGTGTCCGAGCGCATCCGCCAAGGGTAGAAACCATTCGAAGAAGGTATCAAGCGGAAGACGCTCCTGCGAAAGGTGCTCATGAAGCGACTTGCCTTCAACATATTCCATTGTAATGAATTGAGGATACGATGGGCTTTTACCGTCTTCCGGTACCAGGTCTGCTTCTTCGATGGCGTAAATCTGAGCAATATTAGGGTGATTCAGCTGGGCTACTGCTTCCGCTTCAATACGGAATCGCTGTAATCTTTCCCGGTCATCCGACAGTTCATCTGGCAGGACTTTAAGGGCCACCTTGCGTTTCAGGCGGGTATCTTCGGCCAGGTAAACCTCGCCCATGCCGCCCTGGCCGAGTTTGTCAATAATTCGATAATGGAGTATGGTTGTGTCTGGTTTCATGATAAATGTCAAATAGAACGCCTGGTTAAAATTCGGTTAATTTTACCGGCCTTCCTTCCGTGGCAGATCGATCGGCGGCGAACACGACCCGGTGTGATTCGAAGGCGGAATCCAGGTCGGTCAGCTGCATGGGCTGCTGTTGGTTGATACTGTCGATAAAACCCTGGAACTGCGGCTCGTAGGGATGATCACTTACATCACCAGAATCGATCAACGAGGTGGCGAGCGTACTCCACTTACTGCGGTCCATACCTTTAAGTTTGTCGGAATAGATACGATTATCCAGCAGGCTACCTTCACTGCCGACCAGATGAATATGAAAATAATACGGCTGAAGGCAATCAATACAGGAGGTTACTTTGGCGATTTTATTTCCGCCCTTAAACTTCATCATGGAGATGCTGGTGGTGTCGTATTCATACGGCTTAAAATAATCGCTGGTAGAGCGAGTCGTGTAGCTGGTTACTTCTTCGACCTGGCCATCCATGAAAAACAACAGGGCATCAAGCGCATGGCAGCCTGCGGTAAGCAGGCTGGAACCGCCAAAATCCTTTTTCACATTCCAGTCGTATTGACCGTACCAGGGGCCAATCCCGTGGTAATAGTCCACTTCTGCATAATGCAGATCGCCAAGGAGGCCTTCGTCAATAATGGAGCGGATCATCGTAAAGTGTGCACTGTAACGGCACTCAAAACAGACGCACACATTGACACCAGCTCGTTCGGCGGCGTCTTTGATCCGCTGCGCGTCCTCATACGTGAGGGCAATCGGCTTCTCAATGATCAGATGTTTGCCAGCCTCAGCCGCCGCCACGGCCTGATCTGCGTGAAAAGGGTGCGGCGTACAGATATCAATGACATGAATATCCGGATTTGCCAGCATCTCATGATAGTCGGTATACGCTTTTAACGGCGTCCCGAATTCAGTAGAAAGGGTAGCCTCATCATGCGTCCGGCGTGAGCACACCGCCGTTATATCCGCGCCATTAACCGTTTTAAACGTCTCAATATGCGCCCCGGCCACCCAGCCGAGACCGACGATGCCTACATTCAGTTGGGTCATGATATGCTCCTGTTCTGGGTAACCACAGGGTTAGGTATACTTTCCACTTTATTCATCCATGGGCGATAGTTCTCGTTCAGTTGATCGACAGTGGTGCGTTCAAAGATGAACGGATAGTGATTTATGGTTTGGATATGTTGATCCTGATCGTCCGCGCAGCAGTCTTCGACAATGGCGGTCAGAAAGCCCTTCTGGGCTGCCGAGGCCGTTGTGAGGAACACACAAACGGAGGTGACCAATCCGGCCGTCAGTATAAATCTTTTGTGGCGTTGACGCAAATGGGTTAGCACTTCCGGATTATGAAACGCGTCGAACGTGTGTTTTATCACAACATGTTCACCCGGCTGCTCTTGCGCACAGGGTAGGATTTCCGCCCCGGAGGTCCCTCGAATACAGGGCATCGACCCCTGGGCTATATATTTAACCATCCAATCGGATTGATCTGGTTCAAATTGTGCCCGGATGTGTACAATATCAATACCAGAGGTTCGGCAGAAAGAGAGTAACTGCTCTACATGCGACTGAAAATCGGGGAAAGCCTCTGCCGTATCCGCTGGCCAGAAATCCTGTTGCACATCAATGAGCAATAGCGCGAAGGCATTCCAGTCTTTTTGGTCAGACATAGTTATGTTCCTGTATAGGTTTTCGATATTCTTTCCTCTCAATCTCATATCATACTGACAGGATGTCAACCAGAAACCACACGGTTTTATATGCATGCTTGACAATATGTCAGATCGGTTTACATTAGCCGAAAATCTCATTATTAGACCATAGGAAAGCAGGGTCTATTCCTAAATTTGCCAGGAGATGCGATGATGACGGTTGATCCTCAGCAGTTTCTCGACGATGGGTACATTATTCTACGTGGGGTGATTCCGGATAATCTGCTTGAGCCGTTACGGATAAGTTTTGAAAAGATGGTAGAGCGGCAGAAGGCCATCTGGGTGAAAGAACGGCAACCGGAAGATCCACCCGGCGGTCAGTGGGAGCTGGGCCGTCAACCGCGATTAATTTTCGATAGGCTGGTGGATGAAGAAACGGCCAATACCGTAGAATTTTGCCTTCACGAAAATACGATGGGCGTCAGTCGTCAGATCATGCAGGCGGAAGTGGCGGGCATTACGGGATTTATGTTCTTATGCAGTCCGACGACCGATAGGGGCCCGGCGAACTGGCACCGGGACATTCATCCTATTGATCAGGCCCCACTTGGCGGCCTTGAGATGGATTTGCTCAATAACGCACCGGGTTATGTGCAATGGAACATCCCGTTGTATGATGACGAGGTGCTATGGGTCGTGCCTCAAAGCCACCGTCGGGCGAATACCGACGAAGAAAACCGATGTTTGCTGGACGATGCACATAAGCCTTTACCCAACAGTATACCCGTTACATTGAAGGCCGGCGATGGCGTCGTCTACACCAACACGATTCTTCATTGGGGGAGCGACTACAGCGCCAGACTACGTCGTACGATCCATCTGGGTTATCGGTCCTTTGGTGGCCCCATTTTTCCCTATGTGAACAGGTTGATTCGTGATTTGAGTTTTACCGCCTGCTTATCGCCTGATGCCCAGGCTGTTTTCCAGGATATGAAGAGAAGATATGAAGAAGAAGCCCATGCCCTGGAAACCACCTTCCGGGCGATAATCAATAAGGATGAGTCTGCATTTTTGGATGGTCTTGCCAGATTACATCCCGGCGAAGCAGGCCGTGTCGTGTGTCTCATCCTCCTATCAAAACAAGTATATAAGATGAGAACGGGTACACATCCCGCACGTGAGGGATATGGGGGAGATATTTCCTACGATGAAGATCTGAAACCACGTTTTACCGACCAGGAGCTCGATACCCTGTGGCAACGTTTCGCCACACTGGATAAGAAGATTCAGTCAGACCGGGAGATGTATGTTCCCGGCTTCCAGTCCGGGCCTATGCATTATTATTTCAACGAGATGCCGGAAGACTTCGGTGTAGAAGCGTTTATTTCGAGCTGGAATTAAAAAAACACAGAATCACAGCAGAAACCCTTTGACCCTGTGGTTAATTAAGGAGCTTACCATGAAAATTACCTCTGTGGCCGTATGGACGGTTGTCGTGCCGACCATACCAGGGCGGGTACACAGCCCGGAGTATGAAGAAAAGGCAGGATGGGATGAAGTCCCTAAGCACATTGTTCGCATTGATACAGATACGGAATATTTTGGTATTGGTGAGTCGGGACGGGGGCTGGCTATTGATCAGGTACGCGAAGGGGCTCGGAAGTTGATCGGCCGTTCGCCGGAGACCATCACCTTACAGGATGTTTTTGTGCCTCGTGCCGATCGGCCGGTTGATGATATGACCGTCGGTCAGGGGCCAGCCTATGACACCTTTGAAATGGCGATTTTCGATCTCTTGGGCCATGTACAGGGCGTTCCGGTACACGCCTTATTAGGCGGTGCCCTGCGGGATCGGGTACGGGCGGACTACTGGATGGGGCACCAGACACCGGAAGACGGCAAGAAGGCCGTGGCGCGAGCATTGGAGTACGGTTTCAAAGGGGTCAAAATCAAATGCCGGATACAAGAACCCATGTATGAACGACTGAAGGCCATGCGGGATGTCGCAGGGCCGGACTTCAAAGTGACGGTCGATCCGAATGAGCGCTTTTATACGGCCGAACAAGCTATCGAACTGGCGGAACAGCTCGCCCCGTTGGGGAATGTCGAAGTCTTTGAAGATCCGATTCCTAAATCAGATATCGAAGGCTATGAAAAGATTCATAACGCCATCCCGTTTCCCCTGGCCATGCACCTGGGAGATGGGCCCGGCGTGGTACGGGGGCTACAAGCCGACGCCGGCAAGGGCGTCATTGATTGCGTCAATCTCGGTGGGAGCCTGTTCGGATTTCAACGTAATGCAGCTGTGGCGGCGGCGGCTAATCTCCCCTGCTGGCATGGGTCCGGAAATGATCTGGGCATTGTGGATACGTCCTATGTGCATGCCGCAGCGGCAGCGCCCAATTGCACGATGGCCTCGGACTTTGTAGGAAGTTGGACCCGTGAAGACGACCTGATCGTTACGCCCATCGAATTCGTAGACGGTTATGTACCGACGCCTGAGAACCCCGGCCTCGGTTGTGAACTGGATTACGAGGCCCTGCAGAAATATACACAGGCCTATGAGGAGATATCATAAATGGCCCGTCCCACTTAAAGGCCTTGGGTGAAATAGCGCTGCGTGTCGAAAACCTGGAGGTCATGCAGGCGTTTTATGAAGAGGTCGTGGGGCTCGAATTGATGCAAAGATTCGAAACGGCGGCCTTCTTCCGAATTGCCGAGGGGTATGGTGGCCATACACAGATTATTGCCCTGTTCGATCGTTCTGGTGATCCTGGCTATAAAGGTCTCTGTGCGACGTGTACCACGGTGGATCATTTCGCTTTTATGATCGACCTGCCGGACTTTGAGCCGGAAAAAATTCGACAGGAAGGGCTGGGGCTTGACGTGGACACCGCCTAACATGATTGGGTACACTGGCGGTCTCTGTATATCGATGCTCCTGAGGGCAATCGGGTCGAGTGGGTTTGTTATGATGAAGAGGTCAGGTAAGCGGGTATATCCATCCAGAGATCGCCCGCAGAGCAAAACGCTGGCCAGTAGGGTGTTCCATCCTGCCCAGGGGGCGATGCATATTGCTTTCGGGAATGGGTGCAAAATGCCCTGCGAGCGGTATGTTTTTTCAACTACGGCACCTCTATCTTACAGGGAGTCTGTTTTATGCGATTAATTATAGTCGGTTGTGAGTATTCTGGGGTGACGACTTTAATAGATGGGCTGTATGCCTGGGGAAAGGATCGAGGGATTTATCATCATCTTGATGATCATTTTACCATTCCCGATGCCTTTCATCTGGATGATGAAGAGCAGAAAGGCATGCTTGACATGCTGCCAGCTATTAAAGAGCGATTTCAGCGGTTCCAGATTGTCTACCATGTCCGCTTATTACATAAATTTGATCATATCCTGATGGGGGGGTTTCATATTGAAGAGAAAATATATGGCCCTCAATACTATTATCCGGGGATTAACATCCATATCCGCGAATATGAGCCGGACATGCCGGAAGATGTTATTTTGACCCATCTGTATGCACGGCCTGAAGTCATTCGAATACGGATGGAAACCCATCCGCATCTTTTTCCTCTGGTGCCATCGGAAGAGGTACCCGACATCCTGCAACGATTTGAGGAAGAAGTCGCGGAATCCTGGATTAAGAATAAATTTTCGATTGACACCTCTGACCTGACGCCGGCGAAACTACTGGAGACATTTTTAGAGCAATCGGTGCCCTATTTGAATACCCGGGATATGTTGACGAGGGTTCATGGAAAATAGCAGGTAACAGCGTTGATTTGACATTTTCTAACTTTCTAACTGAGGTCGTTGATGAAGATTACACATGTTGGGGCGGTGTTGCTGAGCCCCTTTCCCTGGGTACTGGTCAAAGTAAAAACAGATGAGGGGATTACAGGCATCGGTGAAGCATACCATGGCGCCGGCGTGCACCATATTGTCACCGACCCACGGTTGACAGAGCGGGCGTTGATCGGTCAGGACCCACGCAATGTAGATAAACTCTTTCATGATATGATGTCCTGCATGTCTGCTTCCGGATTCTATCAGGGGGCGGTGATGAGCGCCATCAGCGGGATCGAGATGGCGTTGTGGGACATCACGGGGCAGGCTGTCGGCGTACCGATATGGCAGTTGTTGGGGGGTAAATTCCGGGATAAGATCCGGGTGTACAACGACTGCCATGCCGGAGATGCGGCAACACCGGAATCGTATGCGGAGAAAGCTAAATCCGTTGAAGCGCGGGGGTTTGATGCGATTAAGTTCGACATTGATCCGCAACCGACGGCCCGGGATAAATACAATCGATGCATAAGTAATCGGGATGTTGCCTATTTTATAGATGTGGTAACGGCCATCCGTGGTGTCCTTGACCCCAACACGGATTTGCTTATCGATGCCCACTGGAGATATGCTCCGGTGGATATTCTCAAGGTGGCCTATGCCTTTGAGGATTTAAACCTGATGTGGCTGGAAGACCCGGTACCGCCCGAAAATATAGATGCGTTGGCGAAAGTGACCGCGGCTACGCGGACGCCCATTTGCACAGGGGAAAATTTCTATACCAGGCATGGTTTCCGGGATCTGATTGAGGCGCAGGCGGCCGACATCATTTCTCCGGATCTTGCCAAAGCAGGTGGTTTACTTGAAGGGCGTAAGATTGCCGATCTGGCAGATATGTACTATGTCCCGATGTCGCCCCATAATATCTGCAGCCCCGTCGGCACGATGGCTGTGAGTCACCTGTGTGCGGCGGTGCCCAATTTCCAAGTGCTCGAATTTCACCATTTGGATAACGATATCTGGAATACCTTGACTGTAGAGCGGAATCTGATTCAGAACGGCCATATTGATGTGCCCGAAAAACCCGGTCTGGGGGTTACGGTAGATGAAGATGTGGCCCGGCGTGTGGCCCAACAGGACTTAGGCTATTTTTAACCCAGGCGAGACCATGTATGGGCGAATAATTATTCGCCCATACGTTGCCGTTAACTAACATTTCCCAGGAGCAGATCCCATGACCCCTTTATCCGTTGCTTTAATCGGTTGCGGTAACCGTGCCCAGAACAACTATATGACATCGCTCATCGGATTGAAAGAATTTTTGAACGTTACCGCCGTCTGCGATCCGAATCCTGAACATGGTCAGGCCGGTGCCGATATGTTGGGCGCGACCTATTATGACTCGTTGACTCGTTTGGCGAAAGATAAGCCCATGGAAGCTGCTGTGGTGGTGACCCCTTTACTGTCTCACCATGCCGTTTCCTGTTATCTATCCAGCCATGGCATCCATAATTTGGTTGAGACCTCCATTGCACCGACCCTCACTCAGGCCCGGGAGATGGTGGATACCGCAGGACGTCATGGGGTTTACTTTCGTATCGCCGAGCAGTTCTTTCGAGACCATTTCGATATCATCAGCCGGGCAGTGATCGAAGCTAATGTCATTGGTGATGTGCATCGGATGACGAATTTCCATGCCCATACGGGATACCATAATAATTCCAGGCACCAGGTCTTTGCAGGCTGTCCCCCCCTGGCGGTTAATTCTATCGAGCATTATATGCCAACCATGACCTATGTGAATACAGGCCGTCCGACCACCGGGGAAATGTACCACCAGCGGTCCTTTCACTTTGCGAATGGCATGTTGATCAACGATTTAGCTGGCAATGCCAAAGGGGCACTGGGCCGATATGCCCGGCCGGGACTTATCGAGATCGATGGCACACAGGGTACGATTGTTCAGGAAGCTGTAGGGGACTGGACCGGTAGTGCGGAAGTACGCCTCGTGCCCGAAGAAAATGTGAACTACAATGGCTATACGAAAGGCTACCCTATTGTCTATGAATATCGTAATCAGGATGGTTCCATAGAGGACATTCAAGCCCATCCAAAATCGATGTGGTATAAAATGTACCCTAAGGACAAAGCGTTTGTCGCCGTACGGGTTGATCTACCAGACCAGACGATACGGATTGAAAATGAATTTCTGAAGTGTGGCGTGGAAGTGGCCTACCATGCGGAGATTGCAGAACATTTGAAAGAGTTCGCCCAGCTCGTTCGTACCGGCAGTCCGGACCGTTTTACACCGGATATGGCCTTGATGTCCCTTATCATGGATATGGCCTCAACGTTGTCCGTTGAACGCCAGGGGGCTCGTGTAGAGATGAATGATCCAGATATCGGAAAAACCGATGAGGAGAAGCTGGCTGCGATAGAAAAAGAGTTGGGGGTTGATCCTATGGATGTGCAGGCTATGGTTGATTATAGTTTTCCAAGGGTGTAGGCATGATGATTTGTTGATTTATTGATTGGAAGATTTGTTGATTTGAAAAACTCAAATCAACAAGTTATGGAGGAGTACAAGCCATTTCGAAAAAGATTACTTGGATCAACGAATCAACAAATCAACAAATTAAGGAATAGGCCATGGGTTATGACGCTGAAATTGTTGGATCGCGTATGAATCCGGATTTGACACCGGAGATGGAGCGGGAGGTTGCTTTTTTCAAAAAATGGGGGTATCTGGTTGTTGAACAGGCGATCACGCCGGACCAGATAGAATCGCTCAGGGCATCGTTGGATGAGACCTTCGTACGGAATGGAACCTCCTTCACGCATCAGCTGATCGAGGAAGATGACCGGTTTGCTTTTTTACTGGATAACCGGCCGGTTCTAACCCGGATGAAGGCCATCCTTGGCAATTGTATCCAATTGCATAGTGCCACAGCGCGTGTGACCAAACCGGGTGAGCCGGACCAGAACTGGCATCGGGATATCCCCTGGCCGAAAGACCCGGAACCACCGCCTTACGGCAATGAGCCGGGACAGATCAACTGTGGTTATTATCTGGATGAACTGACCATGGAAAACGGGCCTATCGTGATTGTACCCACCAGCCATCGGGCGCCCTTCAGAGCACCGGAGACCTCTGCCCGGTTTCCTGATGAAAAATACGTGATGGCCAAAGCCGGTCAGGCGATCATGTTCGATGGATGGATTTTTCATCGGGGCGCTGCGAATAAATCAGATCAGAACCGTCGGGTCTGCCTGATGTGCTATCAGAATGCCTGGATGAAATCTCGCGAGCCCTTCGACGGTCCCAAAGTGACGGCGATGCGGGAGAACGGTACATCGGAACAGAAGCTGCTACTCGGGGCGATTGATCAATGGTGATTCGATTTCGGATGGCCTGAATTAAGTCGTTTTTCAAACACGTTGTTTTCCTGGATGAATACATGCGCAGACTCAAATTGATCCTGATTGTTTTTTCCATAGGTTTTTATAGTTTAATTAGGCCTGTTATCTCTTCAGAGCATATTGTTGGTGCGCAAGAAACATCGTTGGATCGGATTCTTAAGGCAGGGACGATTAAAATCGGGACCACGGGAGACTATAAACCATTTACCTATTTGAATCCGCTCTCAGGTGAATATGAAGGCTATGATATTGATGCCGCTAACCTGCTCGCCGGGTCTCTTGACGTAAAAATACAATGGGTGCCGACCACCTGGGCAACGTTGGTAGAAGGGATTACCGCCGGCAGATATGATATGGCCGTAGGTGGTATCACCATTACCTTACCTCGTCTCACGAAAGTGGGGATGACGACCGCTTATTTTACCGTGGGTAAATGTCCGCTTATTAGAACATCTGATCAGAACCGGTTTCATTCGATTGATGATATTGACCAGATCGGTGTAAAGATCGGTGTTAATCCGGGTGGCACCAATGAAGCTTTTGTTCGGGCCTATTTTACCAAAGCCACGATTGTCATGGTCAACAATAACCTGGACATCCCGTCGAAAATACAGACCCACGAGGTCGATGCCATGATTACAGACAATGTGGAGGCGGTGCTGGTCGCTGGCAAGCATGCCGATCTTCATGCCCTCAATCCGGATCAACCTGCCAATCGTGACGAACTGGGATATATGATGCCACGCGATGACCAGGCCCTACTGAACTGGATGAATGCTTGGATCCATGACATGAAAATCAAAAACCAATTTGACGCCCTCCACAAGCGATGGGTTCCGAATTAAGACGCGATTTCATTTTGGATGTATCATTTAGCCAATCCGAATTTCGAAAGAACCGGAGGGTATCATGCCATATGACCTACTCATCAAAGGCACTACCCTGGTAGACCCGGCGCAGGGGATTCATAGCGAAAAGGATATTGCCTGTACGGATGGTTTTGTCTCGGCGGTTGAAGATGATATTGCGGTAACCGAAGCACGAGAGACGGTACAGGCAGATGGGCGTATCGTCACGCCCGGGATGATCGACTTACATGTCCATGTGTTTCCCGGCGTCAGCCATTTCGGCATCGAACCCGACCCGACCTGTCTGGCCAGAGGGGCGACTACGGTGGTGGATGCTGGTTCTGGCGGGGCGGATACGTTTCCGGGATTTCGAAAATATGTGATCGAAGTCAGCGAAACGCGTATTCTGGCCCAACTCAATATATCGTCCCAGGGTATGCTGACCGTCGAGGTCGGCGAGTTTGAAATGCCTGAATATGCCAATGTTGAAAAAGCGTTGGCCACGATTGAACAGCATCGCGTTCTGATTCTAGGGATTAAGGTGCGGCTGTCAAAAGGTCGTATTGTCAGTGAGCGCTCCGGCATGACGCCCTTGCACAAAGCCCGGGAAGCGGCCGATGCAGCAGGATTACCGATTATGGTGCATCCGCAGGAGCCCTGGTGCGATTCTATCGACGATATCCTCTGCGTGATGAAAGAGCGGGATATATTGACGCACTGCTTTCATGGCATGCCCTGCGGTATTATGGATGCCCATGGCCGGATACGCGATTCGTCCATGAGGCTATAGCACGTGGCGTGGTGCTCGATGTGGGCCATGGGGCCGGATCATTTGACTGGGACATTGTGGAATCTGCCATGGCGCAGGGGGTATTGCCCAAAACGATCTCTTCTGATCTGCAAATTTACAATGTGAATGGTCCGGTTTACGACCTGGCCAGCCTCGTGAACAAATTTCTGCATTTAGGGCTCTCGTTAGACGAGGCTTTCTCTCGGGTAACGAAGGTCCCCGCTGCCCTTATCGGATTGGCCGGGCACATTGGCACGCTCGCGGTCGGGGCCTGGGCAGATGCGGTGGTTTTTGAGCGGCGACAGGGGATATTTCAACTGGAAGATTGCCTAGGACAGGTACGTAGCGGCACGCAGAAACTGACCCCTATAACCGTGATTAAAAGCGGGTGTGTGTATCGTGACCATACGCTTGGAGGTGTGGGGGACGGCACCGCCGGTCCGAATTCATCCATCTGGAGTCCTGCCGCCCATCGCCATGAACATAACTGAAATAACCTCGTCCATCCACATCGGCATCTCTTCCTGTTTGCATGGATGAATTTACACAGGTGATGAAACGTACACTTTTTCGGCGAAATTAATACTTATGAACCAATTGTAAAGTTCCCTCTGAACCCCTGTAAGGCCTGCGTTTTGTCGTCGAATCCGCTTGACAAGGCCTATGGCTTAGACCATGTTGTTGGGCTACATTTGTAACGGTTCGTTATTGCTATTCACTGAATGATGGAAAGACCGTATGACGCAAATTGATGATCGTCCAAATCGACTCCAGACCAATAGGTTTTCTAATCCTGATTTGGGTACAGTTGAACCCACTTTATCTTCTTATCATGACCTTAGTATTGCAGATATCGAGAGCCCGGAAAGTGAAGAACGTCGGCGCGTACACCTGGCCCTACGCCGCAAACGGGAATCTGCCGCTCATTATCGTCAGGTCGATATCTGGTATAAACGCTATTTTGAACCAGGAACGTGGCTCACGCGATTCATAAAACTGGCCGGACTCAAGCATTGGATGGAAGGCAAGGCGCTCGACTTAAGTGTACGGTCGCTCGTGTTTGAATTCCCCGATTTGCCGGAAGCATTCCATGGGTTCCGCCTCCTTCATTTGACAGACTTACATATCGATGCGCACCCGGCTTTAGCCGGGCGGGTCGGGGCTCTGCTCCAAGATATTCACGTCGACCTGTGTCTGGTAACGGGGGATTATCGGTTCGGCGTTGTAAGTCACTCAAAACGGGTGTATCATTATCTGGAACAGGTGTTTACAAGTATCAACTCAACCGGTGGGGTGCTCGGTGTTCTGGGGAATCATGACGCGACGGATGATGTGATGGCCTTGGAGGATCTGGGGGTCCGCGTGCTGCTAAATGAGGCCATAGAAATCGAGATGGACAACCAGAGCATATGGATTGCTGGCGTGGATGATCCATATGCTTTTAAATGTGATGATCTCACGCAGGCCTTACATTCTATACCAGAATCTGCATTTAAAATATTAATGGCCCATACCCCTCAGCTCTATGCTGAGGCGGGTGATCGTGCGGTGGACCTTTATCTTTGCGGCCATACGCATGGCGGTCAGGTTTGTCTACCCGGTATTGGACCGGTCATCAGTCATTGCCAAACGCCTCGACGTTATGTATCGGGCCTCTGGGATTATAAATCCATGACAGGATATACTTGTCCCGGCGTTGGCGTTTCAGGGACGGTTGCCAGATTGAACTGTCCCCCGGAAATAGCCCTTATAGAACTTCGTAAAGCGTAGCTATACATTAACGTATCGCCTCAATTATTCAGTGAAGGAATTTATATTATGCCTATTCAACTTTCCGAAGATCAGGTCGAGCAATATCAGACGGATGGGTATCTTGTTGTGCCGGATATTTTATCTCAGAACGAAGTAGACGCTTTTTTAACCCATGAAGATGATCCCGATACGCAGGCCCTTCGTAATGGGCTGTTGACGCATTTGACCGATACCGATTGGCATTATGTTGCCACGCATCCTAATATAGCGGGCGTAGCGTGCCAGCTCATAAAAGGGCTACCGCGTATCGTACAGACGATGTATCTGGCCAAGCCGTCTGCGAAAGAAGGGGAAGATCTTGGTGGGGCGGGGGTTTCGTTACATCAGGATACGCATTACCTGCCCAATGAGCCTAATACCCTGATGGCCTGTTGGATCGCCCTGAGTGATGCAGACCCGGATAACGGGGGGCTCTGTATTGTGCCCGGCAGCCATAAAGGCGGCCTGGGGGAGACGGAGTTGAATACGAGTTCGGAGCATGCGAGCTGGAAAACGGATCATGGTATGCGGGCACCTGATGGCCGGGAATGGACTGAGACCCTGTACTCGTTTAATGTGCTTGGCGTTGAAGATAAAGATCTGGTTAAGTTATCGGTTCCCCGTGGCAGCGGTGTATTTTTTACAAGTCTGACCATACATGGGTCCTATGCCAACAGGTCACAGACCCGGGAGCGTCTGGCGTTCGCCGTTCATTATGTGAAAGAAGGCACCTGGGTATATCGAACAGATGTACAGGATACCACACCGGTAGAGGCCTATCAGGTTTAAGGAACGGCAATTAAATAAGGGCGCCTTTCTGAGGTGCTGCGACACCGCCCTGCCGGCGTTGCCCTGCATCGCCGCATCGTTGATGCAGTTGCTTCGGGCGCCTTGGACTGGCGATATCTCGCTATCTCATAAATGTCGCTCTTATTTAATCACCGTTCCTAAGTATCGATTCGAGCCGTATGACCTTGCGGTTTAGCCTGCCGTCCACACGATAACATCCAATAGGATTTGGTTATTCAGGAGAGGAACATATGAAGCGGTTGAATGTGTTGTTATTGCCGATGCACCGGCTGTACTCGCCCTGGTGCGACGATGTCAAAGCGGCGATAGGCGCCCGTCATAATTTGAATGAACTGGACGACGACCAGCCGCTTGCCCCTCAATTCGCTGGGATTGATGTGGTTGTCGATCAGGGGGGCAGTCGAGGGACGCCGGCCATGATGGATGCTGCAACGGACTGCAAGTTCTGGCAGGTACTGGGCACCGGGTTTGATCATTTCCCCCTGGCTTATATTAAGCAGAAGGGCATCCCGACAGGAAACACCCCGGGTCTATTCAGTGCTATTTCGCTGGCCGAGACGGCCATGATGTATATGATCATGCTGTCCCGGAAATATCCGGAGGGGGCACAGAATTTCCACGAGGGGCTCATGTACCAACCTCTTGGCTTTGAACTACCCGGTAAGACCGTCGGTATTCTTGGGTTCGGTGCCAGTGGTCAAGAGCTGGCTGTTCGTGCCAAAGCCTTTGGCATGCGGATTATGGGGATCGATGTACGTCAGATAGAACAGGATGTTCTGGATACGATTCAGCCGGATTTCATGGGTACGCCGGATGATCTGGACCGGGTCGTGGCAGAAAGCGATTATCTATCGTTACATTTGCATCTGAATGAAGAGACCCATCATATTATCGATGCCCGTCGCCTGGCACTAATGAAGTCGACGGCCAGTGTGATCAATGTGGCGCGTGGTGCTCTGGTAGATGAAGACGCCTTGTATCAAGCGCTTGCGGATGGGACGATCGGTGGTGCTGGTCTGGATGTGTTCGCTCAGGAACCCGCTGATCTCTCTCAACCGGTCTATCAGCTACCGAATGTAATCGTGACGCCACACACCGCTGGTGTCACAGATGGTACCTCCCGACGTCGCGCCGCCTGTGCCGCTGAAAATACGGACCGAATCGCGCAAGGGCAGGAACCGTTGTATCGCATTGATCAATAATCCCTCTAACGCCCTTTAAAAAAGGGAAGTTCGTCACCAACGATCAGATCGACCATCTCCCCCTTTTCTCAAGGGGGATTAAGGGGATTCCCCAATGTCCCAAACCCCACTACGTATCGCCATAGGATCAATATTCCAGGAGAGCAACGAATTTGTTGCCGTGCATACGGAGCTTGACCTATTCCGAAATACGTATGTCCATGAAGGTGTAGATTTATTTCAACTGGCCGGTACAGGGGTTGAAATAGCCGGGATGCTGGCGGTCTGTAAGCAGCAGGGGGCCGAAGTGGTCCCTCTTACAGCGGCTTCGTGCGTGCCAGCCGGATCACTCTCTGATGCGTGTTATGGATATCTGAAAGAAGCGGTTCTGTCTCCACTGCGTGAAGCAGGTCGGGTAGATGGGGTCTTGCTCTCCATGCACGGCTCGATGACGGTTGTTTCAGAAGGAGACCCGGAGGGAGATATGCTGGCCGCGGTTCGGGCTCTGCTCGGACCGGATACGCCGGTGGTCATGACGCTAGATATGCATGCGCATGTCACCCGGCGCATGGTAGAGCTTGCCACGGCTCTGGTTGCCTACACACATTATCCCCATGACGACGCGTATGCTACTGGTGAGCGTGGCACCCGGCTACTGCTGTCCACCCTTCGAGGCGCTGTAAAGCCGGTCATGGCACTCGCGAAAGTCCCGATTCTTGCGGTCGGATGCAACGGGATGACGTTCGGAGACGGTCCGATGGCTCATCTGGAACGCCGGGCGCGGGAACTTGAAACCCAAGAACATATCCTATCCGTTTCCTGTTTTGGTGTACATCCCAATAACGATCAACCGGATATGGGTTCCGGGGCCGTGGTGGTTACCCATGCCAACCCGGAATTAGCAGAAGAAACGGCCCGATCTCTGGCGTCGGAATTATGGGCACGGCGTCATGGATTATTGCCGGACGTGTGGTCCGTAGAGGCGGCGGTCAATGAAGGGCGATCGATCGACGGCGGGCCAATTTTACTTGTAGATACGGCGGACTGTGCCGGGGGCGGCGCACCGGGAGACAGCGTGGCGCTTTTGCAAGAACTGCTTAATCTGAAGATAACCGAGCGTACTTTTGTTATGGTGGTTGATCCGGATGCCGCACAGATCTGCGCTGAGGCGGGGATTGGGCAACAGGTAGCTCTGGAATTAGGCTATCATATAGACCCTGCCTGGGGACAACCCGTCCGCGTCAGTGGTACGGTGCGACTGCTCAGTGGTGGTCAGTTTCTGTATACGGGTGGGATATTCGGTGGGACCTGGGGGGCTATGGGGCTCTCCGCCGTACTTCAGGTTGGCGCCATCGATATCCTGATTATGTCCCGACCAACGTACGACTGGCGAGACGAACAATATCGCTCTGTCGGGCTGGACGCAAGGCAAGCAAAATTTATAGGTGTGAAAAACCCGATGAATTTCCGATATGCTTATGAGGATGTCGCGAAAGCCTCGTTCGTTCTAAATACGCCGGGCCCAACCCCGGCGGACATTCGGCGATTGCCGTATAAAATACGCCCTCGTCCGTTTTTTCCGCTCGATGAGGATATCGATGATCCTGAGATGACGGTGGTCGTTAATCGGGGTGATGTGGATGGCTAAGAGGAAAATTTCCTCTGTGTTCTCCGTTGTTTAAAAAAGTATGCCTGCCTATGAACATCCCCGTACACATTAACTCCTGAGGAATTTCCATGACCCAACAAGCGCTACTTGACAAGGCAGAACAGTATTTCGTCGGAGGTGGTAACGGAGAGTTCCGTTTGCCGCCGGAGGCTAATTTTGTTGTATCTCATGCGTCTGGCAGTAAATTACATGACGTAGCTGGCAAAGAGTATATCGATTTTCTCCTAGGCTCCGGTCCAATGATACTTGGCCATTGTCATCCTGCCATCGTGGAGGCGATACAACAACAGATCACCAAAGGTACCACATTCATGGTACTCAGCGAACCAGCCATTCATCTGGCGGAGCGAGTCGTTGAAGCGGCACCATGCGGGGAAAAGATCAGGCTGGTTATCACCGGCTCTGAGGCGGCTCTGTTTGCCATACGCGCCGCCCGGGCTTTTACAGGTCGAGACAAATATCTGCGGTTCGAAGGCGGCTGGCATGGCGTCAGTGATACAACATTACACGGCGCGCGGCCCCTAAACCCGGGCGACTATCCCGAGACATCGCCTGATGGCGGTGGTATTCCGAACGCCTGGTCAAGAGATGTCCTTGCTGTTCCATTTAACAATCTGGCGCGCGCTCAATCCGTCATCGAACAACATCATGAGGAACTTGCCGCCATTGTTGTTGAACCGTTGCAACGTTGCATATTGCCTCGTCCGGGCTTCTTTGAAGGCCTGCGGGCGCTTGCTTCAAAATACGGTATCATACTTATCTTTGATGAGATCGTAACCGGTTTTCGACTAGCTTGGGGCGGTGCCCAGGAGCGGTACGGTGTTATGCCTGATCTCGCGACATTCGGTAAGACCATCAGCGGTGGCTATCCTATGGCTGCGATTTGTGGCCGGGCGGATGTGATGGATGTGATGAACGGCTGGCGGCCGGCGGATGATCCAAAACGGATCATCGCATCAGGTACATTTAACGCCTATCCAATCGGGGCCGCTGCCGGTATGGCTACACTCGATGTTCTGGAGCAACCCGGCACCTATGAGCGGCTGTTCGAGATGGGAGACCGTATTACCCGTGAAATCACTTCCATGGGGCAGGAATTATCCATACCATTGCTGGTCGGTGGTGAAGGGCCGGTCCTCCAAATTCTATTCACGACGGATACCGAGATTGTCGATTATATGACGATGTTCCGGGCCGATAAGCAGAAGGCCTATACCTATGGCGTAGAAATGATCAAACGCGGATGTTTCGTCACCCCGTATGAGAAAATTTACCTGTCCCTGGTGCATTCCGATGAGGATATTGACCGGTTGTTGGAAGCCTCTCGAGAGGTACTTAGGGATGTGATTGCAAAGATGTAGGGACGATCTGGTGGATCATCCCGATCTTGTCTTCTGTATCTAAACGGAGCCTATGCATGAAAAATGTTTTACTTCTGGGTGCCTCCGGAAACATCGCTCCCCATATTATTCCCGGGCTGGAGCAATATTACAATCTTCGCCTGGCCGATATTAAACCTCATCCCGGCGGCAAGCCGATTATGACGGTGGATATGGGAGATTATCAGCAGGTGCTGGAAGCGGCCCGCGGCATGGATGCGATTATGAACTGGACCGTTGTTCGTGACAAAGCGGATCTGAGTTTTATCGTCAGTACACGAGGGGCCTGGCATGTGATGAAAGCCGCCGCAGAACTGGGCATTGAAAAAGTGCTGCATACTGGTCCGGAGATTATTATTCAGGGGTATCGCCATGATTTCGATATTGGTGACGTTCCTCAGGCGCCGGGAACCGGCTATTATATGCTTACCAAGCATCTGGCCATGGAAATCTGTAAGTCCTATGCGCGAACATACGGTATTCAGACCATTTGTTATCAGTTCAACGGCCTGAATGCTAAGCCGTCTGAACCTGTCAAGAACGCCGATTTCCCCCCCTTTACTATCGTCTGGGAAGACCTGGTGGACGCCTGCCGCTTGGCCATCGAGATTGAATCCGTACCAGATAATTTCCAGGCGTTTAATATGAACAGCTACCTGGCCCAGGGAAAGTATACGATTGACAAGGCGCGACGTATGCTGGGCTATGAGCCAAAAGAAAAAGTGGAACAATTATATCGACGGTCGATAAATTGACTCATTGGAAATCAAATCACCATTCACCATTTACCATTCACCCATGAACTTTATCGTAACAGGCAGTAGTTCCGGCATCGGTGAAAGTGTGGCCCGCAAGCTCGTGGAGAACGGCCATTCGGTTGTCCTCTTCGCCCGGCGGGCCGATTTGCTGGATGCCCTGTCGGAATCCTTGAATACGACGTATGATACAATACGTAGCGTAGCTATACCAGGGGATGTGTCCCAATGGGCCGACTGTGTTCGGGCAGTAGACGCTGGGACAGAAGCTGTGATTTGGCAAGCCAGCGAATATGCTACTATGTAGCATTGTAACCCCTGTAAAGGTGATATCATGAAAATAACCCGATTTGTAGTGACGCCGTTAATACAGCGCGGCTTGTTACTGGAAGTGCATACGGATGAAGGGCTGATCGGGTATGGATCGCCGATGAATTATGAGCACGGGCGGACGGTGGAGCGGGCGATTCATGATATGGGGGACTATCTGATCGGTCGTGATCCCAGACAGATCGAAGACCACTGGCAGACGCTTTTCCGGTCCAGTTACAGCCGGCAGATGCCGATCATGTTGTCTGCGCTCAGTGGGATTGAACACGCGTGCCTTGATATTTTAGGCAAGTCCCTTGATGTGCCGGTCTGGCGGCTGCTTGGTGGCTCTTGTCGGGATCGTATACGCGTGTATGGTGGTGCAGGCGGTAACACGCCGGAAGCGTATGCCACCAACGCTAAAGCCCGAGTAGCGGAAGGGTTTACAGCGGTTAAATGTACACCGTTTCCCGATCCGGTTAGATATGTGGACAGTCCAACCATGATCGATTCTATCGTGGGGCGCGTCGCAGCTATACGAGAAGCGGTCGGCCCATCTATCGATATCGGTGTCGATTTTCATCGGGTGGTTAGTCCTCCGATGGCGAAATTGCTCTTGAAAGAGTTGGAACCTTACCGGCCCATGTTCGTCGAAGAGCCTACCCATCCGGAGAATGTAGATGCCCTGTTAGAGATCGCGCGCTCAACGACCATCCCGATCGCTACCGGGGAGCGTAGCACGACGCGGTGGGGGTTCCGGGAGATGGTAGAGAAAAAGGCCGCAGCAATCCTTCAGCCGGATATCCGGCATTGCGGCGGCATTCTGGAGATGCGAAAAATCGCCACTCTGGCAGAGATTCATTATATTGCACTCGCCCCTCATTCCGCTGCCGATCCGGTCGGGGTCGCCGCGTCCATCCAGGCGATGGCTGCAACGCCGAATTTTATGATCCAGGAGTATGGCGGTGGCGCCGGTGATTCCCTGTTCGTGGAACCGCTTTCATTTAAAGATGGCTTTATCGAGTTGCCACAGAAACCGGGGTTGGGTTTCGAAATTTCGGAAGAAGGGCTTGAAGAAAACAAGGCAACCTCCTGGCGTCTCCGTACCATGCGCCGTCATCCCGAGGATAATTCGTTCGCTGATTTTTAGTGTAAGACCCCTGGTATATTTTTCAAAAAACGACAGTACAGCGAATGAAATGGACGTTCATAGATACAAGGATTATATGTATACCTGATATACTGGATGATCCCGGTGTATGAACGGGTATCATCAGCGCATCCTATACGACAGTGAGGGACCTCGATGAAACGATTACTCCGTTCTATCTACATGAGTATTATTGCCGGTATTGTGAGTCTTCTGGTGCAACCGGTCGCTACGCTTCAAGCCCAAACTATTCCATTACCTGTCGCGGATTATACCTTTCAAAATTCCTTGTCGAATAGTATTGGCTCGGGGCCCGTCCTGACCAATATCGGCATCGGTTCCAGTACGTTTGCCACCGAGACCGTGAATAGCGAATCGCGGACGGTCCTTCAATTTCCTATAGGAAACGGCCTCCAACTTTCTCCGACGACCGGGCTAATTGCCAATGACACTTACACTATCGTGGTGTATTTCCGTTTTACCGAAGTCAGCGGTTATCGGAAAATTATTGACGTCTCGAACGGCCTGGCCGATGAAGGGTTATACTATCTGGACAATACATTACGGTATTACCCGCAATCCGGCAGTAGTGAAACGCCTATACAGACGGACCAGTACGTGCAGGTCGTTCTCACACGGGATCAAAGCGGTACCGTCAAAGGGTATGCGGATGGAACGGAATATGTGTCGTTCAACGATACCGGCAATATCGGCGTCATCACTACCGCTAATGTCCTGCGTTTTTTTAAAGATGATAATGTCCAAAGCGGTGAACAGGCTACGGGTGCCGTGGCTCGAATTCGTCTTTTTGATACGGTTCTCACGTCGAATCAGATCCAGTCATTAGCACTGTTAGGATCAACCATTCTGACCGGTGACGCTAATAGTGATGGTAAGATCTCTATCCTTGATATCATCAGCACTATTCGAATAGCCGTCGGTAAAGACCCGGAACCGGCAAATGGCTCGGATATTTTCATGCGGGTCGATGCCAACAAAGATGGCAATATCAACATTCTGGATGTCATATATACGGTGAATACGATACTGGGTATACCGAGCAAGCCGACGATATTACCAGTCACAACGGCGACCGTCCATTTTGATCCATTGGTTCTTGGCGATTAGCAGGGTATGATGGCCTCTTTAACGATATCGTCCGAGCGGCCTGTAGCAGGGATACAGATGACTCTGACATACGATGCCGGACGGATGCGACCGGGCCCGCCTGTGTTGATACCATCATACAATGGCCCTGTGATTGAAAGCTATATTGAGGATGACCAGATACGTTTAGCCATATATAGTACGGAAGGCCCATTAAACGGAGCAGGGGTCTCGTTCCGTATTCTGGTTCCGGTAGAATAGGAGAACCGTCAGTCCGCGACCTTGGTCCTCACAGATATACTGGTGGCTGATAGACAGGCCCAACCAGTACATGCTGCTATTGTAACCTCCACGATAACTATCCCGTCCATGCCTGCACCTTTTGCATTAGGGGCCGCCTATCCGAATCCGTTTAACCCGCAAACGCAGATCACGTATGAACTACCGGGCCAGACGCACGTCACGTTAACCATGTATAACTTATTGGGGCAGGAAATTATCCGTCTCGTGGATCAGGTGCAGCCTGCCGGGCCCTATGCCGTGACCTGGAACGGCCGAAATACGCAGGGTGTTTCTGTCGCCAGTGGGGTGTATATGTATCGGTTGACGACGGATAGTGGGTTTCAAACTACGAGGCGGGTCACGTTGTTGAAGTGATCTTTTCCTGCAGGAGTTCCGTTCCCTTATGTCCCTCAGTTCATCATCTTGCCTCCCCTTCTTTTGAAGAGAAGGGACCGGGTTTAGATCAACGTATGCGGCCGATAACGACGGTCTGGTCGTCGAACTGTCCAGCACTGAGAGAGAAATCGGCTACGGCGGCCAGGATGCGGTTCTGGATGTCTTCACGGGGCTTGGTACGATGGTCCAGGATGACCTGTTTGAGCCGATCTTCACCGAATTCCTGGTTCTCCTGGTTCTGGGCTTCCGTGATGCCATCGGTATAAATTACAAACAGATCTTCCGGGGAGACAGAGATGGTCTCTTCTTCATAGGTCCAGTCTGAAAAGAGGCCGATGGGACAGCCACCTGCCTCAAGCAGAGTCACTTCATCCTGGTTTTTTCGGAACAAAAATGGTGGATTATGTCCGGCACAACAGTAGGTCAGGGTAGACGCCTTCACATCGAAGGAACAGATAAACAAGGTCGCAAATTTCTCAGGCGCCGTGTTATGGCATAAATAGACATTGAGACGGGAGACAAGGGTCGACAGGCGCCCCGGTTTCAATTCCATTTCCTCATTTAACGATTGAGAACGTAAAGAGGCATGTCCGCGGACATGCCTTTGCCGGAGATATCACTGACCACAATATCCAATACCCGGCCCTGATGTTCGATAAAGTCGTAGTAATCTCCACTGACTGTTCGAGCAGGTATCCAGGTGCCCACCAGGTGTAGTATACGACGCTGAGCGTGAGCATCGGGACCGCCGCAAGGGCCAAAATACCATACACCTCAGATAGTGCCGCTATAACCAGACCAGCATAGGTCTACCGTTCCATTCGGGTATTCGGTGCCAGCCACTGTCCGAGGCCGTTAATCAGGCTGAGACCGGGTTGAGCTTCGGAGTCTGTATTTATAGGCAATTGGTTCATGGGCGTATGAAATGTAGGGTGCGGAATCCGGCATATGGATGTCGGCAGTAAGCGCCGCAGAAGTCCGCTTAAAGCCTGTGGGGATGACGGCCTGTTTAACTTTTGTATTTCACCTACGGATTTCGTCTCTAACGGCTTGTTGATAGGCCGCTTGCAATTGGGTTATCATTGGTATCGTGCCATAAGGACAAGGGCGGTCGTCGAACATAATGACCGGTACAATTTCTATTAATGAGTTTGTCATGAATATACCCTGTGCCTCCTCTAATGCTGAGAGAGGAAATTTGCCTTCGATAACCTGTATGCCCATTGCATGAGCTGATTCTATAACAACTTCACGAGCGATACCGGATAAAATACCACAATCCGGAGAAGGGGTATATAAAACCCCGTCTTTGATCCAGAATACATTGCTTATGGTTCCTTCAGCGATATATCCTTCCGTATTTAATAATAATCCTTCATCTGCCTCATGTTCTTTGACTTCAAAACGGGCCAGAATGTTCGGTAAATAATTTAATGACTTGATTTGACTCAGAGGAGAGGTCTCATCACGGCGGAGGGCTACAGGGACCAGATGCATGGACTGATCCAGGCCATCGCGAAGCGGGGCTGTGGTTATCTGAAGGGTGGGCGGCTGATTCGGTTCAGGGTCGAGACCGGATAGGGCTATCCCTCGTGTAAGCGTGACCCGCACAGCCCCTTCAAGACGATTGTTCGCTTTACAAACGGCCTGTATAGTGGCGGATAATCTTTCGAGGCCGGTTGGCAGAGGTATACGAAGTTTTTCGGCTGCTCTGCATAACCGGTTACGGTGGGCCTCGAGACGGAACAACTGGCCGGTATAGACGCGGAGCGTCTCGAACAGGCCGTCACCATAGAGCATCCCCCGGTCCATAAGAGAGATACAGGGGTCGTTTATATCGACCAGTCGGTCGTTGAACCATGCAATGCGATCAGGCATACAGGAAATGGGAAATGGGAAATAATCGGCTGCCGGTTTTATTTATATCACTGGCTACTTGGTCATTTGTTGCTCAAAGCCCAAATTATGGCTCGGGCTTTATCCATGGTCTCTTCGTATTCGGCTTCGGGGTCGGAATCAGCCACGATACCGCCACCAACATGAAAGTACGCCGTCCGGTCTTTCAGGATCAGGGTTCTGATGGCAATATTTAAATCCATCGACCCATCGAATCCCAGGTAGCCTATCGCGCCGGTATAGACCCCCCGGGTCGTGGGTTCCAATTCATCTATGATGTCCATGGCCCGGATTTTCGGTGCGCCGGTAATCGAGCCACCGGGAAATGTAGCTCGAAGTAAATCTATACGGTCACAGTCTTCGCGTAAATGCCCTTCGACGGTTGAGACCAGATGCCATACCGTTGGATGGGCGTTCAGATGGTTTAAACGGGTCACCTGCACCGATCCGGTTTCGCAAACCCGACCGAGATCATTGCGTTCCAGGTCTACGATCATCAGATGTTCGGCTTGATCCTTTGCACTCTGCCTGAGGGCGTCCGCCTGGTTGGCATCTTCCGTTTCAGTTCGACCACGGGGTCGTGTGCCTTTAATAGGTCGTGTTTCTACGCGGCGGGTGTCGGGTACATACTGGAGATAGCGCTCCGGTGATATACTGAGTACCTGGAAGTTGCCTGCATTCAGATAAGCTGAAAAAGGGGCCGGATTGATTCGGCAAAGTTGTGCATAGAGCGCCTCCGGTGATCCCGGCCATGGCATCGATAGACGCTGCGCTAAATTAACCTGGTAGACATCGCCGGACAGAATATAGGCTTTGATTTTTTGAACCGCGTCCAAATAGTTTTGACGTGTATAGTTCGAATGTGGACAGCACAGCGGTTTAACAGGGTTCATATCCCGCAAGGCGGATGGCTGTAGGCCAGAGGAGACGACGCTATGTGGCCGAGTTGAAATGTCCTGATAACAGCCAAACCAGAGATCCGGTATGTTCAGATCCTTTACTGCGCGTGAGGAAACCTGCTCTATCCATGATTTCAATTCATAGCCCAGATAGCCTATCATTCCCCCATGCCGCAGGGGGGGGCCGGACGCCATATCGGTCACGGTATATCGGTTCAGAATGTCTCTCAGCGCTTCAAACGGATCACCGATCCATTGTTCGACGCCGTTTGCTGTGATCCATTCAATCCGATTCTCCCAGGCTTTTAAGACCGCAAAGGGGCGATCTCCCGCAAAGGAAAATCGGGTTAATTCATCAAATTCACCATGGCTATCTAATCTGAAGGATGAAGGATGAAGGATGAAGGATGAAGGATTGTTTTTTTGCATTCTTTACAATGGGGACAAAATGTAGCTTAATGCTTCTGATTCTTTATATAAGGATGCCAACTTGGAAGAGGTAATAATCTGAGATGCTGACAATAATTCAAACCAATAGGTGGTTTCTTCAAATCCATGTAGTCCAACGTCATCTTTTGCTAGTGCCGATCTACCCGATCTTCAATGGGCAGGTGCCGAAATTCCCTGACTAATTCAGCCAGTTCCCGGGCTGCGGCGTTGAATAGCTTTTCGCCCTTTTCTTCGGTAGCAACCGTGGCATCGCCGATGACGCCCGAATCTGAGATACGAGACCACTGATCCATCATACGAAGCGGGGAAGCCCCTTTACCTCGTACCCAACCGCGCCAGTAGTACTTGGACACGGGTATCTTAATTTCACACGTAGCTTTGTCCATCTGTATGGCCTCATCGTTAAGATACCGGTAGACGGAGGTTTCGATCTCGTCCGCATGGGATTGCAGTTCTGAGTCCCCGATTTCCCATAAGGTGGACTGGGCCATACTCCACCAGTTCAACATGCCGCAATGGACATCCGTTTCAATCACGGTACGGCGGGCGGCTGTTTCCAGTATCGTGGCATTGGAACCATGACCGTTTACAATCAGGATTTTATTGAATCCGTGATGTGCAACGCTCTTGGTAATGTCCAAGATAAAGTGAAGCATATGATCATCACGAATGGTGATTGTACCCGGAAAGTCCATATGGTGGTCTTCGAAACCATACGGAACGGCTGGTAAAACCAGCACCTGATCCGGGATGATCTGGGCCGCCGCCTCACAAACACTGCTGGCCAGAAAGGTATCTACATCCATCGGCATATGGTGGCCATGATCTTCTGTAGACCCGACCGGTAAAATCACGACGGGTTGTTTCTTTACAAGGTCTCTCAGTTCTACCCAGGTATAATGATCATATCGATACATTAAACGGGGACCTTTCATGGGGACTCCTTCAAGAATTGAGGTATAAGACATGAAATTTCATGGGACACTTTTCACCTCTATATCGGCATTCCAAAATCATTTTTCATACTTTTCTTCACCTGTATTATTTCGTTTTCCAGTTCAATCAGCAGTCGTTTACCGCTCAATTCAGGCTGCGTGCCTCGCAGATATATTTTGGGCTGGTTCGGCGCTGCTTCTCCCAGAAACGTGGTATGAAATGTAGACCCTTGTGCTTCTTTACTTTCCGCCCAAATGGACCCGCCCATCATTTCAGTCAGACGCATGCTGATCACCAGGCCTAAACCTGTGCCGCCATGCCGTCGTGTTGTGGAAGCGTCAACCTGGCTGAAGGACTGAAACAGCCGATCCATACGTTCTTGCGGGATACCGATTCCTGTATCGGTAAAAGCCATATGGATTTCGAATGCGGGCTCTTTTTTATCCGATGATTCCGCCCCCTTCGCTCCATGGACCTGTTTGGCTGATACCGTGACCACCACCTCACCTTCTTCTGTAAATTTAACTGCGTTACTAAGCAGATTAGCCAGAATCTGACGTACACGGGTGACATCCCCTACCATTGACCCTGGTGTACCATCTTCGATAATATAAGCGAGGTTCAGGCCTTTTTCTACAGCCCGGGTAACGACCAGATCCAGCGCATCTTCAACACACAGACGTACATCAAACGGGTGTTTCTCCAACTCCATTTTACCGGATTCTATTTTTGAAAAGTCCAGTATATTATTGATAACGGTCAGCGTGTTTTGATCACCGGTCTTCCAGTCAATCCGAAAGCCCCCCCCGAATCATTTTCCATGCATCCGCGGCTTGAGCAGCTAATGGGGTCTGGCTTTCATCGCGATTAAAATACTTGGCATATACACGATAGGATGCATTGGGGCTGATCTGTCCGCCGAATCGGCCGTTGACAAATCCTTGTTCTTCCGATCCGCCGCCTGTAATTAAGGCACCTTGAGTAAGCGATGACTGCTTTGCGATAACATTAATGACACCATTTACCGCATTGGCCCCCCATAATGAAGCGCCTGGCCCTCGAATAACTTCTATTCGGTCTATATCTTCAATCATCACATCTTGCACATCCCAGTACACACCTGCAAAGAGCGGCGTATACACACTGCGCCCATCGATCATCACCAGGAGTTTATTTGCAAAAAGAGTATTGAATCCCCGGGCTGATATCGCCCATTTGTTGGCGTCTACCCGGGCGACGTGGAGACCGGGGACCAGACGCAAAATTTCAGGAATACTCGTGGCCCCTGATCGGCGTATATGTTCCTGTGTAAGCACGTGAACGGCCGCTGAAGTCTCGAACAGGGGCTGTTCTTTTTTGGATGCCAGCTTCACCTCGACATCCATTAACTCTTCCAGGCTAAATTCTGTAAAATCGACCGTCCGATTTTCCTGAGCTATCGTATATCCCTGCCCAAAGACAACGAGTCCTATGACAAGCAGCATAGTACACGACAAAAAACAATTTGTCCTCTCGACCGAACGTAGTGAGTGGAGAGACCTAGTTCGAGGCGGCTCATGGCTAGATCCCTCGGCTATGCTCGGGATGACAATGCAGGGACCTTTTAATTTTTGTCGTGTATTATGGACAAGCAGAACCATTGTTTTAATGGCATAATATTGACAGTTACGAATTAAGTTTATCAAAAAATAAGTCCCCATCCTCCCGCCTCAAGGTTCAGGAGTACATCTCACGCATTTAACGCCGGCATCACTTCATTTACAAAAAGGTTCATGCTGTGGATCCAGGCGTCCTTATCATCCCAATCATATCCCATCAGTAGAAGTGTACCAAAATCACCGGTTTCGTCAATCAAATTATGTAGTCGACGAAGAACTTCATTTACATCACCATGGATAATCTGTTCCTGCATCAGGTAATCTATTCTGCACGCGTCATCAGGGGTCGCTGCATCACGTTTAAATACCTTTCTACCAAGCCCTTGATCGAACAGACCGCCAATATAGTTAAAGTTATTCCCCAGTGAATTTGTGCGGACTTTCTCTGCCGCTTCCTCTTTTGTATCTGCAAGAAAGATACTTCGGCAAACACGCCAATCTGACCGATCGGGCGTCCGTCCGGCTTCAATTGCCGCTTTTTCATAGGTCTGCCAGTTGTCGGCCACGACATTTCCGGCAATCAAATTACTGCTGATCGGTCCCCAACCTTTTCTTCCGGCCGTCTTCATCGTGGAGGAGTTCAGACTCATCGCTGGCGCGTATATAGGCGGGTGTGGCTGTTGCAAGGGTTTGTGAATAAATCCAATGAGGGTATTATGGTCGACATTTTCTTCCAGGTGTATCTGCCAGAATTTACCATCGATATGGTAGGGTGGGTCCTGCTGCCAGAGTTGCAGAATCATATCCGCAGATTCATCCACCATGGCACTATTCTGTTTCGGATCGATTTGATATAATTCCATATCCGCAGTGACACTACCGGGGCCGAAACACAGGTTCAGACGGCCATGAGACAGATGATCCATAAACGCCAGTCGCGTTGCCACATAGGCCGGATGATGATACGGCAGGCAGGTCGGTGCTGTTCCAAGTCGGATGGTGTCTGTCATGGCAAGTGCTTTGCCGATAAAGGCTTCCGGCAGCACAATGTTCTCGTATTTCATCGTATGATGTTCGCCGATCCAGAATTCGCTGAACCCCATTTGCTCTGCCATGACGACCAGCTCCAGATCTTCATCGTAACATTGGGCCAGTGGTTTGGCCGGATTGTGGAACGGCATGATGAACATTCCGTATTTCATAGCACCTCCGAGTGAGGGAAAGTTTTAACTTCTAATTATGCCCCAGAGATTTATTCAGGGCTGGCATGACTTCTTTGCCGAAAAGTTCGAGGGAGTTGATACAAGCCTCTTTATCATCCCAATCATGCGCGGTCATAATCAGCGTGCCAAAATCACCGGTTTCTTCCATCATACGGTGAATCTGGCGGACCACTTCATCAGGATCACCGGCGATGATCTGTTCGTCCATCATATAATCCAGGTTACAATCGGCATCCGACATATTCGGATCGCGTTTCCACATGCTGCGACCTAGGCCGATGTCGGTTAATTTCAGGATATAATTCACACATTTTCCCAGGGAGAGATGTTTGGCTTTATCTCTGGCTTCCCGGGTGGTTTCCGCCACAAATATATTTCGGGAAATTTTCCATTTTTTTCGATCCGGCTCCAGTCCCTGGGCCTGTGCGCCCTCCGAATAGGTCTTCCAGTGATTTGCCAGCACATTTGAGGTGACCATATGATGGCTGAACGGGCTATATCCTTTTTGCCCGGCAATACGCATACCGTTGGAATCTTTCATGATCACGGGGACGGAGAGGGGAGGATGGGGCTGTTGGTAGGGCTTCAGATAGACACCGATCCCCAATTCCTTCCGGACCTCTTTATCAACATGAACCTGCCAGAATCGCCCATTAATATCGTATGGCGGGTCCGTTGTCCACAGGGTCATAATCATGTGGATCGCTTCTCCCACCATCGCCCCCGCATCCTTGGGATTGATCCCGTACATCTCCATATCTGTCGGAATGGCACCAGGCCCGAAGCAAACATTAAGCCGGCCATGGGAGAGATGATCGAGAAACGCCAACCGGCCGGCCACATGCGCCGGATGGTGATAGGGCAGGCAAACGGGGGCCGCCCCAATCCGAATCTTATCCGTCATGCCCAGGGCCTTACCAAGAAAAATCTCGGGCATAACGATGTTTTCATAGCTCGAGGAGTGATGTTCACCTACCCAGAACTCGCTGAAACCAAGCTCCTCCGAACGAACAAGCAGTTCCAGATCTTCGTCGTAACACTGCGCCGGCGGCTTTTCCGGATCATGCACGGGCATTAAAAACATACCGTAATCAATCATTTACACATGCTCCTCATTCTACAAATGCACGTTTTACCAATCAAAGTTAATTTTCACAGTACAAATACATTCTCACTACCCTGCCTTTTTTATTATGCCTATGTACATCAGGGATTGGTCATGCCCTGTTCAATCGATGTGGAACAATGTACCGTAGCTAGCATACACCTACAACAACGATTTTTGTTGTTTCGCTACTAAAATGTCATGTACAAAATCAGGACCACAGAAGGTGTCAAAGCCACCACCTGGAAATCGGATAGCCCATTCGTATATTCGCTGCAGATGGTGTTCATCGTTATCAATCACTGGTGGTTCGGCCCGAACAGCATCCAGCTGCTCAATGACGGCTGCGGCCATACGTGCATACAGCCGGTTTGACCTTTGGTTCAGGTCTCCGCCTTCTGCGCCTGCTTCCTGATACCAGGCCATACCGTTGAACTGTACAAGGCGTGTACGTGGATAGAACGAACACATCAGATTCCAATCATCTCCGTCCTTACCCTGATCTCCAGACGAGCGAAAATCCGTCCGGAGGATGACAGAAGGGATATCGAGGAATTTGGCCATCATGAATTCAACGACGGTACCGGAATCCAGATCCGTTCCATCAAAATTGAACAGGCAAAGGTCACAGGCGATCACCTGTTTCAGATCCTGATTACGAATATCAGCGGCACGTTCGGTGGCCTGCTCGAGATCCTGGGGAAGAACACAGGCATATCTTCCATCAGAGTTAAGCTCAATAGCTTCTGCCAGGATGGCATTGCCAATCAGATGCTTGTGGTCGAACAGGTCACCGGCGAAGTATATGCTATAGGAAGTCATAAGGTATGCTTTGTGACAGGTTATGGTTTATGTTTACCGGGGCATAACGCGACCGGTATGGCGTCGGCCGATTTCTAACCAAATCTTTAGAACCCCCGCCGATCATAGCGCCTTCTTCGATCATTTCAATAATAGCTACTCATTTTAAATCGGTAGTTGGTCTATCAGGCCTATATCTTCGGCTAAGCCGGTTAAACTATTTACAGCCATTTGTGTGAGTGGGACGCCTTCCTGTCGGGCGATGTGTTCACTATCGTATTCCATTTCACCAGGCACGTATGTACGGGTCTCCCCTTTTGCTTTCGGTGCTTCGCGCATTCTACGGATCAATTCATCGATCCGCTCGTAAAATTGCGCCATCGGCATCATGGCCCCCACATCGATCGCGATAAATGAATGCCCTTCGTTACATTCATCTTCAGATGTTTTCGCCCAGGACAGGATATCGAGTGTCATCGCCGCGCCAGCCAACACACCGGCCAGGGATTCTACAAGTAATGCCAGGCCATATCCTTTGTGATTTCCGAAAGGGGTCAAGGCACCAGAGACGGTAAACACATCGGGATCGGTGGTCGGTAGACCATTTTCATCGGTCAGCCAGCCTTCGGGCAATGGCTCACCACGTTCTCTTGAGGAAACGACTTTACCGCCAGCTACCGTGCTCATGGCAATATCCAGTACAATGGGCGGTTGGTTCCTGGCGGGAACGGCATAGGACAGCGGATTGTTGCCAAGTACAGCACCCCGTCCACCTGGGATATTCATGACCACATCGGTATTGCTCATGGAGATCCCGAGCATATTATGCTCAAGCGCCATCAGCGTGTAAGCCGATGCGGCACCGAAATGGTTGCTATGACGGACCCCAGCCATGCCTATCCCGCATCCGCTGGCTTTCTGAATGGCCGTCTCCATCCCCACACGACCGGCCACCATCCCGACAGCCTGGTGTGCATCGATTTGAGCCCAGGCCGGGCCTTCATCTGTTATTTCCGGTACGGCCTTCGTATCAATACCGCCATCTCGCATCAATTGAACATAGCGGCGCAGGGAAACCGTGCCGTGGGTGTAAATCCCCCGCATGTCGGTTCGAGTCAGTAGTTCTGCCGTCCCCCTGGCATCTTTGCTGGAGAGGCCGACTCCGGTCATCGCAGCCGAACAGAAGTCTATGAGCGGTTCGGCTGGTGTACGTAAGACAAAAGGGGCTGAAAGAGAGGGAATTGTAGACAAGGTCTTTTCCTTCCGTACTTAAGACCTAACCATTATATATGGGTTAGGTCGAATAGTTAAAATACATTGTTCATGGACTGTTTTATCTCTTAAGAAACGAATGATGTTCAACATGACTCGATATCGAACATATTTCCTGATTTTCTTATCTCTATTCGCAAAACCGTATAGTGCTTCGGGACAGGAAATGCCTGTTTCGGTAGAACTCCAACTGGTTTTGTTTTCAAAAGTCCTGCTGTTTGAGAGAAATCTCCGAAATTCGTCCGATGATGAATTGGTGATTGGCATTGTTCATCAAGGGTCGAACAGCTAGGCTACAGAGATTAAAGATCGGGTGCGAAAAATATTGGATAGCATAACCCGCTTCGGGAATATGCCGTTTAGATATGTATCAATAGATATCGGGCGTACAGCCGGATTCAGGGATGTGCTCATGAGAGAGCATGTGAAAGTGCTATATATTGTCCCTGGCCCTGATATCGACATTGCTTTAATCACCACCGCAAGTCGTGTAAGGAAGTTGCTGACGTTTACAGGCGTTCCAGATTATGTTGAACAGGGGATTTCCATTGGCATTGAAGAGGTGTATTCCAAGCCACGATTGATATTCAACATGAATGCCATAGAGGCCGAAGGTTTCGATTTAAGTGCAAAAATATTAAGAGTGACCCGCCTGGTCAAATGACGCCTTTCCATACACCCGCCATGCGTTTAATCCCATGATTCCGGCCTGGTCTTCAGGTGATAAGAAGTTGGTGTGGTACCATCCCAACGCCACAAGCTGCCGGTAGGTCGCGACGGTCAACAGACCTGGAACATCTGTCCCCCACATGATTTTATCTGCCCCAACCAGATCAACCGCCATTTGGAGATAGCGTCTGGCTGAGGAAAACGGATAGCCTTCTTCTGTCAGATAAGCTGGCAAAGCCGCCGTATCCAGCCAGATATTTGGATGTTGTGCCAGGGAGATCTGTTCTTTCCACGCCTTCCAGAGCCCTTCGCTTTGTTCCGCCGCTGGGTTTGGTTGACACAGATGGGCAATCACGATACGTATCTGCGGATGCTGATCTATGATATTTTGTACGGCTGCGGTTTGATAGGAAATGGAACCGATGGCTCCCAGGTCAAGCGTCAGTAAGTAATCATGCTGTTCCAGTGCCTCCCACAGCCAGGTTACCTCCGGGTCATCCAGACGGAGGCCAGGATGAATACCACTTAAACCCGCGGCCTCGCTAAGTTCCAGTTTGATGGCCTGAAAGCCCAGTTCCCCCACGGCCACATCGAACATTTTCCGGGCACCCGGAGCCCAGGGGTCAAGGAAGGCTGCACCCATAAATTGTTCTGGCCAGCGTTGTATCGCCTCGGCGGCATACCGATTGCACGCTCCGTAAAAAGTGCCCTGCAACAAGACGGTTTTATCGACGCCAGCCCAATTCATGTATTCAATCAGCACCTCGGGCGGATGAACCGTTTCGATGGCTGTCGGCGGTAACACGCGTAGCATCTGATCCGTACCTACCCGGATTTTACCATACCCGGCAGACCGGGTTTCACCACCTTTTATACGGCCTTGCACGGCCGGAAAGATATGGGCATGTGCGTCGATAATCATAGGATAACAGCCCTGTTATGTATGACGAATGGCCTGGGTCGTCCGGTCCAGCTCCTGAATCATATAACTGTAGTCGCAGCCGACCTGAATCCAATCGACGCCTTTACGGTCCCATGTCTGGGCAAAATCTACATCTGTCCCCATCCCCATACCGATATACAACCCGGCGCGGTGGCCTACGTCGATAATATGTTCCATAGCCCCTATCACGTCAGGATGTTCCATCTGGCCTAATAAGCCCATCGACGCACTCAAATCCATTGGACCGATAACGATGGAATCCAGGCCAGGGATAGCTACAATATCGTCTAACTCACTGTAAGCTTCCATATGTTCGATTTGAACCGAGACAAACAGGTCCTTGTTCATTTTTTCAACATAAGCATCGAGATCGTGCATATCACGGCCATAGTTGGATGCACGATGAGGGCCGAAACCTCTATCCCCCATAGGCGGGTATCGGCAGGCATCTACGACGTGTTTGACTTCGTCGGCCGATCGAACCTGGGGAACGATAATACCGGTAGCTCCTGCATCCACTATATTTTTAATGTAGCCTGTCGCGCTGGTCGGCACACGAACGAGTGATGCCGTATTACAGGCCCGTGCCGCAATCAGATGACCAGAGATCGAATCCAGGTTCATCAGTTTGTGCTCCGTATCAATCCAGATAAAGTCAGACGAATCACAGAGCGCTTCGGTCACGGTCGGATCGGAAAAGGTTATGCTGGCTCCCAGACAGAGTTTGCCGGAAACCAGTTGTGCACGAAATGCATGAATAGCAGATATCATGGTCATCCTTTCGGGGTTATTCAGACTCTTTTACTTAACCGGAGCGGCGAAGTACCGCATACAGGGGCTCCGTGCGCTCTGTGGCTAAACTTAAATATTGCACACCCTACTTGTTTAATTCTGACGGGCGGGGCGGGCGGGACAATGCAAACATAGCTTCTTCTTCAGTACGGTTGTACCAGTCTCCGCCCATACGGCCGATGGCATTAATCCGCCGGGCATCCACTTCATCGCCATCGAAGACGTGTTCTGCCATATGGAAATAGACCACTTCTCCTATGATATAATTGCCGGACAGAGGCCCTTCGCCATGTTTGATCAATTTGAAGAGTTTACATTCAAGATGCAATGGACTTTCTGCCACCCGGCTCGGTTTAACTTTAATGGACTGCAGGGCTGTAAAACCCGCTTCTTCAAACTCGTTTACCCCATAGTTGAATTCCGCAGAGGCCAGGTTCATGCGGTCCCGCATGTCGTAGGTGACGACATTGATCACGTACTCTCCGGTGGCCTGTATATTCCGAAGGGTATCTTTGGCACCGTTGTTCCGGGTGGTCAAAGGGGATATGACCACCGAAGGCGGGTTGGCCCCTCCGGTCATGAAATAACTGAACGGAGCCAGATTCGGTAGGCCATCAGGTGATAACGTGGCCGTGAAGGCAATCGGTCTTGGTGAGACACAATGTAATAAATATCGATGGACATCTTTGGGAGAGAGGTCGTTGGGGTCTATGGTCCGGTAGGTTGTTGGCGTAGGCATATAATCCAAGTGATGAGTGATAAGTGACGAGTGAAAAGAAAGATCAAAGACCGGCGACTATTCTTTCCAGCTCATGGCGTAGGCCGGATCTTCAATATCAAGCGCCTGGCGGGTTATTTTCAGCGGATGAAAGGTATCCACCATAACCGCTAGCTCTTTGGTTTCTTTTACCCCTATACTGGCTTCGGTGGCTCCTGGTTGCGGGCCGTGTGGAATACCGGATGGGTGCAGGGTGACGGATCCTTCTTCAATGCCTTTTCTTGCACCGTATTTATCGTTTGCATAATAAATAACTTCGTCGCTATCAATATTACTGTGATGATATGGAGCCGGTATCGCATCTGGATGATAGTCCAGCATACGGGGTACGAAGGAGCAGATGACGTAGTTGTGCGCCTCGAAGGTCTGATGAATCGGTGGCGGCATGTGAATTTGTCCGGTAATGGGCTGAAAATTGTGAATATTGAAGGCCCAGGGGTAGACATAACCGTCCCAACCGACCATATCGAACGGATGAAAATCATAATAATAGTCGTGGAAGACCCCCCGTGCAAGAATACGTACCTGATGCTGCCCGTCTTCCCGGTGGGTATGCAAGGTTTCAGGGACCCGGATATCTCGTTCACGGTAGGGGGCGTCTTCCAGAAGCTGCCCATATTCATTACGGTAACGCCGTGGTATTTCAATAGGACTTAACGATTCAATGACGAATATTTCTGTCTCGACCGTCTCTTCAACCAGCCTGTAAATGGTCCCGCGTGGGATAATCAGATAGTCGCCAGATGTATAGGCCAGACTACCGAACATGGATTCCAGACGGCCGCTGCCCTGATGAATATAAAGGGCTTCATCGCCGTCGGCATTTTTAAAATGGTAGGACATTCTGTCGGCCGTTCTTGCACACGAGAGGATGACATCGTCATTGAATAAAAGCGGTATACGCCCTGATACGGCATCCCCGTGCGCCAATAAGGCCCGTGATTTCAGATGACGGTGTTGTAGGCTCTCATCGGGTATGGCCTCAAGTGGCCGCTTGCCGATCCGTTCGATTTTTGATACGCAGGTTGGCAGATGAATATGATACAAGGTTGAAGACCGACCGGAAAAACCCCGAGTCCCAAAGAGTTGTTCGCTATACAGTGAACCATCCGGCTGCTTGAATTGCGTATGGTGTTTGGCGGGTACATCACCTAGCTGAACGTATCGCATGGGTAGATCCTTTGAAAAAGGATGGAAGGGTGGGCGGGTGGCGGGTGGAAGTCATTTCATGAGACAGATTTACACGCCTCCTACCCTTCCATTCAGTAAACCTGTCACCCTTTTATTTCGTTCCTTAAGAGGCCTAAAATCTCTATCTCCAACTCAACGACATCTCCTGCCTGAAGCCAGGGATAGGTCCCTCGGGGAAATTCTGTGATACATCCGGTGCCTACCGTACCGGACCCGATCAGGTCGCCGGGACGCAGCATCGTATTTTTTGAGGCGTAGGCGATCATCTCCGCGAAGGTCCAGTGCATCGTCTTTGCATTACCTCTGGAATATTCGACGCCATTGACACGGGCGGTCATCATCAGATCAAAGTGGCTTCCCCGGCCCTCTACATCCTCCCTTCGGGCAGCCAACTCATCCAGAGATACCAGTTCCGGTCCCACGGTGGTGGCGAAATCTTTTCCTTTAGCCGGTCCGAGCCCAACTTTCATCTCTCGTCGTTGAATATCCCGCGCGCTCCAGTCGTTGAGGATCGTAACGCCTGAGATATAGTCGTCCGCCTCATCGACCGAAATATCCTGCCCTTCTTTTCCGATAACAACGGCCCATTCCAGTTCATAGTCCAGTTCCTCGGTGTCCGATGGTTTGTGTATAGCGGTCTCAGGTCCACTTAAGGCCGCCGCATTCGAAAAATAGAATACAGGCATTTGGTACCACTCGGGTACCATGGCCAGCCCCCGGTTGTAACGGGCATTCCGGACATGGGCTTCAAAGGCGTAGAAATCCCGGAAACTGCGTATGGTCGGCAGCACCTGGTCAATGGGTGTTCTCACAAGGTCCCTCGTTTAGCCTGCTCACGTTCAATCGCTTCAAAGAGGGCTTTGAAGTTGCCGACCCCGAAGCCCCGTGACCCGTGTCGCTGGATCACCTCAAAAAATAACGTGGGGCGGTCTTCAACAGGTTTGGTGAAAAGTTGGAGCAAATACCCTTCTTCATCCCGGTCTACCAGGATGCCCAGTTCTGCGATCTTTGCCATATCTTCCTCAATGGCACCGACGCGTTCCGGCAGGGTATCGTAATAGATCTGAGGCACGTTGAGGAAGCTCACATCATTAGCCAACATGTCGGTCACGGTGTCAATAATATCCCCGGTAATCATAGCGATGTGCTGCACACCGGGGCCACTATAAAATTCAAGGTACTCGTCGATCTGAGATTTGCGCTTTCCTTCCGCCGGTTCATTGATGGGAAACTTGATCCTGCCGTTGCCGTTCTGGACGACCTTGGACATCAGCGCGCTGTATTCTGTACTGATGTCGTTGTCATCAAAATGGATATATTGTGAGAACCCCATAACATGCTTATAGAAATCGACCCATTCGTCCATTTTACCTAACTCGACATTACCGACGATATGGTCAATAGCTTTAAGACCCACCGGGCGCCGGGTTGAGCGTTGATATCTGGCCGGATCAAGCTTGTGGAATCCAGGCGCGAAGACCCCGTGATAATCGTCATGATTGACAAAGGTATGGGTCGTATCTCCATAGGTGTCGATCGTAGCGTATTCGTACACGCCGTTATCATCTTCTATCCGTGTCGGTTCCGTTACCCCGACGGCACCGCGACTGACGGTTGCCTGATACGCATCCGCCACCTGATCTACTTCCAGCGCAATATCTTTAACGCCATCACCATGAAGAACCAGACGTTGATTATCAGGATGATTCCGGTGTAACGGGGAGGCCACGACGAAGTTGATTTTTCCCTGTTGAAGGACATAGGCCGCCTCTTCTCGCATCCCGGTCTCCAGACCGGCATAGGCCGTCACATCGAAACCAAAGGCATTCCGGTAGAAATAAGCAGATTGCCGCGCATTGCCTACAATGAATTTGACATATTCCACACGGCGTAATGGTAAATGATCGGTACTCATGGGTAACCTCTTGGTTAATTGGTGATTGGTGATTGGTGATTAATTGACTGAAAAGATATAATTTATGAGTCTTCCAATCACCAATCACCAATCACCAATCACCAGTTCTACAGCGCACCTTCGGTCCACGGCCCCCAGATGGCGTAGGTAATGCCGGGACGTTGCATATTGACAAAAAGGGTCTCGCCGTCCGGGCTGAAGGTCGCACCGGCGAACTCTCCGCCGACCCCGATACCTGCAATATCTCTCGCGATATCAAATATTTTACCTGCTCTGGTGAGGCCGCGTACATGCATGACGCGCGCACCGCCGTCCTCACACACCACGAGGTTGCCCTGGGGGCTCACACAGATGTTGTCCGGCATGGTAAGTACCGATTTGTCTGGTGATTCAAAAAGAAGCGTGAGCATGCCTTCGTTGTCGCCAGAGGGCCGATACTTCCAGACCTGGCCCAATTTCTTATCGCCACCGCCTTTTGCCGTAAAGAAGATATCCCCATCCCCATGCCAGCATCCTTCAAGGCCATTGAACGAGGCCCCCCCTTTTCCAAGCCCCTCACGGTATACTATTGAGGCATCCCGACTTGCATTAACGGGGTCCGGATCATCGATGTCAATCCAGACAACGGATAGGTCCACTGCCATGGTCTGGCCTGTACGTGTATCGTATAGAGGTTGGTCTTTAACCGCCAGCATCTGAAGCTTGCCGCCGTGGCTCAGGTGACCGGGGTGATTTGGAATAAATCGGTAGAATCCGGCAGGATTACGGTCTTCGGTTTCATAGACAATACCAGTATCGGGATCGACGGCGATGGCTTCATGAACAAATCGCCCCATGGCGAGGAGGGGCTCGCATGAGGCGAGTTCGTCTGATTGGACCGGGACCTCAAAGCAGTACCCGTGATTTTCATCGAAGCCGCCTATATTGCGGTTTAATCGTTCGATAAACACCTCATCCGTTCCCAGGGTCGTCTCTTCGCAGGTAATCCAGGTTCCCCAAGGAGTTGGCCCCCCAGCACAATTGTGTAGTGTACCGTTGGCACTCACAAAATCCCGGATCAGCATGCGGCTTTCCGGATCAATAATCAGGGTCGTTGTTCCGCCGCCTGCCGAATGATCATAGGCCGGGGCTTGACCACCGATGGCTACACCTGTTTGCCCTCTGCCACTGTTGATTTCATGATTTCTGATCAGACGGACACCACGATCATCCGAATAGGCGGCCATGCCGTCGTGGGCGCGTGGGGTAGGGTTACCGTCCGACATCATGGCGCCCGTTTTTCCCATAGCGGTGTACTGAAACCCCGGTGGGAGTTCCAGCAACGTCTCACCGGTATTGCAGGCCGTCTTGGGAGATAACGGCCCATAGCTTCCTTCACCAGGTCCTGCTTGTAAATGTTGATAATTTTCTTCCGCCAGGGTCCGTCGGGCGATCAGTCCATTCAGGGCCACAGCTCCTGCAGCAATGACGGTATGACGAAGAAACGTACGACGATTCAGTTTCGACACGGTGGGCTCCTAGGGATGTGACTTATCCATGCAGGTTGCAGGTCACGTGATATGTCGTCCGCCGGGCGGACGACATACCAAAAGATTTACAATATATTGGCCTTCAATTGTGTTTATCAAACAGCCATAACGTGTGCTTTTTTAGCCTCTTGTTGATAGCTCTTGCTCATCAGGTAGGCGGCGCCGGTGGCGATAAAGGCACACACAGCCAACAGAACGAAGACCTGTCCCCAGCCTACGCTATCCGCTAATTTTCCTGCACCCCAAGTGGCGACAGCCCCACCGACATACCCCAAACCGTCAATCATGCCGGTACAACTCCCTGCACCTTTTGAACCAGCTATATCGAGTGTAAACGCGCCGGAACTCATGGAATACGGACCCAGCAGGCAGAAACAACTCACCCCCAACAAACAGACAATAAGGCTCTGCGCACGTAGGCCGACTTCCGTTAGACCTGCAATAGCGAAGAGACAAACCCCCAGTCCCGAAAGCATGATCCAGGTGGCATGTGCTCGATTTCCATCTTTAGCATATGTATCGGTATACCATCCCAAAAGGAGGGTGCCCAGTACCCCCATGCAGGCGATAAAGGCCGACCTGGTCAGGGCGTCTATGTTGTTCAACCCCGAGTCTACCAGAAAAGTAGGGAGCCAGAAGATGAAAAAAGTCCGCAAGCTGGTCGTCAGGATACTGAAGACCAGCAGCCGACGAAAAATAGATAACTGAAACAGCGTTTTAAGAATCTGGGTGACGCCGGGCTTTTCCTGATTGGTTTCGAAATGAGCGATCTGGTGATGCGGTTCACTGTCCTCAGTATGATATTGGGCCCCTTCAACGACCAACTCGGGTGCCTCACGAGAGGACAGGTACGACCAGATCAGGATGAGACTGAGTACAGCTGCCGGATACAGAAAGAGGCCCTGCCAACTGACCCCATACGAAAGCAATATACTGGAGAACAACAAGGCGGCCACACCACCAAATTGAAAATTAATGCTGATAAAACCCATAATGGTGCCGTGTCGATGCGGCGGATACCAGGCGCCGATGGTTTTGGCGATGCCTCCCCAGCCCATCGATAGAAAAAAACGGTTTACACACCAGATCAGGGTGAAGTTCATAAGGCCCGTCGACATGGCGAACATGATATTAGCGAAGATACTCCCGACCATACCAATGAGGAATATCTTCCGTCCGCCGATTTTATCCCCCAATGGCCCGTTGATAAATTTTCCGATGGCGTACGCCAGGGTTGCCCAGCCCCCTATGGCACCGAGTTCTGACCTGGTATAGCCGAAGGTCTCACTGAGCAGGGGAAGCGCCGCAGACAGATTTCCACGGCAAAGATAATATCCGACATACCCGAGCAGCATAACCCAGAACGTAGAGACACGCCAGCGGGACAGGCGCTTAAGTTCTATTGCACCAAGATGACGGATGGTACCATTTATAACAGCGACAAGCTGAGACACATTGTCTCCCTTACTGTAGGGTATGTATTGATGTTACGTCTTCCATATGTTGATGGGCCTATCGCTCGCAGGAGCGAATTTTACCATGATAGGCTATCTCTCAATATACGTTGAAAGCATATGGAAGGCAAGAGATGTGAAAGGAGATAAAAGATACAGAAGACCAGTGGTTGGAGCTTTTATTTTTCAGAAAAATATTCTGCTAAGACACACAGGAGAAAAGCAAACGAAAGACTACTTCCTGCCCATCTGTTCAAAGAATCCCCAGATGGCTTCGGTGGCATCGAAATCAGTACAGGTGTTGCCAAAGACATCCTTAGGGGCAATAAACTTGCTGCCGCCCGGCACCGTGTGTCCGCCACCGATCACCCGATACAGCGACACATAGGTGCCTCGTTCTCCATCCGCATAGGTCTTGAGCCGCGCTACGGCCTTATCGCGGGGTTCATTATCGGGGACATGGGCTGACACACTCAAACTGCCTATCTTGTTTCTTTTTCTCCACATGTTGATCGATTCATCGGTGGACAGAACCCGGCCCCGACTGGGCTCCGGTTTTGCACGTGGTACGTTTGGAAACAGATTGATTGTTACCTCACCACCTTCATAGGGCACGAAAGGGTTCGCTGTGCCATTGATGAATAGCACAGAGACAGGCATGCTTGGCTGGAATTTGTCTTTAAACGGTTCGGGGATACTACTGTTTATAGAGGCGATTCCGGAGAAAATTTCCGCATGTTCAATAGCCAGTCGCTGAACAAACATGCCGCCGTTAGACACGCCAGCCGCAAAGATACGCGTCGTATCTATTGGAAATTCACGACGTAATGCCTGAATAAGCGTCAGGACAAAATGCACATCATCAATGGCCGCATCATGGTCGGCAAACATTTCAGATTCCCGGCCGTCATTCCAATGACCGTCGATGGCATTGGGGTAGACGACGAGTGTTCCACTCGCATCGGATTTCTCACTGAATCGTGTCACCGCCTCAAACCGACGTCCATGACCCCCATCGTCATGGAAAACCAGTGTCAGGGGGCCCAGCACACCCGTTTGATATGATCTCGGTACATGAATGAGAAAGCTCCGTTCGCGGTCATCCACTGTGATGGTCCGCTCCTGAGTATGGATCGCACCTGCTTCGGCTATCGTCGCGGATAAACAGATTAAACACAGATTAAATAAAATCACAAGAAAGCGCATCGTTTGACTCCGTTTCATATAAATGGGCGAAGGGCAAATAAAACCACGCGTTGACATGGCCCCCGTTTTATTTACAATTTGTCCTTTTGTTTGACCTTCGTTAGGTATATCATCCCATCTTAATGCATATCAGACCGATCAGGATAGCCAGTATCGCACCTATTTTGCCTGGCGTCAACCGTTCTTTCAGGAAAATAACCCCGAGCAGGGCACCTACCACGACCGCGAATTCACGTAAGGCAACAATATAACTGACCGGTCCGTTTTTCAGTGCGAAGAGGATCATAAGATAGGTGCCTGCGGAACCGATCCCAATTAATAAAATCGAACGCCAGGCGCGCTTTGCCGTTCCAAGTAATTGTCCCCGAAACCGTGAAGTGACTACCGGCGTGACGATCAACACCGTTAAAATGAACATGCCGCCAATATAGACCACTGGATGGACCAACCCGACGCCCACTTTATCGACCAGGGAATACCCTACAATGGTCGCACCAACACCAAGCGCGGAGATAAAGCTCTGTTTGGCCTGGCCTTTATGCCGTAAGGCGGTCATGCCCATCGACAAGATACCAAGGGAAATCAATATGATACCGATAAAACCTGCCTGGGTTACCTGCTCATCCAGCATCTGCCAGCCCAGGAAGGCCGTTATACCGATACCGGACCCGCGCGCTACGGGGTATATGACAGATATTTCGCCATGTTCGTAGGCACGCCCTAGTAACAAAAAATATAATGCATGGATCACACCGGTAGCGAGGATATGTCCATATCCAGCCGCAAGCATACGTAAGAAGGCATCCGGACCCATTTGGATGGCGATGTTTATAATAAACGGTAGGAGCATCACACAACTGACCCATATCGCCCACCAGAAAACAGCCAAATTTCCTGAAGCACGCCGTGCTACAAAATTCCACAGTGCGTGAAAGACGGCAGCAGAGATGACAAGAAGAAACAGGTTGAAAGACATAGGGCGTTGGTAAGTTGAAAAACGGTATAATAAGGTGACGTTGGGTCAGAGGACCCTTAGATTAACGAAGTTGGGAGATAATTTCGCCTTTTTCGTTAACTTCGGGATAGGGTAGTTTGTGGCGTTTGCAATAAGCACTTACGGTTGGATTGGTGTATTCAAACAGCAGGCGGGTATAGGTTTCTTTATCCAGGCGTGGGGTATCGTAGAAGCCTGCCTGCCGACGCTGTCGCTCGGCTTCAAATAAGATGACTGCTGTCGCCACAGAAACATTCAGGGAATCAACCATACCTACAGTCGGGATGATAATGCTGCCGTCGGCGTGCTTGATGGCAGCAGGCGTCAGGCCGTCCAGTTCCATACCAACCACAATGGCCGTAGGCTGGGTATAGTCGATGGTTCTGAAATCCTGGCCATGCTCGGCGCAATCTGCGGTTAGAATACGTACACCACGATCCCGGAGCAAATCATAGGCTTCGTTGATCAGGTTGTATGTTTCCACCTTCACCCATTTATGTGAACCGCTTGCCGCCTGTCGTTTTACGTCAAATAAATTGCGATCTGTGATGGCATGTACCAGAGGAATGCCTACCGCATCACAGGTCCTCAGAATAGCACCCACGTTATGCGGCTTGTGGACATTGTCCATCACAACCGTCAGGTCCGGTTGGCGATGATCCAATATACGACGTATTTTGTCATACCTATTTTTGTATAGCATGGGTAAAAGTATTAAGTGGGCAAGTGGCAAAGCCTCTTAGCGGCGATCTGTTTTGTCAGATAGAAATCATATATTTTTAGCATTTTTGCTCATCTCGGCGACAGGGCCGAGATCGTCCGCTTGAAGATTTCTTTGGTCTAATGTTGAATACGTCTTCAAAATGCCTCTACTGTGAACCATAATATAACCAGATAACCGAAAGATATATTTACAAAAATGATACGTAAACGATTTCCTTTCTAACATTTTTTGAACATTGTGTATCTGCTTTGAGAAACCCCTGATGTTAATCTACAGTTTCAGACCATACACCATAGGAATAGGTTATGAATACACCTTATCAGGAAGATGCCCATCAGGTACATTTGGGCCTGACCGGGGATGTGCAGGCCTTCGAACCGCTGGTACGGCGGTATCAGAGTGCGTCGCTGGATTCTGTCTCAGATGACCTGGATGCCCAGGATCTGGTACAGGATGCGTTTGTGACGGCGGATACCAAGCTCGGTCAGCCTCGGCAATCGGAAACATTCGATCGATGGTTACGGAAGATCGTGGTGAATCGATTTAAAGGTGGCTGACCAAAAAACTGGGAAAATCCCCTGCCGAAGCGGCAGTAGCCGTATTTGAGACGGCTGCCAACGGGCGGTATCACGACCAGGTCCAAGAGATCGACCTGGGGGATGGGGTGGGGTTGACCGAGCTTGGTATCGTGTGCGGAATCGATATGGTCCGACGCGGTTGACACGAAGAAGAATGGATCGGGAAAGCCGATATCAACTGCTGACCGGATCGGGTGAGATGAAACTGGTGTTGCCAAGATCCATTAAAGCCGCGTAGTGAAAAGAAGAAGCTATGAAACTATGAAACTATGACAGGAATTTGCCCGGTCGTTTCGTAGTTTCAACCTCCCCATTTTTCCATTTGTATAGATATCGGTTTTTTGGGCCGGTCTTTGCGGCCGGGCCGTTGGGGGGTTGCCAGAAGGGCCTCTTCCCAGGCACGGTGCCAGGTCTGGTGGTCGGTGAGCACGGCGGCCGGGTGGGCACGGCTGCGGGTGATGAAGTCGGGATAGAACGATCGGCCGGTCGGGGTACCGGTTTTCTGATACCGGAGATCCATACTCCAGCGAATCGTGCCGGAACGATTTGGTGTGGACCGGTGTGGGATCAGCTTGTGGAGGAGCAGCACATCGCCTTTCATCATGGGTAAAGACAGAATGTCCTCACCGGGCAACGCATCCTCGAGGATGCCGAATCCTTCTCCCCAATATACCATGTTCCGTTTATGAATTTGCGGTATGATTTGCAGGCATCCGTTTTTTTCATCCGTATCGCAGAGTGGAATCCAGACCGTAAGAATAAACGCGGGATCGGCTTCTTCAAGATGAACCTGTCCATCCTGATGCCAGGGGGCGACGTTCTCATTAATACGGGAGGCCAGTTGCTCGGCATCGCCGCTTCCGAGATGGGTCAGGTTGTCCGGGAGTTTGGCTCTCAGGTGCTGAATAGGGCTACAGGTAATCTCCGGTCCGACGAGATCTTCGACCACATCCATAAGGCGGTCATGGCCCAGAAATTGGAACAACGCCTGGCCTCGGAAATGCATAATGTCCATGTCATCGTATATCGAGGTGTTTTCCTGGGTGATCAGCGCCAGCCGCCGTTGAAACGGCACCCGTTCGTGTCGGTCGGAGATCAGCCCCCGGTCATACAGATCCTCTGCACGTCGATCTACAAAGGTCTCGATTTCGTGGATTACGGGTTCCAGATCCTCATTGCCGAGGGCCTGTTTGACAATAACGTACCCCTTGTCGTTAAAATCTCTGAGCTGGTCTTTGGATAGGTTCATATGAATAGGGCTGGTTGGTTATCGGGTGGATGTGAGCGTCTGTAGATGAATCATGTATGGGCGTAAAAACTTCGGTCTTGGCCTGCTCTTCTAAAATAGGTACCCAGGAAATAATGTCAAGGCTGTCTTCATACCCATCCGGGTTCTGCCGTTGCGGTCAGTCGTTGGCTTCCTCGCGGGTTCTCTCCTTCCGTGTGGGACAATTAATATAGTTATCTTCTTGACAGGTTCAATAACTATATATACCTCTTTAAGCGCTTTGATAGAACCTCCCCAAACGTATGAAACGGTGCACTGTGAACGTGTTAACCCATGGCAATAACCTCCTCTCAGAGACCACTGGTACGTAACACCTTCCTGCTGTTTTGCAGTTATCTGTCCCAAGCAGCCCTTGGCGTTTTGTCGGCGGTTATCCTTGCTCGCTATTTAGGGGTAGGGGGATTCGGTCAATACGCCTTTGTGATGGCGGTGGTCGGGGTCGCTGGACATTTTGTGGAGTTGGGATTCAATACATTTCTGACCAGAGAGATCGCCCAGCAACGATCGGAAGCACGACGGTTGCTGCTGGGGTCCTGGCTTGCCAAGGTGATTCTGGCTCTGGCAACGGCGATACCTTATTATCTGATATTAAATCTGGGTTTTCAGAATCGTGATGAGGTGCTGATCATAGCACTTGATCTGGCGCCCGTGCTGGTGCTGATCATAGCGTTGAATGCCTCTATTTCGTCAATCTTTATCGCCTATGAGCATATGAACGAGATCCTCCTGTTCAATATGCTAGCCGTAACCGCTCAATTAGCAGGATTGTTTGGCCTGACGAAGGCTGGCTACAACGTAGATGCCCTTATCTTGTGGGCGGTCTGCGTACAAATGGCTCGGTTTGTATTTTCGTGGTATATGCTGGAACGATTGTTAAGAGATCATACGATGCGGGTCAACGGGATACACGGTTGGGCCTGGCTGACCTTCAGTATTGGGCTGATCAAACGGGCCTGGCCGCTCGGACTATCTACCATGGTGGTTACGATATATACCCGGCTTGATGTCCTTCTACTGTCGTTCATGGCTGGAGATCGGATGGTCGGGCACTATAGCGCTGCCTATCGATTTATCGACCTGTTGCGTATACCGCCCGGCGCGTTTCAGGGGGCGTATTTTCCCAGGATTTCAAGAGCACAGGCAGATGGCCTGGCGACGGAAGCAGATCAAGATTTCAAGCTCGCCCGCAGGTGGTTTCTGGGATACGGACTCGGCAGTGCCCTGGTTATTGTTGTCCTGGCGCCTTATTTAATCCAGTGGTTGTATACGGAAAATTTTTTACCCTCTATCCCGATTCTGCAGTCCCTCGTCTGGATCATGGTCCCGCTGGTGATTAACGACCTGATGCGAACCTATCTCTACGCGACCGGTCGTGAGCATCTGGTGCCCAAGGCATCGTTCTTTGGTCTCCTCATACACGGCGGCCTGCTTCTCTGGGTCATTCCGGTATTCGGCACGACGGGGGTGGTTATGAGTGTGCTCATTTCTAATATCATTTTATCGGGTATATTCTGGAAAATGACCACCCATAGGCCGTTGGGTCAAGAATAGATACAAACGAGGAAACCCCTAAATAGCTTGACAAAACGCGACAAATCCAGTTGATACAAGACATGGCAAACAAAAATAAAATCGTCCTGTTTTTTCCTTCGTATAACAGCAACGAAGCGAGTCCTCCGCTCGCGCTGATTTCCATCGCTGCGCCTCTGGTCGCCAAAGGCTATGAGGTTAAGATTATTGATTCTACCGTCGTAGAGGATCTCGTGGAGGCGGTCCTTCGGGAATTGGACGATGCGATTTGTCTGGGTATGTCGCTGGTCACGGGCCCCATGCTCAAAGGCGCTGCGGACGTAGGTCGTGCTGCCAAAGCCAGATATCCGGATCTGCCCATTGTTCTGGGCGGGTGGCATCCATCTATCCTACCGGAGCAAACCCTTGCAGCTGATTTTGCAGATGTGGTGGTGGTCAAGCAGGGTGAGGATGCCTTTCAGGAATTGATTGAATGTTTTGTTTCTGGAGATTCCCTGGAAAATGTCACCGGTATTTTGTGGAAAGATGGGGATGAAATTCATCGAAATGCCCCAAGAAAATATCCTGCAGTCGCCGACCTGCCAAGCCGCTTGCCGGGTTATGATCTCATTGATTACGAAGCCTACTACAAGCTGACCGGATTGCGGTGGATTATGTACTCCTCCAGCCACGGTTGTCCTTACAACTGCAGCTATTGCTCCAATGCATCGGTCTATGGACGCAATCTGGATATGCTGCCGGTTGAGCAGGTGGTGGATGAAGTCACATATCTGGTTAAAAAATATAATATCAAGCTGGTTGGTATCATTGATGATATTTATTTTGCTTTCATGGACCGCTGTCTGGAAATGGCAGAGGGGTTTATTCGCTCGGGGCTGAAATTTGAATGGTATATTCAGGACCGTGTGGACTCCTGGTCCAGACTGACGGCCGAGCAGGCTAAGTTATACCGCCGGGCTGGTCTGGTACGGGTTCACTTCGGGGCTGAGTCCGGTTCGGATGAGGTGTTACGGTCTATCGAAAAAAAGTCTAATATCGGTAAGACCCTTGAGGCGGTGGAACGTTGTAAGCAGGGGGACATCCGCGCCAGTTTCGGTTTTATCTTCGGCCTACCCGAAGAAAAAGACGAAGATATGTATCAGACACTGGATATGATCGATCATATCTATACGGCCTCTGATAAAGCCGATTGCTATACCAACATCTTTACCCCTTATCCCGGCTCACCACTCTGGCCCATATCAATAGAAAAAGGATTTGTTCCGCCGAAATCTTTTGAGGACTGGAGCCATTACTATCCGAGGATTACCGAACTACCGTGGATCACGGATGAAAAACATCTCAAACTCCAGGCCATCCGGCAGTACCTTCGTTTCGGCTACCACCAGGTTAAGGTCGGTGAGAAGCACCATTCCTGGAAGCATACCCTGCTGTTAAATCTGCTTAAACCCACTTCCCGCATGCGCATCAGAACGAAGAAATTCACGTTCCCCTTCGAAATCTACGGCTATTGGGGCCTGCAACGTTTGAAGTCCGGCTTCAATATCTATGATCGGTTTTAGCTGGTGCCTGGCATCGGCGTGCTTACTCAGGATATTGGGAAACCAGCCCCTATCGTAAAAACCTACTCTTAGAGATATGTCCCATTTTAATCATGGGGCTGAAATCATCGGAAGAAAAAAGTCTGTACGTCAATTTTTCTTCGCATACGCCTCGTTATGACTACCTGGAAATCACCTTGCAGATGCAAAGTCAGACCTCAAGAGGTATAAAGAGATCTCTCAAGAGGTAATCGTGCCTCTACGGGCATATTCAAGTATACTATTCAGTCATTTATTTCATCTCACGAAAACAGTTTTGCATAGTACACGACAAAAATTGAAATGACCGATATCTGTCATCCCGAGCGTAGCCGAGGGATATAGTATGAGCCGACTAATAGCTATCTCTCTCCACTCACGATGTTCGGTCGAGATGACATTTTTATTTTTTGTCGTGTACTATGACAGTTTTGTTTTTCTCAGTTTTTTACAAATTTGAAATATATTCGATTGCAATCTGAACCCACCATGCCCTATTGACGGGCAAGATGTCGCACTGTGCACTTGATATATTTTGTTTCCTCATATTGAACGTGCTATATATCAGTGACGTAGTGCTGATGCGGTAAAACTCATTTTCAGGCTGCCTGCGTATCTCTTCCTGCACCTTTATAAGGCACTTCGGGGGGTGACTGGCCACCTACCTATTTTCCTCACTATTATGAAATATATCATCTTGGCAAACAGCCCAAAAGCCCTATCCTTCATAGTATACACGGAAAAGGTAAGAAAATCTCGTATTGGGATATGGTGGGAGCTATACTGAATCTTTTCGGTCTAATCAGGAAATAAGCAGGATTAGGCTGAATGTTGGTTTGTTTTTTTCTATCTAATAATTGTTAGGCATATCAAGCGAAGTTTTGAAAAGGAGATGTTAATGAAACGTCAACTCACTGCTATCATTGAACGTGAGGGAGATGGATACGTCGCACTATGTCCGGAACTTGATATAGCAAGCCAGTGAGAATATATTGAGCAAGCGCGTGAAAACCTGCAGGAAGCTTTGGAGCTCTTTTTCGAGTCTGCTTCGCCGGAAGAGGTCGTTCAGCGGTTTCACGGAGAAATTTATGTAACCCAAATGGAGGTCTCCGTTGGGTAAGTTACGGGGCCTATCGGGCAAGAATGTCTGTACAATTTTGGCGAAGCATGGGTTTGGCCAAGTCCGTATGCGGGGGAGTCGTCATATCGTCATGCAGAAAAAATCATCTCAGAGTACGCTCACTGTTCCCGTGCCCGATCATTAAGGAGCTTCGTATAGGTACTCTGCAATCTATCATCCGACAATCAGGTGTTCCACGAAGCGAGTTTGAATCGTAAAAGTGGTACACCGAATTTTCTGATGTCTTTAATCTGTCTAACAGATATATGGTCTCATTTGGCAAGCAAAAATAGATCCCCAACCCGTTTTATAATTCACGTTTTTAAAACGGCGTTTCGGTTTGCTTGCCAAATCTCTAAAGTTATCTACCAGCCCCATTTAGACTGCGAGCCATCAGGCCGAACCCGTAGCAAACAGATATCGAGGATGAGAAGACGCCCTTTGCCGCGCGTCTTCGATAGCAAGGCACCTCGTCTGCGACGAGATATTGGAAGCCCGCTCATTCTCCCCGCAAAGGCGGGTCACTCGCTGGCGGTGCATCAGCTTATGGCCGTTGTTATCGATAATACAGGTGTACATTTGTTTTGCATACAGGTCGATATCGCAGTAGTATTGATGCATACCGTTATAGAATCGCATCGGTCTCCGCCTTGTGTGGTGACGTATTGGATAACCCGGCGACGTTAAGCCCTCAGTATAACGCACACCGAGGGGAAGACCATATACAATATCAACCGGCTGGTGGATGATTTGCCTCTGAGAGCATGATTTCAAGTTTTGTCTTGTTTTGCATCTAATTCGGCGGTTCAATGGCCGTGCCGATCTAATCGGCAAGCCCACACCCGAAGAACGTTATCGCGCCGAGGCAAGCTCGGCGTATCTTTCAGGGTGAGAGTCCCTGTCGGGAGCATGAGCTGAAAAGCTATGCTGTAAGGATTAGCCCCCCACCCGCATCAAGCCTTGGGTCCATGGCGGAGTCGCCTCGTTAGAGGTGACGAACAAGATGGTCTAAGCGTAGGCAGAGAATCCTGTAGGCCGCAGGGGTGATCGCGCACCCTGAAGTGCTGGTACAGCTTCGAAATTGCTCAATGCGGATGCCGAGGGTTTTAACGTACACCGAAGGCCACACAGAAGCATCCGATATGGCGAGGGTGTGAAGGTCCGCCGGAGTCCACAGGCCGTGACATGTAGGAAGAGATACGCTGTAGAACTCGGGAAGCCCCAACGGATTCCTTTGTGGGGAAACTCAGCAGCATGGTATACAGTTCTTAAGGCAAATGCCGGGGAAACCCGCAAACGGATCTATACTGGAACCTACCCTGTTGGAGAGGAACCACGGTAAAGGTGGGCGTGTTGATCTGGCAACGGATCAAGATGCTATATGTCCCTGGGGTGTCTTATCAAGCATAGTACTCAGCGGTGGGGAAAGCCCGCCACATGGGGAAGGACCTGACGGAAGCACGTAGCCCACAAAGGAAACTTATGCCGGACACGCTGGATCGGATCAACATAAGCCAACCTCACTGCGGGCGATAGCTATTGGGTCTTGTAACGGGTAACTGTGAAGATCCGCGCGAAAGCGAGTGTGACCGAGGAACCGGATGCGGGAAAACCGCACGTCCGGGTCTGTGCGGGGGGCGCCCGGTGACAGGCGTTCCTACCGTGCGAGGGGCTTCCGGAAATTAAATTGTTCGGTTTCATATATCATTATTATATATTGTCTGCATAGAGTTATAGCCAGTTGCCAGAATCCGAGGAGTAGATCATGACTGTGCAATGGAAAGATTAAATTACCAGCCAACCTGATATTCTGCGAGGTAAACCCTGTATAAAAGATACCCGTATTCTTGTAGGACTAATTCTGGGATATATAGCGGCCGAATATACATCTGAGATGGTCATTGAAGAGTTCCCTGACCTTACGAAACAGCAGATTACGGCCTGTCTTGATTATGCCAGAGATTTGGCGGACTTTGAGGTTGTAACGTAATGGCGCTGCGATTCTTTGCGGACCATTGTGTCCCCACCTCCATTATCGAATCTCTAAAAGGTGCGGACCATGACGTGTTTCGACACGGGATCATATTCCTGTGACCTCTCCAGATCCCGTAGTCATAGAAGCTGCTCAAGAGTTTGAAGCAATCCTTGTCTCTTTGAATGGTGATTTTTCAGATATTATTACCTATCCACCGTCTCAATATCAGGGCATCATCGCGATTCAGGTAAAGAATCACCCTGAAATCTTCCCAGACTTGTTGAAACGGTTGCATACCTATTTCGACATACATACAGAAATGTCCGACTATATCGGCAAACTGCTCATTGTCGAAGTCCATCGTATCCGTAGTCGTATTTAAACCACCAAGCTCTAACCAGCGCCCGAAGCGGGACGGTACAGCGCATCCGTAGATTTTAGTATTCGGACAGTTGATGATCTCAGAGGCACACATCCATCATCTCGATTTAGTGCACCGCCCCTTACTCGCAGGCCGTTAGCCAGCTAAATCTAAAGTGCCACCCATAGGATATCAAACTCAATACACTTAAGGAGATGAACTGGCGAATTCAGCATGCCACAATCTTAGCAACGTACTAAATAACAACCGTCTCACCTGATTGCGGTTTTCAACCGTCTCATTTACAGCGGCGTTAGCTGGATAGTTTGACAGATTGTCCCCTTGAATGTACTATTAATCGGTACATCCAAGGGGGCATTACTATGAAAACAATAACCCTTACTGATTTTCTAAAAAACGCTTCGGATTTCATTACAGAAGTGGAACATGGAGCAACACTTGTTCTTTTACGACGGGGAAAACCCGTTGCGGAGGTTGTTCCCTTTTCTGATGACGTTCGTCGAATACCTTCATGGCAGAGACCAGCCCTCCGATTGCAAATCCAAGGCCGTGACCTGTCTTCTGCTATTTTGGAAAAACGTGGCTGCGGAGAACTATGGCGGCGTTAGCGCGAAGCCCAACGACCGCGCCACTCAGCAAGCCATTAGATAAACATCGCCTCCATGCTTAACAAGGTCCGAAGCACAAAGCACAAGTCACAAGCCCTCCTGCTCTTTATCTGCCTACTCGGGTTCAGTACGGTCCTTGTCAGATACGGTATTCTCCCCGCCTTTAACAACACCAAAGGGGATTTCCCCAACTATTATGTCTCTGCCCAGCTCCTGGCAGATAATATTTCGCTGGAACGAGCCTACCGTGACGTGATCTGGTTTCAAAAGCAGATGGATCGATACGGTATTGTAGATCAAGCGGGTGGTTTCATTCCCCATCCCCCTTCGACGGCTCTGGTCCTCCTGCCGTTGGTGGGGTTCTCTCCTGTAGCGGCTAAAAATATTTGGCTTACTTTTAATATAATACTCGTAGTAGTCAACATTATTCTACTCTGCAAAATCACCCGTTTACCCTGGCTGCTCACCTCGGTTCTATTTTTAGGATCAGGCTATGCGCTACTCAACAACTTACTCTTTGGTCAGCAATATCTTCTGCTGCTCACCTCGATTCTGCTCGGTATCTATTTTTATCAGAAACAAAAGATGATATGGGCGGGCATTGCCCTCGGCGGGTTCATCCCCGTCAAATATATCGGGGTTCTATTTCTGATGTATTTTACCTGGCGTAAACAATGGGCACTAGTAGGGGCGGCGGTCGCCACCATTAGTATGATCCTGCTTTTTACAGTTTGGCTTGGCGGCGTTGAGGTTTTTTACTCATTTGCAGCAGAAGTTTTCCCAAGGCACCTGCGAGGGGAAGCTCAGGCCCCCTATGCTATCAACTTTCAGTCGTGGAATAGCCTGTTTCGTAATGTGTTCCTTTACCATGACGCGTTAAATAGTAACCCGTTATGGCCATCACCGGTTCTATTTGTTGTTCTGAAAAATATGGTCTTATGGAGTTTATTCGGACTATCTTTCTTTGTGCTGGCGCGGGCAGGATTTAAAAAAGAGAGACATACCTTTCTCTTTCAAGCAGGGTTCATTCCTCTGGCTCTACTGGTGAATTCACCGGCCAGCGTGACCTACCATTTTCTGCTGCTCAGCCTGTCGTGCGTCTTTTTCGTTAAAATACTGATTGATAAAAAAAACCGGCCTGGGGCCGCCTTGCTGGCGGGTGTGTTTATTCTGGTCAATTTGCCGATTTTTCCCAAACTGTTGCCGCTTGTGAACGGTTGGTGGATCCTGATCGCCTATCCCCGCCTCTGGCTGTTATTGGCCTTTTTAATTTGTACCCTCTACCTGTTTCGCCAGGACATATCCTGGCGGCCTTTTTCTACTGTAAGGTGGGGGCACCCAGTGCTAATGCTCTTTTCAGCATTCACGGCACAGGGCCTTCTGAGTTTGTCAACAGGTGCAGAAGGGCAGGCCGCCTATTGGCCGGTCAATGATCCAAAACATACGATCTCAAAGCAACCGGATGCCGGAAAGAACCAGCTTGTTTTCATTGCGCTGATAGATGATCATTATGCCGTATTCTCGTATGACAGTGGCCGATGGACGCCCCCCCATGCTCAAAATTTTTACAATCCGGCGTTGGCGTCCGATGATAAAACGCTCCTCGTGGAAACCGTCGCAAACAACCGTCCAGAAATATGGATCAGTAAGGGAAAGGGGCAAGCGCCGGTCTTTCTACAGAGGGGGCAATCACCGACCTGGCATCCCGATGCCACGCAGTTCGCTTTTATCCAGGATGGCGTTATCTGGCGCTTTGATATGCAGCAACAGCAACGGTCCTTTCTTATAGACATTGGCAACGGGTATGACTTGGCCTTTTCTCCTGATGGCTTGTCCATCGCCTATTGTACCCGAGATTTACAGGGCACGCGGCTTCAGGTCCTTGACAGCGCCACGGGACGTATAGAGACGGTGCTTCAGTCTCCTGCCCGTATTGAAACCCCTGCCTGGTCACCGGATGCTTCCCAACTGTTTTTCGCATGGAATCGAACAGGGAATCGTGATATCTGGTCTCTCACACGCTCCGCCCCGGCGCCTGTCCAACACACCACGCATCGGGATTCAGACACCGCGCCCGTCTGGTTTGGCGAGCAGCTTATTTTTGTAACGGACCGGGGACTTGGCCTGGAAATGAGTACTCTGTATCGCTTAACACTTCCCGGAGACCGGTCGTGAACATCACAAGACAGGATGGCCTGATTTGCCTGGGGCTGTTTGGCATAGCCGCCGTCCTTCGTTTCTGGCACATTGACCATCTCGGCCTGACTCATTTTGACGAAGGTTCATACGCTATGGCTGGGCGATGGCTGGTGACATTCGGCCTGGAAGGCTGGGTGTATCAACCCATACATGCCCCGGGTCTTTTTCCCACCTTGATAGGGCTTCCATTTTTAATTTTCGGTCTGCATGATACGGCAGCGATTGCCGTGTCCGCTGTAGCTGGCAGTCTGACGGTAAGCCTGCTTTATCTCATTGGTCGCACCTGGTTCAACCGCCCCATTGCGCTGCTCGCCGCCCTGTAGCTGGCGACGACAGCATACCATCTGATCTATTCCCGGATGGTATTAACCGATGTGTTATTTTCGTTATTGTTTCTTATGGCACTCTCTGCACTCTTCCGTGGGCTAAAAAGTGGACATTGGGGATGGTTTGTCTGCGGAGGTCTAGCTACCGGGCTATGCTGGTTAACCAAATACCATGGTTTTTTCCCCTTGCTCATCATGGGGGTCTGGATGGCTGGACGCACCGGATGGGATTATTTTCGTGGGACAAATAGCAAAGGGCATCGTGTACCCTGGCGTGCGTTTGCTCTATCTACTGGCCTGGCCATCTTGCTCTATCTACCGTGGGCCCTGTTTGTAGCATTTACTTCAGGGTACGCACAAATATTAAACAACACGATGACCCACTCTATCGGCAGCGGACAGATTATTATCACACCGCCCGGCGTGCTCCTGTACTATTTCAGTAGCTGGTTAACGCCAGGCCTATTAATACCTCGTTGATCGGGGTGGGGTATTGCCTGTTTAAAACAAATCACTTTGCCCTGTTTTTACTGTTTGTTATTGGGGGAATGATGATGGCTTCGATGCTATATTTCAGCTTCCCACGTCTTGCTTTACCGGTTATTCCGATGCTATGTCTTCTGAGCGCTGCCGGTGTTCATCGTTTTTCGGTTCTCTGGCAGAAGCCCTCACCCATGGTGTATGCCGTCATGGGCGTGGGTCTGGTATGCTGGAATCTGTTCGCTGCCTGGCCAACCTTGAACCTGGCCACGAATGCCTATGAAAAAGCAGACACCTTTATGCGTTCGCTTCCCTGTGCTCAAATAATCCAGCTAAACAAGAACTACTATTTCTACGAAGCATCCCCCTCGATAGAAATGAGAACGCACAACATTGTTTTTCTGGACAGATGGGTGCGATCTTCAGACTGCGTCATCTTTGCCATTGATCCGATCATTCGACGGCTGCCTGAATGCAAAGCCAGGTTTGAAGAAAAACGAGGGCAGTGTGAATTGCTTTATGAGATAGACATTGAGATGTATGAGACCAACTACTACCAGGGTATTGATCCGCGGCGTGAAGAGCTACCTATCTCCATTTCGCCGTTTAAACCGAAGGCGTCTACAATACGGGTATATCGGATGAAGGGCGGAGGGGCTGCCTAAACTCAAAACCCAGATGTATCTGGCCTTTGATAGGCCATGAACTTCTGTAACGCGCGCAGTTCTAAAGCCCCACGATAGACCCGAGAATGGTAACGCCAGGCCCCGGCGGTGCGCAGCAGGAGACGGCGGAAGCCGGTGAGGTTGACATCTGTCGCGGTGGGGTAATACGCATTCAGGACGCGTTCGAAATCAAGCATTTTACGGCGCAGGGGGTCCTGAATCCAGGGCATGGTGGCGCTGCGCCTTTGTGTGAAATCCTGCCATTCCTGGCTGACCCACGCCTCGAGTGTTTTCGGAAAAGAAAACCCGTCTTCTTTAGCCTGATCGTACAGCTCGCCGGAGAGGGGGACGGGCGTGTAGAGATACATGATGATTTCACAGGCCGGATTGACTTGTTTGACCTTCCTAATGAAATTCAGGCTTTCTTCCATATCTTTTTCTGGCTCGGGCGGATTCCCCAGGACAAAGGAAAATTCCGGCACGATGTGGTGCGCTTTCATTTTCGCCGCTATTTCCAGTGTCTTCTCCGTGGTTGCGGTACCGCCTTTGTCCATGCGTTTCAAGGTGGCGTCCGATCCGGTCTCCGCCCCTAGAAAGGCCATCTTCAGCCCTGACTTTTCCATTAATTGCCAGGTTTTATCAGAAAACTTTAGCATGGTGTCGATCCGGCCTTCACCCCACCAGTGGATGTGCAACGGCATGATGCGTTCGGAAAACTCGGCCACCCGCGATTGCTGAGTAAAAAAATTATTATCATAGAATTCGACGGCGTCTACGTTCCAGGTTTTTACCAGATACGCCGTGGTGCGCGCGGTGCTTTCTGCCGATTGCGCCTGCCACTTGCCGCCTACCATATTGACGACCGCACAGAAATTACAGAAAAATGGGCAGCCATAACTGGAATGATGGGGCAGCGTGCGCTGGCCCATGAACGTCGGACGGATATATCTGGTCATATCGATCTGATGATAGGGAAAGTCCGGCAGGGCTTCAGGCTGAGGCACAGGAGGCAGGTCGTGGCTGATTATTTCTGTTGTACCAGGTCGGCGGTAGGCCAACCCCTCAAGATCAACAGTCTGAAGACCGTTGTCCAGGCCATCCAGCAAATTAACAAACGCCTGTTCGCCATGTCCCCGAACCACGTAATCTACATAGGATGCATCCAGGCAGGCATCCCAGTGCTGTGTCGGGAAATATCCCCCCCAGATAATGACCAGATGCGGATACTTCGCCTTCAGGTCACGACATAAAGGGACCGCATGGCTGAGCTGAGGTCCGGGCATGACGGTTATGGCCAGCCGGTCAATCTGTTTTTCCTGAATCAGCCGGTCAAGTTCCTGCTCCGGTTTTGCCAGCAGGTTACCGTCGACGATCATGTAGGCGTGGCGTCCTTCCAGCATGGCACCCAGGGCCAGCAGAGACATGGGCAGTACCGGTTTTTTGTTGGATGAACTGGGCGGGTTGTAGAGAATAAGCATGGGGTGGACACGGGGTGGACGGTATCGGCTGGTAAGTGCCGATACTTTTATGGTTTCAACCGATAGACCATCAATGATTCATTAATATAGTGCTTCTCACAGAGTAGGGCTATGGAAAAGCCATTCTTTGCAGCTTCGGCAAGAATCTGTTCAACATCCGCCAGGGTGGATAACAGCAGCAGGATTTCTCCGTTTTCTTTCAAATACGGTGTTGCCGTGCTGAAAAAACGATGGATGGTATCTCCACCATAAAGCGCCTGTTCAAAAGGAGTTGAAGGCATGCCTTCCAGAAAAGGCGGGTTGAATATGATTCGATCGAAGGTCTCCCCACCTACCGGTTCAAAGAGATCTCCATGTCGCACGTCGACTTTGCCTTCCAGATTATTGCGAGCGGCATTGGTTTTCGCACATTGTACCGCTTCGGGATTTATATCTATAGCGACTACCCTGGAAGCCCAGGCGGCGGTGACGACAGATACAACCCCGGAACCGGTGCCCATATCCAGGACATGGCTGCCGGGCGGGACCAGTTCACGCGAAAGGATTCGAGCCAGGTAGGCCCCGGTGCGAAATAACTTCGGTGGTAGCACCTGAGGTAGAACCAGCAAGGAGAGGCCGCGGATCTGTTCGATTACGGGGCGATGGTAACGATATCTCTGGATTACACGGGCGAGCGGGTGACGAAAAAGGGTATAGGCCCATTTTACACCGGGTATTTTTCTCAGGGTTTGTATCAAGAGGGGGCTCTGTATAATAACGTCTGTGGTATCCAGGAACAGGTCAGGATAGATGGTCCATAAAAAGGGCCTTGGTGTTTTCCCACATTTTATCGTCATAGTGATGGGCGATGCCCTCATGCAATACGACATCAATCCTCTCAGGGCACGTTTTATATATATTCTGCCGCAAAACATCCCGGAACCGCATCGAACCATCGGGCGGTACCTGTCGATCCTCTGCACCATTCTGAAAGATTATGTGGGGACAGTGCGCATATCGGTCAAGATGGGTCAGGGGGTTGCAGGCATTGTAGGCTGCCTGAGCGGTCTCGTCAGGCTCGCCAACAGCTTCACTGGTACCCGGACGCAGCCAGTCTGGTGTGGCGACCCCCGGGATGGCGATCATGATACGCTGGTCGATACCGGCGGCGGCGACGCTGATGTCTCCGCCCATGGATATGCCGCCCATACCAATCACCTCATCCACACCTAAGTGGCCTACTGCCCAGTCGATGATGAAAGGGGTTTCTTGTGCTGTTTTAGAGAGCATAGGCCAGAAATATCGGCGGATGTTGCTGTGAACCCGGCTACGCAATGCCTCTACATCCGCGATCATACGTTCGCCGTGTTGCCAGGGATCGAAGCTGAGCGCCGTAAAACCTAAGGCCGCCAATTCTTCCAGGTAGGCTATACAACCATCTTTACTGCCACCGAACCCATTGAGCCAGATGATCAGTTTCCTGCGGTCGTTTCTTCCAGGCTTCTGATAAATCAGGGGAATGCCATCCACTGTTTCACGGGTCATCCTTCATCCTTCCGTGATCGTTCCTGTAGATCATACAGAGAGGCGATCTGGCTCTCATACTGGGGAATAGGAAATTCCGTCATCGTAAATCGGGCGAAAGGTGAATGTTTCCCGCGAACGAGCCGGCAGTGTGTTTCCACCAGGTTGGACATGGTGCCGCAATGAATAGGATAGGTATCCGCAGCCCGATAGCTTAAGATCAATGTTCTTCGAGGTCTATTTGACGTGTTGGTCAGGGAGGCGTGTGGCGTCATGCAACTCATGAAAATGACCGTTCCCGCTTTGCCCTCAACAGGTACGGCCTCTGAATCATCAACAGGCACGGTCACCTTCCCGCTGAAATAACCATCGGTACTGTGGCTCAGCAAAGGGTCGGTATGTTTCCGGGGGATCACTTGAAGGCAACCATTTTCTATCGACGTGTCGTTCAAATAAAACAGAATAGATACGGAGTCCCTGTTGGTCATGGGATAGTAGGATAGATCCTGATGCCATTCGACCGGTGAACCGATGCCCGGTGGTTTCATATTAATTTTACTGTAGTGAAACATCAGGTTCGAGCCGATGAGCTGTTCTACGCAATCCAACAATTCGAGGGATTCGGAAAAGTCGCGGAAGGTATCATAATTGGTGCAGGGCTCATAAATGCGCCGGACTAACCTGCCGTCCGGCGGCTGGTTTGGTTCCATCTCCATCCGGGTACTATCATGATCAGCCAGCGTATTGTTGGCTGAAATCCCCTCTATTTTTTCTTGAAATGTCGCCAATGTTTTACCAGACAGAAAACCGGGACATAACACATATCCTTCACGTTTATAATGCTCAACTTGATCGGAAGTAAACATAGGGACCTTTCAGAATTGGCTCATTGGCTCATTGGCTCATTTTATAACATATTATCGGCTGTAATAAGATCATTAAGTACCTTGCTCAATACGGTGGCACGATAGGGTTTCTGCACCCGGTCAAGGAACCCGTACGTCTGATATTTCGCCAGCACCGGATCATTGGAATACCCGCTGGCTACCATGGCCCTGGCCTCCGGGTCGATATCCAGGATTGCCTCCATTGCCTCCTTACCGCCCATACCCCCAGGTACGGTGAGATCCATGATGATCGCTATAAAAGGCTCACCACCCTCAAAAGCCTCTCTGTAAGCCTGCACAGCCTCGGCGCCGTCTGTTGTCAGCGTCGAGGTATATCCGCAATGGTTCAAGATATCGCCCAACAGATTTCGGACGTTCTTTTCATCCTCCATCACGAGTACACGTCCTTCCCCGTAAACATAGGTCTGATGGTCTTCATCGATCGTCAATGCATGCTCAGGGTTGGCCGGCAGATAGATGGTAAACGTCGTGCCCTCATTGAGCACGGATACCAGATTAATAGCCCCATCATGACTGGACATGCTCGAATATGCCGTAGCCAGCCCTAAGCCACTACCCTCCTCTTTGGTCGTAAAATACGGATCGAAGATCTTCTGCTGATACTCAGGCGAGATGCCGGTCCCTTCATCCTTGATACCAACTGCGAACTATGGTCCCGGGTTCAGAGATAAAGCCGGGTCCGGCAGAGAAGACAGGTTCCTGGCGATGATGGTCACGACTCCGCCATCGGGCATGGCCTGCTGGGCATTGATAATCAGATTCTGAATGACCTGGCCGATCTGTCCTGAATCCGTACCACATAGCCACAGATTTTCCTCAATGTCAAAGTCGCACCGGACGTTGGACCCACTGGAGATGAACATGGCCGCTTCGTAGATGATCGTTCGGACCGAGGTGATCTGTTTGACGGGCGCGCCCCCCTTGGCAAAGGTGAGAAGCTGATGCGTCAGCTTCCGGGCCTCCATAGTCGCCCGCTCGGCCATGTCGAGCCGTGGGGCCATCTCTTTGCTGGTGTCCGGCGTAATGAGTAACTGCGCATAGGCAATATGGCCGACAATGCCCGTCAACAGGTTATTGAAATCATGAGCGATACCTCCGGCCAGAGGCCCTATCTCTTCCAGCTTACTGAGGCGCAGACGCTCCTCGTCCGTGCGTTTTCGTTCTGTAATGTCGTTGATGGAACCGAAGAGGTTGCTCGCCTGTCCTTTCGCATCTTCAAGGAGCCTGGTACGGATCTCGACCCAGCGGGTATCGCCGTCCTGGGTCACATAGCGAAATCCGGCCCGATAGGATTCATGGCTGTTCATTTGGTCCAGCGCTATAAAGTCCTGATGGCGAGGCCGATCATCAGGATACACATACAGAGCGATGTTGGTACCCAGCGTTTCCGACATGGAATAGCCCGTCACCTCCGTCCAGGCCGGATTGAGAAAAGTCAGCCGGTTTTCTTTGTCCAACTGGAAGATGACCTCATCGATATTTTCCACTACAGATCGGTATTTCTGTTCGTTTTCTCTGGCCTCGGTATAAAGCCGGGCACGGGTGATGGCAATATTAATATGGTCACGCAAGGCTTTCATCAACATCAGGTCCTACTGCGTCAAGACCACACCCTGGACACTTTCTATATTGAACGTGCCTACCGGTCGATCCTGGTCAAACAGCGGCAGACAAGTTTCGGATACGATTCCTTCTATGGCACCCAAGAACGTGGGATCTTTCCGCACATCTTCGAGAAAATAGCTTTACCTGACCGGAGTACCCTGCCGCTGACCCCTTCACTGATAGGGATTCTCTTGATTACCGTATCGTAGCCGACCTGATGCTGTAGGACCAGCGTCTCGTTTTCCAGCAGGTATAAGCTGACCTGTGGATATCCGAATATTTTCGTGGTGGCTTCGACAACAGTACGAATCAGTACGGATAAATCCAATTCGCCTGCCAGTACTGTACGTACCTGATCGAGTAGTTCCAATTCCTGGGCTTGACGTTTTGTCGCGGCCAGGCTTGATTCGAGTTTCTGCTCGTTCTGCCGCAGCTTCCTCTCGGTCTCTTTTAACCGGGTATTATCCAAACGGTAGCGGCTGAGCAAAATCAGGAGCACAATAGCTAAGAGGACGCTGATCAGTGTTAGACCAATAAAATACTCGTCTTGTAATATCCTCATTCTAATTTGTTGTTGGATGGCCTTAAGCCGGTCAGGTGATGGATAGGTGCTTCAAATCATTTGTATCATTTGGGGATTATTACGAATGGCACCCAGTTCCCGTCTTTCTATATGGACACATACAGGACTGGTCCTGCATGTTCGCCGGACTGATGGGCGAAGTCTCACAGACGTCGAACCACCATTCGGATTATAAATTATCAGCGAATAAGCTCAAAGTACAGTTTTTTTATTCCTTTAAAGAAGAATTCTTCTTTCCCTCTTGACATTAGGCTACCCCCTATTTATCTCTATTTTCCGTTCGTATCTAAAGCGCATTAAGGCGCTGTTTAATCTCTTACCCTCAAGCCTTGGCGTCCATCAGGCCGCTGGGATCTTGCCCCCTGCATCTTCGGAGAATCTCATGCGTTTATCCAACAGAGTTGCCATCGTCACTGGCGCTGGCGACGGCCTTGGTCGTGGCATTGCCGTTCATCTGGCCTATGAAGGGGCTGATGTAGCTATTTGTGATATCAATACAGCTACGGTCCAGGAGACGGGTCGCCTGATCGCCGGGACCGGCCGTCGCGTGACCGTAGAAACGCTGGATATTACCGACCACAACCGGGTCAAAGCGTTTGTAGATCAGGTCGCTGACCAATTCGGCCAGGTGAACATCCTGGTTAATAATGCGGCGACCATGCCCGTAGGGCCTATTGAGGATCAGGATGAAGACACTATGGCAAATATCCTGACCGTTAACCTTTTGGCGCCCATTGTTTTCAGCAAATATTGTACGCCTCATATGAGAAAAGCTGGTGGCGGTTCTATTATTCATATGGCTAGCGTTACAGGACACAATGGGCATCCCGGTGTGGCGGTATATGGGGCGACTAAGGGCGGCCTGATTGCTCTGGCACGGGGTCAAGCGATGGAGCTTGCAAAAGATGGGATCCGGGTAAATACGGTTTCCCCCGGTACGATAGACTCGCCCATGTTGCATAATTTTCTTAAGGAGAACGCAGCAGATCCTGATGCCGCTCGCAAGGCCTTCGATGCGCTGCATCCGATCGGTCGGATTGGCACGATTGACGAGGTGGCGCGTGTCTTCGTTTTTCTCGCAAGTGATGATTCCAGCAATATTACGGCTACGGATATCCGGTGTGATGGCGGGTATACGGTACAGGGGCAGCAACCAAGGGCGTAAGGGCATATCGGTGCTGCGCACCAAGGTTGGGGATTTTATAATCTGAGCGGAATTTGAGGCCCGATATCATCCGTCCGGGGTTCATGGAATTTGCTACACCCCTGATAAATGTACAGCATTTGCGACAAAGTAAAACATACCCGCTATGTATCGCTGGATAACCATGCATATTTTTCAGGCTATCGGTTTCCTCATGGTAATTGAGAGGTTCAATAGCTTCCAGAGCCGAGCTATACGCCCGGTAGAGATGATGTAAATAGACCGCTTTGTACTTGCGCATCGCATATCCTTCAACGATATTGGCGGACATGGGCTTTGACGATCTGGTGAAATATCTGCATTGAAACCACGGCGCAGTAGCGCCGACGTTCTATACATCAGTGTCATTAAAGACGCTAATATCTTAGGGTCTGTGCAAAAATCAGTTGTCTGATTTTTTGTGAACGAGATGCCGTCAGGCCAAGGCGCTCGAAGCAGATGAATCTTGGATTCGTCGACGCAGGGCAACGCAGGCATGGCGGTATCGGAGCAACTAAAACCGGCCTGTTGTTTTTGCAGGGACCCTTACACCACAGAAGGAGTTTTTCATGTCCACAGGAGTATGTGCCTATTCTTTTAATACCGGTTATGATGCCTATCAACTGATGGATATGGCAGTTGAAAACGGCCTATCGGGCGTTGAATTTCCACCAGACAGCTGTTTGCCGGATCTATCACCTGAGACCCTTCAGAAAGCACGGGCCTACGCTGAAGAACGTAATCTGTTCATCGTAACGGATGGTGGGCAGGTAGAGTTAGAGATGTTCAAGAGGCTTATCCCGGCCGCCAACGCCCTCGGTAGTGCTACATTACGGGTGGTTATGAGTGGGGTACTTGGGGGCGATCGGCGACCGTTGTCCGGGCGATGGCGGGCGCATCTTAAGGAATGTCAGGACATTCTGCGCGGAGCTCTTCCGCTCGCTGATGACCATGGGGTCTCTATTGCCCTGGAGAATCACTCAGACGCCACCTCGCATGATATCCTCTGGATGTGTGAGGTGCTCGACAGTAACTATATCGGCATTACGCTTGACGTAGGCAATGTGCTGGCTGTCTGCGAGGAGCCTTTGGGATATACCGAGCGGCTGATGCCCCATCTACGTAATATTCACCTCAAGGATTATACGTTGCATCCGACGGAGGAAGGCTACCGTATGGCGCGGTGTGCGCTGGGCCAGGGCGTTGTTGATTTCCCGAATCTGCTGTCTATGATTAATGAACACCATACCGAAATCACAAAAACCATTGAACTAGGTGCCATCTTCGCGCGGCATGCACGCATGCTGGCTGATGACTACTGGGCAGAATATCCTGACCGGGATATCCGGGAGATGTTGCCCTTCCTGCGCCTGTACTGGGAACATGTGCAGCCCAGGGACAAAGACTGGCGCACCCCAAAAGAACGGGAAGAATCTGCCGACGCGCTGCTTGCTTATGAAACCCGGGAATTTAAAGAAAGTGTGGCGTATTTGAAGACCATCGGAGAGGCCTAAAGGCAGGATAGAAGGATGGGAGGGTGGAACGCGCTCTGCGTTATTGCTATAGGTATGCTGGGAAAACAGTGTGTGAGCATGTGAGTCTGTAATATTGTGAGGCTGCTCGCCGCTCTAACGGAGTAGATCATGGCTAATCATACACAATTCGAACATCTGGACATATCCAATATGTATGGGTCTGTAGTTGCCATACCCGATCAGGTGGAAGCCGCCTGGGCGGCGATTGCCGACCGAACATTTCCCGACGCCCTTCGACGCTGTAAACATCTCATCGTGGCTGGTATGGGCGGTTCGGCTATCGGTACCCACCTCATACAGAGTGTATTTCGGGATCGATTATCTGTTCCTGTAACCATCATTTCGGACTATCGGTTGCCTGCGTGGGCGGGGCGGGATACGCTGATCCTTCTGTCTAGCTATTCAGGCGGAACAGAAGAAGTAACCGCCGTTGCTGAATACGGAGAAGCCCATGATCTGCCTATGATCGTCCTGACGACCGGCGGTGATCTGGCGGCGTTTGCTGAAACGCACGATATTCCGGCGGTCATTTTTAAGAGTGAGCACAATCCATGTGGACAGCCTCGTATCGGATTGGGATATGCCGTGACCTATCAGCTGGGTATGCTCAGGCAGCTGGGGTTTATTGACCTGACCGATGGGGAAATGGGTGAGGTGCTTTCTGTACTTCGTTCCGTGAATACCATCTATGCAGATCTCACAGCCCCTAATCCAGCCCTTGATCTGGCCTATCGGGCCCGGTTGCGGGTACCGTTGATTATCGCATCCGAACACCTGACAGGCAATGCCCACATTCTGGCCAATCAATGGAATGAAAATGCCAAAAATATGGCGGCTTGGTTTGTCATACCGGAACTAAACCATCATCTGCTTGAAGGCTTAGCCGGTCCCCCGGCCGTAAGAAACAGGTTGGTTGCCGTGCTGCTGCATTCCAAGCTGTACGATGATCGGAATCAAAAGCGATATGACATAACGAAGCAGGTCCTCGACGAACAGGAGATTGCCTCTTTCTTCATTACGCCGCATGGGCAAACACCGCTCGAACAAGCCTTTGACACGCTTCTTCTTGGTGCCTATGCTAGTTTTTACCAGGCTGTACTTAACAAAACCAACCCTTCTCCCATCCCCTGGGTAGATTATTTCAAGCGGTTGATGAGCGAGTAAGTGTGCGGCAATCGATCGTGTTCACAGGTATAGGGCGCGCCCCTTATACCTTCTAAAAATCCTGCGTCGACTGCGTCGCCACAATGTCATGAATCCCGCTGTCCTGCAAGGATACAGGGGACTGCAATTCGAGAATCGCGTCCGTATGCAGTTCATCAATGGTCCGGCATCCAGCGGTGGCCATGCCTGATTTGATCATCTGCTTAATCGGGGGGAACTTATCATAGATCGATCCAGCGTGCGGCACCTGACCGACAATGCCTTCTTCAAAGAAGGTCTCGGTCGCCTGGGCATATCTACGGTTGTTGTGGGCTTTTTTACTGCCTTCCATCCAGTATTCCTTCACGAGGTCTCCGGTGGCGTTGCGGACCAGCTCTCCGTGGCTCTCTGTAAACCGGGCGAGCATATTTCCCATCATCAAAGCATCCGCCCCTAATGACAACGCAATGATCATGTCTGCAGGCCCCTGGATGCTGCCGTCGGCAATCAGCGGAATGTACGTCCCGGTGGTATTAAAATATTCGTCTCTGGCTGCCGCGACCTCCAGGATTGACATCCCCTGACCACGACCTGTCGCTTTGACGGTCTGGGTTGTACATCCCGATCCGATGCCCATTCCGATCTTCACGGCATCTGCACCGGCTTCCGCCAGGTAGGTAAATCCATCTCGGGTGACGACGTTACCGGCAACGACAGGCACATCATATTGTGATTTTATCCAGGTCAACATCTCGTGCTGATATGCTGTATAACCGTCTGAGGCATCAATGACGATGACATCAATTTGATGTTCTACCAACGCTTGAACCCGCTCACGATCTTCCGGATGGGTCGATACGGCTGCCCCTACGACCAGACGCTTTTGATTATCTTCCGTAGAAGAAGGATGCCGGATATGTTTGTCGAGATCTTTCTTAAAAACAACAGAGATCAGGGTCCCCTCCGAGGACACAATCGGCAGAAATCCGCGTCCAAATTCAATCATAAGTTGATTAGCCGTCTTCAAACTGTCTATTTCCGTGCCGACCTGGATATCTGTTTTCATCCGTTCTGATACCAGACATGTATGGTCATACCGTTCATCAAAGTCTTTATCTGTGATAATGCCCACAAGTTTACCGTGAAATACCCCTGTATCCGTCACCGGAAAGGTGGTATACTCGGTTTCTTGAATAATCTGGATGACTTCCTTGATCGACTGTTCCGGCGAGAGGGTCATAATCTCCGTCTGAAAACCGGCTTTGAACCGTTTTACAGCATTCACTTTATCGCATTGCTCTTCTATAGACTGACTAACCGTAAAAACGCCCATTCCCCCCAACTGGGCCATAGCAATCGCCATCTCGACGCTAGTAACCGCCTGCATGGCGGCACTGAGAAAGGGGGTCCGCAGACGCAGATAATCCTCTCCCTGACGACATAAACGCGTCTCCAGTGAGATATGAAGCGCATTACCGTCAGCAGCTGTTAAACGGGGAAGGAGTCTGTATTCTTTCAAACTGTGTGAAATAGTTGGTGAAATTTGAGCCATTAAATCCTCCGGGGTGATGAAACTACGAACCTACGAAACTACGAAACCAATTCTAATAAATATTACTGTCATGATTTGTTCAACAGCTGCGTAGCTTATTGGTTTGACAAAATACGGGGAAATACATATTAGTCAAATTTATAATTTCAATACAACTTATTACATTTATTTATATATATTAAAAGCTGTTTCAATTACCCATCACTCATCACCCAATCCCTATTCATATGAACCTATCTTATAGTCAAACCATCGCGTTTCAAGCGGTGGCTAACCATGGTAGTTTTTCCAAGGCGGCAGAAGCCCTCTTTCGTTCGCAATCGGCGGTCAGCATCCAGGTGGCCAAACTGGAAGACGCCATAGGCAGGCCGCTATTTGACCGGAATACCCGGCATCTGGCCCTCACCGAGGCGGGTCATGTTCTGTTAAAATATGTGAATGAGGTGGAGAGGTTGATGCAAGAGGCGGCACAGGAGTTAGAGGATCTGGACCTTTTGGAACGGGGGCGCTTGGTCCTTTGTACTTCTGATACCACGGGATGCTACCGACTTCCGGCGATACTCAAACCGTTTCAGGATCGCTATCCAGGCATTGATATCGTCGTAAAAAATGCCACCTCCCTGAGGACTATACAAGCGGTGGTGAACAACGAGGTGGATCTGGGTATTGTGACCCTCGCTTATCTGACGCCGGACATTGAATCGATCCCACTTTTTTCTCGGGATGATGTCCTGATTACCCATCCTGCCCATCCACTGGCCCGTAGGCGGACGGTTCATCTCAAAGACCTGGAAAACTATCCCATGATTCTCCTGGATCAACATTGCGCTTCCCGACGTATTATAGACGAACTCTGTGTAAAAGCTCGAGTCAACCTGGATATTACCATGGAGTTGAGTTCCATTGAGGTCATCAAACATTTCGTGCGGATTGATGCCGGTTTGTCCATTGTTCCGGCGATTGCTATTCAGGAAGAAATTGAAAACGGCGTGCTCGCTCAGGTAAAGATCAGTGATTTTCAGGGCCGGCCGCGTCAGAGGATGGGGCCTATTTACAAAAAAGGGCGCTACCTCTCCCGCGCTGCTCAGCGTTTTCTAGAAGCCATGCAAGGGAAGGAGATGAAAGGATAAGATCCTGCAGGATGGGTGGAAGGGAGAATGGGGATGGCAGAAAGGGCAGGATTAATATACGGCAGTGCGAACCGGTGGAACCATGTGGCGTTTTTGGCGTCTTACAGAATGTAGGAAAGGGTGCCAATAAAATAAAACAAGGAACGACACATGAAAGATGGCTAAACGGAACAGCACGCTCTAAAATAAACCTCAGACCGTACGTACAATCAAATATACACGAGGTGTTATCATGCTTTCTACATTTATATATCCCCGAATACTCGGTACCGGATCGCTCATGCTCACCCTGATGATGCTCCTCATGGCCGGTTGTGCACGGCAACCGATGCTTAATGCATCCAAAGATCTGGTCTCTGTTACCGTTTTACCAGCCGGACCGCCCAATTGGGTCTATACTGTGCAATCCAGTCAGATGGAGAACGTCGCTTCTATTGAATTCATCTCTCCGGCACTTGAAGGGTGTAAAGTGCTTGCCCTGCCCGCAGAGATTGTCATTTCAGAGGCGCGGACCTCTGAAGGCATCAGCATCTCCCTGGAAGGCACCATCTACGGCGACCGCGCGACACAATTTCGTCGTTTACGCCTGATTCTCGCCAGTGATAGACCTAAACAGAACGGCGATATCAAAATTCGTGTGACCGATTTTCGTGGCAACGCCACGATCATAGGGCCTATTGCAGGACCGGTTAGTTAATTTGCTGGTGATGTCATAGATTCAAGAGGCTGTCTTCTCGAACCGAACGAGCGCGCCCCGCGCACTGTATTCGGACGAGGGGACAGTCTCTTTTGTTACCCGGGCTCTCTGGCCACTGGGTCGGTTCAACCATTGCAGATATCACTTACTTTCAATTAAACGGATACCATCTTTTCCGATCGTGATAATCCGTTGCTTATACAAACCGCCAATGGCTTTTTTAAACGCCCCTTTGCTTATACCAAACAGGTCTGAAATTAATTGAGGATCAGACTTATCGTGGGCCGGGGCGAAGCCTTTATTGCCTTTCAAATAAGTTGCAATAAGATCGGCATCTTTGTCACGGGTTTCCTGGCCCCCTTGAAGGCTCAAGTCAATTTTCCCATCCGGGCGAATACGTTTAATAAACCCTTTTTCATGCTGACCAAAACTCAGGCGCTGAAACACTTCATCTTTGTACAGTAATCCCCAATGACTGTGGTTAATAATTGCTTTATAACCCAGGTCTGTACTGTTGGCGATGATCAGGTTCACCGGCTGTTGCGGTTTAAAGGTATGGGGTTTTTCATCATCGAGAAACTTATCTATTTTGGAAGACGCAATAATCCGTCCACTGACCTTATCGAGATAAATATATACCAGATAGGAATGATCGTTTTTCATCTGCACATGCTGTTCAGCAAAAGGCACCAACACATCTTTGTCGAGACCCCAATCTAAAAAAGCGCCAAATTGAGTGGTCGCCAATACGTTTAAATAGGCAAATTCACCCACGGAGGCCTTGGGCGTTTGCGTGGTGGCCACAGGCCGATCTTCGGAATCCAGATATAGAAATACATCGATAGAATCGCCCTCAGACATATCAGGGGTCGTATATTTACGCGGTATCAGCACCTCACCCAAATTTTTGGCATCCAAATAAGCCCCAACATCTACCATTCGTAGAATCTTTAATTTGTAATTCTGGCCAATTATGATCATTTGTATTCTCTCATGGAAAGGAGGTGTCGTTGTGTAGGCCTTTGTCATAACAACCCTTGTCACGGGCGGTCATCGGCCGACTTTTTCTGCAGGGCGATGTAGAGCTCCTCGACTTTCTTCCTGGCCCAGGGGGTTTTCCTCAGGAATTTCAAGCTGGATTTCACAGACGGATCGCTGTTGAAACACCGAATATTGATGCGTTCACCCAACTCACGCCATCCATAATACGCAACCAGGCTATTTACAACCTGTTCCAGGGTAATCCCATGCATGGGGTTATTAACATGTTTCTCAAGCATAAACCAGGTTTTCTCCTTCTTTGATATGATCCCGGCTTTAACGATCTGAACGGACTTGTAACGCCCTCACGCCCGGCAGATCGCGTCCTTCAAGCAGTTCGAGGGAAGCGCCGCCGCCGGTGGAGATATGACTCATACGCGTTTCCAACCCAAGCTTATTGACTGCAGCGGCTGTATCGCCCCCCCCGATAATGGATATCGCACCGTGATCGGTCGCCTGAGCGATCGCCTGGCCGACCTCGGCAGTTCCCCTGGAAAAGGCGGTGATTTCGGAGACGCCCATGGGACCGTTCCATAGAATCGTACCGGCCTGTTGAATCGCCTGTACAAATTGGTTTCGCGTTTCAGGCCCGATATCCAGGCCCATCCATCCTTCAAGTACGTGAGAAACAACCTGGACCGTCGGTTCCTTATCAAACGCTTCCGCAATGACGTGATCTGTGGGTAGGAGCAGATTTTTGCCTGCCGACTTCGCCAGGTTGATCATCTCTGCAGCAAAGTTCAAATGCGGCTCATCCAGTAAGGAGTTTCCGATATCCTCACCCTGGCTTTTAAGAAAAGTATAGGCCATCCCGCCTCCGATAATTACGGTATCGGCGATATCTAACAGCCGTTGGGTGACGGCAATTTTATCCGAAACTTTCGCCCCACCGAGAATAACGACAAACGGCCTTTTGGGATGATTCACGTGGGTCGCCAGATAATCCAGCTCCTTTTGCATCAGCAAACCGGCCGCACAGGTGGACATGTAGTGTACTACCCCTTCTGTAGACGCGTGCGCCCGGTGCGCCGTCCCGAACGCATCGTTTACATAGATCTCTCCCAAGGCCGCCAGCGCCCGGGCAAAGGCCTCGTCGTTCTCGGTTTCCTCTGGATAAAACCGAATATTTTCCAGCAGCAGGCATTCTCCATTTTTAAGGGCATTGACCGGTTCTAGTACCTCAGGGCCAATCGTATCTGTTGCATATTGAACCTTTTGACCAAGTAATTCAGATAGGCGCTCGGCGACCGGCTTGAGCCGTAAGGATTCGGTGATGCCCTTCGGTCGGCCGAGATGGGACATCAGAATTGCCCGGCCACCGTGATCGAAGATGTGTTTCAGCGTAGGCAGCGACGCCCGGATACGGGTGTCGTCCGTAATGCCGTCCTGATCGTTAATCGGTACATTGTAGTCTACGCGCATCAGCACGCGTTTTCCATGGAGATCGATATCTGTGATGGATAACGTGGACATTCAGATCCTTTCTTAAACAGATTGAGTATATGACGGAGGGCTTACCATCCGCTTTCATTGCCTTACATAGGTATACGCTGTTGGCCTGTTTTTCGCCACTACAATGGTCACGGCGATGCGACCTAATACTTTTTCATCCTCTGTGATGACATCGACGCGCCATTTTCCGGGATAAATCCGCTGTTTCATACTGTACCCCCGCCAGCCTCCATCACGGCCGCCTGTAATTGGATATTTGATACGGTCCGTGGTTTGCCATAGTCCCTCCTGGTCTCGCACCTGCCAGTGATGAATAATTTCCTGCTTCATTTCCGTAGGGGCGAATACAGACGCAAAGCACACGACGGTATCCCCATAGACATATTCATATATCCGATCATCCACTTTTCCTATTTCGAAAGATCGCGGCTGGCGGAATCGTAATGCATATTGCCCGTCGCCCGTCTGTTGTACACTTCTATATATGCCGATATGTTTGAGAGACAGAGGCACCGGGGGGATGAGGTTAAAGTTGTACAGGAGCCCCAGAAATAGAAACAGCACCACCGGGGGCAGCAACACCCCCCGACTCTGATGGCGGAATTGAAAGATATCCATTCTTAAAATTATCACCCAGATGAGCAGGGTAAAAAGAAAGCTGAACAGCCCACCGTAAAGAAAAACGGAGACATCCATACGATGCGTAATGATCGGAATAAAAAAGGTAAAAAAGGCACAACTGCAAAAGAAATGGACCAGACTGAGCATTTTTATCCGGGCAATCTGACGTGGAGAAAATTCATTGAGCAGCCAGATCACCACAAGCATGCCCAAAAAGATAAATGACTGGCTCACCGTAGCGCTTTTAAAATAAAAAATCGTATAGGCGGACAACAGGCCGCCTATGCAGAAATGCAGCCCGAAGTAAACCCAGTCCAGTCGATTGATAATGGAAAGCCTCTTTAACCGGTTGTACTCGTGCAAACCGATCAGGATCAACGCACTCGCGGAAAGAACGAGGTAGCCCATCATCTGTAAGTCGTCCAGCCACCGGTCGATCCGTTCGAGGGTATAGGTGTCGTAGGCAAATCCTCCGATAAAAGACGCTGTAGGAAGAATACGGGGATGTCTTTGGTGGAAGGCCATGAGCCTGTTGGACTTCTGATCAGTACTCATACTATAATCTTTTCCGAATGCGCTTAAGGAACGGCAATTAAATAAGGGCACCTTTCTGAGGTGCTGCGACACCGCCATGCCGGCGTTGCCCTGCATCGCCGCATCGTTGATGCAGCTGCTTCGGGCGCCTTGGACTGGCGATATCTCGCTACCTCATAAATGTCGCTCTTATTTAATCACCGTCCCTAAGTTGATCCACGATACGTCGTCTCCCCGTTGAAAGCCGGGATGACAAGCCCTGTTTACTATAAACACTAACTTGGGTTATTTATGTAAAATCACATAGTAGACGACAAAAAACAATCTTTGTCATCTCGACCGAACGCAGTGAGCGGAGAGAACGATCTAATAGTCGCCTCGTAGTAGATCTCTCTGCTACGCTCGGGATGACAGGTAGGATGCATTTCCATTTTTGTCGGGTACTGTGTTAAGATTGTAAGGAACCTGCTCAATATATGTCACCCGTATTCCGGCGCAAAGAGTTTACGTCTACTACACGCTTTCTGGCCCGTACGCTTCGTGGTTAGGGCGGGGGCGTCAGATATTTTTTTAAGCTTACCATACAAAACACCGCTGCGACCGAAAGCAGTCCGTTGAACGTAAACCCGCTGCCCCACTTGACGGACGCTGGCGTGATATCGATCAGCCAGCCGACTATGACGGGCATCGCCGCACCGGCGGTGAACCCGAGGAATGACTGAAGCGCCTGAACGCTCCCGGTCTTACCTTCGGGGGCCAGCTCAAGGAGGGTCGTCGAGTAGATGGCAGAGTCGGCGGCCCCCAGAAATCCGTAGAGAAACCCGACCGTGATGATAAAGATGGCCGGAGCACCTATCAGCCAGCCTAAGGAACCTGAACAAATAGCACTCAGAAGTAATATGCACACGGCCGTCTGCACGCGGCCCCACCGGTCGGATATCCACCCACCGACCATCACACTGACGGCTCCGAGCATGAACATGGTGCCAGCCAATGTGCTGGCCTGGGCGGCCGCTGTAGACGGGGCCATACCCTGCCTGATGAACAGGGCGCCGATCAACAAGGGCAGCCACAGCCGGACGACATACAGGTCTGCGGTATGAATCGCATACCCTGCGATGGCTAACATGATCGGACGATTGCCTAACAGGCTGAAATCAAGACGCCCGGTCCGTCGTGACGACGTAGGTGGGGGCGTGGTCAGGCGCAGGGACGGTATGCGTATAAACACAAGCGTACCCAGCACACTGATTGAAGAGACACCGGCCAAAAGAAGATAGGCCTCTCGCCAGTCGCTTGTTGATTGTAAGAGCAACCCCATCACCACATAGGATACCGTACTGCCCCCGTAGGCCAGGCCGACGAATATACTGACGGCGGTCGTCCGCATTCTGGGATCAAACCGGGCAGCAACCAGTTGAATGCCCGACGTGTAGGACAGCACCTGTCCTGCACCGCCAATAAAACGGAGGAGTGCCCCACTCCAGAAGTCCGTGGCCAGTAGAGGAAACAGCAGGTTGGGGATACACATAGCCAGAATACCGGCCAGAAACGTCATGTGGGTTGGAAAACGGTCACTAAGGGGAACAAAAATCAGAGAGGAAATGGCATAACCGACCAGGTAGATAGAAAAAAGCAGGCTTGCCTGAACACCGTTAAGTCCCCATTCCACCTGAATAAATGGGACGGAGGCGACATATTGGGAAACTGTCAGACCGGCCAGGAAGAACAGGATGCTCCAGCCGAGGCAATGAGGGGAAAGCAGCGGGTGGGCGGGTGGAAGGCGGGTGGAATGAGCGTCGGGTCGACATAAGAGAGCGTCGTCTGGCATATGGGTATGAAGGAATAAACGTCTCACGTGTTCACACGCTTATACGCCCGTATGCTGCCTCACGGCGGCATCACCTGAAGCGTGGAAATCATCTCCGAAAACAGGGTGATAATGCGTTGCAATGGTATAGGCCTATAGTTCATTTTGAGCATAACCAGCCCCAAATCTCGGTAGAGCGGGTGACCGTCGATACGGGTATAATGCAGGGTGCCTGCATCGGCCTCCCGGGCAATAGACTGGTAGGGGATAATGGTAATGCCCAGGCCGATGTCCACCAGGGGTTTGATAATCTCCACATTTTCCATTTCCATGACGATATTCGGAGTGATATTATGTTCATCAATAAATCGGTCTATGATTTTCCGGGTGTTTGACCAGCGCTCGAACAGGATCAACGGCGTATCATTCAGATCCTTTGCCAAAAGCTTTTTACGGGTACTCAAAGGATGGTCCGGGCTCATGGCGACCACCATCTCCTCCCGAATGACCGACTCTATCTCCAGATCATGGGATTCTACGGGCAGGGTCAATACACCGATATCGATTTCATTATTCCGAATTTTCTGCAAGGTGGGTTCGCTGGTTCCGGTCGTGACGGTCAAGCGAATATTCGGATAGCGGGAATGATATTCTTTGAGAATTTGAGGGAATAGATAGGTGCAGACCGACATCCCGCCGCCGACACGCAGACTGCCTCCACTGATCGTTTCATTCTGGGTTACTTCTAACAGCGCTTCTTCAATATCTCTGAACACCCGATGGCAATGCTTCAACAGCGTTTTCCCCGCTTCCGTGAGAAAAACGCGCTTGTTGGAACGCATAAGCAACTGAACACCAAGTTCTTCTTCCAGCAGGGTGATTTGACGGCTGATGGCAGATTGGAATACATGGAGCCGTTGCCCGGCTTTAGTAAAGCTGCCGGTCTCGACGATGGCCTGAAACATTTCAAGTTGTCGGAGATCCATATAACAAATTTAGATAGGGCGTATCAATTAATTCTATACCTGAGGATTCATATTTCTACTTTACTTCAAGAGCTAAAATTGTTATCATTAAAATTCCCGTAAATGCAAGAACGTACGATTATCGTTGGTGAAGAACCCTCATCTTTGTATCCTTCAAAAAATACGGTTAGTTATTGAAAAGCAAGGTTTTTCCAGTGTTTTGGCGGATAGGTGACTATTAAAGAAACCGATTTGCGCATAGCCATCGTGTCTCTTTACTTTCGGGCCGTGATAAAGGGTGATTGAAATTATGAAAAAGCGTAGACAATACCAGGGCCTCTATGATCCCGCTCATGAACATGATGCATGTGGTGTTGGGATTGTGGCAAACCTTAACGGTCAGAAGACGTATGATATTATTCGGAATGCGATACGCGTATTAATTAACCTGGAACATCGTGGGGCCTGTGGCTGTGACCCGGATACGGGTGATGGGGCTGGCATCCTGTTCCAGATGCCCCATGCATTCTTCCAACGCCAGTGTGGATTCGAAGGCATTTCTCTGCCAGCGCCGGGTGAATACGGGGTTGGCATGACGTTCCTCCCTCGCTCGACCAAACAGCATCAGCTATGCGAACGAATCGTTGAGAAGGCCGTTTGGGATGAAGACCAGGTGTTTCTCGGCTGGCGCGATGTGCCGGTTGATTACACCCAGGCCGGTCGGGTCGCCCATGATGTATCCCCATTAATCCGTCAGTTTTTTATAGGGCGCGGTGAAACCACGCAAAACAATGCTCAGTTTGAGCGTAAGATGTACATTATCCGCAAGGTCATCGAAAACGCGGTGGATGCCCATCCCGACCTGGTAGACGGGGACGATTTCTACATCTCCAGTTTATCCAGCAAGACCATCGTTTATAAAGGGCTATTAAGAGCAGATCAGGTAGATGCGTTCTACCGGGATCTGTCGGATGAAACCGTGGTCAGCAGCCTGGCGCTGGTCCATTCTCGATATAGTACCAACACGCTGGGTTCATGGCGCCTGGCGCATCCTTATCGCATGTTGTGCCACAATGGAGAGATTAACACCATCCGTGGTAACCAGAATTGGATGCGGGCGCGAGAAGCGTTATTTTCGTCACCGCTCTTCGGCGAAGATATGACTAAATTGAGTCCCATCATTCGTGAGGGCGCCAGTGATACCGCCGGTTTTGATAATGCCCTTGAACTGTTGGTATCTACCGGCCGCTCATTGCCCCATGCTATGATGATGATGATCCCTGAGGCCTGGGAAAACCATGAGTCTATGTCGGAGGAGAAGAAGGCGTTTTATGCCTATCACTCCTGTCTGATGGAACCGTGGGATGGTCCTGCGCTGATCGCCGCGTGTGATGGAGATCGTATCTGTACCACGCTTGATCGAAATGGGCTGCGTCCGTTTCGATATGTGGTGACCAAGGACCGGTTTGTGGTCGGTGCATCAGAGGCTGGCGTGCTCGATATTCCTGCCGAACGTGTGTTGTACAAGGGCCGTCTCCAACCGGGCCGTTTGTTCCTGATTGATACCGTTCAGGGCCGTATTATCAGTGATGATGAGATCAAACAGGAGGTGAGCCTCCGTCAGCCTTACGGTCAGTGGCTCTCTGATAACGTCGTCACGGTAAATGACCTGCCGGAGCCGGAGCCGGAAAATGTACCGGGCCTTAATCTGGACACACTGGAAGCACGTCAACGGGCCTTTGGATATACCAGTGAAGAACTGAAGATACTCATAGGGCCTATGGCCGAGTCCGGAACCGAGCCGATTGGCTCAATGGGCAATGACACGCCTTTAGCTGTCCTGTCAGACAGGCCGCAGCTTCTGTTTCACTATTTCAAACAGCTATTTGCCCAGGTTACGAATCCCCCGCTGGATGCCATACGGGAAGAGTTGGTCACTTCGCTGGAAACCTCCATCGGCTCTGAAAAAGATTTGTTCGGGGAATCACCGGAACATTGTCGGCAACTGCATTTAAAACAGCCGATTCTTTCGAACAAGGAGATTGCCAGGATCAAAGATCTGGATCTGCCAGGCTTGAAATCCATCACCCTGTCCACTCTGTTCCAAAAATCGGACGCGCTTGGTGCGATGGAACAAGCGGTCCATCGCCTCTGCAAGGAGGCGACTCACGCCATTAGAGACGACGGGGCGACGCTGATCATATTATCAGATCGAGGCGTCGGACCCGAACAGATTCAGGTCCCTGGCCTGCTCGCTACGGCTGCGGTCCATCATTATCTTATCCGCGAGGGCTTACGGACGCGTGCAGGGCTGGTCGTTGAATCGGGCGAAACACGTGAAGTCATGCATTGCTGTCTACTTATCGGCTATGGCGCGAGTGCTGTAAATCCTTACCTTACACTGGAAACCGTTGAGTGGATGCGTATTGACGGTTTGATCACCCCGTCTCTTTCTTCAGATCAGGCAGAGAAAAATATAATTAAAGCGTTGGGCAAAGGTATTCTGAAAACGATGTCCAAGATGGGCATATCCACGATACAAAGTTACCACGGTGCTCAGATCTTCGAGGCCATTGGGCTTAGGCAATCGGTTATAGATCAATATTTTACCTGGACGGCCTCGCGAATCGAAGGCATCGGCTTAGAGGAAATTGAACAGGAGTACCGGCAGCATCACCATCATGGCTATCCGGAACGCCCTGTGGCTGCCGATCAGACCCTCGATGTAGGCGGACAGTACCAATGGCGAAAAGACGGTGAACACCATCTGTTCAATCCCCAGACCATTGCCCTTTTACAACTTTCAACTCGAACAGGTGATGCTGAAACGTTCCGGATGTATACCAACCTGATCGATGAACAGGCTGAAAAGCTCGGGACGCTGCGGGGCCTTTTTGACTTCAAGCAAGTACAAGAACCGGTGCCTATCGAAGAGGTAGAATCTGCCGAAGAGATTGTCAAACGGTTTGCAACCGGGGCCATGTCATATGGTTCCATCAGCAAAGAAGCCCACGAGACGCTGGCGATTGCCATGAATCGGATTGGTGGCAAGAGTAATTCGGGAGAAGGCGGTGAAGATCCGGATCGCTATTATAAGGATGAAAACGGCGATTGGCGTAACAGCGCCATCAAACAGGTGGCATCCGGTCGCTTCGGGGTGACCAGTAACTATCTGGTCAACGCCACCGATCTGCAAATCAAGATGGCACAGGGCGCCAAACCGGGTGAAGGTGGACAGCTTCCTGGGCACAAGGTTTTCGAAGAGATCGCGCGGGTGCGGAAGTCAACGCCGGGCGTAGGGCTCATTTCACCACCGCCGCATCACGATATCTATTCTATCGAGGATCTGGCCCAGCTCATCCATGACCTGAAATGTGCCAATGACCAGGCCCGCATCCATGTCAAACTGGTCGCGGAAGTAGGGGTCGGTACGGTAGCCGCCGGCGTCTCGAAAGGTAAAGCAGATGTCGTCCTCATCAGCGGCTATGACGGTGGCACGGGGGCCTCTCCGGAATCTTCCATGAAACATGCGGGGGTACCGTGGGAGTTGGGCCTGGCAGAGACCCAGCAGGTGCTGGTACAAAACGATCTTCGCGGTCGCATTGTGGTACAAACCGATGGTCAGCTAAAAACTGGACGCGATGTCGCATTCGCCTGCCTGCTGGGGGCGGAAGAATTTGGATTTGCGACCACATCGTTGGTGGTCAGTGGTTGTATCATGCTACGAAAATGCCATCTTAATACCTGCTCGGTCGGTGTGGCGACTCAGGATGAAGAACTGCGTAAACAGTTTACGGGAAAGCCGGAGTACGTCATCAACTTCATGTTCTTCATCGCAGAGCAGTTACGAGAGATTATGGCTCACCTGGGATTTCGGACCATCAATGAGATGGTCGGCCGTGTTGACTGTCTCGATACCCGAAAGGCCATTGATCACTGGAAGGCCTCGGGGCTGGATTTTTCTAAATTATTAACACCTATCGAAGCACCAGATCATGTCGCCCGCTACTGCCGTGAGAAACAAGATCATCGCCTGGATGAAAAGCTGGATCAGCGGCTAATAGAATTGTCTCAAGAAGCGCTTGAGGAAAAACAGCCAGTAGCCATGCGGCATGCCATTCACAATATCGATCGGACGGTGGGGGCGATGCTCAGTGCGGAAGTATCCCGCCGATATGGTGAGGAAGGGCTTCCTGAAAATACCATTCAAATTCGGCTGCATGGTTCGGCCGGACAGAGCTTCGGGGCTTTCCTGGCACCGGGCATATCTCTGTCTCTTGAAGGGGAGTCGAATGACTATACTGGCAAGGGACTATCCGGTGGCCGCCTGATCATATTCCCACCCGGGATTGCGGATTTCAAGGCCTCTGAAAATGTGATCATCGGTAATGTGGCCTTATATGGTGCGACCGGTGGCAAAGCTTTTTTCTGTGGCCGGGCCGGTGAACGTTTTGCTGTACGCAACAGTGGCGCTGAAACCGTTGTAGAAGGGGTCGGAGACCATGGATGCGAGTATATGACTCGTGGCCGGGTCGTGGTCCTTGGCACTGTCGGGCGTAATTTTGCGGCAGGGATGAGCGGTGGCATTGCCTATATTCTTGATGAGGCGGATGTATTTTCCGACTTGTGCAACCGGGAGATGGTCGATCTGGAGGCCATAAAGGACGAGGAGGACGTACAAGACTTGCGTCGACTCATTGAAGAACATGTCAAATTTACTGGTAGCGAACGCGGGAGATACGTCCTTGAGCGCTGGGTCGATATGCTTCCTAAGTTTGTAAAAGTTATACCAGTCGAATACCGCCGGGCACTCCAGAACATGGCCGCCCAAGAGGCAGCGAAAACGAACGGTGCCAATGGGCATACTGAACCAGTAGCCTCCACATCAATTTCAGCAGACTAACCACAGAGACCAAAGGGTTGCTGCTTGCAGGACGTACTGCAAGCCACGCACAGAAGGCCACAGAGGGATTTAAAATTTTCTAACAATCCTGTGTTCTCTGTGATTAACTCTATCGATGGTTTATTTACCGTAACAATTCAGGAGTATCATGGGTAAGACAACAGGTTTTATGGAATATGGGCGGAAGAAGTCCTCCAATCGGGATCCACTCGAGCGGGTTAACGATTGGGCGGAATTTGTTTTACCCATGGCGGAAGAGGGGCTTCGGGAGCAGGGCGCTCGGTGTATGGATTGTGGTATTCCATTCTGCCATACCGGCGTAGCCATGGGGCGTGGTCCCGGGGCGTCCGGATGTCCATTAAATAATCTGGTGCCGGAATGGAATGATCTGGTTTATCGGGGGCACTGGAAAGAAGCGCTTGAGCAACTGCATAAGACGAATAATTTTCCAGAATTCACAGGTCGGGTGTGCCCGGCTCCGTGTGAAGGCGCTTGCGTTTTAGCGTTGAATAGCGATGCGGTCACGATTAAAACGATTGAATGTGCGATTGTCGACAAGGGATTTGAAGCGGGTTGGATCACGCCGCAACCGCCAGCTATCCGAACGGGTAAAAAAGTGGCGGTTATCGGCTCAGGGCCATCCGGTCTGGCCTGCGCGGACCAACTCAACCGGGCTGGTCATCAGGTCACCGTATACGAACGGGCAGATCGTATCGGTGGTTTGTTGATGTACGGCATTCCAAATATGAAGTTAGACAAACAGAAGGTCGTGCAACGACGCCTGGACCTTATGGCTGCAGAGGGGGTCGAATTTATCACCAATACGGAAATCGGTAAAGACTCGTCCGCCTCTCAATTACGAGATCAGTTCGATGCCACTGTGATCTGCACCGGAGCAACGAAACCGATGGACTTTGTAAAAGATGCCCCCGGCCGTGACCTCAAGGGTATTTATTTTGCTATGGACTTCCTGAGAGCGAATACAAAAAGTCTGCTTGATTCCAGCCATGCAGACGGGAACTACATTTCCGCTAAAGACAAACATGTCATCGTCCTGGGCGGTGGTGATACAGGGACGGATTGTGTTGGCACTTCGCTTCGCCATGGTTGCAAAACCGTAAATCAATTCGATGTGATTCCGAAGCCCCCCAATGAACGAGCCCCGGACAATCCCTGGCCGCAATGGCCAATGATCTATAAACTGGACTATGGCCAGGAAGAGGCTGCTGCACGTTTCGGTGATGATCCAAGACGCTTTTGTACCAGTACTTTCGAATTTGTCGGTGACGACGAGGGCCATCTGAAAGGGTTGTCAACCATAGGTCTTGAGAAATTTGAGAAGGTGGCCGGTACAGAGAAAGAATGGCCTGCTGATCTGGTCTTGCTGGCCATGGGCTTTTCCGGTCCGGAAGACACGGTACTGGAACAATTTGGTATAGAACGGGATGACCGGTCGAATGCCAGAGCCGAATATGGTAAATATGTCACCAATGCAGCAGGCGTCTTTGCAGCGGGCGACGCCCGTCGTGGCCAGAGCCTGGTTGTTTGGGCTATACATGAAGGTCGCGGTGCCGCGCGTGAGTGTGATCGATATTTAATGGGCAGTACAGACTTGCCGTAAACTGAATGGGTATGTCTGCAAACGGCAACGCACCACCTTAAATGGAACCACCCCCCTTCCTCGGGTGTTAAATGGATAGGATACATAGGGTTATTTTGATCAGAGGCGCTTGACTTCTTACCCATTCCCAAGTATCTTTTTAAAAACCTTAATCGTACATCACATCACCTCCAATATGGGCGTGACTCTGTTCCAAACGGCCATACCCTACCGTTTCAAAATATCCATTATGCGCATTGGCATCGACGCCACGTCCCTTCCCGCCTCACTTGCTGGTGCCGGGCGATATATTCGTGGATTGATTACTGGTCTTGCCGCAACAAACTCCGATCATGAGTATATTGTTTTTATCAAAAAAACGGACCGGCCCCGGTTTCAACATATAAGTTGCACGAATATCACCTTTATAGAAATACCACATCTCAACCGACCCGCCCGGCTATACTGGGAATATTTCCAGACGTCCCAAGTGATTGGGCAACATAAGCTGGACGTATGGCATGCCCCCCATTACATCGTACCACGATCCGCCGGCAACTGCAAAATAGTCGTCACCTTTCATGATATGGTATTCTATATTTTCCCGGATTTATATTCCTGGGTGAAACGGACCACGTTTCAGTGGGCCTTGCCACATGCGGTACGTATGTCGGACCACATTATCGCCACTTCAGAAGCGACCAAAAACGAAATCGTCCATATTTTACAGGCGCAGAAAAACAAAATCACCGTCATCCATTCTGGTATTGACGAGGCCTTTCGCCCGATCGACGATGCACAGCTACTGGATCAAGTAAAAATACGATATGGCATTACGGCACCGTATATCCTGGCCGTAGGGACACTCGACAGGCGGAAGAATTTACAGACCCTGATACAAGCCTTCCATACGTTGATACAGGATAAAGATCCTGGCTGCTCTTTGGTTATTGTCGGCCAAAAGGGTAACGGCCATCTTGAATTGGTTCGAGAGATAGCCCAAAGAAATATTGAGCATCGGATACATCTGCTTGGCTATGTGGAAGAAGCGGATCTCCCTATACTCTACAGCGGGGCCCGTTTGTTTGTTTCCTCCTCTCGTTATGAAGGGTATGGCTTTCCAGCCCTTGAGGCGCTTGCCTGTGGGACACCGATTCTCTCCTCTCCCTCTCCTTCTATTCTGGAAACAACGACCCGGGCAGGCCTGGTGGTAGAGCCAATTAATGTTCGCGCTTGGTATGAACGGTTAGATGATGCCCTGAAGCGGGCACCCCAGACTGGCCAGTACCTGGAAAATATGGATCATTACGCCTGGCGGCATGTGGCCGGCCAGACCGTCCATATTTATGAGGAAGCCGCAGGGCGATCAGGCCATTCGGTATCGATAAGAAAGCAGGCCATTAAGCATGAGACACAGGTCCCGGATGCCTGTTCCTTCGCCGTCCTGAAAACCATCGTGTATGCAGACCTGTTCGATTATCCGTTGACCATAGATGAGATTCACCAGAACCTGTACGGGTTCCGGGCTTCCCGCAGCATGGTGGCGGCTGCAATAAAAACACCGGAGCTTACAGATCTGATTACTTCCGAGCAGGGATATTATATGCTCAAAAATCGCCCACGTCTGTATGAAGCGCGTTTGCGTAAAACGGGCGACGCCCAACAGCTGTTCGAACGCCATCACCACTTATTATATTGGCTTTGCGCCTGTCCTTTTGTTAGTATGACGGCCCTGTCCGGTGCGTTGGCCTTTAAAAATTGTACAGAAGACAGCGATATCGACCTTTTCCTGGTGGTCGAAAAGAAGCGTCTATGGACGGTATATGCCTGTATGGCTGTGATAGCCAAACTAATCGGCCAGCGCAAACGCCTGTGCCTGAATTACATCATTGGCCAGTCAGATACTCACATCAACGATCATGATTTTTTTACCGCGCATCAGATTGCCAATCTGCGGCCTATTTATGGTTGGTCCCACTACCGGAGATTTACCGCCACAAACGGGTGGGTGATGGGCTATTTACCTCAATGGAATGGCCACGGAGACGGGACCCACACCTTCCCCGGGATCAAACTGTCAAGATGGGCCTTCTGGGGTAAACGGGTGGTGGAATGGACGGGCAGCTTACCGCTGTTTAATCCCCTGGAATGGCTAATTTTCAAGTTGTATAAAAAGCGCATAGAGCAAACCATCTCCCCATCGCAAGCAGATGGCGTTTATCTAACTAGAGATCGGATTAAACTGCATACCAATGACCATAGTCATCGTGTGCTGAAGGAATTTGAGGATAGAATTGCTGAAACAATGGAACAACATGAACGGATGCATCTTATTGCGCAAGAAAGCCATTCGGCGCACAACGGTCATATGACGATGCAAATCCATGCATCCACGAAAGACCCGCTATAAATAGCGAGTTGGTGATTAAACGGACCAAACACACCTATGTCTGATGTTTTATTTACACATGCCTACTTTTTGCGCTTTGATTCGAAGCAGTGGGAGACGATGCAGCCATATCCACCGCTCGGCACGCTATACGCGGCCAGTTATGTGCGGCAATCGGGTTATGATATCGCTCTCTTCGACAGTATGCTGGCCGATGGTCCGGCCTTATTTGAAGAGGCATTAAGGCAACACCGTCCCACCTTCGTGGTGATTTTCGAAGACAATTTTAACTACCTCAGCAAAATGTGTCTGACGCGCATGCGTGAAGCCGCTTTTTATATGATAGCGCTGGCTAAACGGATGGGCTGCACCGTCATTGTATCCGGATCAGATGCGACAGATCACAAGGCCTCGTATCTGGCCCAGGGGGTTGATTATATTCTGGTCGGTGAGGGAGAATACACGCTTAGAGAGCTATTGGACAGCTTGTCGGGACGATCCAAAACAGCCATTGAAGATATCGCCGGCCTGTCTATGCTTCATGAGGATACCATAAGAGAAACGGATCGGCGTGTTTTCTTGAAGCAGCTTGATGAATTACCGCCGCCCGCCCGCGATCTGGTGGACATCTCGATGTATGAGACGGCGTGGCGGAGCCGTCATGGGTATTTCTCCATGAATATGGTGACGACCCGTGGCTGTCCATTCAAATGTAACTGGTGTGCCAAGCCTATTTACGGCAATAGATATAATAGCCACAGCCCTGAATATGTTGCCCAGGATTTAAAGCGACTGAAAGAGACCTACCATCCCGATCATATCTGGTTTGCAGATGACATTTTCGGATTAAAACCCGATTGGGTTGAGGCCTTCAGCCAGCGTGTGGACGCGCTGCAGTGTAAGACACCGTTTAAAATCCAGGCCAGGGTGGATTTATTGGATGAACCCGTGGTCGCCGCTCTTAAGCGGGCCGGGTGTGATATGGTGTGGGTGGGGGCTGAATCCGGGGCGCAGAAGATACTGGACGCCATGGACAAGGGCACCACCGTCGAGCAGATTCATGAAGTTGCCGAGCGCTTACATCGACATGGTATTAAAGTCGGTTTCTTTCTACAATTCGGATACCCCGGTGAAACTAAAGAAGATATCGATAAAACGATCCGCATGATACATGATTGCCGACCCGATGATATCGGTATATCGGTATCGTATCCGTTGCCTGGCACCAAGTTTTATGACCGGGTGAGTCAGGAACTCGGAGAGAAAGTCAATTGGGCCGATAGTAATGACCTGGCGTTGATGTTTCAGGGCACCTTTTCTTCCGATTACTACCGCCTGCTTCACCGCGTAGTGCATGGTAAATTTCGAACCCGACGAGGGTTGGATACATTAATGGAGCTGGCTACCCACCCGATTCGTATCAATCGACCCCGGCTGCGTACGATGGCTACCGCTGTCACAGGTGCAGCCACCGCGCTGGTAGGTGCCCAGCGGTTACGACGGATGGAACATAAAAATGGATGATCGGGCAATTAAATCCCTCAGCTATCACTCAACCAACAATCACTAATTATTCATGGACCTTCTCCTTTCACACGGCTATTTTCTCGCAGACGATCCCAAAGAACTGCGTATTATGCGGCCTTATCCGCCGTTGGGTATCCTCAATATCTCTGCCTATCTGAAATCCAGGGGATTTGAGATTCAGGTCTTTGACTCGACCTTTCAAACACGCCAGGCATTTCGGGATAAGCTATCAGATGAACAGCCTCAGGTTGTGGGGCTCTATTGTAATTTGATGACGAAGCTTACCGTCCTGGAGATGATCCGGGAGGCCAAAGCGGCAGGGGCCATAGTTATTGTCGGTGGCCCTGAACCGCCCCATTATGCCGAGGAGTTTTTACACCACGGTGCGGATGTGGTTGTGATCGGTGAGGGAGAGCACACCCTTGAAGCATTGCTCCCTGCCTTTCGTGAACAGAAGACGCCGAATCTGAGTGCTATTGAGGGGCTTGCGTACAAAGACCAACAAGGGAAGATGGTTCGTACGCCAGACAGACCATTTATAAAAGATGTCAATGCTTTACCGCCACCGGACCGGGCGGCCATTGACATCGGGCAATATCTGAATGCGTGGAAAACACACCATGGTATGAGTTCCATCTCGATCATTACAGCACGCGGTTGCCCGTATACGTGTACCTGGTGCAGCCATACCGTCTTTGGTGAGTCGCATCGACGCAGAACGCCGGAACTGGTCGTTGATGAGATAGAGGATCTGATGGAAACCTATCACCCGGATGCGCTATGGGTAGCCGATGATGTATTCACCATCAGCCACAAATGGCTCTACCGTTTTGCGGATGAGATGAAAGCGCGGGGGCTGCATTTGCCATTTGAGTGTATATCCAGGGCGGACCGGCTGAACGAAAAAGTAATCAAAACGCTGTCAGAACTGGGTTGTATGCGGCTCTGGCTGGGATCGGAAAGCGGTTCACAGCGTATTCTGGATGCCATGAGCCGGGGTGTGAAGGTGGCCTGCATACGCGAGATGACGCAAATGGCGCAACAACATGGTATTCAGGTCGGTTTATTTGTTATGCTGGGGTATGATGGTGAGGAAGTATCCGATATCGAAGAAACCGTTGAACATTTGAAGCGGACGGCACCGGATACGTTTTTAACCACCGTGTCTTACCCGATTAAAGGCACGCCCTATTACCAGGAGATAGAATCTCATATTATCGACCGGTTACCCTGGGAAACACGGACCGAGCGGGACCTGTCCATCGCGGGGCGGCATTCTTACCAGTTTTACCGCTATGCGGACCGATGGATGGTCCATGATGTCGCTTTCCACAAAGCCTGGCATGGCGCTCACCGCGATTACTCCAAGGCTGCCAAAGCCTTTGTTAATGCCCGTATTGGTCGGTGGGGGATGCGTCTTACCGCCCGAAAAAAGGAACAGTGAGTGAGGATTTGCAATAGGCGTATATTTTAAACGACCGGCTGAACTTAATAATCTTCAAAATTTTAACAGATGAGGTAGGCTGTGGCAGACTATCAACCCGGTTATAATGTCTATTATGAACGGGGTGACATCGATGGGGCGCTCGCGTGTATGGATGCATACGGCTATTGTGTGATCCGTAAGATGATTGATCCGGATTTGGTCCAGGTCCTGAAGGCGGCGATCGATGAGGCGCTGGATCCGGATCGGGATTTATCCCCTGGATCGAATCGGTATCATATGATGTTTGCAGAGGCTGGTCCAGCGTTGTGGAAACTGACCGAAAATGGCCCGTATATGAATTATGTCCAAAGCGTTCACGGGACGACCGATGTGTGCCTGCACCGTTCGGCGGCTATCCTGCGTACGCCGGGTGAAGGTGTGGGGCGCTGGCATACGGACCATCGCGGGCATATCAAGAAACCAAAAATTGCCAACGAGGTGCTGAACCGTTATCTGATACCGAGTGGAAGCTGGTTTTATCTTAATGGCAGCCATCCCGATCGCAGCGGCATTGCCGTGATAGAGAAATCTAACCGGCCGGATTGGCCAGGACCATCGGGCTTCGAATTGACGCCCGACCGCAGCGGTTTCCATCCCATCGGGGAGGCGCCCGACGCGACGTTTGACCAAATGGATGTGCCTGGTTGTATTGCCGTTGTGGCGGACCCGGGCGACCTGATCTGTTTTTCCGCTCTGACCTACCATGCGGCTATGGCCACGCACGAACGACGGTATTCCTGTGCTTTCGGATTCCGGCCGAGGAAGATACACATTGATGCCCCCTGGCCGTTGCCAGACACCGCACGGGCGATGATCGACGCCTTGCCGCCCCATCTGAAACAATACACCGAGGGTTACACGGGGTATGACGGGAATTGGCGGGCGGATTTGTAAGGGGAGAAAAACGGCACAACGATGTAACGACGAAGCTTCGAAATGGTTGAAGCGTATGAACTATTTTCATCGTCAATCTGATCGAACGGTGCTATATCGAGGACCTATGGATGCAAGTCATCAAATGATCCTGCCGTACAGGGGGAAATCCAAAGAGCATAGGAAACATGGCCATGACATCTGATGACCGGGCCGTTGTCGATACCATTCAAAAACATGGTATCGGTGTGATGCGAGGGGTGTTATCGCCACGTGAGGTGAACGCTGTTCGGGCGGAATTTGACCAGGCGTATCAGGATCTGGGCAAAGGGCCCGGGACACCGGGGGTACGAGACCGTCTATCGGGTGAGCAGCTACTGGCGTATCCTGTCTTGGCTGCGCTTTACTCGCACCCGCGTATTATAGATGTGGTTTCTGCCGTGCTAAATGAACCTGTACCCTGGGTATGGCAGATCATCACGAATCGATATACGCCAGAACACGTGGGCGTTCGCCGGCATACGGATGGGGTTTTGGGCGAACGAGCCCCTCCATTTACACGGCAGGCCATGGCCATTTTCTTAGATGACATCGATGAAAATTCAGGTGCTTTGACCTATGCCCCCGGCACGCATCACCTCCATTACGCATGTCCGGATGAACCTGATCGCCTGGTACCGACGCAGGAAGATATTGATGCAGGGACCTATGTGCCGACCACGCTTAAGGCTGGTGATGTGGTGTTCCGGGTGCCCGAGGTCTGGCACGCGGTAAATCCCATTTATCGGTTACGGCGCTATGTGACAGGATCATATGCCATCAGGGGACGGATGAGTACGGTGATGGTTGAGCGTGTTAAGCAGGAGATAGAACGTCGGGCACAGATGCCTATGGATCACATTCCGGAGCAGCTCAAACCCCACTGGGTTTGGGCGGGAGATCCTAAGGATGAGTCAAACCTGAGTATTTGACCCGTTCGACTCATCTTAATTATGAGAGGACCATTCGTGCCCACAGAATTGGAAGCGTACCTGTTTGATTTACGGGGTTATCTGGTATTGGAGGCGGCCGTAAAAGCCGACCATGTATCCCGTCTGAATGGCATACTGGATACCTACCAGGATATGGCCCCCGACACCTGGCGGGGCAACGTACATCGGGTGTTAGACACGACCCGTAGCGCCCATCTTCATAATATTTTTGAAATGGGCGAGGATTTCGAATCATTGATTGACCATGCGTCCTGGCTCGATCATATTAATCGGTTCGTCGGTGGTGACGGGCTTTGCATTGACGAATCGTTTGTCGATGTCCGGGATACAGGCCATGCCTCACCACTGCATTCAGGTGCCCACAAGCGACGGATCCGAACCCAGTTCCGGTTTCACAATAACGAATTTCGATGCGGACAGATCAACATCCTACTCGCCCTTACAGACGTAGGAGATGGGGATGGCCCGACGATGATTATACCTGGCAGCCACAAGTCAAATCTGCTTCATCCCGCCTTTCGGGACCGGCCGACCTCTCTGGATGAGGTCCCCGGGGCTATCGAGGTGCCTTTGAAGGCTGGCGATGCCCTTCTTTTCGTAGATTGTTCTGCCCACGGTGCGGCACGGCGCACAAATTCCGGTCAGCGTCGCATGTTAATTATCCGCTATGGACCGCATTGGGCTCAGGACCGGTACGGCTATGTGCCTTCCGACAAACTTATTTCCCGGTTAACCCCCGCCCGCCGAAAAATTATCCAGCCTCTCCCACCAAAACGGCCGCCTGGTCTATAGATGTATTGTTTCTGGTCTTGATGTAGTGGCGCTATATTGAAGGTCCTTCCGTCAGTTGTATTCAGTTTATACGAGATAAGTACGTGCTCAAAAGTAATCTGATATTATCTATATATCTAATATAGACCACCTGGATCAGGATCGCTCGCAGGAGCGGGCTCCTACCAAACTGTATTATATCGAATAACTCCTGAGCACGTACTTAGTCACGATTGGGCGGATATCCATGCCCTGCTCAACCGGTTTTCTGACACGAATATACAATGCCCTCATCCTTGTAAAAGGTCATATGTGAGGATACATCCGTACCGATATCATACCCCTGCGCCCGTAAGGATCCGTAGAATGACGGTTTCATAGATGGTCTCCCATGCTCAACGGGCGAAAAATGTGGTTGCATTCAGGCGCAAGCGATGTCCAAAGATAATCGAATATCTGCTCGATATCAATAGGGTCCACCAAGGGGCTGAGTGGCCTGTTACGAAACGGTCTTAACGTCAATAATTTCCTGAGGCGTCGAGTAGCCGCCAGCCACATGGGCGGCTAGCCACGCCGCATCGTCCCGCCGTGGCAGCGACAGCGCTGGCGTTCCTTTGCAGCTCAAGCGATAGAGCAACCGGGCGTCTTCGATGGCGCTGATATTCGACTTGATCGGTGGCGAGTTGTGCAGGGTCATAAAATTATCCCAGATTGTTACGTCGCCCGGTATATGCAGGTGGTCGTAGCGAAATTCCGGCTGCAGTACGTGCGCTTCCAGCCGGTCCAGGAAGGTGCGTGAGGCCTCCATGGTCATCCCATGCACCTCGACCGCCGGGCGTACCTTTGGCCGCGATGCCCAGATCGGACTGTGGAAAGACTTGATCCCCGATCGCGGGTTGATGCGGACCAGCGGTGCGAGCCAGCCTTCGTCTCCGTCATTCAACCGCCGCCGCAGTTGGATCCCTTCCATGGCCGCCTGCTCCTCAGACGGCAAGGCTGCAAAAGCCGCCGCCGTATCGGCAAAGGCTGTCTCGCCGTTTAGTGGTAGTTGCTTACGCAGGCGGATCAGTTGGTCGCTGGATCCCTCGTAATACGGATGGGGGGTGTCATCCTCCGAGGCCTGGACCCAGCTTCCTCCCGGTGCATCGCGTGACACGGGCGAATGATGGGCGAGAAACATGGATACGTATATGGGCAACGGTTCGTACTCGATATCTGTGTGCCATGAGCCACCAGCACTTATGCGGGTTTCCCCCTCTTGCATTATCCCCCTGAAATTAGACGTGACCAGCACGGTCGGTGACTCATGCGGCAGGCACTGCAACTGTCCGGGGAAGGTCTTGTCGACGGCAGTCACCGCCCGCTTCTCATAAGGAAGCAGTTCTATCGGGCCGTCGCTGGCCCCATCCTGTTGTGCCGGTTTGCCTCCACGCATGAAATTGTTCGGGTGCGGAATGGGGGCCCCCCAGTGGTTGGCGAATCGCTCGAAGTGGGCAAGGGAAAACCTGGTCAGATCCTGGCCAGCGATGCATACGATTCGAAACTGGCTCAATGCATCGAGCAGAAAATTTGCCTGCTCCGGATTCAACGGGCGGGACAGATCGATCCCGGTAAAGCGTACCCCGGTCCCGTTCTGTGCCAAAGCGGGTTCCCTGTGCGTGTCCGCACCAAACAACACGTGCAGTTGCTGATCCAACTGCGGTTTTTCCGTTCCATAATTCATAACGATCCTCTTTTTTAAAGCGAGTTCCTCAAGATCTTTCATCAAAATTGCCGTTCCTACGTACTCAGATTAAACTCCGATTCATACCCCACCGTGAACGGGCTTTGGGTCTTATTTCTGAGACTCAAGAAATGGGTGTTTTTATTATCAAATGGACATATGGGCATGACACAACGTTCAAATCCGAACTTCTGATATAGTCCGGGCTCACCCAAAACGAAAAGGGTCTTTTCCTTAATGACCTCCTGTCTCAACGTAAAGCGAAGTAATTCGGAACCGATGCCTTGCTTTTGGAACTCCGGTTTTACCGCAAACGGGCCCAAATGCAGGCCACAGATCTCAGAGTCGTTATACGCATTTGAATAAGCAATATAGGCGATTACTTTGTTGTTTTGAATACACACCCATTCATGGACGGCTTTGCCATTGTTATGGAAATCCTCTACCAATTGTACCTCAAATGTACTATCAGGGAATGCCTGTCGTAACAGGGCGTAAGTTCTGGTGTGATTTTCAGAGGTAAGTCTGCGTATTTTCATAAATTTATTTTCATCCTCTACAAATAAAATACGGTCCGTTCCACCCTGTTTCTATAGGCATAAACCTGACGGAGGAAGGACTCGGTAGGTTGGCGTAGGTTCTGTGTGGTCTGCCATATCTCTCATCCCAATCAGGATACATCAGACAGCCACCTTGCGGGCATCTGCGACGGCCTGTGTCCAGGCTTTCACTTCGTCGCCCACCATCCACGCGATGGCATCTTGCTTCCCGTCGCTGGAGAAATCGACGCGCAACAATTTGGCCACATTCGATTTTCCCAGATGACTCCTCGGATTCGCCACCGCCGTGATGGTATCTACAGGAATGCTGAACGCCCGTTTGGGCAAAGCCTGGAGGAAATAGAGTTCGTCCGCTGTCAGGACCAGGACGCCATTTCCCTTCGCCTGAAAATGGCCAATGGATTCGCGTCCGTAAAAGTGGGCAAGGTTATATTGCCGAATGATTTTCTGCCGCCGAAAGCGCTCTTCCACCTCCATGCGCCGCTGTCGAAAGACCCTTTTTAGCCAGAACATCAATCCCCCCCACCGATGGCAAAGACGCTGAAAAAGATAACAAGGTCTATGATTTTCTGTTCGCTCATGATCGATGCCCAATAAGGTTTAAGGCTGATGGTATAATAAGCCATATTTTAGACGACTTCAATCTAATTTCTAACCTGCATGGATGTGTTGCCTGGTGGGAAGACTGGTAGGAATATGGTAGGATGGATGTTTCCCTTCGGCACAACTTATACCGGTGGCAGCCCCCTGCGGTGACTTATAGCCCGCCGGGGTTCGGGGTTCTCGTTTAAAGTAGGCGGGGATGCTCCCTTTAACTTTTGTCGTGATCAGGTCTATAGAAACAATACAAAAATTTCAGCTGTCGTCAAAAATATAGTCGGCTGGATTTTTTATCCGGTACCGCAATATTATTGTTGTAGGCGGAGCATCAAGGTGAGAGTTATAAGCGGCTTGATACGTGCATTGATTGACCTCATACCGGTATAAATGGAAGTACGTGGTGCTGCTCTGTATCTCTTCATCACTAAACAACGGACCACCTGTTTGAAAAGTGGATTCTCCAACAAGTGTTTCCCTGAAATCGGCGACTATTTCAGGGAAACACTTGTTAATCTTTAAAATCTGTTTATGCCTACAGTCTTTTAATTGCTCAAGTTTGCGTCGTCGTTGTGCTAACTGAAGCATCCATGTTTCGGTGGCGAGTTTAGAAACCAGGGCACCTTCCGCAACCAGTTTGTTAAGAACGAGTTCGGCAAGCTCGGCTGTTGTTCCGACGAACCCCCCTTCATTGGGGCTTTTTTTACGATTACTCATTGTTAAGTGACGAACTAAAGGGATGGCTTCTTCATAGCCTCTGTGCTCAATGATGGATAAGGCCGACTCGACGATATGTATTAAAGGATGGTCAAGCAGTTCAAACAATAGAGATTTAGCGCGCTTATCGTCTTCATCAACTTATGGTTTAACCAACGAAAGATTGGATCTTCAACCAAACTCACATTAGAACTAAACATTTTAAATGTGCAATGGAAAAGCTCATCATCATTATAGATCGGGCGGTCACGATCTATTGAGCTTCCTCGATCATTCTCCTGTATAACGCCGACCCCGTTTTCTGAAAATCACTTACCGACGCCATTGAGAGATTCATAAATCAGTACCCCCGCATCGGTCCAATATCCGCGATTAAACAGCTCCGGGACATGCTGAGTTCATAGAAAGCTCTGGACATTCCGGATCAATCTTATCGAAATGAGCCTGAGATATCCACTGATAGCTGAACACTTCACCTGCATCTCCATCAACACCCGTCACCTCATGATCCCACTGGCCGCGGGTTGATGGAGGGACCCGCAGTAAATAATCCCACCTCATGACATGCTTTTGAAGATAAGGTTAAAAATATTTGATGACGCCCAGTTCTCTTATCATGGTCAATTCTGTTAACCCCGTTTCTTCTCTGATCTCTCGAAGAAGCGCCTCCAGTGGATTTTCATTTTGCTTCACATTACCGCCTGGTAGTCGGAAAAAAGGATAGTCGATTGATTTAAAAGAGAGCACGAGCAACTCATCAAATTGGTTTGCGTTCAATCGTATGACAAGGGCATAGGCTTTTCTAACATACTCAACGGGCACACGCATGGCTGTATATCCTGATAGGTCCGACGACCTGAACCTTGTATCCTGGAAAGTAGTTGTTATGAATCACTCCGCCCGTCTATCGACGCTATGGATCATATTGCCATTTCTGGACCACTTTTTTTGACTCGTCTACAATGTATAAAGAGCCGTCACTTGAGAAATCCATCCCCGCAATATAGACGAACTCGTCTGCACCTACGCCACCAAAGGAAGACATATGATTACCATTTCTATCGAACACCTGAACGCGTTTATTGCCCGAATCGCCGACGTAAACGTGCCCTGCATCATCAGTGACAATGGATTTCGGATCTGAGAACCAGCCATCAAAAGGGAACCAATGGAACCAGACGATAAGGCTATTATAAGCAAATGGGCCGCCCCATCTGAATTTATACTCCCCGTCGGCGCCAAACACTTTTATACGCTCATTGGCTGAATCAACGACATAGATAAGCGCCCCATCCGGGCTTGTTGTAATATCCAACGGATATTTAAACTGTCCCACGCTATTGCCTGCGTAATCCGCTTCATTCCAGGCAGATATGAATGTGCCATCCGCCTGGTGACGCGTCACTCTGTGGTTATAAAAATCGGTAACTATGAGATTGCCGTTGGCATCTTGTGTGAGTGCGGTAGGCCCCTCCAATTCTCCATCCCCCGTGCCGAGTTTACCAAAGGACCGCTTGAATGTGCCATCCGGGTCAAACACATCGATCCGATTATTTGCATAGCCGGCCACATAAAGTTCATCGTCGGTGAAGAATATATTCCAGGGGCGGTTGAATTCACCTTCAGCTGTTCCGTGTATACCGAACTGCCGGATAAAATTACCGTCGAGATCAAACACTTTGATCATATGTTCGTTGGTATCGACAACATAAATCTCATCATTGAAGATCTTCATGCCCGTTGGATAGGTAAATTGCTCTGAAGTCGCGGTGACCCCTTTCCAGGTGGCGACGAGTTTATAATCCTCATCCAGTGATTTTGTCATGAACGCTATCGCGCTTAAGGCCGCTAAAAACACGAAAAGCGATACCAGCGATAGGGCTATAATTGATATTATATTCTTAATTTTCATTTTTTGCCCTTTGTCATTTGAGATGATCACCATTTATAAAATAGGTTCATAATTTGAGGCAGGACACCATATCGCCTTCATCATCTATGCCCCGCTCGACAAATCCCAGACGCCGATACAGCGCACCTGCGACCACATTGTCATGGGCATAGCCAACCAGCATTTCCTCGCATCCTTGTGCTTTCATCAGATCGATCAAGGCTTCTACCGCCAGACGACCATACCCTCTGCCTTGATGTGTTGAGGCCATCATCAGGTTACTGATCCACCACTCTTTCTCTTCCTGATCGTATTCATACATGCAGAAACCTACCATCTTCTCGTCATGATAGATGGCATAAGCCCCCCAACTCGGATAGAACTGAACTTCGGCAATACACAACATATTGCTGGTGACAAATTGCTCCTGGTCTGGATTTACCTTTAACTGGCTACATTCGAGCCAGTTGTTGATGTCGATCTGTTCTAATCGAATGTTCATAGTGTTTTTACCTCTATTTGATCCCCAATAAGGCAGGCCCAATGCGATCTAACGGGAAGCTAAGGGGCGGTGCGATAAGCCGAGATGTAGAGTGCCCGCCCCGGAGCGCATAAATCGCCGACTGCCGAAATCCACAGACGCGGTGCACGATCCCCGTTGAGTGAGGGTAGAAGGACGCGGTGCGACAACGCTTAAAGCCAACGACGCACACGGGCGCAGTAGTTCAAATACGATTCGCCAAAGGCATCCTTAAGGTAACGCTCCTCCCTGCGAATTACAAAAACATGAATCAAAAATAAGACGGCTGGTAAAAAGAGCAGGCACCAAGTGTTGTTCGTCAGAAGTATCCCGCCGATATAGGCCATCGACAGGCCAACATACATCGGGTTTCGAGTGAAGCGATAAGGCCCTCTGATTACCAATACACTCGCTGAACGGTTAGGCATTACAGCAGTACGCGCTCTAAAGAATGAAATTAATCCAGACAGCATCACCGCTAAACCGGTTCCGACCAACAGCCAACCACATAACAGGCTCATGCCTCTCCATTGTACTGGCAATAACGAAAAGGAGTCAGATCGATCCAACAGCCAACCACCAGCGAAACCCAGAACGAACAGTAACGGGTGGGGGGAAAGGGTATTCTCGGAGATGTCAGCGGAGTAGGAGTCTCCATATCTTAATGCCTCGATCATACTTTGATGACGCGTCCCTCTAACATATGAGTAGATTTCAAAACTGCCACATAGCATGCCGCATATATGAGCACCTTTTGATATCTAAGCGATTGAATTACATTTCTTTATGTCCAAAAATTCTAATGTATTGAAATCACAAAAAACGTCACCTGTACCGCCCAATGGCATGCAATGTGTCAATTTTGATGGGTAACATGCTTTTATAAAAACCACAACCTACATATTTACATTTTTTTATAAAAAATGTTGTTTTGTTACGGGTGACGCATAACAACCTATCGAGCTTATATATAAACTTCAGCTTAAAGGATAAACTTACGTAGGGGGATACTATATTTACGGTTTTTTCGACAAAAACGAAAGAAAAATCACGAACCCAAACGATTTTTTTCGATCGTCACAGTTTCGCGACCCACCGGCTCGAAGATGGCCATGATATCCGGACCTTACAGGAATTGCTCGGTCACAAGAGGGTGAAGACGATGCAGATTTATACGCATGTGTTGCATATCAGCAGGCATGGGGTTATCAGTCCGGCGGACCGGCTGTAAGGCACCACTATGAGCCTGTGTCACATCACCGATACAACATCCGTAAATCACTTGAATTTTTTTCAAAAGCTATTACTGTTGTGATAACGATATTGTCTTACTGCTAACAGGAGAAATAATGGCTAAACCGAATCTGCTCTACATCTTCACCGATCAGCAGCGGGCCGATACGATGAGTTGCTACGGCAATCATCAGATCCAGACCCCGGCCCTTAACGCACTGGCGGCGGAAAGTTTTGTCTTCGAAAACGCTTATGTGAGCCAACCGGTATGCAGTCCGTCGCGGGCAACGATGATGACGGGGCTTTGGCCGCATACAGCCGGTGTACCGTCGTGTAATGTACCGCTTTCCGCAGAGGTCCCGACCATCGCAGAGATCCTCCCAGAAGACTACGCGTGTGCGTTCATGGGGAAGTGGCATCTGGGTGATGAGATTTTTCCGCAGCATGGATTCGAGACCTGGGTCGGTAGCGAGGATTCCTACCGGCATTCGTATTCGTCGCCGGAGCGCCTGACGACATTCAGTCCGTACCACCATTTCCTTTTAGAAAACGGGTTTGAGCCGGACGCCGTCAATCAGGGCCAGCAGATTTTCTCACGGCACATGGAGGCGGGTCTCGACGAGCCGTTTACCAAGGCCTCGTTCCTTGGAGATCAGGCGGCGCAGTACATCCAGGCCCACCGAGATGCGCCCTTTGCCATGTGCGTCAGCTATCTGGAACCCCATCCCCCCCACACGGGCCCCCTCAACGAGCTCTACGATCCCTGGTCTTTGCCGAGTGGTCCTGCGTTCATGGCTCCTCCACCGGCCAATGCCCCGTTGATCAACCGCCTGATGGCCGCGTATTACATGGCGTCCGAAGAATATGGCCTCGACCTGCAGACCGAGGAAGGCTGGCGGCGCGTTCTGGCCCGGTACTGGGGGAACATCACCCTCGTAGACCGCTCGGTACAGAAGATCCTGACGGCGCTGGAGGAGAGCGGTCAAGCGGACAACACCATCGTCGTGTTTACCAGCGACCATGGTGAAATGACGGGCGACCACGGCATTCTGGGCAAGACCGTCATGTATGAGGAATCCGTGCGCGTCCCGATGCTGATCCGGGCGCCCATGCTGGGTCGTACGCAGAAAAAGATCACCGGTAACTTCAGTCATATTGATCTCGTCCCTACGCTATTGGACCTGATGGAGACGGATCGGCCGGATACCCTCCAGGGGCAGAGCCGGACGGATGTCCTGCGGGGTGAATCAACCCTGGAGGACAACGATGTGTTTATCGAATGGGACGGTGCCGATGGCCACCCACCACGTTCCATCGGCGAGGCCGAGGTGAACCGCAGCATGGGACAGCCGCTGCGGACCGTGATATCCGCCGACCGCTGGAAGCTGAACCTGTATGAGCAGGGACAGCATGAGTTGTACAATCTGAATACCGACCCGCACGAGATGGAAAATCTGATCGATACACCGGTCCATGCGGACCGGATCCAGGATTTAACAGACCGGATACGCCGGTGGCAGCAGGAAACCGGCGATACGGTCGCCCTGCCTGAAAAATAATGGACCACGTTTTTTAACTCTTATTTGTTAACTCTATACACCTAACATCCGTACAGGAGAATACCATGATTATCGATTGCCATGCCCACGCCTGGGATTACTGGCCGTATGAACCGGAGGTGCCCGATCCGAAAAACCGGGGCACCGCCGAGATGTTGTTGTTTGAGATGGACAAGGTCGGCGTGGACAAGGCGGTGGTGGTCTGCGCCCGCATCGAGCATAATCCGGACAACAATGATTACGTGGCCGATCGCGTGACAAAATACCCGGACCGGCTCATCCAGTTTGCGGATGTAGACTGCGGGTGGTCGGAGACGTACCATACGCCGGGCGGTGCCGACCGGCTGGCGGAGGCGACGGAAAAGTATCATCTCAAAGGCTATACCCACTATCTGAGAGATGATACCGATTGGTTCGAATCAGCGGAAGGCACGGCCTTCTTAGAGAAGACGGCGGAGTTGAACCTGATTGCCAGTTTTGCCCTCGGACCGGCCTGGCTGCCTGCCCTCCGAAAATTGGCGCTTCGTTTTCCATCGATCCCCTTTTTATGTCACCACATGGCCGGTGCCAGGGTCGGCGAAGACCTGCCCTACCCGATTTTACAGGAGATCCTTACATGCGCCGATGTGCCGAATATCCACATCAAACTCTCCGGCTTTCATTACGTCTCCGGCGTCGCCTGGGAATATCCCTATTCTGATACCATGTGGATCGTTCGCAAACTGTACGAAAACTTCGGTCCCGAAAGGCTCTGCTGGGCCTCCGACTACCCGCCGGTCGCCATATCAAGCAGCTATCGGCATGCACTGGAAGCGGTACGTACCCATTGCACATTCATCGCCGAGAAAGACATGGATCTTATTCTGGGCGGAAATATGCAACGGCTGTTGAAATTATGAATTATGACTTTTGAATGATGAGTCATAGTACACGACAAAAATTGAAATGGCCCTTCATTGAAGCCTCTATTTCCGTCCACCGGACGAAAATGGTTCCCGAGCGTAGCCGAGGGATCTAGTCATGAGCCGTCTCGGGCTAGGTCTCTCCACTCACTGCGTTCGGTCGAGATGACAGATTAATCTTTTGTCGTGTACTATGATTATGAGTTTAAAAGCAAAAAATAACTTTTAGCAGGAAGGTTAAAACCCTCGTTATCTCCTGTGCTCTCTTACATAACGGATTGTTAAATCATAAATTATAAATAGCCCAAGAGGTCCCATGCCCGTAGAACCATTTTCTGATGATGAAATTGCCGAATACACCTGTTATCGTACACCGGAACCGATTGTGATTGATGGGCAGCTTAATGAACGTGCCTGGGAGATGGCACCGAAATCGCCTCGGTATGTGGATGTGGTGAGCGGCAGCCCGGCCTTGTATGATACCCGATCGGCCCTGTTGTGGGATGACGATTATCTGTACGTGGGGTTCTGGCTTGAGGAACCCTATGTGCGGGCGGCCCTTTCCAATCGTGATGACATCATCTTCATGGAAAATGATGTGGAGGTGTTCATCGACGGCGGGGATACCTATTACGAATTTGAACTGAATGCGCTCAACACCATTTACGAGGTGTTCTTTATCTGGCAGGATGCCTGCAAGCGGGATGGCCGGTTCGACGTGCCTGAGTTCGATCTGTTCAGCGGTGACGCCGTGTCGTTCGGTGGTAACCATGACCGGCGGGGGGCGGACTTCTGGCGAGGGACGCATCCCCGTGGCAACCGATGGGCCTATCCCCGGTGGGATTTTCCCGGATTGAAGACGGCCGTCCATATCAACGGAAAGATCAATGATGACTCGGTGCCGGACAAGGGCTGGACGGTCGAGATCGCCTTCCCCTGGCAGGGGATGAAATGGCTGGCCGATGGGCGTGCGTTGCCCCCGAAGGATGGGGATATGTGGCGCATTTTTCTGGCGCGGTATGAAAAGATGATGATGAGTGGCCAGGATACGCACGTAGGCTGGGCGTGGAACCGTATTGGTGATCCGGACAATCATATTCCAGAGCGGTTTACCCGCATTCATTTCTCGGAGACGGTTTTGACCTATGCAAACGATAAGTGAACAGCAGCAGGACCTCATGGCAGGACGGACTTCGAGTCGGGGATTGGTGGACGAGGCGCTGGCACGGATAGATAATCCGGCTGGGGAAGGCGCACGAACATTTATCAGGGTGTTTCGGGACGAGGCGCTGGCGGTTGCGGATGCCGCAGATAGCCTTCGGAGATATGGCATCGTGCCCTCACCGATGGCTGGCGTCCCTGTGGCGGTGAAGGATCTGTGTGATGTACGCGGTGTGACGACTCTGGCCGGATCGGCCTGTCGGAACGAGGCCCCGGCGGCCGCGCAGGATGCGCCTGTTGTCGCCCGTTTGCGGGCGGCTGGCGCGATTATCATCGGCACCACCAATATGAATGAGTTTGCCCTGGGGATCACCGGTGTAAACCCCCACTACGGTACGCCGAAGAATCCCTGGGACCGGACAACAGGTCGAATACCGGGCGGCTCGTCGTGTGGTAGTGCGGTGGCGGTCTCGGACGGGATGGCCGGAGCCGCTGTAGGGACGGATACGGCCGGATCGATCCGTATTCCGTCCGGTTTGTGTGGCCTCGTGGGGTTCAAACCTACGGCCCGTCGGATACCGAGAGCGGGTGTTTTCGAACTGTCACGCAGCCTGGATTCGGTAGGGCCGATAGCAATGACCGTGGCAGATTGTGCCCTGATGGATGCCATCTTGAGTGGCGAAGCCCCAGGTTCTCTTGCACCCTTTCCCTTGGCTGGATTACGATTCGGTGCGGTTGAATCGCTCATGCTGGACGGGATGGATGAGATCATCGCCGCAGGGTATGATCGCGCACTACGCAGCCTGGCCGATGCGGGGGCGACGATCATGGCCTTGAAGATCCCAGACCTGGATGATATGCCCCACATTACACGTTTCGGCGGATTGTCGATTGTAGAAGGCTACGCCAATTTCAAACCTTATCTGGACCGGGAGGACGGAGGGGTTGATCCCAATGTGGGCGCCCGTCTCCGTCTTGCCGAAGAAGTCAGTGCCCGTGAATACATCGAACTGCTCGACATCCGTACTGCCATGATCGCCTCTGTAGACCGACAGACCCGTCCGTTTGACGCGGTGTTGATGCCTACCTGTCCGACCATCCCGCCGCCCATCACCGAGATGGAAGATCCGGACGGCTGGCGGGGGTATAACCGTACCGGTACGATGAGAGGTGTGGTGGCCAACTTCCTCGACCGATGCGCCCTGACGGTGCCTTGCCATACCCCCGGAGAGCCGCCTGTCGGATTGACGCTCATGGGCGAAACGATGGGCGACCGGCGATTAATGGACATCGGTCTGGCGGCAGAGCAGGTCCTGGGAGATAAGTGTATGGGCCATTGAACGGAGGGCAACCATGCAGGAAGGTCAGATTTTAAAAACATTTCAGGCACAGGGCGGGGATACGATCTTTCGCTGTCCTCGTGCTGACGACCTGGATGCGTTTATCGAGATGCACCAGGTTTTGACCGGGGAAAAAGTCATGTGCCGGCGATTGGAACTGACCCATGACACCGGCCACGTCATGCTGGAGGATATTCTGGATGGGCTGAGAAAGAACACCCTCGGTTACATCCTGGTGGAACAGGACGGCCAACTGGTAGGTGAGGGATTTACAAACAGCAGTGGCTTCCAGTATTTTACAGTAGGTCTGGCCTTGATCGGTCGCGTCAGAGGCCTGGGGATCGGCACAGCCCTGATGCGTGTCCTTGAAGAAGAATCCCGCCGCCTTGGAGCCCAACGTTTATTCTTGAGCGTCTGGTCTGCAAACCTCTCCGCGATTTACCTGTATGAAAAAGTGGGCTACAGCATAAACGGAAGACGTCCCGGGTGGGTTCAGATGGATGATGGGTCCGAATGTGATATGATTGATATGGTGAAGGTGGATATATGTTGATTTGTTTTAGCCTTTTCAATCAACATATCAACATATCAATGGTGCGTGGATTCACCATATTTTTTTAGCGCGGTGTCCACATCAAGTTTCGGAGCACGCCAGACATCGGGGCGGATTTCTTCGGCTTCGTAGGGATCGATATTTAGGATGATCATATCGAAGGTGAACGCGATATCGCTACGGGCTTTGAACCAGTGGACATTGTTCTTTTCGTCCGAAATGGAAGAGACGTTGCCCGGTTTGATGACCGTATCCACGGTCTGGGTTATGATCAGATGGGTATCGTCTTCGCCTAATTTGTCGTGATGCTTAAGATCGAATTCTCCGAGCAGGACGTAATAGGCCTACACCATGTTCTTGTGCCCATGGGGGATGATGGCCCGATCCTGTTTCATGCCGAATATTTTCTTTATAAATTGTACCTGGTCCTGCAGCCCGGCGACTTTGGGGAAGGTGACATACCTCGTATCCACCCCAAGATCCGGATACTGAAATCCGCGGACCAATTTGTCGAAATCAATGAATTTGACCAGGTCGGCCTGGTCAACAGCCCCCATCAACGTTTCAATCTGGTCCCGCCAGATAGATGGACGAATCGCCTGGGTTTTCAAATCCCGACACATCTCATTGAGCTGAATCGTCCAATGGTCGGTCTTTTCCTTGATGCTACCGGCCAGAAGATCCCGGGTGATCAACGTTTCAAGCAAAGAAACGCTGACCAGCGTACGCAGTGATTTTCCGATAAATTCACGACGGTTCATAATCTCTAAGGTCCTAACCCGATTTCCTGTAAAAAGGTGCGTGTGCGTTTGGCAATGGGCAGAGGCTTGTCGAACGAAGCCGGGTACATGTCCTGCTCGACCATAGCAAACCCGTCGTAGTCGAGTTCGATGAGAAGATCTCGGAACCCGAGAAAATCCACGGTGCCTCTGGACGGCTCGCAGAACATATCCATAGCCACTGCTGTTGCAAACGGGATGCCTTCTTCTTCTACTTGCTTCTGCAGGGCAGGGTCCACACTTTTTAGATGCAGGTACGGAATCCGTTTGTGGTGTGTACGCATGAATGCCACGGGATCGCCGCCACGATATGCATGGTGACCGACATCGAAACAGAGCGACACCCGCTTCGGGTCGGTATCGGTAAGAAAACGTTCAATCTGATCTTCGTATTCGACATGCGTCTCGGCATGAGGGTGAAAAACCAGCTTCAGACCAAACTCCTCGTCGATCACCTCAGCGATCCGGTGGGTGGTGTCAATAAGGCGTTGCCAGTTATCGTTGTCGAGTCGTTTGGCTTCGATCTGCTCCCCGGTGAACAGGTCAGAGTAGGTCCCGTCAATAAGCACCAGATATTGAGCACCTAATTTTGTCAGCAGATCTCCCGCGCCGGTCACTTGCGCTTCGAGCGCAGGCCACAAGGCCGGATCTTCCAGGTTCCCCATAGCGAAGCCGGCGGTCACTTTGAGATCCCGTTGGTCGAGTTCGGCCTTTAACACCGTCCGGTCCGTGGGTAAATACCCATAGGGGCCCAGTTCAATCCATTCATAGCCTGCCTCAGTAACCTCGTCCATAAACCGTTGCCAAGGCGTCTGTTTCGGATCATCTGGAAACCAGACGCCCCAGGAATCCGGTGCACTACCGATACGGATGTTCATGGAAGCCCTTTCGAGTTTCGAGTGCCAAGTTTCGAGTAAAAAACAGGGACAAATGCCTTGTACTCGGAATTCAGAACGCTTTCATCAATAATAAAACTTCTGCCCCGTCCGTCGTTCGGCTTCATAGCCTTCCCGGAGTTTTCGGGTCATGGGGTCGTTGGTGGCCTCTGCCGAAGCGATATCCCACCATACGCCGGAAGGCGGCAAATAACGATGTTTTTCGGTTTCACAGACTATCACACACGAGCGGGTTTCATCTCGGGCTTCCTGCAAAGCCTGACGCATGGCCTCCGGTGTAGTCACATGCCAGGCGCGGGCGCCGAAGCTCTCAGCATTTTTGACGAAATCAATCGACAGATAGTCGCCTTCCAGCTTGTTCGTTTCGCTGTCGCGTGTTCGGAATTCATTGCCGAAGGATCGGCCCGCGCGACCCATTTGAAGGGATCGAATAATTTGATATCCGTGGTTTTCTGAGAGGACAATGGTGATTTTAAGCCCTTCCTGCACGGCGGTCATGAGCTCCGTCGGATTCATCAGATAGGTGCCGTCGCCGATATAGACATACACCTCGTTGTGTTTACCGGACAGGCGTGCCCCTAGTCCTGCTGGGATCTCCCAACCCATACATGAAAAGCCGAATTCCATGTAGCACGCGGCCCCCCCCGTGACGTCCCACAACCGGTGCAGATCGCCCGGCGGACTGCCGGCTGCTGCAATCACACAGTCCCCTGCCTGCGCCTCGCTGTTGAGGGTCTGCAACAGTTGTGCCTGACTCATGGCTTCGTCGGGGTGGTCGATGTACACCTCTTCCTGTAACGATTTTTCATACGCCGCTCTGGCGCTGTTGATCTCTTCCAGATAGGCCGGATCGGGGTTCACACCTGCTTCCGCCGCCGCCGTTGATAAAACGGTCAAGGCTTCTCGGGCATCTGCCAGCACCGGTAGCGCGCCTTGCTTATAGGCATCGTGACCGGTGGTATTGATGCCTATGAATTTGACATCAGGATGCTGAAATACCGACTGCGACCCGGTAGAGAAATCGGTCAGACGGGTGCCGATTGCAAGAATCAGATCCGCTTCCGCAGCGATCTTGCCACCATAGGGTGTACCGGCGACCCCGAACCCACCGATCGCCCAGGGAGAAGCTGTCTTCATGGCCCCTTTACCGCCGAACGTCTCACCCACCGGAATACCGCATTGCTCGGCAAAGGCTTTGAGTTCTGACCAGGCTTCTGAATGATGCACGCCCCCCCCGGCGATGATCATCGGGCGCTTAGCTGCTTTCAACAAGGCCACGGCTTCCGCGATCCGCGCTGTGGTGGGTGGACGACGCTCTACGCGCCACACCCTTTTATCGAAGAAATGCAGCGGGTAATCATAGGCATGGGCCTGGACATCCTGCGGCAGGGAGATCGTAACGGCACCTGTAGCTGCCGGGTCTGTAAGGATACGCATGGCTTCGGGCAGGGCGGTAAGGAGCTGTTCAGGCCGCATGATTCGATCGAAAAATCGGCTGACTGGTCGAAAGCAGTCGTTGACACTCACATCGGCCGAGACAGGATGCTCGATCTGTTGCAGCACGGGGCCCTGATACCGGGTGGCGTAATAATCGGAGGGCAGGAGCAACACCGGTAGATGGTTGATCGTCGCGGTCGCCGCTCCGGTGACCATATTGGTGGAGCCGGGACCGATGGAAGCTGTACAGGCGATAGTGGCCATGCGATGGTTGATTTTGGCAAAGCCGGAGGCGGTATGAACCATCGACTGCTCGTTACAGGGCTGATGATAGGTCAGGTCCTGTCCGTATTCGAACAGCGCCTGGCCGAGACCTGCGACATTGCCATGGCCGAAGATGCCGAACATGGCCGGTATAAAGCGCCGTTCTTGTCCATCGCGTTCACTGTATTGCACCGAAAGATATTTCACCACGGCCTGCGCCATCGTTAAGCGGATCTGGTTTTGTGCATATGGCACGGGGAACTCCTGATTAAATGACTGATTGAC